>ERZ827043.3-NODE-3-length-506128-cov-30.455422_pt1 | contig 506128 bp, 407 predicted proteins | sample MGYA00519923_ERZ827043 | MGnify/ENA primary metagenome ERZ827043 (study PRJEB31778, sample SAMEA3449251) | human gut metagenome | biome: human gut; feature: human-associated habitat; material: faeces | place: United Kingdom | collected 2010/2012 ... | reverse complement strand
GTCCGGGTAGGAAATAGGAAGGATGAGTTGCTTTGCTTTGGTCATGGTTAATAGATGCGGTCAGGGATGTTAGGGGCTACAGGCTCGAAATAAAATCCGGTAACAAAGAGATCTTCCCCCGTTTCCGGGTCCGGCCCGGTCAGGGGGATTGGCTCCATGATTTGGCTGCTAATCCACCATTTGCGCCGCTCCTGCTCCGGCATGGCGAGATAGTCCTTCAAGGTCATTGTCGGGGCCAGGACTTCCAGGAAGGAAAATTCCAGGTCGTCCGGGAACGTGTCAGGCAATTCCTGCGCGTCAAAAAGTTCAGCCATTTTGGCAAGTTCTGAGCGGGTTAAAATCATGATAACTGAGCTTTGATGAAGTTGTAGAATTCGGGGCCCTGACGCTGGAAGTCAACAGGAGATTCCAGCATGCGCTGAATTCCCATAGAAAGAATTTCAGTTGGCCGTCATCGGCGTGGACTATCTCCAACTGATGCGTTCCCACTCCAAACAGGCGGCCAACAGCCGGGAACGCGAAGTCGCGGAAATATCCTCTGGCCTGAAAGCCCTGGCCAAGGAACTCAAGGTTCCCGTCGTCGTGCTGGCCCAGCTGAACCGCGGACCGGAGACGCGCGCCGGGAAAGAAGCCGGGATTCCCCGCATGTCCGATTTGCGGGAATCCGGCTCTATCGAGCAGGACGCGGACATGATCGGCCTGCTTTACCGCTCCGACTACTACGCCGACGACGAGGACCAGCGGCAGCAGTTGGCCGGACAGGCCAACCTGCACCTCGCCAAGAACCGCAACGGCCCCACCGGGGACATTCCGCTCCGCTTTGAGGCGGAACTCATGCGCTTCTCCACCCGCGAACCTGAAAAAAAATAGTGTCCCATGTGGGACACTTGACCCTTTCTCTTTCCCCACCTCCTGACCCTTACGATGATTTAAGGATTCACCCTTACCGTCATTTATGGTTGGTCACACCGGATATTCACGCCGTCCGAACCGGGAGGAAGGAGCGAGACCGGAGCATTAAAAAGCCGGAGCCCCGAAGGACTCCGGCCGCGAATCATTTTGTTTCCGGGTCAGGCTTAATGCCCGCAACCGGCGCAGGCCCATCCTTCGCGGATTTTCGCGAAGAAATCGTTGCCCTTGTCATCTACCAGAATGAAGGCGGGGAAATCTTCCACTTCAATTTTCCAGATGGCTTCCATGCCCAGTTCCGGGTATTCCAGCAGTTCCACTTTTTTGATGTTGTTCTTGGCCAGAATGGCGGCCGGGCCGCCGATGGAGCCCAGGTAAAAGCCGCCGTGCTTCCGGCAGGCATCCGTTACCTGTTGGCTGCGGTTGCCCTTGGCAATCATGATCATGGAGCCTCCGTTTTCCTGGAACAGGTCTACGTAGGAATCCATGCGGCCTGCGGTCGTGGGGCCGAAGGAACCGGAGGGGTAGCCTTCAGGAGTTTTGGCCGGGCCGGCGTAGTACACGGGGTGATCCTTCATATACTGAGGCAGCCCTTCGCCCTTTTCCAGGCGTTCCTTCAGCTTGGCGTGGGCGATGTCGCGCGCCACAATGATGGTGCCGTTCAGGCTCAGGCGCGTGGTGACGGGGTACTTGCCCAGTTCTTTCAGAACTTCCTTCATCGGGCGGTTCAGGTCAATGGAGACAGCTTCGCTGGAGGTCATGCGCAGGGCTTCCGGAATATACTGGCCGGGGTTGGTTTCCAGCTGTTCAATAAAGATGCCCTCCGGCGTGATCTTGGCTTTCGCGTTGCGGTCCGCAGAGCAGGAGACTCCCAGGCCAACCGGGCAGGAGGCGCCGTGGCGGGGCAGCCGGATAACGCGCACGTCCAGAGCGTACCACTTGCCGCCGAACTGGGCGCCCAGGCCCAGTTTGCACGCTTCTTCATGCAGTTCCTTTTCCAGTTCCAGGTCACGGAAGGCGCGGCCGTGTTCGTTCCCCGTAGTCGGCAGATTGTCGTAGTACTTCGTGGAAGCCATCTTCACGGTCTTCAGGCATTTTTCCGCAGAGGTTCCGCCAATGACGAAAGCGATGTGATAGGGAGGGCAGGCCGCCGTGCCCAGAGTACTCATCTTTTCCACTAGGAACTTTTTCAGCGTGGCCGGGTTGAGCAGGGCCTTCGTTTCCTGGTAAAGGTAAGTTTTGTTGGCGGAGCCGCCGCCCTTGGCGACGAACAGGAAGGAGTATTTCATGCCCTCCACCGCTTCCAGGTCAATTTGGGCGGGAAGGTTGGTGCCGGTGTTTTTCTCCGTGTACATATCCAGCGCCACCGTCTGGGAATAGCGCAGGTTGTTCTGGGTATAGGCGTCGTAAACGCCGTGGGAAAGCTGTTCGCAGTCGTCACAGCCGGTCCATACCTGCTGGCCCTTCTTGCCTACGATGGTGGCGGTGCCTGTGTCCTGGCAGAAGGGCAGGATGCCGGCGGACGCCACTTCCGCGTTGCGGAGCATCGTCAGGGCCACGCTTTTATCATTGTCGCTGGCTTCCGGATCGTCCAGAATGGCGGCCACCTGCTTCAGGTGGGCGGGGCGCAGGAAAAAGGCCACGTCATGGAAGGCTTCCGCTGCCAGCAGGCGCAGTCCCTCCGGTTCCACTTTCAGCATGGGGTGTCCTTCAAAGTCGCCTACGCTCACATAGTCTGACGTGATGAGACGGTATTGGGTGTCGTCCTTTTCCATGGGAAAAGGATCCTGATAATGAAAATCCGGTGTTGCCATAACGGGAGCCAATATAGCGAAGCTCCGAATCCGGTTCGAGCAAAAAAATCAGGGATGCCCCCATGCGGAGCCCATGCCCGAAAAGGTTCCGGATACTTGACTTTGACGCCCGCCTGCATTACTTTTTCCCCGCTTAAGTGTATAACTCCCAAAACCAGCCTCCGATTCTTGACACGCTTACCCCCCCCATCAAAACGTGTCTTATGGATTGACGTATCAAGGGTTATTGCAGCCCTTCTGATCATGTACGTCCACCTGTCCTCCCCCTTTCTCCAGGCGGTGAGCCTCCATCTCTTTTACCTGGGGAGGGTTCCGTTTTTCCTGGTGCTGGCAGGGTACTTCCTGGGCAGGAACATCACCTGGAACAAGGCTTTTAACCGGGCTTTCTGGCTGTTTATTCCGTTCATGTTCTGGAATGTACTGTACGTGTTCCTTGTCCTGCCTCATGACGGCGCTTCCTTCCGCCTTGAGAATTTAATTGGTATCCGGGACGTCTTTCTTCCGGGCATGAACCTTTTCTCCGCAGATGACTCCCATGCCGTTCCCCCCATCGGCCCTTCCTGGTTCCTGAGGGACATTATCATTCTCACGTTGCTGACGCCTCTTCTGGTCCGCGTCAAAATCCTGCTGTTTCCTGCGGTGCTCCTCTTTTTCTGTTTCTTCAACACGGCCCCGGACCACACGGAGACGATTTCCATTGGAACCTGTGCTTTTTACCTGCTGGGCGTTGCGCTCAGTTCCCGGCGGATTGACGACATTCATCTGTTGATGAATAAAAAATTCGGCATTTTTTTCTGGGTAAGCATTTTTATGCCCGTTGTACTGATAGCGCTGTATTCCGCCGGAGTGATCCCCCTGTGGAAAGAGACGGCCATTGGCATGCTTCTGGGTGTCATGATGATCATGTACGCAGGCATCTGGATGGAAAAGCACCTGCCCGGCCTGTCTGCGAAAATAGCTTTGCTGGCTCCCGCCTGCTTTCTGACGTTCATGCTGCACTGGCCCATTTACGGTTTCCTGCCTCCCGCCATGAAATCCAGCCTGTTCGCCTTCTTCACGCCGTTGCTGGTGTTTGCGGCCATCGTCCTGTTTTATTTTGCCCTGAAACGTTTTGCCCCGTTCCTTCTGCCGTATCTGGCCCATGTGAAAAATACCGGCCGGCGGCAAGCGCAGCATGGCGCGTGCGACGAAACGATTCCTTTAATCAGGGGCCTTTCAGGGATGAGTCAATCATCAGAAAGGGACGCCGGGAACCCCATGCCCGGAACACGGGAGAGCTTTTAAAGAACCACGGGCAAACGGGTTCCAGGAAGCCGTAGATTGCCAGGTGAAAGGACTCCCGGTACATCCGTTGCTCTTCTTCCGGCTCAGGAAGGTAAATGAAAGAATTTGGCTGGATGGAATCCAGCACAGGCATCCCCCACAGTTGAAGGGAGAATCTTTTGATTTCAAACCGGAGGCGCATGTTCCCCCGGAAAACAACTGCCGTCTCCACCTGGCCCGCAGGGTTTGCCTTCATGAAAGCAAACGCTTTTTCCCATGCCCCGGGCAGAAGTTGGCAGGAGATTGTTCCACCCTGGTCGCGTTCCACCTCCTGAATGTCCTCCGGCCCAATGAGGGATTCCGGGCGGATGAAGACATAGGTCCGGACGGGGTTCGGGAAATCGGGGCAGGTATAGGGGATGGAACGGAATCCGCTTTTCAGGCGGATGGATTTTCCCTGCAGAAGTTCCGGAAGAAAATGCTGTTCCAATTCCCGGCTGCGCGGATGGATGGGATAAAGAGCCACGTTTTCCCTCACATGCCGTTTTTGCTGTTCCGTCAGCGGCAGAAGGGTGTTGTTGATGGCCCGGCACAGGGCATCCAGCCGGCTGTCATCCCCCAGACCGGGAATAAGAGTGGTGCGGGAAGGCATTCCCTGGAATAAGGGGGTGGACAGAATGGTTCCGCGCAGAACGACAGCAATCCTGTCCTTGCCGGGGCGTAGTCCGGCCGATGCCCGCTCCAGTTTACGGAATGCTTCTTCGTTCCAGGTGATGTCCAGGCTTCCCGGATGTTCCATATCTGGCTCCGCATGTCTGGCGCAGTCTCCGGAAATGATGGGAGAATTCCCCAGGAACAGATATTCTTCCTCTCCCGTTTTTTCCTGCCGGTGCGCCGGGAGCTTCCAGAGCCTGAAGCCCGGTACGCGGAGGACTCCTTCTTCCACCAGACGGCGGCTTTCCGGATGGACGGCGTACAGGGCCAGATCCTGTGGAATGAAGGGTGTGTTTTTTTCTGTGGGTGCCTGCCGGTTGAGCAGTTCCGCCAGTCCGGAGGCTTCATTTTTTCCGTCCAGTCCGGAGATTTCAAAAGTACGGGATATGACGGCCTGCACCACGGGGGCCGACTTGATTTTTCCCTGAACGACGAGGGCCAGCCTGTCGCGGCCCAGATTCATGGCGGAGGTTGCCGCTTTCATGGTTTTTCCGCCCTGTGTATTCAGGGTGATGTGGAGGCATTCTCTTCTCTCCGGCTCAATTCTTGCCTGTTCCACTTCCGATTCCGTGATGATGGGGGTATTTTTCAGGAACAGCCGTTCCCGCTGCATTTTTCCATGGCGGTCGCGGAATTCGTATGTATAAGGCGTGTATCCTTCCGGAACAGGGCTCCTTTCCCGGTCCAGCTCCTGGCTGTCCGGATGCACCATCCTGACGGAGACGGCGGGAACAGACGGCGGAACCGCTTTCGCGCGGGCCGAAAGCGGGAAACAAAAGGCGGGAAAAAGCAGTAGATAAAATAATTGACTCACAGTCAACGGAAATAGAACTTTTGGAGAACGGCAAGCAAGAGAAAAGTTGATTCGGCGCACAACAAAGGAGATCGGTGTTCCCGGCGCCTGGGGAAGCCCTCCGCGGAACAGCACGCTGGCGGAAGCCGGCAGGCAGGCGGGACATCAGCGGGATGCCATGTCCTCCAGGATTTATTGCCGCGGCTTGCGGCGGGTGGAAAAGGGCGGAGATGATGAAGGGCCGGAACGTCTGGGAGCTCCGTATTCCTCCGGTACTTCCGCCGCCAGGGATACATCTTCCGGAAGGCTGCTTTCGTCGTAATAATTCTTCATCCTCTTCTGGGCGTCCTTGATCAGGGTGGCTTCCGCCCATTCCTCCACCGTCATGTTGTCCCTTCTGGCGGCTTCTTCGATGAGTTTGTAATCCTCGGAACTCAGCATGACGACAAAGGGCTTCCAATTGGCTCTTGCCGCCTCTTTCAGTTTTTTCTCCCTTTCCGTTTTTTCCATCATGAGCCGGATGAGAGCTTCCTTGTCTTTGGGGATGGCCACCTTGGCAAGCCAGTTGCGGACCGTGTTGGGAGACACGAAGCATTCCGCCGCAAAATCATTGCGGGAAATGTTCTGCTGTTTCAGCCAAGCCTTGATCTGCACTTTGAGTTCGTCCTGATTCTCACTCATGCACCCTTTGTAACGAAAATGGTGCTATTTTTCAACCTTTTTTGCATAAAGTCATTTTAATGGTATATTTTTGTTGACTGAAATACCGTTTCAGGTGCATTGTAGGGGCGCAAAAGGGCTGTTAAGGCCGTTATTGCACCAAAAAAAGGATTTTTATGAAGACGGAAAATAAAAAAAAGAGTCAGAAAAAAATTCAAATCAAGGGGAAAATGCCGTTATCGGTCCATTTTTTCCGGGATGCGGAAGCGGACGCGCTGAACATGGAACGCTGCCAGCTGGATAAAGCCACCCTGATTGCCTGTGCCGTCAAACGCCTCCGGGAAGATTTGGGGAACGTTCCCGATTCCGGTAAAAAACCTTCCGCATGACTCAGGAGATTTACTGGGAACTTCTGGCCTGGCTGTTCCGTTCCTTTCTGGCGGTGACTGCGTTCGCCTTTGTCGTGGCCGGGTACCAGACCCTGCGCAGCCGCCCGCGCAGGGGCCGCAGCCGTAAAAAATAGGAGGGCAGGGGGCCGGTTTACCGTCCGTCACGGAATGCCGTCTCGCTTTTTAAGGGAAATGTTTTTGACCTTATGGGGCATTGAAGAATTCCGGGGCTGTGCTCCTTCATATTTGGGCGGTCCGTCATGAAAAGCAGGCGGAAATCTGCCGGAGAAAGTGGACGGCTGCCTTTCTCCGGTAGAAGGGCGTTGCAGGAAGAATGGAAAAATTCCGGAAAAGGTTTCCACTTTTCCGCCAGCGCAGATTCTCTAAACGGCTGTCATCTTCCCAGGGGCCGGCCGGATGGAAATCCGTATTGCCAGAAACGGGGAATGGCGGTAACATTCCGCCGCTATGAGTATTGAGAGTTTCGCAAATCAGCATGTGCTGGAGTTGGTGGCTTATCAGCCGGGCAAGCCGATTGAGGAGACGGCCCGGGAACTGGGCCTGAATCCCCATGATATTGTGAAACTGGCGTCTAATGAAAATCCTCTGGGGCCGTCCCCGAAGGCGGTGGAGGCGATTGCCCGTGCGGCTGCCGGCGTGAACATTTATCCGGACGGAGCGGCTTTCCGCCTGCGTTCCGCTATTGCGGAGTTCTGCGGCGTGGAGTTCGGCCAGACGGTAGTGGGCACGGGCAGCAGCGAAGTGATTGAACTGATCTGCCATGCCCTGCTGAATCCCCGTGCGGAGGTGGTGGCCGCCAAACACGCCTTTTCCATGTACCCTATCATGTCCAAGCTGTTTGGCGCCGCGTACGTGGAAGTGCCCAACAAGGAGGACTGGACGCATGACCTGGACGGCTTCCTGGCCGCTATTACGGAGAATACGCGCGTCGTGTTCATTACGAATCCCACCAATCCCGTAGGCACCGTAGTGGGACAGCAGGAAATAGACGATTTCATGGCGAAGGTCCCGGAACATGTGCTGGTGGTCTTTGACGAGGCGTACCGGGAGTTTTCCGACAATCCTCCGGATACCCTCAAATTTGTGCGAGAAGGCCGCAACGTGGTTGTTCTGCGCACCTTCTCCAAGGCTTACGGCCTGGCGGGGCTGCGCGTGGGCTACGGCATTGCGCCGGAACCGGTTTGCAGCATGCTGCACAAGGCGCGTGCTCCGTTCAACCTGCATGTTCTGGCCCAGGAGGCCGCCCTGGCCGCCCTGGAGGACCGGGAGCATGTGCGCCGCACTGTGGAGAATAATAAGGAAGGCATGCGTTTTTATGAGCAGGCTTTCCGGGAAATGGGCCTGGAATGGATTCCCAGCCAGGGCAACTTTATCCTGGTGAAAGTGGGCCGGGGCAAGCAGGTGTTCCAGGATATGCTTGCCAGGGGAGTCATCGTCCGCGCGCAGGACGGTTACGGCCTGCCGGAATGGATACGCATCAGCGTGGGCACTCCTGCGGAGAACGCCCGCTGCATTGAGGTATTGAAAGAGGTTCTTTAAACAGTTTTTCCGTTTTTCGTGTCTCACCCTGCATGATGATCTCCCCGGAACAGTATATTGACGGTCTGGAATGGCGTTACGCCTGCAAAAAATTTGATCCTGAAGCCCGTCTTGAACAGCCCACCTGGCATGCGCTGGCGGAAAGCCTGCGTCTCAGTCCCTCCTCCCTGGGGCTTCAGCTCTGGAAGTTTGTCGTCGTGACCAACAGGGAACTGAAGGCTCGCCTGCGGGAGGTTTCCTGGAACCAGTCCCAGGTGGAGGACTGTTCCCATTACGTGGTGCTGTGCTCCCGGCGCGACGCCACCAGGCGGGATGTGGACCGTTACCTGGCCCAGATTGAATTCACGCGCCGACCCTCCGCTGAAAAACTGGCTTCCTCCGCCGATTTTTATACCAGCTACGTGGAGGCTCTGGCTCCGGAAAAGATGCATGCCTGGCTGGATTGCCAGGTGTACATTGCCGTGGGGTTCCTGCTCAGCGCCGCCGCCGCCCTGCGGGTGGATTCCTGCACGATCGGCGGCATGGACCGCGCCAAGTATGATGAAATCCTGGGCCTGGACGGTACGCCGTACCGCTCTGTGGTGGGGGTGGCTCTGGGCTACCGCGCCAAGGATGACGCTTATGCCCGCGAGGCCAAGGTGCGCTTTCCCGCCGGAGAGGTGATTGATATCCGCGCCTGATTTTATTTTTTGTCCGGAACGGGCCGCCCTAATAGGGACGGCCGGTTCCCGTTTTTTGCCGTGGGGGGGGCGTTTTGCCGTCGTGCGGCATCTTTTTTCCCTGCAGCCCGGGGCTCCACGTTTTTTATCTTGCCAACAACGGGTTCTTTGGGATAATAATTTATTGGAACAGGAGGGAAAGCCTCTCTTGGCCGGCGGTTTTCCTTCATGAAGCCCGGCGCGCGGCAATCCGTTTGGGCGGAATGTCCGTCCCGCCCGGTTGAGAGAGGGAGAATTCTTCCGCTTTTCTCCCTTTCTCTGCAAGAAAGGGGCGGCGGGCGCGTAGTTTTTGGAGCAAATCAGACATTTCCTTTTCCTAAACAAGACTAAAACATGAAGAAAAACCTATTCCTGATGATCGCCGTTCTTGCCGCGTCTCCCGTGATGGGGCAGGACGCCAAGCAGATTGCGGATTCCCTTTCCATCCCTCCGGTGAAAGCCGGAGCGAAGCAGCTGCCCATGCCGAGCGTTTCCGGAGCCCAGATTAAATTGCTGGGGGCCGACTATGAGCAGCTCGTCAACAGCAAAGGCAAGATAGCCCCTGTTATTTCAGATACCCCCGTCAACGTCAGCTTCAAGGTGACCAAGGACGGCAAGGAAGCCGTCAGCAAGGATTATGAAATCATGCTGCAGGCTCCTCATGCCGCCCAGGGCAACCCCAAGCCGCGGATCATCCCGGAAATCCTGCAATGGAAGGGGGGACAGGGAGAATATAAGCTGGGGAATACGGTCACCATAGCATGCCCGGACAAGGAGCTGGGCAAATTATTTGCGGCGGATATGGAAGACGTGCTGGGAAAGAAGGTCAAGCTTGTCGCCCCCGGGGCGAAGGCGGATATTTCCCTTTCCCTGTTGAAGGGCGGCAATCTGGGCAGGGAAGGATACCGGCTCCAGATTGCCAGGGATGGCGTTCGCCTTGGCGCGGCGGCTCCCACCGGCCTGTTCTGGGGTACGCGCACCCTGCTGCAGATGCTCCGCCAGACGCCCGGCAGCGTGCCCTGCGGCACGGCCGTGGATTTCCCGCGCTACCAGCTCCGCGGTTTCATGCTTGATGTCGCGCGCACGCCTTACCCCCTCAGTTACCTGAAGGACGTGATCCGCACCATGGCCTGGTACAAGATGAATGACCTGCACCTGGTCATCAACAACAACTATATTTTCCACGAGCACTATGTGGACAACGGCCATGATCCGTTCAAGGAAAGCTACGCGGCCTTCCGCCTGGAATCCAACATGAAGGGGAAGGACGGCACGCCCCTGACGGCCAAGGACCTTTTTTATACCAAGAAGGAATTCGCCGACCTGGTCAGCTATGCCAAGAAGTACGGCGTCAATATTGTTCCGGAATTCGACACTCCGGGGCATGCCCTTTCCTTCACCCGCCTGCGGCCCGATCTCATTTACAAAGGGCCCATGAATCATGAGAAGCGCCGCTGCGAGATGCTGGACGCCGCCAACCCGGAAACGATTGACCTGGTGAGCAAGGTTTTTGACGAATACCTGCTGAAGGACCCCAAGCTGGGCCGTCCCGTGTTCGCGGACTGCGGCGTGGTGCATGTGGGGGCGGATGAATTCTATGGGGACAAGGAAGATTACCGCCACTTTGCGAACGCCGTGCTCAGCCATGCCCTCAAGCGCGGTTATACGCCCCGCATCTGGGGAAGCCTGAGCACCAAGCCGGGCAAGACCCCGGTAGTCAGCAAGGGCGTCCAGATGAACCTTTGGAATACCGGCTGGATGAGAGCGTGGGAGGCCGTCAACCAGGGCTATGATGTGATCAATACGAACGACGGGGCCCTTTATATCGTTCCCTTTGCCGGTTACTACCGGATGGACAGAAACCATAAGGGGCTGTACAATAACTGGATTCCCAACCGCATCGGCAATGAAACGCTGCCTTCCGGGCATCCCCAGCTCCTCGGGGGCACCTTCGCCGTCTGGAATGATGAAACGGACATTATGCATACGGGGTACGCCCCTTATGACATTTGGGGGATCATTTCCGGTTCCATGGACGTGCTCAGCCAGAAACTGTGGGGAACCGCCAAGGCTCCGGATACGTTTGAGCAGCATCGCGAGCTGGTTTCCTCCATCGGCAACGCTCCGCGCACCAATCCCCTGCACAAATGGAAGGATGCCCAGCCCTTTACGGTGAAGCCTTCCTCCCTCCCCCAGAAGCTGGACAAACCTGCCCTGGGGCCGAATTACCGCCTGACGATGGAACTGGAATTGACTGCCGCTCCGGAAGGGAAAGAGCAGGTGCTTCTTTCCGCTCCTGAAGGCGAATTGCTTGCGGTCATGAAGGACGGCACCGTCGGATTCCGCCGTGACGATTCTCTGGAATTTTCCTTCGGCGCCAAGCTGCCCGTAGGCAAGAAGGTCAAGGTGGAAATTGTGGGAGAACCGGAAAAAACAAGCCTGTTGCTTGACGGGGAGCCTGCCGGAACTGCCGTGCTGAAGAATTTTTCCGACAAGTCCAAGGATTTTCCGGACAACTTCAAGCATCGTCCCAAAGTGCACCGTTCCACGTTCATTCTGCCTCTGAAGGAACTTGGCTCCTCCTTCCAGGGGAAGGTGTTCCATATGAACGTACAGCCGTTGTAATTCCCGGCATGTGAACGTCCGCCGCCTTTGGCGGGGCGTACTTGGCCGGCCCGGCATCCCTGCCGCATGGGGATGCCGGGTTTCTTTTTACAGAGGGCGGGGAGTTCCCGTGTGGAAAAGGGCCTGTCCAGCCGCCAGCAGCGGGAGACGAAGACGGAGCAGTCCACTCCGGCGGCAAAGCGGCTGACGGCGGCGTCTCCCGCGGCCTGCTTTTCCGGGGTGCCCATGTCTCCGGCCGCGGCGGGGGCCCCTCCGTTGGCTGCGTCCGCCTTCAGGCGTTCGGAGAACTGCCGCGGGGTGTCGAAGCCGCCCCATTTATACGGCATGCCGATGGAACGCATGCCCGGCTTCCACCATGCTCCGGCATCATCTCCGGCTGCGGAGGCGTCCGGCGTGTCTGTCCGGATGCCGTCCCCGTCCGTTCCGTGGCGGACATTCCGGAGAGAGCCCCGCCAAATCATGGAGGTATAGGCCCGGCTGGCTGCCAGGGCTTCACGGCGGGTGACGGAAGAAGCGGGAGGCGGAATCTCCGGTATTCCCGGAGCACAGGCCCCCAGGCAGGCGGAGAAGACGAGCAGCGTCAGGGCATGGGCCATGCCCGGCAGTATGGATTCCGGCCTGCGTGGCGGCAAGGATGATTGCCGGAGAGCGTTTTTTATTCAGGGGACGGACGGTCTGGAAGCTTGACTACGGGGAGGAATATGTAAAAAAGGTCTCATCAAGGCGGAATGAAACGGAAAAGGTTTCCGTTCACCTTCATCCGCTTTCCATCTCTTTATTTTTATGGACGAAGAACAACAAATCATCCAGGAACCGGTTCAGGAGCCCGCCCCTGAGAAACAATCGGATAAAACGCAGGCTATCCTGACGGCGGTTTCTCCGCTGGTGTCTGTCTTTTTCGGAGGCTCCGCCGGCGTGAACATTATTCCGCCCCTGATCTGCTGGCTGGTCTGGAAGGATGCCAACTCTCTGGTGGACAAAGTAGGAAAGAATATTCTGAATGCCCAGATTTCCTGGGCGATTTATACGGTTGCGGCCTGTCTTTCATGTTTGATCCTGATCGGGTTCGTGCTCGCCCCCGTGGTAGTCATCGCTTGGATCGTTTTCTCCATTATTGCTGCCGTCAAGGCGGCGAACGGGAATTACGATTATGTGGCTCCCTTCACGATTAAATTCCTGAAATAACGTTTTTCCGTTTTTCAGCAGATCAACAGATGAAAAAACCGCCGGTACGGAATGCCGGCGGTTTTTTGATGAGGGCTTTCCATTTGCCGGAGGGGTTCAGATGGGCATGTCCTTTTCACTGCCGCCGTACATGAACGTATGGAGCAGGCGGGTAACCTGATTCTGTTCCGCGTCCAGCTGGGCGGAGGGGCGCAGCGCGGCGTACGCCAGTCCGTCATGCCCCGTGAACTCCCTCATATGGAACCCCTGGAAGCTGGTCATGGGTTCACTGTCATGAAAGAGCTTGCCCCTACGGAGCAGTTCGTCAAAGACATGTTCCGCTTCCCGCGTGCGCGTCAGAGCGTTTTCCGGGTGGGGGATGCGGATTACCAGCGCTCCGCCGTCCCCGCGGAAGTTGATGCCCGCTCCGGCCATGACATCCGCGGAGGGCTGACTGGTGACGCTGCCCAGCAGCAGCACGCCGTCGTCTATCAGATGGATGCGGCTGGCGCGGGCTTCCTCCTTTACGTGCAGAACGCCTCCGTAAATGCGGGTGGATGCATTGCCGGAGAGTTTTCTGATACGCATCAGGCCGTGCCTGATGACGAGTTCCGAGCCCTCCGCCGGCAGATCCACTTCCGAGGCGAAGAGCCAGCCGTCCGTCATGGCGATTCTGCCTTCATGCTCCCTGGCGCCCTGAATGCGCCCCTGGCCCATCAGAAGGCGACCGCCGTTGATTTCCAGGCTGCCGTTGGCCTTGTCCCCCAGGAAAACGGTCATATGGTCCGGCAGGTTGCCCAAGAGCGTCATGGCGCCTCCGTTCCGGATGACGAGGTGGGCGGTGCGGTGCCCGTGGTCCGGCTGGTTGGGGCCGCCCACGTAAACAGGAGCGTTGATGATGTAAAGATTTCCGCCGGAATCAACGGTAAGGGAATCCTGAATGTCCGTCTGGCCCTGCACTACATCATTGCTGATGGTGACCGGGCACATGTAGGAGACACGGTTCATGGATGAGGCTGAAAGCGGCATCATCCCTGTTAGAATGAATGGGTTGATATTGCTCATGGCTCTGGTTACATAGTTGGTTTGACGTTTGAAGCGCGATGGATGCGCTCCAATGGTATTAGACCATCCATCCGGGGAAAGTGTTCGCGTAAATTTCCCTTATTTTTCCCGGAAGGGGCACTGTTCATTCCCACTCCACACGGGTCAGCTCCAGTTCCTGCCCGCGCAGGATGGCCAGGGCCGGTTCTCCGCAGCCGGGGCAGATGTAGCCGTGTTCCGTAAAGGAAAAATCCGCCCGGCATGCGTCACAGCGGCACACGGCCTCCACCCAGGCGACGTCCAGGTCTGCATCCTGCGCCGCATACGAGTCTTTCAGGGCCAGGAAGGCGGATTGAAGGGCTTCCGGCACCACGCCGCTCAGGCTGCCGATGGTCATGTACACGCGCCTCAGCCTGTTCCCTCCGCGTTTTTCCATAAGCCGCCGGGCCATGTCCAGCGCGCCTTCCATGATGCCTACTTCATGCATGGGCGTTTTTCTGGGCCTGATGTTCCGCCAGGGCGCGGGCGATGAGGGCCTCCGCCGTGTCCAGCGCCTTCGGCAAGGCTTCCTGCACTTCCGCGGACATGGGGCGGCAGAAATCCGTATGCAGGGCCTCCACTCCCACCAGCGTGATGGCGCGCGGCAGGGTGCCGCACAGCTGGGCCGCCCCCAGCACTTCCTTCATGCCTATCTGGTGGGGAGACATAACGCGGGAAAAGTGGCGCGGCAGTTCTTCCCGGCTGCGCGTGACGACGGTTCCCGGCAGGGCCCCCGTCCTGACGGCGTCCAGCAGGATGAGCGTGTCCGCATCTTCCAGCAGGGGAAGCAGGGTCATGCCCTGCGTTCCCCCTTCCTCCACGTGGACCAGCGGGCCGTAGTCCCGTTCCTGGAGGCGGTGGGCCAGCTCCACGCCTGCTCCGTCGTCCCCCATGAGCGGGTTTCCGATGCCCAGCACGAGCACGGGATAGGCATTTCCCTTCACGGGGCAGCCCCGCAGTTCTTCCGTGTATGGCTCCAATTTCATGTCAAGGGGAGGGCGGAGAGGTTATTCATCCCGGAATTTGACGCCCTTGCGCAGCCATCGTCCGCCGCTGAACATGGAGGAGATGGTGCCGTCCCGGTCCACGTTCCCGGAAAGGATGGAAAGGTACACGTGGATCATGGCGAAGATGATGAAGCACCACATGCCGATCAAATGCACCAGGCGCACGTACGGAATGCCTATCAAGTCGTTCAGCGGCATGAACCAACGGTAGAACCAGTGGCGCGGCTCATACAGGGCATACAGGGCCAGCCCGGTCACCACCATGGTGGTGAACAGGACGTACACGCCCGTGTATGTCCACTGCTGCAGGGGATTGTGGCCGATGTAGCGGGGGCCGTCATAACTGCGGGCGAACAGGTAGTCCACCGCTGTGGCGTACAAATCCTTCCACTCCTGTCTGGAAACGGGGAACAGGGCCCGGAAACTCTGGTATTTGTTGGAGGCCATGAAGAAGCAGGAAAAACGCAGCATCATCACCACCACCAGAATCCACCCCAGCGCGTAATGCACGAAGCGGAGCGTTCCGAATTGGAAAGCCCCGTGCAGATCCCCCATTTTCAGGAACCACCCTTCCGCGATGCAGATGCCTGTGGCGGACAGGCCGATGATGCAGAGCACCCACGTCCAGTGCAGCACGCGCAGAGGCCAGTCCCAGACGTGGAAATAGCGGAAATTGGCCTTGGCCATGGAGAGGCGGCGCACGTCCCTCATGGCGTGCATGGGCACGACGCCCAACAGGCGCCACGGCGCGCCGGACCGGTGGACGGCCACGGCCACGGGTTCAAAGCCGGAGGGGGAATGCTCTTCAAAGGCCTTGTTCATGCGCTCCTTTTCCAGGGAGCTGACTTCGCACAGTTTTTCCAGCGCCTTCAGGTTGCCGCGGGCTACCATGAAAGGGGAGGCGTCCGCCTTGTCTGCGGCTTTCAGAACAGCCGTGCTGTACGGCCTTTCCCGGGAGGGAGCCTCCCAGGAGTTTTCCCGCTGGGCGTAAGGGAGGGTTATGCCGCGTTCCCGCGCGGCATGGAGCAGGGCCAGGTCTCCCGCGTCCCTGCTGCCGTTGGGGGAGGCGCACACGGCCAGAGCCAGGATTTCTTCCGGAGCGTACACCGGACTGGCCGGAATGGCATCCTCCACCGCCAGGGTGAGGTCGTTATCGATAAGAGTCGTTTTCACGGGTCCTGTCTGGTCAGAATGGCCTCCCCTTCTTCGTCAAACAAATGGACGGCGCAGGATTGGCACGGGTCATAGCTGTGAATGGTGCGCAGGGGTTCCACCGGGCGGGAGGGGTCCACCAGCGGGTGTTTCCCGGTATGGGCCAGGGAATATTCATATGGCCCCATCTGCCCCGCCGCGTCCCGTCCGGAACTGTTCCATGTACTGGGGACTACGGCCTGGTAATTCACCGTCTGGCCGTTTTCAATCCGCACCCAGTGGCTCAGGCTGCCGCGGGGCGCTTCCACCCAGCCCACGCCCTTGCAGGAGGAGGGCCAGGTTTCCGGTTCCCATTTTTCCGGGTTGAAGGTGGAGGTTTCCCCGTTCCTGATGCGGTCCGTCATTTCCTGGAGCTGGTCCACCATCATGTCCACGTTGATCAGGGCGTCCAGCGCACGGCCGTATACGCGGCCCAGCGTGGAGTTCATGAAGGCGTTGTCGCGCGGCAGGCCCAGCTTGTCGCAGGCGGCATCCACCCGTTCCACGATGGCGGGAACCCCCTGGGCGTAGCCAATCATCATGCGGGCGTTCGGACCCACGGCCATCGCGTGGCCGTCATAACGCGGGGCTTTCACCCAGGTGTACTGCGGGTGGTCGGAAAGCCACTTGTAGGGCGGCCTGGGGCCGTTGTAGTCCGCATTCGTCTCCCCGTCATACGGAGCCAGGCCCGCGTCCCTGCCTTCCGTATACCTGTACCAGGAGCTGGTGACGAATTCCCTGATCTTGTCCTGGTCAAAGGGAAGCACGTTCCTGTAATCCCCATTCAGAAGCACGCCGGGCTTGATCATGCCTTTGCCGGCGGGGGCGCCCGTGTTGATTTCAGACGGAGCCCCAGTGCAGAAAAAGTTGGGGTTGGACGCGCCAATGTGGGCGTAGTCCTTATAAAATCCGGCGATGGCTACAATGTCCGGATAATATACTTTATGAATGAAATCGTGGCAGGTTTGCACCAGCTGCTTCAGGTAGCTCAGGGAAAACTGGTTGATGGCCTGGTCATTGTTCATGTTGATGGCGCAGGCCATGCCGCCGACCAGGAAGTTCGGGTGCGGGTTCTTGCCGCCCAGGATGGTGTGGATTTTGATCATGTCCCGCTGCCAGACCAGGGCCTGGAGATAATGCGCCACGCCCAGCAGATTCACCTCCGGCGGCAGCTTGTAGGCCGGATGGCCCCAGTAGCCGTTCGTAAAGATGGAATATTGCCCGTAGGCGATGGAGTCCTTCAGCTTCTTCTGCACTCCGGCGAAATACGCGGCGGAGGACAGGGGCCAGTCGGAAAGGGACTTGGCGATGGCGGCGGTTTCCGCGGGGTCCGCCTTCAGGGCGGACATCACGTCCACCCAGTCCATGGCCTGGAGCTGGTAAAAATGGATGACGTGGTCCTGGATGCCCAGGGCTCCGCTGACCAGGTCTCGCATGAGGCGGGCCTGGACGGGCACCGGGTACTGGAGCGCGTCTTCCACCGCAGCCAGGGCCGCGATGGCGTGCGTACCCGTGCAGACGCCGCAGATGCGTTCCACAAAAGCCCAAACGTCCCGGGGGTCCCGCTTGCAGGCGATCACCTCAATGCCGCGGTACTGCGTGGTGGACGTCCAGGCATTTTTGATGACACCGTCCCCGGCCTCCATTTCCACCCGCAGGTGGCCTTCGATGCGCGTTACCGGGTCAATGACCACCCGGCTGGATTCCGGAACGTCCGCTGATGTGTAATTGCTCATGGTAATCTGGTGGTGAGGGCTTCTGGCTATTCTTCAGTGTCCTTGTCGGGCGAGCCGGGAGCGTCCCCGAAGGCGGGCAGAGAGACGTTTGCTTCCTCCTTCATGTGCTGCTTCCTGTAATGAATGGCGGAGCCCACGGCATGGGCGGCGATTGCCGCTCCGGCGCCGGCTACGCCCACAGCCCCGATGATGTTGGCGGAGGCTTCCACGCCGAAGCCGTTCACGTTCGGCAGCGTCTTGTAAAACGGAGTCATGCGGTCAAAGAAGTACAGCTCCGTACAGCCGATGCACGGGTGGCCGGACTGGATGGGGAAGCTGACGCCGCCATTCCATTTGACGATGGGGCAGGGAGAGAACGTATCCGGGCCCTTGCAGCCCACCTTGTACAGGCAGAAGCATTCCCGCGCGTTCTCGTCGTCAAACACGTTGACGAACTGTCCGGCGTCGAAATGGGCGCGGCGCGGGCAATTATTGTGGATGCGGGTGCCGTATGCCATCAGCGGGCGCGACTCCAGGTCGCATTCCGGGGCGCGGTCAAATGTAAGGATGTACATGATGACGGCCGTAATCACGTCCCCGATGGGCGGGCAGCCGGGCACGTTGATGACCGTGCGGTCTGTCAGGATGTCCCGGATGCCCACGGCCCCGGTGGGGTTGGGACGGGCGGCCTGGATGGAGCCGAAGTACGCGCACGAACCCACGGCCAGGATATGGGAGGCGTTTTCCGCGCAATGGCGCAGCATGTTCTCCACGGTATCTCCGGCCACGGTGCAGTACACCCCACCGTCATTAACCGGAACGGACCCGTTGATGACGAGGATGTGGGGCTCCCTGATCGCGTCTTCCAGAGCCTGATTGGCGGCCTCTCCTGAAGGGGCCATCAGCAGTTCCACGTAAGGCATGGAGACGGCGGAAAGCACCATGTCCCCGATTTCCTCGTTATAGCTGCGGATAGTGCTTTCCAGGCATCCGGTGCATTCCTGAAGCTGGAGCCAGATGACTACGGGACGTTTCAATGCGGCCATCTTGTCCGCAATCTCCTGGGCGTTGGAAATGCCGCCCGTTACAGTGGCAACGCCCATCAGGGAGATCATTTTCAGGCACCACTTGTTGAATTCGCGCCGGCTGACGCCGCGGCGCTCCATGTGTTCCCCCAGAGTTTCCCCGGGACGCCATGTATTTAAAATCTCATGATTCAGGGAGGCCTGCTCCGCCTCCTGCATGGAAGGTTGCTGAATGCGCTTCATGTGCGTGGTCCAAATAAGAACATTTCCATTTAGACAGGATTTCCGGGAAATGCGATCAATATTTTCCAGTTTTCCGGAAGGGCTTTTACCAGGACCAGACGTTCTGGATCTGGAAAACCACCGCCGTCTGGCCCCTGCGGCCGTTGACGGGATTCTTGACAAGCTGAATATCAGGCTGGAGCGTCATGGTGGGCGTCACCTGGGCCACATACGTCAATTCAATGCCGTATTCATTCCTGTTCACGTACGGGCCGTTCTTTTTAGCCCCCTGCTGCCAGAGGAAACCGAGGCCCAGGTATCCGTCATTGGATGCGCCCTTTCCCCGGAAGGGGGAAAGAAGCACCAGCCCTGTGGTGGCCGCGCAGCGTACGCCGGTCAGCGTGGCTGCGTCATCGCTTGCCCAGCCGCCGCGGAAGAACCACCCCAGGTGGCTGCTGCGGCCCAGCTGCTGCTGGAAGTTTACGGCCACGCCGCCCCCGTTTTCACCGTTGCTGGTGGTGAAAAAGGGCTGGAGGCGGTACACGCCGGGGCCCATGCTGCAAAAATCTTCCGCCACGTAGCCGAATTCAAGCACGTTCGTCCAATTGTCGGAATTCAGGTTCCGGAAAGGATTGTGGTTTTGAGCCATGTTATTGGCGGCGGTGGCTCCCATCACGTAAAAGGAGGTGGTTGGCTGCCACGCGAAATGGAATCCCAGGGAATTATCCGTCAGGGGGAGTACGGGATTATTGCCGAAAACGCTGTTGGTGAGGTTATTGTTATGGGAATTGGCGTAAGCGTTGTGGTCCATGTAGTTGGTGGTGTCCAGCTGGCCCGCCATCAGCAGAAGCTTTCCTCCCGCTCCCACCCATGCCAGGCTCAGGTTGCTCAGGTGGGGGTCCGGGCCCTGGAAGGAGCTGGTGGGGTTCTGGAGGGAGCCCAGCGTGGTTTTGGGGCCTTTACTGCCTTCATTGAAGTCAAAGCCGTTGCCGAAGTCGAACTCGGAGGCCAGGTACAGGCCGCTGCCCGTGGAATGATTGCGGAAGATGGTGATATTGGTCAGCAGGGAACCATTGTAGGAGGGGAAATCCGTTTTTCCGTTCAGGCCGCCGCCCGTCAGCCCCGTGTAGTTGAATCCGAACTGGGCGGAATAAGTAATGCCGTATCTGGAGAGAGCGGTCTTGAGCTTTTGCGCTCCGGTGGAAATCATGTCTTCGCGTATCCAGGCGTTCGGTTCCGCACAGGTATTGCCGAAAACGTAGGAACTGTCCAGGTACGGCATCATTTTAAGGGGCCTGGCCGCAAACCATTCCAGGCCGGGAGCGGAAGTTCCGCCTTCATGCTGAAGCAGTACGCTGGGCCTGGTGGGAACGCCGGGCGTCCTTTTGGTGATTTGTTCTTCCGGGCGCATTCCTTTCATCAGGCTGGGGCTTATTTCCCTGCCTTCCAGAGTTTTCACGCGCAGACCGCGTTCCGTGTTCAGGTAAGCAGGGGAAGCCGCCGCAGCGGGAGCCGCCTGTTGGGCAAGGGTGGGACTGCAGGAGGCTGCGACGGCAACAGCGCACATGGAGGGAAGAATGGCATGTCTCATACAGACAGTCAGACAAGGCTTTTCCCGGAAGTATCATAACTCCGTTTAAATGCTGACACGAATATCCGTTTTTCACCGTCTTTCCGGAAAAAGGAAAGGCGGGCTGTCCTTCAGGGGCCTTTTCCTAAGACAGGCATGATAGGGCAAGCGGAGGGGCAGCTCCCACCGCCGTATTCCTTCCGAAAAAGAAGTGGAACCAGTTGGAACATGGTAGCTTAGGGAGATTATTGTTTTTTTGCAGGGGGCTGTCTGAATGTACGTCGGGTGAGGGAGCCAAAAGGAATGTAAAACGGGAAAAAAGCATCAGATTTTCTCTGTAATTTTTATTGCGAATTTAGAATCCGCTGCGCACTTAAATATTTTCTCCTTCTCATAACATATTTACCTGTATTCGGATAAGATGAAATAAAAAAAGACCAGAAATTATATATGATATTAAAAAACAACTGATTAAGATGAATTAGACGTTGATTTTCAATATTTGTTATTGTTCCCGGATTCTAAATCCCCTATATGTACCGCACTGGGAGAGCGCGTCGCTCTTTTCTTTTCAACCTAGAACAGTCAAATGAAGAAAACATTATTTTTGCTTTCTTGTGTAGTAGCTTCTTCCCTCATGGTTCAGGGGGCAACCGTCCTTACTTTGGATTCCAGTGAATTGCAGGCAGCAGGCGGATCATATACCCTGACGGAGGGTATAAACTCCGGTTACGGCAATTTCTCCGTGACCATGGCCCTGGACGCTCAGGCTTTCCAAAACGCCATTCTGGCAGGTAACGTCAAGGCGAATATTTTTTCCGCCAATAATAATATGATCGGCCTGGGCCTCAACTACGTTTCTTCAGGAACTCCCACGGCGGGCATTTATGGTTCCTGGCAAGGAGAGAACTACAACCGCACGATTACTTCTGTCAACGGTTCTGAACTCAATTTGAATACGGGATTGAAGGAATTGTTCACCGAAAACAGCTATGAATCCGCCGCCATCACTTATCAGATTACCAGCACCGGAACCTGGACTTACCTGACCCTGGTTGATTCCGAAGGAACCGCCACCACTTATGGTGGTCAGGATTCAGGGTTGAAAGCGAGCGGGTTCGGAGCCCTGACTTCATTTACCTATGGCACGGATTACGTCAAATACCTTGTCGTGGATAATACCACGTTGCAGGCTAATGCTTCCCAGGAAGCCAATCTTAATGCCATTGAGGCGGCTGCCGTTCCCGAACCGGCCACGGCATCCCTCAGCCTGATTGGTCTGGCTGCCCTCATGATGCGCCGCAGATGTGCCTGAGCCGGGGAGTCCAATTGCTGTTTTACAGGAGGCGGGAAAGATCCCGCCTCCTCTTTTATTATCATCAGGAGGGAAGTATCCGTATCCGTCAAATCATTCCGGGAACTCCCAGGCATGGGCTTTCCAACGGCAGCTTCACCAGTTCCGCTGGGCTGTTTTGGATGATATTTATTTGTTTTTTCCTGACCTGGAAGCGGCAAAATTGCCGTTTTCATGTGTTTTAGAGGAGGCATTTCCGCGCTTCATGCAAAGATGCAGGGTGGAAAATAAGTTTTTCCCATGCCGCTGCCGTGGAGAAACGGTGGCGGAGAAAGCGTTGAAACGTGTGTTCGGCCTTTATTAGCTGACAATAAAAAAGCAGTTCCGCCATGTATGCGGAACTGCTTTGAAGGAAATAATAACGAGAACTGCCGAGGTTTATTGCACGGCAATCGTCTGTTCGCGGTCGGGGCCTACGCCCACGGTTGTGACGGGGCAGCCGATGAGCTCGCTCATGCGTTTGACGAATTTCTTGGCCTGTTCCGGAATCTCTTCCCAGGAACGGCAGGAGGAAATGTCCTGCATCCAGCCGGGCACCGTTTCATACACGGGCTTGCAGCGTTCCCATTCATCCACTGTGGCGGGCGGATAAGCCAGGATTTCCCCGTCCAGATCGTAACCCGTGCAGATTTTAATTTCCGGGCACTTGTCGTAGCCGTCCAGGTTGGTCATGGCCATTTCATCAAAACCGTTGAACATGGCGGAGAAGCGCAGCAGCACGCCGTCAGACCAACCGCAACGGCGGGGGCGGCCCGTGGTGGCGCCGAATTCGCGGCCCATGCTGTGCAGATGGTTGGAGATGTCTTCATCCTCCGTGACGAAGGGGCCTGCGCCCACGCGGGTGGTGTAGGCCTTGCAGACGCCGATGATGCGGTCAATTTTGTGCGGAGGAACACCCGTGCCGGTGCAGGCGCCGGCGGAAGAGGTGTTGGAGGAGGTGACGAACGGATAGGTTCCGAAGTCCACATCCAGGTAAGCTCCCTGGGCCCCTTCAAAGAGGATGCTTTTTCCGGAGGCCACGGCTTCGTGCATAACCGGAATGGTGTTGGTGATGTGGGGGCGCAGCACATCCGCGGCGGCGCTTACTTCCGCCACCATTTTTTCTTCATCCATAGCGGGAAGGCCCATGCGTTCCATTTCCGCATTCGCCATCTTGATGCGGCGGCGCAGCACTTCGTCAAAAATCGCGGGATCCCTCATATCCGCCATGCGCACGCCGATGCGGCGTGCCTTGTCCGCGTAAGTGGGGCCGATGCCGCGCTTGGTGGTGCCGATGGCTTTTTTGCCGAGGGCGGATTCCTGGGCGGCGTCCATTTCCTTGTGGAAGGGAAGGACCACGTGGGCGCGGTCGGAGATGAGAAGGTTGTCTTTTGTAATGGTCACGCCCTGGCCGCGGAGTTCATTGATTTCCTCCACCAGGCCGATGGGGTCCAGCACCACACCATTACCGATGACGCAAAGCTTGTCCGGCCACAGGATGCCGGAGGGAACCAGGTGGAGAATATATTTCTTTCCATTGGCAATTACAGTATGGCCGGCGTTGTTGCCGCCCTGGCCGCGTGCCACCACGTCGGCGGATTCCGTCAGGAAATCGATCATTTTGCCCTTGCCTTCGTCGCCCCATTGGGAGCCGATAATAATGGTATTCATGATAAAAATGGAACTCGAAGACCTTAATGAGATTCCTGCCTTATGGCAAGACAATCTTACGGAATTGTTAAGTTTTCCTGACCAGTGGCGGGAAGCCCGGCAGGGCAGGCGGGAGGGGCCGTGCCGGATTATCCGGTTTCAGGAACGGAGAGACCGCGGCATTGGGAGGGCCGTGCCGCGGGGAGGAAGGGGCGGCCTGCTGAAAAGGAACTCAGCGGAAGTGGAGGGCGGAACGGTGCGCTTCCTCCGGAACCAGCGTTTTCCAGATGTCTTCATCCGCAGCGATCATGCGCTGGATGTCCCGCGGCGTGTGGCGCAGCAGGAATTCATTGAAAAAGGGCACGTCCACCACCAGGCCGTTCGCCAGGAAGTGCTGGTACAGGTGCACGTATTGTTCCGGCGCGCGGAAAGTGCGTGCCGTGACGAATTCCCCGGATTTGCGGTTGAGCCACGGGGAGACGTACAGGCGCGTTTTGTTCTGGAAGGTGCGTCCGAAGGATTCCAGAATGCCTCCGGGAATGTCCTCCGTCCATTTTTCCTTGAACAGCTCATTCAGCAGGCCGATGGAGAGGGCGATGGCAATGGGTTCTCTCGTGTAGCGCGCCAGCAGCCCGGACAGGTTGTCGAAACGGGCCATTTTGGTAATCAGAACGTTTTTGCCGAGAGCCTTGAGGCTGTCCGCCCTGTCCAGGAATTCCAGATGGTCCACATCATCGCCGCGGAGCAGGTTATTCATGGATATTTCACAAATTTCCATGCAGCGGTCCGCCTGCGTCTCATTGATGTGGGAGAGGAAGGTTTTTTTCACCTGGGCCATGACTTCCAGATGCAGATTGCAGACGGGGTTGAAACTGCCCCTCATCAACACGATGGGGCGCTTGTACAGCACATCCGCCGCCTGGGCCACCTGGCCGTTCGCCAGGAACAGGGTGGCCGGCGTCAGGCCGGACTGGACGAGCTGGAGCGCGAAAAGACGGTTGTCCACCATGGAAAAACCGTGGCCTTCAAAACGGACGACATCTATTTCCACCAGCCGGGGATCCAGATTGTCCACCAGGGATTCAATGAATTCCTCCAGACGGTCCCTTTTGAAAAAGACGGCGTGCAGGATGTTGACGCCCAGGATGCCCAGGTCCTTCATCTGGCGGTCGTGGTCCGGGTCGTTCAGGCGAACGTGAATAATCAGGTCGGACGGTTTTGCCTCCGGTTTCAGCTGGAAGCGCACCCCTATCCAGCCATGCCAGGGGCCGTTGTCCCGGTAGCCTTTGACTTTTACCGTATTGCAGAAGGCAAAGAAGCGGGTGTCTTTGCCACGCTGGGGGCCCAGGCGGTTGACGAGCTGGGTAAATTCGTAGTCCAGCATGCCTTTCAGTCGTTCTTCAGAAACGTAGCGCTTGACCGGCCCGTACAGGGTGTCGCTGACGGTCATGTCATAAGCGGAAATGGTTTTGGCCACTGTTCCGGCGGCTCCGGATGCCCGGAAAAACCAGTTGGCCGTTTCCTGTCCGGCTCCGATTTCCGCAAAGGTGCCGTAAATGGTGGAAGCCAGGTTGAGTTGGAGGGCTTTGTCCTGTGTTTGCGCTAGTGCTTTGGAACTCATGGAAAGCGGGAACCGATTTTTGATTTTCAATTATTGGTGGGAAGAAGCCTGCGGGTGGCGTCGCTCATCCAGCCGGAGTGCAGAAGCTGGTCAATAATAACGGCCCGGTTTCCGGGCAGGTCTTCCGGATAGCGGATGAGCACGCAGGTGCGCACGGGGCCGTTGTAAAGCAGCCTGGTCAGTTCCAGGGCAAGCGGGGAATACCTGTCCACGTACGCATTCAGGCGTTCCCCGTTGGGGAACTCAAGGGTGAAGTTGAGATATGACGTGTTGCGGTAGCTTTCCGCGGAGGATTCCTCCAGGAAAGGGGGCTGATAAATGCCGGACATGCTTAGGATGATTCTGACGGGAACGGGGGTGGAGGGCTTTTTGGCTTCCAGCTCCGCCGGAAGCATGGGGGAATAGCCCTCCCAGGCTTCCCAGTCCAGCTTCCATTTTCCTGAATTCCGGTCATACAGGAAAACCGCAGGGCGGATAGTGTTGTCGTCCATCAGCACGGAGATCTGAAGCAGGTCCCCGTTTTTGGAGCTTCTGCCCGCTTCCTGGGGCAGGTAGTCCTTGTATTGGCCGTAGGAGGCCCAATAGGCCATTTTGGGGGCTACGGCTGCGGGATTCATTACGTAGTTGAGCCTCTCTTCATCCGATTCCGCCATGCAGTAGAGGGCCAGTTCATTCATGGCCGCTGTAATATGGGGGGAAATGGATTCCGCCTTCCGGTCTTCCTCCCTGCGGCTGTGGGCTATGAGGTATTGCCGCTCCCTCTGCTGCAATTGCTCCAGCAGGTCTTTATTCACTTCCTGTGAAAAGAGCGCTTCATGATCCACGAACCGGTCTGAGATATTCAGAAGTTTGGAGTTTTCCGCTTCCATATCCCTCCCGCGCAGGAACATGAACACGCCCAGAAGGGAAAGAACCAGTCCCGCGACAAAAAGCCATATATGCCAGGTGGGCCGGCGTTCACTGCGCATGGTATCCGCGGCGGCAGCGCGGTATTCCGGCTCTTCCGGGGCCAGGGCGGCGCAGCGTGGCGCGGCAATGGCCGGAGCGGCGTTTCCCTCTTTCCTTTTACGGATTTTTGTCGTGGATTTATTGGGGCCCGGAGTGGTGGGCCCGTGAACGGAAATGGTCCGTTTGTCCGTCTTTTTCTTTGGTGCGAGCGGTGTATGCGGAGCGGAGTACGCGGAAGTGTGCGGAACACCGGCGGCAAATGGCGGAATAGCCGTGTGTTTCGGATTTCCGGGCGCTTTCTCTGCAGCTTCAGGCGTCCGGCCCGGGAATGTTGAAAGCGCTTCTTCCCGTTTGACGGCCGTGACAGCGGAGTGGCAGACGGGGCATTCCACACGGCTGCCTACGCAGGCGGCCCTGACGGCAAAGGAATTGCCGCAAATATGGCAGAGGCAGGGGACGGCGTCCTGTTCTTCCGTTTCCGGCCTGGGCTTTTCTTCCTGCCTGGCTGTGACTGAAGCGGTGCAGATGGGGCATTTTACCTGGCGTCCCAGAAAAGACGCCTTCACGGCGAAGAGGTTGCCGCATGACGGGCATGTGCAGGCTACCGTGTCCTGGGATGGGGAAGGCATGAGGGGAAAAAGTTACAGGTGGATGAATTCCGGCACGGGAATGGTGATGGGCCTGGGCGCCGGCAGCGTAATGCTTGTATCCGTATGGTCTGAAGAAACGGGATCTGCGGAAATGGCTTGCGCTTCCGGCACGTTTTCGCCAGCCCCCAGCAGTTCAAAGTTGCGGTTGGCCGGGACCTGGTTCAGCTCCGTATGGTAGGGATCGTCCCCCTGGAGGATGGGCCTGGTGGGCAGGATGGGCGGCAGGGGAAGAATGCGGTTCTGGGCCGTGAAGGTGGAGACGGGTGCGGAGACGTCCTCCCCGTGGAGGTCGCAGAAAGGCAGGCTGGAATCCCCCTTGCGGAGGTATTCGAATATGGTGTGTCGGCGGTATTTTTTATCCGACGGGTCAATGTCATAACAGCTGTGCGTGGCCCTCTTCCCGGTGGTCAGGCAGATTTCCACCCGTTCTACGCTGGGGGGAGGGGCCAGTTCTCCGGCAGGGAACTGCCGTTCCGCTTCCGTGATGGCGGCGCCCAGCACGGAAGCGCAGGTGTCTGACGAGAAGGCTCCGTGATAAATGGGCTTTTTGCCTTCCAGGAACCCTACCCAGATGCCGCAGGTAATGCGGCTGTCATACCCAAACAGCCAGTTGTCCGCGAAGTCGTACGTGGTGCCTGTTTTCACGCCGCCCTTGAAGTTTTTCGGCAGATACGGGGCAACGCGCTGGGCTGAACCGTTTTTCAGGGAGGAATTCAGGATGTTGTGAAGCTGGAAAGCCGTGGCTGTGGATGTGGCCCCCTTCCGTATCTGGGCATTGTTCCGGGTTTCAATCGCCTGGGTGGATTCCCAGATCAGCTGGCCGTCTTCATCTTCTATCCTGTCCAGATAGTAAATATCCTGAGGGCGGGAACCCCCGTTCGGGATGGCAGTGTAGGCCAGCGTCATTTCCTTCAGGGAGGCAGGCTCCGTGCCCACGAAAATTTTGGGGCGGTAAACGGGATTTACTTCCGTGCTGCCCGCTTCCCTCACGGGCTTGCGGATGCCGAAATCCGTCAGCTTCTTGACGAACGGGGCCGTGCCCATCTCCATCCCCATGCGCAGGGATGCGGCGATTTTGGAGGCGGACAGGCCGCGGTGGGCGGTAATCATGCCTTCATAACGGTTTTTGGAGTTTTCCGCCCCCCATTCCCCCAGGATTCCTTCCGAACCGCCGATGCCCGTCAGGCGGTTGTCGATGGCATCGTCCAGAATGCGGGTGACAGGGCTTTTTCCCGTGTCAAAGGCTGTAGCGTACAGGAAAGGGAGGATGGAGGTGCCGGTGGGGCGGGCTCCGTCCCTGATGGCGTCATACTGGCGCTTGGTGTAATCCCTGCCTCCGTGGTAGGCCAGGACGGCGCCTGATTTGTTGTCCACCACCAGCAGCGCTCCTTCCAGATAGCGCGGCTTGTTCGCGGAACCGCTGTGGTAGTCTGCGGCCTTCTGATGACGGTAACCGGGTTGTTTTTCAATGTTTTCCAGAGCCTGTTCCAGGGCTTTTCCGGTAACTTCCTGGAGCTGCCTGTCAATGGTGGTGTAAATTTTAAGCCCGGCGGCATTGACGCGCTCCTCCCCCAGGTATGCGGTGATTTCTGAGGAAATGCGGTCGTAAATGTGGGAGACGCCGCGTTTCAGCGGCTTGGGATTCAGCCCCAGCTCCATGGCGGAGAGGCGTTCCGCTTCATCCGGCGTAATGTATTTCTCCTTGGCCATGCGGTTGAGAACGTGGTTGCGCCATTTCAGATTGCTAGCCGGATTATTCAGAGGGGAAAGTCCGTTCGGGTTTTTGATCAGGGCGGCGATGGAGGCGGCCTCCCGGGTGGTCAGATCCGCCGGCTCTTTGCCGAAGTAGCCCAGGGAAGCGGCCCGGATGCCGTAAAACCCACTGCCGAAGTAAACGCGGTTCAGGTAAAATTCCAGAACCTGGTCCTTGCTGTACCGTTCCGTAATGCGGCGCGCCAGCGCTATTTCCACGAATTTGCGGCCAAAGCTGCCCTCATTCCTGGCTTTGGCACGGTTTTTCAGGTCATACGCATTTCTGGCAAGCTGCTGGGTGATGGAGGAGGCGCCCTGGTTGGCGTCCCCGCTGTTGTGGATATACTCCCGGCCTGCCCGCAGAATCCCCAGGAAGTCATAGCCCGGATGTTCCCGGAAGCGGGAATCTTCCTGGGCAATCAGCGCATTAATCATGGCGGGGGAGATTTTGTCCAGCGTGACGTAGCTGCGGTTCTCCACATAAATACGGCCTATTTCCTCCCCGTTCCGGTCATAAATAATGCTGGGTTTTTCCAGGTCATTGATGCGTTCCAGATCAAATTCCGCCGCCCAGTTGTCATAACGTTTCCAGGCCATCATGAATCCGAAGTATCCCACGGCCGCGCCGATAGCCGCCATCACCAGGCACCACAGGACAAGCTTTCGGATAAAGCTCCAGAATCGTTTCCTGGGCTTTGCCTTGGGATGCCGCCTTTTGTTGGCCTGCATGTGCCTGCGGGGAGCTTGTGAACTTAATTCAGCCATGAAGATGAAGCAGGATTGGTCCTGAGGAGAGGGGAAAAGGTGCAAAAATCCTAACGGATTCCCGTTTGTTTAGCAATACCGTACATGGCGGGCGGGCGAAAAAAGAAGGCATGCGCGCCCCCTGAGTATTCCTGGACGCCGCCGGGCGCCTGAGGCAGCCGTATCATCCTGCAGCCCGGACTGCTCCGTCTTCAGGAAAAAACGCTCTCCGGCCCGTCCAGGGATGCGTCATGGCGCAAATGGGGCGGCCTTTCATGCGGCTGTCAGCCTGGAACAGCGTTGAAAATATTGCCTGCCCTGGTAATGCCGTGTTCCATGGTGTACAGCACGGCGTCCTCCGCCTTGCCAAGCGTCACGTCCAGAAGCTCGCGTTCCTCCGGGCGGAATTTGCCCAGCACGTGCCCTATCATTTCCCCTTTGCCACGGGGCTGGCCGATGCCGAAACGGAGGCGCGGGAATTCCTGGGTGCCCATGTGGGCGATGAGGGATTTAATGCCGTTGTGGCCGCCTGCGGAGCCTTTTTCCCGCAGCTTGATCACGCCCAGGGGGAAATCCACTTCATCATGAATGACGAACACGCTGCGGGGATCCAGTTTGAAAAACCGCATCATGGGGCCCACGCACAGACCGGATTCATTCATGAACGTGGAGGGTTTCACCAGCAGGACGCCGGGGCCGGCGGCCACCTCGCACTTGCGCTGCCTGTCCGCCTTGAATACGGCCCCCCACCGGGCGGCCAGGCGGTCAAGCACCATGAACCCCGCGTTATGGCGGGTGTCTTCATAGGTTCTGCCCGGGTTGCCCAGGCCCACGATCATTTTAACGGGTGCATCCACAATGGAAAAAGGGAAAGAGATGAAAAACAGACGCTTCCTGCAATCCGGGGAGCGTCTGGGTGCATCCTGCATCCGTTCCGCGGAGCAATCAACCGTTCCGTGAGACAGCCGGGCATTTATCCGGCCGCCTTCTTTTTCTGACGTCCCATCAGGAAGCCGGTCAGCACGTCTTCCAGGGAATCTCCGGTTCCGACCAGGCGGTAGTCCGCATTGATATCCGTGCAGATCCGGCGCGTTTCTTCCAGATAGCTGGCCACGATAGCCCGGTACTCGTCCGCGATAAGGTCCGGCTCCGTAATCAGGGAGCCGCCGCCTTCCATGTCCACGAAGCGGATGGGGCGGTCAAAGTCAAAATCTATTTCCAGCTGGTCCACCAGATGGAATACGGCTACGTCATGCTTGCGGAAATGGAGGTGGCGGAGGGCGTTTTTAAGCTCCGCCGTATCTGTGAACAGGTCTGAGAAAATCAACACCAGGGCGCGGCGGCCGACGCGTTCCGCCAGTTCATGCAGGGTATCGGGAAGGACGGTCTCCCCCTGCGGAGAATGCGTGTCCATCTGGCTGATGAGCACGTTCAGGTGGGCGGGGCGGCGGGAGGCGGGGATGTGCAGCGCGGCGCCGTCCTTCGTCTGCCGGGCAAAACTCAGTCCCACCGCGTCTCCCTGCCGGATGGCAATGTAAGCCAGGTTGGCCGCCAGCCTGCACGCGCGCATATACTTGGTCTCCACCTGCTCCGGATGATAATTCATGGAGCCGGAAAGATCCATGACGATGTAGGCGCGCAGGTTGGTATCCGCTTCAAACTCCTTGATGTAATACCTGTCCGACCGTGCATACGCTTTCCAGTCCAGACGGCGCGTATCGTCTCCGGCCACGTATTTGCGGTATTCCGCAAACTCCACGGAGGAGCCGCGGCTGGCGCTTCTGTGGCGGCCGGATACGTTCCCCGTCATGCTGTGGCGCGCTTCCAGGGGAAGGTTCCCCAGGCGGCTGAGCAGGTTGTGATTCAGGTATTTCATGGGGCAGGGAAAGGGGATTGATGATGCCGGGACGGCGGTCAGATTTCCGCCGTCAGGCGCGCCACGGCCTTACGGGGCGTGATGCCCTGGGATTCCGCGGCGAAGTTGGTGACCACGCGGTGCATCAGCACAGGTTCCACAATGGCGTCTATGTCTTCCCTGCGGACGATGTAGCTGCCCTGGAGAGCGGCGCGGGTCTTGGCCCCAAGAATCAGGAACTGGACGGCGCGGGGGCCTGCGCCCCAGGCTACATACTGCTTTACCCATTCCGGGGAAGTTTCCAGGGTGGGGCGGGTGGCGCGCACCAGTTTCACGGCATACTCGTAAATATGTTCCGGAACGGGAACGCGGCGCACCAGATCCTGGTAAAAGATGATTTCCTCCCCGGAGAGGATGTGCTTGAGTTCCTCGCTCCGGGTTCCGGTGGTTTCCCGGGCGATGCGCATTTCCTCCTCCTCCGTGGGGTAGTCCACTTCAATCAGGAACATGAAGCGGTCCAGCTGGGCTTCCGGCAGGGGGTAGGTGCCTTCCTGTTCAATGGGGTTTTGGGTGGCAAGCACGAAAAAGGGGAGGAGCAGGGTGAAGGTGCGGCCCATGACGGTGACGCGGCGCTCCTGCATGGCCTCCAGCAGGGCGGACTGGGTTTTGGCGGGGGCGCGGTTGATTTCGTCCGCCAGCACGATGTTGGCGAACACGGGCCCCTTGATGAACTCGAACTGGCGCTTGCCGCCGGCGGAATCATCCTGGATGATGTCCGTGCCGGTAATGTCCGCGGGCATCAGGTCCGGCGTGAACTGGATGCGGTTGAAACTAAGGTCCAGCGTTTTTGCCACGGAACTGACCAGCAGCGTCTTCGCCAGGCCCGGAACTCCCATCAGGAGGGCATGCCCGCGGGAAAACAGGGCGATGCTCAGCAGCTCCACGACGCGCTGCTGGCCAATGATCATTTTGCTCAATTCCGAGGAAAGCTCCTTGTAAATGGCGCCGAGCCGGTCAATGGCGGCTACGTCGTCGTCGGGCAGAGTGGGGGTGACGGGTTCCATATTGCAATTTCATAGCACTTTCCGGGCCGTTTTCCACCAAATAATCGCGCCACGTTCATTTTCCCTGCTTGGAATGGGAAGGGAAACGGGGTAAGGAAGGGGCATGCCGAAAATTGCACTCATTCAACTGTCCGTAGATGCCCGGCCTTCCGTGAACAAGGAAAAGACGGAATCCGCCATCCGTGAAGCCGCCGCCAACGGCGCGCAGATTGTCTGCACCCAGGAACTTTTTACCACGGAATACTTTTGCAGGACGGAGGAATGCGATTTATTCGACCTGGCGGAACCTGTTCCCGGGGAATTGACGGAAGCCCACAGGAAACTGGCGGCGGAACTGGGCGTGGTGATTGTTGCCTCCGGCTTTGAAAAGCGCGCCACCGGGCTTTACCACAATACCGCCTGGGTGGTGGATGCGGACGGTTCGTTCCTGGGCATGTACCGCAAGATGCATATTCCGCAGGATCCCGGGTTTGAAGAAAAATTCTACTTCACCCCCGGCGACCTGGGCTATAAGGCGTTCGACACCAAATTCGGCCGCATCGGCGTGCTCATCTGCTGGGACCAGTGGTACCCGGAAGCCGCGCGCCTGACGGCCATGCAGGGGGCGGAAATCATTTTTTACCCCACGGCCATCGGCTGGCTGCCGGAGGAAAAGCCCCTGCTGGGGGAACAGCAGCACTGCGCGTGGGAAACCGTACAGCGCGGCCATGCCGTAGCCAACGGCTGCTATGTCTGCGCCGTCAACCGGGTGGGGACGGAAGGGGAAAGCGAATTCTGGGGGCAGTCCTTTGTGGCGGACTACTATGGCCAGATTGTGGCGAAGGCTCCCGTCAGCGATGAAGCCATCCTGTACGCGGACCTTGACCTGGACGCATTGGAAGACCACCGCCGCATCTGGCCCTTTTTCCGTGACCGCCGCATTGACTCCTACGGCGGCATTACGGAACGCTGGGGCAGGTGAACCTTCCCCCTTTGCCCGGTTTATGTATTCCGAGGAACCATTGGAGCGGCAGTGGGCGCAGGTCCGGGAAGTTCTCCTTGACATGGAAGAACAGTGTGATGATTTGGTCATCGACTGCCTTCAGGGCATGGTTGGGGAGCTGGGATGCCAGGTAACCGTGCGGAGGCGTGAGCATATTCTGACCCTGTTGAGGGAACTCAATCATCTGTATGATTGCGGAATTCCTGCCAGGGAAATGATTTGCGAAGAGGACGAAGAATACTGTTTTTCCTGGATTTATGAGTTTGATTTCTACCTTGGAGATGCTGATTATCTGCTGCATTTCGTCGTTGACGCCGCCCTGAATTCCAATGGCATCGTCAATAAATATCTGACGTTGGAAAGGCAGGTGTACCGGAAAGGTTTGTGCCTTAAAGCGAGCGAACCCATGGTTCTTGACCCTGATGCACTGGAGCGGTTGAAGGAAAAAATCGTTTCCGCTATGGCCTGTCCTCCCAATACGGGCCGTTTTCTGGATTGGGATGATGATTAATCTTTGGGAGGCTGAGTGTTTTTTACGGGGAAAGATGGCGTAAAAAAGCCGCCGTTTTTGAAAAACGGCGGCATGGGAAGAAATGAAGAGTTTTCCGGCTAGCCGCAGATGACGGCAATCTTGATGCCTTTCATCTGGACGTTGGTTTCCAGGGCTTCCGCGATTTCATCCAGCTTGAAGCGGTGGGAGATCAGCTTGGTCAGCGGCAGGCCGATGCCGTAGGCTCGCTTCAGAAAGTCGAATGTAGTTGGGTAGTCCTGCGGGGAGTACACCCAGGAGCCTACAGCGGTCACCTCCTTGTTGCAGAGGTCGTAATGGTGGTTGATAACGCTTTCCCCTCCATCCATGAAAAAGCCCACTTCGCACAGGCCGCCGCCGCGCTTCACGAACTTCCAGGCGTTGGCCCCGGCCTTGCCTACGCCCGTGCACTGAAAGACGAAGTCCGCCAGGCGGCCGCCGTTGTCCTTTTTCACGGCATCCAGCAGTTCGTTCAGATCCGCGTACCGGGTGAAATTATACGTGCGGGAGGCTCCCATTTCCCTGGCCAGTTCCAGGCGGGAGTCATTGCCGTCCACAGCGATGATGGTTTCAATGCCCAGCGTGCGCAGCGTGGCGATTTGAAGAAGGCCGATGGGGCCGCAGCCCTGCACGAGCACCACGGAATTGAACTTGAGGAGCCCGGTGGACTTGGCGCGTTCCAGGGAATGGACCACCACTGCGGCGGGTTCCACCAGAATGCGCTGGTCCAGCGTCATGCCGGAAACATTGAAAAATGTGGAGCCCTTGCGGATGACGAGGTACTCCCCGAAGTAGCCGTTCAGATGCACGTCGTCGTCAGGCATCAGGCCATACACGCCCACATTTTCGCACAGGTTGGTGCGGGCCGGAGTATTCAGGCAGGCGTCACAGGTGCCGCAGGGAATGATGCAGGTGACGATCTTGTCCCCCAGCGCTACGGGATTTCCGGCGGTGTCTTTAGTGATATTCCTGCCCATGGCGACGATTTCCCCGGTGCCTTCATGGCCCAGAACCACGGGGCAGAGGCCGAAGGGGTCCCGGTTGTATTCGTGGCCGTCCGTTCCGCAAACGCCGCAGGCTTCCACCTTGATCAGCATTTCATCGTCTCCGATGGCGGGAATGGGATATTCACGGATTTCAAATGTCTTTGGTGCTGTCAGGACAGCGGCGCGTGCGGTTTGTTGCATGATGTCCTTACACTATCCTTAGCCGCCCGGATTCTTCAAGAACAAATAGTGATGAAAGGAACTCCGCCTGTTGAAAACGGGAGGAATTTCCTTCCCGGTCCTTCCTGCAATACACCCTGGCGCCGGATGTCCATGATTCCCGGAAACATGGAGAGTCCGGTCCTCCTGCTGTACGGTTTTCCTGAGAAGGAAAAAAATCATTGTCTGACACGGGAAAAACGGTAGTTTCCGGAAAGGGGCGGCATTCGGGAAAGCATGCCTCTGCGCGCAGCGTTTTTCCGTGAAAGGGTAACGTTTTTCCATGGAAGGCCGTTCATTTGGCTTGCGTGGCGGGGGGATGGAGTGCAAGCTGTGCGCGTTATGCTCGACATCCGTGTAATACGAGAAAATCCGGAAGAAGTGAAAGCGCGGTTAAAGCCCCGCAGCGGCGACGCGTGGAAGCTTGTTGATGACGTTCTGGCCTGCGATGAGGCGCGCCGCAATGCCGAAACGGAAAAGCAGGCCTTGCAGTCCGAGCGCAATGCCACCTCCAAGCAGATCGGCATGCTCAAAAAGAAGGGGGAAGACACGTCCTCTATTGAAGCGCGCGTGCGCGAAATCGGGGACCGCATCCGGGAACTGGACCGTGTCGCGGAGGAAAATGCAGCCCAGCTCACCTCCCTGCTGATGAACATTCCCAATCTGCCGCACCTGGAATGTCCCGTGGGCGCGGATGAAACGGCCAACCCGGAAATCAAGCTGTGGGGAGAAAAGCCCGCCATTGAAAACCCGAAGGACCATGTGGAACTGGCCGCGAATCTGGGCATGATTTCCTTTGAAGACGGAGCGCGGATTACGGGCTCCGGTTTTGTGGTGTACCGTGGGGCGGGCGCCCGTCTGGAACGCGCCCTGATCAACTTCCTGCTGAATACGCAGACCGTGGAAAACGGTTATCAGGAAGTGGGCGTTCCGTTTGTGGTGAAGAGGGAGTGCATGGAAGGCACCGGCCAGCTTCCTAAATTTGAGGAAGACATGTACGGCACGGAAGACCAGCAGATGTTCCTGATCCCCACGGCGGAAGTTCCGGTCACCAACCTGTACCGGGATACCATTTTACAGGAAAGCGACCTGCCCATCAAGATGGCCGCGTACACGCCCTGCTTCCGCCGGGAAGCCGGAAGCGCCGGCCGCATCAACCGCGGCATGATCCGCGTCCACCAGTTTGACAAGGTGGAACTGGTGCAGATTTTAAAGCCGGAAGACTCTTTCCGGGAGCTGGAAGTTCTCCGCGGCCATGCGGAATCCATCCTTCAAAAACTGGGGCTGCATTACCGCGTGATTGAACTTTGCACGGGCGACCTCGGCTTTTCCTCCGCCAAGACGTATGATATTGAAGTATGGGCTCCGGGACAGGGGCAGTATCTGGAAGTTTCCTCCTGTTCCTGTTTTACGGACTACCAGGCGCGCCGCATGCGCCTGCGTTACAAGGATGCCGACGGCAGGAACCAGTTCTGCCACACCCTGAACGGTTCCGGCACGGCTCTGCCGCGGCTGTATGTGGCCCTTCTGGAAACTTACCAGCAGCCGGACGGCTCCATCCGGATTCCGGAGGCGCTTGTGCCGTATTTCGGCGCGGACTGCATCCGCCCGGAACAGGCCTGAACCGACGTTTCTCCCGTCCCAACCCTGAATCAGCCCATGCCTGACGAGGGCCCTCTGGAACATTACCTGACTGTTTCCCATGAGCCGGAACCGGACATTTCGGAACCGGCTCCGGAACGCAGTCCTGGACCGTGGCGGGAAAGGGGCATCATGCTGGGCCTGGGCTTTCTGCTGGGGTGCATCGGGGCTTATGCGCTGGTTTACTCGGAAATGTCCGGCGGCATGCGGTCGCTGAAGCAGTCGCTTTCAGAAGAACGCGACTTGAACGCGTCCCTGCAGAAAGAACGTGCCCATCTGCGGGAAACGTTGGAACAGGCACGCATGGACGCTCTGCTGGAGGAACGCTCCCCCCTTTCCGTGACGGTCGGCGGTATTCCCAAGACAAGCCGCAGGCCCGTTCCCCAGCCTCCGCCGCTTACGTCATTATCCTCCGGAGGGCTGGCATCCCCGTCTTCCGCGCCGGTTCCCGGTTCTTTGGATGACCGTCTGGTCAATCCGGGGCCGGAGGACTGGAAGGAGCGTTACCAGTACGCCGCTTTGAAATATAACCAGGTGGTGGAGGATTACAACAGGCTGAAGAAACTTTACATGAACCTGGTGGGTCGGAGCGGTGCAGCCGGCGGGCTGGTGACGGGGGCCCAGTTTTACAAAGCTCTGCGGAAAGATACCCGTGCGGAGGCGCGCAAGCTGGATGAACGCTATATGAAGGGAGGGATGCGGGGCAGCGAGCTTCGGGAACTGGAACGCAGCCGGGACGAGATGAGGCACCGGGACTGGTGGTTGAAAAAAATGGCACGCCAGTTCCAGATTGATTAGATACGTGGGTGTTGCCGGCGTGAAGTATTGTTTTTGTGAAGCGCCCCTTGCTGAAATTCCCGTTGCATGGAATCTTTTTGCAGAGAGCCGCATGGTCACAAAAAGAAATCCCTTTCCCAAAGAGCCGGGATAAAAAAACAAAATCCGAATACGCAGATACCGGTATCTTTTTTTGCGGGATGCTCCTTGGATATTGAAAATCAGGGAACAAAGTAGACCATGCCCGCTTATTTCAGTGTTCGGTTCGCATCGGATTCCGCAGACTGCTGATCTCTGAGGCGGAAAAACTATCCGTCAGCACAGTTCCGCTGCAATGGCGTCCACGAGCAGGCGTCCGCGGCCTTTCAGGATGAGCCTCTGTTCCGGGGAAATGTCCGCCAGGCCCAGTTCCCGGTATTGTTCCAGCAGAGGACGGGATTCCGGAAAGATGCTTTTCACATCCTGCGCCAAATAAAGGTTAGAATAGTTGCACTATTAATAATTTATTCGGCAGATGTGAACCAGGGCTCTTTAAATGAAGCTTCTATATGCTCTTGGGATTCATTCCGGGAATCAATGAATTTGGCAACGTCCAGGGCTGATTGAGCTGTAGGTTCCAGAATAGTATCGAAAAGAAGATCACTGCCTCGGTAACAGGTGTTGTCGTCCATTTCCCTTTCACTCTGCATAGGTAGGAAAATGACCAGCAGACGGCTTTGAAGCTGAAGAATGCGCAAAAGAATAAATTTTTGCATCTCGGATGAAGCAGGAATAGATAAAACCTGCTTTTTCATATCGGCAGCGGGTCCTGTAAGTTTTTTAAGGATAGGTGAAACTTCCGTAGAAAAAGATTTTGCCGCTGCGTCTGCGGAATTTTTATCCACGATGGAATTATACCAATTCTGTACCTTGCCTACAGGTATTTCATAGGTTTCAACGAATGTCTGCCATGCCTTTTTATCTTGTGCCTCAGAAAGCAATTCATTCCTTGGAGGGTCATAAGAGAGATTTTTCAACTCTTCCTGGCTCAGACCGTTAATTTGGCAGGCGTCTCCATAGCATGTTGAATCATAAATAAGGAGGGAAGATGCAAATGTGAGGATGATGGAATATTTCATGATTATCAGGTATTGAATCATGATGGAACGGAAAGGGGAGGAAATGGTAATCAGCACAATTCTGCTGTAAACTGCTTTTTAAGCAGATGGAGTTTCAGGCCATGATTCCTTGAAAACGGTTTCAAAACTTTCCTGTGATTCGTTCTGAGATTCAATAAATTTTGAAATGTCAATCATTGATGGGGATGTTAATCCCAGAATAATTTCAAAAAGTTTTGTGCTTCCACGGTAGCATGTTTCTGGACTCGCCTTTTCTTCATTTTGCATAGGCAGGAAGATAATTAGCAGTCGTCCCTGCAGCTGAGAAATGCGTAAGAATATGAATTTCTGCATTTCAGAAGAAGCTGGAATAGCAAGAGCCTGTTTTTTCATGTCTGCAGCTCGTCCCGTTAGTTTTTTAAGAATAGGCAGAACATCCTTGTTGAAAGAATCGGCTGCGGCATCGGCAGATTGTTTATCGACAATGGAATTATACCAATCTTGAACCTTACGGATAGGGATTTCATAGTTTTCAATGAAAGTCTGCCATGCTTTTTGATTTTGTCCGGTGGAGAGCAATTCCTTGTTGGGCGGTTCGTAAGAAAGGCTTTTCAGTACTTCCGGCTCCAGTCCATTGATTTGGCAGGTATCCCCATAGGATGCTGAACATAAATAAAAATGGAAGATGCAACCGGTGAGGAAGATTGAGTATTTCAAGATCATCAGATTATGGAAGCATGACAGGGTTCCTGAATGAAGGGGAATAAAAGAAGGATGGAAATTCAATAGAGATCAACGCAATTTCTATGTAACCTGCTTTTTAAGAAGATGATGTCTCTGTCCATGGTTCTTTGAAAGCTGCTTCAATGCTTTCCTGGTCTTCATTTTGAGTTTCAATAAATTTTGAAATATCCATGGCTGTTGTTGACGTTAGACCTAGAAATATGTCAAAGAGTTTTTCACTGCCATGATAATAAGCATCGGAACTTGACTTTTTACTGTCTTGCATAGGAAGAAAAATTATTAGCAAGCGGCTCTGCAATGTGAGGATACGTGAAAGAATCAGTTTTTGCATTTCAGAAGAAGCTGGAATAGCAAGGACTTGTTTCTTTATATCAGCAGAACGTCCCGTCAGCTTTTTAAGAATGGGCAGGACATCTCTCTTGAACGCATCGGCTGCAGCATCAGCGGAATCTTTATCCCTGATGGAATTATACCAATCCTGTACTTTACCTACAGGCACTTCATAGGTTTCAACGAATGTCTGCCATGCCTTTTTATCTTGTGCCTCAGAAAGCAATTCATTCCTTGGAGGGTCATAAGAGAGATTTTTCAAATCTTCTGGACTCAGACCATTGATTTGACAAATATCTCCTTGGCAAACTGAGAAATATATAAAAGCCGACGATAAGAATGCTATGGTGGTTGATTGTATCATGAAAATTAGGGATTAAAACGTTTAATAGGGATAAGATGGCGTTCTCCAACATCAATGCCGTTTGTGTCAGCTGATTCAAGTATCTGTTCCCAAGTGGCTCCGCTATACTGTAAAATAGAAGAAACTAAGGAAGCACAATTTGATCCATTTTCTGTACTTTCTGGATTTCGGTTAGTTGATGGATTGGTTAGATATCGTTCCTGCTCATTATAACTTTGTGAAAAATGAAGAACTTTTTGAAATAGTTCCTTGTTTTGAATGGCTATGATATTTGTAAAATTTGTAAATTTTTTATCATGGTTGTTTTTGAACCAGTTTTCAACAGCTACTATATCAGGATTGTCATTTTTATGGTAAACCATGTTAGTTAAGCAATCAATATATTTGCTGGCTACACCTGCTTGAGCAAATGGAGGAGATAGGGATTCATAAATCCACTTATAATAAACGGTTCCGGCAGCTGGGATGATTTTGAGTTTTTTTCGGTATTTGATTTCTGGCCCTGCATCCCCTCCGATAGTGATGATTTTCATTCCGGGGATAGCGGTGCAGTTAGCAAGCCCAGGGTTCGGAAGATTTAATTTTACCGGGTCGTCAGGGACAAAGAGCAGAAAGTGATGGTTTGCCATGGGCAGTCCCTGGCAGGGGCGGATGGCCCAGTAAATTTCTCCTAAACGATTGGGAATGCCTTCGTAATAAAAGCTTTTATCACCGATGGTCACACGAATTAGTTCTGCTTCCGTTGGAGTATAGGTGATGCATGGGCCTTTGCCGATGGGTTTCCAGGCGCCGTTGTTTGGTTGGAACGTATGGTTGCACGCCAGAATAACTCCATTAAATCGTTGCGGGCATTTGGAGTAAGTTTGAGCTTCCCATGTGATGGATATGTCTTCGGAGTTTTCGGAAGGCCCTTTTGCCAGGTAAATTTTGTTGATAGCGAGCCGGAGTTCTGTTTTTTTCTCCAAGAAAAGGTGGCTTTTACTATATGGGATCGATTTTTCTCCAATGCAAATGTCCACGACAATGGGAGCGACTACAAGGCTGATGCCGTCCAAATCACTTGTGCCCGGCTTGGGATTGTAATAGGTTTGCGAATATTTGATTTGGAAATTGTAAGAACCTGCTTTCAGGACATGCGGGCAATCCCGGCGCCCTTTGGAAATGTCATGCCCTTTTCCGTATTCTTTTAACCAGTCTGTTTTTTCTCCGTTCCCTGTGGTATAAGAAATGTCGCACCCATCGTCGGAAACCAATGAAAGCCACGCAACAGTAGTAGGTTGGCTAATACGTTCATCCTTAAAATCCTTGAGGGAAATTTTTCCATTATAAGGAATAGTAGAGGGAGATTTTGGGTCAGTGACTTTCGTTGTATTTGGGATTTTCACTTCTCCGGCGCAGCATTGTTTCAATTTATCTGCAAGCTGGGAAAGATTGGCTACCACTTCAACCGGAGACAGGGAATATTCCAATGTTGTCTTCCCTTCATAAATTTGTTGTCCTTTTGCGAGGAGGGCAGATAGTGCAGCAATGCCGGCAATTGCAAGCAAAACAGGCATTTGAAGAAAACATCGGGAGATGAATGCGTTGTCCATATGATGATCAGGCAGGTTGAATGAGATTATTTTTTACGCTTTTTTTTGTTGGAAGCGGGTGTTGTCCATTTCCGGATTAAAGCACGGGCGCCTTCCATGCCCCGAATAGGCGGAATAAAGGATGCTGCCCACTGGGCTTTTTGCGGTTCATTCATGCGTATATAAAGATTGGCTAACCGGTATCCGCAACGGGCCATTAAATAAGGATCTTCTTTTCCATGCCGCAGTGTCCTTATAAATAAAAGAGCTGCCAGTTTTCTTTGCATGCCGGTTCCTTTTTCCATGGATATAGCTGCGCTTTCCCAAATTTTTAAAATGCGAGACCGAAGGATCAATGGGCATCCTTCCTCCATTTCCAGTTCCATCAGGGCGCAAAGCGATAAAGCTTCCATATCCAAGGGGGAGTACGTCCGGAGAAAGGCATTTTCCAAAAATCCGGTAAGGCAGGAGCGGCGTTGCCCTGATTGCATATTTTTATGCTGCATCAGGGCTGTCAATTCATTGAGGCGGGCACAAACATCACCAGGTGTTTGTCCCATGGCGGTCCGTTGAACGAAAAGAGATACGCCTTCGTCAAAGGTCAAAGCCGGATATTCCCGGACAAATTGATGGATTCTCGGATTCTTTTTAGCAAAAGGAAAGGCGGATAGGGATTTCCGGAAGACCTGCCTTTTTTCAGAAAGAGGCGTGGATTTCAGGTAAAGGGGCAGGATGAACGTTTGGGGCTCCTGTGGTGATGCCGGCGGCTTACTACTTCCCCATGCGTGGTTAAAGGAGGCCTGCAACAGGAAAAGAAGTCCTGCCAGCAAAGAAACAGAGGAAATGTTGAACAGCGGATGCATGGAACATATCTGTCTATTTATGGAATAATGGGAGATAAAAATTGAAAAATGTCAAGAAATTAATTTTAATCGTTTTTCTAATTTATTTCCAACTTATTGATATTAAGTTAGGAAAATAATGCCATTCAGCACAGTTCCGCCGCGATGGCGTCCACGAGCAGGCGGCCGCGGCCTTTCAGGATGAGCCTCTGTTCCGGGGAAATGTCCGCCAGGCCCAGTTCCCGGTATTGTTCCAGCAGAGGACGGGATTCCGGCAGAATGTATTTCAGCGGCAATCCTTCATCCGTCCGGAGCATCAGGGCAATGCGTTCCAGACGGTAGTCTTCCTCGGTGACGGGTTCCTGTTCGGAAAGGGGGAGGCCGTTTTCCAGCGTGCTGCGTATGTAGGCGTCCGTATCCCGCGTGTTGGAGTACCGTATGCCGTTGATGGTGCTGACCGCGCCAGGCCCTATGCCTACATAGTCTTCTCCCTTCCAGTAGGCCATATTGTGGGGGGAGAGGCAGCCCTCCCGGGCGTAGTTGGATGTTTCATAGTGGCGCATGCCTGCCGCCTCCAGCATGTGTTCCGCCAGTTCAAAAAAGGATGCGTCTTCGTCCGGATCCTGCCTTTTCTCCCCCCGCAGCAGGCTCCGGAAGAATTCCGTGTCTTCTTCATAGGTGAGGTTGTAGGCGGAGATATGGTCCGTTCCGGCGCGGACAGCTTCCTTCAGGGTGGCTTCCCATATGGAGAGGGTTTGCCCCGGAATGGCGAACATGAGATCCATGTTGATATGGGCCATTCCCGCATTTTTCAGCATTTCCACGGAGTGCAGAGCCTGGGCCGGGGTATGTTCGCGCCCCAGCAGATGCAGGATGCCGGAATCCAGGGATTGCACACCCAGGGAGACGCGTGTCATGCCCAGGCTGCGCCAGAAGCGCACTTTTTTTTCCGTAAAGGTGGCGGGGTTGGCCTCAAAGGAGAATTCGTCCAGTTTGTCCACGGGCACGAGACGGTCCAGGGTTTCCATGAGACGCCCCAGATGCGTGTCCGAGAGCATGGAGGGCGTTCCCCCGCCAAAGTAAAGCGTGGCCGTTTCCCCTCCGCGGTTCGTGGCCAGAGCGGTTGCGCGGGATTCCGCCTCCCTGCCCAGAGCTCGGATGAATGATTTCATGTCCGTGGAGGCCGGCGTGTGCTTGAAGAAAGCGCAGTACGGGCAAATACGGTGGCAAAAGGGAATGTGGACGTAGAGGTGCACGGAAGCGGGGGATCAGCGTCTCCGGCGGCGTCCGGAGGACCCATTCCCATCGCCTTTCTTGTCCTGGGAAAGCTCCAGAATTCTGTCGGAAGCCTCTTTCATTTCCGACTTGACGCGGGATTTCTCCGAATCGTCAGCCAGAGACATGTAGTTTTTCGTCAGGGCGCTGTAGAATGGGTGGATTTTCGTTTCCTTCTTGTTTTTGGGCTTGTATTTGAACCCGTCCGGACAGGTGTCCAGCATGTTTTTCATCCAGGGGACCAGTTCTTCCTTGGGCAGGGCCTGGCACAGGGCGTCCAGAGAAAAGGACATTTCCTCCTGATCCACATCCTTAGGCTCCTTCAGGGCGTTGTTGTCGTCCCGGTAGAAGTTGAGGGCTTTCTTGAATCCCCTGTCTACGGTTCTTTTGAGCCTGTCTGCGCCTTGGGCCTTGGCATACGCTATCTGATACGCGGCCTGAGGCTCCGGGTAGGAGTTGCGCTTGGATTCAGACTTGAGCCAGGACATGAGTTCGGCCCACTGGAAGGTCTTATAGTCATATTCCTGTTTCAAGGCATTTTCCAGAATTACGGAGCAGAGCACATTGACGTATTCCTTGGCGTGGCTGGCAAGCATTTCCTTGCCGTTCTTGTCGCCACGGCCTACAGAGGGAACGTATTTGCGCGTTTTCCAGAGTTTTCTGATGCCCATGCCGTCCGGCAGGGCCTCCCTTACTTCATCCACCATCTTGGTGGCTCCCATGAGGTCCTGAGGTTCCTGCTTGAAGAGCGTGTACCAGGCTTCCGTATAAAACGGGTTGGCTTTGAGCACGGTCCTCATGGCGGTCTGCGTGAATTCCTTGGGGAGCGTGACGGAAGGGGCGGCCGTCTCTTCCGTGGTGGAGCCGATGGCCGCCAGTTTGTAAATGTTCATGGCGAAGCGGCTGTCGATGAACTTTTCATAGTCGATGTTCATGGACAGGGCCAGTCCGGACTGGTATTCCGCATTGCCGGTGCGCGGTGCGTTGGAATCCCGGAAGTACCAGAATCCCGTGGTGGCTTTCAGGGTGTCCACGCTTTGCCCCACGCTCAGCCAGCAGCCGTTACCGTTGAAATGGGTGGTCATCAGATTGCCGTGGCCGGGCTGCCCGGCGGGGGCGGCGGGAATGCCGCGCGCAATCTGGGAATTGCGGGAGATAAGGGACATGGTGCCGCACACACCGCCTTCATGAAGCTTGCGTTCGTTGGATTCCCTGGACCATTCCGGATCCGGGTCAAAGCTGAACAGGATGGGCGGTTCCTTGTCGTCATCCGCCCGGTAGGGGCCGTACAGCCACAGGCGGGTCGGGCCCCGCTGGCCCATGTAGCGTTCCCACACGCTGTCGCACTCACGCAGAGGTCGCGTTTCCGAAAGGGCCATCATGGCCGGCCAGGGCGTTCCTTCCAGGGAAACGCCGGTCCATTCCACACGCTTGCGGTCCACGTCGCGCAAATCACCGCAATGTTCATATTTATCCACAAGGTAGGAAAAGAATTCCACCGGAGTGGGGAAGGGGTCCCTTTTGCGCCTCAGCTGGCCGTGGCGGTACATGTATTCGTGCAGAAAGCCGGCCAGGTTGTCTTCCGTAATGGCGGAGTCCCCGATTTCCGAGACGGTGGGGTATTTCCTGAGCCAGGCCTGCTTTGGGGTGATTTTTTTGCGGTCCAGATAGGCTTCCACCTTTTTGTAGCATTCCTCATCCACGGTGCGGGGAGCGTTCCCATACCAGTTGACGGGCGGTTTTCCGGCGCAATACAGGTCCGCTGGCGGAGGCATGACTCCGGAGGATCTCAGGTCATTCAGCTTGCCCTGGGCATCAATGTAGCGGCCCTGCTGGGTAAGGTCGAAGGCCCCCATGCCGAATTCGCGGCGTCCTACTGCGAACGCCAGAACGAGCTGGTCATATTTTTCCGTCGTTTCCAGCCCCAGTTCATCAATCATGAAAGCCACATTGGTGGCGACGCTGGGGTCCGGCGGGAAAAACATGGCGAAGACCTCACGATTGTTTTTCGTGTTTTTCAGCCATTTTTCAAAATCCGGAGAAAAACTGCCTCCGCGTTTTTTTACGTAATCCCGTACGTAGGCTTCCGCGTAATAGGGATATTTGTTCAGCAGTTTTTCAGAAAATTTCCCCTTGGACGCGATAGCTTCCTCCCGTAAAGCCTTTTCCATGGCAATGACTTCCGGGGAGGGGGAAAGGTCGGGAGCAGGCGGTTCCGGTTCAGGCTCCGGTTCCGGTTCGGGAGCGACCACCACGGGTTCCGGTTCGGGAGCGACCACCACGGGTTCCGGTTTTGGCGCAGCGGGCTTGGATTTGGGCTTGGGCGGAGCCGGTACGGGCACGGTAACGGCTTTAGCGACGGGTTCTTCTTTATCCTTGAGTATCTGGTAGCCCAGAAATCCGAAGAGGGCGAGCATCCCGGTCACAATGACCGTGATGACCGGGAACCCTCCGGAGTGCTTTACCCGCGGCAGCGGCGTTCCGGGGATGGCGGCGCCGACTACGGGTTTCCGCAGTTGCGGTTGCTGCGGTTTTTTGGCGGGATGGAGAGCCTGGGCATGCGCTACAGCCGGCTGGGGCTGCGCCGGAGAAAGCGGGTAAAGGAAGAGCACGGTGCCGAATCCCCTCAGCTTGCTTTCTGCATTTGCTGCGTATTGGGTTTCAAAAGCTTCCCGGGCCTGGGCGAATTGGGATTCATTTTCCGGAAAGACAGCCAGTTCTCCGCTGGCCAGGTCACGCGTAACGAGGCCCCCGGGGCAGAATTCGCGTATCAGGACGGCATGGCCTTCCGGGGAAAGAGCCTGGTACAGATGATAGTCCGGACCGCTTTCTACAAGCGCCGTGATTTTATAGCCGCCTATGTTGAAATGGGGCGGCAGGGCAGGGGGAAGAGGGATTGTCATGACTAATCAAGAGGTCAAAGATCCCGTATATTCAAAAAGGTTCGGAGCCGTTTGTCAATGCCGGAGTGAGGAAGCTGCGCCATGAAACGGGAGCAGTTATCAGCACGGAACGCTTCCGGACGGCGGGAATACGAAACACGCCGGTTTCCGGAAAGTGTGGCATTTCTGCGGCGCGATGCCGCGCAGGAAACGGCTAACGGATGGTGACCTTGGTGCCGATGGGAGTGTGTTCAAAGAATGTCTTGGCCATGTCCTCCGGCAGGCGCACGCAGCCGTGGCTGACCGGATATCCGGTGACAAAACCCACATGCATGCCGTAGCCTCCCGTAATCCGCATCCAGTAGGGCATGGGGGCGGGGTCGAAGTAGGTTCCTGCCGGCGCTCCGCCAGCCCTGGCGTTGTAATCCCCGTTGACGACGGCTCCGGTGGATTTGCTGCGCAGAACGCCGTATGTGCCGGATTTGTAGTTGGCGTCTTTCTGGATGATTTTGTATGTTCCCCTGGGAGTGCCGTAGCCTTCCTTGCCGGAAGACATGGGGGAAACGCCCACGAGCGTGGTTCCCACGTAGTAGAAGACTTTCTGCTGCTTGAGGTCAATGATGATGTGCTTTTCCCCCTGGGTGCCCGCCGGCAGGTCCCAATATCCCTGGCCCAGACGGGCTTCCGGAGGCAGGTCCGTGTTGACGCCGGAGGTAGAGCCCACCCCGGACAGGTAATCGTCCCGCCCGGACACGCCCTGGATTTTTCCGGCGATTTGGTCAAACAGCGGGGGCCTCTCGTACGATGTGCAGGAAACAAGAGCGGAACTGATAGAAACTAGCGTCAATATGCCGGATTTCATGGGAACGGGAAAATGACAGGCAGGTTATGGGGCCTGTCCTCCTTTTTGTCAAGATTTGCATGCTGTTATCCGTTGCTTATTCCAAGGGTATCTGTTATATACGGCGGACCACTTCATTCATCCCTATTTTCATGAGCGAACAATACGATCTTCTTAAAAGCATTCTTCTGGAAAAATCCGTGCGTACGGGAACCTTTACGCTGGCTTCCGGCAAGGTGTCCGACTTGTATGTGGACTGCCGCATGACAGCCCTGGACCCCGTAGGGGCCACCCTGGTGGGCGCTCTGGGCTGGAAGCTGGTGAAGGAGGATATTCTGCCCCGTTTCCCGGAGGTGGCGGCCATCGGCGGCATGACCATGGGGGCGGACCCTATTTCCCTGGCCGTCGGCATGACCAGCGCTCTGGAAGGGGCGGAAAAGAAGCTTCAGGTGTTCACCGTGCGCAAGGAGCCGAAGGACCATGGACGCGGCCGCCGCATTGAAGGCAATTTCCAGGCCGGGGATACCGTGGTCGTGGTGGATGACGTCATCACGACGGGCGGCTCCACATTGAAGGCTATTGACGCCATTGAGGCGGAAGGGGGCAGGGTTGCCGCCGCCCTGGTGCTGCTGGACCGCGAGGAAGGCGGACGCCAGGCGATTGAGGAACGCGGCATTCCCGTTTACCCGCTGTACACCAGGACTTCCCTGTTGGGCCGTTAATCCTTTTCCATTCATGCTCCCGGCCCTGATCGGCATAAGCGGCCATGAAGTGGGCGCGGAGGAAGAGGCTGCTATCCGGCGTTGGCAGCCGGCGGGTTTTATTCTGTTTTCCAGGAATATTGATTCCGTAGAGCAGGTGCGCGGGCTGACGGAGACACTGCGGAAACTTTGCCTCCACCATCCTGTCATTGCCGTGGATCAGGAGGGAGGCCGGGTGGTGCGCACCGCTTCCCTGGGCCTGCATCTGCCCTCCCCGGCTTCGCTGGCCCGGCTTGGTTCGGTTGGCGGCATGGTGGAACTGGCCGCGGTGACGGCCCTGGCTCTCCGCTACCTGGGGGTGAACCTGAATTTTGCCCCGGTGCTGGATATCTGCCATGATCCGTCCGCGGCCAACGCGCTTCCCGGCCGCTGCTGGGGAGACAATGCGCAGGACGTCATTTCACGCGGCGGCGTTTATGCCTCCAACCTGCGCCGGGGCGGCGTGCAGAGTTGCGGCAAACATTTTCCCGGCATGGGCCGTGCCCAGGCGGATCCCCATTTCAGCCTTCCTGTGGTTGACCTGGATGAACGGGAGTTGTTCAAGACGGATTTGCTGCCTTTTCTGGCTCTGTGCCCGGCATTATCCTCCATCATGTCCGCCCATATCATGCTGCCTCAGATTGATCCCGATTATCCCGCCACCTTGTCCGAACGGGTGATCCGGGGGTTTCTGCGCGACCGCCTTGGCTTCCGGGGCGTGGTGTTTACGGATGATTTGTGCATGGGGGCGATTGCGGCGCAGTATTCCCCGGATGACGCCGCTTTCCTGTCCTTGCGGGCCGGATGCGATCTGCCCCTGATTTGCCATGACCCTCTTCCCTGGCTGGATGGGCTAGCTTCCCGCCTGGAGGGGTTGAACGCCTATGACCGGGAGGATTCTTTTAAACGGGTGGAAAAGCTGAGCGACTCCCTGTGTTTCCCGTTTCCGGAAAAGGCTTCCCTGTGGGATTCCTGCCTCCGCCGTGCGGAGGCCCTGTGCCGTCTGGAAGAAAAGGGCGGAGGTGGAGAACATCTGCCTTCATCTCCAGTTCTGGAGTATTGATGTGAACGTCAAGGATGATATCATCCCAGAAAGAAAGTCAATCAATGAAAATTTATGACAATATACGGGAGATTGTAAGAGATGATATGCTCACTACCATTTCCAGGGGCAGCAGGGTTTCTGTAGCGGCCGCCTGCTTCTCTATGTATGCCTATAAAGAACTGAAAAAGCAGCTTGATTCTGTTGATGAGTTCCGCTTCATTTTTACCTCTCCGACTTTTACTACAGAGAAGGCTTCCAGGGCAAAGCGTGAATTCTATATCCCAAGGCTCTCCCGTGAGACCAGTTTGTACGGTACGGAATTCGAAATCAAGCTCCGCAACGAAATGACACAGAAAGCCATCGCAAGAGAATGTGCTGATTGGATTCGTAAGAAAGCAACCTTCAAATCCAATATCACAGGCGAAAACATGGGTGGCTTTATGACGATTAACGCTCCTGCGGAGCAGGTTGCCTATATGCCGTTGGGCGGTTTCACTACCGTTGACATTGGCTGTGAGCGTGGTAACAACAGCTACAACATGGTAAACCGCATGGAGGCGCCGTTCTCCACACAGTATATGCAGTTGTTTGAGTCCTTGTGGAACGACAAGTCCAAGATGCAGGATGTTACCGAGGAAATCATCGAAAACATCAGTAGTGCCTATAACGAGAACGCTCCGGAATTCATCTACTTCATGACTCTGTACCATGTATTCAGTGAATTCCTGGATGATATTTCCGAGGATGAACTGCCGAATGAGGCTACCGGATTCAAGGAGAGCAAGATTTGGTCCATGCTGTATGACTTCCAGCGTGATGCCGTTCTCGCCATCATCAACAAACTGGAAAAATACAACGGCTGCATTTTGGCAGACAGCGTTGGTCTTGGCAAAACATTCACAGCGTTGGCTGTTGTGAAATACTATGAAAATAGAAACAGGTCCGTTCTTGTTCTTTGCCCGAAAAAACTGGCCGAGAACTGGAATACATATAAAGATAACTATGTGAATAACCCCATTGCCTCTGACCGCTTGAATTACGATGTTCTGTTCCACACAGACCTTTCTCGTAGTCACGGCACTTCCAACGGTCTTGACCTGGACCGCCTGAATTGGGGTAACTATGACCTGGTTGTTATTGATGAAAGCCACAACTTCCGAAACGGCATCGGCACACACAGCAACACTGTGGAGAACCGCTATGTAAAGTTGATGGACAAGGTTATCCGCTCCGGCGTAAAAACCAAAGTACTGATGCTTTCCGCTACTCCGGTCAACAACCGCTTTGTGGACTTAAAAAATCAGCTTGCCATTGCCTATGAGGGCGACTCCGAGAATATCAATTCCAAGCTGAACACCAGGAAATCTATTGAGGATATTTTCAAGCAGGCGCAAAAGGCGTTCAATGCCTGGGGTAAACTCCCCGCAGAGGAACGCTCCACAGACGCGCTGCTCCGCACCCTTGATTTTGACTTCTTTGAAGTTCTGGACAGCGTTACCATCGCCAGATCCAGAAAGCACATTGAAAAATATTACAACTCCGCAGAAATCGGAAAGTTCCCGGAAAGGCTGCCGCCAGTTTCCAGGCGGCCATGCCTCACCGATTTGAAGCGTGCTATCAACTATGATGAAATTTATGCCCAACTGATGCTGTTGTGTCTGTCTATCTACACTCCATCCCATTACATCTTTCCAAGTAAGATTCAAAAATATGCGGAATTGACTCACAACAAGGAGGAAAACCTCACCCAGGACGGACGTGAACAAGGTATTCGCCGTTTGATGAGCATCAACCTTTTGAAACGGCTGGAAAGTTCCGTTTATTCTTTCCAGTTGACACTTACCCGTATCAAAGGACTCATCGACAGCACCATTGAGGCAATCAACCGCTTTGAGAAATACGGCACCGCTGACATCGCCATGTACGAAGCTCAGGAGTCTGAGTTCGACATGGACGATGGCAACACCGATTACTTCTCCGTGGGCAGGGAGGTAAAAATCGACCTTGCCGATATGGACTACAAAACCTGGCGCACCGAACTTCAGCAGGACGCAGAAGTGTTGGAACTGCTGACCCTTATGGTGGCAGACATTACGCCGGAGCATGACGGCAAGCTGCAGGATCTCCTATCTCTGCTGTCCCACAAAATTGAGAATCCGATTAACCCCGATAATAAGAAGGTGATCATTTTCTCCGCATTCTCCGACACGGCAGAATACCTCTATGAGAATGTCAGCGCCTATGTAAAGAAGAAATACGGACTGGATACTGCCGTTATCACGGGCAGCATTGATGGCAAGACAACCATCAAAGGCTTTAAGGCAACCCTCAACAATGTTCTGACCTGCTTCTCCCCGGTTTCCAAGGGACGGAATGTTCTGATGCCCGGCAGCAAGGCGGAAATCGATATCCTGATTGCTACCGACTGTATCTCCGAAGGTCAGAACCTGCAGGACTGCGATTATCTGATAAACTACGACATTCACTGGAACCCTGTACGCATCATCCAGCGTTTCGGGCGTATCGACCGTATCGGCAGCCGCAACAATTACATTCAGCTTGTAAACTTCTGGCCCGACCTCACGCTTGATGATTACATCAATCTGAGATCGAGAGTCGAAACCCGCATGAAAATTACGGTGATGACCTCCACAGGTGACGATGACCTCATCAACGAGGAGGAAAAGGGCGACCTGGAATACAGAAAACAGCAGCTCAAACGGCTCCAGGAGGAAGTGGTCGATATTGAGGACATGTCCGAGGGCATCTCCATTATGGACTTGGGATTGAATGAATTCCGCCTTGACCTGCTTGAGTATGTGAAGACCCACGGCAATATGGATAACAAGCCTCGTGGTCTTCACGCTGTTGTTCCTGCTGCTGAGGAATTGCCGAAAGGCGTCATCTTCGTACTGAAGAATATCAATAAGAGCGTCAACATCGACAATCAGAACCGCATCCATCCGTTCTACATGGTTTATATCGGTATGGACGGTGAAATCATCGGTGATTATCTGAACCCCAAAAAACTTCTGGACGATGTGCGCCTCCTTTGCCGTGGCAAGAACGAACCCGTCCATGACCTCTGCCGTCAATTCAATGCGGAAACCGATGACGGCAGGAACATGGCAGAACTCTCTGAACTGTTAAGCGAAGCCATCCGCTCCATTATTGACGCCAAGGAAGAAAGCGATATCGACAGCCTGTTCTCCGCAGGCGGTACTTCTGCCCTGATGTCTGCCGTGTCTGGACTGGACGACTTTGAACTGATATGCTTTCTGGCGGTGAAGTAAAGGAGATCAGGCGATGCTCGGATTACCCAAATCAACGGAGTTCAACAAACGAATTCCCAAACAGAAATTCTATGACAACCTTGCCGTGACCCCGGCTTGGAAAAAGGTATTCATAGAACAGGTAAAGGCCATCTGCTGGAGGAACAAGATTGCCGCCGCCACCATGAACTTAGCCCCCGGCGCCGCCGTGACGGAATTGGTGGTCTTTGAGGTCAAGCTGAACAGTCAGACGCTTGACGACAGCTTTTTGCGGCAGATGGACAAAGAAATACCGTACCACATTCTCTTCATGCTGGAATACGAGGGCAAGTACAAAGCCGTTATCGGCTATAAGGAAGAATCCGGCGGCAACACAGCCTTCAAGGTAAATCGCTACTATTCCACTGAATGGATGGACGAGGATGCCCTCCCGTTGAAATTGGAAGGTTTGTCCGTTGACAGTGTGTATGAAAACTTTGTCCGTCAGATTGCCGGAGACGCCCTCGCTGCCGCCGAAGCCGGGGAAAGCCTCAAGGAGTCCATAGCGAGGGATGAAAAACGGCAGGCTCTTCAAATGCAGATTGCGAAATTGCAAAAGAAAATCAAAAGAGAAAAACAGCTCAACAGGCAGATGGAACTGAATGCCCTGCTCAAGAAACTCAGCAAAGAATGGGAGGAAATTCTGTAATGGAAAAAATGAGAATGGAGTCGATTGATATGACGGCTCAGAACATAGAAAAGATTGGGGCGTTGTTCCCGAACTGTATCACCGAGACCGTGGATGAGAACGGCAAGATGAAGAAAGCCATCAACTTTGACCTGCTCCGTCAGATGCTTTCGGGAGATGTGGTAGAGGGCGATGAGGTATACGAGTTTACCTGGGTGGGCAAAAAGGCGGCTATTGTGGAAGCCAACAAGCCTATCCGCAAGACCCTTCGCCCTTGCAAAGAGGACAGCGTGAATTGGGATACTACCGAAAACCTCTATATTGAGGGCGACAACTTGGAAGTTCTGAAACTCTTGCAGGAAAGCTACCTTGGTAAGGTCAAGATGATTTATATCGACCCGCCGTATAACACGGGTTCAGACAGCTTTGTTTATAATGATTCTTTCACTATGGATGAAGATGAATATGAGACGGGAATTGGTATAAGAGACCAAGATAAAAACAAGCTGTTTCACGAGAATAACAGTAGTAATCCGCGATTCCACTCAGACTGGTGCTCTATGATGTACGAAAGATTTTTGCTTGCAAGAAATCTTTTGTCAGTAGATGGCGTATTAGTTGTAAGTATAAGCGATGCGGAGTTCCATAATTTAAAGAGTATGCTTGATGAACTCTTTGGAGCAGATAATTATCTGGGTGATATCGTATGGAATTCCACAAAATCGGTAACTAATACGGCGCTAATCTCTGTGTCCCATACATATAACCTTGTGTACTTTAAAAGGATGCAGTATTTCGTGGAGAATCGTTCTGAATTTAGGCTGCCAGATGATGGCGAGGGATTTGAAAATCCAGATAACGACCCCAGAGGATCTTGGAAAGCTGATCCGTTTCAAGTTGGTGGGTGGAGACCCAATCAACAGTACGAAATCGTTAATCCCAATACAGGGGTTGTCTATAAACCAAATCCTGACTGTAGTTGGAAAAACGATTATGAACACTACTTGGAATTGGTAAAAGATAATAGGATAGTTTTCGGAAAAACAGGAGATGGTGGTCCTTAAAGGAAGAGGTTCAAGTGGGAGGCTGAGGAAAGAGGCAAGGTAGCAAAAACATGGTGGGATGATGTTGAAACCACAACCAATGGCACACAACTTCTGAAGAAGATGTTTGATGGGAAAATCTTGTTTAGTAATCCTAAACCTGTTGGGCTTCTTGTTAAATTGATTCAATTAGCAGGAAGTAAGGACGGAATTGTTATGGACTTCTTCTCCGGCTCTGCCACTACCGCCCATGCGGTGATGCAGCTCAACGCCGAGGACGGCGGACACCGCAAGTTTATCATGGTGCAGTTGCCCGAACCCTGCGACAAAAAGAGCGAGGCTTTCCAAGCGGGTTACAAGAACATCTGCGAAATCGGCAAGGAGCGCATTCGCCGCGCCGGAAAGAAAATCAAGGAGGAAACAGGTGCGGATATTGATTATGGTTTCCGTGTATTCAAGCTGGATGACAGCAACATGAAGGATGTGTACTATTCCCCTGCCGAGTATGACCAGGGGATGCTGTCCGGTCTGGAATCCAACATCAAGGAAGACCGTACTGACCTTGATTTGCTGTTCGGCTGCCTGCTGGAATGGGGGTTGCCGCTTTCAGAAAGAATGACGGTGTTCCAGATAGATGGGGTGGATGTGCATGCCTACGGAATGGACGCTGAAGAATATCGTGGCTGCAAAGACGGTATGTTTTTTTATGAGGATAATATTCAAATGATTGATAATCATTTATATACACCCACACACACGCGCGTCCCGCTGCTTGCCTGCTTCGCGGACAGGGTGCCGGAGTCTGTTATCCGCGGCATAGCCGGGATGAAGCCCCTCTGCGCCGTGTTTCGTGATTCCTGTTTTCAGGACAGCCCCGCCAAAATCAATGTGACGGAGGTGTTCAAGCTCTTGGCTCCGGATACAAGGGTGAAGGTTATCTAAGGAAGGAGGTTTCAAAATGGATAAAAACGAAATCCGGAAAACAGAACATATGTATTCCACGATTCAAATTGGCGAAACAGTGTTTAGCCAATTTGAAAAAAAACTTCTTGAGGAACAATTATCCGAGGAAGACGGAGGCGAGCTATCATGAAACTGCAATTCAAGCACCAGCAGTTTCAGGAAGATGCGGCCAAGGCGGTGGTGGATGTGTTCGCGGGTCAGCCGTATCTGACGCCGACCTATATGATGGACAGGGGGGACGGGGCTTATCAGATGGGACTGGAGGAGGACAGGAATTTCACGGGCTGGAGCAATCAAAAACTGGTGCCGGAGCTGTCCGATGAGGTGATTCTGGGGCATATTCAGACGATTCAGAGTGCGCATCAGATTGCGCCTTCGCTGAAGCTGGAGGGGCGGTTCAATCTGACGATTGAAATGGAAACGGGAGTGGGCAAGACGTATACCTATATCAAAACCATGTATGAACTGAACAGGTGCTACGGCTGGAGCAAGTTCATTGTGGTTGTGCCCAGCGTGGCTATCCGCGAGGGTGTCTATAAATCTTTCCAGATGACCCAGGAGCATTTTGCCGAGGAATACGGCAAGAAAGTACGATTTTTTGTTTATAACTCCGCCCAGCTGACGGAGATTGATCGCTTCGCCTCCGACAGTTCCATCAATGTCATGATTATCAATTCCCAGGCATTCAACGCCAGGGGCAAGGATGTCAGAAGAATTTACATGAAACTGGACGAGTTCCGTTCCCGCCGTCCGATTGATATGATTGCCAAGACCAACCCGATTCTGATTATTGACGAGCCGCAGTCCGTTGAAGGCAAACAGACCAGGGAGCGTTTGAAGGAATTCTGCCCGCTGTTTACCCTCCGCTACTCCGCAACCCACAAATCAGACAGCATCTACAACATGATTTACCGTCTGGACGCGATGGAGGCGTACAATAAGCGACTTGTTAAGAAGATAGCCGTTAAGGGTATTACCGAAACGGGCAGTACTGCTACAGACGGCTATGTTTATCTGGAAAGCATCAACCTTTCCAAGAAGGACCCTACCGCAACCATTCAGTTCGATATGAAGGGCGCAAGCGGTATCCGTAAAGTAAGCCGTACTGTAGCAGAGGGATTTAATCTTTACGATCATTCCGGCCACATGGAGGAATACAAGAACAATTTTGTCGTTAAGCACATTGACGGCAGAGACGACTCCATTGAGTTCCTCAACGGCATCAAGCTGTACGCAGGTGATGTTATCGGCAAGGTGGATGAAAACCAGCTTCGCCGTATTCAGATTCGTGAAACCATCCTCTCTCACATTCAGCGTGAGCGCCAGTTGTTCTATAAGGGCATCAAGGTGCTGTCCCTGTTCTTCATTGACGAGGTTGCCAAGTACAAGGTGTACGATGCAGCCGGACAGTCTGGTAACGGCATCTACGCAAAAATGTTTGAGGAGGAATACACCGATATTATCGGAAACCTCCAGTCTGTCATCGGCGAGGACGAATACATTAAGTATTTGAATTCCATCAAGCCTTCCGCAACCCACGCAGGTTACTTCTCCGTGGACAAGAAAGGCAAGATGATAGACTGTAAGTTGGCAAAGAAGGAAACCACCTCGGACGATATTGACGCTTACGATTTGATTATGAAAAACAAGGAACTGCTCCTTGACCGCAATCCGAAGCGTTCGCCTGTGCGTTTTATTTTCTCTCACTCCGCTCTGCGTGAAGGTTGGGATAACCCGAATGTATTCCAGATCTGTACGCTGAAACAGTCCGGCTCTGATGTGAGAAAACGCCAGGAAGTTGGTCGTGGTCTGCGTCTGTGCGTAAACCAGGACGGTGAGCGTATGGATTCCGGCGTTCTCGGAAACGATGTTCACAACATCAATGTGTTGACCGTTATCGCCAGCGAAAGCTATGACAGTTTCGCAAAGGGACTTCAGTCCGAACTTGCTGATGCCGTTGCAAACCGTCCAAAGGCAGTTACGCCGGAACTCTTTATGGGCAGGACTATTACCGATGCCCAGGGCAGCACCGATGTTATCACTGAGGATGTTGCCAGAGAAATTTGGCTGGGTATGCGTATGGAAGGCTACATTGACAAGCAAGGCTCGCTGACCGACAAGTATTACGAAGATAAGGCAAATGGCGAAATCAAGCTGACGGATGAGGTTGCAGGTTCTGCCGAAAGCGTTATCGGTATCATCGACTCCATCTATGACGCCAAGGCAATGCAACCCGAAAACGCTCGCAGCAATAATGTGGAACTCACCGTGGACGAGGACAAACTCGCAATGCCGGAGTTCAAGGCATTGTGGAACAGAATCAATGCCAAGAGCGTTTATGTGGTTGATTTCGATACAGATGAACTGGTGCGTAAGTCCATTGATGCGTTGGATAGAAAACTTCGTGTATCTAAGATTTACTTTAAGGTAGAAACGGGCGCTATGGAGCAGATTAAGTCCAAGGCTGAGCTGGAAAGCGGTGCATCCTTTGTGAAAGAGGAATCCGGAACTTACGGTGCAACCATTCACGCAAGCAGTAATGTGAAGTATGACCTGGTCGGCAAATTGGTAGATGAAACTGGACTCACCCGCAAGGCTGTCATTGCCATTCTAAAGGGTATTCAGCCGTCTGTGTTCAATCAGTTCAAGGACAACCCGGAAGAATTCATCATCAAGGCTGCTGCCCTTATCAATGACGAAAAAGCAACCGCCGTCATTGAGCATATTACCTACGATGTTCTGGATGAGCGTTATGGCACAGACATCTTCACCGAGCCTACCATCAAGGGCAAGCTGGGCTTGAACGCAATGAAGGCGAACCGCCACCTGTATGACCATATCGTTTACGACTCTACCAACGAGCGTGACTTTGCAACCGACCTCGACACCAATAAGGATGTCGCAGTATATGTGAAGTTGCCGGATGGATTCTACATTTCCACTCCTGTTGGTAAGTATAATCCGGACTGGGCGATTGCATTCTACGAAGGCACTGTGAAGCACATTTACTTCGTGGCGGAAACCAAAGGCTCTATGTCCTCTATGCAGCTCCGTCTGATTGAGCAGTCCAAGATTCACTGCGCGCGGGAGCATTTCAGGGCTATCAGCAATGGAAATGTGGTCTATGACGTAGTGGACAGTTACAAGAAACTGATGGACATCGTCATTAAGTGACGCTTTTATATATAGAGAAGATTCGAATGATGCGAAATACGCGTGGCATGAGGCGGCTTTGCTTTTCATACTCCGCCCGATGATGAAACTTTACGGAAGCAGCCCGGAAGCAACCGGAGACGGCGCGGAAGATTTATTCCCGCGGCAGGGAGGAACAAAAGGAAAAGGTGTGTGGGCGATCAGATTCTTTTGCGGCGAGCCGCCAGCAAGGCTGCTCCAAACAGGCCCAGAGAAGCCACAGCGGGTTCCGGAACGAGGTGGTTGTAGATGCTTGAGGAATAGACTTTGACATAATCGATGTCGAATGCGGCTCCGGAATTGGCCAGCGTATTCTGGTCGATTCCCTTATTAACTCCTGCATTTTCCACCCAGTTGCCTCCAATCTGCTGGTCGATGATCAGGTAGAATTCGTTTCCGTCCTTGTCAAAGGGCCAGTTTGCGTTATTGGGCTTTTTGAATGAACCGGTTGCTTTTCCATCCACATAAAAGGTGATGCCTTCTTCCGTCCATTCCATCCCGTAGGTATGCCAGTTTGCTTTTTCAGCACCATCGTTCCAACCGGGGGTGACCCCCTGGGATTTATCCTGATTGGGAACGCCGTTTTGCGACCAGTGGATTGTCTGGTAAACACGGCCTTCGTAATTCAGGTGTTCCATGATGTCAATTTCCCCTCCGACAGGCCAGCCGATGCTGTCGGATTTGGGCATCATCCAGATGGCCGGCCAGACGCCCTGCACGCAATCGAATCTGGCGCGGACTTCTACGTAGCCATATTGGAAGGAGAAGGTTTTCAGGGAATATACCCCTCCGCAGGCGTATGTTTTGGCCGGTGCGGTCTGGTTGGTTTGAGTAGTGTAGTCCCCGTATTTTCCCCACAAGGTCATGGCGGAGTTGCCGTCCTTTTCCCGGAATTCCACAAGGCTTTCGTCCCGGGATTGGTACTTGCGCCAGTCCGGGGCGTTATAGCCTACGTAATCAATGCGGCTCCAGTTATGTTCGTTCAGAGATGAGCCGTCAAAGTCGTCTTCAAAAACGAGTTCCCAGTTCCTGTCGGATGCCCAGGGAGTCGCTGCCATGACGGAAGATGCTGAAAGTGAGAGAAAGAGAAGAGGAAAAAGGAGTGCCGTTCTGATGAACATCATGAGAAAATATAGGGCGGGCGCCGCTGAGTGTCAATAGACAAAAAATTGGCAGGCGGCCTCGGCATGGAGAAGGAAATTCCCTCCGTCCCTAAAAGGGATTGCTCTGTTTTCCCGGCAGGGGCGCTGCGATTGGCGCTCCTGCCGGGATTCTCTTATCACAAAGGCTTTTTGTCATTTCCAGCTGCGGGCGGCCGCAGCTTAAGAGCGGAGAGCCATATTTTTGGCGGCGTTCGCTTTGTACACGTGCAGTTCCGCAAGGCGGACTTTTCCGCCCTTCTGGAAGAGTTTGACGCGCAGCCTGTTGGTGGTGACGGGGTCAAATGTTCGCATGCATTTGATGAATCCGTTGCCCGGAAGCTGGAGCATGCGCAGCACTTCCGGTTCATTGGCGTACATGGCTTTCTGCGCATCGCTGACGCCGGCGGTGGAGGCTCCCAGGGAACCCCAGTGGATGGGGATCCACTTGCCTCCCTTGTAGGCCTCAATGATGAGGCGGTTGTGGCCCTTTTCAATCTTGATGTCCACGGCGCGCAGGGCGGCAGGGGATTTCAGGGTGAGTTCCAGCACCAGGGGCTCGTCTTCCGTGGGGGAAGCGTCCAGTTCCTCAACGGTAGTGGCGTCCCGGTCCATCAGTTTGGCCGTGTCCACACGGCCTCCGGTGGAGGCTTTCAGCTTGTAGTCCTCCACTTCCTCCGTGGAACTTCCCAGCAGTTTCAGTTCACGCACGCGGCATTCCAGGCCGTGCCAGTCCGTGGAAACGCGGAACAGGCAGCGGGAACCCTGAGTCAGGCAGGAGTCATTCGGGGAAACCCAGGTTTTTTCCTTCTTTTTATCCGTTTTGTCGTACACCTCTATCTGGTTGCCCTGAGAGGCCGCGGAAATGTAGGTTCCGTCCGGCAGATGGAAGGAGCAGCCCCAGTTGCCGTGATCCCGGATCAGGATGCCCGGCACCCACAGATGGTTGCAGTTGGTGACTGAGAGGGCCTTTTCTGCACATCCCACTTCAAAGCCGCCCACGGCAATGGGGCGGTCGTATTCCACCTCCAGGTCATTGACGCGCCATTTGATTTTGGCGTTCATTTTTTGCACGCCCGGCTGGGTTGGGCCGCTGAGTTCCTTCTTGTAGGAGTAGACGTTCCATTGGCCGCCGAATTTGGAATTGGGCGTCCAGGAAATGGTTTCCATGGGGGAGAAGGTGGTCGTGTCGCTGAATTGCACCGTGCCGGCAAAATCATATTTGTAGGCGGAGTTGGCTTTCCCTTCCAGCTCCTTGTCGCGGTGAAGCCCCAGGGCGCGGCCGCCCAGAGGCTGCTGGACGTCCACGTTCAGAGAATATTCCCCGGGCTGGGGGTTACCGTCGTTGAGCTTGGGTTCAAAGAAAATGCGCACATCCATGCCCAGAATCATTTCCGCGCAGGTAGCCCTGGTGAGCTGGTCCACCCCGGGAATTTCCATGATGGCCTTGGCGATGGGGAGGGCTCGGTTGTTGACGACATTGATAAGCTTAAAGCGGCAGCCCTGTTCCACCGGAATATTTTTCAATTCCCGGATGGCGGATTTCAGGGAGGCGGGGGCCTTGGTTCCAAGCGCAGCGTTTACCATGGACCAGTTGCGCACGTAGGTGTTCAGGAAGCGGGATTCCGTGTCAATGATGGGGGGCACCTTCCGGAACGTTTTGGCCTGGAATTCAGGCTTGCCCGTAATTGCCAGATTCTGGCGTTCCGCGCAGAGGGCCGTGATCCAGATGCTGGTGCGGATGTAGGTGCCGATGACGGAGTCCGCCGTCATTAGTTCCAGGCGGTTGGGGTTCTGCATCATGCCGCCGTCAAAGGGGCGCAGCAGCGTCAGTTTCCACCGGAAAGCCTCCATGTTTTTGTAATATGCTTCCGGATTGGTTCGCCAGTAGGCGGGGAGAGCCCACATGATGGAGAGCGTCTCGGAGGAGTGGCCCTGGTCACAGCCGCCGATGGGGCCTTCCCCATACATGATGCGGCTGTTTTTTGTGTACAGCTCCGGTCCGCCGCAGATGAGGGAGGCGATGTAGTACGGGCCGTGACGGCCGGAGTAGGTTCCCCCGCATTCACGGTCGGGTTCAAAGGTGAAGGTTTCCGTCATGCGGCCATAGGGCCCCATGCCGGTGGGGCAGATGGACTGGGCATGGTCCATCATTTTGTCCAGCACGCCGTCTTCCGTGCGCGCCGGAGTTTTGCTGGCCAGCGCCAGGAACAGGCACATGTGGGAACCTCCGATGCTGACGCCTGTTCCCCGGTAGCCCGGGTGAATGCCGTGGCCGGTGACGAAGTCCCCATAAAGAACTTCGTTTTTCATGCGCTGCACGCTGTTGCGGATGGCCGGAAGCACGGAGTTGTCCCGGTAGCGCAGCCAGTATTCGCACAGGAAGATGCCCGCGGAAGCCTGGGGGACGGCCCACCAGCATTGGGAGCCGGAGAAGGCGATGTACTGAGCCGCTTTTTTAATGGCGGGGTCATACTTAGGGTTGCCCGTGGCCATCAGGGCCAGGCCGGCCCAGCCTGTATCATAATGGTTGCCGCAGTAGCCGCCCGGGCGTTCCCAAGAGCCGTCCTCGCGCTGCTGGGCCGCCAGCCATTCGCTCATCATGTGGACTACCGCCTTGCTCTTGGCGCAATTTTTGGGGAAGCCGAGGGCATAGGAACCAAGCTGGGGGATTTTGAAGGTGACGTTTTTCACATATTTCTTCACTGCGTCCGGCAGGGCGGAGGAGCCGCCCACCTGTACGGTCACGCCCACGGAGGCGGACCACCTGGGGGTTCCCGTTCCTTTAAGGTTCCAGTCACCCTTGGGGATATCAAAGACCAGGGAAGAGACGGCGTGCGCCTGCCATATTTTGCTTTTGGCGTCGTACCTGGCTTCTCCGTAACCCACGGTGTATTGCTGGGCTTTGGTCAGCGGAACGGTTCCGCCGGGGCCTTCCAGCCTCAGATCCGACCATTCGAAGCCGTCGCTGCCGATGCCGTTGCCGCCGTCATCCACGCGCAGGCGCACCTGCTGGCCGCCCTCTACCGGAATGGAAAGGGAAACGGGCTTTTTAGCCTGTTCCTCCCGGAAGACTTCCTTCCAGAGGGGCTGGATGCCCTGGATTTTTTCCACGCTTTCCGCGGGAATGAGGTTCAGGGTGATTTTTCCGGCTCCTTCCGCCTTGTCCACCAGAAGGCCCGCGTGCATGTCCAGGCCGCGCCTGTTCTGATGCTGATAAGGGCCGTAAAGCACGTCCAGGCTTTGCGACGTTTTGAAGAGGTGTCCGTCAATGCCCAGGATCAGGTCTCCTTCCTTGACGTATTTTTCGGCAGGGGAACCCTCAATCACCTGGGTGACCGTGTAAAGGTTCGCCACGGGTTCCCCGTTGGGGTCCAGCATGGTTTTAGGGAAGAAGCCGCGGAAGTTCGTGTCCGGCCAGGAGGCGTCCAGGCCGCGGGCGCGGAAGCCCAGAGGGCCGAAGGTGGTGATCCAGCCTTTGGCTACTTCCTCGGAGTTGCCGAACCAGCTCGTGTACAGCTCTGCGTATTGTTTTCTCCACTGGTTCAGCGGCATGGGCTTGGCGAATTTTTTCACATAGGCGTTCACATCCCCCATATTGGTCGTTTGCCTGGCGGCTTTCCCGCGCGGACGCACTACGGGCGCAGGTTTGGCGGCGGTCTGTTCCGCCTGTGATTCCTTCCGGTTGGCGGGATGCTGCGGTTCCGGCTGTTTTCCGTTCGCAGCGTCATCTGCCGGGGCAGAAGTGTTTTCGTCAGGCTGTGCAGGGTCGGCTGCGGATTTTTCCTCTAAAGCTCCCGGGGCATCTTCATTCCGTTCCCCGGAGGAAATGGCCGGCGGAGTCTTTTCCGGCTGCTCCGCAGGGCCGGATGAGGAGGTGTTCGCGGCGTTTTCCTGTTTGGGGGCGGCTTCCTCCTTCACGGCGGGCAGGGCGGCTTTCTTTTCCGGTTTGGCGTCTTCCTTCTTTTCCCTGTTGGCTTGGGGGGGCTCCGGCTCCTGGGCAGAGGCGGATTTTTCCTCGGGGTTCCGGGTGAAATAGTAGGTCCCGCATGCGCCTCCCAGCAGGAGCAGGATGAGAATCCATATGCCGGCGGAGTTCTTCTTTTTCCGCGGCGGGGGAAGGGTGCCCGCATGAACGGGCGTCGCCCCGGTTCCGGGAGTGGTCAAGGTACGCTGATCACGCTGGAAGCGGGATGCCGGCGGGACGACCGTGCCGGAGGCCGGCTGCGCGGCGGCATGGCCGCCGGGAATGGCATAAACCAGGTACAGGGTGCCCAGAGCGGGGATTTCCCCCAGGGATCCTGTGCGGAACTGCGCTTCGAAATCATTTTTCAGCGGAAGAACTTCCCGTTCAATATCCGTGTTTTCCGGATAGCGCAGTTTTCCGCTTTCCGGGTCGCGCACAGCGAGCCCCTGGGGACAGAATTCGCGGAGCAGGTATGGAACATGGTCGGCATCCGAAGCGTAATAGACATGGCAGAGGGAATCCGTCTGCTTCAGGGATTGGATAAGATAGCCGTTGATATTAAATCCGGAAGGGAGAGAAGGCGTATGTTCCATGGTCACATGACAGGTGATTATCCGACTGCCTATTAGCATATCCGGAGGCTTCCTTCAATGTAAAAAGAGGTTTTCAGGGGCCGGAACGTGTGACGCGATTAATTGATTATTTGCTTGAATGCATGGCGATTATGTGGTGCAAGCAAGGCTCGCTTTTTTGTTTTTCCATTACAATCATGAGTTCCGATATTAGATTAGACGCCTTGCAGTATCATTCCCAGCCCCGCCCCGGCAAGGTGGAAACGCTTCCCTGCAAGCCCTGCTTTTCACAACGGGATTTGACGCTTGCCTATTCCCCGGGCGTGGCCGAACCCTGTCTCCGCATTCAGGAAGATCCTTCCCAGAGCGCCCTGTATACCGGACGTTCCAATCTGGTGGGCGTGATTACCAACGGCACCGCCGTTTTGGGGCTGGGCAATATCGGCCCTGATGCGGCCAAGCCGGTGATGGAAGGCAAGGGCGTTTTGTTCAAGGTATTCGCGGACATTGACGTTTTTGACATTGAGCTGAACGTGAAGGAGCCGGAAAAGCTGATTGAAACGATCAAGACCATGGAGCCCACCTTTGGCGCTATTAATCTGGAGGACATCAAGGCTCCGGAATGCTTCATGGTGGAGGAACGCCTCCGCCAGGAGATGAATATTCCCGTGTTCCATGACGATCAGCATGGAACGGCGGTGATCTCCGGCGCCGCCCTTTTGAACGCAGCCGAGTTGACGGGCCGCAAGCTGGAGGATATGAAGGTCGTCGTCGTCGGGGCCGGGGCCGCCGGCATTTCTTGCGCCAAGTTCTACATGACGCTGGGAGTGCGCCGCGAACATATCTATATGTTTGACTCCAAGGGGCTGATTCATACCGGGCGCATTGACCTGCACGCCACGAAAGCCCAGTTCTCCCAGTCGGAAGATTGTTCCCTGGAGGAGGCCCTCACCGGAGCGGACGTGTTCCTGGGGCTTTCCACCAAGGGATTGCTCACGCAGGACATGGTCAAGCTTATGGCTCCTTCCCCCATCATTTTCGCCTGTGCGAATCCGGACCCGGAAATCACTTACCAGGATGCCAAAAAAGCGCGGCCTGACTGCATCATGGGATCCGGACGTTCCGACTGGCCCAACCAGGTGAACAATGTTTCCTGCTTCCCCTTTATTTTCCGTGCCGCCCTGGATGTGCGCGCTTCTGTCATCAATGAACAGATGAAGATCGCCGCCGCCCGCTCCCTGGCTGATCTGGCGAAGGAACCCGTTCCTCAGGAGGTGATTGACCTTTACGGGGGAGCCCCGCTCAGCTTCGGCATCGATTACGTGATTCCCAAGCCCATTGATCCCCGCATCATTGAATGGGAATGCCCGGCGGTAGCCCAGGCGGCCATGATTTCCGGCGTGGCCCAGTCCCCCATCCGGGATATGGAGGCCTATACGCTGGAATTGCGCAAGCGCATTGCCGCGGCACGTGAACGCGTCGCCGGCGTGGTGCGCAGCTACCTTTAACGGGGATCCCGGCGGGAAGCCGGAAAACCCATGCCTCCGGCGTTCGCGCCGGGCGGTTGCAAAAACCGGGTGGACTGATGTTCCGCCCGGTTTTTGCATGCCCGTACAGGGAAGTGTTTGTTTGGCGGGGATACTGCATCAGAGCATTCTGGAGGCGGAAAGAGGGATTGCGGGCGACGCTTCCTTCCGTATGAATTAAGACGGACATGCTGTTGCCCGGCGTTTCCCTGTTGAATGCGGCTTGGTGAATACCACCATAGTGAGGCTGTTTTCTTCTCTTCGTCAGGCAAGAAAGAAATTCCCCTATGGTCAGATGGAGGAAATGTTATTTTTATCTGGTATTTTCAAGCCATGTGGAGAGAACCGCAAGATATGGCCGGGCGGAGGATCGTCTTCGCTCCGGTCTTTGGTAAAGGCTTGTCTTCATTTAGGCGTTAGCCAGCCGGAGGCGCATCTGTTCCGTCTGTTCCCTGTCCGGGATAAGTTCTACAAGCGTCTGGCTGTTTTCCTCCAGGGAATCAAGCTGGTCGAAGTCCTCCGCCGTGCGGATCGCCAGGTAGCGCATTCCCCATTGTTCCGCAATGGCCTTGAAGGAATGGGCGTGGGGTTGCACCAGCAGTTTCCTCATGGCTTCGGAGTGTCCGTCCGCCCCGGGCAGGGCGCGGAAGATGCCGCCGCCCCCGTTATTGATGACGCCGAGGACGCGGGTGCCCCTGTCCAGTTGGGGAAGGAGCGCCAGGGCATTGGAATCATACATGGCGGTCAGGTCGCCCACGAGGGCCCAGGAACGGGAGCAGCGGGCGGAGACCCCCAGAAAACCGGAGATTTGCCCGTCAATTCCGTTGGCTCCCCGGTTGGCGCGGACGTTTTCCGTGGGGATGGCTGTCTGGGCGAAGCTGTTCCAGTACCGCACGGGCATGGAGTTGCCCAGGTAAATGCAGTCTCCGTCCGCGGCAAAGCAGGAGAAGGAGCGCACCATGGCCTGTTCGCTTTCCGGGCAGGTGATGAGCAGTTCCTCCATCAGGGCTTTTCTGCGTTTGTTCATGGAGCGCAGTCCGTTCACGTCGCCCACGGTATCTATATCCCCCAGCGCATGCAGAATAGCCTCCAGATTTCCGGTGACGACGGTGGAGGGGCGGGCCAGCCCGGAGAAGCCGGTGCGGGTGACGGAGAAGACTTCCGTGGCTGGAATGTCCTCTAGGTCGCGCCAGAAGCGGCCCACGGGCACGTCCCCTAATCTAAGCAGGACGGCGGGCGGATGTTCCCTCAGCAGGGCGTCCGCGTCCGTCAGGGCCAGATGGGCCAGCTCTTCCCGGAGCCCGGAGGTGGCGTCCGCCACCACGGGGGCTTTCAGTTCGTTGGCCAGCCACCGGGCCGGGGCCTGTTCCGTGGGGTCCAGGCCGCCGATCATGACTACCAGCCCGTCGCGCGATTTGAAGCGCAGGACCCGGGCCAGTTCTGCCAGGGAGCCCCGGAATCCGTTTTCCTCCGGAGGTTCCGCCGGGTAAAGGTCGCAGCTGCCGGGGTTCCAGGCAGGGTCCGGGTCCGGCAGGCACACGTTGATGTGGAGGGGGGAGGCGTAATCCCAGTCTTGCAGAATGTCTTCCGGCAGGCTTTCCGGCGTTTCCAGGTCAATTGTGGGTGCGTAAATGCCGAACAGATCCGCCTGTTCGATGGCTTGGGGTGCGGCGGAACCCCGGCAGGCCGCCGGGCGGTCCGCCGTGAGCAGGAGCAGGGGGCGGCGCTGGTAGTAGGCCTCCACCACGGCGGGGAGCAGTTCCGCCGCTGCCGTTCCGGAGGTAGTGACCACGGCCACGGGCAGCCCCATATCCTGAATGCGGCCCAGCGCAAAGAAGGCGGCGGACCGTTCGTCAAAGTGAGTCCATTTCACCAGATCCTCCGCGGCAGCCAGCACCTGAAGCAGCGCCATGTTGCGCGCGCCGGGGCAGACCACCCACTCGCAAATGCCGCCCAGGCAGCATTGGGCCAGCAGGGATTTGACGAAGGATGCGGGGGAGTTCACGGGAATCAGCCTTGTTTTTTTGCCGCCCTGGCCGCTTTTTCAGCCAGTTTGGCCTTTTCCTCATCCGAAAGAATGCGGGGAAAGACGGGGGCGGGCTCATTGATGCGGTGCCCTGCGGGGAGGATTCCCCACTCCAGCGCGGCCGGCGTAAGGCTCCGGAACAGGTCCCCGGCGTTGAGCTGGTCCAGAATGCGGGCGGAGGCGTCAGGGAGGACGCAGCCGATGAGATAGCCCGTCTGGGCGCAGCATTCCAGCAAATGGCGCAGCACGCAGCGGAGGCGTGGGGCGGAGGCTTCATCCTTGGCCAGCTGCCAGGGCTGCTGCTGCTCAATGTACGCGTTGCAGGCGGAAACCTGGGCGTTCAGGGCCGCCAGGGCATCGGAGACCATGTTGTCGTCCATGTATTTGGAAAACAGGGTGACGGCCTGGTCCATGGTGGCGCGCAGGGCCCTGGAGGCTTCGTCATCATATGCCTCCGCGCCGGAGATAACGGAATCGCAATAGCGGCGCGTCATATTGATGGAGCGGTTGCACAGGTTGCCGAGGTCGTTGGCCAGCTCCGTATTGTACAGCATGACCAGGCGGTCCGCATCAAAGTTGGCGTCCTTCCCGGTGGTGATGTCCCGCACCAGGTAATAGCGCACGGGTTCCGGGCCGAACTGTTCCGCCAGCAGGTTGGGGTCCACCACGTTGCCGATGGATTTGGACATTTTTTCCCCGTTGATGTTCCACCAGCCGTGCACGAGCAGGGTGGGCATTTCCTCGTCGGAGAAGCCCATGGCATGCAGCATGGCGGGCCAGTACACGCCGTGGGCGGGCACCAGGATGTCTTTGCCGATGACTTCGCAGTCCGCGGGCCAGAGCTTGGCAAAATCCGGCAGGCCGCTGTCCGGCTCCGCCAGGTAGCCGGCGAAGGAAATGTAGTTGATCAGGGCGTCAAACCAGACGTAGGTGACGAATTCGGGGTCGAACGGGAACTCGATTCCCCAGGAAAGGCGGCTCTTGGGGCGGGAAATGCAGAGGTCCGAGTCAAAGTCAATGGCGTTGAGCACTTCCGCCTTGCGGAAGGACGGAAGGACAAAATCACTGCTCTTTTCCACGAACTGCTTCATCCATTCCACATGGTCGGTCAGGCGGAAATACCAGTTTTCTTCCTCCAGTTCCACCACTTCCCCCCATTCCGGGCCGAAGTTGCCTTCCGCGTCCCGTTCCTTGTCCGTCAGGAACTGTTCCTGGCGCACGGAGTAGAATCCCTTGTAGGATTTTTTGTAAAGCTGGCCCTTATCCTTCAGGTCCGTCAGGATTTTCTGCACGCAGGCCTTGTGGCGCGGATCCGTCGTGGAGGCCCATCCGTCATTGCTGATTCCCAGGCGGTCCCACAGCGCCAGGAATTGCCCCGTGATATTGTTGACATGCTCCTGCGGCGTAATGCCCAGCTTTTCAGCCGTCTGCTGCACTTTCTGCCCATGCTGGTCCACCCCGGTCAGGAAATAGACTTCCTCCCCCTTCATCCGGTGCCAGCGCGCGAGAACGTCCGCCAGGACTTTTTCATAAGCGTGCCCGATGTGGGGCGGTCCGTTGGTGTAGTCAATGGCCGTGGTGATATAGTACATGCGGGGGACGATACTCCTTTCCTGCCGTTTTGCAAGCAAAGTCATGGCGGCATCCCGGGCGTGTTTTTCAGCATGGGATGGGAAAGTAAGGGGGGCCGCGGGCGAAACGGCGGAAGGGGGTGTGCGGATATTCCCTTTCCACCGCGCCGCAGCCTTCTCCGCAAGGGGCTCAACAGGAGAAAATACGGCGGGGCCGGATGTCCCCTGGAAAATTCCCCCAATGCATGGTTCCGGAAATGAATTCCATTGCCGGGGAGCGTGAGGCGTGTCTTTAATTTTGTGATTGTTGTTGCCGGAAGCCGCGGTTTTCATAGGCTTCCTCCAGCTGGCTGAGCGCCCGTTCCAGAATCGAGCGGGGACATCCCGCGTTCAGGCGCATGAAGCCTTCCCCTTCCTTGCCGAAGATGGAACCGTCGTTGAGAGCCAGGCGCGCGCCGTCCACAAAAAACGCCACCAGTTCCTTCTGGGAAAGGTTCAGTTCCCGGCAGTCCAGAAAGACCAGGTAGGAGGCATCCGGCATGATGGCCTTGATTTTGGGCATGCGGCGGCGCAGTTCCGCGTCAATGAAGCGGATGTTTTCCTGAATGTAGTCCAGCGCCTGGGCCAGCCATTCCTCCCCTTCCGGGCCTGAATAGGCGCTGATGAGCCCGTCGTACGCGAAAACGTGCCCTTCCGCAAGCTCCCTGCCGCTGACAAAGTCCTGGTATTTCGCGAACAGGTCCGGATTCTGGCAAATCACGTAGGAACTGCCCAGGCCGGGCACGTTGAAGGTCTTGCTGGGCGCCATGTAGGTGACGGAGTTCATGCGGGCCTGTTCGGAAACGGTGGCGAATACGGTGTGCCTGCGGCCGGGAAGGGTCAGATCCGCATGGATTTCATCAGAAACGACCAGCGTGCCGTTTGCCGTACAGATTTCAGCCACGCGGCGCAATTCCTCCGGACTCCATACGCGGCCTCCGGGGTTGTGGGGATTGCACAGGATGAACATGCGGCAGCCATGCACGGCTTCCTGCATGTGGTTGAAGTCCATGCGGTAGCGGCCGTTTTCCAGAATGAGGGGATTGTTGACGATTTCCCGGCCGTTTTCCCGGATGATCATGGCAAAGGGGTGGTACACCGGAGGCTGGATCATGATTTTGTCCCCCGGTTCCGTAAAGCATTGGATGGCGCTGGAAATGCCGGGAACAATGCCCGGAGCGAAGCCTATTTCCGAGGCGTTCACCTTCCACCCGTGGCGTCGGTCCACCCAGTCCCTGATGGCTTCAAAGAAAGCGCGGGGCTTGACGGTATATCCCAGGATTTCGTGCTCGCAGCGGCGTCGGATAGCTTCCATGATGAAGGGAGGCGTCCTGAAGTCCATGTCTGCCACCCACAGGGGAATCAGGTCGTCCCGGCCCCAGCGGGGAAGCAGCGCTTCATATTTCAGGGCTCCGGTGCCGCGGCGCTCAATTACTTCGTCAAAATCGTACTGCATGGAAGGTTTGTCTGGCGGCCAATGGTCAGGAAAGAGGGGTAACGCCTTTTTTCAGGATGATGTTGCCGTATTTGGCCGTTTCCCCGGTAATAACAACGGCATAGGCCTTTTTGGCCCGTTCATAAAAAGCGTAGCGCTCCATTTGCTCAATTTCCCCGTCATAGTTCAGCGCCTTGCGGTATTTGGCTTCCACCGCAGGGTCCAGAGAGTCCCCCGGAACCGGGGCCATCATGATGACGGGCGTTGCGTAGGCATCCAGTTCAAAGAGGGGGATGACGGCAGCCAGCAGGGCATCCGCTCCCAGTCCGTCCGCCCTCAGCACCGTAGGGTTGAAGGTATGGCCGGGGAAGTGGGAGTCTGAAAAGACGATTTCGTCGCCATGCCCCATTTCCGCAAGAATTTTCAGCAGGGAAGGGCTGATGAGGGGAGAAATATTTTTTAACATGCCCCGCAGTATAGCACCAGCCCGCGTTCCGGTACTATCATAAAATTGGGGTGATGCCGGTCATGCCCTCTCAGCCGTTAACAGTCTGGAAGCATTTCCGGACGCATTCTTCCATTTCAGGCATTTGCTCTTCCATGCTTTCCACCAGCCTGAGCTGGGTGCGGGCCCGGTGCAGGTTGTGCCGTTCTTTTTTCGTTTTGAAATAAACGTCCCCTTCCAGGTAGTCTGTCAGGAAGCGGATTCCCGTTTCCAGCGTGATGAGCAGACCGGAAAAAGCGAGTTTGGAGACTTCCTGCGGCGTGATGAAGTCCCTGGCGGCCTCCAGGTATCCCTTGACGACGGCCTCGAACATGGGCATGCGCAGGAAGGTTTTATCCAGATTTTCTTCATCTTCAGCCGCAGGGGAGGTCATGGTGCGCACCATGTCTCCGAAATCGTACAGGACGCTCCCGGGCATGACGGTGTCCAGGTCAATGACACAGACAGCCTTGTCCGTCTCCCTGTCCAGCATCACATTGTTGATTTTCGTGTCGTTGTGGACGATTCTGACGGGGAGCTCCCCCCGTTCCTGGAGATCCAGCAGCACGTCCACATAACGTTCACGGCGGCGGATGAAGTCCAGCTCCTTGCGGCAGGTATTCAGCCGTCCGTGGGAGTCCGCTGCCGCTGCTTTTTCCAAATGGTCAAAGCGTCTGCGGGTATGGTGGAAGAACGGAATGGTTTCATGGATGTCCTCCGGATTCATGTCACACAGGAGCTGTTGGAAAGCGCCGAAAGCGCGGGCTGCTTCGTAAGCCTGGCGGGGATGGTCCGCCACGTCGAACGTGTGGGTGTTTTCTATGCAGTTGTAGCAGCGCCAGAAGCCGGAACCGGGAATTTCCAGATATTTGCGGCCGCCCCGCGCGGAGTACAGGTTCAGCGTCTGGCGGAAGGGCGTTTTCAGCACCCGGAGCATTTTCCAGCGGATGTGGTTGGTCACCTTTTCCACGTTGTGCATGACATCCCTGGGGCATGGGAACACGGCATCGTTCACGCGCTGGAAGATGTAGCGGCGGGTGGTGCCGTCCGGCTTCCTGTAGGTGGCCCGGAAGGTCATGTTGATATGGCCGCTGTTAATGACGTCGCAATGGAGGAATTCTCCTGCGATGGCGAATGCGTCGCTCAGGGCGGCCACTTGCTTCTGAAGGGAGGAAGTGTGGAAAACGGCGGACAGGGGCATGGGGAGTTAAGAAAAGCTCCGGCATGATTGATGGCACATGCCGGAGCTTGCGTTGGTTGAGTGAATGACAGCCAGATTGTTAGAAGGTGTAGGCAACTCCTACCCCGGCGACGAAGGTGAAATTGCGGTAAACCTTGGAGGGCTCCCTGTAGGGGAAGCGGGCGGAGGCGCCGCGGTGGTTGGCCGCCAGGCCGCCGTTGCCGAGCCATACCGTACCCACGAACGGAGTCACAGTCAGGTCTTTCGTGGCCTTGACAGGGGCGGAAACCGTCAGGGAAATGCCCTGGGTTCCATTGGCGTTCAGGGAATTGCTGTCAAAATAGCCGGCAGTGGCGTTCCAGGTGCCCGCCACGATGACGGAGGTGGATTTGTTGACGTCATACTTGTATCCCAGAGTATTGGTGAACCACCAGCCAGTCATCCAGCGGAACGTATATTGTACGCGGCAGTCCCAGAAGAAGTTTTCCAGCCCTTTGCCGAAGTCATGGTGAATGTCCAGAACGAAGCTGTGTTCTTCCGGCCTGTTGTGGCTGAAAGCAGGGAAGCCGGAGTTGTTGCCTGTATTGTGGATGTTGAAACTTCCGGGGATACCGCCATGAACAAACTGGTAACTCAGAGCCGCGACAGTGGATTTTCCGAATTTGCGGCTGACACCTAAAATGGCCGATCCTTCGTCGCAAATGCCGGAATCATTGTGTTCCAGACCATTATCCGTCAGCCACTGATATTTTAATCCGCCTATCAGGGAATATTGATTGTTCAATTGATAGGCGCCGACGGCTTCCAGGGGAATGACATGATCGCTTGCGGAATTCTGGAAAGCCAGACCGCGGCTGATGTATTTGGTGGCGTAGCCTGCTCCCAGCTGGGCGGAGAATGTCTTGCCGCCGTTATTGGCGTTTAAAACATCCAGGGGAAGCTGGATATCGGCAGTAGCCATGCCGGAAAAAGCGGCCATGGCCGCACATGTAGCAATAATGGTTTTATGTTGCATAATTAGAGGGGAAAAATACAATAACAATATTTTTATTTTTAGCAAGTGTATCTTCAATACCAGAAAAGAAATATGAAAATATGTTCAATGTATGACAAAAAGTGTTAAATATTTGACGCATTATTCATCATGCAAGGACATTTTTTCCAAAAGAAAACTCTATAGCTTCCACAAAAGCCGGTTTTATTTAAATGTTTTCTAGCCGGCTCTGCGGCGGACGTGTTCACGGCTATGGCTTTTATGAACCTGATGATGCCGTGGATTCTTTTTTCAGCGCTTCCTTTAACTGGGGTTTCAGGTACCGGAAGAGCTTGATGGAGCCTTTACTGGACATGTGGTCGCCATCCTTGTACAGGATTTCCCCGTGTTCATAGGCGTTGAACGGCCTGTCTTCCGGTATATAGGGAAGTATGCGCAGGACGGTGCAGAGCCCTTCCTGTTCAAGACGGTCAAGGATGGGAAGTACGGCGGCGTGATCTTCCCTGTATTTTTGCCGCGTGCAGGTAAGGCTTTCCTGGCCTTTTCCCGTTTTCCCTCTGCGTATGAGGTTCCTGATGTACTTGGCCACATCATTTTTCTTGATGAGCGGAGTGGGGGCCAGCAGGATGACTTGCTTGCCCATCGCCCGCAGTTCGGAGATAAACGCACGGAGAGAGTCTGAATAGGCAGGTTCTCCGGAGGGAAGCGGCTTCAGCTTCCAGTCCATTACATTTTTACTGTCGTAACGGGTGCTCCAGTGCTGGGCTATCACCACATGGCTAATTTCCGGATGGACATTCAGCCATGCCATGAGGGCCTTTATTTTTTTCTCGTCGCAATAGTAACTTGCATCAAACGGCAGAGCGGGCAATTCCCTGTTCCAGAATGGGGAAATGACGGAAGAAACGTAAATCCCGGAGATATCCAATTCCCTGCATACGGCGTCCAATCCGCAAAAGGCCGCAGAGGCGTGGCTGTCCCCCAGCAGGACTATGGATGGAGCTTTGGCAGGGGAACCCAGCTGCAGCAGGCCGGGTTCCGCACTTCCCTTGAAATCGGTTTTGCTGACGAAGGCAAAGATGTTGTTATTGAATTTGATGGCTTCCTTATCAAATCCCTGGGCGGCTTCAGGAGATTTGATTTCCGATGCGCCATGCAGCTGGGGGCTGGAAATGGAGTTGATTTCCTGGTTGATGTAGTTCCGGAATCCTTCCGTCTGCCTTCCTGCAACGCATAGAAGCAATGCGAAAAGGTACAGGGGGATAAACCATTTCATCTTCATGCGCTTTTTCTCTACTGCAAGGTACAGGAGACCACCCAGGACTGTGGACGCCGCTCCGATGGCAAGCATGCCGGGCCATCCGGGAGCATGGAGAAACCACGAATGATAGAACGCGATGAGGGGCATATGCCCAGGTAAAGGGAGAATGAGATTCCTCCAATCCACAGCAGAAGTTTATTGTTGAAGCAGTGAGCCAGCCTGCCGGGTTCCGCATACCGGATTACCAGGCATGTCCCCAAAACTACGGCCGCCGAGCAGAGGGAGACATCCTTTCCGCGGGAAAGGGCAGGCACGAGGATGCATAATATTCCAAGAAGAAAGAGGAGAGCGTTTTTCTTGCGGTTTTCGCAACGTGTTGAACTTAAGGGGGGTAGATTGCTAACAAAATCCCCGCGCAAACCTCCCATAAACGGGGCAGCGTCATGTAATGGGAGGTGGGGCGGACCTGCTCCCAGACGGGCACTCCGATTTCCTGCAACAGGTTGTGAATGGGATAGGAATAGGCCCAGAGAAAGGACCCGATGCCGGCGATCCAGAAAAGAGAGGCGGCTGCCCGTTTGGGAAGGTAGCGGTACAGGACGCATCCCCCCGCGAACAGAAGATAAATCTGCGCCGTCACCGCCAGGTACCACATGTGAAGGAACGGATTGCCGGAAGAATCCTGCGCGAAATAGTCGGACTGGATGACGGCCAGGAACCTGTTTGCGGCGCCTATCAGCGTATATCCGCCTGTGGAGCTGGCTGTCGCCAGGTCCGTGTAGTCCAGAAAGAACATGCCGGCCAGGAGGGTAAGCGGAATGATGACGGCAACCGGGGTAAACAGCCTTAACACTTTTTTACGGGCAAATTCCCCCAGACGGATTTGCATCTGCTGTTTCTGGAAGGATTTCATAAGCAGGTAGCCTGAAATCACCAGAAATACTTCTACGCCGAAGTAGCCGTAGGGGAAATGCTCCGGATTGAGATGGAAAAGAATGATCAGAATAATCGCCAGCCCTCTGAGTGAAGTGATTTGCTTCATATGGATGAGAATTTTGGAAAATATCTAATATGTTTTGCGTTTGGCGCTTATGAAACTGGGACTTTCTTTTTTATTCAAGAACCATCCATGGAGCTGTCAGGTATGGGGCGCCGTGAATTTCTTTACTTTGGAGGCGGTTTGACGCCAAACAGCCAGGACGCAAGAAAGTTGCTGGAACGAAATACATTGCTTATCAATAAACAGAGGGTGATGATGGCTGCTGATACGGTGATGCCGACAAACAGTTGAATGATGACCGTATTGCCTGTGGTTAAAAATGGCTGTAAGAATTTCAGATTGGGAAGGAAAAAGAAATGGAGAAGGTAAATGTCCAATGTGCGCCGGCCGATGTATTCCAGAAGATTACCAGAGATATTGCCTTCGTTAAAGTATCTCTCCTTGCTGAAGAAGAATGAAACTACGACTATTAAACCGGCATATCGTACAAGAATGCCGACTATCTTGGTGGAATTGGTGTGGGGATATTTGGGAATTTTCAATTAAATTCATAAAACAAAGACACATCACAAAAATAACTATGAAAAAGGTTTTAAACCAATCCTTTGTTAATAACCGTGCAAACTGGTTCCAGTACTTGCGGCAAAAGATTCCCAATGCAAAAAACTGGAAATAGCGGGTTACCTCATACTCACACAATATGCCTCCCAGCGGGGAATCCCAGAATTCTCTTATTACCGGCACCCCAAAAGAGAGGAAATAGACGGAAGAAACGAGCAGGAGCCCGATGTCCAGCATGCGCTCCGTGCAACATAACCTGGATAACAGAGACAGGAAGATTAAAAACATCTGAAACAGGGTGATGGTAAACCAATATCCCTGGAAACCCGTGTGCAGCCATGTAAAGATTCCCTGACCCTGACAAAACAGGAACAGGGAACAAAACACAATCGTTCCAATTACCTGTGCCTGAATCTTCCTTTTGATGACGTCACCCACAAGGGAGGCGGTCCATTTCGTGCAAACCCTGTAGGCGAAGAAGCCGCTGACAAAAAAGAACAGCGGCATCCGGAAAGTCATGATCACCCAGTTTACAGTACTGTCCTTCACGTCGGTCAGGCCCATGGAGAAAAGTACTACATGACTGAATACGACGAAAATCATGGAAAAGCCCCGGAGGGCGTCAAAGTATCTCAGCCTTCCTGTTTTCTCCTCTATACATTTATTCATGTTGATCGGAACGTGTTTAAATCTGAAAGGTGTCGCATTTCAGACGATTACTATGCAGGTCTTTGATAATCAGTTTATTCAGGCAACTGTTAAGACTTTTCAGAGTGGTTTTTTTCTTTTCTGCCGGCAAGGAACAGTGAGCGGTAAAGAATACATTTCAACACGGATTTTAATTTCGTCTTTATCTTTGCAAGAAGCTTAGGGCGAAAATATGATTCCATCAGATTGACCGCCGCCTGATCGGAACGGCATTTGGCCAGCTTCCGGAAAAAGGAGTCCCGATGAGGGTTTTTCCGGGGATCAAAACGTAATCCCTCATTATGCGCTGCCGCCCATTTATATTCGGCAGGACGTAAAACGGACAGAGAGCCGCGCACAGATTCCAGCAATGCGTGAGCCCTGGGCGTCTTGCAGATAATGATGGAAAGCCCCTCTTGCATGACCAGATCCGGAAAATAGTTTTCCACTCCCCAAAAATCTCCAAGCGTGATATCGCTGCCGCTTTCCATATTTTTGGCAGGGCATTTTTCACATGACGGGCGGGAAAACATGCCTTCCAAAAAACCGCGTCCGTAGGCGGTTTCATAAATGGAATCTTCAAGGGGTGGGGTGTTGGTTGATTCCACCACGAAGGAATCACATCTCCAGCCCCGCGCAGGAGAGAAAGTCTTTTTTCTCATGAAAACGCCGGAAACATCGGAAATCCTGTTCTTGGCGATCAGATTGCGGAAAAAGGACTTCCAAACCTTCGGAGACGGTACGCTATGGCAGGCAATATCAACGGTAATTAAAAGTTCGGAGTTTTTCCGGATGACTTTTTTCAGCCCTTGAATTTGGCACGGAGTTCCGGAAAAAAGGACTTTACGGTTTGATTTCAGAAAATCACGGACCTGAAAGAATGCGTTTCCTATGGTGGATTGGACATATTTGCTGCCTTGGAAAAGATACAGGTCTTTTTTGTCTGTGATGAAATCGTGCCGGACTCCCATGAAATCTTCGTCCCACCTGGCTCCAAAAACGACTCCTCCCTCATTCAATACCTTCTCTGCCAAAATGGGAAATATTCCTCCGGAAGCGCTGTTCTGCGCCGTTAGGCTATCTCCGCTGCGTGCGGCATACGCTTTGATTGGTTCTCTGTCTGCCTCTTCCGCGGCGTTTTTTCTTTCTTCCTTCTGTGAAATCATGGGGCAGACGTTCTCGCACAGATGGCAGTCCACGCAGAGGTTTTGATCAGTTGACGGATAAAGGAAGCCTTCCTGATCCGGATGCATGGAAATGCATTTCCGGGGGCAGATTGTCACGCAGGCGTGGCAGCCGCAACAATCGTATTTGTTTTCCAAAATGATCATGTTCGTGAATGAAGAGTTAACGGTGAAGGTATTTTTTTGCCTGCACGATGACAATGCGGCGTTCTTCCGAGTTGAGGCCTAGGATGTAAATGCCTCCCATGGAAATAAGACAGGAGAAGAGAAGCACGAGGATATTCCCATATGGAAGGAGTGAGCGAAGATTCAGCAACATGAAATTCAACGCGCTGACCAGGAGAATAGTAAGAAGCGTTTTGAGAAAGACGGAACGAAGAAAGAGAGTAATGGAGAAGGAAAATCTTTTCTTTAGCAGGAAAAGTCTCAGGGCAGACGCAGCGAACGTCAGAATAATGGATACTACAAGGAAAGAAACGGGTGGATATCCCCATTGGAAGGCCAGATAGCTTAACGGGACGTTCAACAGGAGGATTGTTCCCACGCTGGCCTGGTAGAAAGCGATTTTCCCTGTAGCAAGGAGAACGGTGATCAAATAGGTGGAGTAGCTTTCCGCCAGCACATTGGCCAGGAAAAGGATAACGAAGATGTTGGTGTACGCGGGAATTTCCTTGAGCCAGAGAGATAGGATGAAATCAATGTTGAAGCACAGGGGGAGAATGAAGACGGCCAGCAGAAAGAAGCTGTAGCGCGTTCCGTTGAAGACAAGTTTCCACATGTGTTCGTAGTCTCCCGCCGCGTAGCTTTTCGTGATTTGCGGCTGCATGGCGCTGGAAAAACTTCCCATCAGGGCCGTGACCCCGGCGGATACCTGGGACGCCACGGCCTGCGCGGCGTTGATGAGTACGCCGAAAAAGAGGTTGATGACCACGTTGATGCCGGAACCTTTCAGCAGCCAGGCGATGGAGCCGAAGAGGTTCCATGAATAAAATGCTCCCATTTCCTTGAGGAATGGCTTGTCCAGGATGGCCCGGTAGCGGCAGATGGGGTAATGCCGCATGCAATAAAAGACGTAAAAGCCGCTCGAAGCCAGGGTGAGCAGGAAGCTGTACCCGGCAAAGTAAATCAGCCTGTCCATGGGAACGTAATACAGCAGGATGACGCATATTACTTTGACCCCTGTCAACAGGATTTCTACTGTCGCCAGCACCCGGAAATTTTCATGCGCAGCCAGCGTAGCGGTGTACGCCACGTTGAGCAGGCTTACCAGGAATGTCATCAGGGAAATCTGATAGACCCAGTTGACGGCATTCATTCGGTCCGCGGGAAAAACCATGCGGCAATTAATTGCCCACAGCCCCACGGTTTCTCCCATGATGAATATCACCAGGGCAAAAATGAAGAGGATGCTCAGGGAGGAGGAAAAAACCTTGTTCAGCCTTTGGTTGTTGTTCCTTCCCAGTTCATAGGTGATGAACCGGCTGATCGCCGTGTTCAGACTGCCGTTGAACAGGCCGAAGAGCGCCACCAGGCTGCCGACGACGTTGTAAATCCCGTAATCCGGTATTCCCAGCGCGTCCAGGGTAAGGCGCGACGTGTACAGCCCGATGACCAGATTGATCAACGAACGGGTGTAAAGCAGTATGGTGTTGCGGGCAATGCGTTTGTTGCTGTTTTCTTCAGCCATGGCGGGTAGCGGAGGTGCATTGTTGAATGGCGTTTTTCAGGAACTCCATGGAATGAATGCGCAGAGCCTCCCAGTTCCGTTCGACGGCCGTCCAGTTAATGGGACGGTCCAGTTGTTCGGCCATGGAGCCTTTTTCCGGATGGTAGATCCTGTCTTCCAGCCCCAGAGATTCCAGCAGGGAGAAAATACGCGTGTTCTGGACGGCTGTTTCTCCTTTTTGAAGAATGGTTATAAAGGGCTTGCGCATGATAAGCGCGAATACTGTGCCATGGAAGGAATTGGTGATGATGCAGAGGGCTTCCTGGAAGGCCTGCAGGAATTCATAAGGATCCGGGGAGATGGAATATTTTTCCGGGATGCAGCATTCCGCTCCCTGGAGAGGAATGACGCGGAGCGGGGCGCGCATTTTTTTCCCGGCCTCTTTCACCTGCTTCCAGGGAAGCCGGGAAAGCTGGCCTGTGTTGAGAAAATAACCCAGGACGCACGGTTCGGAAAAGTACGGCGGCCTCCCTTCCGTCAGCCGGGAGTATTCCCGGCGGTCCAGGAGCAGTGTGGGGTCCAAAACAACTTCCACTTTTTCTGCGCCGGCTTTCCGGCATATTTCCACCCCGTGTTTTTCCCGTACGGAAATGGCGGAGAATTTAGGGAATTCCCGCTGGGCCAGAGCAAGCCATTCCGGGGGCTGCTTCCCCCATGCCGCGCTGGCGGCATAGGCTATGCGCTTGCCGGCAGGGGCGAAATCCAGGAGTTTTTCCGGTTCGCAGGATGTCCATATCTGGTCGCTGCCCGCCAGGTATGCGTCAAAATCCAGTTCTTGCGCGTTGAGTTCTCCGGGGAGGAAAATGGGGGACAGGGAATGTATCTCCTGTTTAATAAAGGATTCAAATGAAGGGGCAGGCCGCGGGGCTTTCCGTTCCGGTTTCAGGGAACGGGCGCAGCGGGCAAGCAAATTCCAGGGATGCCGACAGTAATAGTCCAGTTTTTGCCGAGTTGTGGGAGGGGGGGGGACGGGAAGCGGTCTGGGGAGCTGCTTGATCAGGGCGGATTGAACGGACATTCCTTCCAACACCTGCTGCATGGCATATAACTGCATCAGGGAGCCGTAGTTGCGGGTGATGAACGAATAATGGATGGTGATAATGCCTATCTTCATTGGGCGTCAGCTTTTAAAAGAGTTTCTAACGGCGTTTGAGAGAGCCTGAAGACGGGTTCCGAGGCCGAACTGCATTCTGAGGTGCCGCAGAATCATCTGGAGAGAAGCAAGCTTTTTCCCCCTCCTCAGGTAATTCATGTAAGGGAAGGAGGTTGAGGCCGCGATGGCAGCCTGATCCTTGTGGTCAAGCTGCCGGATGATTTGCCGGTAGAAGTTTTTTCCGGAAAGGGCCCTTCTCAGCGTGCCTGTGATGCGTTCCCTGCATTCCCCGCGTTCCAGGCCGGAGGGGACGCACCGGTAGAGGCGGTAGATGGCATTGATGGAATTGATGAAATCCGACGTTTTCATTCTTCCGCGGACAATATTGTTCATAATGCTGCTTTCGTGGCCGGCACGGTAATGGTACAGGGGTTTCCGGATGATGGAGACGCGGCGGCTGTGACAGAGCATCCGGGTGGAAAATTCCATATCTTCGGAGACTTTGAGTTCCGGCGCAAAGTGGATTTGATGGGCGCGGATCGTTTCCACGCTGAAAAGTTTCGCCCAGATGGAGACGTCTACCAGAGCCGCTCCGGAGAAGGATTTTTCAGTCACCGCGTATTCGTCCCGCATGTTTCCGGAGGGAGGGTAAGGCGTTTCCATGGAAACCTCCTGATGATTTTCCTGATGGATGCAGATGGAACACATCACCATATCGGCGCAGGATTCCTCCATGGCGGAAAGGAGGCTTTCCAGCGCGTCGTCCTCAACCCAGTCGTCCGAGTCAATGAATGTCAAATAAGGGGCGGAGGCCAGTTTGATGCCCAGATTGCGTGCGGCGGAAACGCCCCTGTTCCGCTGGTGGATGATTTTGAAACGCGCGTCTTTGTTTCCGTATTCGTCCAGAATGGCTCCGCTGCCGTCCGGCGACCCGTCATCTATGCAAATGCATTCCCATTCTTTCAGGGTCTGGCGGAGAACGGAATCCAGGCATTGGCGCAGATGGCGTTCCACATTGAACACCGGAATGACGATGCTGACGAGAGGCTGGGTCATATTGTTGAAAGGCTGTGTATGGGCGATGCCGTTTGGATGAGGGTGCGCAGAGGGTTAAATGTTCCTTGCCTTCAGCAGAAGGTGGGCCATCCGGTATCTGCGCGCCGCCAGCAGACGGCAGACGAGGTGGAAGTAGCGGCCGCACAGGGGAAGCTCCGCCTTGCGGGCGGCCAGGCCGCTGGAAAGGAAGTCCCGGAATACTTCCCTGCGCGCGGCATAAGGCTGCCGCTGGAGGGCATGGAAAATCACGCTGATTTTTTGCAGGATGTAGCCTTTGACAATGGGAATATCTTCCTGCGGAAGGGAAAGGGTGCTGGCCCAGGCCAGGAATTTGGTTGTGAGCGCGTCTATGTCCCGGACGAGATTGAAGCGGCTGCGCTTGGCCGCTCCGTTTTCCGTTTCCTGGGCGCGGTAATGGTAGAAGGCTTTTTTGAGCAGGATGATGTCCGGGGCGCAGGCGGAAAGGTAGTCCAGGACAAACTGGAAGTCTTCAAACACGACGGCGGAGGTATTGAAGAGAATGCCGTTTTTTTTCAGGAGTTCCGTGCGGAACAGTTTGTTGCAGGAGGATTCCATGTCCAGGCTGGTCAGCAGGTAGCGCAGGAAAGCCCCCGTTTCCCCCGCGGGGATGTGCTGGTTCCGGCTTGGAAGGGTGGTTTCCGTGCGGATGAGCCGGGAGCCCGCATGGAAGTCCTTGCTGATTCCATAGCAGAGGAGGGCGGCTTCCTGCGCGCGGAGAGCTTCCTCATGGAGGCAGGCCAGCATGTCCGGCTCCACGGTATCGTCCCCGTCCACAAAGGCGGTCCAGTTTCCCCTCGCCACGGAGAGCCCCGCATTGCGCGCGGCGCTTACGCCCCGGTTGTCCTGGTGGATGGCGGTGAAACGGGCGTCCTTCCGGGCGTATTCGTCCAGGATGGCTCCGCTGTCGTCCGGGGAGCCGTCATTGATGCAGATGCATTCCCAGTCCGTCAGGGTCTGGTTCCTGATGGAGTCCAGGCAGTCCCTGAGGAAGGGGCCGGAACGGTAAACGGGGATGATGATGGAAAAAAGGGGGGGCATGGAGATAAAGCGGGGTAATGGCGGTCAGCGTTCCGTGTTGGCGGAGCCTTGTTTCTGTTTCTCGAATTGCCGGGCATCCACGAGGGTCCTGTACCACCATCCCTGCATGAAATGCCATAAAAATCCTTCCCTGCCGTCCAGAAAACCCAGTTTCAGGAAGTAACGGTAGCAGAAGTAGGCGAAGGAACGCCAGAAGAGCGGCTGGCGGGCGTAGCGTTCCTTCATAGCGCGTTTTCTGCCTGCCTGGCCGTCGATGCCGGAGGCCGCCGCGGAGGAGGAGAGGATGTCTTCAATATCCGCCGCTTCCCGGGCGGAATAGTCCACGTGTTTGTGCGCCCACCATCCCAGGTCATTCAGGTTTTCGTCCACGAAGTCATATTCGAATTCAACGGAGCGGCCCCGGCTGAGTTCCATGTGTTCGTCCATATGGCGCTGTTCGCACCTGGCCGCGCCGTAGCGGAACAGCCGCAGCAGTTTGACCGGGTAAACGCCGTGCTTCATCCACCGGCCCAGGAAAATATGCCTGCGCTTATGGATGATTCCGGTGACGTCCGGGGAAAGGGCGGGCAGTTTTTCCTTCAGCTCTTCCAGGGCTTCCGGCATGAACCATTCGTCCGCGTCCAGCCTCAGCACCCATTCTGCGGTGATGGGGCAGTTGTCCAGAGCCCAGTTGAACTGGAGGGCGTACAGGCCGGGCCATTCATGCTGGATGACCTTCACCCTGGGGTATTCCCGGCAGATGGCGGTGGTGTTGTCTGTGGAAAAACAGTCAATGACAAAGACTTCTTTAGCGACGGGCAGAATGTTTTCCAGACAGCGGCGGATATGGAGTTCCTCATTTCTGGCGAGGATGATAACGGAGAGGTCAAGCATGGTTTAGCGGAGCGTGCGTTGTTTGATGAATCGGGCCGGGTTCCCGCCCACAACCGTCCAGGGAGCCACATCCCTGAATACGGCGCTGCGGGCTCCTACCACGGCTCCCCGGCCAACCGTCACCCCCATGCCCACAAAGGCCTGCGCCGCCACCCATGCCTGGTCTTCCACGGTAATGGGGGCAGAGATAAGGGCGTGGGCGGGGTCCGAGATGTCATGGGAGGCCGTGCAGAGGAAGGCCCCCTGGGAAATGACGGCGTGGTTTCCGATGGAGATGGGGGCCTTGTTGTAGATTTCCGTATCAGGGCCGATGCAGGCGTATTCCCCTACGGAGAGATTCCATGGCGCCCAGATTTTACTGCTGGGGTAAACGAGGGAGGCAAGCGGTATGTTTGCCCCGAACAGGCGGAGCAGCAGATTCCGGGGGACTTTCATGGCGTTGGTGACCAAGAGCCGGAAGAGAGTCCGGTTGACGATGTACCAGCAATACCGTTTGAGGCGGTGGCTGAGGGAGTAGTGTTCCTGGTAACGGGAAAGATCCATGGCTGGGGGTGGAGGTGAGTGGTGAAAGAGGGGTTATGGCCGGGGTGCGGCGGCTGGTTCCGCGTCTGTTTTTATTCCGGTGGAAAAGGGGGCCAGCGGCCCTTCCGCGGACTGGCCCGCCTTTTGGAAATAGATGTTCCGGAAGGCGCGTCCTTCTCCGGTTCCCCAAAGCGGGGCGTTCCAGGGATGTGCCGGATGGTGGAGATGCCCCTTCCATTCCCGCTGCATGTTGGCCAGCCGCGCGGGCTTCGTCAAGGCGAGCGTGGGTGCGGCCTTGGCGAAGACGGAGAGGCTGGGGAGCGCGGCCAGGATCAGGTAACAGACGCACAGCCGGCGCCACCGGGGCGGCCCCATCCGTTCCGAGAAGATGCGGGTGAAGAGGAGAGCCAGGCAGAAGAAGCTGACGCTGGAGGCCTTGTAGCAGAATTCATTGTAGCCGCCCACGGAACCTATGTAAATGAAGTAGGTAAGGGTGAGAATGGCCAGGGCTGACCAGAACAGGGCGTCTTTTTTGAAGCGGCGGAACAGGAGCGCCGCCGGGACGCCTACCGTCAGCAGCCAGGAGCCGACCATGGCGGCCCAGAATTTCCAGTTGCCGTACTGGAGCAGGTCAAAGGGGGAATCCTGCCACGTCAGGCGGATGCGGTTGTTTCCATTGCTGCTCGTGAAATAGATGCCGGCCAGCAGCACCAGCGCGGCGCCCGCCAGCACTGTCCAGGAGGAGAAGTATTGCCTGACGGGCGTGCGGCGGATCAGCGTGCTGACGGCGATGAAGACCAGAAGGCCCAGCGAGCCGATGGGTGAGGCGAGCAGGCACAGGGAGGCCAGGAAGAGCTGGTTTTTGGGCGGAATGTCCCAGGCGGCCGCCATGGACAGGAACAGCCACAGCAGCGTGGTGTGATGGAAGGTGTTGTGAAGCTGCATGGTGGGGGGCACGCCCCCGAAGAACGCCAGTACCGTCAGGTAAAGTTCATGGGCCAGCGGCCCCTGCAAATGGAATAAATGAAGCCCCCACCTGACGATGCCGTCCAGCGGGCCCTGGAAGATGAGCAGGAGCAGGAAAAGCAGGGTGGCTGTACGGAATTTGCTCCAGAGGACCGTGAGGGTCAGCGCCAGCCCCAGCCCCGTCCAGGCGGTCAGGACGTAGTTGATGATGAAGATGTCCGAACAGGAGAAACATTTGCACGCCAGAGCCGGGGGAAGCCAGAAGGCGAGGTAGTAGATGAAGGGCCGCCCGCCCGCGTCCACCAGCGGCCAGTCGCAGCGGATGAGAGTTTCATAAATGGGGTTGCGGACCACGAAGTCCGCGTGCTGGGAAGTGATTCCCGTCATTCCGCCCGCCAGAAGCCACAGAAGGGAAAGGGCGAGGACGCAGAGGTAAATGGCCATCTGGCGCCTGGTGAAATGAAGCGTAGGGGCCGGGATTGTTGCGCCCAGCAGGACGGCTGCCGCGGCTACGGCCGCAGCGGCCGGAACGGAGAACAGGGGCCTGACCCATCCCAGCAGAAAAAGGATGGTCGGGAGTGCCATATAGGCCACGGCGCAGGACGCAGCAAGCCTCCCGCTGACGGTGAATGCGATGTCCGTTTGTTTCCGGGTCTGTTCCATGTAGAGGGAAAGGGGGAAGGCGTGTTCAGGAGGCGTCTGGGCGGAAAGCTTTTTCCCACTGGGGAATGATATGTTCCCGCGTGAATTTCCGGCTTTTGGCTATGGCGTTCCTCGCCATGGCGTGCAGGTCGGCCGGTTCCCGCATCAGCCCTGCGGCCATTTCCGCCATCCGATGCGCCTGGAAACCGCTGGCTGCGGGCAGGATGCAGCCGTCCTTTCCGTGGTCCACCAGGTCATAGGCGGCGGAGAAGCTTCCGTAAACGATGGGGGAGACGCCGAAGGACATGCCTTCCACGATTACCAGGCCGAATCCTTCATATTCCGAGGTTAACAAGAGCAGGGAGGCCTGTTCGTAATACGGGGCAGGATTTTGGAAGCCTTCAAAGGAAACGTGTTCCAGGCGGTGTTCCGCGCAGAATTCCTGAAGGGAGCGTTTTTCCGGCCCGTCACCCACCAGGCGGAGAGTCCAGTCCGGGAAGCGGGGTTCCAGCAGCGCCCACGTTTCCAGCACGCGGGAGACCCGTTTCTGGTTGGGTTCCAGCCGTCCGACAAAGAGAACCTCCTTTTTCTTGAGGGCCGGATCATAGCGGAATTCCGGGTTTTCCACGGTAATGGGGTTGGGAATCGTCAGAAGTTTTCCGGTATCTTTCAGTCCGGTGATGTTCCGGAAAGCCTGGTGGAAACTGTCTGAAAGGAGAATGTAACGGTCACTGTGAGCGTAAACGTAACGCAGGCTGGCCCCGGTGGCCATGGCGCAGCCTTTCAGCAGAAGGCGCAGGAACGCCCTGTTCACCGGGTTTCCCGTCCGGGCCATGCGCATCCGGAGGCCTTCCAGCCGTGCGTTGCAGTCCGGGGCGTTATGGTGGACGGCCAGCAGGCGGCAGGGCAGGCCTTTCATGGCTTTCCGGCACAGCCTGGTGACGTGGAAGGGCAGGCACCACTGGTTGATGATGACGTCAATGCGGCAGGTGGCCAGGATGTCCCGCAGGGCATCCCGGTTGGCCCGGCTGGAGACGGGGTAGCTCAGCCGGTGCAGGGTGACCCGGTTGTCCAGCGCAGGGGTGGGCGTTTCCGTCACCTGTTCAAAGGAAACCACGTGCACCGCATGGCCCCGGGCGGAAAATTCATTCGCCAAAATGGCGGTGACGGTTTCCACGCCGCCCACGGAAGGGAATTTTCCGAGCAAAAAGAGGATGTTCATGGGAGATAGACAAATTCCGGTTTGGCTTCCTGCCCCAGCAGATACCGGTACAGGCGTTTCATGCAGTCGGCCGCGTGGGGGGCGGCGCAGGTTTCCATGACGAGGGCGCGGCCGCGTTCGCCCATGGCGAGCCTTTCCTGCGGGGAGAGGCTGAAGGCGTTTTCCAGGGCTGCGGCCAGGGAAGAGGAATCGTTGCCGCACCACCAGCCGCACCGGCGGGTGTTCAGCGCTTCCCACGGCGTTCCCCGGCTGGCGATGACGGGCGTTCCCGCCAGCAGGGCCTCCGCAATGCTCATGCCGAAGTTTTCCTGGTGGCTGGGGGCGCACAGGACGTCCAGAGAAGCGAGCATTTCATATTTCCGTCTTCCGGAGACAAAGCCTGTGAAGGAGATATTGGAAATGTTTTCCGCCCGGACCAGTTCTTCCAGCCGGGCCTTGTATTCCGGGTCTCCGTCCCCGATGAGCAGAAGCTCCGCGTTCGGGAGGCGCAGCTGCCCCCAGGCCGTGATCAGGGCCTCCAGATTTTTGATGGGATGGAGTCTTCCCAGGAATCCGGCCCGGAAGCCCTCGTGCCCGGGGCGCCTGATATCCGCAAGATATTCCGGAATCCGCACCGGATTGGGGATGACGGCCACGGGGTTGGAAAAGCCCATGTCCCTGTAGTATTCCATTTCCTTGTCGCAGGTGACGTGGACGCAGGCGGCTCCGGAGATGTCTTTCCGGTGCCCCAGGGCGAGCATGAGTTTCTTTTTCCAGCCACCGCGCTCCAGCACCTGGGGGTACAGCATGCCGTGCAGGGAAACGATGCAGGGGGTGTCCGTTTTGCGCGCGTGCGCGCATGTAGCGTGGTTGACGTCCAGCCACAGGCCGTTGGTGTGGTAGAGGCTGTATCGGGAACCGGCCAGAAAACGGCGTATGTTCCGGGAGACGGCGAGGGGAGTGCGGGCGTCAAACGGGCAGGCATGGATAAAGCTGTCTTCTCCCACCATCCGTTCTTCCGGGGAGCCGGGCTGGAGGGTGAGGATGTCCGTGGGCATGCCGGAAGCGTTCAGAGCTTTGACCAGGTCATAAGTGCAGGTGCTGGTGCCCCCCGAACGGGAGTCAAGGGATGCGATGGTTTGTAATATGGGAGCCATTAATCTAAAAGGGAGGTATATGCCTTGAGCTGCGCTTCCACGCGGCCGTTCCAGTTGATGTCCGCTACGCGGCGCGCCATGGTTTCATAGTTCTCTTCAACTTCATGAATGGCGTTGCTCAGGCCGTCGGGCGCGGCTAGGGAAAAGACCGCGCCCGTTTCCAAAGCGGTCACCATGTCGGCGGCGCTGCCCACCTTGTCGCTGGCGATGACGGGCAGCCCCCGGAAGAGGGCTTCTTCCACGACCAGCCCCCAGGGTTCATAGAGCGAGGGGAGGATGAACACGTCATGCCGTTCATAGATTTCCGGGAGCCTGTCATTGGGGAGGTGGCCCAGAAAGCGGATGTTGCCCCCGGCCATGTTTTTGAGAAATTCCTTCTGGGGACCGTCCCCCACGATGGTCAGAGGCCGCCCGTTGGAGTTGAATTCCCTGATGAGCAGTTCCAGATTTTTTTCCGGCGCGAGGCGCCCGACGTAAATGTAGTTCAGGGGGGCGGACGGGGAATGGGGACGGGGGCGGCGGCCTTCCATGTTAAAGATGCCGACGCTGCCCGTGACGTGGATGTCGCCCGGGTAGCGGATATGTTCAAACAGGGCGCGGTGGGGAGAACCGGAAGGGAGCGCCGCGCTCATGCGGCGTATGACGGCTTTTTTAAGCAGGCCTTTCCAGCCGTCCATGCCGGAATCAATGGCTGACGATTCGCAGATGACGGCATTGCGGCGTTTTGAGGAAAGAAAGCTGTAGATGTTGTATTCCGGCGCCATCCAGCCGGAGAACAGCACTCTGCGGGCCCGGACCCGGGCCATCAGTTTCAGAAGCCTGAACAGGACAAGGGCCTTGTTTCTTTTTCCCGCGTCTCCCTCATGCAGAAAGAAGTAGTCAAAGCCGTTCTCATTGCCGGAAAGCCGGGTATTGACCGCTTCCGCTCCATAGCCGTAAAGGACCAGAAGAACGGAGTGTTTTTTCGCCAGTTCCTCACAAAGCCTTGCCTTGTAGAAGGAGGGCGTATTGGTCAGGTAGATGAAGTCATATTGCTTGTTCATATTTAAAGCAGCGTCTTGAATTCATCCGGAATGCGGGTGCTGTCTCCCAGAACGGCTTCCGGAACGCGGTCCCGGAACACCCTCTTGAAATGCCTTTTGTTGAACAGGATGGGGCGTTCCCCCATGAAGGCCCCCCAGGCGGAGAAAGTGGAGTCCGAAGCGATGACCCATTTGCACTTGCTGATAGCGTACATGTCCGCGTAGGCGTTGCCGTAAAACGCGCGCCTGACGTTGGGCAGGGCCAGCAGCTCCCGCAGCTCTTCGTCCGAGCCGTCGGAAAAGAGGAGGAATTGCTGGGACGGCTTGATGGACAGGATTTCCTTGACGAGATTCACGTACCAGAGGATGTCCACCCGCATTTCCGGGGAATAGTCCCCCAGCCGCACGTGAATGGCGATGCTGTCTTTCAGGGCTTCCGGACGCACGTTTTCAATAATTTCCTTTCTGGTGATTTTTTCAATGAATTCATGCACCAGGTCCATGTGTTCATTGAGGTCGTCAAAGTATTCCCCCATGCCGCGGATTTGTTTCACCCTCCGGGAGCCGGGGCGCAATTTTCCCGCAAGCAGCAGTCGGATTTTTTTGAATCCGCTGATTCCCAGTTTATTAAAAATTTTGAAATAGACTCTTTTATCTTTCTCCCGGCGCAGGAAGGTTCCCGGGCTGAGTTTGGTCCAGGTGGGGGAAATGTAGCCTGCGTTTTCCCGCCTGCTGAGTATGTAGGCGCGAGCCGCCACAAACATGCAGTTGGCAAGCCCCGGTCCTGATAAACGGAACCAGCCAAAGTCATAATCCGAGAGGACAGGGTAGAAATAAGTTTTTTCAGATTCCATGTTTAAGGGCTGTCATGCGTTTTTGCAATACGGCGAAGGAGGTGAACAACAGGGTGGTGACCACCTGGTTGATTCCCCATAGATATGATTCGAAGTTGGCGGCGATGAGAACGGAGATAATGACGAACAGGTGTATCCTGTCATAATCGCAGGCGGATTTGTGGAATTTCCGCCAGACGGAGCAGGTATAATATGCCATGAACGCAAACAGGAAAATAGAGTAGGGAATGCCTATCATTTTCATGATGTCAAGATAGCCGTTATGGGACCCAAGGCCGCTTACCGCCTTGGCTTTTTCGCTCTGTTCCACGTCAAAGCCGTTTCCCAGGATGGGGGATTCGGCGATCATGATGAGGGTTGCTTTCCGTTCGCCTTCCCGGGAGGATGAGAAATCCATATTTTCCACGGATTCCGTGAACCGGTTCAGGCCGGTGGAAGAGATTCCCGCCATGGGCAGGATGATTTGCCAGGCGAGCACTCCGGCCAGGAGTACTGCCAGAAATTTAACGTTCAGACCGTATTTGATGACGAAGGTCAAACAGAGAATGCCTATGGAAGCCCGGCTGCCGGAAAGGAATGTGGCCAGGACGCATAGAAGGATGATGGCGATTTTTTTCTTTGAGCGGTCGGAAGAATCCAGAATCATGGCTCCTGCGCATAATGAGGAGATGGCTCCCAGCCCATTTGCGTTGCAGAATCCCAGGGTGTGGCGGCCCTCAAAAATAACATTGTTGTGAACAAAGCCGAGAAGGATGAGCAGGCTGGTGACGGCCGCCAGAATCGGCATGAGGCGCTGTAAATAGAATGACAGGTCCTTCTGGACGGAAAGCGCAATCATCAGGCAGCAGACGACCTTGGCAATCAGATAAATTCCCGTTTTCTCATTAAGGTCAAAAATACCGAATGTGAATTGATACAGGATGAAAATGAAGACGAAGGAATAGATGAAAGGAGATGATGAGACCGTCTTCCGGTCAAAGACGCGCCCGGAGTTGATCAGCAGCAACAGAGCTCCCAGCCCCAGAAGAAAGAAAGACCCCATGGAGCCAATGCTGTTTAAGAGCATGTGCTGCTGGCCAAGCTGGCAGAGAATGAAGGCAAAAGCCCAGTATTTGCAGAGTGCGGCCATGTCCGGATTCGCTGGTTTTGAGTGAAACTGAAAAAGATTGTTACTGCATATATCCCAGTTGGCGCAGTTGCGGAAGGAGACGGGTCATTCTTGTATCCCATGATGCGTTTTCCCGGGCGACGGCCAGGTTTTTATCCGCCAATTCCTGATAGGAGGAGATGTTGTCCAGAATCTGGGACAGCCGGCTGCCGATATCTTCATCCGTCTCCAGTTCAATGACGGGATTGTACCCCAGCAGATCGACCAGTTCCTTGGGGGCATGGCCGACAATGAGCGTTCCGGAAAGCATGCATTCCCAGTAGCGCTGCGTCAGCGTTTCCACATCGCCCGCCATTTCCGGGTGGGTTCGGCAGCGCGGGTAGCAGATGACGATTTTTGAGGAAGCCAGTCCTTCGCACAGCGAAGGAAAGTCCGGAAAGACGAGGCGGCCCGGCTCTTCCGGGTAAAGATAGCTGAGGCGGGGAGACGACTGCCGCATTTGAAGAATGGCCTCGTGCACGGGCTGCATCAGGCGCCCGATCTGGAGAATGTCCGTCCGGCGTCCCTCCAGGGGGCCTCCGTCCCGGTAGCCGGCGGGGTCTATGCCTTCCGGAACATGAACAGCGTGAATATGCGGAAGTTTTTCCGCCACGTATTCGCAAACTTGGGATGAGGTGCACAACAATGTTTGCACATGGTGGCGTCTCAGGGAGGAGATGAGGCGCGGCCAGTACCGGGGCCAGACGTCCCACAGCATGGGCACGATTTCATTTGCATAACCGAACGGCCACGCGAATGAATCCGGATAACCGGCTCCCGGCACCAGCAGCGCCCTGCGTGAACTGGTGAACAGGCGGAAATTCCGTGAAACGCGGGATTTGGCGATCAACAAACGCAGATTCCACGGAACGGAGATTCCCTTGACCGTTTGTCCCCCGCTGGTTGTCCATGCGTCCGCGAACCATTGCATGAAGAATTGGTAATTGCCTTCTTTTCTGATAGGTTCCAGTAATGTTAAATGTTTCATGATTTTACTGCGTTGAACATGTTTTCCCATTCAGAGACAGTCTGCTCCAGGTTGAATAGGGGCGCCGCGGCCAGTCCGTTTGCCGCATAGGTGGAGAGGTCTGATGACGTCATCTCGCGCATGGCCCGGCACAGGTCTTCCGGATTGTCCGACTCAAAAAAGATGCCGGCGTGATGTTTTCCCACTATTTCCCGGCAGATAGGTATATCCGCCGCCAGAATAGGCAGCCCGCAGCACATGGCTTCCACCTGGACGAGTCCGAAGCCTTCGCAGCGGGAGGGAAAGACCAGGATGGAATGGCGGGGAAATTCTTCCTCCATGTTTCCGCAGGGGCCGTGCAGAATGATTCGGTGGTGCAAACCGTTGGAGGATATATATTCTTCAATCCATCCTTTCAGCGGGCCATCCCCATAAATATGGAGATTCCATTCCTGGTCCGTTTCAATGAATCTGCGGAACGCGCGGACGGCCAGATCAGTCCCTTTTTGGCGGGAGAGAGCTCCGACGTAAACGAACGTTTTGCTGGTGAGGGACGATTTTCCGGCCGGTTTCATCGTGTTGGGGTTGTAAATCCGGCGGGCGGGAAGATGATGTTTTTCCTTGAATTCTTTTTCGTCCCCGTCAGACAGGACGATGACTTCATCGAAACGATGGTAATACGCCTTGATGGCCTCCTTCATGTACCGGGAGAAGAAGGCACCCATGTTGGTGAAATAATTGTCATAGGAGGCATGGGACCACGTCATGATTCTCATGCTGGGCAGGAGCTTCTTTTTGGTAAGGGCGAGAAGCAGGGAGTCTTCAAATCCGGAACCAAAAATGACCACATCATATTGATGTTTATTGAGGTGGTTCGTCAGCGCTTTTTTGAAGCCTGACGTGTAGCGCGCGGCCGCGTATAGCCGGCAGCCGAGGGCGGAGCTGAACAGAGGGGTTTTGGTGACAAGAAAGTCCGCCGCGGAGCGGCGAACTTTCTCATATAAATTCATTTCCTTGCAGTAGATATGAATTTGTTCCCGGTTGATTCCGTGAATGCCTGACTGCGGAAGGTTTTTCAGGGAATAGAGGCTTACGTCATGGTTGCGTGACAAGGCGTCCATCAGACAGGTCAGCACTTTTGGGACGCCTCCTATTCCGAAATCCGACCATGCGACAAAACAAATTTTCATCTCTGCCAATGATTTGATAACGTTTTTCTGATCCTACAAAATGGCGTTCCACCTGGATGCCAGGTTTGCGGGGCTGAATTTTTGGGATATGCTGAGGCTGTGAAGGCTGAACCGTTTCATCTCGTCGGGATTGTTCGTCAGGGCCATGATAGCGTTTGAGTAATCTTCTTCCTGAAAGGGGGGAATGAGGATGCCGTTTTCCCCGTGGGAGATAATATCCCGGACGGCAGGGTAGCTGTCAAAGGCAATAGGAACACACCCGTGCTGCATGGCTTCTACAAGAACGAGGCCGAATCCCTCAAACGTGGAAGTCATGCAGAATACGGAGGCTCTGGAATAGTAAGGTTCCGGATTTTGAAAGCCGTGGAAGGCAATTCGGGAAAGCCCCAGTTTTTGGGCGGAATCCTTAAGCAGCTCCGCATCCGGCCCGTCACCCACAATATCCAGATGCCAGTCCGGGCATGCTTTTTCCACTTTTTCCCATATGCGCAGGAGCCTGTCCACTCCTTTTGAGGGGTTGTCCAGCCTGCCGACAAACAGGCAGCGCGGTTCTTTTTTCTCTTCCCTGGGAAGAGAGGGCGGTTCCACGATATTGGGAATACAGGAGAGCTTGTTCCCGGGGACGGAGGGACACAGTTTTTTGAATTCTTCAATGCCCCCTTCCGAGAGCGTCACTATCTGGTCATAGTCTGAAGCCAGTTCCCGGAACAGGCTGCGCTGAAGCAAAACGGCCCTGCATTTTTTTAATGCCAGGATAAACGTATTATAGAAAAATGAACGTGTCTTGCCGATCAGGCCGCGTCCGGCGGGCTTCCGGTTGACGGTCCGGTAATGTTTCAGGTAGGTATATTGGGAGCTGTGCTGCACGGCAATGAGTTTAACGGAAACCCCGTTCATGTGCCCGCGACGCCGGAAAATTCCCCACCGCCCCACAATTCCTCCTTCCGTCTGGTCAATGATGGTTTCAATTCCTCTTTCCTTAATCAAGTTAAGCAGAAAATCCTGTTCTTCCTCCCGTCTGAGGGACGCGGGAATGAACACGAGATCCGTCGGAGGCACGTATTCTTCCCCCAGCCTGTTTTTGTTTCTGCAGAGGAGCGTTACCCGGTGGCCTTCACCGGCAAGCATGGCGGCCAGGCGGTGAGTGGCCCGCTCCATGCCTCCCTGTTTGCCCAGGGGTTCATTGGGAAGATAGATGACGATGTTGCTCATGGCTGGTCCTGCAGGCATTCCATCCACAGGGGAATAACCTTTTCCGGTTGATAGTTCGTTAATACTCTGGTGGAGGGAGGGACGTAGGGGCCGCTCATCAGTTCATCCATCTCCCGCGCGAAGAGGCGCAGGCTGAAGGGCGGGATGAGCCGTCCCGTCTCCCGGTCCGGCAGCATGTCTTCGGCAGCGTGGAAACTGTTGAAAACCACAGGAACGCAGCCGTAGGAAAGAGCTTCGTTAATCACCATGGGCATGCCTTCATGGGTGGAGGTGAGGCAGAGTATTCTGGCCTTGCGGTAATAGGGCGCGGGTTCCTGGACCCCTTCAAAATGGACGTTTTCCAGCTTCAGCCGTTCCGCCATCCGTTCCAGATTGCCGCGTTCCGGGCCGTCCCCCACCAGGTACAGATGCCAGTCCGGATGAAGCGGCTGCACTTTTTTCCAGACGTTCAGCAGGCGATCCACCTTTTTGGGAGAATCCGCCAGCCGCCCCACATAAAGAACGGCGTTTTCCTTTCCGGAAAGGTCGGGCTGAACGGGATCATAAGTCAGCAGGTTGGGGATGGCGTACAGACGGGCTCTTTCCGGCGCTCCCGCCAGCTGGAGGGCGTCTTCCGTGTAATGCCGGGAAAGAAAGACCACCTTGTCTGACCCGCGGAACATGTCCCTGTATTTCCTCCTTTTGTTGCTGACGGCCGCATGTTTTTTATAGGGCAGCAGCGCATGGCGCAGCAGCGTTTTTATGGTATTTCCCCAGGTGGAGAAATCCTTCCGGAGCAGGGAGGGGAAGTAATCCAGCCCTGTGCGGACGTCAAAGGAAATCCAGGAAATGATGGACGCCTGGATGTCAAGGTGTTCATGGCTGAAAAAGAAGGAGTCATCCTGATTGGCCCCGCAGTTGATGAGGCCGTCCGTCTTTTGTGCGGAACATAGATTTTCCACATATTCCCTGTTTTCCCTGCAGAAGAGCGTGTCCTGCCGCGGTAGGGTGAAATAAGGCAGTTCGCCGGGAGGGGCATCCGCCTGTTGGAGAGACAGGAAGGAAACCCGGTGGCCGTGCCGCGACAGGGCTTGCGCCAGAAGATACGCCGCCCGTTCCGTTCCTCCCGCATGGGGCAGGATGGGTTGGTCAAAATAGAAAATCAGGTTCATGACGCAGTGACGGACAGGTGCGGATTGGGAAAATCTAGCGGGTTTTGAACAGGTAATGGATGGGATTGCGCGTGCTGCCTGCTTTGGCCAGCAACCGGGTTACTCCGTAATGCCACGGGTAAGGGAGGTTGTTTTTCCTGAATGCCTGTTTGTTCTGGCGCGTGTTCCTCAGGATGGCCCGCAGGCCCGCCGTACTGGAGCCGCCGGTGCGCATGAATACCATGTCGCGGTCGATATAGGCGGTGGAAATATGGTTTTTTTCTATAAAGCGCAGCATGAGCTCAAAATCCGCCGCGCTGCCGATAGCGGGGTCAAAGCCGCCGTAACGGGTAAAGCAGTCCCTTTTACAATAGAATGTGGGGTGTGCCGGGCTCCAGCCGCGCTGGAAGGATCCAGGACTGTATTCCGTTCCGCGCCATGTGCGTACGGTGTCCCTTACTCCGTTGATGTAGTGCAGATTACCGTGTACGGCATCTGTTCCATGCCAGGCAAATGCCCTGGCGATGGCTTTCAGTACATTTTCGTCCTGGTAATAGTCATCCGCATTCAGAAAACCGATGACATCTCCTGTGGCCATGCCTATCCCCTTGTTCATGGCATCATAAATTCCCTTGTCCGGCTCGGATAGCCATTTCATGCGGCCGGAAAATTGATGACTGTATTTTTCAATCAATTCCACGGTTCCGTCCTTGCTGGCCCCGTCCACCACAATGCTTTCCACGTCCGGGTAGGTTTGCCGCAGAATGCTTTCCAGCGTGTCTTGCAGTGTTGCAATGCTGTTATAACAAACCGTAATGACTGAAATTTTCATTTTTGGCGGGGGGGAGTGGAGGAAATTTATTGGATGCTTTTCTGATGGCTCCTCATGATAAGCTGGGTATTTGCCCTGAGACCTTTGGTAGGCAAGTCTTTGGGGATCAAGGGATGGGCGGGTACGCTCAAGGAGGGGACAGGTTCTTTTCGGATACTTCTTAAAATGAGTTGCGTATTTTCTTTCAATCCGTAGGTCATCAAATCTCTGGGCTTCAGTACACGGGCCGGTGTACTCAGGGCATCCGGACGCTGCTGAATACCTTCTCTCTCGACAACCTTGAGGAAGGTGTAAAAAAGGATATTCAGGTCGTACCGGAAGGTCAGGTGGCGTTGGTAGCTCAGGTCATAACATACCCGCTGACGGAAGGTGAGGTTGTTGCGCCCGCGAATCTGGGCCAGCCCCGTGATGCCCGGGCGCAGGGACATTCTTTTTTTCCGGGTGGAAGGGGTAAAAATGGCCATTTGATCGGGAATCCAGGGGCGTGGGCCGATAAAGCTCATGTCCCCCAACAGAACGTTGATGAGTTCAGGCAGTTCGTCCAAGGAGGTGCTGCGCAGCAGGGAGCCCAAGACTGTTGTGCGTTCTTCATCCGGGAGCAGGTTCCCTTCTTTGTCCCTGGTGTCTTTCATGGTTTTGAATTTGATGATATGAAAGGGTTTGAGGCCGTGCCCGATGCGCTTTTGCAGGAAGAAGGGAGATGTCCGCTGGACGATGGCCAGCAGAATAGCCAGAATGGCTAATACCGGAAACAGGCATATAAGGCCGAAGAGTGCACCCGTGAAATCCAGGGCGCGTTTTCCGTAGCGTCTGTAAAAATTATGATTACGATACAGCGGGTTGCTGAAGGGGATATTAGTTATAGGGGCTGACATGGGTGTAGTACGAGAGGTTGTTAATAGGGTAGGCGGAGTTAGTTTTTCAGAGGCATGCGTTTGGCCATGGCGATGTTGTGGCTGTCTGTCCCCCACCATTCGTAAAGTTGACGGGTGCGGAACGTTTGTGCCAGGGCTGCGGCGGATTTGCCGTAAAATCCTTTCAGGGAGCCGACATTGCCCTGATATTTGACGCCTTCCTGCCGGGCCAGTTGGAGGAAATCTTCCTGTTGCAGGAGGCGGCCATAGCGTTCAGGGTGCGCCAGGACAGGGGTATAGCCTTTGTCCCGGACGGAGCTGATCATGTCCTTCCAGGCGCCAGGAAGGTAGTACTGGGGCAGTTCCACCAGCAGGTGGATTCCGTCGTAGGTCAGGGGAGTGTATCGGCGCAGCTGCTCATTGAACTGGTTGTCCAGCATGTATTCCGCCGCGAGCCGGAGCTGGAATTGTTCTTCCCTGGTGTCGGCAAGCAACTGGTCAAAACGGCGGCGCAGGAAATCGGGCGTATTGTCCGGGTAGCGCGCCATGATATGGGGGGTGCAGTAAGCTCCTTTGAGTCCCATGGCCTTGAGCCGGCGAATGATTCCCAGGCTTTCTTCAAGGCAGGCGGCTCCGTCGTCAACTCCCCATAGAATATGGGTGTGCATGTCCATGCCGTCCGGAAAGAGGCTGGATGTCGCATACCGGGGAGTGAACAGGTTGCCGAACATGATTGCTGCCGAAAAGAGTAAAGAGCAGGGAAGAAAGCCTTGGGCTTATGCATTGCCTGTGTCTTATTAATCTTGTTTCCTGGTGGTTTGCCGTGGTTCTCCGGAGCCGTATCCGTATTGGTAACCGTATCCGTAGCCATAGTAGCTGTAACTGGAGGACTTGAAGTTGACGCCGTTGATGATGTACGCCATATTGGGAAGTTTTCCCTGATCGGCCAGTTGCTGGATTTGGAGCAGATACCGTTTGTCGATTTTTCCGCTGCGCACGGCGTACAGGGTAATATCGCTCAGGGATGCCAGAATGGCGGTGTCTGCCAGAATGCCGTAGGGCGGAGCGTCGATGATAACGGCGTCATATTGTTTTTTCAGGATGCCCAGGATTTGACCCAGCAGAGGATGACTGAGCAGGGTAACCGGATTGGGCACCATGGGGCCGGTGTAAAGGATATCCATTCCGCGGGAGTTTTCCCTTAGGGGGCGAATGATGCCGGTGGTGTCGGAGCTCTGTTGGAGCAGAATGGAAGTGAGTCCTTTGCGTCCGGAACCGCCGAGACGCCGGGTCAGGGAGGATTTGCGGAAATCTCCGTCAATAAGCAGTACTTTTTTGCCGGCATAGGCGAAAGCTGCGGCCAGATTGGCGGAGGTGAAGGTTTTCCCTTCTCCGGGGAGGGTAGAGGTAACCAGAATGACGTGTCCTCCCTGTTCCGGTCTGGGGAGCATGGAATCTACGTTATTGCGCAGGATGTGGAAGCATTCCGCGATGACGGAATGTTCGTCCTGAATGAAAAGACCGGTATTTCTACTTTCTTTTTTGTTCATCTGGGGCAGTTCGGCAATGACAGGCTGCCTGTTTGTGGACGGGAGATCGTGTTTATTGTTAACCTTGTTGTTCAACATGGCCGCTCCCATGAAGGCAAATATGCTGAACAGGGCACCTCCCGCCGTTCCTCCCGCGATGTATTGAATGGTTTTTGGGGAAATGGGAAAGTTGGGCCCATGGGCGGTTTCCAGAACCCGGGCGCTGGATTCCGTTACCGCCATAGCCAGGGCGTTTTCCTGTTCCTTGCTTAAGAGCATCAGGTAAAGTTCCTCCTTAACCTTGTGTTCGCGGACCAGGGGAATGATTTCCTGTTCCCTGCTTGCTGTCTCCGTGAGTCGTTCAGTAAGGGAATCCCGTTTGCTGATGAGCTGGTTGAGCTTGAGATTCAAATTGCTACGGTAGTGGGAAAGAGCTTTGTTGGCGGCCGCCCTGGTGGAATTCATCCTGTCGCGCAAGCTCACTGTAATTGGGTTCTGGGAACCGGCGCTTCCTGCAATTTTCTGATATTCCAGATAGGCTTCGTTATAGTGTTCTATCTGCCGGGCAATACCGGAATCGGGAAGTCCGGTTTCCACGGAAATCAGGCCCTGTTTGCGTTCGGTTTCCTTAAGATTGTCTGCCAGGATGGCTGCCAGTTTGATTTGTGTTTCGAGATCGAAAATTTCTTTTTCCAGCGCCTGGGACGTGCTGAAGTCCGCGCTCATGGTGGTATCCGTATCCTTGACAATGTCGCTTTTCGTCTTGAATTCGGTGATCTTTTTGTCCACGTCACTCAGGGCGGCTCCGAGTTCTTTCAGGCGGCTCTGGATGAAGTTTTCCGTTTTAAGGGCCGCCTTGTTTCGTTCATCCTTGGAAATTTGGTTGTAAACCTGGATGAGGTGGTTAAGGACGTCTTCCGCTTTCTGGGGATTACTGGCCGTCAGGGACATTTCCAGAAGGCTGGATTCTTTGGCGTCCGGACGGGTGACTGTCAGTCCGTGGAGCAGGTTGTTAGCAGTTTCAAGCACGGGCTTGTGCCGGACAATGACAGTTTTTTCATTCCACGCATCGGTCATCAGGGATGTTGGATGGATGGAAATGACGGCAAAGGGAAGTGTAAGAGGTTTTCCGTAAAACCCTTCCAGCTGGACTGATTCCCCCTGGTTATTGGAATGGCTAAGCATGAACCTCTTTTCATCTAGAGGCGTGATCTGCAGGGTACAGGCTCGTTGCTTATCGATCCGTTCAAAATGGACCAGCAGGGGGCTGGTTTTGTAGAGGTCGATTTCCCTGAAATCTTTTTTTTGCCAATAGGAAGTGTTGAGATTGAGGTCTTCCACCACTTTTTTCATTAATGCGGTGGATTTGAGGATGAAGCTTTCGTTGGCCAGGTTGGCTGCGCCGGAATCGATGCCCAGCTCTGCCATAATGCGTTCCGAAGATGCGTCACTGCTCGTTTTGGCATCGCGCATCAGGACGCTGGCCGTCTTCTGGTAAATGTAATTCTGTCGGCCGGCTAGGTAGTAAGCCGCCGTACCTCCGGCGAGGGCTGCCAGAATGATGATAAACCAGTAGCGGCGCAGGACGAGCAGCACCGTGTCCAAGGAAGTTGTTTCTTCTGTGTTTTCCGTAACAGGCGGAGTGGGAGCGGTATTATTTGCCATGGAGGAAAGAGGGTGGAATGTTGTTTGGAAATACTGGACCCCTGGGGAAGCGGTCCGATGCAATCGGACCGTCCCTATATTTCCGTTCACAGGTATGATTAAGCCGGATGAGAAAGAGGCGGAATGTCCGTTACAGGCACAGGGCGATCACGGCCAGAGTGACACCAAGCCCGGAGAGGCCCCAGCCGTACCATTGAGCAGCGTCGCTGCGCGTGTTGACCTTGCGGTCTGAGGGCGTCACGTAAATGATGTCGTTTTGCTGGATGTAATAATAAGGAGAAGTGAACAAATCCTTGCTGCGCAGGTCGATACTGGCGATTTGGCGGGTTCCGTTGGTTTCCCGGATTAGCGTGACGTCCCGGTTGCCGTCAATATTAAGGTCTCCGGCCCGGCTGATGGCCTCAAGAATGGTTACGCGCTGTCCTTCAATAGTGTAGGTTCCGGGAGCATTGACTTCGCCCAGAACGGAGAATTTGAAGTTCATGATCTGAACATTGACGGAGGCATCCCGGATGTAGTCATTGTTCTTGAGAGTAGCGGCAATGTCGGAGGCCAGCTGGGAGCAGGTTTTGCCCGCAGCCTTCATTTTGCCGATGACGGGCAGGACGATGCAGCCCTGGGCATCCACCAAATATCCTTTGGGTTTGTTACTGGAGGTGCCGCTGGAGGAACCGATTTCAGACATGGCAAAGGGGGCGGTGAGCTCCGGCTGCTTGCTGCTGACTGCGATATAGAGTTGGTCATCCTTCTGGATGGTTGTCTGGTAGTTTGCCTTGATGGTTTCCCTGGAGTTTCCGGAAACATCCTGGATATAGAGGACTTCCTTGGGGCTGACGCAGGAGGGCAGGAGAGCGGCTCCGGCCATGGCCAGGGAGCACAGAATGACTTTATTGATGAGGTTGTTTGTATTCATTTGGTGAGGGAGGAGGAAACGTTGCTTTTGGGAGGAAAGATGGCGATAAAAACAGGGAAAGAGGCCATTCCGGCTCAAAGGATTTTCTTCCTTGGCCCGGAAGCACCACGGGAATGGCGTGATGTCCTCCATGCTTTTAATCTTCCGGAAGTTTGAAAGAAAAAGGCCGCTATATGTTCAGTCATCATTTTAAATTTGATGATTTTGATTTTTTTTGTTTGAAACAAGAAAGGGTTTGAAAAAGGGGGATATATTTCCCCTCACATGGAAAAATCGGGAAAATAATCATCAATAATGAAAAGATACTGGCAGAAGCAGTACCGCCGGGTAAAATGCCGGGGAGTGGCCGCTGACTTGCCTGCACATGAAAGTCGTGACTGGTTAACGGATTGTAATTTCAATGCCATGAGGAAGAGCATTCTCAATTAGCGGATTAACTATCCGCTGGAAAAAACCATGTATTGCACAATGTCCTCGCACAATGATGGGTAAATGTCATAATTGATTGAAAATCAAATTATATTTATTATATATCATGAAATTTGAAATAAGCTCGGCCAAAAAACATTCACAGATATTCTCTATGATTTGCCAATCTGTTTTTTCCGCCTGTGAATCTGCGTAAATTCCTTTTTTTTAAAAAAATAGTTTGACAGCGGATAGTTAATCCGCCCGCAAAAAAAGAGTCCGAATTTTTCATCCGGTTTCTCACAGGTCATTACATTGACCAACAACGATTTATACTTATTCAGCATACTGTTCGTTAAGAGCTTCCACGATTCCCCTGGAAGCTTCTGGAATGTTGATACCCGGGCCGAAGATAGCCACAACTCCGTTTTCCTTCAGGAAGTCATAGTCCCGGACGGGAATAACACCGCCACAGAAAACCAAGATGTCCAGAACGTCTCTTTTTGGTTTCGTTCCAGTTTTTTATGGGATACGGGCATGCCCGTATCCCGGAGTTCGCTTTCCAGGTCTGCAGGAATGGAACAGCCGCGTGTGGAAACGAGAATACGATCCGCCATCTGATCCACAAAGACACCGGGGATTCCATCCCCTGCCCCGTCCATGACCCGGAACATATCCGTATCCGGCGGAATCAATTCCCTGTTGCGTTCCACGCAATAATGATAATTTCTCTCCACGGCGGAGCAAAGAGTAACGGATGAAGAACGTTCCCGCAATGTCAAAGAAGCAGGAGCCTTATTTCCTCCGGAGCAAGAGTTCCGCCAGGAAAAAACGGTCACCCGGACGGCCCAGTTTTCTCAAATCGGATGATTACAAAAAATTGCCTGCAAGGCAGAACCTTGCAGGCAACAACATTTTTAACTGCCGGAAAAGAGATTCTCAAGCTCTTCGGCGGCGAGCCATCAGGGCCACCAGCCCCAGCAGGCTCAGGGACGCCGTGGCCGGTTCCGGAACGCTGGCTGTTTCTCCGGAAATAGCCAGAGCATTGAACGTAGGCGTGTGGGCGGAACCCGGAGTATTCACCGTCAGAATAATTTCGCCATCTTCATTGGCAATAACGTCACTAATGGTGTACCCCGTGGGAGTCCGGGCCTGAATTGTCTGAGAGTTCGCACCTATGGAAGGATCCGCGCTGCCGTAGGTATTGGAAGTCACCAGGGAATTCCAGGCACCGGCCCCCTCAAGCGGACACCCGGTAACAAGGGCAATCTGGTAGGAAGCACCAGCCACCAGACCGGAAATAGTCAGGGAAAGAGAAGCTCCTTTGGGGCCGGAGATAAAGGTCTGCCAAGAGTTTCCGAAAGAAATCTGGTTTTCCATGAAAGAATCCAATCCCTGTGTATCAAAAGAAGTTCCGGAGGAAACCCAGTCCCCAGAAGCGGCGGAAGAAGCAGAACCCAGATTCGCGGAAGAGGATGCCGTAGCCAGGGTTGCAACAAATCCTGAACCGGAATCGGTTACAGAAACAGTCTTGGCAGGAGTTTCCGGAAGCAGAGAACTGTTAAAATCAAATAATACAGTAGCAGCACTCGCGGAAAGCGCGGATACCACAGCCAACATGGAAATAGAGGCGATTCTTCTCATAAATAGCAGGTAAACAGCAACTGATTTCAGTAAGTAACGGATTTGAAATTCGCTGGATGTTTCATAACTCATGAAAAAATGTCGAACGGCACATTTTTTTTAATAGATATTTAGGCTAATAATAAATAATCAAATGGATATGAAAAATAATCATTGAAATTGATTCGGTTTTATTGATTTGCGGTGCAGGGGCGGTCTTTTCTCAGGTAAAAAAGGGAATTCCTGGCGATACTCTTCCAGAGTGGCAAAAGTGTTTAAAAACCGTATTTCCGGTCCGTAAGCCGGCAATTCCTGTTTTGAGGGAAGCGGATTCGGGCAATTCTTTTTCTTCCCTGTTTAGCCTTGAGTTTGGGGCGAAGAATTGCTAGAATAGAAACAGGTATGGCATTGGATATGCAGGAACGTCATGCATTTGAGCATGAAGAGGGGCGTTCCCCTGTTTGGATTGGAATGGCATGGGGTGCCGTGTCTTTGTTGGGGGGGGTGGCTCTTCTGGCTGCTATGCTGACATTTGATGTGCGGGAAATAGGCTGGAGTTATTTAAATGGCTCCGGGCTGGTTATACCGGGTACCTCCAATGTGCTGGGAACGGCGGGATTATATGGTGCAGGAATTTTTTATTGGATGCTGGGAGGCATGGCCTGGATGCTGGTTATCCTGTTGGAGTGGTGGGGGCTTTACCGCCTGCTCCACCATGGAAGGCTGCCCCGAAGCGTGGTTTACGGCGGTTTGTTCCTGTTGTTGTTCGGATGCCTGTTTCTGACGGCCGGGCATGTGCCGGGGAATGAATGGGTGGCGCGCCACCAGATTCAGGGCGCCGGGGGGCTGGCGGGCCATTTGCTGGGAACTGGTCTGTTTCTTCCGTTGGCCGGGAGATCCGCTGTGCTGGCGTTTTCCGGGCTGGGCTATTTGCTGGCCTTGGTTTATGCCGCCGGGATGCGTCCCCGGCCGTTTTGCCGGGCCATGCTGCGGGAATGGCGTGCCTGGCGTATGAACAGGAAGGAAAAAAAACTGGCGCGACAGACCGCTCTGCTTGCCAGGGAAGCTGCCCGCGTGAGGGCCAGCATGGAAGATGCCGCTTTGTCCGCTCCCAGGCCGGTTAGAAAGGGCCGGGCTTCCGTTCCCCGTCTGCAGCGCACCGGGGACGATCTGGAAAGTTTGTATCATGAAGCAGCGGCGGTTGCTCCGTCCAAGCCGGAGGATTCTGTTCCGCCTCCCAGCGCCCCGCGAACCCAGGGCCGCCTTCCCCTGGCTCCGCGCCCCAGGATTACCGTTGCGGAACCGGCGGAAATGAAGCCCGCGCCCAAAGAGCAGCCTTTTTCCAAATTGTCCACTCCTCCCACGGAGGAATTCCGCGAGTATGAGCTGCCTCCCTTTGAACTGCTGCATTATGAAGAAAAGCCGGAAGGCCCTACGGCAGAGGACAAGGAAGAAATGCTGGAAATACAGCAGAAGATTATTGATACTCTGACGACATTCCGCGTGGACGTGACGCCTGGGGATATTACCCGAGGCCCGACCATCACCCGTTATGAAGTGTATCCCGCGCGCGGCGTGCGCGTAAATACTTTTGACCAGTATGCGAAGGATATTGCGCTGGCGACCAAGGCGGAAAGCGTGAACATCGTGGCCCCCATTCCGGGCAAGGATACGGTAGGTATTGAAATCGTCAACCGGAAGAAGGTGGCCGTTCCCCTGCGGGAACTTTTGCAGGATCCCGCTTTTTGTTCCCCCAAGAAAAAGATTCCGCTGGCGCTGGGGAAGGACGTGTATGGACGTACCGTGATCGGGGACTTGGCGTCCATGCCGCACCTGTTGGTGGCCGGCGCCACCGGATCCGGAAAATCCGTGTGCATTAACAGCATTATTTCCTCCATGCTCCTGAAATTCCGTCCGGATGAACTGAGGCTTATTCTGGTGGATCCGAAAGTGGTGGAAATGCAGCCTTATTCCAAGCTGCCGCATCTGATTGTTCCGGTGGTGACGGATCCCAAGAAAGTTCCCAATGCCCTGCGTTGGTGCGTGAATGAAATGGAGCACCGCTATCATTGCTTTGCCAAGGTGGGTGTGCGAAACTTTGAAGCTTTCAACAAGCGCCCGCCGGATGTTCCTGCGCAAGAGACGGAGGAACCGGAAGACGGGCAGGTGGATGAATCTTTGGCGGAATCCATTGCCAGAGACCTGGAATCCCAGGGGGAATGGCCTGTGGAAGAAGATGATGAACTGGATCTGGAGGACGACGGAGTTATTCCTGAACGCTTCCCCTACATCGTCATTATTATTGACGAACTTGCGGACCTGATGCAGACAGTAGGAGCGGACATAGAAACGAATATTGGACGTCTTACCCAAAAGGCCCGTGCCGCAGGCATCCACCTTATTGTGGCGACGCAGACGCCAAGAAGGCAGGTGGTGACGGGGACGATCAAGGCCAATATCCCGACGCGCATCGCTTTCCAGGTGGCGAGCGGTACGGATAGCCGTGTGATTCTGGACAGGCAGGGGGCGGAAAAACTGGTGGGCAAGGGAGACCTTCTGTATTTGCCGCCGGGTTCCGCCCAGGTGGAGCGGGCGCAGGGAGCCTTTATCTCTGACGATGAAGTGGAAGCCCTGGTGGCCCACTGTGCTTCCCAGGCCAAGCAGAAATTCCATGAAGAGGTTCAGAAGTCCCTGGACGAGCCTTCCCGCGGAGGTGCGGACAGTCCGCTGGATGACGCGGAAGAGGAATGCTATGCCAAGTGCCTGGAAGTGGCTGTTGTGGAACGTAAGGTAAGCACCTCCCTGCTGCAGCGGCGTTTGAGCATTGGATACGGCCGTGCAGCGCGCATGATGGATTTGCTGGAATCCCGCGGCATTATTGCCCCGGCGGATAATACCAACCGTCCACGCAAGGTGCTGGTGGAATGAAACGATGAAAAAACTCCCCATGAGACGAATTGTTTCCCTGCCTGTTCTGGCGGCGTTTGTGGTGCTGGGGGCCTCCTGTTCCCAGCAGGTGCAGCAGCCCGTTAAGAAAGCAGTCCCTCCCCCCGTATATGTGGGCAAGGTGGAGCAGGTGTATCCTAATCATCATTATGTGCTGATTGCTCTGGCCGGGAATGTTTATGAACCGGGAACCGTGCTTATCTCCCAATCTCCGGGCCGGGAAGAAAAATGCAGAGTCGCCAACCTGATTGTGACGGAGGAGCGAATGGGGCGTGCGCGCATTCCTGCGGATATCCGCAGCGGCGCTGTGGAGGCGGGGGACCTGGTGTTCCTGTATCGGAACCTGGCTGTTCCGGAAAGTACCGGAAAGATGGATGAGCAGAAGCCGGTCAGCCCTGAACCGGAAACGGATGAAGACAGCAAGGTTGTTGCTCCGCCGATTGCCCCGGACGGCGGCAGGACGGCGGACGGGCTGATGCCTCTGCCCGGGGAGCAGCCTGTTCCGGCCTCTGCGGATCAGGAGCGGATTTCCCGGGAGCGGGAGAAAATACTCCGGGAGTTGGAAAGCGTTCCGGACAGGCTGGAAGAACCGTGGAGCAGGACTTTCTCCGGAAAACCGGTGGAAAGATAACCGGATGCGGAGGTATCCGCAATGTTTCCCAGGGCGGGAAGGAGCTCCTGAAGATGAGGCCGGGTATTGGGAATTCAAATACCAGTTTCTTTGAAACGGACGGATGACCTGTTCCAGTATTCCTGATAAACCCGATCCTCCTGTCCATCCAGATTCAACTGGTACAGGCGGAAAGTGACCGGAATATTTTTGGGTTGCCACAGCTCTTCATAAGAATATTGGTAGCGCATGCCCAGCTGTTTCATGACGCCTCCGCTGCGGGGATTCCTGATATCGTGTGTGGCCGTGATGTAGGGTATGCCGTCTTTCTTCAACCGGGCGACAACAGCCCTGGCCGCCTCCGTGGCAAAGCCTCTGTGCCAGAACTCCTGAAGCAATCCGTAGCCGAGGTCATGGCTGTCGTCCGTGCCTGCGTGGATATACCCTGCCGGGAGGTTGCTGTTTTTCGGGCAGATGGCGTAATGATACCCGTAAGGCCGTTTGTACACTTCCCGGTACTTTTCTTTGAACAGGGACGCCGCTTCTTCCAGGGAGGTTAATGGAAACCACGGCAAATACGTGTTTACCTCTTCATTGCTGTAAATGTTGAACAGGGCCTCCAGATCATTTTCCGTGAATTTTCTCAGTATTAATCTCTCGGTTTCCAATAAGGGGGTATTGGCGGAATTCATGGGTGGAGCTTAAGGGTTTTTTTCGTTTAATTTTACTGTTTGCACAGGGGGTGTCAAATGATCCGGTTCATGCTTAGGCCTGATGCTGCGGTACGGGTTCCTGCCTGTTTCCCGGGATGCCGTTTTGCTGCCGGCGCGTATGGGGGGACAGCAGAAGCGTGTATGGCGACAGTTTTCCCAAATGGGGAAACTGCCGTATGTTTTTCCGGATATGCACATTTTTTAGATTCATTCAATATTTGCTTGTTTTTTTCACGGCGTCTTATTAGGATGCTTTCGCTTACGCAACCAGATGACTAATTTATGAAATCCATCAAAGGAACAGAAACAGAAAAGAATCTTCTCAAGGCTTTTGCCGGGGAGTCAGAAGCGCGCAACCGCTACACCTACTTTGCCGGCGTAGCCAAGAAGGCCGGTTACGAACAGATTGCCGCTATCTTTCTGGAAACGGCCGACAATGAGAAGGAACATGCCAAGGTATTTTTCAAATTGCTGAAAGACGCTTGCATTGAAGTAACGCACGCCGTCTGCACGGCTCCCCTGGAATCTACGGAGGATTGTCTGCTGGCCGCCGCCGCCGGCGAGCATGACGAATGGTCCGACATGTATCCTGCATTTGCCGAAGTAGCGGACAGGGAAGGCTTCCCCGCCATTGCGGAAACTTTCCGCAAGATTGCCTCCGTGGAGCAGCACCATGAAGCCCGCTATCTCAAGCTGGCTGAAAATGTGCGCGAAGGCAGGGTTTTTGCCAAGGAAAAGGAAATCCAGTGGAAGTGCCGCAACTGCGGTTATGTACATACCGGTTCCACTGCCCCCAAGGTATGTCCGGCCTGTGCACATCCCCAGGCATTCTTTGAAGAATTGGCGGACAATTTTTAATAACTTTTTATCCAGAGATATGGTTGAGGCCGGTTTCACGAGCTGATCGTGCAATCGGCCCTCTTTTTGGACTACGGACGCCTTACGCTGATGGACAGGGAACGAACGGATGCGGCTTGGGAAAAATATGGACGCAGCCTCTGGAATGTTGCCGGAAGCTACGGGTTGGGCATCGCCCTGATGCTGATTCTTCTGGCACTGACTTTTGCCGGAACGCTGTACCAGGTGAGGCTGTCTTCCTCCATGGGGTCGGAGGCTGCCATAGAGTCTTTTTTCGGGGCGGCGTATGTGCTGATACCGCTGGGCGGGGAGAACTCCCTGATTTCCCTGCCTCTGCCCGGCATGGGCATTACCTGCGTCCTACTGTTCATCAACCTGCTCATAGGCGGGATGTTCCGCATCCGGTGGACCTGGAGGCACGCGGGCGTGCTGGTGGCTCATGGTGGTATTTTGCTGCTGCTGGCAGGCATCATGCTGGGCAACAAAATGACGGTGGCTGTGGAACAGGTGGAACTGCCCCAGGGGGACCGGGTGCACGAATCTTCCCTTCCGTTTGATTTGCGCCTGAACCGCTTTGTGCCGGAGTTTTATCCGGGAACTTCCAAACCTAAATCCTATGAATCCCAGGTAACCGTCTTCCCGGAATCCGGCGGTCAGTATGACGCCGTTATTCGCATGAACGAGCCTCTGCGCCTTTCCGGCTGGACGCTGTACCAGATGAGCTGGGGTCAGGATTCCCTGCATCTGGGCAGGCTTATCTCCATTCTCCGCGCTTCCCATAATCCCCTGGAGCAGATGCCCAAATGGTCCTCCTACATCATCGCTGCAGGGTTGCTGTGGCATTTTGGCTGTGTTTTCGGCAGATACCTGCGCCGCAAACCCAGGCTTGCGGCTGCCGAATCGGAGGTGAAGGAGGAACCGCAGGCTGCTTCCGCCTCCGGCGGAAAAAAACGTCTGCGCCTGGCAGGCATTTGCCTGCTGGTAGCGGCCATCTTCGGCATCGGCATGCTGGCGGCGCGGCCTGCCGTCCATCCGGTTCTGGTGGAACATTATGTGCCCTGGTCTTCCTTTTTGGTGGAACGGGCCGGTGCCATGGCCGTTCAGGACGGCGGCCGCCTGAAACCTGTTTCTACTTATGCGGGTTTCCATCTGCTCCGGACGCTGGGTAAAAGAAGCTTGGTGATTGATACGCCGGAAGGGAAAAGGAAGCTCTCCCCAGTGGAATGGATGCTGGACAGCATGTTCCGTCCGGAGCTGGCGGAACAATACCCTGTTTTTCTGGTCAATCGAGAAGAGGTGGTCAGGCGCCTGCACCTGCCGGACCAGAAAGACAAGCGGAAAAAATACTCTTATGCGCAGCTTGCGGAACGCTGGGAGGAAATGACCCGTGCCGTCCGGGAAATCCGGTTGCTGGGAGAAACTAATCTGACAGAAGCCCAGAAGGAAATTCTGTCCCTTGCCCGCAACTTTGACGTGGTGCGGGGTTGGATGCTTGGCTCCCGAATCATGCTGGAAGACCCCGCCGCCATGGAACGGATGGAATTCCCGCGCTGGTTTCCTGCTGTCGGCCGTGATGGAGAACGCCTGTGGACGGCTGCCCCGGACAAAGCTGCCGGAGCCTTTTTGGCAATGGCGTCCCTGCTGGAACGCAAGGCAGTTGGCATGGCAGGGGCGGAGGCTTCCGCACTGCGGATGAAAGCGGAAGGCCTGCTGCTGGAAAAGCTGGTTCAGCCCAATGAAGCCGCCTCCGCCGGAGAGCGGCACGGCCTGGAAAGAGAAATTTTCTACTATCGTCTGGATCCGCTTTATGTTTCCCTGGCTGTCTTTGTGGCGGCGTTCGTGTGCCTGCTGCTCTGCGCGCTTTTCCGCCCGGTCGCCAACGCTCCCCTCTGGCGGCGTTTTCTCCGGCCCGGAGGTTTCAGCCTGGCGTGGCTGACAGGCGCGGGCGGAGCCGGAGTGCTGGCTGCGGCATTGCTCATCCGCGTGCTCATCACCATGAGGTCCCCGGTGGGCAATACGTATGAAACCATCGCTTTCATCGCCTGCATGGGGGTGCTCTGCGCTCTTGTGGTGGAACTTTTCAGTAAAAAGGGAATCGTATTGGCGGCGGGGCTTTTGCTTGGGGCTTTCTCCTGTCAGATGGGGATTTTGTATGAATCCTCCCAGGCTGTGGACCATATGGATCCCCTGGTGGCCATCCTGCGCTCCAACTTCCTGCTTTCCACCCATGTCATTACCATTGTGCTGGGGTACGCGGCCGGGTTGCTGGCGGCGGTGCTCTCCCATATATACCTCCTGGCTTCCCCCCTGCGCCTGATCGGCGGAAAAACGGAACAATCCCTGGACCGCATGGCTTACGGCATCTTGTGTTTTTCCCTGGTGTTTACGCTGGTGGGAACGGTTTTTGGGGGTATTTGGGGCAATGAATCCTGGGGGCGCTTCTGGGGCTGGGATCCCAAGGAAAACGGAGCGTTGATGATTGTTCTGTGGCAATTGACCGTATTGCATGCCCGGAAAGCCGGATGGCTGTCTTCCTGGCTGCTCCACTTCAGCAATGTGGTGGGCGGCGTTATCATTGCCTTTGCCTGGTGGGGCGTCAATATGCTGGGAGTGGGGTTGCACTCCTACGGGTTCACCTCCGGTCGGGATGCGTTAGACATGTTCTATGGGGCCGAGGCTGTATTGTGCGTCCTCTTCATTATCCTGCATTACCGTGCTCTCCGGCGTGTGGACATCAGGTAGGGAAACAGGTTTCAGAGATAATTCGCAAGCATATTCCCGGAAAGGAACAGGAAATTTTCACCTGCCTTCTTTTCTTTTTCCGGAATTTGCGGTGTCCGGAGTTTACTGATACGGAGAACAAGGAGATGAAAACGCATTTTTCTCATTTTCTCCTTGCCGGGTCCGGTTTTCCGGTATATATTCCCGCCACCTCATGCACGGATAGCTCAGTGGTAGAGCGGCTGTCTTACACACAGTTGGTCGGGGGTTCGAATCCCTCTCCGTGTACCATCAATAAACCCTGCGAGTTCAAAGGCTTGCGGGGTTTTCTTTTGAGATGGTTTATCATGATGCTGTATGCCGGGTTCCGTTCCCTTTTTGAATGTTTCTACTTCCCTTTTTCATTTTTCCTGAAGTGTTGTTTAACATTCCGGGTTTGCTGATAAAAAACGGCTGCCGCGCCTTTTGGCGGGGCAGCCTGTATTGGGAAGCGGTTCCTGAATAAGGAACGAATCTAGGCGCCGAAATCAAGGGTTTTAGGCTCGCGGCTCCAGACGCGGTGCTGTTTCATGGCCGTGATGAAGGAGGGCATCAGGGATTTGGTGTCCTTCGGCATGAGCAGTCCGGCATCATCCATATCCTGGGGCAGGGAGGCTGCCTCAAGCATGGCTCTGGCGTTGCCGGGCAGTCCGATGGCTTTCAGGTGCCTGTAGGCCTGGCGCAAATGATACTTGGCATCTCCGTCTTTCAGGAGCGCTGCGATGCTTTGTTCCCCTTCCGGGACGATGACGGAGTCAAACAGGACGGAAGGAGTGCCGGACAGAGTCCCGTTAACCGGCAGACTTTCCCCTTCTTCCGTTGTTACGCTTCCCATGTGCGGGGCAATGATTTGGGGATGGATACCTTCTTCATGCAGGGCGTCGCAGATTTCTTTCACGGATTTCAGGCTGACGCCGTCCGCTGCCAGTAAAGAGACGCGGAGGCCTTTAAGGTTTCCGTCCGTATGGGCGTACAAGCTCAATGACGGATCTTTTTCCAGTCCGCAGACGGGCCTGGGCAGTTCCCTGCCGAGTTGTTCCCTGGTGAGTTCAATTCCCAGGTTGCGGGCCACTCCGCTTGCCAGGTCCGGATCAATGCGCGTCAGAAGGTCCACCACGCGTTCCCGGATATAGGGGCGCGTCACCTTCCCCAGCTCAAAACTGAACGCGTTGATGATATGCTCCTGTTCCACGGGAGTTTGACTCATCCAGAACAGCCGCGGGTGGGAATAGTATTCCGCGAAGGAGGGGCTCCGCAGACGTTCCTTGACACCGCTTACCGTCTGGGGGCTGGTGGTGAAGCCGCCTTTCTCCGGGGGAGTTTCTCTCGGCCAGTTGTTCCCGATGGAATTGGGATCATAGTTGGCCGGAGAGGCGTCTATCTGCATACGGTGAAAGCCGTCCCTCTGGTTGTTGTGGAAGGGGCAAATGGGGCGGTTGATGGGAATTTCCGTGAAATTGGCTCCTCCCAGCCGGTGCCGCTGGGTATCGCTGTAAGAGAAAATACGGCCCTGGAGCAGAGGATCGTCGGAAAAGTCAATGCCCGGCACGATATTGGCGGGGCAGAAGGCTGCCTGTTCCGTTTCCGCAAAGAAGTTGTCCGGGTTGCGGTTCAGCACCATTTTCCCGACGATTTCCACGGGAACCAGTGCTTCAGGAATGAGCTTGGTAGGGTCCAGAATATCGAAGTCGAATTGGTCTGCGTCCTCTTCCGGGATGAGCTGCAGCCCCAGCTCGTATTCCGGATAATCTCCGGCTTCAATGGATTGCCAGAGATCCTTGCGGTGGAAGTCAGGATCGCGTCCTGTCAATACCTGGGCTTCATCCCACACCAGGGATTTTTTCCCGTACAGCGGTTTCCAGTGGAAACGGACGAAAGTGCTTTTTCCTTCTTCATTGACCAGCTTGTACGTATGAATGCCGAACCCTTCCATCGTACGGAAGCTTCTGGGGATGCCGCGGTCCGACATGGCCCACATGACATTGTGCAGAGTTTCCGGCTGCAGGGAGACGTAGTCCCAGAAAGAATCATGGGCCGTCTGTCCCTGGGGCATTTCATTGTGGGGTTCCGGTTTGACGGCATGGACGAAATCCGGAAATTTGATGGCATCCTGAATGAAGAAGACGGGCGTGTTATTGCCTACCAGATCATAGTTGCCTTCCTTGGTATAGAATTTGGTGGCCCAACCGCGGATATCCCTTACTGTATCCGGAGATCCTCTGAAGCCCTGCACGGTGGAAAAACGCACAAAGACCGGGGTTTTTTCTCCCGGATCCTGCAGAAAAGCCGCTTTGGTGTACTTGGAAAGGGATTTATACACCTGAAAATAACCATGTGCCCCGGAACCTCTTGCGTGAACCACGCGTTCCGGTATCCGCTCCTGGTCAAAATGAGCCATTTTCTCCAGAAAGTGGAAGTCCTCAAGCAGAGATGGGCCTCTGCTTCCTGCTTTAAGTGTGTTTTGATCATCGGATATTTTAATTCCCAGGTTGCTTGTGAGGGCCTGTCCCATGCCGTTGGAGCGCATGGCATCCAACGCCCTGATTTTTTCCGTAGCGTTATCCGGCATTTTCATGGAACCGGGCGCGGAAGGTTCCGCATTGGGCGGCGTAGGTTTCGGAGTGGGTTTGATTATCTCCGGATCAATCGTATCCGTATAATGGGGAGCGGCTTCTTTTCCGTTGGGAAAAGGGGCGATGTTGTTTTCCATGGGCGGTTTCTTTTTTTTCATTGGCTTGTTCATGAGGGACCGAATTTTTCTATGTGGGTAATAGTTCGACTTCCCTTTTTCCGGGGATGTTCCGCCCTGTTTTGTCATCAGTATTTCTCCGGATCTGATGAAAAATTTTTTATAGAAACTGGTATTTAATATTTTATGGGATAAAGAACGGGCTGTGTGGAGAGGGCTTTTTGATTGGCATGTCTGTGATCTCTGTATCCCATGTTTCATTGTTGGCAGGGAGAAGCGGAGATAACCGGGATATGGCCGCGGGCTGGCAGAAAACAGTCGATTTCCTTTCTGAGCGGTGTTTCCTGCATCTGGAGCCGAAGGGAGAAACGGAACCGCGTTGCCGGAACGGCAGGGCAGGGACAGCTTTGCGTACATGAAATGGAACGGAGCTTCCACAAATTTTCATAGACGAGGGGAATAAATAGGTTATGATTTTTATGTCAATCGGGTATTGGAGAGAAGGCCCGCGCCGTCCGGCGCGAGACGGTTTTTCCGGTATGGAACCTTTTTCCTGTTAATTTAAAGTAATGACGGTGCAAGAAATAGCTGAACAGAGTTTGAAGAACCTTCTGGCTTCGCTGGGGTTTTCCGCGGATATCGAAGTAACGGAGACGGACGGCATCGTGTGCCTGAATATTGCTTCTCCGGATTCACAGTACATCATTGGGGGGGACGGGGACAGGCTGGATGACCTTCAGTACCTGGTCAACCGCATGATCCAGCGCAAGATGGAGAATGCTCCCCGCGTGAAGGTGGATTGCGACCATTACCGGGAGCGCAACGAAGCCCGCCTGCTGGAAAAGGCCCGTTCCCTGGCCGAACGCGTCCAGGAGAGCGGCAGGCCGATGAAGATGCCGCCGTTGAATGCCTACCACCGCCGCCTGGTGCATAATGCCCTTCAGTCCATGGAAGGAATTGTGACGGAGTCCGAAGACGGAGACAGCCGTTACAAGCGCATTACCATCAGAAAGGGCTGATGGATGGCAGTTTATTCATGAGGGCTTTAGCGGTCATTGCGTTTTTGGCGCTGGCGTTTCCGGGACGTGCGGAAATGGATGCCCTTTCCGTCTCCTGTTCTGCGGCTCCCTCCCTTCCCTCCCCTGTTCTGGTTGTGTACGGTTCAGAGGAACCCGGTTCAGCGGAAGCCCGTTGGTTGAAAGCTCTCCAGCCGGGCACGGAAGAACGCCGCGCGCTGGATGAATATGTGCGTGACGTGCAGTTTGTCACGGTTCCCAGACATCCTTCCGTGAAGGATTGGGAAGAAGACGGCAGCCTGTCCCGTGCGGCGATGCATGGTGTGCGCATGCTGCCTTCCGTGGTTTTTCTTGACTCCAAGGGACGTGTATTCGACTTGGTGGAAGGAGGGGCCTCTGCAGCTTCCCTACGGGAAAAAGTGTCCCTGCTTGCGGAAAAAGCGCAGCGCGTGCGGCCGGTGACGCGGGTGAATGATATTCCGAAGGGCGGGGACCCTGCGGCAGAAGCCTCCGCCATTTGCCGGGAGCTGGAACAGGTGCCTCCGGAAGCCTGGTTCCGGGATTATCCTGGCACCATGAAGCGTCTGGAAAAATTGAACTGTACGGTTCCGGCTTTTCTGAACGCCCGGGAGGTGGCCCTTCGTCTGGAGAAAAACAGGAAAACGGCTGAATTGCTTGGCGAGTCTTTCCGGGCCAGCAAAGCTTCTTCCATACGAACATGCCTGGAAGCATGGCGTGCCTGCGCGGATGACCCCTCGTTATCCGTGGAGGAGCGCCAGTTAATTCTGCTCTCCATGGTGCATCCCCTCTGGGTGCGGCTGGAAGAGGTTCTGTACCGGGAAGCCCACACTCCGGAAAGCGAGGATGCCTTCAACCAGGCGGTTGCGGTTTTGGAAGAGGTCCGGGACATGAACCGTTCCAGCGTTTGCGGCAGACGGGCGCACCAGCTCAGGGAAGAGCTGAGAAGAGCCCGTCTGGCGGCTGCGCGGTATGATTGATGTGTCTTTCCTGAGTTGCCGGAAATGGACAGGAAGGCCCCCCTGCTTCCGTCACGGAATCAAGGGATGCGTTTTCCTCCGTGATTCCTCTTTCCACAGGAAGGACCGGGCAAATTGGCTTGATTTTGCCCCTGTCCGGGGCTAGTCTTCGAACCGTTATGACAGATTCATCCATCCCGGACATGATGGCGGAGGCTCGCCGAGGCCAATGGACTGACCAGCAACTGGCCGCCAAGGCTGTGGAACTGGCGGAGTCCATTTTAAAGCAGTCGAATGCCGGGATGAGAGGGAAAGAGAAGAGGCAGGCGCAGCAAATGGAGCGTATGATGAATGATCCGGCGGGCAAGGCGTTTACGCTGGCGCTGGCGGATCGGGTGTTCCGTCCTTCTTCTCCGGCGCGGGGCGCGGAGTTGTTCCGCTATCTTCTGGACGGATATGGCGTTCCCCGTTATTTGTCTGCGGCCGACCGTTTCGCCATGAAGATGGGGGGGAGATTTTCCGCTCAATTTCCGGGTGTGGTCATTCCCGTGATTACCAGCCAGTTGAGAAAGGAGAGCTCCAATGTAATTCTTCCTGCCGAGGATGGAAAACTGCGCCCCCACCTGCGCCGCAGGCGCAAGGGCGGCATCCGGATGAACATCAACCAGTTAGGGGAGGCCATTCTGGGTGAAAGCGAGGCGCACCACCGTCTTCAGCAGGTCGTGGACCGGCTGACAGACAAGGACTGTGACTATATTTCCGTCAAGATTTCAGCCATTTTCAGCCAGATTCATCTGGTAGCCTTTGAAGAAACCGTCAAATTGATTCAGGAGCGTCTGCGCATCCTGTACCGGGCGGCCATTACCAATGCGGTAACGTTGCCGGACGGTTCCAGAAAGCCCAAGTTCGTGAATCTGGATATGGAGGAATACCGTGATCTTCATCTGACGGCGGAAGCGTTCAAACGTACGTTGATGGAGGATGAATTCATGCATCTGGAGGCGGGAATTGTGCTCCAGGCCTATTTGCCGGATTCCTGGGAGGAGCAAATGAAGCTGTGCGCCTGGGCGAAGGAACGCGTGGAGCAGGGGGGAGCGCGCATCAAAATACGCCTGGTGAAAGGCGCCAACCTGGCGATGGAGAAGGTGGAGGCCTCCATGCATGGCTGGGCGCAGGCCCCATATGGCACGAAAGCCCAGGTGGATGCCAATTACAAGAGAATGCTCCATTACGGCTGCATGCCGGATAATGCCAGATATGTGCAGTTCGGCGTGGCTTCCCACAACCTGTTTGATTTGTGTTATGCCATGCTGTTGCGTGAGCGGGAAGGCGTGCGTGACCAGGTGGAATTCGAAATGCTGGAAGGGATGGCGAACCATCAGGCGCGGGTCATCCGCCAGGCGGCGGACGGTTTGCTCCTTTATGCCCCCGTGGTTCTGAAGGAAGACTTTCACAGCGCCATTGCCTACCTGGTGCGGAGGCTGGATGAAAATACCAGTGAGGAGAACTTCCTGCATGATCTCTTCGGCATGACGCCGGGGTCCCGGAGCTGGGAGGTCCAGAAAAAGAGGTTTTTGAAGGCCTGTCAGGAAAAGGATGAGGTGAAGTACGGACCCAACCGCACGCAGAACCGCGCTGCGGACCCCATTCAGCCTTCACATTACCGGGATGCCTTTGCCAACGAGCGGGATACGGACTGGTCTCTGAGGCAGAATGCGGAATGGATCAACGGGATGATTGCCGCGGAGAAGGAAAAATCCGGCGAGGAAATCCCTCTGGTTATAGATGGTGAGGAAATTACGACTAATCTGTGGGGCGTGGGGCGCGATCCGTCCCGCCATAATGAAGTTTCCTATAAATTCGCTTATGCGGACTTTGACCAGGTTGAACATGCCTTGGTCACGGCGGACAGGGCCCGTTCCTCCTGGGCGTCCAAAAGCATTGGCGAACGCGCTGAAATCCTGCACCGGGCGGCGCAGGAGCTGTCCAGAATCAGGGGGGAAGCTATTGCTGCCATGGTGAGGGATGCCGGGAAGGCTCCCACGGAGGCTGATGTGGAGGTGAGCGAGGCCATAGACTTCTGCCGCTATTACGCGGAAGGCCTGGACCGCGACGGAATGAACGACGGCGTGGAAATGTCCCCGCTGGGTACTATTTGCGTAATGTCTCCCTGGAATTTCCCCTTCGCCATTCCGACGGGCGGTGTAGCTGCCGCCCTGATGGCGGGAAATGCCGTGGTGTTCAAACCGTCTGAACTGGCCGTTTATACGGCTTGGCAGATTGTACAGGCGTTCTGGCGCGCCGGTGTGCCTAAAAACGTCCTTCAATTCGTGCCGATGCCGCGCAATGAAATTTCCCGCAAGTTTTTGATGGACCCCCGCTTGAACGGCGTGATCATGACGGGATCCTTCCGCACCGGGAAAATGTTGCGCGAACTGCGGCCTGACCTGCATGTGCTGGCTGAAACCAGCGGAAAGGATGCCATGATCATCACCGCTACGGCTGATCCGGATCAGGCTGTAAAGGATTTGGTGAAAAGCGCTTTCGGTCATTCCGGACAGAAGTGTTCCGCCGCCAGCGTGGCTATTGTGGAGGCTTCCGTTTATGACAATCCCGCCTTTTTGCGTCAGTTGAAGGATGCCGCCGCCAGCCTGAAGGTAGGCGGGTCCTGGGAAGTCAACTCCGTGGTGACGCCGCTCATCAGGGAGCCGGAAGGGAATCTGCTCCGTGCGCTGACGCAGCTGGAACCCGGGGAGGAATGGCTGCTCAAGCCGGAACCTTCGGAAGACAACCCGTGCCTCTGGTCTCCCGGCATCCGGCTGGGGGTGAAACCGGGAAGCTGGTTCCATCAGACGGAATGCTTCGGTCCGGTATTGGGAATCATCCGTGCGGAAAACCTGGAGGAAGCCATTGACATCCAGAACGACTCCGAATTTGGCCTTACCGGCGGCCTTCAGTCCCTGGATGAACGGGAAATTGCCTTGTGGAAAACTAAAGTGCAGGTGGGCAACGCGTACATCAACCGTGTCATCACCGGCGCCATTGTCCGCCGCCAGCCGTTCGGTGGGTGGAACCATTCCTCCATGGGGCCTGGAGCCAAGGCCGGAGGTCCCAACTACCTTACCATGCTGGGAAGTTGGGAGGAAAAGGCGCTGCCCCAAAAGCTGCGTACGCCGGGTGAACGTATCTCCGGACTGGTGGAAAAACTGTGTTCCGAGCTGCCGGACTGCGCCAAGCGCATCCGTTCTGCGGCCGGGTCCCAGGCCAAGTGGTGGATGGAGGAATTCGGCGTGGAACATGATCCCTCCCGTGTTTACGGAGAAAATAATACCTTCCGCTATATCCCGGTGAAGGGAATTCTGGCCCGTGTGGAAAACATGTCCGACGATAACGTCGCCATTCTGCTGCTGGGGGCGAAACTGTGCGGGGTGCTCCTGCACCTGAGCATAGGGACGAGCCGCCCTTGGGTTCAGAAAATGCATGGTTACTATGCTTCCCTGACGGTGGAAACGGAAGCGGAATTGATCGTCCGGATGCCGGAAGCGCTTCAAGGCGTACGGTTCCTGCGTGGAACAGATATTTCCGAGGCTCTGGCCAATGCCGCCCGTGCCCGGGATGTGGAAGTACTGGACCGTCCCGTGCTTGCCAATGGGCGGTTGGAGCTGCTGGGTTATTTCCGGGAACAGGCTGTTTCCGAAACCGTTCACCGCTACGGCAATCTCATCCCGCCGCCGGGCAGTTTTAAAACAGACAGCGTGTGAAGGGTAGGGAAGGCCTGAATCCCGGCTTCCGGGTATCTTAGCCATAAAAATGAAGGGAAATCCTCCTGCCGGTTCAAAAGGAAAACATGGGTGTTGGGGGTGTTTCCCTTTCGTTTCGGAATAGCTCTTCACCGAAAGGAGAGGGGGGAAAGTTTCACTTGCAAGGAGGGAAGAGGAGTATCCTGTTGAATGAAATATGAACTTCGCCGAATGAGAAAATTTTCACCAGGCCTCACGGTGAACAATTCCGGTGGGGCGGGAAAAGGTTCCATGATCCTTATGGAGGAAGAGGCGTGGAAGTCTGCAGGAAGCGCAGGCTTTCCCGAAGAGCTTTCCCCTGTTGCCGGGGGAGGGATTGGGTGCTTTTTGCTTCTTTTCTCCATTTAATGATAGAACGTTTCCGGGAAACGGGTATATTATCAGGAACGTTTGCGATGACGCGGCGCTGTTTTTTCCACGTAACCATGAACACCAACCAATCATTGAATTCCCGCGGCAGCCACATCGTCTGGGTGGATTTTCTGCGTATCCTGGCCTGCTTCCTCGTTGTCCTGGCCCATTGCTGTGATCCGTTCGTTGGAAGTTTTGACGGTTCCTTCAACTTTAAATCCGCTGTCTTCTGGGGAAGTCTGGTACGGCCGTGCGTGCCTTTGTTTGCCATGATCTCCGGAGTGTTGCTCTTTCCCGTCACCTTGGAAATGGGCGCTTTTTACTCCAGGCGCCTCAAGAGGGTGCTGGTTCCGCTCATTGTCTGGTCACTGGCGCTTCCCTTGCTCTACTTCGGATACTTTGCCGCAGGCGTTCAAACGGCCAGCCCCAATATCGTGATGGACACTTATACATGGAGCGCCACCGTCGGCAAGCTGTATACCTTCTTCTTCAACTTCAATTATGATACCACGCCCCTGTGGTACGTATACATGCTGGTGGGCCTGTACCTCTTCATGCCCATCATGAGCGCGTGGCTGACGCAAGCCAGGAGGAAGGATGTGAAAATCTTCCTGGGCATCTGGATATTCAGCATGACTCTCCCCTACATCCAGATGCTTGCTCCGGCACTGGGGTATGAGGGCAATTACGGCAATATGGGTATTCTGGGTGTTTGCGATTGGAATCCGTATGGTATGTTTTATAACTTTTCCGGATTCCTGGGATACATGGTGCTGGCGCATTACCTGACCAAATACCCGCTGGCCTGGAGTTGGAAAAAAACGCTGTCCATTACTATTCCCCTCTTTTTGATTGGTTTTGCCGTTACGTTCTTCGGCTTTCTGGAAACGCAGAAGCACTTCCCCGGTCAATATTCCAAGCTGGAAGTGCTCTGGTATTTCTCCGGAATCAATGTATTTCTGATGACCTTTGCCATCTTTACCATCGTCAGCCGGCTCAGAATCAAGGCTGGTCCAGTGCTGAGCAAGGTGGCGGCGCTTACTTTCGGCGTGTATCTGTGCCACTTCTTCTTTGTCCAGTGCTCCTATGACTTCGTGAACTTCATCGGGCTGGGAAGGCTGCCCTCCGCCGTAAAAATTCCGTTGATGGCCTGTCTGGCCTCCGCTGTCTCCGCGGCGTTGGTATGGCTGTTGAGCCTGAACAGGTGGACGCGCAAAAGCATCATGTAAACCGCAGATATTTTTCGCAGGTCGCTTCGGGGACACGGCAGTACCGGGATGTCTCTTCTTTTGTGGAAAAGAGAATGAAACGGTTTCCGGGGAGAGGCCTGCAAAATTCTGGACGGGAAAGAGGGAACAGGCTAGGATGTCCCAGCATCGTGTACAGGCCTAGGTTGCCGGAGATGCGGGCTTTTTAACGCATGAAAAGCTCCTTTCCCGGTCTCCCTTCCGCCGACCCCAAGCTCACAGAAAATTCCCGGGACACCGGCGATTTTCGTAATCCGTTGGGGTTCTAATCTTGACAACTATCATCTCTTTTTCACGGCCTGGAATCTTTGTACCTCCCATGGGAGGTTGGCGCAAAACACCCGTTGCACTGTTGATAATCAAACCATAGACGTTCAGGAGTCGCACTCTCACGAGTGCGTGGATTGAAACGCCCCGCGATGAAAATCGTGTGGGATATGGGCCGGTCGCACTCTCACGAGTGCGTGGATTGAAACTTCCCGAAGAGAGCCGGATGCCGGGGTAGTGCGGTCGCACTCTCACGAGTGCGTGGATTGAAACATCAGTTCGACGATTGCCACGGCTATATCCAGCAGTCGCACTCTCACGAGTGCGTGGATTGAAACTCTTGCCCTGCGGAAGTTTGGCGTTAAGGGCATCAGTCGCACTCTCACGAGTGCGTGGATTGAAACCTGTACGAGGAAGCCGACCGTTTCAAGGACTTCCGTCGCACTCTCACGAGTGCGTGGATTGAAACCCGTCGTCGGTGGCGAAAGCGTAATCAAGGATGAGTCGCACTCTCATGATCTTTATCAATGAAGGGTGGAAAGGGGTGAATTTAGGGTGAATAGGGGTGAACGCTAGGAAAATCAAGGGGAGCAAGCATTGAGTGATCAGAGAAAGACTGTGTAGAAAATATCGGCGTCAGAAGAGGAAATTATCAAGCATCGTGGAAAATAATCATGGTAAGATGTCCCGCATGTGTACACCTGCATATTGCATCCCCTTGTATGGCTCCATGACTGTTATCTCGCCCGAAGACCGAAGGAAAAAGAATCCGCAAATTTATCATCTCCATGATACCGCTGTCGTGTTGATGTGGACAACCCGTGAAAGAAGAAAGACGACATGCTGGGTGCGGGATGTGCTCGACAACGTGTGGATTGTGATCAGGAACGAAAGAGAAGATGATTGAAAAAGGCCGCCAGGAACAACCTGACGGCCTGAATTGTATCTGCCCATTGGGCTAATCATCGCAACATAAAGCACGGACAAAGGGCGTCATTTCCTCGTCCTGATGGTCTTCTATCAGCTTGTCTGTCCTTTCGTCCATAATGCACAGGACGCTTGAATAAAGACCGTCAGCAAATAGTGATTGCTTGGTGGCAACAACAAGCGCATGTACTGCATAGCCGGACTGCTGGCCATTGCCATCTACAACATAACAGTTGATGTTGTCTCCTGGCTTTAAGGTAGGCATGATGATTTTTCTGTTGTTTCAATCCGCGCCTCCGCAGGGATGCGAAAAGTTACAGGGGGAATTCGTCTTCAATTACTGTTCCACTCCATCCCCTGGCCGTTTTCGGTTCGGGGGCCGGGGTGGCCCTGGGCACTCGGACGGCTCCCATATGATCCGCCAGTCCTCCCGGAGGGAGCGTTCCCGGCAGGGCGTGCGGTTCGTAGGTTTCCACGCCCGTTTCATCCGCCATCTTCCGGGCGGCGGCCCGGCCCCGGTTGATCACCGTGTAATTCAGATGGCGGATGTGTTCAGGCTTGGCATATTTCCGCAGCTGGTCATAGACATTTTTGCCCGTGCAGGACAGATGCAGCTGATCCCTCACCACTTCTGCCAGATAGTCCGGCCCAGTTTCAAACCGTTGCATGCTGTCCCGAAGCAGGTGCAATTCCTTGTCCATTTCCGTGTAGGTGTTGTCTCTGATGGCTTCATATCCCAGGTAGGTGGCAAAACGATTGTAAATTAGCGTATAATCCTTTTGTGTTGCGCGGGTGAAAGAATCCGTGTGTCCGGTGGCTTTCCAGGTCTCGTCGTGCCGCCATTCTTCTAGGAACGGCACCGGGCAGCCGTATGCTTGTAGCTGCTTGTAAGCCTGGGAGGCCAGCTGGGCCAGCACAGCCTTTTGCTTATTAGTGAGGGGCTTATTGCTCATGATCGGATTGTTGCTTGGGATGTTGCAGAGCCTTGATCAGTTGTTGCCGCTGCTTGGGCGTCAGATAGATAAGGGTGGCTGTTGCTGCGCCTTTATTAGTACCTGTCCAGATAGTTAGCACGGTCTGGAAGCTCATGTGCTCGACCTCAATCTTAGTCATGCGCTGATCCTTTCCGCCGTGTCGGTTTTTGGTTCTACCCAGTAAGCCTCCGTCTGCTCAATGCGCAATCCCAGGGAGGCCAGCCGTTCGTCATCCAGATCGGCCTTGAGCTTGTCCTTGTCGGGCTTGGGGTCGGACACTTTGAGATAGGAGGTCAGGCCCATTTCCCTGATTCTGGCGCAGACGGCTCCCCAGGTGAATTTGCGGGAGAGTAGTACCAAGGTGGGGTTGCCCAGCCGCCAGCCCCAGCGAGCTTTGCCAGTCTCTCCGGACTTGGAATCACCTTGCAGCAGAGTTTCCCGGTTGCGGGTAGCGTATTGCTCGGCCTGGGCCAGCTTGACGGTAATCTGGTTGTTGAGACCTTTAATCACGCCGCCGTATTCTTCTCGGGCGGCCAGGATGGCCTTGTCCAGCTGGGCCTGTGCCTTGTCTCGCTTGACAGTCAAATCGGCAATCTTGTCCAGACATTGTTCATATTCGGCCAATGTGGACAGCCCGGTGTTGCGTGTTGTTATTTTAGCCATTGTTGTGTGTACGTTTTTTGTTAAGTGATTTTTGCTTGCGGTGGATTGTTTGGAGAACATCTTTCAAGGTCCGTTTGGGGTCAGTAATCCAGTCATAGAATTCTTGTCCCTTGACCGGAATCCATACATCCCCAACCTGCTCTAGCTTGATGGCAACTTTCCCAGGCCAACGGGAATCGCAGTTTGTCCAAGCGTTACCAAGACCGGGGAAACGGTTTAATTCCATGCAGATTTTTGTGCAGATAGTTTCAAGTTCAATGGTCATTTTTTTTGTCCTCAAGATTTTTTCATTGATAGCAATGCGCCATTTTATCTGTTTAGAGGAAAGGTTCCTCTTACGCCATGTTTCAGAATAAAATATATATTCGGTATTATTAATAGTTTTGTTGATCAGTGCTTCCTGTAAACATGATAGATTAAGTGGTTTAGTAATATCCTTCAGAACTCTCCGCATAGCGGAAAAATTTTTGGATACATCAATATTTAGAATTTTTTTCACACAACAGTTTCCTACAATGAGAGAAATTCCGTTGTGAATATTTCTGATTACACAATGCTCAATGATGAGATGGCCGCAAATACACGTTCCAAATTCTCCGTCTTCGGGAAAATACGTTTCTACGTGTTTCCATTCCAATTTAGCAAGGTGGAAATTTCGAGATACGGAACATGCCAGCAGTTTTGACTTGAATCGACGAATATGGGAATTATTCATTTTTTTCTTTTTTCTGTTCGTGAGGTATGCATGAAATGCGCCCTCACTATTCAGGAGCATTTTCAAAATACATTTTTCCCTCATATATTTCCCTCTCGTCTCTTTCTGAAAACGGCCGGTTTTCTCATTTGATCACTTTTCTGCCACTAGATCTTTCATGATAGCTATGATGATCAGAGGTTAGTTTTTTCTTGCTGGATCATGGTTTCCTACAAGGAATATCTCATCCTCGAGTAACCGTCTGAGCAGGTGTATGGCGTCGCCAAAGTGCCGCAGTTTTTATTGTTGTTGGTGCCGTACATGATCGTGGTGTGGTTATGAAACTTGATCATCATGAAGGGCGATCAGGCGGGTAAGCTTGCCCAGCATGGCGTCCCGTTGGTCTGCGGGGATGTTCACGGGCCAATCCTGGCCCGTGCGGATGATGTGCTGTAGTTTGTTCCTTTCCTCCCAATCCACCACGATGCGGACGCATTTGCTGTCTGCCCGCATGGTGGCGGAGGTGATGTAGGTGCGGATGTCCAGCGTGCCGTTGGCATACCGGATCAGGGCAATGTATAAAGGCGCGGGCATAGTCAGGAGGCAGTGGCCAGTTTTTCCAGTTGTTTGTGGACGGCTACAAAATAGCCCCATGTAAATTCCTTGCCGGCCTTGCGGGCGGTCGTGGCGCCGGAGCGCATGCGCTTGGTATAACGTCCTAGGCCGTACTGCTTGACCATTTCCTGCACGATTTTGAGCGTGGCCGGGTCGGGGTCCGGCAAGCCGAACGCCTGCCAGACGCGCTGCTGGTCGGCATAGGTGATGTTCTTGGGCAAGTAGATATTGATGCCGCGCAGGATGGTCTGGCTCAACACTCCTTCCCAGCTCGCAGGCATCCCATGCCATTTTACCTGTCCGTTTTTGGACTGCCCGGAAAGGGTCTTCCCCCATACATCCGTGCCTACCAGGGCCATGCCGCAATGCGTTTCATCATAGATTTCCCTCAGGGTTTCTATGGTTTTGAGGCCCCGCGCTCCGGTCATGCACACCTGATGCACTTCGTCAAAAATCAGGAGATGGGACGGAGTAACCGTCTGCTTGATACGGTCCACCATCTTTTCATAGCGAAGGTTTTGCCCAAGGCCCAATTCACGGGCAATCAGGTTCACGACACGCAAGGCGGATGGGGACGTGGGTATGCGTACCAGCACCACACGGCTTGTGTCGCAACCGGCTTGACGGTCGGCAATATCCTTGCGCCGCTTGTATTCTTCGCAAGCCCAGGTTTTGCCGATTTGAGGGTTCCCCACCAAGCTGACAATCTCCTGGTACTCCACGGAGTATTCAAATGCCTGGGTGATTTTGCGGAATATGTCCGTATCAACAAAAGGAATGCCCGCAACCCACGTTTTGTTGTTGTACCTGCGCCGGAAGTTGGCAATGCTGTTCACTACCTGGTCCGGAGCGGCTTCCCGGCTCTCATAAAAGAGTTTGGAAAGCGTGGAGGGGGAATAGCCCACAGTTTCGGCGGTTTGCTTGAGCGTCCATTTTTCCTGTTTGGCCGTCGCCACCAGCCAGGAAAGCAAGTCCTTGGTCCGTGGATCGTAGCCGGATGCCGCCAGTGATGCGGCGTAATTGTCCCAGAGGGATTCGGTTGTTTCTATTGCGTCCATATTGTTATTGGTTTGGTTGTTGTTTGAAAAAAGAGCTTTAGCCGGGGATCATGTCTTCCAGGGAAAGGTGATATTCCGCTCCTGCTTCTGGCTCCGGTTCGTCTTCCCTGTCAGGCAAGGATGGAGCGGCGAACACGTCCACGCCGGGGACAGAGGGGGCGCCGGGCAGCGCGTCCCGGTCATCCGGGAGAACGTCAGGCTGCTGGCGCGCCAGACGGAGCACGGCATCATTGTGTTCCTTGAGAGCCGCCGCGCTTTCCCTGGCGGGGGCATTGCGGACTTTGTAGTCCATCATCAGATCAGCGCGGCGGGAAGCGATCAGGCCCATTTGGGATTTCACGGCGTCCTCGTCGTTCCGGGCGGCGGCCACGCTCAACGGAGCCGCCCCCAGGATGCCGCCGCGCTTGTCCAGCACGATCACCGTGTCCGGCTTGAACGGGTTGATCACTACGTCGTGCTTGTCGTCCGCCAGTTCATGGCGGCGCCCGTCGTCAAGGTCTGTATAATAGGCGTGATAGATGCGCGGTTCCGGGGAAAGCGTTTTGTCCTGCAAGGTCATGTACCCCCGTTTGACGGTCAGGGTACGCACCTTTTCCGGTCCCAGCAGGGTGACGTACAGGTCCAGCGGTATGCGCCAGAGTTGCTTTTTGCCCTGTTCCCACACGGCGGAGGGAGACAGGCGCGTTTCCCGGAGGCGGGAGGGATCGGCCAGCACCAGCGCGCGGATGGCCTGCCATGCCTGCAATTCCGCCTGTCCCCTGGTGGGATCGGGAAGCTTGTTCTCCGGCGTCCAGACGCCTTCCGCCAGCGCGTACTCGCGGATCATGTGGCCGCATTCCCGCCAGCCTTCCAGCATGTGGTTGGTGCGGTTGTTGATGATGGCGTACACGTCCCGCAGAATCAGACTGAACTGGTAAAAATCCAGGAAGGGGGATTTGATCATGTCGGCATACTCGCCCAGGCGCGGCAGCGCCTTGCACAGCTGGTTCTGGTAGGCGATCATGCCGTCGGTGCTTTCCGGCTGGCGGCGGTCGCGGCCTGACTGTCCGGGCAACGCCCCCAGCACATTGTGAATCAGGCTGTGCAAGCATTCGATCATGGCTTTATAACGGGGATTACCCGCGCCGCGTCCGGCCCAGCCGCCCATCAGGGCGTTGCCGGCTCCGGTTATGCCGCCCATGCCCACGCGGATCACGCCGCCCGTGCGGTCGTGAAGCGCCGCAATGTATTTTTCTGAAAGGTTGGCCGTGCCGTGTTCCATCATCAGCAGGCAGCCATCTGGGTGGTAGCCGGTGGAATAAAGGATGTTGGCCAGGAAGAGGCGGAACATTTCATTATCCAGCGCTTTGCGTTTCTTGGGATCATCCGGCAACGTCACAAAGGGCATGTGCCCCCAATCGAACCGGCAGCCGGACGCAACGTCATGGGCGCCGAATTCCAGCACGCGCACAGGCTTGCCTGCAAAGGTGACGTAGTGGTCATGCCATACGTCGTCGAACATGTATTGACCTCCCACGGGCAGCCCCACGCGGGAAGTGCGCACGTAAGGCAGCACGGCAGCGGCGGCGCGCGATCCCCATTTGCCCTGCTGTTTTTCGGCTTTGGTGCGGGCCAGCACTTTGCGGAGATTGGCCGCAGAGCATCCGGGCGGCAATGTGGCTTTGGTCCAGTCCTCGAACCCCGGCACTTGTTCCCGGCCGGAAATGATGCGGTGCTGGATTTCCAGAATGCCCTGCTGTTCCGATCTCTGGTGCTTGTCCAATATGGCCTTGCCCCAGGCAATGAAACGGGGGGAATGCACTCCCGTGTCGGCGGTGCGGGATTTAAGCGTGTTGCCGTTCACCAGGGCGCGCCAGTTGCCGGGGTCTTCCCGCCAGGCATAATATCTTTTTTTGGCAAGCCCCTTGCTGCACCCCATGGCCTTGGACAGCCGGTCGATGATGCCGCCCGTACCGCATACCGGCAAGCCGGAAGGCAAGTCGGAAAGGGCCGCCAGCCAGCAATAAACCCGGTCGCGGGTAGGCATGTCAAGTGCCAGCCAGTCTGGATCATGGGCAGGTACGGGTACTTTTTTCATAGTGGCTTAAACTGCGGGGAAAGGGATTGATGGGAGGCCGTCGCCGTGACCGGCAAACACATCCGCCACAGGAAGGTTGTTCGGATTGCTGGGGCGGTCCTGGGCGGATTTGCGGGCGGCCTGTACCTGGTCCAGGGTGGAGCGCAGCACGATTTCCAGGGCGGCCAGGTCGTCCTTGTCCAGTAGAGCATGGCGGCCAAGATCGCAGAATTCGCTTAAGCCCTGGCAAAGTTTGTTTTTGGCATAGGCGGCCAGCTTCCTAGCTTCCGCGAGTTCCGCTTCTGGATCGGTTTCTTTTTCCCTTGCCGGGCGTCCGTCAGGGTTGCCGGATGCCTGGAATCCGTGAGATTTGGGCGGAGTGACCACGCCAAAGTCAAAGTAGGCTTGCCGGAGACTGTCAGCGTCGGAAAGCTTGCTGATCTCTTCCAGCGTGCGGGCGTCTCGGCGTCCGCTTTCTATAAGCGCCACATCCACCGTGCCCAGCCTTTTGGCGCGCTTGAGCACTTCCCGGTGGAGTTTCATGTATTTTTGAGCCGTCCTTTTATCAAAAACGAACCATGATTCGCTTTTGGGGCTATCCTTTTTACTATTAAATAGTTTTTGAAAATCACCATGTTGAGAGGCGGATTTCATTCTACCTAGCAACCCGCCCAACACCACCGCCGTCATCCAGCGTTTTTGTTCAAGGTTTTGAATCTGATTTGTCAATCCGGTGATTTGGCCGTGGAGCGCGTTGGCCCGGACGATTGCAATTTCCCAATCCCGGTTGGTAGTTGTCACCTCATTTTGAGGCATGATCTGAATCTCATATTTCATCTTTGAATTTTCTGAAAGCGATTTTGATTTTGCGCATGGCGGCGCGCTCAATGCTGAAAACCCGTTGCCGGGTCAGGCCCAGATAGAGGCCAATTTCGCGCTGTGTCAGGCTGCCGGCATGATCCAGGCCATAATGGCGCCGGAATTCCGGCACCCGCCAGAGGGCCTGCCAAATGGCCCATTCTTCCTCCGTCATGGGGGTGTTCATGTTCACGTCGGCCTCAGGTTGCATGGCGTTACTTGGTGAGGGGTACAGGCAACACGGCGGTGCGGGCATCCTTGAGGCCCTCGCGGATCTGGGCGGCTTCCTTGTCCAGGCAATACACCACCGCCCAGGCCACCAGCCAGCCCATCAGGGCCATAACGGCAACGGCTCCAGCAAATTTTGCAATGTCCCGCATAGTGATATTGATGTTAATGGCGGAGGCGTTCAGGAAGCTTGCTAATCCTGTCCAGCAGAGCTTTACTCTGTCTTATCCCTGTGAGGACGCTGGCCAAGTGCTGGTAACAGACACCTAATTCCGGGGCAGCTGTTCTATAGCTCCAGCCCTTGTCCTTGAGTTCTTGCCGTGCTTTCACCAGATTCCCGGTCAGGGCTTTGGCCTTGTGTTTCTCTTGTGCTCGTGCGAACATAAGAAATCAGATATACGATTTATGAATTGAGAGCAAGGAAGAAATATCATAATTATGAATTTTTCTCACAGACTGATGGAGGCAATGGTGCGGAAAGGCATTAACCAAAAAGAGCTTTCAGAAATTGCAAGTGTTCCTCAAGGAGCTATATCAAACTATTGTAATGAGAAAGGCATGCCATCCTCGGAGGTGCTTTATAGGCTATCAAAAGCACTGGAAGTGTCTATGGAATGGCTTATATCTGGAGAAACATCTCGCACAAAAGATCCTGCCCCGCAGGACAATCATTGGCGAGACCGCGCTCTCAAGTCTGAAGAGAAGCTGAAGATGCTGAAATCAGCCATGCAGGGGTGGCTGAAAAAAATTTAGCAAAAATGTTCGCGGGGGAACAGTTCTCTTGACATAACCAAAAAAAAATAAGAAGTTGCCGGAAATAATATGAGTGAAGAGATAGCTATGAAAGGATCTGAATACGAACTATCTGGTGATTTTTTTATCAAATTATCACACGATGGAGTTATGACATCACGTTCCTTAAGGGATGTTCTGAGCGGATTAGATAGCGTAATAAAAAGTTGTACTCCGATTCTTTCCGAGGTATATCAGGAACGGGTAGCATTGGAAGGGCTTGCCATTGGATCAATACAATCAGGTAGTTCTTGGTTAAAAAAACTCAAGTTTATTACTGAAAAAACTCTACCAGCATTGAATAGTATGGATCCAAAAATCGTTATTCCCATCTGTCTTGCCGCTGTCTTATGGAAGGGAATAGACGTTTTTAAAGAGGGCGGTAGAACGAATAATTTGATAGGAAATGATATCCGTATAGAAAACAATGCTCCCATCATTATTGGGGAAAATACGTCTCCACAACTCAAGGAAGTATTACTAAGACAATATCCAGGACGAGAAATGGAAATAGATGCGGTTTTAGAGGCTGTGGATAAAGCCTTGGAAAAAAAAGTTACATTGTTTGAATCAGCAAAAAAAGGATTAGTTAAATTAAAATCCCCTAATGGACAACCTGTTTCCGCAATTACTTTGGGAAATGAAGAAGAAGGGTCTGCATTACCGCCGCCAATTTTGACACAAGATCAGTTAAATTTTGTGCCTGATAAATACGAAGAGCCGGAACAAAAGGAGCAAAAAGCCTTTTTTGGTGGAGTCTTGTTAAACGTAACGCGAATGAGCAAGAGTAAGGAGAAAGTAAGTTGGTCAGCACAAGTAGAGGAGGATGAAAATATACCTTTACCTAAAACAGTAAAACAGCTCATTGTTGATTCACCAGAATTACAAAAAGAGATATTCGCCCACTCTCTAGATAGGCCTTTTCGTGCAGATATTTATGCTGTTTATATCAGAGATGGTAAGGGAAATCCTATTTATAAGAGGTACATTTTAAAATCCATAGAATAAAGGATATTTGTAATTTGGAGAAAAATAGTAGGATGAAAACATGGCAGATATACACTCTAATTGGCCTTGCGGCATGTATAACCTTGATGCAAGCATGGACCACTTACCGTATGGTGCAATCAGAGGCTGTATTTCCAATGAAAGCAGTTCAATATCTAAAGAAGAAAGAGTTTGATAAACAGTTAAATACATTAAAAACAACTACTTATTACTGGAGAGCTATCCCAAAAGATCAATTGACGGAAGAATATGTACAAGAAGAAATAGACAATGATGACCTTGTAAAAAAGGGGAGTGTTGATCGAGATACTGTTGAAGATAATCTCCACAAATTACTAGATCCTATTTACGATGAAGAATATGTCGGTACTTTGTACGAAACTGATAAAGATGTAGTTATCGTTTACAAGAAAACAGAAACAAGCCACGCTACCACGGAAGACTTTTTCTATCATGATCCCAATAATCCAGAGGATTGTGATCCTTTCAAATAATCTTTCCTACATTCCTCTTACAAACCCCATGCAATATCATTGCATGGGGTTTTTACATGGCCTGAAATATTGGAACAAGGCTGTTGCCCGTGTGTTATATTATGCACATGGACGCAAATATCACTCGCTGGGTGAAGGGGGGAACTTGTGGAGTGACGGAGGCCGCCCGAATCCTTGGTTACAGCCAGGACACCGTGCGCCGGATGATAGAGGACGGCGAATTGATCGGTTGGCGTGCCAGGCGCGGAGGCCGTAAATTTTTGATGTACAGGGCGCAAGTAAAAGATGTCGCATCCAGGGCGCAGGCTCAGGCGGTGCAGTATGCGCGGGACATGCAGCAACTGACGCTGCCCCTTTAATTTTGCCGCAAATGCCGCAAATACAGCTTTTGCGGCAAACGCCGCTTTTGCCGCAAACGCCGCAGCACCATCCGGGAAATGGGCTAAACTGCCCACATGAACGACGCGCAAAAACAAGATTTTGGAGCTGCAACGGATAGTGGAACGCATGACGAACAAACCCTCACGTTGGGAAACGTCGGGGTGAGCGAGCCGAAGGCGAACGAATCAAACGCCGGGGCAGCTGCCACGCAGCAAACGGCAAAGAATAATACGCCCTGGTATTTGAGCCGGACATTTTGGATCAACGCTGCCGCCCTGGCCTCTTTATTGGTGCCGGCAGTGAGGGATTGGCTTGAATCCAACCCTGTGGAATTTACAGCCGCTCTTGGGGCGGTCAACGTATTGCTCCGGTTTGTGACCGTGGGCAAATATCAATTTGCGGAGCCGACCGGTGATCAGGATGGAGGCGTTGACGAGTCAGCGCCGAGAGCGTCCAACACGTCCTGCGCCGGCGGCTCCGCCCTCCTGCTGATGATCGGCATGTCCCTGGTTATGATGACCTGGGCTTGCAGCAGCGCGGATAAGCAGACCGCCGCCAGCGTGGCTCTTACGGATGGCCAGGTGGTGGTCATCCGTGGCGGCTCGTCCCTGGTGGTGGACCGTGACAATCACAGCGTTTCCTGGTCCCAGTCCACCCCGGACGTGGTTGTGGTGCCGCCCGTGGTGCAGGCTACTTCCAAATAATCGTTATTAACTTTGACTATTAACTAATTATGAAAGTAGCACTGGACATAGGGCATTGCTCCACGGGCGACCAGGGCGCAGTAAGCCGCGACGGCCTGGCAGAGCATCCTTTTTGGGCGCAGTACACGCCGGCAATCGTCAGAGAACTGGAAAAGCTGGGGCACCAGGTGCGCGTCTTCCGGCGCGAGGATTACAGCCGCAGCATCAAGAATGAATGCGTAGCCATCAACGCCTGGGGCGCCGATGTAGCCGTGAGCCTGCATCTCAACTCCGCCGATAGCCCAGCCTGTAAGGGGGGGCATGAAGTGGTGCACTACGACGGCAGCAAGAAAGGCATTGCCCTGGCCAAAGCGATAGACGCGCAGTTTGACCTGATTGCGGAGCTGGCCGACCGCAACATACGGACGCCTTATGCCAACCGTGGCGACGTGTTTTTACAGGGCACCGTGTGCCCGGCGGTGATTGTGGAAGGGGCGTTTTTGTCCGTGGATTCTGATGTGGAATTCTTGCATGAAAAGGGTGAGGTACTGGCTCAGGCCGTTGCTCACGGCATCCATGCTTACGCAGTACAATGTGGGGCCTGATTGCAGATGCCGCATCAGGTATTCCCCCTGAAGTGGTCGGAGGCATCATCGTGGCTGTCCTGAGTGCGTCCGGCGGATGGGTAGCCAGGGGGCGCAAATCCCCCCAGCAATCAGAGGATGCCCAACGCGTTTATCTGGAAGATAAATTCGCCACCCGTGAAGAAGTTGCCGAAATCAAGCAACAACACCGGGCGGAGGTGTCCGACCTCCACGCGCGCCTAACCGGAATCACGGTCAAGCTCAATGAGATGTACGGACAGCAAAACATGATGATTGAAATTCTTAAATCACGGAAATCACTATGAACCAACATGCCAAGGTTAAAATCGCCATCCTGCGCAGTCTCAAGCGGATGCCCAAGACCTACACGATGCGCGACGAAGCATTGCGCGCAGAGGTCTGTCTGGACGTGCAGCCGCGCCCCACGCTGCTGGAACTGGAAGACGCTCTTACGGACCTGGAACAATCTTCCTGCATTATCGGCACCCGCAACGAGCTGACCGGGGAACGCAAGTGGATGATCACGGATGCCGGAATACTACAACTTGGACAGATATGACCATCCCGGACGCTATTGTTACCATTGCTTCCATGGCCTTTAGCCTAACCGCTTTATATTTATTCATTAAATACCGATGAAGAAACTCCGTCAGGACAGCGTAGCTGCCAATCTGCCGCCCTACCTCCGGGATGCGGTGGACGAGATGTTTTTCTCCGGCACGACCTACAAGGCCGTGCAGGAACGGGTGGCGGAAGACGGCATCACCTGGAGCCTGACGAGCATCGCGCAGTATTACCACAACCACGTCCAGCCGCTGATGGCGACACGCCGCAAGGACATAGCCGCCAAGCTCAACAAGATGGACGCCTCCGACCTGGACGAGGCTACCTTGCAGGCTGTGCGCTCCACGGTGTTTGACCTGGCAACCTCACCAGGCAGCGACCCCAAAACCCTGAAAACTCTGTTCGGCATCGTGCAAAGTTACGCCAAGGGCAAGCTGGAATCCACTCGCCTGCAACTGGACATCGACAAATGGCAGACGATGGCCGCCCAGGCACTGCTGGACAAGGCGCTTTCGCCGGAGGTCCAGGCAATCGTCAATGGCGAGGGCAGTGACGCCCAGAAGGTGGCCATGCTGCGCCCGCTGCTGTTTGGCAAGGCACAAACAATTACACCGGAATTTATCAATGGATAAAGGCAACTCCCAGCCCCTGATCAATCTGCTTACCTTCCAGGAAGTGGCCTTTTGGCTGCGGCTGCGCACCATGTTTTTTTTGTGGGCTCGGCAGCGCGGCAAGTCCTACCTTATTGCCGCCAAGGCGATAGACCGCATGCTGGAACGTGCCGGACGGAGTTGTTATTTTGTCAGCGCATCCATTGCCACGGGCAAGGAAATCGTGGAAAAAGAGGCCCAAATCTGGCACGACGCGCTGGCCAAACTACGGGCAAAACAGGAAGCCCTGGGCAAGGAACTGGGCGGCAATGTGGTGGACAAGCGTTCTCACAAGCTGCTGGCCGTGGATGATCTGGCGGAACTGATGGACAAGCAGACGGCCCAGGTGCGCATCTACCATACGCGCACCTCTTACAGCCGCACCAAGATTCTGGCCCCCAACCCGGACACGGCGCGCGGCTGGACCGGAGATGTGTTTGGCGACGAGGTAGGGTTCTGGCCAGACTTCCGGGCGGTCCTGGACGCTGTGGAGCCGATCATCTCCCGCAATCCTGATTTTCTGATGTGGATGTTCACGACGCCGCCGGAGGACGACAAGCATTTCACCTATGATTTTCTCAACCCCGGCCCGCTGGAATTCACGCCCAACGCCCAGGGGAATTTTTACAAGACGGAGGCCGGCTATCCGGTCCACCGTGTGGACATTTTTGACAGCGAGCTGGCGGGACTGTCCCTGTTCGATCCGCTCTCCGGCAAGCCGGTGGCGTTTGAAGAATACCGCGCCCACGCCATGGATAAGGCATCTGCCGATCGCAACTATGCGCTCAAGTTTGTTCAGGGCGGGCAATCCGCCGTGCAGCTGGCGTGGCTCAACAACGCCATGTACAAGGGAGCGCAGTGCTGCACGGGCATTGATCTTAGCAAGGAGGTACTGGCAGCATGAGCAACTATGAGACATTGATACCGTCCACATGGGCGGAACACTTGAAAGGCGGCAAGGTATGCCTAGGCCTGGATGTGGCGTCCACCATTGAGGACAAGTCCAACCCGAGCTCGCTGACAGTGATGGAGCAATGGGAAGGCGTCTATTATGAACGGCTGGTTGTGCGATGGAAGACGGAAGACCTGGACGTGATGGAATCCATCATCCGGCACGTCCTCAAACCCATCGCCAAATCATATCGCAAGGCCTTGGTGGTCGATAAATCCAATGAAAAATTTGCGGCTAACAAACTGCGACAAAGACTGTCCGGCGAAATTCGCGTAATCGGATTTGCTGGGAACAACAATGTCATCTACGAGGGAGAAAAGACCGACGCCAAAACGGCCATGGGGTCCGCGTACTGTGGCGCGTTGGAAGATGGCCTGATCGCCATGCCCTCCGGCAAATGGCTGAGGGATGATCATCGGCTGGTCAAGCGCAACGGGGCCAAGTTTGAGTGCAAGCCGGACAAGAACGGCAACCATGCCGACACGTTTGACAGCGGCAAACTGGCCTACTGGGGATTTGTGGGCAAAAGCTTTGTCGTAGTTCCCCCCGAACCGGGCCGGCGCGACGTGAACAACTCCTGGGCACAAGCTGCTAATCAGGCGGGCCTGTGGAATAACCAAAACCTTGATGAAAGACCGTTTGCATGAGCCGGAACAATAAATTCAGAAAGGGAGGAACTCTGGGCAATCTCACGCTGACACCAGCACAGGCTGCCCGCCTGAAAAGCGACAGCAAGCCGGTGGTATTTACCGAGCAGGACTTGCGCGACATCCTGGGCGACCAATCCCGGCATCTGTCCTATACGCCTCCCCTAGACTTTTTGAACATTTCCACCGTGCGCTCCTGTATGAATGAAGCCCTGCGCGGAGCGTACGCACAGGTGCAGTGGATATGGGAACAGCTGGAACCGGCCGATGCCGTGCTGGCCAGCTGCGTGGAAAAGAGGGACACCGCCCTGAAAAAGCTACCCTGGCGCATCGTCAAAAAGAAAGGCCTGAGCGATTTGGAAGACGCTATTGCAGACGCCCAACTCAGAACGGCCAAGGACTTTTGCAATGCCATATCCAATATGGACGAAGCGATCGCCGCGTTCGGTCAGGCATCTTTCAGGCATTTCCGCCGGTTGCAAATGGTGGAGACTTCCCGTGAATTTATCCTGCAAGTTACCGATAACTGGAATTGGAGCCGAGACGGCTACAATGGGAAATGGCAGTGGAACCCACGCGCGACATTTGGAACGGCGCGGGCGGAAGAGGTACCCGTGCCAGAATGGTCCATCCTGACGCGGCTCTGCCCGCGTCCCATTGACCAGGTGGCCATGATGCTGTGCCTGGACCGCAAGAACGCCAAGGCACAGTGGATGACCTGCAACGGACGTTACGGCACGCCGCCGTTTTTTGTGATCATGCCGGAAGGAACGGATGAAGACACCAAGACGCTTTATCTGAAAATGGCCATGCAGTGCATCAGCAACAGCTGCGGCACACTACCTCCCGGTGCTGATGTCAAGGCCGTGAGCGTACCGGCCAGCACGCCGGACATGTTTCTCAAACTGATCGACCTGTCCACCCAGGAACTGGTGCTGCGCTCCACCAACGGCCAGATGACCATGCTGACCGCTCCTGGGGCAGGCACCAACACGGAAACCGGCTCAACGCACGAAGACGGCTTTGACGATTTGGCTGCGGCCGAAGGCAAGGACATTGCCGGCGTTCTCAACCGGGGTATGGTGCGGCCCATCATCGAACAATGGCACCCCGGCCAGGAAATTTACGTGGAACTGGAAATCAAGCACCCGGAAGCGGACGACACGGTGGCCAGCGTCACCAACATTTCCCAGCTGGCCGGAGTAGGCTACCGAACTCCCGACGACCAGGTGCAGGAATTGACCGGGTACAACGTCACCACCCAGGCCATGCCGGGAGCTGACGGGCTGGGCTTGCAATCTCCCCTGCTGCGGGAGATGCACACCCGTTATGCGCCAACCATGCTGTGGCCGGCAGCGCGTGAAGCGTTTGACCAGTCCTGCATGCGAAAAGACTGCAACAGCCGCACCCAGGAACCGGCATTGAGCAAGGATGAACTCGATACCCTGCGCCGTATGGCGGAGGTGCCGGGAATAGGAGAAGTGGCCAAATTGGCGGAAACGCTACAGGCCCCCTTAAAAGCCGCCATGGACACCGAGATGCAAAACGGCCCGCAAGAGCCGGGAACCCTCGTTGCAACCCCGTTGCAAATCGCAAATTTGGAGGATGACGACGAAAGGAAGGACACCAACGGGAAGATGAGCCGGTCGGAAGCGGCCAGACACGCCGCCAGAGTGCGCTGGGGGCAGGAAGGAAGAACCGGCCGGAACCGTGGCGTCGGGCGTGAAGGGGAAACCAGATCCGGCAGGAGCAACACGCCATTGAAAGCCGGCCAAAATGCCACAGTCACCGAAAAAGTGGATGCGGTGGAAAAGGCCATCACCAGGACGGCCATGAAAGGCGGCAGCGTGAAAACTGGCGTGAAGGTCGGCAAGAAAGATCTAACGGTGGATGGAGGGCATAAGGACTACTACGGAGCCAAACACGCGCAGAAGCATATAGACAAGGGAGAGACAACCGCCCGGAAAGCAGCCCAGGCCATTGTCACGGGCAAACGCTCCAAAGATGGCACCGGAGTAGTGGCACGGGGCAAGAAAGGCTCCAAAGCGGTTTTGTTCAACGACGGGAAAAAACAGATCAAACTGAACACGGCCTACAAAGACAAACGACCATAAAAGAGAAAGGCCCGGTCATGAACCAGGCCCTACGGGCGGATAACACGGGCTTTGGCCCCAGTTTACTTGCTCAAGCTCATGCGTCACCGCAAAAGCAAGTTGCCGACCGGATCTTTAAGCTAACACACAAGAACTAAAGAACAAGAGCGAATTTAAGACATGAAAGTGATACCGTTTAACGAAGCGCCCCATGCGCCCTATGAACTGGGGAAAGTGCCGGCTGCCGGATGGTTTGCGGTGGAGCCAACCTGCGAGTGGACGCCCAAAATGCAGGATGAACTGCGGCGAGCCTTGAACGATCCTTCCGACACGGTGTACCAGGCCCGGCTGGATGCCCAGGGATTGATGATCCTGGAAGACAGTTTTTCCCTGGAAGACACCGACGGGCGCGGTCTGCCCACCTCCGAGCAGCACAAATTTGAAAAGGCGTTCGGCTGGGTGAAGGCGCTGCACGCGGAAGGGGATATGCTCTGGGCCTGGATTGAATGGACCCCCAAGGGACACCAGGCCGTGAATGAAGGGGAATATGTGTTCTTTTCCACAGAATACGATTACCCGGATTTTGAAGTGATTGACAACCGCGTGGTGGCTCCGGTCCGGCTGGCCGGCCTGAGCGTAACCAACTACCCCAACCACAAGGGACAACTCCCGATGACCAATTCTCGCAAACAAGCAAACCGAGATAACCAACAAGACAAAGACATGAAACCGACCAACAAGACCCGCACGGCCATCACCAAGCCGAAGCGTGACAAGAACAGCGAGCTGGACCAGACGCCGGATGAACCGACCGAGGAAAAGACGCCTCCCACCCCTCCGGCCCAGGAGGATAACAAACCCGCCGACACGAATTCGGACACTGACCCAGATGACCCGGAAAAGGACACCAACGACGACGGCAGCGCTGCCGTAAACATCCTGATGCAACTCGCGGAAGAGATGGATCTGGACGAATCCGCCAACGCGGAAGACGTGCTGGCCGCCGTCCAAGGCCTCAAGTCCAAGGTGGAGGAACTGACCGCTGCTCTGGCTGCCGCCAACGCATCCGGAGGACCGGACACCAACAGCCGCAAACGGCGTTACCCGAACCTGGCTCCCCTGCGCGACGTCAACACGCGGATGCAGGGCCAGAAACCCAACCGGGATGTGAGCGTGCGCATCAACGGAATGAGGCGCGACGTGAACACCCAGGAGAAAGCCATGACGGACTACTGCCAGGGCCGCGTGGATAAGGAAGAACACAAGCTGGGGCGTCAACTCAACTCTGCCGAATACGCCCGCGTCTGGCGCGATGCCCGCCAGGACTACCAGGACGGCCTGCGCTAAGGCATCCGGCAACAACCAACACACCAACACACGAAAGGAAATCAACCATGATCGTCTATGACAAGCCGGTGCTGCGCCGGCAATACACGGAGGAAGCCAGCAAGCAGGGCCACCTCCATGAAGGCAAATTTGCCTCCATCAATGCTGCCGGGGAAATCGCCCTGGAAGACAACGACACAATGCCCCATGGCGTGATCAGCGAGCCGGACGGCCAGCTGCGCTCCATGCTGGGCAATCGGACCGGGGCATCCATCATCCTGTGGTCCAGCCAGTCCATCGTGCAGGCCCAGCTGGGCACAGACCCCGGCACCATCAAGATGAACACCCCGCTCAAGCGTAACGCTGACGGTACCGTTTCCGCATCCTCGGAAACCGCCGGCGACCTGATTGTGGGTTACGCTGTTCAGGACGTGGCCACCACCAAGGCCGGGCAGCTGATCAACGTGATCATGTGCAAGCCCTACAAAGTGGAGGCAGCCTCCGAATAACATCATTATTAACTTTTAACCATTAACTGATATGAGCACAAATTACACTTACTGTTACTCGTTGCACCAGATGGTGGTGGGCTGGTTCCGCCGTTCTCCGGTCAATCCATTGTCCTTTATCGCGCCGTCCGTGAAGGTGGACGGAGACAGCGGGACGTATGACTATTTTCCCCAGGGATATGCGTTCCGTCGCGTGGACACCTCGCGCGGACGCCATCAATCCGCCCGCAGCCTGGACCTGGTTTGCACACCACATCCATTTGCCCTGGAGGACCACAGTCTGCGCATCGGCATCGACGATCAGGATTTGCATTTGTCCAGGGAAGAACTGGACGCCCGCCGCTCCGAAGTGGCCGCCCTTAAAGCGGAGGCCAGGACGGGAACGCTTCTGGGCGTCTGGCAAAGGTCCATGATTGCCGACGGGTTTGACCATTTCCGCAGCCAGGTTCAGGCGCGTTCCGGCGTGGGCAACTGGTCGTCTTCCTCCGCCGATCCAATGAAGGAACTCAAGGACGAGATTGACCGCATGGAAACCCAGGCCGGCATCAAGCCCAACCGCATTCTGATTCCGAGCAAGAAGTGGGATGTGCTGGGGGCCTCCCCCGCCATCCTGGATGCCATCACCTACAACAGCGCCAGGGAACTGACCGTTGACTTGTTCAAGCAACTGCTGGGCGTCCATGCCGCCGACGATCTCCAGGTAATGGTGGCCAATGTCTCCGTTGGCAAGGATGAAGCAGGACCATCCGTGGAGTTTGAAGGAACCAACTTGCTGGGTGACGACGTATGGCTGACCTATGCCCAGGAGGGAATGACCGTCGGGGACTTCTCCGGCCTCAAGGTGCTGAGCGCCGGCGGCGACGCCTACGCGGAAAACGTAGAAAGCTACTACGAGCGCGGCATCCATACCACCTGGTACGAAATCAATATGAAGCATACGTACGCCGTAACGGCTCCGCCCTGCGTGAGCCGCCTGACGATCAGCTGATCATGGCCTCCCGCTTCCGTTGCGGAAGCGGGAGGCAAAGACTAACAACAACTAAAAGACCAAATCATGATGACAAAACCTAATACCAGCAAGACCAAAACATCCGCCCCCATGGCTGAACCCCAGGGCGACAATACCAAACCGGCAGACGGAGAACCCACCGCCCCCAACATGACCAAGCAAGAATATGACGCCTTGACCGGCACGGCATCCCAAGAAGAGGATCCTCCTAAAACGGAAAACAGAGAAATTAAAGGACAGGAACCTGTATCATCCGCCGCCACCTTGCGAACAGCTGAACCTTCCCGCGTGGAAATTGCCGCGACTATTGCCTCCGGCCTGGTGGCTCACGGACGCTATGCAGCACTGCTGCGCGACGAGCGCATGATCCGCGAGCTGGCGCTCAACTCCCTGCGGGTGGCCGATGCCCTGATCTCCGCCGCTAACCCCCAAGCCTGACCGCTTCATGAAAGCCTGGATCAAGCTGACGACGGATGACCTGGCCCTGGTATTCAACGCCAAGGAATTGGCCGTTGTGGCACCGTCCGGCCCGGACTCCGCCAATCCCTGGACGCTGGACACCCTGGACGACGTGACAGCCATGGTCAGGGAATCCATCGCCAGCAATCCGGCCAACGCGCTGGACGATGACCAGGCAACCATACCGCGCACGCTGCGCGCTGCCGCGATGGACATTGCGGCGGTGCGTCTGCTCAAGCGTTTCAGCATGGCCATCACCGACGAGCGGCGCAAGGCGGCGGATGATGCCGCCGCACTGCTGGCCTCCATTGCCAGGGCGGAACGCAAGGTAATGGGGCCGGACGGCAAGGTGCATGTGCCCGCATCGCACAAGCCGTCCATTATCGCCCCGTCTCCGGCCTACGGCAACGACGGCACAGGCTGGTACCCGGAGCCATGATCGAGGCATCATGGCAGTTAATAGTGAATAGTTATCAGGTAATAGCATGCCCGCTCCCGGTCAGTTTATCCTTAACAAGCAAGTCATCCCGTCCGAGCTACGCAGCCGGGAATGGGAAGCTGCGCGCGTGGATTACTGGCGTATGGAGCGGGCCTTTGTGATGGCGGGCAAGGTGCGATTTGAGGATGCCCAGGCTTGCCGGAATGCTGCGGCTGCTCTGGCCAACGGGAAAGTGTCTCTGATTGAAGCGCGCCGGGCGGTCCGGGAAGAACTGGAACGCGCCGGCTACCGTCCCACGCCGGGAACCGCCGGAACGATTAAAGACATCTACACCCCGCGCCGCCTGGATGTAACCTTGAAAACCAATGTCAACATGGCGCGCGGATATGCGGAAAAGAACCGGCTCACGGGCAATGCCATGTACCCGGCCAGCGAGCTGCACCGCAACCGTCAATCCCGCGAGCCCAGGGACTGGCAAACGCGCTGGAATGAGGCCGCCGCCTCCGTCAATTATGAGGGTGTGGCCAGGGACGGTTCTTTCATTGCTCTGAATGATTCCCCCATTTGGGCGGCGCTGTCCCGGTGGCGGACGCCTTACCCGCCTTTTGACTACGGCAGCGGCATGTGGTGGCGTCCGGTGAAATGGCGTGTTGCCGAGAAAAAAGGCCTGGTAACGGACGAAGATATGGCCCGCATCGAATCTCAGCGGCCGGAGTCGTTCAACCATGATGTTGCCTTGGACACCAATATCCGGGATGAAGACTTGGGCGCAGCCCTGGCCGAACAGATGAAGGGCATTGCAGAATGGGACGGTTCCTCCCTGCGCCTGGTGGACCGCAACGGCACACGTCCCTATGATGCCGGAGAGATTGGCCGGGTGATCGCCACCCAACCGCGCGAGGACGTGCCGGCATCTCTGCGCACCAACTACCAGGCCGACGCCCTGGCTGAATTTTTAAGCAATCCCGACGGCTTCCGGGCCGATGCGCCAGAGAACCGCGCGGGATTGGACATGATTGAAGACGTGGCGCGCCTGTTTGGCCGGATTCTGCCGGACGCAGCCCCGGAACTGGAAACGTCCCTCACCCTGACAGCGCAGGATCTGGCAGCCCTGCAATCCGGCGTCTATCGCGTGCCGCTCACGGTAGCCGCATTACCGGCTGTGCCCGTCGGGAGTGCGTCCCCTGCCTCCGGCAACGTGCGCCTGGTGGTGCAAGGCGGCAGCAGCGCCCGGCGCATTGACTTGGCGGCGGCTGCCATCGGCCGCCAGGTGGCGCCCGGCAGCCGGGTATTGTTGGGCGGTACGGCGTACCGCGTCATCGGCATCGACACGGCCACCAGGCCGGCAACCATCACTGTGCGCGAATTATGATCAGTCTGAATGTGACCATCATGGGCGGCATTGCTTTGAAACTTGGGCGCAAAGAACAGGCCCAGGTGAATGAAGCCATTGCCTTGGACCTTCAGGACAACCTGCGTACCCGCTTTGAGGATCGCGGCGGCCGGTCTTTTTGGGCGGACGCTGCCCGCGCCACCGTCGTGGAACCGGACGGCAATGACCGGTTGGCCGTGCGTGTGTACAAGCGCGGCGTCCGGCACCAGTGGCTTGGCTCCATTAAGGCCCTGGGAGGTCCGCTACGCGCCAGCGGCCGACCGTCCGAAGTGACGGGAGAACCGACCAAAAATCTGGCCATCCCGACGGAGTATGCCCCGTATGGGTTGAGCATCCAGCAGGCAGGGCTGGGGGGAAGCCTGGTGTTTGTGCCTTGCAAGGGGCCTGCAACGGGGGTGCTGGTTGGCGGCAAAGACGTTCCCATCACGAGGGGACCGCGCAAGGGGCAGACCCGGCGTGTGGCAGATCCGCAAAGCCCGATTTTCTACATCCTGATGCGGGAGGTCACCATACCGGAACACCCGGATGTGATGCCCGATGAAGACGAAGTGCGCAGCGTGGCCGAGGAAGCCGTACATGATGCCCTGGATTTTTTAAGCAGAAAGAAGAAATCATGAAGAAAGCGCCCAGTTACCTTTATGCCCGTAAACTGATGGGACATTTACAGGGGGACACAGATCTTGCCCCGCTGGTGATGCCGGGCCTGTTTGACCGCGTGAGCCAGTGTGACCTGCTCCTGATGACGGCCAATTCCCAGTATTGCTGCGTGGCCGTCACACCGGGCGATCCAACCAACACGGACCAGGCGCAGCGCACGCGCACCACACGGATGGATTGCCCGATGGTAGTCGGCATCTACATGCAGCAGGAATCCCTGTTGCCGCCAGGGTATGAATCCGTGGATGAATATCTGGCCGACGTCGCGGCTACCATTATTGCGCGTGTCCAGAACTGGATGCGTGATGAAGAGGACAACCAGGAAGAACCGGTCGTTATTGGCGTAACGCCGCTGGATTTGAGCAAGCTGGAAAAAATCAAGAACCTGGTAGGCAAGGCCGTCGTGCTGGCTCCGAGACTTTTTTATTAACCCTGAACCATAAATTAAACCATGGCAAAAGCAGAAACCAAACAGGAACAGGCCCCGGCAGCAGCCGTGGGGGAAGCAACGCAGGAAGCCGCCGTCAAGGTGCGCATCCTCAAAACGGGCACCGAGATTGACGGCTGGCGCTTTGCCGCCCGCGCCCTGGTGACGGTAACGGCCAAACAGGCCGCCGCACTGGAAGCCGACAAGGCCGCCAGGCGCGTGTATTAACATCAGGCTCAACTATTAAAGAAAAAAGACTAAACATCATGAGTGAAGCAACAAGACGAGTGAACTACCTGATTGGCGGCATGCCGGTCAGGATTGCCAAATTCGGAGTGACGGACGGCAGCAAGACGGTAGGAGTGGACGCATGTCCGGCAATCCCCACCTCCGAAGCTCCCGGCCCCTGGCTGTACCTGGGCAAAATCAAGAGCGGCCAGGTGGAGCAGGTCAAGAAGAACGTCCAGATTGAGGGCGTGAATGATGCCACCGGCATGTATGAAATGGAGGATGTAACCATGGTGCAGCAGTACAAGCTTAAATTCACCACGCAGTACATTGCGCCGGAAGTGATTCAGCTGGCTTTTGGCGTGGCCGGGGAATTGGAAGACAACCAGGAAGCCGTGCCGTTTGTGTCCAACGGAGAAATCAAGGTCTGGCTTTATGGACGCCTGACGGACCACGCGGAAAACGGCAAGGAACTGATGGAGTGGTGCGTCATGGGGAGATTGCGGCTGACTAATACTCCGAATTTCGCGTCCGACCCGGCAACCGCTGAATGGGAATTGAGCATTGAATACAGCCCTTTGCAAAAGCTGACGCCCAAGGCGTTGGCATCTCCGGCGACGGCCTGATGAAAACCCGGAGCGGCGGGGGCACGCAGCCTCCGCCCTCCGCAATCCTAATCACGAGACATGGAACTGGTAATTGATGGCAGAACAATGGCGCTCCGCTGGCCCTCCGGGGTGCCGGTGACGGATGTGTCCCTGGTGCTGGGCGATACGGTGCCGGTGCGCATCCGTGTGGAGCATGCCCTGGATAATTGCACACCGGCGCTGGCGGTCAAGCAGACGATAGGCAGTCCTGACCTGATCATGACCGTGACCGGGTTTGTTCGTAAGGATGACTGGCAAGAAGCGTCCTGGGTGGTCAATACGGCGCCGCTCCAGGAGGCGCTGGACAGTGCGGACAGCGTGGCCCTGGTGGCCGAGGTGGTGCTGGTGGCCCCTGATGGAGCGCAGCACACGTCCCGCCCGATCCGGGTGACGGTGCGCCGGGACATCCTGCCGGCGGATTATGCGCCGCCCGCAGAGGTGTTGGCCGACTGGTCCGAACTGGTAGCCGACGCCCTGGCCGCGCAGCTGCCGGACGCGCTCAAGGAGGCGGGCGTGGAATTGGAAGCCGCGACCGGGCAATCCACCTTGTCCAGCGGAGATGCCGCCGACACCTGGACCATCGTGGGTGGCTACGCGTTCACGTGGGGAGACGAGATACTGGCCGGGCATCTGCCCGACAGCTGCCGCCTGAAAAGCATTTCCACTGTTTATTTTTTTGACGATCCCGCCCTGAATCAGTATTGCCTGCGTGTCTGGCGGCTGACGGACGGCGCTTACAGCCTGATTGGCACCTCCGCCTATGTGTCCAACCTGTCCAGCGGCCAGACGGCCACGTGGGTATTTACGCCGGGCATTCCCCTGACGCGCGGGGATGTCATTATCATCCAGGTGTGTGAGGGGACCGAGATGACGCCCTACGCGCTGGGCATGCACGCCGTCCTGACCCCTTCCGTCCCCGGACGCGGTTTGATCACGGAGGTGTCCAACCCGCCCACCGTGAATGGTACGATGGCTCCCTTGATGACCGTGGTGGTGGACTATGACGACGGCATCACCCTGGGAGGGATGGAGCTGGCCACCGCGCGGCAACTGGATAGCCTGGGGCGGGATGTGCGCCAATCTTCCGCGACCGCCGAGGCTGCGGCGCGGACGGCTGGCCAGGCAGCCGCTACCGCGTCCACGGCTGCCGATAACGCCGCAACATCTGCCACTAGCGCGGCCAATTCCGCGACGGCGGCCCAGCAAGCTTTGGCAGCCATGCCGCAGGTGGACGCTTCCGGCAACATGACGCTTCCCGGCAATATCACCGCCGCGGGAGGCACGTTTGCCGGGGCCGTCAACGCCAACGGAGGCATCAATTCCCCGTCCCCTATAGCAACCATGCAGAGCATGACGACCCTGGGGGCGGGATATGCCGCCGAGGCTTTTGATTTATCGGGATATGTCGATTTGCGTAACATCGCATTCGCCAATGCTGTTAATGTCAGCAAAGTGACATATCCGTACTTGATGGACAAAGATCTGGTTATTTTCAGGGAGGTTTCCGCCGGGAATAACTTCATGTCTTATCCTCTTATTAAGTTCGATAGGTACAATTTTGCCTGGGGGACATTTCCCCCGTCATCTATGGTGTTGAGCATGGGGGGAACCTACATGAATTTCGAGGCGGGGGAACACAATGCTTTCATGGGATTTGCTCTTGGGCAGACTTCCATTGACGCGCAAAGCGTTTCGGAAGTGGCTCCCCCCTATATCTATCTCAAAATGTACAGCCGTGCGCGGGCGCAAACGACATTTTCCATTTATTACAATACTGGTGACGGGGAGCAAGTCATTGAAAAACCCGGACGAACTCAATCCATCAACAGATTGTATCTTATTTACGAGCAAGTGAATAATTTGTCCGCGCGCATTTCGGTAGGAGTGGTGTACAGCTCATCCAACCTTGGCGTGACATCCAGGGAGGTGACCATCTACAGCATGGGGGAAATTGCTGTTGATTATTATGCCTGCGCGGAAAAAGTGATCCCCTTTTTCGCCAACAACACCACGGCTCCGACAATCACCTCCATGAATAGAGCTTTGGGATTGGGCGTTTATCCTGGCATGTTGATAACTGATTATTTTTCAAAAGTAATATGAATGCAGAAATACAAATTCAGTTTCCTCAGCCCGGCAACTGGCAGGAATTCACCCTGACAGCCGTCTATGAGGACGCTGGAGGTTACACCCGGACAGTCCGCTACACTCCTGCCGATATACCCGCGGAGCAGGCCCCGGCCATGCAGGCCGTCGTTGCCGCGCTGGTAGGGCTGGCGGAACCGTGGCAGGCGGTGCAGGTGTGGGCACGGCTGAAAGAGTTTTACGCTCCGGAGGAAGCCGTGGAACTGACCGTTGAGGCCGTCAATCCGCAGGGCGGGCGGAGGGTGTTCACTTCCCGTGATTACCCGGAGTTCGTCATTACCGACCCCGCCGCCGTGGAGTTTTTCAAGTTTTTCACGACCAGCAATCTTTAACGATTATGGACGCTTACCGCTCGCAGGATACAGTCATCTACCGCCCAATCGGAGACGATGCCCCGGAGGCGGTGGCCTTGTGCAGTTACGGGGATGTGATGCCGTCCCTGGTAACTGTGGTTCCCTCCGTCCAGGTGCAGCGCGAGGCCGTTATCGGCAGCCGCTGGATGCACCAGGCGGCACGCGGCAATGCCGGGTTGCAGATGTCTTTTTCCCTGGCGCGGGCTTTCAGCACTTACGCCGCCGCCAGGGCATGGGGACTGGACATAGCGGAATTGCTGGCGCTGTACCCGGAGGGCATGATCACCTGGATGACCGCCTATCATGCCGGCATCCCGCAGCGCACGCGGGAATACCACGCCACCCTTGACCATGTGCAGCCTTTGCCGCCGACCAATGATCAACGATATGGGGCCGCAGCGTTTTGGGGTGTACTGGAAATTCAACTTTTTTTAACAGGAGACATTGATTGACCTATGGATTATGACGTAAGCATCAGCATCGGAACCACGGCCAACCTGGGAGACCTGACCAAAGCCAACAAGGCGGTGCAGGATTTGGCCAAGGCTGCCAAGCAGGTGCCGGATAGTTTACTTTCCGGAGGCGTGGGCGGTACTGCTGCCCCGGCTTATACCGCGGCAGCCACCGGAGGCGGTATGACCTGGCGGCTGGAGGGAGCGGCGGAACTGTCCAATGCCGTCAAGACGATGGACGGCGCCCTCAGGCAGGCGGGCAAGAATTTCACCGTGACCTCCCAGCGCCTAGACAGGAGTGCATCCTTGTTGTCCCGGAGCATCAGCACGCTTACTTCCCTGCCCGGCAAGCTGCAAGCCTGGGGCAGCAGTACAATGCAGTCCTGGAACCAATTCAACGGCGGCCTGCAAAACCTCAAAAATGTGATCGGATTGGGTAAGCAGGCATGGGACCTTGGCTGGTCCATAGGAGAGTCGCTCAATGAGGCATTTGGCGTCAAGGCCAAGCAGATTGACGCCAAGCTGGCCGGCATCATCCAGGCTGCCCAGGACAAGCTGGCCCGCTGGCAGGATAGTATCAATTCCGCCCGCGCCCAGCACCGCGAGGACGCCTTTCTTAAACAAGAAGCCGCAGGCGTCAAGCAGGTCAATAACGCCTACGCCGCCCGGCTGCGCACCATTGAGGCCATTGACCGCAAGGCCATGGCCGGGCTGGAAATGCAGAAGAAACTGCTCCAAATTGAAAACGAGAAGAACCGCAGCATTGTCAACCAGCGCCGCATCCGGGGTGAGATTACCGAATCCCAGACGCGGGATGAATTGGCCAGGATTGATGCCAAAGACGCCAACGAGCGCATGGATATTGAGCGCAAGCAGGCTGACCAGGCGGCACAGACGGCCCAGGCCAGGGCGGATGCCGCCGAGGAACGCTACCGTAAACTATTGGAGTTTTCCCGTTCTTCTCAATCCAAGCAACTGGTGGAAGGGTTGAAGCCGATCCAGGTCATGGAAGAGGCCGATGCCACCAAGAGAGCAGAAGAAGATCTTGCTCGCTGGAAGGCAATCCAGCAACGCCAGAAGGATGCTCAAAAGAAAATACAAGAGGCCATTAAAGACCAGGCACGCGCCGCTACCATGCTGCCCCTGGCAGGCGCTCCGATCGCGTTGGCACGCAAACAGGATGAAGACCAGGCACGGCAGGACTATGAGGCCGCTGTGGCTGCCCAGCATGAATTCATGCGATCCAAAGGGATGAGCTTTAACGAGACGGACAAGGGCAACGAGGAGCTTTTGAAAAAGAAGGTGGATCAGCACCGGCAAGCGCTGGGGAAATCATATGAGCACATCAGCAAAACGGGGCTGGTAGGAGATTTGAACGGGATGAATGACGATGAACGGCTGGCCGAGTATGTTCGGATTTTACAGCTGGCGCAATCAGTTATAAAGGATGACGCATCCCGCCTGGAAGAAGCCCTCCGGGAAATGCAGGACGCCAGGCAGCAGGCGGCGGAAGCCAGTTCCAGGCTGAGGGGGGTACTGACGGAGCACCAGGCCCAGACGGCGGCCAACGAGGCCGTAAACCAGGAGACGGCCAAGACCAACGCCCAGCAGGATGCCGTGAAACATACCGATGTGATGGCCTCAGCCTTGGAAGACCGGCTCCGCAAAGAGATTGAAACCAAGCAACGGAACCAGGAAAAACAGAAGGATGCCCTGTCCAAGACCAATGAACGGCTGGATGCCAGCATGGGACGCTTCCAGCAGTATGCGGAGAGATTTGAGGGCAATGACGCCTTGGCCGCCAAGCTCAAGCAGTTTTCCGATATTTTCGCGCGGTTGAAAGCACTGCCGCGCAGCGCCTGGAACAAGAAGGATTTGATGGATGCCAAGGCGGCCGAGAAATTCGCCAAAGAACTTTCTGAGGCTGCCAAGCATTCAACCAATCAGGATGAAAAGGGGATTGCCCAGGCGGCTATGCAGGCCATTAAGGCTTGGCAGGATGCCCTCAAGAAAGAACGGGCCATCAAGAAAAATGATAAGGAGTTGCGCGATCTGGAGCGCACTGCCCAGGATGTGGCCAATTTGTCCGGCAAGCTGCACGATGGCCAGGAGAAGGTGCTGGAGCTGGATGACTGGCTGGCCAGAATGCGTCGTAAGGTGCTGGGACGCTCCGGTGAGATCGCCAACAAGGAGCCGATAGGAGCGCTTCCGTACGCCGAAGAGATGTTGAAGAAGGTTCTTTCCGAACAGGGCGACGGGGGAACATCTGTAACTCAGGGCGAGCGCAAGCTGCTGGAGCATCTTAAAAGCAGGCTGGAAAATGATGACCGCCGCCTGGAAGCAGGGAATGAGTTTAATGAGATGATCGGACTGATTGACCAGATTTTAACCAGGTATTCCTCCGCGCAGTCCGCCCAGGGCAAACTGTCCGGAGAAGTGGCCCGCCTCAAGGCGCGGCTGGATAAGATTGATTCCCAGGGGAAATTCGGACCACGCAGATGAAGACTGTTGAACTTACGGACAAGGCCCTGGAAGACGCGTCTTACAGCTGGCAGAATTTTACGCCGATGTGCGTTTCCTGGCGGCAGATAATCCGCCGCAACGATGAGCCGCCTCCCTATCTATATAAAGAGCCGGCGCGCATTGTCTGGCACGGCTCCACCATCATGGAAGGAACAGTCCGGCGTTGCCGTCCCTCCTTTTCCGGCAACAGCTGGGCGTGGCAAATAGATGTGCATGACATCCTCAAACCTCTGGAAGGGACGCTTTGCTTTAACGCCTCCGGCAGCCTGAAAGGCGCTCTGTATGCCGCTGTGGAGGGCGGCAGCGGTGCGGATGCTCCGCGCAAAGTGTCTATTGCCGGGACGCTGAACCGCATCCTGAAAGATGCCCGCAAGCATGGATTGCTGGGGGCGGATGTAGGAATTCAGGTGGACGTTTCCCCCGCGGCCTGGGTGTGGAACACGGCCCTGGCATGCGATACTTACGCGGGCGTGTTGCGCAAGCTGTTGGGGGCACGCCCCGGCATGGTGTGCTGGGTTGATTATTCCGGTTCTTCTCCCGTGATCAGGGTTGCGGATGGTGCCGTCCTTCCTGCGGTCACGCTGGATCGCGCCGGGAATTTGCTGACGGCCATCGATTTGGACCCGCGCCATGACCTGGTTCCCCCTGCGGTGGGCGTGGTACTGACGGCCGGGAACATGGCCCGTCAATCCCAGGTTTGGCCGCGCGGGGCTTCCCTGCGCCAGGAGGGATGCGTAACCGTGCAGCTGGCCATGCCCGGAACCACACCGGAAACGGAAGACGAACCGCCCAGCTCCGAATCTCCCATCTGGTCTTTCTTAAAGCCCGAGATACTGGTGCTTGGAGACAAGCTGCCCACCGGACCTGATGACGCGGCCGAGTGGTGGCAGGGGAAAGTTCCCAAGCTGGCGGAAGTTCCGGGGGCGCGTTTCGGGGCTGTGAAGAAAACCGTTCTGAAAAACAAGGCCAGCGACGCCAGCAATTACAGCACGGCGGAAAGCGCCCAGGTTTATGAGTTGATCAAAGGGGATTTGTCGCCGGCATGCAAACTGATCAAGTGGTGTTATGTATCACTGACGCAGGAAGTTTATATCACGGTGCCGCCCCGTCCGGGGTTTGAATTGCTTTTTGGCAAGCAGAAGATCGTGAACGGCCAGAAACGCTGGTACAGCAAACTGACATGGAGGGGGCGCACGGTCAACACTCCCAGGCGTTGGTACAGGGCCGACAAGTCCGGGACAACGGGGCCGGAAGATGGTTCCTCAATACCGGACAAGCCGGACACAGGAGGGACAGAGCAAGAATGGCCGGATTATACCGGCGTCCTGCGGGATTATTATGAGATTACCCGGCAGCTTCCCTGGGAGGGGACGTTGCAGTCCTTGCGGGCCTTGTCTCCTGCCGGGCTGGTAGGCCGTCAATTATCCATTACAGGCGGCCGCGCGGAATGGGTGGATATGTCCACTGTGGTGCAAGGGGTAAACGTAGATTTAGCCGGTAACAGAACGTCTATTAACACAGGGGTGCCGGCGCATTTATCGTTGCAGGATATGATGGACCGCGCCAAGTCCCTGCAATCCGGCCAAGATGATCTGGACCAGGATGACCAGCAGGACAACCCGGTCCAGACTCTCCAATATGACGATGATGCCCGTAAATCTCCGGAGGCTCCCACTTTCGGGCCGGAAGGGGAAGTCGTCTGGACCGAGGCGCCCGACCGTCCAGCGGGTTTTGGGTTCCAGGTTGTCCTGGATTGGGATGACGATAATACTACCGTGACCGGCTATCGGTTGCGGCCGGGGCTGCTGCTGCTCAACGGGACGACGTTCTGCAACGCCGCCCCGGAACCTACCGAAGGAGACTGGTACAAGGGGGCCGTTACCAGTGGGGAAATTTGGCTCAATGTTAGGTTCAGCGGCAAAGGGAAGTACCAGGGCAGCACGGTAGCGTATTCACAAGGGCCTGTCAGTCCTCTTCGTCTCCAACCGGAGGAACCGGACGGGGAAGAGTTTTATTACTCCTTCCATCTGGCCACCATTACAGCCGATCATGAAGTCATCCAGTATGAACTGGGTTCCATCCAGATTCCCGTTCATGGCGGTTCCAATTATCCCTACGGCCCCGCCTAAACAAGAGAGAAATAACGATGATCAGAATTACCATTTTAACCTTCAATCGTGATGCGGCGCTATCCCTGGCGGCATTGCGTTGCGTGCGCCGGCGTTTGCCGGATGCCGCTGTAACGGTAGCCGATGATGGACACGATCCGGTCACGGCAGATGTGGCCGCCCAAATGCAAGCCCTGGGCGCCATGTATGTGCAGACGGATTTTCCACGGCGCGGCAACCTCAACGGCAGTTCCTGCGTGCGTGGCATCCTGGAAACGTTGCTGGACGGCACAGCCGATGACGATGTAGCCATCAAGCTGGATGCCGACACGGCATTGCGTTCTGACGGACCTGTGCGCCGGATGCTGGCGGCGGGTACGGAAGGCTTCGGCAGCTGCTGCGACGGCCGGATCATGTGCGGCCTGTGCTACGGGTTCACGGGTTCCGCGTTGCGCCGCATGCTGGCAGTTCTGGACCGTCTGCCCATTGGGGGTGACGATCCGGAGGATATAGCAACGGGACGCTTGGCCATGGCCGCAGGGGTTCCGCTTCACATAGAGCGGCCCTGGGCGGCATCACGGCCGGAGGGGCGCTGGGCGGCCTACCGCTGGCCAACGATGCCGGCAGTAGCCAAATATGATCGGCTGGACGTGGTGACGCTGGGCACTCTTCACATGCCCCGGCAGCAGATGGACGCAGCAGAGTTCATCCGCGTATTTGACGAGTTGGCCGCCAGGGACGTGATCGGGGAGTAGAGGGCAGTTCAAGCCGTTTTCAAGGGAGGTGCAACCAGGTTGCAATGGGGATGCAGCGGACAGACGTTCAAGGGCGTTTTTCCACAATGCTTGATAATTTTTCTACAAAGCATTGCGACGTTACACAAGGAGTGCGTGGATTGAAACTTCTTCTTCTTCTTCTTCACTGGAAGATTCAATATTCAGTCGCACTCCGCAAGGAGTGCGTGGATTGAAACAGCGCGGTTGACAGCGTGAAAGCGTGCACTGGGGTCGCACTCCGCAAGGAGTGCGTGGATTGAAACGAATTCAAGAGTGCAATTAGTCATCCGGCAACCCGGTCGTACTCCGCAAGGAGTGCGTGGATTGAAACCAGCAACGCGTCCATGTTATTTCCCCTCCCGTTTGTCGCACTCCGCAAGGAGTGCGTGGATTGAAAAAGAAAAAGCTCTCCGAGCTTGTTTGGTCTAGAGAGCTTTTTTGTTCCATCATCTTGTTAAGTTGTCAGGAAGAGGGGTGATTATTGAGATTGAGTTCTGCCGGGGGGAGGGACTGGAGCAGAGCCAGGATGGGGTCCTGTGGTGCAGCGCCCATTTCCCGCTGGCGTTTGAATTCCTCCTCTTCCTGCTGCAGGGCTGCCAGTTTGGTGTCTTCCACCAGCGCCTTGAATTTGTCCGCCTGAGAGTATTCCCCGTCCTCGTCCCGGAAAACGCGGGCCAACCAGCGGCGTTTTTCTTCCGTACTGAGCAGGGGATTTTTCATGTGCCGGGGAATGTATTTTTGTCCAGCAGGTTTCCGGCAAGCTGTTCTCCATCCGCAGTGGGCCGGTAAACATAAGGGCGACCGTCTCCAATACGGTTGACATATCCCTGCGCAATGAGATCCTGCAGGATATTGGTGACGGTATTAGGGTGCAGGCGTGTGGCTTCCGTAATGGTGCTGTGGCGCCTGTACCCGGCAATGACGGCCAGGATGACCTGGGCACTGCTGAGGCGAAAGTCCAGCCTGCGGACGTTGGAGGCAAATATCTGTATGAAATCCAGTGCTTTCATGAGTATGTATTCACAATTTATTATTATGTTATTTGCTTATTATTCTCATGTTATTCACATTCTTCCGGGCAAGAGGGCGATTTGATTTTTCTCAGCAAATCCAGCAGCGGGTGGGAATCATTGGAAAAGCACTGCACCGCATTGACGGTAGCCGCCTGCGGAAGAATGATTTTATGGAATTCCTGGTTAAGATTCTGGCGCAGGCTTTGGTTGCCCGTCAGGGGCATGGCCAGTTTTTCTGCCAGCCGGGTGGCCAGTGCGTCCATGAAGAGGGGATCGAATTGGTCGGCGTTTTCAATATCGGCAATGTAGCTTAGGGGAAGCGGGGCGCAGGAAGCATGAATGCGGCGTCCCTGCATTTTCCATTCCGAGCATTCCACATCCAGCACGCGCAGGCAGTCTGCGGGCAGCGTGAATTGATAGGGGGTCAGGGAATTGGGCGCCTGTGCGGAAACGGAGTCCAGAGTGGTTTGCGTGGCGGCGAAGGTCCAGCGCGCCATGCAAAGGGTTTCCCTGCGGGCCGGATGGTAATGAAGAACGCAAAGGCGGGATGCCGTGGATTCATTGGCAATCAGCGCGTCCAGAGGTGCCTCCCCTATTTTGGAGAGGGCCGCGTTGCATATGTCCAGCGCGGATGGCGTATCCGGCTGAAGTAAGGATTCATTGATCATAGCGCCCTATGTTTTGGAGGAAACGGATGCGGAATGCATCACGTTTGGAGGCGACCTCTTTGATGCCACCAATGGCATGTATGCGTCCGGTTTTTCCTCAGGTGCATTTTTTGCCGATTTGTTTATTTGATAAATGCAAGCACTTGCCCGGATTGTCCGGGCAGGTGGAGAGAGCTCCCTTTCCTTCCATGGGAAAAGAACGCTCCCGCCGCATGGATTGTCTGTGAGGCGGGCGTCCGGCATCCTCTGGAGCCTTATATCCGGCAGAAGGGAAGGGGAATCAGTATCAACCATGAATAGAAAGCAAAAGAAATTATGGGATTTATGAAACCGTCCACACCTTCCGCTTCTGCTCCGGAGCAGACCATCCCGGTCAAGGCGGAGAGCGTGGAACAAGAAGTAGGGGAAGATTATCAGGCCCGGGAACGGCAGAGGCAGGGAATGATTTCCACCATTCTGGCGCGCCGTCATTCTTCCGCCGGGCAGGGGGAGGTCAATCCGCGGACTCTGCTTAGGAAAACTCTGGGATAGGCGCTGCCATGGAAGAAAGAACTGCGGAATTGAATTCCGTGTACAAGTCCCTGGCCGCCCAGCGCGCGCCATGGGAAACGTGGTGGGACCGTCTGAGGGATTACGTGCTGCCTCGCCGCCTGAATCGGGAAGGGGATGTTTCCCTACCCAACAGGGACGCCATGGACCGCATGACGGATACTACGGCTGTGGAGGCATGCCAGAAGCTGGCCAGCGGCCATATGTCCTATATTACGCCCAGCCATGACGTATGGTTCAAGTGGTCGGCTCCGGATGACCGGGGAGGCGACGAGGCGGAGGCCTGGTATAACCAGTGTTCGGAAATTGCCCTGAAAGAATTGTCCGTTTCCAATTTTTATACGGAGATTCATGAGTGTTTTCTGGACCGGGTGGCTTTGGGGACCGGAAGTCTGTTTACGGGCATATCCTCGGACGGAAGGCTGTTGTTTACCAATATTCCGTGCGGACAGTTCGCCTGTGCGGAGAATGCGGAAGGCCGGGTGGATACCTACGTCAGGGAGTTTACCTACACGGCTCATCAGGCACGCTCCATGTTCGGGGTGAAAGCTCTGGGGCCCAAGGCTCGGGAAGTTCTGGAGCGCGGAGGCAATCCGTATGCCACAACTCTGAGGTTTCTGCATGTTGTGCGCCCGCGCACCCGGCGCAGCCGCCGCAGGGAGCAGGCCTCCCACATGCCGTTTGAAAGCGTTTACCTGTCTCTGGACGACCAGGTGATTGTGGAGGAAGGGGGATACATGGAGTTCCCTTATCTGGTGACCCGCTTTTTGAAGTGGGGCAGCGGCCCGTACGGTCTGGCTCCCGGCAGGCTGGTGTTTCCCGCCATCCAGCAGGTGCAGTTCCTGAACCGTATTCTGGATACTCTTGGCGAGGTGGCCGCCTTTCCCCGTATTCTGGAGCTCGCCAACCAGATTGGGGAAGTGGATTTGCGGGCCGGCGGCAGGACCGTCATTACCCCGGAGGCCGCTTCCCTTCACCTTCCCCGGGAATGGGCTACGCAGGGCAGGTATGATGTTGGGATGGACCGTCTGACACAGAAGCAGGATGCGATACGCCGTGCCTATTATCTGCCCATGCTGGAGCTTTGGAGCGGGCACCGCGGCAATATGACTGCCACGGAGGTCATGGCGCGGGAGAATGAGCGCGTCTTGATGTTTTCTCCTTCCTTCACGCTGTTTGTGAGTGATCTGTATTCCACAATGACACGCATTTTTTCCCTGCTGTTCCGGATGGGCAAGTTTCCCAGGCCACCCCGTGCGGTATTGAGGGTAGGGAGGGACGGCTCCGTTGCCGTGGGAGAACCCAGGGTTGTCTATCAGTCAAAGATTGCCCTGGTGCTCAGGCGCTTGCAGAGTGAAGGGATGGACCGCAGCCTTCAGCGGCTGAATATGATGATGCAGGCTGCCCCGGATTTGGCGGATCATGTGGACTGGGACCACTGTTTCCGCCTGTCCGCCCGTGTGGACGGCGCCCCGGAGAGCATGCTGAGGCCCTGGGCCGATGTCCGTGCCATGCGGAAGGAACGGGCGGACCTCCAGCAGGGAGCCTCCCTGGCTCCGGCGGAAGAGGATCCTTATGCTTCCCTCAATCCTTTGCTTGACCAGTTAACCGCGATTCAAAAATGAACCAGGATACGACATTGCAGCAGGAGGCCTCCGTCCGGGAGGCCCGTCTCAAAAGGCGCCAGCTTCTCCGGGTGTTTGACACCCCGGACGGGCGTGAGGCGCTTACCTTTCTGGAAACCCGTTTCCAGACTGATTTGCCCGTTTTTCAAGGAAGTCCGGGGAATTACGACCCTCTGGACGCCATGAGGAGGGATGCCTACAGGGAGATCTTTCTGTACATCCGCCGCCAGCTTCAATTAGCCATTAAAGAAACCACAGAAGAAGAGAAAAATGATTGATTCCATTGATAACAGCATGGCCGCTCCTTTCAGGGATGCGGAGGGTTCCGGTTTCGTTTCCCCGGAGACGGACGCACTGTCCGAAACCGAAGTTCAAACTGAACCTTTTCCTCCCCTTCTGGGTGAGGACGGTGGTTTTGCTCCGGACTGGTACGCCCGGTTTGATGAGTTGAAAGGGATGGAGAAATCTCTTTCCAAGTTTAAGACGCCGGAGGCTCTGGCGAAGAGTTACGCGGAGCTGGAACGCCTGCGACGTTATCCCGGCGTGGAGAATGAAGAACAGATGGCGCGGTTCCGCCGGCTGGCCGGATTGCCGGAGTCGGAGGAAGAATATCGCCTGGAACGTCCAGAATCCACGCCGGAAAGCGAATGGAATGCTGACCTGGCAGAACGCATGGCCCGCACGGCCTATCGTTACGGAGTGCCGCCGGAGGCAATGAACGCTCTTCAGGAGACGATGGCCCAGGCATATGATGAGGCCCGCGAGCACATGGAAGATGCCCGGATGGAGATGGAAATGCAGGCGGAACAGTCCCTTCAGCAGGAATGGGGTTCCAATTATGAACGCAACATGGGCAGGGCTGCTGCCGTTCTTCGGCGGCTTGCCTCTGAAACAGGGGTGGATGCGGACGCTTTACTGGATAATCCGGGACTCGGTTCCAATCCGGATGCAATCCGCCTGTTGTACCAGGCATCACGCCTGCTTGATGAAGCTCCTCTCCATCATACAGGAAATGCGGTGCCTTCCCCCGCGGAGGAAGCCATGCGGATGGAATCGGATCCATCCCATCCTCTTTATGAGGCGTATATGAATGTGAACCATCCCAATCATAAATATGCCAATGAGTTATATGATCGTTTGACTACCCGTTAATTTCCCGGACGTTTTAACCGGTGGAGTCTCATAAAAAGCAAGCCCGGCGGAATGCTTTCCGCCGGGCTTTTAATAGTCATTGTTTCATCAGGGAAGGAGGGGGTAAGGGCTGGGGCCTTAAGCTGCCCTCCTACCATTAGCGTCCCGGGAAGGGGCTTGTGTTCAAAAAAAGTTGGAAAAACATTTTTCCCTGTATGGGAGACCAATGAGGTTAAATACTCATTATATCTTTCACTGTAAGTGAGTAAAGATAGGATTATCCCGTATTTTTCTTATCAACGCAAACTTTTGCATTAACCGTCTCTTTATGCCGGCATTTTTCAATTGAGCCTGTTACGGGGAAAAGAAGATGCTATGTCTATTAACTGGAGGGAGGCAATGAAAAACCCCGTCCGGAAAGGAACGGGGTTTTAAGAAAAATGGTACGCGGTATAGGATTTGAACCTACGACCTCCACCATGTCAAGGTGTTGCTCTACCACTGAGCTAACCGCGCGTTTGTAAGTGCGGGCGGATTATTACCCGATTAAGGAGGAAAGAGCAATACTTTTTTTGAGAACGCCTCATTTTGGGGACAGGGGACGGAAGCGTTCCTTCTAGGAAAAAGACACCGATTTCTCTTCCTATACAAAGTATTTCTGCTAGTCTGAGAGGAACATTTCACAGAGTATGATGAACAGACATTTTATTTTTGCATTGTGTACTGTGCTGGGGTTCAGCGTTTCCGGCATTTCCATGGCTCAAAGCGTTCCCACGGACAAGGAAGCCGCAGCCAAGGCTGCCAAGGCGGCGAAAGTGAAATTCCGCTGGGGCAAGAGCCTGAAAAGCGCTCAAAAGCAGGCGGAGGAAACCGGCCTTCCCATTGTTCTTCTTTTCACGGGAACGTCCTGGTGCGGCTTTTGTGTTAAGCTGGAGAAAGAAATCCTTTCCAAAAAGGACTTCAAACAAGGCATGGACGGCGTGGCCATTGGCGTCAAATTTGAGTTCGGCAGTTCGGATTTCAGCAAGTCCAAGGAAGCCAAGACGTATAACATTACCGGCGTGCCGGCCATGGTGGTGGTGGATGCGGATGGCAAGGAGCTGGGCCGCACGGGTTATGTTCCCGGCCGTACTCCCGCCCAGTACGTTGAATTTTTCAAGAAATACGCACCCAAGACTGCGGAAGGCAAGTAAGGCAGGTGTTCCGGAGAGGAGCTTGATTAACAGGAGCGGCGGACGAGAATCCGGCGCTCTTTTTTTGTTCCGGCAAGAGAGGCTGGAAATTTGTTCGCTGGACTGCTTTAAGGCCACCATCGTATAAAATTTATGACAAAGCATATTGAATGAATGGGTTACGTATCAGGTCCCATCTGCATGCCTGAATTTACAAATGCATTTAGCGGATTAAAGGAAAACCGGAAACTCACCCATGGCGAATTGGTGAGAGCCATCCGGTTCATGATTGCAGCGGAATATGAAGCTATCCAGCTTTATACCCAGCTTGCAGAATCCATAGACCATAAGCTGGCCCAGGAAGTTCTGCTGGATATTTCCAATGAGGAAAAGGAACACGCGGGCGAATTTCTCCGCCTCCTCCAGGTGCTGGCCCCGGACGAGCAGGGCTTTTATGACGAGGGGATGGGGGAAACGAATGAAAAGATAGACAAGCTGAAGGCGTCCTGCCCGGACGGCGCATGCAGCAGTTCCGCCTCTCATTGACGGCGCCTTGCGTATGGTTAAAGCGCCCGGTTCCCCTGCAAAGGGGGCCGGGTATTTTCATGATGCCGGGCTTTTGCTTCCAGCTCGGCCGCGCAGCGGGCGCAGAAGGCAATGCAGCGTTCACAGGGGCGGGAGGCGTAATAGGCGGCAGTCCTTTCTCCGGGGCGCGCCGTTTCCGCTGCCAAGCTCTCCGGAGACAGCCCCAGTAGTTCCCGGCAGTAAAGAGTGCCGAATTCCTGTTTGAAGGAGGCGGCCAGGGATTGGACTAGGGAAAAGATTTTTTCCTTTTCCCCGGTTTCCGGGGAACTGTTTCCGTACAGGCTTCCCGCCAGCATGCTCATTCCGCAAAAAGCGCCGCATACCTCCCGCATGCGTCCAATGCCTGCCCCCAGGGGAGAGGACAGTTTCAGGGCCGTTTCTTCCGTCAGGCCGCAGACATCTGCAAAAGCAGCAAAAACGGATTGGGAACAATTATATCCCTGGTGGAAATAATCCAGCGCCCGGGCTGCCCGGTCTTCCTTGGAAGGGATCATGGGAAAAAGGGGGGTTACTGCTCTTTTTCTGCGGACGTGTCCGCTGCGGCTTTTTCCGGCTTGTTGCGGTCCGTCAGACGAAGCATGAGTATGTAACAGACGGCCAGAACCAGCACGGCCAGAATAAGGGGGAGACTTTCGCTCTTGACGGTGCGGATCAGCTCCTCCGGAGATTTGAGCAATTCCGGATGCCGTTCCCCGATGCGGTGCCCGTACCAGGCGAGTACCGTGCACCAGGCAAACGAGCCGAGCACGGTGACCAGGGAGAAAATGCCGAATCCCATGCGGACAATGCCGGCGGGAATGGAAATGAGGTGGCGGATGACGGGCAGAAGGCGGGCGAAGAAGACACCGGAAACTTCGTACCGCTGAAGGAAGATTTCCGCCTTTTCCACCTTGTGGGGCGGCATGAAAAAGAATTTGCCCCAGCGCATGATGACCGGGCGGCCCACGATTCGGGCCACGGCGTAGGTAATGGCAGAACCCAGCCAGGAGCCGAACGTTCCGGCAGCCACCACTCCCCAGAAGCTCATGGATGCTCCTTCCTGGGCGGACAGGATGGCCGCGGGCGGGATGACCACTTCGCTGGGAACGGGAAAGATGGAGCTTTCCATGGCCATCAGGACGATGACACCCGCATATCCCCAGTCCTGCACCCAGGACATCCAAAGTGAGATCAACTCATGCATAACGGCGCGTATCTTGCATTAAAATCCTTGAAAGGAAAGTCTTTTATTGCGTCCCGGGAACGGGGCTGGTAAGGTAGAGAGGCGTCCGGCGTGCGCCGATGCAGATAGTGATGAAGCTTTATATCATAGCAGGCGAAAAGAGCGGGGACATTCATGGCGCCCTGCTGTTGAAGAATCTGCTGCGCCTGATGCCCGGCATGGAGGTCGCAGGGCTGGGCGGCCAAGGCATGCACGCGTTATGTCCCGGCGTGGAAGACTGGGCGGATGAAGCCGCCGTTATCGGCGTGGTGGAGGTGCTCAAAAAATACGGATGGTTCAGAAGGCGTTTTCTCTCCATTCTGGAGAGGATACGGCAGGACCAGCCGGATTGCCTTGTTTTGATTGATTATCCGGGGTTCAATCTGCGGCTGGCGGAGAGGGTCCGCAAGTGTTGTCCCCACACCAAAATCGTTTATTTTATCTCCCCGCAGGTGTGGGCATGGCATCGCGGGCGCATTCCCAAGATGGTGCGCATGCTGGATTTGATGATGTGCATCTTCCCTTTTGAGGCTCCCTTGTTCCAGGAAGCCGGCCTGAGAACGGAGTTTGTGGGGCATCCCCTGGTGGATGAAATTGCATCCATCCGTAAGGAGGGCGTCCGGGAGCCGTCACTGGTCGGTCTGTTTCCCGGCAGCCGGAACCGTGAAATTGACAGGCATTTCCCGGTATTTATAGAGGTAGTGAGCCGTCTTTCCCGGGAACGGCCGGAACTGTCCTTTGAAACCGCCGCTTCCACGGAGGCTCTGGCGGAAAGAATGCGCGGCATGGCGCGGAAGGCCGGCATGCCGCCGGAGCTGTTCCACATTACGGTGGGGGGATATCATGAGCTGATGGACCGCGCCGCCGTGGGGGTAGTGGCTTCCGGCACCGCCACCATGGAGGCCGCCTTGCACCGCCTGCCGTACACGCTGGTGTACAAGGTTCCCCTGCTGACGTACTGGATGGCCCGCATGCTCATCAAGATACGCTTTATCGGCATGGTGAATATCCTGGCGCAGAAACCTGTGGTGAAGGAGCTGATTCAGTTTGATTTTACGCCGGACAAGGTGATTGGTGAAATAGAACGTCTGCTTGTTCCGGAAAACAGGGATGCCCTGCTGAAGGAAATGAAACAGGCCTCCGACAAGTTGGGGCAGGGAGGGGCGGCGGAACATGCGGCCCAGGCCGTCTGCCGCCTGTTAAAGGAATAACAGTATCTTTTAAGAATTGGAGCCGGGGAAGCGTTTTTCCGGTTCTTGATGCAGGAAAATGGGAAAGGGGGAAGAGAATAGCCCTTCAAATTCCGGAAGCAGGTCATCTGGCTCGCTTTTGACCGCCCAGTCTGAATAGTCGGAGACTGCCGTGATGCAGCAGATAAAGTCCCTGCAGCCGGGAAAAAGTCCTGAGGGTGGTTGTCCCCAATGCCGGGATGCTTTTGAAGTCCTTCCGCCGCCATGTCTGGCCCATACGGGAAAAAGGAACTTCCGGAATGGAGACATTTCCGTAGAAAAGAGAAGCGCCGGGCGAACCCGGCGCTTCTGGTGTGTTTTACATTGGCAGCAAGTATGTCGGGCCGGGGTCAGACTACCCCCTGGTCGATCATGGAATCCGCCACTTTCACGAAGCCGGCGATGTTGGCGCCGGTGACGTAGTTGGTGAAGGATTTGTCGGAGGAGTATTCCTGGGCGTGGGCCACGGCGTTTGCGTGGATGTTGGCCATGATGGTTTTCAGCTTGTGGTCCACTTCTTCACGCGTCCAGGAGAGGCGCTGGCTGTTCTGGGACATTTCCAGGCCGGAGGTGGCCACACCGCCGGCATTGGCGGCCTTGGCCGGGCCGTACAGGATTTTGGCGGCCAGGTAGGTTTCAATGCCTTCCAGGTCCGTAGGCATGTTGGCGCCTTCCGCCACCAGGGTGCATCCGTTCTTGATGAGGGTACGGGCGTCTTCCCCGTTGATTTCATTCTGCGTGGCGGAGGGGAAGGCGCAGTCGCACGGAACGCTCCAGGGGCGCTGGCCTTCAAAGTACTGGGCCTTCGGGAACTGCTTCACGTATTCCGCAATGCGTCCGCGGCGCTTGTTCTTGAGTTCCATGACCCAGGCCAGTTTTTCCGGGGAAATGCCGTCCGGATCGTAAACATAGCCGTTGGAGTCGGACATCGTGACCGCTTTCGCGCCCAGTTCGTTAAGTTTTTCCACCGTGTACTGGGCTACATTGCCGGAACCGGACACCAGGCAGACCTTGCCCTGCAGGCCGTCGTTGCGGGTGGCAAGCATGTTCTGGGCAAAGTATACGCAACCGTAGCCGGTGGCTTCCGGACGGATGAGGGAGCCGCCCCAGTTCAGGCTCTTGCCGGTGAGAACGCCGGTGAATTCGTTGCGAATTCTCTTGTATTGTCCGAACAGGTAGCCGATTTCGCGGCCGCCCACGCCGATGTCCCCCGCGGGAACGTCCGTATCCGCGCCGATGTGGCGCTGAAGCTCCGTCATGAAGCTCTGGCAGAAGCGCATCACTTCATTATCGCTCTTGCCCTTGGGGTCGAAGTCGGAACCGCCCTTGCCGCCGCCCATGGGAAGGGTGGTGAGGGAGTTTTTGAAAACCTGTTCAAAACCCAGGAACTTCAGGATACCGAGGTTGACGCTGGGGTGGAAGCGGAGGCCGCCCTTGTACGGTCCGATGGCGCTGTTGAATTCCACACGGTACCCGCGGTTCACCTGAACCTTGCCCTGGTCATCGATCCACGGCACGCGGAACAGGATGGTTCTTTCCGGTTCCACGATCCGTTCCAGAATCGCGTGGTCTTCATACTTGGAATTCGCGGCCAAAACCGGTTCAATTGTGCTGAGCACTTCCTGAACGGCCTGGATGAATTCTTTTTCGTGGCTATGCTTGGCCTTAACCAAGTCGAGCACGCGCTGGGAATATGTCTGTGCCATCTTTTCTGTTGTTGTATTTGGGTTGACGCTTTACGCGCAGTTTTTCGCACGCGCTTTCCGTTTATCATTCCGCGAAGCGGGCTGGCAATCATTTTTTTCCCTGGCGGCTTTCAGGGGTCAGTAAGAAAATAGAAAATATGTTTATATGTTGTGATTTGTAAACTGACCCCGTTCTTGCTGATTGACGCCTGCCAGAACTGCGTGTTTCGGATGCTGGGGACATGGAGTTTGTATGCGGTTATTCGGGTTCCTGTTTCCATAAGGCGGATTTTGAATCCGGTGTCCATGCAGAATGGATGACAAAGGAAAAAATTATCAGGAACAGACAAGGCGGCAGAGATGGAATGTTACAAACAACGCTGGGTGGGAGCCATCTTGGTTTCCGCATTGGTGGCAGAAAGCCGGAATTGCCGCCATGGCTTTTTCAGTAGTTCCGGAACCGGCTGCGGCATCCGTGGGATTGCTTGGGCCGGTCTGCATGATGATGTGCCGGAGAAGGGGCTGACCTTGAGTGCTTCCTGCCGCGGGATGACGGTTTCATGCCCGGCGCATCCTTGTGGCGGGAGGAAAGTTTTTCAAATTATTCCGTGGGAGGAACGGAGGTCAGGAGCTCAGGCGCTCGATCCACGCCCTCGTTTTCAAATCCGTTTCCGCCATTTTTTTTGCCCGGTGGAGCAAGGTTCCCATGGATTTGGGAATGCCCATGTGCAGCCGGTTGCTGATCCAGGCATACGGTACCAGCGTGCTTTGCCGGACGGCCAGGGCGATGATGAGCTTGGACGGGTGACTGTAAGGCGTGACAAGCAGCTCCTCCTCCGATAGGCCGAATGCTTTCAACCCGTTTTTGACGATGATTTCCGCCTGGTATTCCCCGATCTCCGATGCGCGCATCCCCGTCGTGACGGGCTTTCTGCGCGCCAGCCGGGGAAGTTCCCCCACCAGCCTGGCACGGAAGGCGCTGGAGCCGTAGCACCAGCCCCGCTGGACGGTGCCGGGGCCAACGTGGCCGGCGGGCAGCAGGGAGCGTTCATCCATGCGTTCCGCTTCAAAGCGGCCCATCAGATGGTTGAGGTACTTTTGGCGTCCGTCCTCCGTGTCGTCGCAGCCGAAGCAGACGAGGCCGCGTTCCGGATGAATCCATTTGGGTCTTTTTGCGGGAGAGTCCAGCCATGCGGGCAGGCTCGTCCATTTGCAGCCGGAAAGGAACGTATGGCGGCGCGCCAGGCCGGACCGGGCCGGATTCAGGTGGATGTAGTCAATGATAGTTGAAAAATAGTGGGCGTTATCCGCTTCCACCACCATGGCGTGGTATCTGCCCGCGAACAGATGCCCACGCATTCGGTGGCGCGCGTTAAAACGCTGGGTATAAGCGGTCTGGAGCCATTTCATGCCATCCACCAGATTGGCGCGCGCGGTTTGGAAAAGAATGTGGTAGTGATTGGCCATCAGGGCGTAGGCGTACACGGTCCATCCGCTTCTGCGGGACGCCTCCTGAAAAGTCCGCAGAAAGATTTCTCTGTCTTCGTCATCCAGATAAATGGCGTCTCCGCGGTTGCCCTCGCTCTGCACGTGATAGACTGCTCCGGGGTATTCTATTCTCAGGGTGCGGCTCATGCCGGAAGCGTACCGGAAAAGGTCTGAAATGCAAGTTTGTTGTTATTTTTAACCTGACCTCTATTGTGAAAAAAGAAGAGGAAAAAAATACGCTTCCCGGCTCTTCCGCGTTTTCCGGAGGAAGTAAATTTTGCCGGAGAGGCTCCGGGCAAAGGTCTTTGGAAGAAGTCGGATTCACTTTCCGCAATGGCGGCAGGGCGCTTGTGCCGGGGAAAGCATGCCTTTGCCCTGTGTTTTTTCATGAACGGGATGGAGAAACATCCCCGAATACGTCGTCTCTCTGATGCCATGCCCGGATAAGGCGTGAAAGGAAGGCGGGGCGCTGCGGACACGGAGAAAGGAAAATGTCCTTTGGACGGGCCGGGTGTTCGGTTTTGAACGGACATTTCCCGTAATCCGAGGATGGAAGCGGCGTTTTTTTCCGCTATTTCAACGGATGTTAATGCGGAAAGGCAGCCCTTATTGCAGCTTTTCCCTGCGCATGATTTCGGAGAGCACCAGGTAGAGGTCCGTCTTGTTGACCACGCCCAGCAGCAGATCGTTGTTCGGGTTCACAAGGGCCAGGGATTCCGCGCAGTGGGGGCGGGAGAAAATGCCCAGGGCTTCCGGGAGGTGCATGTCCGCAGGAAGCGTAGGCATGTCGCTGCGCAGCACATCCATGGCCAGTACGGCCTGGGCCAGCTCTTTGTTGCGGGCAAAGGCCGCCACGTCTTCCGCCACCACGCTTCCCAGGTATTTGCCGGTCGGGGAAGTGACGAAGATGGGCTGGGCCGGGTTTTTAATGAGCATGGCGGCAATGGTGCCGAATTTGTCCAGGGGATGCACAACGGGCGGATCCTTGCGCGCTACATCCTGAAGCTGTACCTGGGCCAGGGGTTTGTCAAAGGTGCTTCTGGGGCCGAAGGCCAGGGAATCATGGTACATGGACTGGGCTTTGGTGAGCCTGGCCATTCCATAGGAAACCAGCACGCCGATGATCAGGGGGAACATCATTTGCCCGGCCATGGTGAATTCCACCACCAGCACCAGGGAGGTGATCGGGGCGTTCGCAGCTGTAGTGAAAAAGGCGGCCATGCCCACCAGGGAATAGGCGATGGCATGGTCCCCGGGCACCCCCAGCTGGGTAAGAGCCGCGCTGAACAGGAAGCCGCAGACGCTCCCGATAGTCAGGCTGGGGGTCAGGGCGCCCCCCACGGTTCCCACGCCGAAGACGATGGCGACGGTGAATATTTTCAGGAACAGCAGGACGGCGGCTCTCGCGGCGTCAAATTCATAATGAATGAGGGAGGTGATGATATTTTTGCCGTTCCCTACGATTTCCGGGTAAAAGATGGCGATGGCTCCCACCAGCACGCCTGCCGCCGTCAGGCGCACGGGCAGCCATTGGCGCTTGCCGTTCAGGTACCGGCGCGATTTTTTGAGGATGAGGAGCCAGAAACTGGCGACCAGGGAGGCCAGGGCCCCCAGCAGCACGCACCAGAGCACATGCTGGTTGCCTGCCAGAGAGACTTCCTGCTGGAGCTGGTAGATGGGGGCGGGTTCATGGAACAGGCCCATGGTAAAATAGCCCGCGCAGCTGGCCACGAGCAGGGGAGCCAGGAAATCAATCGTCAGCGCGCCCAGAACGATTTCACTTACGAACAGGCCGCCCGCCAGGGGCGTATGGAAGGCGGAGGACATGCCGGAGGCGGCGGCGCAGGCCACTACCAGGCGCAGGCGAGGAGCTGAGAGGTGAAAGAAACGCCCCAGGGCGGAGCCCGCTACGGCGGCGGCCTGCACCAGCGGGCCTTCACGGCCGATGGAGGCGCCGGAACCTACGGAGAAAACGGCGGACAGGGAACGCAGAAGGCTGGGCTTGGGAGGCACGTATCCATTGCCCAGCGCCACGGCTTCCATGTATTCCGTCGCCTTGGCCGGCACAAAGCGGTGGGTGAAAAGAAGCGTAAGCCCCGCCAAAAGGCCGCCCGCCGCCGGAACGAAGATGCACCAGGCCGGGTCCTGGCCGGCCATTTCCTGAAAGACCTGAATTTGCCTGTAGCTGGTCCGCCCCGTCAGGACGTCCTGCACCAGTTCCACACCCATTTCAAAGACAAGGGCCATCAGGGCGCCCAGCGCTCCGACGACGACCGCCCAGATGAAGATGACCTGCTTGTCCCCCAGCTTGACTTTTTCACGCAGGTTCAACGCCATGCGCAGCCATGACCAGGAAAGGCGCGTCTTTTCCGCAGGCTGGTTTTTCTTGTCCGTCATTGCAGGGCTTGTTGAAGGGACGCCAGGAGGCTGGCTTCATCTCCCGTCCATTCCCCGTTGGGGCCCAGGGGGGCGTTTTTATGCCACCGCAGCAATTTCTGCATGGTGGTCAGGTAGCCGGTCACCATGGCGGCGGGCACGCCCAGCATCACAATGAGATGGGCGTTGCGGGAATCGTCCGGCCAGAGGACGCCCTCTGGGCTGATGCCTACGGTGACCTGCATGGAATCCAGCGCGCTGGTGCGTCCGTGGGGGACGGCCAGGCCGTGATCCAGATAGGTGGTCTGCGTTTCCTCACGCAGAAGAACCGCATTCTTGATGTGTCTTAGCTGTCGGTCGTCAAGGACTTCCGCCATGGAATCCGTCAGGGTTTCCAGAGCCTGTGCCTGAGTGGTTGAGGGCTGGAACGTGCGTACGTGAATTTGAAGATTGTCTGCCACCGGGTCTTCTGAAGGCTTTTGGTTTTTCATTCTATGAAGGGAGGCATGATTATCAAGGAAATTCTGGCCTGCATACGGGGGAAGGAGGCTTTCCCCCGTGAATGGGAGGCGGGAAAAAGGGGGAGGAAACCTTTCCGGAGGGGCTTTTTTGACACCATGGCGGCGGAAGAGCCTGCTTTTAGGCTTTTTCTTCAGCGGGAATGAAGCTACCCTGCCGCCATGATGCAGGATTCAGAAGTCATCAAACTCGTCAAGCCCGTACCTTCCGACCGCCTGGCAACCCAGGTGCTGGTGGCATGGTACCATGCGGTGCGCCCCAGGTGGAAAAAGCCGCTGGACCTGGCCATTACGGCCTTTTTTGTGTTGATGGCGCTGTATTCCTTTTCCCTGCGCCCTTTGCCCTTATTCGCCTGGCTGTCCCTGGCCGGGGCGCTGATGGCGATTATCCTGTCCTGGTTTTACGTCCCCTTTCTGGCAAAGGCCGCTCTGGCCGCCAATAAAAAGGTGCCCATGTACCATCAGGAAAAGGATTACGTTTTTCATGAGGATTACCTGACGTTCTCCAGCAAGGGCGTTGACCCCATGAATATTCCCTACGACCGTTTTTCCACGTTGTGCAGGACGCGCCACGCGCTGCTGTTCCTGTTCGGCAAGAAGCTGGTGCTGTGGCTGCCGCTCCATCTCATGGATGCGGAACAGCTGGAAAGCATCATGCGCAGGTTCCGGAATCATGGCGTGGAAGTGAGGGATGTCTCCTGATGCGGAGGGGCAGCCCGCGCCTTCCTGAAGGAAGGGGCAAATTTGCCGTTTCAGCGCCTTTTTTGTTGAGCGCGGGATGAAAACGGGTAGGGTGTCTCCATGTCACGTTACCATGGAGAACAGGTTCTGGTGGTTCCCCGCGCCGCCTTTGAGGAAGCGGGCTATTTCCAGGGACACCGGGAAGGCGGGGATCATTATCTGAATGCGTTCATGAAGCCGGGCGTCGCCTCGTTCATGGACCGGGAGGCTGCGGAAAATGATCCTTCCCACAAACAGATCATCGCCTATGCCATTTTCTGCCACCAGGGCCGCATTCTGCATTACATGCGCGGAGGCTCCGGCGGCGAGGCCCGCCTGCATGACAAGGGTTCCATCGGCATCGGAGGCCATATCAATCCGGTGGACCGCCAATCCGGCCATGACGACGTTTCCACCTATCTGGCCGGAGTGGAGCGCGAAATCCGCGAGGAACTGGTTATTGACGGGAACTGCACCCAGCGGGTTCTCGGCGTGATTAATGACGATACCAATGACGTAGGGGCCGTGCATCTGGGCATTGTCCACCTGTTTGAGCTGGATACGGACCGTGTGCGCGCGAATGAAGCAGCCCTGGCCAATCTCCGTTTTGTTTCTCCGGAGGAACTGTCCGGGGAAATGTTTGAGAAACTGGAGACCTGGTCTCAGCTCGCACTGGAACTGTTTAAAAACAGAGGGGCCTGATCTCCTCCCGTTCCATGAAAAACGCCCGGGGAGGGATGGATGCTTTTCCTTTTCTTCTCTGCCGTTTTTCCGCATGGGAAGCCCCCGCCGGCGTTGCGCCGGCGGGGGCTTCTTTTGTCCATCAGGGCCTGAAGAAAACGAAGGGCCTCAATGGGACATTTTTCTGCGCCTCCTCCACAGGAGGGGGGCCAGTCCGGCCAAGGCCAGGGCGGCGCTTCCGGGTTCCGGCACCTGGGCGAAAAGCATGGCGGAATTGGCCTGAAGATCCATGGACATGGCCGCGTCGTACAGAACGCCGTCGTTCAGGAATTTGATGTTGTCCAGGCTGGCAGGTATCTCTGTCAGGGAGAGTGTGTAATTGGTTGTTCCCGTGATGTCCACGACGACCGCATCTGCGGCGAGCCCCTGAAGCGTCAGGGAGGCGTGTTCCCCCAGAATAAGCGTGGTCAGGTCAGAGGTTCCGTTCAGGATAAGGCTGCTTCCCGCCTCAATGGTTACGGTGAGCGCCCCGCCCAGGGAATCCAGCGAGGTGCGGGTCTGGTTGACGGCGGAAACATGGGTGAAGTCACTCAGGGAAGCCTGGAGGCTGTCCACGGTTACATGGTCCAGCACCAGGCTCCTGTCTCCGCTTACATTGGTTCCGCCGCTGATGTTTCCGGCGTACTTGTCAAAGCCGTAGGCCGTCGTTCCTGAGGAAAGATTCTGGATGCGTACGGTGGAGTTTCCCTTCACCGTTCCGCCGGAACCGCCGCCGGAGATGCTGCCCCAGGAGCTCCCGTTATAAAGCGTGGCCGTGTTTCCGGTGATGGTGACGGACGTGTCCCCCTGAATGGAACCCGCCTTGCCACCGGCGTAAACGTCCCCTTTCACCAGGCCTCCTGTCAAGCAAACCGAGCTTCCTGCAAGGATAGAGCCTCCCTGGCCCGCGCCGTAAACGGAACCGCTGATAACGCCGCCTGTGACGGTGACGTTGGCGCCGCCGGAAATGGAGCCTGTCAGGCCGCCGCCCATAACATTTCCGGTGACGGAGCCGCCATTGATGTAAACATGCGTGTTTCCTCCAATGGTGGTATTGGCATTTGCGAAGATGCCGCCCATGATTTGATGGTTGAAGGTGCCGGAGTTGACCACAATGTCCACATTCCCCTGGATATCCGTGGCATAGGAGCCGACCACAGAGGAGGAATTACTGCTGGTGAAGGTGCCGAAGGAGGCGTTTTCCGCAGAGAATTCCAGATAAACGTTTCCGGTGACGCCGGCGGCGTTCACGGCACCGAAGACCGTGCTTCCGCCTGTGGCGGCATCCGTGAAACGGAGGAAGACGTTCCCGTTGAGCGTGCCGGAAGCTCCGTGAGCTCCGTACCAGGCGGAGGCCTGTCCCTCCTTGGAGATGGTCAGCCAGACGTCTCCCGTGTAGTTGCCGCTGTTCGCATAAATATGAGTGGCGTTTCCGGAGGTAATGGAGACGTTTACGGAATTCCCCGTTCCCCCTGCGGAGGAATCCGCCTGGGCGCGGGCATTAAAGGTACCGGAGCCGGTCAGATTATCAGCGGTTTTGGTGAATCCCTCCGTTTTCCACTCAATATTGCCTTCCGGTGTTCCACTCTGGGTGAAGGAGCCGGAAGAAATAAAAGACTTTTCCGCGTTAAGCGTTCCGGAAGTGGCTGGGGCATAGGAACCCGTGCCGTCCAGGGCCAGGTCGTGCAGAACAGCGGTTCCGCTGCCGTTGTATTGAATGGTGAGGCCGTTGCAGCCGGAGCCGGAGGTAACGGAAAGCGCTTCCCCAATCAGCATGTCCCCCAGCCAGACGTAATAGCCGCCTTTCAGCCCTTCCAGCTCATTGCCGCGGATATATGCCATACGCAGGTTTTCCGCATTGGCGGACATGTCCAGGGAATACAGAATGGCATCGCCCCATTTGATGTAGGCCTCATTAATATTGAGCGTGCCGTAAAAGGAGCTGTTCCCCAGGCTGATGCTGAAATCGGAGGCAGTATCCCATCCGTCTGCTGCGCCGTTTCCCAGAACCAGGTTGCAATCAAAGGTAAAGCCGTTTTGCAGATCCGTCCCTTCCGCCCAGGAATAGGAAATGGAGCTTTCCCCGGATTGCCCCAGGCTGATGCCGTTCTCGTCCACAGTGACATTGGCGAGGGAAAACCCTTTATTTTCCAAGTGGCTGTTCGAGCTCCATGCGGGGGATTGCCCGCCCTGGTGAAAATTGATGGCCAGGCCGCCAGCGGCTTTTCTTTCCTGTCCGGCGGTGCGCCCCGCGTAGCCCATGGCCCTGGCGATATTGCCGGCCATAAGCAGATCTCCCTGGGCATTGGGATGGAGGCCGTCGCTGCCGGGGTTGTTGAACATGGAGCTTACGCCGTAGAACGGCGTGGAGGATGTTACGTCAATGATGCCGGCATTGATGTCAATGACCGTGACGTTCTGCCTGCCTTCCCCCCATGTTTTCAGACGATCATTGTAATCAGCCACGGCCTGGTGGGTGGCGTCCGAGTTGCCGTTGGAGTGCCGGGTCCAGCAGGGAATGGTAAGGATGATGACATTCGCATGTTCATTGGCCTGGAACATGGCCTCCACGATGGTGTCCATATCGTTCAGGAGGTTTTGGGAAACGGAGTCAAGGCGGTTCGCCAGCGTGGCGTTATTTCCGTCGGAAAGGAGATCGTTGGTGCCGATCATCATGAAAAAGGTATCCGGCGTATTGTCTCCGGTGAATGTCTGGCCTGAATAGGCGCTTCCGTCTGCCTTGGTGCCGGAAAGCCCCAGCCAGTTGTTAATGTTGGAGCCGTCAAACCTGTTTCCGTTGCTCCTGCCGGATATTTCCCATGCCCTGGCGCTTGCCTGGGAGGAATGTTCATTGTTGAATATCTGGCCCCCGTAGGAGGTGCCTGCAGTAACTCCTCCGGAATAATTGCCGGTTTTGACGCCTTCCGCCCGGTAGGAAATGCCGTTGTCTGTAAATATTTTATGGAGGGCCCAACGGTAGGAGGCGCTGTTGACCCCGTGGGTGATGGAATCCCCAACGAACATGACGTTTCCCAGTTCCGTGCCCGCCGGGGCGGCGGTTGCTGCGGGGAATGCCGCCGCCAGGGCAGCCAGGAGGGGGAGAGGGAGCCGGACTTTCATCAGAGCGTCAAGGAAAAATGAAAAGGATATTTGAAAAAGAGTGAAGAAAACGTCCATCCCTGAACGGAGCAGGAATGGACGCGGGAAGGAAAAAGTCAGGCCCTGCGGCGGCGCATCAGAAGGATGCCCAGACCCAGCAGGCCGAGAGAGGCCGCAGCCGGTTCCGGAACGGCGCTCAGGGCGTATTCCTTCATCTGGTCTTCCGTCAAAACGGCCGTGTACAGGTCAAAATTATTCAAGGTGTATTTTCCCGTGATTCCGTTCGGAGCGCTCCATGTGTCTTTGGTGGCGTCTTTGGCGGAAAAGTTGATCTGGGTCATGTTCTGGTCGCGGAAGGTGACTCCGCTGCCGCTGAGGTTGCTCAGCGTGGTCAGCGTGGACGTGTCATTCCCCAGCATGGCGGAGATGGAAACAGTTCCCCTGCTGAATGTGTAAAACAGGGTCAGGGGGGGGCTGGCGGAATAACCGGTAAGCGTTTGCGTTTTCCAGGGGGAGGAGGCAGGTTTTCCTCCGTTGTAGTTAAAGCCGCCTACGTTCAGGGTGAGTGTTCCGTCCTCCGCCAGCTGATAGCCCATTCCTTCCAGATTGTAATAAGATCCGGTATTGTAGGTAAACAGCAGCCCTACATTCGAATCTGAGGTTGCAGTCAGATTGGAAACGGTGAATGCCATTGTCCAGGAGCCGTTGGCGTTTACGTTAAGAGTCGTGGGGGTGGAAACGTCCAGCGTATCCCCGTTTGTCCCGTCATAAACGGTGGAATTTTTTGAATAGGCGGACTCCAGATTACTGATGGAGGCCCCTAGGGATAAGCTACTTCCCATGGCGGCGATCAGGAGAGCAAAATATTTAGTCTTCATGTTGATTGTTTGTAACAGTTGGTATGCCCCTCTGTAAAGAACTTTCGTTTTTTATCGAATTGGCAATCCGCGGAACGGATAAAAAATCCTCCGGCAAGCTGTACTTGCCGGAGGATGAAAAAACAGTCAGGAAAATTCCCTGTTTTAAAGGGCGCGTTTTACCGCCTGGCAGGGCCCGTCCATGATAGCCTTGTGGCTCATATTCCAGCCGCCGCCCAGGGCCGTGTACAGGGAAACCAGCGTGCTGGCATGCTGGTAATAATACTGTGAAAGCTGAATCTGAGCGGGGTACAGGTTCTGCTGGGCGTACAATACTTCAATGTAATTGGAAAGGCCCGTGCGGTAGCGCTCAAAGGAGAGTTTCACCGCCGTGTGGTAGGCTTCCACGGCTTCGGACTGGGTGGCGGTGATGCTGCGCAGCTTGTCCCTCTGGATAAGCGTGCTGGAAACTTCCGCCAGGGCATTGAGAACCGTTTGTTCATAATCGTTTCTGGCCGCCAGGAATTCGGCCTTGGCCGCCTTTTCGGAAGCCGTCAGCTTGCCCGCCTGGAAGAGGGGGCCGGTCAGATTGGCTCCCAGCCCCCAGCCGCCGCGGCGCCCCTGCACGTGGCGCAGATCTGCGGAGGCCAGGCCGCCCGCCGCCGTCAGGGAGATGGTCGGGAAGTAGTTGGCAATGGCCACTCCTACCTCCGCATTGGCGGCGCGCAGCTGGTATTCGCTTTGGCGGACGTCAGGCCTTCTGGAAAGGATGTAGGACGGAATGCCGGCGGGAACCTTGACGTTATAGGCGATGTCCCGGGTGCTGCCGGAACGGCGGATATGGCCGGGAGCGCGTCCGGCTAGGACGGAGACCGCGTTTTCCAGATTGGCGATTTGCACCTGAATAGCGGGAATCTGGGCCTGGGAGGAAGCCAGGGCCGCCTTGGCGGAAGCCACCTGGAGCCTGTCGCCTACCTGGCCTTCAAGCTGTTCGTCAAACAGGCGCAGGCTTTCGGAATAGGATTCCACGGATTTCTGCACAATGGCAAGCTGTTCGTCCAGCTGGAGGAGCTGGAGATAGGAATCCGCCACCTGGCGGAGCAGGGAAAGCATGAGCGCGCGCTGGCCTTCTTCGGAAGCCAGGTAGTCCGCGCGGGCAGCTTCCGTCATCCGGCGCGTTTTGCCCCAGATATCCAGTTCCCAGGAAATGCCGGCGTCAAGCGCTCCAGGCGTCAGTGTGGTTCCGGTAGTCTGGACGATGCTGCCGCCGGTATAGTTGGAGCCTTTGCTGACGGAGCCGGAATAATCCGCCCACGGGAAGAGCGGGGCCTCCGTGATGGTGATGTACTGGCGTGCCTTTTCCACGCGCGCCATGGTAGCTTTCAAATCGCGGTTGTTATTGTAGGTGTCCGTCAGGAGGTCCTGAAGGTCCTTGTTTTTGAAAACTTTCCACCAGGGAAGGTCCGCAATGGATTCCGTCGCCGCGGGGGCTCCCCTGAATGCCGCGGGCATGGGCATGTCCACCGGTTTGAAGTCGGGGCCCATCATGCAGGAGGAGGCGGCAAAAGCCGTTCCCAGCAGGATGGCGCGTGTGATGTATGGGTTTGTTCGCATATGCGTTTAGTCTGTTTTTAGATAGTTGCAGGGGCGGTTTTACCCTTTTAACGATTCATGGGCTTCGTGGAACAGGTGTTTGCGGGCGATGATTTCGTCCGGGTCTTCCGTTTCCACCGTCTTCCGGGCGATGCGTACGCGGAAGAGCTTCATGATGAAGTAGAAGGAGCACGGAATCAGGAAAATGCCCACGACCGTCGCCATCGTCATCCCGGCAATGACCACGATTCCGATGATATTGCGGGAATAAGCGCCGGAACCGGAGGCCAGCGCCAGCGGAACGCAGCCCAGAATGAAAGCGAAGGATGTCATCAGGATGGGGCGCAGGCGGATTCTGGCGGCGGAAAGCGTCGCTTCCATCAGCGTCTTGCCGCGTTCCATTTCAATGACGGCGAATTCCACAATCAGAATGGCATTCTTGGCCGCCAGTCCGATGAGCATCACCAGGCCGATTTGCGCGTACAGGTTCAATTCATAACCGAACCAGTACAGGCCCAGGAACGCGCCGAGGGCCGCGATGGGCACCGTCATGAAGATGCTGAGGGGCAGGGACCACCGTTCATACAGGGCCGCCAGAATCAGGAAGACAAAGACGGAGGAGAGCAGGAAAATCTGCACGATGCCGATACCGTTCTGGATTTTTTGTTCCTGGTAGCTCATGTCCGCATAGCTGTAGCCCATGTCGGAAGGCATGCTGGCTTCAAAGGTTTTTTCCAGCGCCTCCATGGCCTGGGAGTTGGAGTAGCCCTGGGCGGGCGTGACCATGAGCTTGGATGAGTTGTACAGGTTCTGGCGCAGCAGGAATTCCGGCCCCTTGATATCCGTGATTTTCACGAGGGTGGAAAGGGGGACGGAGCTTCCCGTGTTGTTCTTCACATAGAAGTTTTTGAGCATGTCCGTTCCGGTGCGGTCACTGCCCTGCGCCTGGATGTACACTTGCCACTGCTGGCCGTAAAGGGTGATGTAGTTGATGAACAGGGAACCCATGTAGGCCTGGAGCAGGCTGTTGGCTTCACTGATGCTGACGCCCAGCGTGGCGCATTTTTCTTCATCCAGCCGCACATCTTTCTGTTCCACGGCGAAGGACATCACGCTGCGCACGCCGCCGTTGTTGTTCGGGTCGAATATCGGAAGCTTGTTCGCTTCCTTCACAAAGATGTCCGTTTGTTCCGCCAGGTATTCCGTACCCTTGCCGTCGCGGTCTTCCAACATGAAGGTGACGCCGTTGGCGGAACCTACCCCCGCAATGGCCGGAGGCTGGAAGCACATGGTGATGCCTTCGGAAACTTTCGTGGTCAGCAGGGCGTTCAGCTGGGCGGTGACCGCCTGGGCGCTCTGGTCCGGATTGGGGCGTTCCTCCCAGGGCTTGAGCATGACGAAGAAGAAGGCATTGTTCGTGCTTTGCACGCCCGTCAGCAGGCTGAAGCCGGAGATGGCAATCACGTCTTTTACGTTCGGGTTCTGACGGATGAGTTCGGAGACCTTGTCCGCGGCGGCCGTAGTCAGCTGGAGGGAGCGGGCTTCCGGCATGATCAGGGCCGCGAACAGGTAGCCCTGGTCTTCGTCCGGCAGGAAGCCGTTGGGGATTTTCTTGGCTACGGGGACAATCGCGTAGGCGATCAGAGCCAGCAGCGGAATGGAGATGATGAGCTTGCGGGTCAGGAAGTGGCACACTTTGGTGTAGCCGCTGGCCGTGGCGTCATAACTGCGGTTGAAAACGCGGTAGAAGAATTTCAGCGGGCCGCCCTTGGTCGGGTCCTTGGGTTTGAGCAGAATGGCGGACAGCGCCGGGGAGAGCGTCAGCGCGTTGAACGCGGAAATGAGCATGGAAATGGCGATGGTCACGGCAAACTGCTGGAAGAGCGTGCCTGTAATGCCCGGCAGCAGCAGGGAGGGCAGGAACACCGCCGCCAGCACCAGGGCGATGGCGATGACGGGACCGGATACTTCCTCCATGGCGGCGAAAGCCGCCTGGCGGGGCGTGAGGCCGCGCTCCATGTGGGATTCCACGGCTTCCACCACCACAATGGCGTCATCCACCACCAGGCCGATGGCCAGCACCATGCCCATGAGGCAGATGGTATTCAACGTGAAGCCCAGGAGCGGAAACAGCGCGAAGGTGGCGATGATGGAAACCGGAACGGCGATGGCCGGAATCAGCGTGGCGCGCCAGCCTTGCAGGAAGACGAACACCACCAGAACCACCAGCAGGAGGGCTTCCACCAGCGTGTGTTCAATTTCCTCAATGGAGGCGCGCACGGCCAGCGTGGTGTCCAGCGTCAGGTTGTATTCCATTCCGGCGGGGAAGCTGCGGGAGCGGTCTTCAAAGAGCTTGACCAGGGCGTCCACCGTGTTGATGGCGTTGGAGCCGGGGGCGGCGTACACGGCGATGGCGCCGGAATCCCTGCCGTTGTATTTGCTGGATACGTTGTAAGTCTGGGAACCCAGCTCCACCTTGGCGATGTCTTTCAGGTAAAGAAGCTTGTTCCCGTCCGCACGGATGATGATGTTGCCGAATTCCTCAGCCGTCTGAAGGCGCCCCTTGGTCTGGATGCTGTAGGTGAATTCCGTTCCGGGAGGGGCCGGCTCCGCGCCGATCTGGCCGCCGGGAATCACGGTGTTCTGCGCCTGGATGGCGGACTGGACTTCTCCCACGGAGATGTTCTGGGCGGCCATTTTGGTGGTGTCCAGCCAGATGCGCATGGCGTAGCGGCCCGCGCCGAACACCTGCACGTCGCCCACGCCGGGAACGCGTTTCACGGGGTCCACCAGGCTCACGTAGGCGTAGTTGCTCAGGAAGATGGCGTTCAGGCTGTCGTCCGGAGAATACAGGTTGACCACGGCCAGCGGGCTGCCCGTGGACTGCGTGATGGTGATGCCCATCTGGGAGACTTCCGCGGGAATCTGGGCGGTGGCCTGCCCGTAGCGCATGTAGGCCAGCGTCTGGTCCATGTTGGGGTCCGTGCCGACTTCAAAGACGATGCTCAGGGAGCAGATGCCGTTGTTGGCGTTGGTGGAAGTCATGTAATCCATCCCCACGACGCCGGAAATGGACTGCTCAATGGGGGAGGCTACGGAATTGGCCACCGTCTCCGCATTCGCGCCCGGGTAGGTCGCCTGCATCTTGATGGTGGGCGGGACGATGTTGGGATACTGCTCAATGGGGAGCCCCATCAGGGACAGGCCGCCGAGCAGGATCATCACGATCGAGATGACGATGGCAATGGTCGGGTGTTTGATGAAGAAGCTGGACATGGCGTTAAATCATGAAAATGCGCGGGAAAAGGGAAGATGCTGGGTCTCCGGATAAGGGAGGTTACTTGGCGGACGGCTGGGCTTCTCCATCCTTCATGCCTTCCGGCGTCCTGGCCTTTTCAAAGGACTGGGCCCCTATGGAGGGCATGACGGGCTGGGAAACTACGGGCTTGTAGGGAAGCGGTTTGACGGGGGCTTGTCCCTGCACCTTGGCCGCCTGCATGATTCCCTCCACCACGATGGGGCTGTCCTTCGTGAAGGTGGAGTGCGGCATGGGAATGATGTTGATTACCTGCATGCCGTCAACGACGGGGCCGAGGTTGACGACCTGCATGTGGGGAATGTTCTTGTCATCCAGGTAAATGATGAATTTGGCGCTCTGGGCGGACAGAATGGCGCGCGGAGGCACCAGCGCGGCGTTTTCCAGCGTTTTCACCGTGGCGCGGACGCGGACGAACATGCCGGGCCGCAGCGTCAGGTTCGGATTGGGAATGTGCCCGACGATGTTGATGGTGCCGGTCTGGGCATCCACATTCCTGTCAATGGCCACGGGTTCGCCCTGCATGGGATATTCCGTGCCGTTGGCAAGAATCACGTCAAATTTGAGGTGCTTCTGCCTGGTCAGATTATTGTCCATGGAGTTCAGGAAATCCCGTTCGCTCACGGAGAAATCCACCCGGATGGGGTCAATGGAGGAAATGGTGGTCAGCGGCGTGGGGCTGGAGGGCGTCAGCAGGTTGCCGATGGAAGGGGTTGCCAGGCCGGCCAGGCCGGAAATGGGGGCTGTAATGGTGGTGAATTTAAGATTGATTTTTGCTTCATCTACCTGGGCCTTTGCCGTGGCGATGGCGGCTTCCGTTTCCTGGACCTGCTGCAGGGCGTCGTCCAGCTGCTTGCGGCTGACGGAGCCGGTTTTCACCAGCGGGGTGTAGCGTTCCACGTCCAGCTTGTATTTTTTCAGCGTGGCTTCATATTGTTCCAGTCTCCCCTGGGCCTGGTCCAGCGTTGCCTGGAACGGGCGGGGATCAATCTGGAAAAGCACCTGGCCCTTCTTGACATAAGCGCCGTCCCGGTAATCCTTGGAAAGAAGGTATCCCGTCACCTGGGAGCGGATTTCGGCATCTTCCGTGCCGCGCAGGGTGCCCACCCATTCCTGCCTGATGGGAACATCCTTCGTGACCAGTTTGGTCACCTGCACTTCGGGAACGAGCGCCGGCGCCTGGGCTGCGGAATCCTTTTCCCCTTCGCAGGAAGTTAATATCATCACCGGGGAGCAAAGGAGCAGGGTTGTTGCGGCAAACGTCAAAGGCTTGTTATACATAAATGAATGCGGTTGGTTGCGGCTGGTGCCGGAAGATGCGGCAAAGCGAAAGAATTTTCTCTTCTTTTTCTTGCAAAGTCAACGCAAAGATGTGTTCTGAATTCTGCAAAATATCTGTAACCTTTGCATAATGAAAGGATAATTTAATTAAACAAATGTATAATATGTGATTTGTCCCGGTACCGCTTGGAAGCGGCTGCTGCGGTTTGGGGCTCCTTTATTTCAGGATGCCAGCCGCCTCTTGCGGAGCATGGCGTCCATGCGCGGCTTTCTTCCCATGAAATCCATGAACTGCCGCATGGGCGGGACCGCATAGCCTTTTTCCAGAATGGTTTTCCGGAATTTTCCTGCCGTTTCCCTGTCCGGGCCTCCGGCCCGTTCAAAGGCTTCAAAAATATCCTTGTCCAGAACTTCCGCCCATTGGTAGGAGAAATAAAAGGAGGCATAGCCCGCAGGAGAGGAAAACAAGTGACGCGCCGTGCGCAGCTTGCCGGCTCTTTTGAAATCTTTGAAATAATCCATATCTCCCGCTACGGAGGAATCCACATCATCGAGAGAGCCGGCGGAGTAGCGTTCCGGTTCCGAATGCACGGCCAGGTCCATCTTTGCGTACAGGAGCTGCCCGGCCAGCGCGAGGGCAGGCGTATTGCCGCGGGAGGCGTCCAGAGCGTTCAGCATTTCCTCCGGAATGGGGAATCCCGTTTGTTCATGACGCGCAAAGCTTTTCAGCACGTCCGGCCGCCAGCACCAGTTTTCCATGAATTGGGAGGGGACTTCCACAAAATCCCGCGGCACGCTGGTTCCCGCCAGGGAAGGAATGGAAACCCTGGTAAACATCAGGTGCAGCAAGTGGCCGAACTCATGGAATAAAGTCCTGACTTCCCGGTGGGACAGTGTCACCGTGTCTCCTGCCGAGGGGGGATGGATATTGAGGCAGACCATGCCCAGGCGCGGTTTGCCCGGGGTTTCCGGCGTGGACGGGCTGCCCGTATCCAGGGTGTTCATCCACGCTCCGGCCCGTTTATTGCTACGGGAGAAAATATCCAGGTAAAAGGAACCCAGTCGGTCGCCGTTGCCGTCGTCAATCGTGAAAAAGCGCACGTCCGGATGCCAGACTTCCACGGCTCCGGCGGATTCGCCTGCCGGGATGCCGGAGAGGGACTGCCGCGTCGGAATCTCCTTCACGCGGATGCCGTACAGCCGCTCCGCCAGGGAAAACAGGCCGTCCAGCACGCGGGGAAGGGGAAAGTGGCGGCGCAGTTCTTCCTGGTCCAGCCGGAAATGTTCTTCTGCCCGGAGATTGGCGTAATAGGCCACGTCCCAGGGATTCAGTCGGGCGTTTTCCTGCCCCGTAAGGCGGGCTTTCAGGCTGCGGAGCGTTTCCATTTCACGGAAAAAGGGGGCCTTGATCTTGTCCAGCAGCTCATTGACGAACTTTATGGCGTTTTCCCCGTTTTCCGCCATGCTCTCGCGCAGGGCGTAATCCGGGTATTCCTTATATCCGCACAAATGCGCCTTTTCACGGCGCAGGGAAAGGATTTCCCTGATGACGGGTTCCGTGTCGCATGCTCCCGTAGCCAGAGACTGGCGGTGTTCCCATAAATCCTTCCGTCATTCTTCCCGGCGGGCTTTTTCCATGACCCGGGCGGAAGCCGCGGAATCCAGCGTAAACGTCCAGCCCGGATCGGACTGGCCGGGATGGCGCCTCAGGAACTCCTTGCGCGCCTGTTGCAGGGCGCCTCCGTCTATTCCATCCAGAAGGGCGGCGTTTCGCACCGTCCAGGTCCAGGATTTCCTGGCGTCCATGTATAAATTGTTGAAACGCTGGGAGGCGAGCGTCAGTTCCCTGTCAATGGCCTCAAGCCGTGCGCGCTTGTCCGGCGGCAGATCAGCGCCGTTGTTCCGGAAGCTCTGCATGCTTAGTTCCATGTACCGTTTCTGTTCGGGAGTCAGATGGGTTTGCCGCAGGCGTTCCTCCGCGGTTTTCAGGACTTTCCACAGGGCCTGGTCTTTCGTGACGGAGGAAAGGAAGGCGGACACGCGAGGAGCCACGGAATCCATGGCCTTGCGAAGTTCCCCGCTGTCGCACAGGCTTTTCAGGACATAGGCCTTGCACATGCCTTCCGTAAGGAGGCCATTGCTTTTCTCCAGCGCTCCGAATGTATTTTCATACGTCATTTCCTCCGGACGGAGGCGGCTGATTTCCTCTACGGAGGCCCGGGTGCGGCGCATGGCTTCCTGAATATCCGGTTCCAGCTTGTCCGGAGTCAGCCGGCTCCAGCGGATGGGACGCTCCCTGTCCAGAAAAGGGTGGGCGGAAATGGCCGCCGGGGAGGGGAAGGCCATGGAGAAAAAGAGGAAAAGGAGGTAGAAACACTGCCTGGGTAAACGCATGGCGGCCATCCTACCGGAAGCCGTTTTTCTCTTCAAGCCTTGCGCTTTTCGTGTCTGCATCCGCGGAAAAGCCGGGCCCCGGTCTTGAACGGTTCCCGGTTTGCATGTATGAACCAGAGGAATGTCCACCAAAATCTTTCTCTATGATACCACGCTGCGGGATGGCGCGCAGAGTGAAGACGTCAACCTGAGCGCGACGGACAAGGTCCGCATCGCCCGCCAGCTGGATTATCTGGGCATGGACTACATTGAGGGCGGCTGGCCCGGCGCCAATCCGGTGGAAACGGAATTTTTCAACGCCATGAGAGGCGTCGAACTAAGGAATGCAAAACTGGCCGCCTTTGGAAGCACGCACCATCCTTCCCATACCCCGGAGACGGATCCCACGCTGAATGCCCTGGTATCCAGCGGCGCGCGGGTAGCCGCGGTCTTTGGGAAATCCTGCCCCCGCCATGTGGAAGTGGCCCTGGGCATTTCCCGGGAACGCAATCTGGAAATCATCGGCAATTCCATTTCCTTCCTTAAGAAAAATATGGAAGAAGCCTTTTTTGACGCAGAACACTTTTTTGACGGCTTCAAGCGGGAGCCGGAATACGCCCTGGCTGTGCTCCGGACAGCCTGGGAACATGGAGCGGACTGCCTGGTGCTGTGCGATACCAACGGAGGCACCATGCCGGAGGAAATCAGCTCCATTATCAGGACGGTCAGGGAACGCCTGCCGCATGCCCTTCTGGGCATCCACGCCCACAATGACTGTGAACTGGCCGTCGCCAACAGCCTGGCCGCGGTAAACAGCGGAGCCATCCAGGTGCAGGGGACCGTAAACGGCATCGGGGAGCGTTGCGGAAATGCCAATCTTTGTTCCGTCATCCCCAACCTCCAGGTGAAGATGAAAGGATTTTCCTGCCTCAGCGGCGCTTCCCTGACGCGGCTCAAATCCACTGCCGCCTTTGTCTCGGAAGTATCCAATCTGGCGCCTTTCCGGCGGCAGCCCTTCGTAGGGAACGCCGCTTTCGCCCACAAGGGCGGAGTGCATGTCAGCGCGATCATGAAGGAAGCCGCTTTGTACGAGCACATCGACCCCTCCCTGGTGGGGAACGCCCAGCGCGTGCTGATGACGGAGCAGGGCGGCAGGAGCAACATCCTTTCCCTGTCCCGCACCCTGGGTTTTGAACTGGAAAAGGGGGACCCCCTTCTGGACGTGCTTTCCGCCGCCGTGAAGAAAAATGCCGCACTGGGGTATGATTACGTGGCCGCCCCGGCCAGCGCGGAGCTGCTCTTCCTGCGGCACATGCCGGACAATGCCTTGAAACCGTATTTCAACATCCTGCGCACTGTGGTGCTGACCTCACGCCATGAAATGGACCCGGACATGATGGTGGAAGCCTCCCTCAAGCTGGATGTCCACGGCAATGTGGAGCACACCGCCGCCGGGGGCTTTGGCCCCGTGCATGCGCTGGACAGGGCCCTGCGCCGCGCCCTGACGCGCTGGTATCCGGAATTGGAACAGATGCACCTCATCGACTACAAGGTGCGCGTGCTTTCCCCCACCCGGACGAACATTCCGGAGGCGGAGGATGAAAACGGCACCGGCTCCAATGTCCGCGTGCTTATTGAGTCCTCGGACGGCGTCGCCACCTGGACCACCGTGGGCGTTTCCTACAACATTATTGAGGCCAGCCTGGAAGCCCTGGCGGACGCCGTCACGTACAAGCTCTACAAGACGGAGCAGGCCAGATGGCGTGCGGAATGCTGAGGTGCGGCGCTCCTTCCCAGGGGACGTGGGCGCCCCTCATGGCTTTTCCTTTTTCTTCCCGTTCCTTTGCGAGGGGCGGGCCGGAAGCTGAAGGGCGGAAAAGGTTCCTCCTGTCGGTTGAATGGCTCAAAATGAACAGGAAGAGGAGCAATGAGCTTCGTGAACAGGTTCGGGCGACGGTGTCCTTTTTTGAGACGGCTCCTGTGTTCTTTCCTGTTCTCCATTCATGTTGGTCAACCACGTTGCCGCAGTTAACGCTGGATTGCTGCCAGTTTGCCCGGAGAACGGATGCCCTGCCGGGAAAATACCGTTATTTTTCCGGTTTTTGCTTCCCGGCCGCATCTGCCGGGATAAATAAAACATTGACCCGCCAGCGGGGAAGCTTTATCCTGAAATCCTCATTCAACCAGAGGTAGATTACAGCCGTGGAGGACGATATTATTTGTACAGAAAAAATCATTGCGGAACGCAAGACGTTCTTTCTTGATCTCAAACAGAATGCGCGCGGCAAAGTGGTGCGTATTACGGAAAAGGTGAGCTCCAACCGGGACCGGATTATGGTGCCTGCGGAAATTTTGGATGATTTCATCGCCGCTCTCCAGGATATCCGGGAGACCCTGAAGCAGCAGGGGGAATAAATTTTCCCCCTCCCTCCTGTTTTTTATTTCACCAATAGCGGGGCTGCGGCCGTCCCGCCATTTCTTAGTATCCGGGGCATTGCAAATCCGGCGGGCAAAAAGCCGTTTTGTCTGAATTAGGCGTTGTCAAAAATAAAAAAGGGAGTATTTTTACTTCCCGGTTTTGCCGTCCCCTTTTTTCATATCCCGGAGCATTCTGCATTCCGGAGGCGCGGGGCCGGAATGTTGATGCAACCATGAATATTTCAGAGATATGACGACACAACAGGAATTGACTCCGGAATTGATACGGGCTGCGCTGACCACGGTAAAATTTCCGGGGTTCAGCCGCGATATCGTATCTTTCGGGCTGGTGAAAAAGATTGACATTGACGCTGAAAACAACGTCACGATTGATTTGGTGATTGAGAGCAAAAATGCGGATATTCCCCGTTACATTTTTGAAGGCGTTCACGGCGTGATGAAGCATTTGCCCGGCGTGAAGCACTGCGACGTTAATATCGAGCATAAGGCTCCGGAAGCCAAAAAAGGAATCAATGACGATCCCTCTACCTGGAAATCCTCCGTTCCCGGCGCCAAGCACGTCATTGCCGTGGCTTCCGGCAAGGGCGGGGTGGGCAAATCCACCGTTTCCGCGAACCTGGCGGTGGCCCTGAGCAAGCTGGGGTATTCCGTCGGTCTGGTGGACCTGGATATTTACGGCCCTTCCATGTCCCTGATGTTCGGCACCAAGGAACGCCCCGGAGCCAATGAGAATGACGAATTTATCCCGGTAACGGCCCATGGCGTGAAACTTCTTTCCATGGGGCTGCTGATTAATGAATCCGATCCTGTAGCGGTGCGCGGTCCTCTGGCGACACGCTACGTCCAGCAGTTCCTGCGCAACGTGGCATGGGGGGATGTGGATTTTCTGATTCTGGACCTGCCTCCCGGCACCGGAGACATTCAGCTGACCATTGTCCAGACGGCCGAACTGGACGGCGTGGTGGTAGTGACCACCCCGCAGGAAGTGGCGCTGATTGACGCCCGCAAGGCGATCGGCCTCTTTGAACGGGTGGAAACCCCCATTCTGGGCATAATTGAAAACATGAGTTATTTCCAGTGCCCCTCTGACGGCAAGATTTACCATATCTTTGGCGAAGGAGGCGGCGAACGGGAAGCGGCTAAACTGGGAGTGCCCCTGCTCGGCAAGATTCCGCTGGATATTTCCACCCGCTTCGGCGGGGACGAAGGCCGCCCCGTGGCCCTGGAAGATCCCGGGCAAAATCCGGTTTCCGCCGCGTTCCGCCAGGTGGCTGAACAATGTGCCCGCGTGGTGCTTGACCGCTGAATGTCCCGGACGGGGCGGAAGGCCCGGTACGGTTGGTAACCCTTAAATTTGAAGCCGGATTGGAGCCTGCCGCTCCGGTCCGGCTTGTTTGCCGGCATGTTCCGGCTCCTTTGAATGAGGAATGCATGGAAGGAAATAAAAAATGAATAAGACGTGGAATTTGAAGGAAATGAAAAAGTTGATACCGCTGGCCCTTCCGGTGCTGGTGGTCAACCTCTCCATTGTGGGCATGGGGGCGGTGGACGCTATTGTGGCCGGGCGCGCCGGCGTGACGGACATGGCCGCCGTGGCCCTGGGGTCTTCCGTGTACCTGCCCGTGGCTCTCTTCGCCTGCGGCGTGCTGATGATCATCGGCCCCGTGATTGCCAACATGCGGGGGAAAAGCCATGAAAGCCGCGTGGGCTACATGACCAACCACGGCCTGTGGCTGGCGTTGATGCTCAGCCTGGTTTCCATGCCGGTCATTTATGTGTTGAGAAATGTATTCGGCTGGATTTCCGATGACGCCGCCATGTGCCGGATGGCTTCCGCCTACATGTTCGCCATTATGTGGGGCCTTCCCGCCAACCTGGGATTCGTGGCCCTGAAGAGCCTGAACGAAGGCTCCAACATGACGCGTCCCGCCATGTACGTGGGATTGTGCGGCCTGCTGCTCAACATTCCCCTGAACTACATGTTCGTCTTCGGCATGTACGGTTTTCCCCGCATGGGCGGAGCGGGGTGCGGCGCGGCCACGGCAGTCATTTTCTACATTGAATTCCTGCTGATGTTCCTGCTGGTTTACTTCAATCCCAAGCACAGGCCGTACCGCAGGCACATCATTTCCTGGCGGCGGCCTACGCCTTCCGTCATCACGCACCTGGTGCGTCTGGGCGTGCCGATAGGCGTTTCCCAGCTGTGCGAGGTGATGCTCTTCTGCGCGGCGGCTCTGGTGCTGGCTCCGCTGGGAGAGACTCAGGTGGCGAGCCACCAGATTGCCGGGAACGTGGGAGGCCTGGTGTTCATGCTCCCGCTCTCCGTAGGGCTGGCGGCTTCCATCCGCGTGGCGTACCATCACGGCAGGAATGACCTGGCAGGCACCAGATCCGCCATTCTGTCCTCCTACGTGCTGGTGCTCACCATCTGTCTGTGCACCTTTGGAGGCATCACCCTGTTCCGCGAGCAGATTGTGCACCTGTACAATGACTCGGAGCTGATTGTCAGCACGGCTTCCGTCCTGCTGGTTTTGGCGGCGGCCTACCAGCTTCCGGACTGTTTGCAGGTGCTTTCCGTCGGGGTTCTGAGAGGATTCCGGGACACGGCGTCCATTACCTTCATTACGTTCTTCTCTTATTGGATGGTAGGATTTCCGGCGTGCTACATCCTCGCCCGTACGGACTGGATTGTCCCGGCCATGGGAGCGCGCGGCATCTGGACGGGATTCATCATCGGCTTGTCTGTAGCGGCGGTGCTGCTGCTCTGGCGCGTCGTCCGTACCGTTAAACGGGAGTTTAAGATGATGCGGCTCCATGAACAGTAAGGGACGCCCCCTCCTGTTTTTATGGAGAGGTTAATTCCCCTCTTTTTCCGGGATTGCCTTCTCAGCAGGGATGAGTTTTCCTTGTTCCAGGCTTCGCGGGTAGGGGAAGAGTTTTTTCTCTTCGCCAAATTTTACGGTCATTCGGCCGGAGGATTCGTCCAACTTTACTACAATGCCCGTGCCGTATTCCCGGTGGGTAAGGAGCGTCCCTTTACGAATACGCACGTTCGGAGCGGGCGGAGGTTCCTCTTCTTCCTCTTCCGGACGGCAGGCGATGCGGTCATCCGCCGTTGGGGAGGGAAGGGCTTTTTCCTCTACAGCGCCGGCCATGGAATCCTGCTGGGCCCCGGCCATCATTTCATAGTCTTCCCGGCTCAGGACGGTAGCGTACAGCCCCACGTTTTCCTCCGCGTGACGATTGATACCCGTATAAACAAGACTGGCGTCTTCATACCGTTTGAACTTGTACACGGCATCATTCATCAGAGCTTCATTAAAGACGTTCAGGCTGACGAGCAGTTCAAAATCTTTTTCCGTCAGCCCGGTTACTTTCCGGAACAGATGCGGCTCCAGTTGGGTGATCACATCTTTCAGGCAGTATTCCCGGAAGTCTGACAGATACATGAAGATGGGGATTCTGGCGGCAAATTTGATCAGTTTCTGCTGTATCTGCCTGCGCAGGGATTTGATTTCCTTTTCTTCCTGTGAGAGGTCTTTTTTTTCCTTAGGGGTCAGATCGTCTTTTCCTTTGCGCATTCCTTTGACGGCATCTGATTTGTTGATAATGGTCTCAAGATCACTGTTCAGATTGCGGAAGCCTTCAATGCTCATCAGGGCATCCATGGCTTCCCGGCTGGCAAGCAGGCGCTGCAGGGTGACGTTATCCACATTGACCAGCAGGGCGCTTTCCCAGCGTCTGGCCAGCAGGGTGGCGCTGGTTCCCGCCATGGCCATATCCAGTATTTCCGCGGCTTCCACCTGTTTCATGGCGCTGCCGTCGTAGGCCAGCACGGGAAGAAAGCTGATGAACTCCTTCACCTTGGTTTCCGGATTGCCCGGGTTGGCGTTCAGGCGGCAGCTGTAGTCAGCTATTTGCTTAAGGGCGCGGTCCAGGGCAAAGTCAAAGACGTAGCAGTTGGGTTTGACGATTTCTTTTTTCCCCGGCTGATCACTGTCCACCGTCCACGGGCTTTGCACCCGGAAGGCTGCCTGAAAGTAGGTTTCCGGGCTGGAGAGATTGCGCAGCATGAAGATGCCGGCCCAGGGCTTGACGGTAACGCCCGTGGTCAATTTGCCGCAAGAGAGCGTAATGGTTTTACTTTCCAGCGGATTGCCGCCCATGGCCTTCAACACGGGCGGCAGGGCGTTCGCCCCCGTGCCGGCTTCCGGTCCGGCGCAGACGATGACCTGATAGTCGTGGTAAAAGGTATTCTGACGTTGTTGCAGCAGGTTGTTCATGGCGTGGCAGGAAGCCACATCCGGCAGGAACCACAGGGTATGGTTGAGCAAACTCATCAGCCGGGTATCCGAGTAAGGCATGGGGGGCTTTTTGCCGCCCAGCTTCAGCTCATCCGTCGCCGCGGCATGATGGGAGCCGCGGATCAGATCCAGCCATTTCTGGACGTATTCTTCATGAATAAAACGGGCTTTATTCCCTTTCCCTTCCGCCTGGAAGAAGACGTTCAGGTCAAATTCGTTGAACTCTCCCCCCATAGCGATTTGCCGGATGTCCTCCGGCATGCGGTAAGTGAGCAGCACCATGCGCGGCAGGGCGGCATACGGGTTATTTTCCCCCTGCCAGGCAGCCTTGGCGCGCTGCTCATCGGAATACGTCCAGCTGTAAATTTGTTCTTCAATAAACTCGCCGGAGTTCAGGGCGCGGAACGGCGTTCCGGAAAGGTACAGGTAGTGGTCCGCAGTGATAGGCAGATCCTGTTCATCGCAGACATTGCCGGTGTTGGTTTCCGGGGGCGCGGTGTTGTATTCTTCTTCCTCATCCTCCATCAGGAACAGAGCTTTGGCGTTTTCCTTCCACGCCCCAAAGTGGTATTCGTCAAAGATAACCAGATCCCAGTTGATTTCCCGCACCCATTCATGCTGGGGCTTGATGCCGCCCGTTTCCTTATTCACCCCCAGAAAGTCCTGAAAGGAGCCGAAGCACACAATAGGCTGTCCGGCGTCCGCCTGCCGGTATTGCTCGTCAATGGGCTGGGCGTCCGGCCCTTGTTCCCGGCAGATGAATTGCCAGCCTTCAAAGTCCAGGTGCGTTTCCAGGTCTTCCTTCCACGCCGTCTGCACCGCCGGCTTGAAGGTCAGGATGAGCGCCCGGCGCGCGTTCAACCGCCGTGCCAGCTGGTAAGCGGCAAAGGTTTTGCCAAAGCGCATTTTGGCGTTCCACAGAAAACGCGGCGTGCGTCCATCCGCGCGTTCCGCTTTAAAGTAGTTCAGCGTCCGCTCCACGGCTTCCGCCTGTTCCGGGCGCATGGTAAAATCCCTGGTACGGTTTTCCATGTTGGCCGTCCGGGTGCGCACCGCCAGCCATGCCGCCCTGATTTCTTTCTCCGTACAGCGGAACCATTCTCCGCCCACTCCCTCCACGCCTTTTTTCTCCAGCATCCGGTGTACGGCATGGTCCGTAAAGCTGCTTCCATCTTCATACAGAGCCGGTTCCGCGAAGATAACCCGGTAGGGTTTCTTCCCTTCCGGCCTCAAGGTAGGGTACTGCTGCGCTACGCGTTTTTCCACATCCACCGCCGTATATCCTACTTTTAGACAACCGGGATAGCTGGCGTCCTCATAGGCATAAATCATTGGCCGTGCGCTCGTCTTCCCTTCAAAAAAACGCCCGTTCTTTTCCATGACTTTTGCTCCTCTTTTTCTTGCTCCCGTTAACCTTCCATCGGACGGATCATACTTTCTATGAATTCTATTTCTTCTCCCGTTAAACCATATTTTGCGTAAAGTTCTTCATCCGTCCACGCCTTACTAAAATCCTGCATTGGTACGAAGGAATAGACTTGTTTGGAAGCATCTTGCGTGTTTTTTTTCAATAATACCATGAAGCGGAAGAATTTTGTTTTAATATAGCTTATTACGTTTTCAGCTTCTTCCTTGGCATTAAAAGGGCCTATTACTAGGTAAGTTTCTGTACAGCAACTTCCGGGTTCTCCTAAGAAGGGCTTCCCCAATACAAAATAAGGAAATGCTCCTCGTTCTCCGTATGCTCTTGAAATAAATACCTTATATTTGTTTATCCATTCCTGATTTTGAGTAATCTCGGAAGGTTTAATATACCCTGGATACTTAGCTATATTTTTGTTAGAATAAATTTTTACGCTTCTGCTCTCAGTCTTTTCTTTACCTTGTACATAGGTACGTAAACCGAATGGTTTTTGAGAACTTATTATATTATTAAAATTTGATTTTTGTTTAACTTTTTTATAAATATGAATAGCTTGATTAAAACGAATGTATGTGTCAGCTTGTTTCTCTAAAAGAGGGCGAATAAGTTCATCTTTTTTATCGTTTAAGATAGTTCTAATCAAACAGTCACCTTTGTTATCTCTATCCCATAAAAAATAACAAATTCCGCCGGAAATATCTACTCCTGGAAAACATTCTGTTGAATTGAAATAATCACAAATAAATCTTAAATGTCTATCGTTCAGCATCTGTTTTCTGAACATATTTAATCCTCTACCTCCAGAAAACCAGCGCGCAGGTATAATCATAGACAAATAACGAGGTTGTAATTTTTGTGCACTATCTACAAATAAGTTGTAAATGGGGATAGCACTTGCTCCGTTGCCTCCATCATCAAGTTGATACGGGGGATTGCCGATGATGACATCAAAGTTCATAGGAAACAGGTTATTCGGATTGTTGGCGTGGATGAATTCGTAAGCGTGGCTTTCCAGTCCCTCTTGTCGTGCCTGTTCTCCATAGGCGGCTTGAGAGGCGCCGCAAAAGACGCATTTGCCGCCCCTCCAGGTGTGTGTGATGTGTTTGTAGCGGATGTTGCCCTCGGCATTGTCAAAACGAACGACGGAGTAAGGCCCATTGGGGTATTTGGAACAATACACTCCGCGGCGGGCGAGAAGGGACGTCAGCTCCGTAATGGCGATGCCGAAGAGCTGATTTCTGAAAATGTGTTCCAGGCGCTCCTCCCGGTTTGGGAGGTGAGCTTCCAACCCCTTGTTGAGCCTTTTGGCAATTTCCCTCAGAAAGACGCCGCTCTTGCAGCAGGGGTCCAGAAAGGTAACGGAAGGGTCGGAAAAAAGCTCCTGCGGGAGCAGATCCAGCATGGCGTTGGCAATCTCCGGCGGCGTGAACACCTCGTCACTGGAAAGATTGGCCAGACAGCTCAATACGTCAGGGTTATGGATGTTATTGTTCATGATTCCGCTTCCGGCAGTTTGCGGTAATCCATGGGGGGGAATTCCCGCGTCGGAGATTTGGGAACGTATTGCAGGGAAAGTTCCCCTTCCGCCTGTTCCAGGGAAGTCCGGGCGCTTTGATCACGCAGGAGTTCATCCTGGTGGAAATCCCGGCGTTTGATGAGGGTTCCGCCCACGGCGGACCATTCGGAAAAGAGGATAGGCTCCTGAGTATCCTGGGCGGAAGCATCTACTTTTTTCATGCTCAGGGCGTTGCCGTTAAGAATATTGCGTTCCAGGATAAAGCGGACGGTTTTCTGGCATTCCGCGGAGGGCGGACGTTTTAAACGCCGTTCATATTCCGTCAGCCACAGGGTCAGCAGGCGTTCCCGGCAGGAGCGGACGTTATCCGCCAGCAATTCCACCCCATAGATAGACATGAGAGCCAGCACGGCGCGGAACTCATAATCCGCCGGGGAACTGCCGTATTGCCGGCGGACGGTTGCCAGCTTCCTCAACAGGATAGGGGCCAGAAAGGCTCCTTCTCCGCATGCCGGTTCCAGAAAGCGGCTGTCAATGCGTTCCGCTTCATGCGCCACCAGGTTGAGCATGTCATTCACCAGCCAGTCAGGGGTGAATACTTCTCCGTGTTCCGCTACCCGTTTACGGGATTTAATTTGAGATAACTCTGACGATAAGGAACCCACTTGGGGAAAATAGGCTGATTCCTAATCAGCAAGAGTCCTATCCATGTTTTTTAAGTGTTTTTACAGTGATAAAATGAGGGAAAATAAAATTTCCATATCTGCGGGTGAAAGTATCAAATTCCCATTTATGCACGTATTTCCTTATTATTTTTCAGTTCTTTCCGTTTTAGACTTGATGCTGATTAGGAATCCGTTTGCTTATCTTTGCTTCATGACTCAACAGGAATTGACGGAAGAAGAGGCCCTGCTCATTTGCTGGATGCGTAAAAAACGCGTGCAGGCCGCGGAAATGATGGTCATGGCGCGCTTGCTCCGGGGAGTGTCGGCCGGGATGGCCGGGCGGCTGCAATGCGTGGAGCTGGGGATTAAGGAATGGAAAGCGATGAAAAAGACGGTCAGTTTTTCCGTTTGCGTGGCGGAGTCCCTGAAAGCCCGGGCGCATCGGCGGCGACGCACGCTGGAAGAAATCCGGTGCGTTACGGCGCGGATGGTGAAGTCATGGCCGGAATTGAGGCATAAGATGATGCGGGGACTGAGGCGGGAGGATTGCCAGCGCATCCTGAATATATTCCCGACGGCCAGCGGACGGCGCAAGGCGCGCGTCATTCTGCACGGAATATGCGCTTTTGCCTGCCGCAGAGGATGGGCGGGGAAGAACCCGGCAGCGGAGACGCCGTGCCCGCTGGTGAAGGAAAGAAGGGTGCCTGTGCTGACGCCGGAGGAGTGCCGGAAGCTGATGACGGCGGCGCGGGAGGTGTGCGGCGGCGAGTGTCTGCCGGCAGCCGTGCTGATGCTGTATGCCGGAGTGCGTCCGCAGGAGGTCAGAAGGCTTCAATTCCGGCATATCAGGCTGGAAGAAAAAGCGGCGCTCATTCCGGCGCGGCATTCCAAGACGGGAGGGGCGCGGCGGGTGACCCTTCGGCCGGCGGCGTTGCGGTATTTGCGGGCTTTCCGGCATCATTCCGGGGAAGAACCGTTGTGCCCGGCAGGATGGGAACGCAAGTGGCGGCTGGTGCGCGCCCGTGCCGGCTGGAATAACAGCCGGCCATGGGTGCAGGATGTGTTAAGGCACACTTTTGCCAGTTACCACGCGCTGGAATTCCGGGATTATGCCGGCTTGCAATGGGAGATGGGGCACCAAAACGCCCATTTATTGAAAACCAGATATCTGAATATGGATGAAATCAGAAGGCAGGATGCCCGTGCTTTCTGGTTGGCGGCGTAAGTCCCCCTATCTGTGGGAAAACAGAGTGGTTGAATAAGAAGCAGGAGCGTTCATGCAAAGCGGGCGGTCCCTTTCATGGAGGGAACCGCCCGCAAACGGTTTGAGCAGATGCTTCGGAGATTTTAGCCGATGCGTTCCACTTTCACGGAGTGGGACTGGCCGTTGATGATGATGGTCAGGTCACGGGAACCGGAGGGGCCGCTCACCCGGGCGGTGATTCCGTTGTCAATGACGGTCATGGACGGCGCGGCCGCCGGAGCCGCGGCGGGAGCGGTGTTCACCTGCACGGGGGCTTCTTCCTTAGGTTCCGGCTTTTTGTAGAAGTCTTCCACCTGCTGCGGGAACATGGCGTAGATGACGCAGTGTTCGTCGTCCGTGGGGAGCCCCTTTTCCGCAAGTTTCCTGCGCAGGTCTTCCATGCCGGGCTTGATCAGGTCCGCCGGGCGGCAGGTGATTGGTTCCTTGCCCATCTTTTCCGCACAGAGTTTCTGCACTTCCGGGTCCACGGGAGCCGAGGTGCGGCCGTAGTAGCCCAGGGCAATGTCCGCCGCCTGGGGGGTGATGTTCTTCCAGCGGCCGAACTTGACGTTCAGCATCGCCTGCACGCCTACGATCTGGGAGGTGGGGGTCACCAGCGGAATCCAGCCCAGGGCCTTGCGGACTACCGGGATTTCCGCGAATACTTCCTCAAATTTGTCTTCCATGCCCTGTTCCTTGAGCTGGGTGCGGAAGTTGGAAAGCATGCCGCCGGGCACCTGGTAGCGGAGCGTGTCAGAGTCCACCACTTCGTTGCGGTGGGAGGCGAATTTGCCCAGACTTTCATAGACGGGTTTGAGCATTTCGGAGATTTCAATGAGCTTGTCCGCGTCGTAATCCGGCTTGCGGGGATTGCCGTTCAGCAGGGCAAGCATGCGCAGGCAGTCCGGCTGGCCCGTGCCGTTGGCGAAGGGGGAGATGGAGACATCGCACGCGTCCACTCCGGCATCAATGGCGCTGAGGTAAGTGGATGCGCCGAGGCCGGCGGTGTCATGCGTGTGGATCCAGACGGGGATGTTCAGGTCCTTTTTCAGGGCGCTGACGAGTTCCTGGGTGACATACGGAGGAATGAGGCCGGCCATATCCTTGATGACGATGGCGTCCGCTCCCATATCCGCGAGTTCCCGCCCCATGTCCACAAAAGTCTGCGTGGTGTGCACGGGAGAAGTCGTGTAGCAGATGGTGCCGTGGGCCTGCGCTCCGGCTTTCTTGGCGGCGCGGATGGAGGTTTCCATGTTGCGCGGGTCGTTCACGCAGTCGAAAATGCGGAAGATGTTCATGCCGTGCTTGGCGCTCATGGCGACAAAGGCTTCCACAACGTCGTCCGCATAGTTGGTGTAGCCCACGATATTCTGGCCGCGCAGCAGCATCATGTGCGGCGTCTTGGGGGCCGCTTTTTTCAGGGCGTCCAGCCGGTCGAAAGGCCATTCTTTCAAGAAGCGCAGCCCGGCGTCGATGGTGGCGCCGCCCCAGGTTTCCAGGGCGCTGAAGCCCATGGAGTCCAGAATGGGGGCGATGGGCAGCATGTCTGCCGTCTTCATGCGTGTTGCCGCCAGGGATTGATGCCCGTCGCGCAGAACGGTGCAGTTGAATGTAACAGGATTCATTATTTAGTTAACTGTTGTTAAAAATTGAAGAGGTGGCTTCTGGAGGGTGATTTTCTCACAGCCTCCCTTGCAGGTCAAGCATACAACAGCGGATTCGCCGGAAGAACTACTGGACGGGGGCCGTCAGTCGCGCCAGGTTGCAGAGCATTTTGAAGCCCAGGGATTTGTTGTTGTAATCCGCCAGGGATTCCCTCTTGGAGGAGGAAAAATCCCGCTCCAGCATGGCTTTTACCTCCGCGCAGGCGGAGGGGGAATGGATAACGGCGGTTATTTCAAAGTTCAGGGCCAGGGAACGGTTGTCCAGATTGGCGGTTCCCACGGTGGCTATGTCATCGTCCATCAGAACCACTTTCTGATGCAGGAACCCCTTTTGATAGGCCCAGAGCTGGATGCCGTATGTGTCCAGGTCCCGAAGGAAGGTAAAGGAAGACAGTTTCACCAGAATATGGTCTGCCCGCTCCGGGCGCAGGATGCGCACGTCCACATTCCGCAGAGCCGCCGCCTGCAGGGCGGCCATGACCCCCTCGTCCGGGACGAAGTAGGGCGTGGCGATCCAGAGCCGGCGGGTGGCGCTGTTTGCCAGAGCGATGAGCGCGGTTTTCCAGGCGGGAATGACGTCTGCGGGACCGGAGGGCAGGATGAGCAGGGTTTCATCTTCCGGCTGGGGCGTGATTTCCCAGCGGAGGCGGGGAAGGGAGGAGGGGGCGCATTTCAGCATGGCCCAGTTCCAGTCTTCCAGAAAGCTGATTTGCGTTTGCTGGACGGAAGGCCCTTCAAGCTGAACAAACGTGTCGCGCCAGTAGCCCAGAGCGCCCTTGCCCAGGTATTCCCTGCCTATATTCATGCCTCCGATGAAGGCGGTGGAGCCGTCCACCACCACCAGTTTCCGGTGGTTGCGGAAGTTCAGCCGCAGGATGTTGCTCAGGAAATGGCGCTTCCCGTTGAAAGGTTCAATGTTCACTCCTGCTTTCCGCAGGGCGGAAATGTAACCGGGGGGGAGCTTGTGGGAGCCTATTTCATCATACAGCATGTAAATGCGGATGCCGGCCCTGGCCCGTTCAATCAGCAGCTCCTTCAGGTTCTGCCCCACGGAGTCGTTTTTGATGATGAAGAATTCAATCAGGATGTAATGCTCCGCGTTCTTGATGGCGTCGTAGATGCGCGGGAAAGCATTGGCCGCGTCAATAAGCAGACGGCAGGAATTGCCGCGGCAGACGGGCAGCCGCACGATATTGGAAAGCGTGCGCATGATTTTTCCCGCCGTGTCTGATGACTGTACGGCATACGGAACCATGCAGTTTGTAATTTTATCCGTCAGTTCCCCCCATGCGGATTCGGGGTCCGTCTGGCGGCGGCGCGTTTCCACATATCCGCTGAATCTCCGGCGTCCCAGGATCAGGTAAAAGGGGACGGCAATATATGGAAATGCCAGCAGGGAAATGAGCCACGCGATTGTTCCCTGAGGCGTGCGCGTATGGAGCAGGGCCGGAATCAGGCAGAAGGCGCCTGCAATGTGGCAAAAGGCGGCAAATCCCAAATATGGCTCTTCAGGAATGATCATGGAACGGAAAACCGGAAAAGATGCGGGGGGAGGAAAACGGCGGGGAGAAGTGAAAAGGCTGGCTTTTGGAGCAGGAGATGATACTAAGGTGGCGCATGCTCGTATTATCACGGGTCCAGGGATTAGAAAAGCGTAATTTAAGGGAATGAAGCAGTATTTGGCACTTTTGGAGGATGTTTTGACCAATGGGGCGGGGCGGGAGGACCGTACCGGAACGGGCACCATCGGCGTGTTCGGGCGGCAGAGCAGGTATGACCTGCGCGACGGTTTTCCGTGCCTGACGACCAAGAAGCTTCATTTGCGCTCCATCATTTATGAGCTGCTCTGGTTCCTGAAAGGGGAGACCAATATCAGGTTTTTGAAAGACAACGGCGTCAGCATCTGGGATGAATGGGCCGACGAAAACGGGGATCTGGGGCCCGTGTACGGCGCGCAGTGGCGCTGCTGGCCGGGAAACGACGGAAAACCCATTGACCAGATTGCCAGACTGATTGACGGCCTGAAACATAATCCCTGGTCCCGGAGGCACATCGTCAGTGCGTGGAATGTGGCCCTGGTGGATGACATGGCCCTCCCTCCGTGCCATTCCCTGTTCCAGTTTTGCGTGATTCCCGCCCAGCCGGGAGAAGAAAAGCACGGCCTTTCCCTCCAGCTTTACCAGCGCAGCGCGGATCTTTTTCTGGGGGTTCCCTTCAACATTGCTTCCTATGCGCTGCTGTTGCTTATGACCGCCCAGGTATGCGGGTATGAAGCCCGGGAATTCATCCATACGTTCGGAGATCTGCACCTGTACCGGAACCATCTGGACCAGGCGAGGGAACAACTCTCCCGCACGCCCCGTCCTCTGCCGGTCATGAAGCTCAACCCGGAGGTGAAAACCATTGACGGATTCCATTATGAAGATTTTGAGCTCGTGGGGTATGATCCCCTGCCGCACATCAAGGCTCCCATCTCCGTTTAGAACATTCATCCCTTAATCCATCATGTCACAACCCGTTACTTATACAGGAGTGGTCGCCATGGCTCCCGACCGCGGCATTGGTTACCGGGGGGCGCTCCCCTGGCATTTGCCGGACGACCTCAAGACGTTCAAGCGCATTACGACGGGGCACCCCGTGCTGATGGGCCGGAAAACGTATGAGAGCATAGGCAGGCCTCTTCCCGGCAGGCAGAACATCGTGCTGACCCGTGACCCGGCGTGGACGGCGGAAGGCGTTCAGGTGATTCATTCCGCAGGGGAGTTGGAATGTCTGGAATTGATGGAGCCGGAAATCATGGTTATCGGAGGGGCGGAGATTTTTTCCCTGATGATGCCGTCCATGTCCCGCATGTGGGTTTCCAAAGTAAAGGGGGAATATCCGGCGGACACTTTTCTTCCTCCGTTTGAGAACCGGCTGGAGCGTGCTGTCCTGAAGGAACGGTTTGAAGATTTTGACCTGTATTTGTACGAGCAGGTCAAATAGCCGCTCTTGTCCGTAACTCCGCTGGAGGCGCTGAAGCATAAAAAAGACGGAGCGGCCAGGGCCGCCCCGTCCTTCATGGAGCAGTTTTCCTTTACATTTATTCCGCCTTTCCGGCAAACAGGCCTTTCACCCATTCGCGGTAACGCTGGAACATGGCGTACAGGGCCGGAATGAACAGAATGCCCACCACTGTAGCGAGGATCATGCCGTAGAAGGTGGAGATGCCAATGGCTTTGCGGCTTGCCGCTCCCGCTCCGGAGGCGATGACCATGGGGAATACCCCGATGATGAAAGAAATGGCCGTCATCATCACGGCGCGGAAGCGCTGCCGGGCCCCTTCCAGGGCGGCTTCCTGGATGGGAACGCCGCGCTCCCGCTCCATCTTGGAGAATTCCACCATCAGAATGGCGTTTTTCCCGGCCAGGCCTACCAGCATCACCAGGCCGAGCTGAGCGTAAATGCTCAGGGGCGTGTTGCAGATAATCAGGCCGAGCAAAGCGCCCAGCAGGGCCACGGAGACGGAAACAATGACGGAAATGGGGACCGTCCAGCTTTCATATTGCGCCACCAGGAACAGGTAGCCGAAGAGCAGGGCCATCCCCATCAGCAGGACGATTTTCCCATCGTTCTGCCGTTCCTGATAGCTCATGTCCGTCCAGGTGATGGAGTAATTTTCCGGCAGCGGAATAGCCTCAATCTGGTTCATCAGCTCGCCGCTGCTGACGCCGGGTTTTGCCTGGGCGGTCACTTCCGCGGACATGAGCTGGTTGAAACGGGATATTTGCCGCGGCCCCACCATGTAAGACAGGGTGGCTACGGAGCTGAGCGGCACCATCTGGCCCTGATCGTTCTGAATGTAGGTGTTCATGATGTCATTGATGGTGGTGCGGTCCTCTGCCGCAGACTGCATCTTCACCTTGAACGTGTAGCCGATCAGGTTGAAATCATTGATGTACATGGAGGCCAGCTTGCTTTGAAGCGTCGTGAAGATGCGGCTGACGGGCACGTGCATGCTCTGAGCCTTTTCACGGTCGATGTTCAGGAAAAGCTGGGGGGTGTTCGCCTCATACGCGCTGCGGGCGTACATGGTTCCCGGCAGTTTGTTGATTTTGTCCAGCAGGTCGTTGGTCACTCGTTCCAGGTCTTTGGGAGTTTCCTCCCCGCTGGCCTGGAGCATGAAGGAGACGCCACCCGTCAGGCCCAGCCCCATGATGGCGGGCGGGCTGAACACGGTGGCCTTGGCCGCCGGAATTTCATCACACAGAACGGAAGCTTTCTGCATGATGGAATCCAGGGAGAGCTCCGGCGTCTTGCGTTTGTCCCAGGGGTCAAGCTGGGCGATGCACATGCCCAGGTTTTCTCCGTTGCCGCCCATGAAGCTGAATCCGGAAGTGGAGGAAACCTGGCGCACGCCGGGGATGCTCATCAGCTTCTGTTCCGCACTGCGCATGGCCTGTTCCGTACGGCCCAGCGTGGCGCCCGGGGCCAGCTGGATATCACAGAAAACGGTGCCCTTGTCTTCCGGCGGGAGGAAGGATTTGGGTACGGTCTCAAACAGTTTCCAGTTGCCGACCAGGACAGCGGCCAGCAGAATCAGCGTAAGCCACGCGCGGCGCACCATGATGCCGGCGCATTTGATATAGCTTTTGCGCGCCCATTCCAGAGAGGCGTTGAAGGGGCGGAAGAGGCTGAACCTGCTCTGTTTCTTTTGCTTCCTTTTCAGCAGCAGAACGCACAGCGCGGGGCTGAGCGTCAGGGAATTGATTGCGGAAAGGCAGAGGGCCACGCACATGGTTACGGAGAATTGCATGTAAATGTTCCCCACCATGCCGCCGAAGAAGGCGATGGGCACGTAAATGGCTACCGTCACCAGCGTGGTGGCGATGATGGCGCCTGTAATCTGGTGCATGCTCTTCCTGGTGGCTTCTTCCGGCGAGAGATCCTCCGTCTCCAGAATGCGCATCGTATTTTCCACCACGATGATGCCGTCGTCCACCAGGGACCCGATTACCAGAATAAGGCCGAACATGGTCAGCACATTGATGGAAAAGCCCAGGGGCAGCAGGATGGCGAAGGTTCCTATCAGGGAGACGGGAATGGCGAGCGCCGGAATGAGCGTGGCGCGCCAGTCCTGCAGGAACAGGTACGTGATGCCCACCACCAGAATCAGGGCGATGACAAGCGTTTCCACGATTTCCGCCATGGTGGCGGAAATGTATTGCGTGGGGTCGTAGCTCACGACGTAGCTCACACCTTCCGGAAAACGTTTTTCCAGCTTCTCCAGCGTGTCTTTCACGCCGTTCATGGCTTCCAGGGCATTGGCGTCATCCAGGCGGTACACTGCCATGTTCACGGAGTCTTCCCCGTTGTTGCGGCTGCTGCCCGTGTAGGTTTCCGCGCCCAGCTCAATGCGGGCAATGTCATCCAGCCGGGTAACGTGGCCGTCCTGGCCCGTGCGGACGATAATCTTGCTGAATTCCTCCACGGTCTGCAGTCGTCCGGTGACGTTTACCTTATATTGGATGAAGTTGTTTTCCCCTTCCGAGCCGATGGAGCCGGCCGCGGCCTGAACGTTCTGCGCCTTGATGGCGTTGGAAACGTCATCCGGCGTGATATTCAGGGCGGACATGCGCAGGGCGTCCAGCCAGATGCGCATGCTGTAATTCTTTTCCGGCATCAGGTTGACGGCAGAGATTCCCGGTACGCGGGCGACCTCATCCTTCACCCTGGTCTTGACGAAGTTGTTCAGCTCCAGGGAACTCATGCTGGTGGACCGGAAGGCGAAGAATCCCAGGATGTCAGAGGAGCGTTTCCTGATCTTGATGCCCTGGTCTGTCACCTCCTTGGGAAGTTTGTATTCCACCCGTTTCAAGGCGTTCTGAACGTTCACCATGTTGATGTCCGAATTCGTACCGCTCTTGAACGTCAGGGACAGGGAATACCCGCCGGTGTTATCCGATTTGGAGGAGAAATAGAGCAGGTTTTCCAACCCGTTGAGTTCTTCCTCAATGGGGGAAGCCAGCGTTTCCATCACCACCTGGGCGCTGGCGCCCGTATAGGTAGCCTGCACGTTGATGCTGGTGGGCGCGATTTCCGGATACTCCGCAATGGGGAGCTGGTTCAGGCAGATGCCGCCCGCCAGCATCATCAGGATAGCGATGACGATGGCGAATTTGGGGCGTTTGATAAACAGGTCCGCAATCATGGGTAGCTCAGTTTTGAACGGAATATACCGGATTCACCTTGGCGCCGGGACGCACCTTGTGCATGCCGTCGATGATGACGACTTCCCCTTCCTTGACGCCGGAACTGAAACACTGTTCATTATTGACCGTGTTGCCCAGCGTAACGTCCCGACGTTCCACGACGCCCTGGTCGTTGACGATGTAAACGTAGCTCTTGTAGGCATCGTGCATCACGGAGGAAATGTTGGCCGCCGGGAAGCGGTCCACATTTTTCTTGGAAAGATTAACCGTGACTACGCCGCCGGGCGTCAGCACGTCTTCCGGATTGGGGAATTTTGCCCAGACGTTCAGGGTGTCCGTGGTCGTCTGGACGGTATTGTCCGTCATGAAAATCCTGCCCGGCTGGTCGTATGCCTTGCCGTTGGCGAGGTTGACGGACACAAGAGCGTCTTTCTTCATATTTTCCTGGGTGCCGAACAGGGAAAGGAAATCGCGTTCACTGATAGGGAACTTCACGTACACTTCATCGATGCCTGTAATGGTCACCAGGGAACCGGAGGTGGGGGTAATGTAATTGCCCGTGGAAAAAGTGACGCGGCCTGTGCGGCCCGTGATGGGTGCCGTGAGCCTGGTATAGTTAAGATCGTCCTTCGCTACCGTAATGGCGGCGTTTGCGGACTGGATTTCCGCTTCCAGGGCATGCATGGTGCTCTTGGCGTTTTCCACCGTGTCCATGGAGACGGATTTGGAGGCCAGCAGCCTGTTATAGCGTTCAAAACTGTTTTTTGCGTAAAGCAGTTTGGCTTCAAGCTGGGCCTTTTTGGCTATCGCTTCCTCCACAGCCGCCCTGTAGCGCGTATCCTCAATTTCGAACAGGAGATCCCCCTTCTTCACGACTTTTCCTTCCCGGAAACGGGTGGCTACGATGTTGCCGGAGACGCGGGGCTGCACAGTCACCCGGTCAATGGCTTCCACCTGGCCGATGTACTTCTTGTTCACCGCACTGTCAATAGCGGCGGCTTTCTGGACGAGTACGGTACTGGGTTTGGCTGCAACCCCTCCCGGCGTTCCCTGGGAATAACCCGGAACAAACAGGGAAAAAAGCAGGCCGGAGCCGGCCAGCAGACGGAGGGGCGCCTTCCGATGATGCGTGTGTTTTTTCATATGGTATTATTTACTGTAAACGTGATTGTAAAGGGTATCCACAATACGGCAGAAATTCTCCTTGTCCTCTTGCGACAGAGTGTTGAACAGGGTATCCAGTTTTTCCTTCATGCCGTTGAAAAGCATTTGGAACCTGGATTCGCCTTCCTCGGAAAGGCGGATGCACAGGGAACGCCTGTCGCGGGGATTCTCCTTGCGGTCGAACAGGCCTTTCTTCACCATGCTGTCCACCAGCAGGGAGGTGGAGGGAATGCTCATGCGGAGATAATAGGCAAGCTCTTTCAGGGGAATGCCTTCTTGGCGGTTGGTCATCAGGTGGTTCAGGGCACCCAGGGCGTTCATCTGCCGGACGGAAAGCCCCATGATTTTCTGGTAATGGCTCTGATCCACCTCATTCAGGTTATCCCTTTTGAACTGGTGGAGGATCGTCTCGAATTTGTGAACGGAGGCTGTGATATCCGCGGCAGTCTGAAGCATGAGGGTGTTATGTCAAAACCGGTTAATTGTTGTCAAACTAAAACAAATAAAGTTGAGAAGTTATTGCTGTATTGAAATAAATCGGGTAACTGAAAAGTTACGGTTTCTTCACCGTACAAACCGCCGGCGGTTGCAGAAGTTGCAAAAAAAGTCTTTTTTTCTTGTCACCGGGGTATAAAGGCGTGTATAAGCTTCCACGTCCCCGCCATCAGGCAGGGACGGCATCCAAGGTTATGGAGCGGTAGCTCAGTTCGGTTAGAGCGCCAGCCTGTCACGCTGGAGGTCGCGGGTTCGAGCCCCGTCCGCTTCGCCACCTTGTTCAGAAGAAACAGCCGCCTCCAAGCGGCTTTTTTGTGCCCGGATTGCTGCTGTTCCCGTATTCCGCTTGCTGTTTCAGGAAAATCGTCCGGGATGGCCCCTGCTTCTGAGGCATGGGGGTGGAATTTGCTTTTTACTCCGCTGACGATGCGTTTTCCGGAATTTGACTTTATCTCAACAGCGCGAAATGTACCGCGTCCCTTCCGGTTTGCGGGAAAATGACTGTTTTTCCTTCCCGTTGGAGAACTGCTTTCCTGCAGGGCGGGGGAGCGTGCTTGATTTAGGAGCAATTTTCCCTCATGATGTCAGCATGATTCTGGAACTGCACTCCCCGCTGGACATGCATCTTCACCTGAGGGACGGCGATATGCTGAAGCTGGTCGCCCCGTTAAGTTCCGCCTCTTTTGCCGGAGCGGTCATCATGCCCAACCTGGTGCCTCCGGTGGCTGATGCGGATGCGGTACAGGCTTACCGGCAGCGGGTGCTGGACGCTTGCGGAGACGATGTGTTCCAGCCGTACATGACGGCATTTTTCCGTTCCTATTCCGAGAAGGAATTGTCCCGGCTCAAGGAACTGGTGTTCGGCATCAAGCTGTACCCGGCAGGGGCCACCACGAACAGCGAGGGCGGAGTGAAGGCCATGAAGGATGCGGAAGCTACCCTGTCCATCATGCAGGAAATGGATATTCCTTTGCTGGTGCATGGCGAAAGCCACGGCTTCGTGATGGACCGGGAGGCCGAATTCCTGGATGTTTACCGTGATTTGGCCACGCGCTTCCCCCGGCTTACTATCTGCATGGAACATATTACCACGGCCGCCGCCGTGCAGCTGCTGGACGAATTTGAAAACCTGGCCGCCACGGTAACCCTCCAGCATCTTCTCATTACTTTAGACGATGTGGCCGGAGGCATGCTGAGGCCGCATCTGTTCTGCAAGCCGATCGCCAAAAGGCCGGAAGACCGGGAAGCCCTGTTGCAGGCTGCCCTTTCCGGGCATCCCCGTCTCATGTTCGGCAGTGACTCCGCCCCCCATCCCATCCATGCCAAGGAAGCGTGCGGATGCGCCGCCGGCGTATTTACCGCCCCCATCGCCCTTCCTCGTCTGGCGGCCCTGTTTGACGAACACGGAGCCCTGGACCGGTTGCAGGGCTTCGTTTCCAGTCATGCCTGCGCTTTGTACGGGTTGAATCCGCCTGCCAGGACGGTCCGTCTGCAGCGGCGTGAAATGCTGGTGCCAGACGCTTATGAAGGGCATGGACAGAAAGTGGTGCCGATGGATGCCGGATGCACCATTCCCTGGAGAGTGATGTGAGGGGCTTTTCCAGGGGAAGATGACAGAAAGCAATTTAAGGGAGCTGTCTTTATACTGGATATTCCGGGCGATCTCACTACAATCCCTGCCCATGGATCGGATTCGCGTTTATACGGGTGGAGTGGCTTCCTGTAATGGTTACCTCTTCAAAACGAGGGATAACACTTACGTGGCTGTGGATGCTCCGTCCGGTTTCGCGGACTGGATCTATTCCAAAAAGCCCGATATTATCATCACGGACCTTCTCATTACCCACCAGCATTTTGACCATGTGGAGGACGCCTGCCGCATGCGCCAGATTTTCGACTGCCGCATTCATGCCGGGCAGCCCTACAATGAAAGCCTGACGCTGGAAAAAATGGCCCGCGACGCCTGGGGGCTTCCCCTCAATGTTCAGCCGTTTGTGGTGGATGAAATACTTACTCCGGACATTCACACGGCGAACTGGGGCGGTCTGTTGTGGCATCTCCACCAGGTGCCCGGCCATTCTCCGGACAGCATTGTTTACGATTTGCCGGATGAAGGAATCATGTTTACTGGTGACGTCATTTTTGCCGGCTCCATCGGGCGGACGGACCTCCCGGGGGGGAACCTGCGCCTGCTGAAACAGGGCATTGAAAAGAAAGTGCTCAACCAGCCCGCCACGACCATGATTTTCCCAGGACACGGGCCTTATACCACCGTAAAGAACGAACTGCTGACCAATCCGTTCATCTCCTGACCGCGGTTCCTGCGCCGCTGTGCGGAATCGTGTTCTACTCTTTAGCAAGCATACAAGATCAATGTTATTTTCAGAATTAGGTTTATCGGAACCCGTCTTGAAGGCGGTGGAGAAATGCGGTTATGAACATCCCACCCCCATTCAGGAGCAGGCCATTCCCGTCATTCTGGAAGGCAGGGACCTCATTGGGGCCTCACAGACGGGAACGGGAAAAACCGCCGCTTTTGCCCTCCCTCTGCTGACGAAACTTCAACCCATCGGCAAACCTCAGATACTGGTGCTGGAACCCACCCGTGAACTGGCCGACCAGGTGGCGGAAGCCTTTGCCGAATACGGTGAATTTACCGGATTGAAAGTAGCGTTGCTGTACGGCGGAGTGGGATACGGAAAGCAGACGGAAGACCTGAAAAAAGGAGCGGACATCGTTGTGGCCACCCCCGGCCGTCTGGTGGACCACTTCTACCGCTGCACCATGCGCTTCGGTGAAGTCAAGGCCCTGGTTCTGGATGAAGTGGACCGAATGCTGGACATGGGGTTCCTGCCCATTGTCCGTAAAATCGTCAACCTCTGTCCGTGGGAAGGAAGGCAAACCCTCTTCTTCTCCGCCACCATGCCTCCGGTCATCGCGGGATTTGCCAAATGGTGCCTGACGGACCCTGCGGAAGTTACCATCGCCCGGCGTGAAGTGGCCGCCACCATCAGCCATGCCTTTTATCCGGTAGCTCTGGACCAGCGGGATGAACTGCTGTTGGCCCTGCTCAAGGGGACGGACTTCCGTTCCGTCATGATTTTCACCCGCACCCGCAAGGAGGCGGATGCGGTATGCGGCATGCTCAAGCATCATGGCTACCGCGGGGAAGTGGCCGTCATGCACTCCGACATTCCCCAGAAGGAACGCATGGAGGCGCTTAAGGGATTCAAGAGCGGAAAATACGATATTCTGGTGGCTACGGATGTGGCGGCGCGCGGCATTGACATCAGCGGCGTGACCCACGTCATCAATTACCGCGTTCCGGAAAACGCGGAAGACTATGTGCACCGCATCGGCCGTACCGGTCGCGCGGAAGCTTCCGGGGATGCGTTCACGATCATGACGGCGGATGAGCTGGACTTTGCTGCGGCTGTGGAAAATTTCATCGGGAAACCCATTGAACGCAAAAAACTGGACGGGTTCAACTACACGTACACCGCCCTGTTGGAAGACAAGCCCGTCAAATCCGTCCGCAAGCCCAAACCCGCAGTTCCCAAGCGCCGCAGGCGCTAAGAAGGGGGAAACATGATGTTTCTCTCTGATGGAATGAAAATCATCCCATGCGCATTCTTGCCATAGACCCGGCCATCCGCAACACGGGTTATGCCGTGGTGGAGGGAGATTACCGGCGCGCGCGCGCCCTGGACTATGGAACGCTTACCATTCCCCGGAGCGTGTCCCAGTCCGGCTGCCTGCTTGCCATCAAGCAGCATTTGGGCAATCTCATTGACAAATGGAACCCGGATGAAATGGCGGTGGAGCGCATCATCTATGTCCAGTCTCATCAGACGGCCATCACGATGGGGGCGGCCAAGGCGGCCGTGGTCATTGCCGCGGCGGAAGCCGGGCTGCGTATTATGGAATATTCCCCCAAAAGCGTGAAGCTTTCCGTCGTAGGGCGCGGGGCCGCTCAAAAAACGCAGGTCGCCTTCATGGTGCGGGCTCTTTTGGAACTCCGGGAAACGCCGGAATCCGATGCCGCCGACGCTCTGGCGATCGGCCTCACCCACCTCTTCTCTGCGGACCCTTTGAAGGCCCACATGATGGAGAGGAAATACATTTAGCAGTGATGAGAGATGAGCGTAAAAACCGCACTTGCAGCCCGCGAATTGAAATTTGACTGCCCGGCGCTGTTCTCTAATCACTGATTCAAGCCGTCAGGGCTTGAACGTCCTCCCTTTCCCGTCCTGCCACGCCTTGAGCAGGGAAGCATACATTTTATTGAGCTGTTCCAGGGTAGCTACACGGAATTCCACGGTATTCGTATTCGGGTAAGCTTTCGCAACGGTTGTATCCGGGTCAATGCTGCCTCCCGTTGCCCGGTTGACGGCGCCGGCCCCAAGCTCCTTCGCACGGTCAGTCACATTCCTGATGGCGTTGATACCGGAATTTTGACCCAGCGTTTCCAGATAATAAAACTTGGTGGGCGTATTACCCAGGGTAATCAGCGTTACTTCATACACCATGCAGGTATTGTCCAGAATATACTTGTGCTGAGCCACCGCTACAATCCGGCTGAGATGCACCACATACTGTCCCTCCGGAAAATTGCCTATCCAGAACTGGCTCTGGTTGTAGTCATCCGTGGACGGGACGGCGGCTCCTTTCTTGGACTGGGCGGAAAGAGGTGCGGCTGCACAAACAAATAGAGCTAAAACAGAAAGGAAGAATCGTTTCATGCTTTCTATTTAATATCAGCTCTTACTGTATGGGAAGGAAAAATCGTTGAATGTTTGCGGGGGAGAACATGTCTGTCCATCGATAAATGTCGTCCCTTTTTTCAGTTGCTCCCTTGCGCCGGAATACATGACTTGTTTGAATAATATTTACAGGCACAGTTCATGATATTGATAGAAAATGCCACTACTCCTGTTTCCAGATGAAAAACCTGAAACGTACGTAAACAGGTAATGGAATCAGGGTGTTATGGCATGGAAATTTCCATGGAACTTATCCATGCATCCGAGCAATTCCCTGAATTTATCCGTATTGCCTTCAATTTTAATCATGCCTTTATCCAGAGCTGTCTTTAAGGGCATTGCCCGCATGGCGACCAGGGCGAAGTGGAGCCTGTCTCCGGTGATGACTGCGTCGGGATGTTTGACCAGTTTTCCTTCGCGGTACATCAGCACTTCGTTTTCAATCCAGAAGCCGTATGATCTTCCGTTTTGGGCAATCCAGTTGAAAGCCAGTTTTTTCCCTTTGGATTTCTCACTATTCAGGCTGACGCCCAAATAGTCGAACAGCAGTTCCGGAGTCAGGGCATATAAAGTGTCCGTCAACGTGAGTTCGCGGGAGTTTTTAAGCAGCCCGATTCCCGGTCCTCCGGCATTGACGAGAAGTTCATCGTTCCGGAATACGGATTCCGTTTGATAACCGAATTGTTTCAACATATTTCTTACCAGATTCCTTATGTTTCCTCTTTTTAGATGGGCAGACATAACGTGCCTTAATGTCTCGGCATCTTGACGATAGTCCTTTTGCCCGGTGATTTCCGGAGGGCTATTCCTGATTCTGCCGCTTTCCGGAATCGGATTGATTATTCCCTCAATTTCTGCGGGGGAATACCCTTTGCTAACCAGGTTCAATATCCGGTCATGCATGTATTTGCAGTTGCGGCATTCCTTGGCCAGGAACCGTTTGATATTTTCTTTTCCTATTCTGGGCCAATGGTGTTGTGAGAATAAAATCTCTATTTTGTCTTCATAACGCTGAATGGCTTGATCAAGGGCTTTCCACCTGTTTTTTGCGTCCCTTATTTTGGATACTCCCAGAGTGCAGATATCATGTATGGCGCTTGCCGTGTCCTCTCCATAAAAAAGCGCCTTGAATTGGGGAAAATACATCAGTGCGGCAGAAGAGGCTCCCATTCCGGGAACCGCCATGAATTCCATTTCTATGCCGTCTATGTCCAGCCCGGATGCCGTTCTTTTGGTACTGGCAAAATAGTTGGTATGTGGATGTGCATCTACAACAGCCTTGATTGGCCGTTTTCCCGCCTTCCGGTAGTAGAGGTCAAGACTCTCGGCCATGGTTTCTTTCGGGACGAAAGGGGCAATGATCATGATGCCTTCCCGTCCTTCAATAATAGTTATGTTCGGAAAACCTCCGCCGTGAATCTGGTAAATTCCTTTTGTGACTTCGGACAGCGAGTTTTTAACATTGGGACGGGAAATGCTCCACGTACCCGGTTTGTCCCCGGGGCCTTGTTCCGCATCTTGAATGCCTTGACGGTCATTTTGATTCGCATCGTAAACTCCGGGAGATTTTTTGTTGTCTTCAACGGGATGCCTTAGCACCTTTTTGGATTGTTTTGCCATACCGACGCCTGTACCGCCCCATGCAAATATTGCCAGAAGCGTGGCTGTCAAATAGTTCATTTTTGTTTTCATGATCGGAGTTTTATTAACGGAACGCGTGAAAAGTAAAAGGAAGGCCGGTTCCCATATTTTACTTTGCAGGAACAATAGACTTGCCAATAAAGAACAATGTTCGAAAAATGGCAGTATGTTAATATCTGATTACTAAAGTTTTTAGCTGATTGGCCGGAATTCCCGTAGCAAACGGGAAGTTTTTCGTTTTTTTATACCGCTTATTCTTCTGGTGGAAAGGGGTTGGTATTCGGAGTGCCTTGAAGTAGAGGGGAAAAATCTGTAAAAGGATTTTTTGCCCGTTTTCAACGGGGTTATGGAAAGAACATGGCTGGAAATGCGGAAAAGGTTATGTTAATGAACAGGGCATGGAAAGATTGTATCGTCCGAATGTTGCGGGGATGATGGTTCGGCAGGACGGGAAATTGTTGATTTGCGAGCGTTCCGGGCAGAAAGGGGCCTGGCAGTTTCCCCAGGGAGGAATTGATCCGGGGGAAACGGCTTTGGAAGCCGTGCGGCGCGAGATTGGAGAGGAAGTGGGGTTTTTACCGTCCCAGTATGATATTGTGGAATCCCGGAGGGGGTATCGTTACGATTATCCGCCGGAGGTGCTGGAGTATGTCCGTGAAAAGCGGCGGCAGCCTTTTGTTGGGCAGGAGCAGGAGTACTTCCTGTGCCGGCTGCATGCGGACGCTACGGAACCCGTCCTGGATGACCGGGAGTTTTGCGACTACAAGTGGATAGCCCCAGCCGAATTTAAGCTGGAGTGGCTGCCGGAGTTTAAAAAGAAAGTTTACGCCAGGGTGCTGGAAGATTTCTTTAATGTCCGGGCGCGGGATAAGTGAAGTGGCTCAGCAGGTCATGTGCGGCGGAAACGGGGTCCATTTTGTCCCCCGCCACCATGTTTTCCAGAATGGGCATGCGGGACGCTACGGCGGGGTGCTGTTCAAAAGCGGTGAGCAGCGCTTCATGCACCAGGGACTGGACCCATGAAAGGGACTGGCTCCGGCGGCGGCTGTACCAGAATCCGGATTCCTTCATGCTGTCCCGGAAGCGGAAGAGCGTTTCTTCAATGGTGTCCAGGCCGCGTCCTTCCAGGGAGGAGCAGGTGAGGACGGAGGGCGTCCAGCCGGGAGTGGGGCTTTGCAGGTAGTGGAGTACCATTTTCAGTTCCTGGCAGTGGGCTGCGGCGCGCTGGCGGTTGTCGCCGTCATCCTTGGTAACTACCAGAATATCCGCCAGTTCCATGATGCCCCGCTTGATGCCCTGGAGATCGTCTCCGGCGCCGGTGATGAGCAGGAGCATGAAAATGTCCACCATGGAGCGCACCGTAGTTTCCGACTGGCCGACCCCCACGGTTTCAATGAGAATAATGTCAAAGCCCGCGGCTTCGCATGCAATCATGGTTTCACGCGTTTTCCGGGCTACGCCTCCCAAAGAGCCGCCGGAGGGGGAAGGGCGGATGAAGGCGTTTTCTTCTCCGGAGAGTTCCTCCATGCGTGTTTTGTCTCCCATAATGGAACCGCGGGAGACTGAAGAAGACGGGTCAATAGCCAGCACGGCCACCTTGAACCCTTTTTTGCACAGGTAAGTGCCGAAGGCTTCAATGAAAGAGGATTTCCCGGCGCCCGGAACGCCCGTAATGCCGATGCGGACGGCGTTGCCAGAATGGGGCAAGAGCCTGGAGATGAGGGCGCGGGAAGATTCCTGGTCCCGGACGGCATTGCTTTCTATCAGTGTAATGGCCCTTCCCAGCAGGGCGCGGTTTCCGGCCAGTACTCCCTGGGCCAGTTCTTCTACGGAAGGGCGGTGCGGACGTGCAAATTTGATGTTGCTCATGGAAAAAGAGAGGGCGGATTATTTGAAAGGCGGTTCGTTTTCTTTGGTGCGCTCCATATCATAATTGAAGCGTTTGAGGATGAATTGACGGTGGTCGGCCAGCTTGCGCCGGAAGTTTTCCCAGGAGCGCGCGCTCATCGGTGACCAGCCGGCTTCCGCAATGGCGCAGGCACGCGGATAGGCGCGGTAGAGAATGTGGTTCAGGGAAGGGAGATGTTCTCCCCACACGGTGCCCTGAACGCCGATGATATGGTTTGTTTCCTTTTCTGGTCTGCCGTAGGCGGGGTCCAGCCTGTAGCTTTGCTCCAGCGTGGTGGTGGGCATCCATCCCCGGTTGTTTTGCCCTGGAAGTTGCGGATAGTCCAGGTAGCAGTGTTCCCCGGCAGCAATGATCAGGAAGAGCCCCTGCTTTTTCGTCTCCGTGATGGTGGATGGAGTCAGTCCCATGCGCCAGGTGAAGACGGTGTCTCCTTTGTTGTAGATGTTGGCCCTGGCCCACGGTTTTTCATACCATAGTTGGATGCGCTTGCCGTGACCAGCCAGCATGGAGGACATTTTTTTGATGAATTCCTTCAATTCCTCGTGGACGTCCTTCATGCCTTTTTGCTCCCGGTACTGGATGCTGAGGGGGCATTTGGCCCAGGTTTTTTCCAGGGGTGCTTCATCGCCGCCCAGATGGACGATGCCGGACGGGAAAATATCTTTGAGTTCCTTGAAAACAGCGGCATAAAATTTCCAGACTTCCGGTTTGTGCGGGCAAATGAGGTGGAGGGTGACGCCTTCATCGGTCTTCACTTTCGTATCCGGGTTCGGGAAGCAGAAGAATTCCGGGTAGGCTGCCGCCAGGGCCTGGTTGTGCCCCGGCACGTCTATTTCAGGGATGACCTCAATGCCGAGCGCTGCGCAGTACGCCACCAGCTCCTTCAGTTCCTGTTTGGTGTACATCCCTTCATGGGGAATTCCGTTGCGCATGCTTTCTTTCCGTTTGGAGGAGATGCTTTTGAGTTTGGGGTAGCCGGGCACCGGAAGACGCCACCCCTGGTCGTCCGTCAAGTGGATCTGGAGCTTGTTGAATTTGTAGTAGGCCATCATATCCACAAATTTTTTCAGATCGGCCGTGGGGATGAAAAAGCGTGCGGGATCTACCATGAGGCCGCGCCACGGATAGCGCGGCTTGTCCGTGATGACGCCGCAGGGGATACCCTCCGGCTGTCCCGCCAGCTGGTCCCGGAGCTGGCGGAGGGTTGCCAGCCCGTAAATTCTGCCTTCCCTTCCTCCGGAAGCAAGGTGCGCCCCCTGCGGGGTGACTGTGAGCCGGTAGGCGTCCGTTCCCAGGGTCGGAACTTCCTGGTCGGAAAGAAGTTTCAAGGTTCCGGTACTGTTGTGCTGCAGCTCCGTTTTTTCCGGTTCAGGGATAACGCTGTATTTGTCCGTTGCGGCGGCACATGCCATGTGGGCGGAAAAAATGGCGCAGGCCAGGATGAGGGGCAGTTTAAACATCATGAAGAACTGTTTCGGAAAAGATTCTACCATGGTAAGGGATGCGTGATAAGGAAAAACGGTGAAATTACTTGTTGTTTTCCCAGCGGAAGGCCGGTTCATTCCCCTGAGTGCGCTCCATATCATAATTGAAGCGTTTGAGGATGAATTGACGGTGGTCGGCCAGCTTGCGCCGGAAGTTTTCCCAGGAGCGCACGCCCATCGGTGACCAGCCGGCTTCCGCAATGGCGCAGGCGCGGGGATAGGCGCGGTAAAGCAAGTGGTTCAAGTCCGGCAGGCGTTCCGCCCATACGGGGGCATGCACGCCCCGGATATGGCCTGCCTCCTTCTCCGGTTTTCCAAAAGCGGGATCCAGGTCATAACATTTTTGCAGGGTGGTGGTTTTCATCCATCCCCAGTTGCGCTGCCCCTGAATCTGGGGAAAATCCAGGTAACAGTATTCGCTGGAGGCCATAATCAGGTTCAATCCCGCCTTTTTCGTCTTCTCAATGGACTGGAGGGCCTGGCCTTGCCGCCATGCGTAAACCGTTTCCCCCGGATGGTAAATGCCGGCGTTCCCCTCATACCAGAATTGCGGCGTTTGCCCGTTTTTGGCAAGCAGAGCTGCCGTTTTCGCAAAAAAGGCTTTCATCTGTTCCTGTTCGTCTTTCATGGCTGCCCTGGTCCGGGCTTCCCGGCACAGAGGGCATTTTTCCCAGAGTTCCGTGGGGGCCTCGTCCCCGCCCAGATGAACGATACCGGACGGGAAGATATCCTTGAGTTCATTAAAGACGGAGGCATAAAATTTCCAGACTTCCGGCTTCTGGGGACAGACCAGTTCCTTGCTGTTTCCCGCTGTCGTCCGCACGTTCATGTCCGGTTTGGGGAAGCAGAAAAATTCCGGGTAGGCTGCCGCCAGGGCCTGGTTGTGCCCCGGCACGTCTATTTCAGGGATGACCTCAATGCCGAGCGCTGCGCAGTACGCCACCAGCTCCTTCAGTTCCTGTTTGGTGTACATCCCTTCGTGGGGGATTCCGTCTCCGAAGCTTTCCGCCCGCCTGGAGGCGACGCTTTTCAATTTGGGGTAACCGGGCACGGGCAGCCTCCAGCCCTGGTTGTCCGTCAGATGCAGGTGCAGCTTGTTGAATTTGTAGTAGGCCATGAGGTCCACGAATTTTTCCAGGTCCTTGACGGGGATGAAATGCCGCGCGGGGTCCACCATGAGGCCGCGCCAGGGGTAGCGCGGCTCGTCCGTAATGACACCGCAGGGGATGCCCTCCGGCTGCTCCGCCAACTGGTCCCGAAGCTGGCGGAGGGTTGCCAGCCCGTAAATTCTGCCCTCCTTTCCTCCGGAAGCGAGGTGCGCTCCCTGCGGGGTGACCGTGAGCCGGTAGGCGTCCGTTCTCAGGGACGGAGCTTCCCGGTCGGAAAGAAGCTGTAAAGTTGTTGCTGTTTCTTGCTTGAGTTCCGTTCTGGACGGCTCAGGGATAATGCTGTATTGGGCTGCCGCTTCTGCCGGAGGGGAGAAGGAGAGCAGAATGCCGCCGAGAAGGAATAAAAGACGTGCCATATTTCCAATATAAACGGGGAGGAAACAGGTTCTGTCAAAGAATCATCTTTTGCTTCCAGATTTTTTACCGTCTCCTTGTTGTCCGGTTTGTGGGAAGGGGTAAAAAGAAAATAAAAGAGCCGTCTCCGGAGAGACGGCTCTTTTATTAGAAGTGGTAGCCCTATGAGGACTCGAACCCCAAAATACGGAACCAGAATCCGCTGTGTTACCGATTACACTATAGGGCTATGTAACGGACGCTTTGAAAGCGCGGGCGCATTAAAGCGGAACCGGCCGTTTTTTGCAAGTTTTTTTTTACTCAAAGATATGTTTTGATTGGAAAAAGGCTGTGCAGGGAAGCGGCAGGCTGTTTTTTCCGGAATTATCCGGCCAGGCTTTGAAAGTACGCCTGCACATGTTCCTCTGTGATTTGCTGGCGGTGCGCCTGTTCGTGCCTGCCCTGGGATTGCTTCCATGGGGAGGACGGGGCGGTGTTGATGCGTCCGAGCTGCTGGGCCGTATATTTGCCATAGACGTTCCAGATATGCTCCAGAAAAGGAATAATGTCCGTTTCCTCCTCCAAAGGGGGCTGGCGGCGGCTGGGATGTTCTATGGAAGAGTAGGGCGGCTGATCCTTGTATTCATGATAAATGGAAGGGAGTACCGGACCGGAAGGCCAGGCTTCCACCCGTTCATTGATCAGGAAACCGCCAGTCCGGTGCAGATGCCACCAGTCCGCCAGAATGACCAGATGGTTCAGTTTGACGGGCGTCAGGACGAGTCCCTTGGCGTTCGCCTGCTGAATGAACCAGTTGCAGAGTTTTTGCGTGGTAGTGGAGTTTGCCATGCTGAAATGGGTTGCCTCCATTATAAAATGGCCGCAGGTATTTCTCAACACTAAATCCGCTTGCAGTTCCAGCGCTCTGGCGGTCGGGATAGGCAAATGGCTGTGCGGGATTCGGCAGGTCCCCGGCATGCTGCTTCCTGCTCCGCAGGCGGAATGCCTGAAAATATGGCGCAGGTTGTTCTAGCGGGGGAGGGAGCCGGAGATTCCCCTCTCCCGGGCAGCTGATGGTAATGTACTTCCCCCTCCGGAGATTTCCGGGTCAGGCCGTGTGCATGGCAGCGGAGTTGCTTTCCTGGGAAAATAAGACTGTCAAAGGGAAAGAAAGCGCGCCCTGCGGACAACGTCTTCCGGAGAAAGGGCGTAAAGGCTGTCCAGCAATGATACGGCAAAGGAACCGGGGAAGGGGCTTTGTTCAAAGGCCATTTCTCCGGCAATGCCCATGAGTACGGCCGTGGAAACGGCCGCCTGCAAGGGGGTGGGGGAGACGGCGGCACAGGCGGCGGACAGTGCTCCCATGGAACAGCCCACGCCCGTGACCCGGGACATCATGGCGTGTCCGTTTTCCGTGGCGGTTACCTGGCGGCCGTCCGTGGAATAATCCGTACGCCCTGTAACGAGCACGGCCGCCCCTGTGTGCAGGGCCAGTTCCCTGGCCGCATGCAGGGCGTCTGCGCTGGAGCTGGTGCTTTCCGGCCCTTTCGTGACGGAGGAATAGCCGGCCAGGGCCATGATTTCAGAAGCGTTTCCGCGGATGATGCGGGGGGATTGTTCCTTCAATTGCCCCGCCAGCCGCGTGCGCAGGGAAAGAGCCCCTACGGCCACAGGATCCAGCACCCAGGGGATATTCAGCCGATTGGCTTCCCGCACCGCTGTTTGCATGGCGGCTCCCTGTTCGCGCGTCACGGTGCCCAGGTTGACCAGCAGGGCGCCTGTTCCGCTGCGGAGCATGTCCGCCGCTTCTTCCGCGTCGTTGAGCATGGCGGGGACGGCGCCTATGGCCAGCAGGAGATTGGCCGTCAGGGGCTGGACGACGGAATTGGTCAGGGAGAGAACCAGCGGGGCCGTTTCCCGGATTTTTTCCAGATCGGCGGCAACGGCTTGAACAAGGTCTGTCGGTGAAAGCATGGCGTAAAAAAGTGCTTGATTGTCCGGTGTTTCCTGCGGTTCGTCCGTCAGGCAAGAGCCCGTGCGGCGGCTTCCGGATTCTCCGCTCCGCAAATGGCGGAGACAACGGCAATTCCGGAGGCGGTTCCCGTGGCGCGCACTTGCCGGGCCCGTTCCGCGTCCAGGCCGCCGATGGCGACAACAGGCAGGGGAGATTGGGAAGCCAGAGCGGCGAAGCCTTCCACGCTCAGCACGGGAGGGGCGTTCAGTTTGGAAATGGTGGGAAAGACGGGGCCCATGCCCAGGTAGTCCACCAGGGATGCATCCACGGCGCGGAGCTGTTCCTTATTGGAGACGGACAGTCCCAGGATTTTATCCGGGCCGATCATGGCTCTGACGGAGGGAACCGGAAGATCCCTCTGGCCGATGTGGACGCCGTCTGCTTCCAGCGCCAGAGCCAGGTCAATGCGGTTGTTGACGATGAAGGGAATACCGCGGGAGGCCAGGAAATCCCGTATGGGCAAAGCTTCCCGGTAACAGGTTCCCGCATCCGGATTGGTGGAGCGGTACTGCACCATGGTAACTCCTCCGTCCGCCGCTTTCCGGACGGTTTCCAGAAGGCTGTAGCGGCATTTGGACGCTTCATCCGTGACCAGGTAGAGATGGAGATTGAATTTTTTCATGGCAGGGAATGGAAGGAATCAGTCCGTAAACAGAGGGGTGGAAAGATAGCGGTCTCCCGTGTCCGGCAGCAGGACGACGATGGTCTTGCCTTCATTCTCCGGGCGCCGCGCCACCTGTGTGGCGGCCCAGAGAGCAGCGCCGGAGGAAATGCCCGCCAGCACGCCGTCCGTGCGCGCCAGTTCCTTCCCTGTGGAGAAAGCGTCTTCATTGGTGACGGTGATGACTTCATCGTACACGGAGGTATCCAGCGTTTCCGGCACGAAGCCCGCGCCAATGCCCTGAATCTTGTGGGGGCCGGCCGTGCCCTGGGTCAGCACGGGGGAGGAGAACGGCTCCACAGCAACGACCCGGATGCCCGGATTACAGGATTTAAGGTACTTGCCCACGCCTGTGATGGTGCCTCCGGTACCCACGCCCGCCACAAAAATATCCGCTTTGCCTTCTGTATCATTCCAGATTTCCGGGCCTGTGGTGCGGAAATGCGCTTCCGGGTTGGCCGGGTTGGCGAACTGGCCGGGAATAAAGCTGTTGGGCAGTCCTGCGGCCAGTTCCTCCGCCTTGGCGATGGCTCCCTTCATGCCCAGCGCGCCGTCCGTCAGCACCAGTTCCGCGCCGTAGGCTTTCAGGAGGTTGCGGCGTTCCACGCTCATCGTCTCCGGCATGGTCAATATAATCCGGTACCCGCGTGAAGCAGCCACCGCCGCCAGGCCGATGCCCGTGTTTCCGCTGGTGGGCTCAATGATGACGGAATCCGGCTTCAGCTTCCCGGCGGCTTCCGCCGCATCAATCATGGCCTGGGCAATGCGGTCTTTCACGCTGCCGGCGGGGTTCAGGTATTCCAGCTTGGCCAGGATAGTGGCGTTCAGGCCATTCCTGCGTTCGTAATTGGTCAGTTCCAGCAACGGGGTGCCGCCGATCAGTTCCGTAATGTTTTTGTAAATTCTCATGGCTTGTAGGAAAAGAGCGTTGTTGCCGTTAAATCGTTAGAGAATGGCGCGGAAGCCTTGTTCCAAATCTTCCAGAATATCGTCGATATGTTCCGTCCCGATGGAGAGCCGCACAGTGGATGGCGTAATTCCTCCCGCCTTCAGTTCCTCCTCCGTCATCTGGGAATGGGTGGTGGAGGCCGGATGAATCACCAGGGACTTGACGTCCGCCACGTTCGCGAGCAGGGAGAATAGTTCCAGGCTTTCACAGAACTTGCGAGCTTTTTCCGCGCCGCCCTTGATTTCAAAGGTGAAGATGGAGCCGCCCCCGTTCGGGTAATATCTCTTGTAAAGGTCGTGGTTCGGATGGTCCGGCAGGGAGGGGTGGTTCACTTTTTCCACCTGGGGATGGGAGGACAGATAGTCCGCTACGCGCAAAGCGTTCTGCACATGGCGTTCCACCCGCAGGGAGAGTGTTTCCAGCCCCTGGAGAAGCAGGAAGGAATTGAACGGGCTGATGGTGGCTCCCGTATCCCGCAGCAGGGTGGCCCGGATTTTGACGATATAGGCCAGATTGCCGCATACCTCAGCGAACACGGCTCCGTGGTAATTGGGGTTGGGCTTGCTGATGCCGGGGAACTTGTCGTTCTGCGTCCAGTCGAATTTGCCGCCGTCCACAATCACGCCGCCCATCACCGTGCCGTGGCCGCCGATGAATTTGGTAGCGGAATGCACCACGATGTCCGCTCCGTGTTCCAGGGGGCGGAACAGGAAGGGCGTGGCGAACGTGCTGTCCACAATGAGCGGGATGCCGTGGGCGTGCGCCACTTCCGCCAGCGCTTCCATATCCACGATGTCGCAGTTCGGGTTGCCCAGGCTTTCCACGTACAGGGCCTTGGTATTGTTCCGGATGACCCTGGAAAAATTCTGAACGTCCCTCGCGTCCACAAAAGAGGTTTCTATGCCGGCGTCCGCCAGCGTATTGGCAAAGAGATTGTACGTTCCGCCATATACGGTGGAGGAAGAAACAATGTGGTCCCCGGCCCGGGCGATGTTCTGGATGGCATACGTGACTGCGGCTGCCCCGGTGGATACGGCCAGAGCGGCCGCCCCTCCTTCCAGGGAAGCGATGCGTTGTTCAAAAACATCTGCGGTAGGGTTCATCAGGCGGTTATAGATATTGCCCGGCTCCGCCAGGGCAAAACGGGCCGCCGCCTGTTCCGAGTCTTTGAAGACATAGGAAGTGGTGGCGTAAATAGGCACGGCACGCGCATCGGTGGCCGGGTCCGGACTTTCCTGACCCACGTGGATCTGGCGTGTTTCAAATCGATGGTTCTTACTCATGTTTTTATATTCCTATCGGAAAACTAGGGAATAGATAATGAAAAGGAAAGCCCATGTCAAGCTCCGGGTAAAAAAAACGGGACATGGGCCGGAATGGGAAAAGGTGGAGAAATGTTCAGGCCCGCGGCCGCTGTTTAAATGCCGGCTCCGTAGTCGCAGCCGATTTCCTTCTGCTGCTCGGCCAGATCTTCCAGCGTTACGCGGCGCAAATAATTCTCAATGACTTGCTGAAGCCCGCGCCAGAAAGGCAACGTGGCGCATCCTGCCGCCCGCGGGCACGGATTTTCGTGGGGAGCCGTGCAGGAAATAGGCAGAAGGGAGCCTTCCGTCAGTTTCAGGATTTCTTCCGTGGTGTATTCTCGCGGATGTCTGGAAAGGCGGTATCCTCCCGCCTTTCCCCGGAAGCTCTGGACAAATCCCGCTTTCAAGAGGATGGCGATAATCTGTTCCAGATAACGTACGGTAATGTCCTGCCTGGCGGAAATCTCCTTCAGGGAAACGTAGCCTTCGTTGCGGTGATGGGCGAGATCAATCATCAGGCGCAGCGCGTAACGTCCTCTGGTGGAAACCTTCATCATATCGGTTAAATAAACGATATTTCCGGATGCCCGTCAATAGGGAATGAAGGTTCCACGCGGAATGGCGGACTTCTTCCCCGGTTGAAAGTCTAATAATTGTAATGGCGGGGAACCCGGGGGCCTATTCCGGTAAAAATTTCCCAGGAAATGGTGCCGGCCTTTTCAGCCAGTTCCGTCACGGGGATATGCGGCCCCATGATTTCTGCGGTCATGCCCGGTTCCGCGTGCGGCGCCCGGCTGACGTCCACGATGATCTGGTCCATCGTCACGCGCCCGAGAAGGGGGCAGGAAACCCCGTCCACCATGACGCGGGCGCCCTTATGGGCCAGGGAACGCAGGTAGCCGTCCGCATAGCCTATGCCCACGGTCGCCACCCTGGTGGGATGGTCCGTCACATAAGTGCCCCCGTAGGAAATGCCGTGGCCTTCCGGCAGCGTGCGCACCACCGTCAGGCGGGAAAAAAGAGCCATGGCCGGCCTTAATTGAGAGGCCCATGGGGAGTCAATGGGGGAAAACCCGTACAGCACCAGCCCGGGGCGGCACATGTTGTTGGAGGGAATTTCATAATCCAGGGAGGCGGCGCTGTTGGCCAGGTGGCAATACTTCAAGGGCAGTTTCTCCCGGATGCGGGCGGCCATCCGTTCAAAGAGGGCGATTTGCCTGAGCGTGATTTCCCGGTCCTCGTCCGCGCAGGGCAGGTGTGCTCCCAGGCCTTCCGGATACAGGCTGTCCAGTTCTCCCAGGCGGGAAAGCAGTTCTTCAAGCTGGTCCGGCAGGAATCCTCCGCGGCCCATTCCCGTATCCACGGAAAGGTGGATGGGCAGCGTCTTTCCGTACAGCCGCGCCAGGGAATTGTAATGCTCTGCTTCCTCCATGGTGGAAATGAAGGAGCGCCAGCCGTTCAGCACGATTTCCTCCCGTTCCTCCGGGAACGCGGGGCCCAGGATGTAAGGGCGGGTGCGGCAGCCCGCCTGGCTGATGCGCCGGGCTTCCCCCACATTGGCCACCCCGAAGAAAGCGATGCCTTCCGAATCCAGCGTGCGGCAAACCTGTTCCAGCCCGTGGCCGTAGGCGCCTGCCTTCACGACGGGCATGTAATATTCCCCTTTGGCCGCCTGCTTGACGACATTCAGGTTATGGCGGATGGCCCCGAGGTCGATTTCGGCCCAGGCGCGGGGAGGGCTGGTTGCTGGCATGGTTGGAAAATGGCGGAAAGGTTGGAAAAAGAGGGGCGCCGGACATTCCCGGCGCAGAGGATTGTCCGTCTTTGGCCGCGCAATTCCAGACGGATTTTTGTCAGTTTTTCTTTAACGGAGCGGGAGGAATGAAGCTGTGCGTCCAGAACATGGCGCCGGTTGCGGAGGTGATTCCGTCCATGTTAAGATAACGGGCCAAAAGCAGGGAGGGGGAGGAGTGCCCCATCTCCTTCTGAAGAAGGTTTTGATTGCAGAAATGGGCCAGGTGGTAGGAGGCGTAGGTATGCCTCAGCACGTCCTGCACCCATCCGCTTTTTTTCAGGATGCCGGACCGGCGCCTTACTTCCATCCATTTCTTTTCCCAGTTGGGCGGGCAAACGGGACGGGCGGGGGAACCGGCGGAAGACATCCGGCTGAGGATGGCGCCCAGCACGGGAAGGATGGAAACATGGCGGCTCCCGCCTGTTTTGGTATGGCTGGGCGCCAGTGAAACCAGGCCGGATTTCAGGTTGATGTGCTTCCAGGTCAGCCTTTTGACTTCGTGGGGGCGTATGCCCGCGTACAGCATCAGGGCGCAGGCCGGCAGGCATGCCCCGTGGAACAACTGTTCCGCGGTGTGGAGAAGCCGTTTTGCCTCGTACAGGGAAAGGGCCCTGATGCGTTTTTCCCTGAGGATGGGGGGAGGAACCAGAAAGGCCGCGTTTCTGCGGCACCACCCGCGCTTCAGGGAAAAATTCAGGATGCCGCTCAGGATCAGCCGCCCCTTGTGCCGCTGGCGGGGAGTGGAAAAGCTTTTGCGGAGATAACGCTCGCAATCTTCCGGCGTGATGGAACGGACCTGTTTTCTTGCCAGTTCCGGGCATTTTTTCATCATCCGGGCAGCCATATAGCGGATTTCCTGCAGGGTGCGGGGCCGGCGGTGTTTTCTTGCTTCCAGGCTGGCGCGGACAGCCTGGGAAAACGGCACGCTTGTTTCCCTGTCGGCAAGAGCCTCTCCTCCCAGCCGTATGCATCGTTTGGCCCGGGTTATCCTGTCGCCTCTTCCGCGGCTGGTGTCCAGGAGGTCCTTTAGAAGAAGGAAAGCGTCCATGGGAGGAATGCCCAGGGAACGGATGAGGAGGATTCCTGTCTGATCCGTGTCGGTGGGGAAAGAGGAAGTCGGTATGTTCATGAAGAACGTTGTAGCAGAGGATTCCCAATCCGTACACAAGTCTAAAATGTGATGATAACAGCTATAAAGATCAAACAGGAACGGAAAAGGAAATGAAAGATGATAAACAATGATTCATAAAAATATGTTAGATTTTTTTCTACATTATTCGATATAAATGTACGGATTGGGAATCCGTTAGAACAGGCAAAAAATGAATGTTTCTATTTCCTTATTAATCATATTTGGAACAGTCTTTCTGGTGGGAGAACATGTTTTGGCTCGAACTTTGGAAACGGGAAGAGCGGGTGGCTATTACACTCATTCCGGGAAAGGGGACAGAAGCGCCAGAGCCAGGTTTGAACGGTTCAAAAGCAGAAAAACGCCTACAACTAGAACCAGCATAACCCCGATTTCCGTTTCAGACCAATATGGGAACAGGTATCGTGGGGATTTAATTACCAGCACTTATGACCCTTCAGCCAAAGCCAGGGCGGGAGCTGCCGCCTGGGATAAACGTCAAAGCGCCAAAGCCAAGACAATCATCAACCAGGCGGAACATGAAGCCCAGTCAAAAATTACCAGGGAAGAAGAAGCTCAGGTCTTTCGCGCATCTCTGTCACGCCTTCAGGAAGCCGTAAAACAGGGAAAGGTGGACAAGGTTCTTGCAGACAAGATGGTAAAGGTTTTGTCCCTGCGCGTCAAACAGGGAATAATGAATAGAAGGGAGGCCGCTGGCGCTATTGATTATTTGATTCTCAATAATAAAATTAATATTAAATAACGGAATCATCAGGATAAATGGGTGAAAGCTGGTATAAATATTGATTGTTAATGAGTATGCTTCATGCAATATTAAGTATTTTGGTTGGAGCGCTGGGAGGGTTGAGCGCCAGGGTGATTTTTTCTTTTGCGGCTTCCGTCGTCCTGCTGCCCCTGTCTTTATTCTCTTCAAGAAGGGAAACTCAAGTTTCTACAGTACAAGCCGCTTTGGCTTTGTGCTTACTGGTTATTGCTGTTTCCCTGTATGATTTTGCAGTAATAAAAAGCTGGAAAGGAATAGTGGAACATTTGACGTGGGGAGACTATATAGGAATTGTTGTTTTCTGTATATCTTCTGCCTGTATTCCTGACAGCCGTGCAGCGGACATGGCAGGAGACTGCAAGTATAACAGTATGATATTAAATGCGGGCGTTTATTTTTCCTTATTTATTCCTGTAGGTTTTTTATTGATGGACTGTTCTGAAAATATGTGGTCTTACTTATCTTTCATCATCGTCTTTCTGCTGTTCTCGTTTTTCCTGATAGATTTTCATTGTTCTAAAAAAAGCATGAAACAAATATTTGCGGATGGAAATAATTATCCGGAAATAGAGATAGAGAAAAAACGGTGGGCAGGAAGAAAATGGCGGATGATTGCAATCATCATTTCCGTATGTTTTTTAACAGCTTTTAGTGTTGTACAGCTATTTAATGGAAAAAAATACGCCCATGAGAACGAGACAGTAGAACTGGATCATACCCGCCTGATGAATTTGGGGGAGCAGTATTTGAATAAAGGAGATGTGGAGAGAGCTGTCTCATATTTCAAAAAATCGGCGGAGTTTGGAAACGCGAAAGCCCAAAGGATGCTGGGAGACTGTTATTTTTGGGGAGAGGGAATCAGAGAAGATAAGAGGGAGGCGGTGAAGTGGTATCTCTTGGCAGCCGGGCAGGGGGACGCGGAAGCCCAGAGGATTCTGGGAGACTGTTATTCTTGGGGAGAGGGAATCAGAGAAGACAAGAGTGAGGCGGTGAAGTGGTACCGTTTGGCAGCCGAACAGGGGGACGCGGAAGCCCAGAGGATTCTGGGAGCCTGTTATTATTTTGGAACAGGAATCAGGGAGGACAAACAGGAGGCGGTGAAGTGGTACCGCCTGGCAGCCGAACAGAAAAACTCAGAAGCTCGGTGGAGGCTGGGAGATTGTTATTTTTGGGGAGAAGGAATCAGAGAAGACAAGAGGGAGGCGGTGAAGTGGTACCGTTTGGCCGCTGAACAGAAAAACTCGGAAGCTCGGTGGAGGCTGGGGAGTTGCTATTATTTTGGAACAGGAATCAGGGAGGACAAACAGGAGGCAGTGAAGTGGTACCGTTTGGCTGCCGAGCAGGGGAACGCGGAAGCCCAGTGGAGACTGGGAGATTGTTATTTTTGGGGAGAAGGAATCAGGGAGGATAAACAGGAGGCTGTGAAGTGGTACCGTTTGGCTGCCGAGCAGGGGAACGCGAAAGCCCTGAAAGAACTGGGAGATTGTTATTTTTGGGGAGAAGGAATCAGGGAGGACAAACAGGAGGCGGTGAAGTGGTTCCGCCTGGCTGCCGGGCAGGGGTATGTGGAGGCCCAGAGGTGGCTGGGCGATTGTTATTTTTTTGGAAACGGAGTTGGGAAGAATAAAAGAGAAGCCGTAAACTGGTATTTTTTGTCAGCCAAAAAAGGAAATGCAGAAGCTCAAAGAAGATTGGGCGCGTGTTTTTATTTTGGGCATGGAGTTGCTAAAAACAGGCAGGAAGCGATACGCTGGTATCGTCTGGCTGCGGAACAGGGAAATTCCGTTGCCATCTCCATGCTGAAGAAGCTGGGAGTAATGTAAAGGGAAGAGCGAAGAGCATAGTAACTGTATTTATAAAAAGATGAAAGTTATGGAACAGTCGGAAGAAAGGCTATCCCGTATTAATGCATATAATAAACTTGTAGATGCCGCAATATTGGCAAAAACAAGTTCTAAGTCAGTTGCAGACATCGTGAACCATGAGTTGGGAATAGAGTGTAATGCAGCTAACGTCCAGGAGATTTTGAAGTCTTCCGTATCTGCTTCCGATATGCATAAAATCCGCAGAGAAATAGAGGGAAATGCTTCTATAAAAATGGAGAATGCGAATGGAACTTCATTTTTAAGAAAATATGTCAGTTTTTCCGGTCGTATTTCCAGATCTGAATATTGGGCGCTGAAGTTGCTGATATTGCCAATTGTGGCTATTATTCTTCTTTATGGAGTTGCAATGGTGTGGGATAAAACAGGGAATGATTCAGGAATATTAGTTTTGTTTGTGATTATTTTTATTTCTTATATATATTTCAATATTGTTGCAGATGTCAGGAGGCTTCATGACATAGGAGAGAGCGGATGGTTGGTGCTTTTAGAACTAGTTCCTTTGGCCAACATTGTCATTGCGGCGTTTCTTTTTTTTAAAGGTAGCCAATCAGCTGGTAATCAACATAAAGACTTAAAATCTTCTCACTGAAAAACGGTTGAGTATTTGGTATTTGCCCTGGGACGGACAGGGCATTTTTTGATGTAATACCAAACGGATTTTGTCAGTTTTTTCCGGAATGGATAGCAGGCGTTTCCTCTTTTCCCGCTGAAGGTGCTGGGGAGGCGTCCCGAAGGGTTTTCAGCAGGGCCGCCATAGTGTCTATGTCCTCATCCGTCATGGAGGAAAGGTCGTCCAGTTTCTTTTTGATGGCTTCAATTTCCTCTTCCCGGTACGGCAGCGCTTCTCCGCCGTGGGGACTCAGAAAGAAGGACGTGATGGTGCTGGTGAGCGTTCCCACGAATCCGATGCCCGTGAGCATCAGGAATACAGCCAGAAATTTGCCTGAAGTGGTGACCGGATAGGTATCCCCGTAGCCTACGGTGGTAGCCGTGACGAAGGACCACCAGATGCCGTTGGGCAGGCTCATGCCCTCCGCCAGATGGATGCCTACGGCCCCCAGCAGGATGATGACCAGGGCGGCGATGCAGATATACTTGAATCCGTTCGTGTTGAAGAAACGCCGGATGCGCGTGGTGAACCTCATGGCATAGGAAAACAGGTCCAGATACCTGGCGAGCCTTAAAATTTCCCCCAGCGAGGCGAACCTGAACAGGCGGAACAGGGCGTCAAAGGGAATAATGGCCAGCAAATCCCAGGGGTGTTCCTTAACGAAGAGCCATTTGGACCGGCTGATGGAGAAGCGGACCACATAATCCAGCACAAAAATCCAGTAGATGACGCGGTCCGCCGTGACTTCCCATTCCGCCGCTTCCGTGGTCAGGTCAATGGCGGTCAGCGTTACGGCGACCAGGGCCAGCAGGCACATGCCCGCTTGATAGGCCAGCCTCAGGAACAGAATGTGGCGGGGCATGCGGCGTAACGCGTTCATGGCGGGAAGAGAAATGAAAAAGCCGCCCCCGGCGGGGTGGGCAGGGAGCGGCTTGGGGAGAGAGGCTGTTTCCTCCGGGCCCCTTACTTCAGCAGGAGCTGTTCCATCAGGGCCTGGGAGGACTGGGCCAGCACGGCGGGATCGTCCAGCATGCCGGCGCGGAGCAGGGCGGTATTCGCGATCTGGTCCGCCACCATTTGCGCCAGTTCCGGGTTTTCCGTCCGCAGGGCGGAAAGCTTTTTCACCAGCGGGTTGGAGGGGTTCAGTTCCAGCTGCGGATGGCTTTCCGGCACTTCCTGCCCCATGGCTTTCATGTACGCCCTCATTTCCGGCCCCATGTCATTGCCGCTTTGCAGGGCTACGGCGGCTCCGCTGACTAGGCGCTTGCCCAGGGTGACTTTGGAGAATTTGTCCGGGTACAGCCCTTTCAGCCATTCTTCCAGGGCCGCGGCTTCCTCCTGGGGCAGGGCGTCCTTCTGTTCCTCTTCCAGGGCGGGGAGTTCCACGTCGGCGCGGTCGATCATCGTGACGGGCTTGCCGTCCACGCTGGACAGGGAGTCCAGCACGAATTCGTCCCCGTGGTCCGTGAAGAAGGCCACTTCATAGCCGCGGGCCTTGAAGGCTTCCAGGTACGGGCTGTTTTCCAGATGGGAACGGGAGGGGCCGGTAAGCGCGTAAATGGCCGTCTGCCCTTCCTTCATGCGGGTGACGTAGTCTTCAAATGAGGTCGTTTCCCCCGGTTCCGTGGCCGTGGATTCAAAACGGAGCAGCTTGCCCAGGGATTCCTTGTTCGGCCAGGAGGTGACGACGCCTTCTTTCAGATAGCGGGAGAATTGCGCGTAGAATTCCCTGTAGGTTTCCTGATCGTCCTTCGCCAGTTTTTCCAGATGCTTGATGAAGCGTTTGGTGATGATGTCGCTGATTTTGCGCACCAGGGAGTTGTCCTGAAGCATTTCGCGGGAAATGTTCAGGGGCAGGTCCTCGCTGTCCACCACGCCGTTCAGGAAGCGGAGCCATTCCGGCAGCAGGCCTTCCGGCTTGGCGTCAATCAGCACGCGCTTGCAGTACAGGGCCACGTTGGCGTCCACGCGGCCGAATCCGAACATTTCCGGATTGCGCCTGGGGATGAAAAGCAGGGCATTCAGGGCAATAGGGGCGTCCGCGCTGAAGTGCATGTAGGACAGGGGTTTTTCATCCGTGTGGGCAATGAACTGGTAAAATTCATCATATTCCTCCGGTTTCACGTCGGATTTGGACTTGGACCAGATGGCCTGAACGGTGTTGACGCGCTCTCCGTTGAAGTTGAGAGGGAACCCCACGAAGTTGGAGTAGCGGCGCAGGAGCTCCTTCACGCGGTATTCCTGGGAGAACTCTTCATATTCGTCTTTCAGGCGGATGACGATGCGGGTGCCCCGGTCCAGCGGTTCCGCCAGCGTCTCGATGCTGTAGCCTTCCCGTCCGTCAGAAGACCAGCGCAGGGAGGCGGCTTCCGGTTCATAGGAATGGGTGAACACTTCCACCCGGTCCGCCACCATAAACGAGCTGTAGAAGCCCACGCCGAACTGGCCGATCAGGTCCGCTCCGCCTTCCTGCTTCTGCTTGAGGGCCTCCATGAATTTTTTGGTGCCGGAGTGGGCGATGGTTCCCAGGTTTTCCACCAGGTCCGCTTCCGTCATCCCGATGCCGGTGTCCGCAATGGTGATGGTCTTGTTTTCCTTATCCGTGGTGACGGTGATTTCCAGGGGCTTGTCCGGCTGGTAAATATTAGAATCCGTCAGCTGCTTCAGACGCAGTTTTTCCAGGGCGTCGGAAGCGTTGGAAACAAGCTCGCGGACAAAGATTTCACGGTCGCTGTAAAGGGCGTTGATGACAATGTCCAGCAGCTGCCGGACTTCCGCCTGAAATTGATGTGTTTCTGTATTCATATGGAAAAATGTTTTGCGAGCGTCATTATACGGCCCCCGTCAAGGGGGATGGACAGTTTTTCTCCCTGGGCCCGGGCGTCCCATGTCTCACAAAGGGGCTTTTTCCCGGGCATGGGGGCCGGGCGTTTTTCCTTGAAACAATTCCGGAAACCGAACAGTATTATTTAACAAATGATTTTCTCACCATTGTTGAAAAAGGGGATTTTTTTACTGGCCCTCTGCGGCGTGTTGGGCGGCGGCGTGCTTTCCGCCCAGGAAGCAGGAGGCGCGCCGATTACGGAGGAGGGTTTGAAGGCATTGGATTCCAATGTGTTCGCCAATGAATACATGTTGGCGTTGAAGCCCAATGTCACGCGCGACCGCATCGCCAGAATCAAGGATCCCTTTGTGCGTGGGCTCGCCGAGCAGATGGCGGAGAAGAAATTTGACCGCAAGGCCCGCGCCCTGATGGCGGAGCCGTATGAACCGGTCAAGGAGCTGGCGGAACGCCTGCGTACCAGCCAGTACAGCAAATTTGAAAATCCCACCGGCATCTTTTTTGAAGAAGGGGAGGACGTATTGCTGGTCATGGGGGATTCCCAAGGTGAAAAACTGAATCTGGTTATCCACAATTTCGGGCGGGACGGAGGCCACAGCTCCTATCCGCTGAAAGAGGGGGTCAACATCATCAGGGCGAAGAACAAGGGGCTTGGCTACATTGAGTATTTCACATCCAATTACAAGAAAGCGTCCAAGGTGCATTTGTCCATTCTGTCCGGCAAGGTGAATGGAGTTTTCGTGGGAGGCGTCAGCAAAAACAGCGACTGGAAGAGGATGCTGGAAAACTCCCCCACGGAAGTTGTGGACATCGTGGGCAACCGCGTGCATCTGGTGTATCCGGTGGAGGAACTTAAACAATTCTGCCCGGACAAGGGGGAGGAACTTATTGCCCTGTACGACAGGATTATCGGCATGGAGCAGCAGATCATGGGCCTGTACAAGTACAGGATGCTGCCCAAAAACCGGATGTTCGGCCGTGTGATCTGGAACGGGTTCATGCATGCGGACGGCACGGGGGCCGCCTTTCATAACGGCACCATGAAGGAGGTAGGCAATCCGGACAGGATTCCCGGCAGCGCCTGGGGGATTGCCCATGAGTTCGGCCACGTTAACCAGGTGCGCCCCGCCATGAAATGGGTATCCACCGGAGAAGTGACCAATAACATTTACTCCGCTTACGTGAATTACATGCTGAATCCCTCCAACATGCGCCTGGAGCATGAACGCATCAACGGCGGGGACGGCAACATGATTGGCGGCCGCTTCAACGCCTATCTGAACAACGGCATTTTGAAGGGGGAAAACTGGCTTGTCCAGAGCGGGCCGGACAAGCGTTCCGGCGGGGATAACCGTCCGATGGTGCACGACCATTTTGTCAAGCTGGCCCCCCTGTGGCAGCTTGAGTTGTATTTCAAGGTAGCCGGGAAGGGTAATCCCGATTTTTATCCGGATATCTTTTATAAGGCCATCAAGATGGATACCAGGGGCAAGAAGGACGGCGAGCTCCAGCTTGCGTTCATGAAGAACGCCTGCGACGCCGCCAGACAGGACCTGACGGATTTTTTCCGGAAAACGGGCATGCTCAAGCCCATTGACCAGGAATTGGACGACTACACCTGCGCCCGCATGACCATCACGGAGGCCGACTGCAAGAACCTGATTGCCTACGCCAGGAAGTACAAAAAGCCGGAAAGCCCCGTCATTTACTATATTTCCGTCAATAGCGCGGAAGCATATAAGAACCGACTGCCTGTCCGCGGCGTTTACAACCAGGGCGTTACGGAGCAGGGCAACAGGCGCATTATTTCCCATGACGTGTGGAAAAACGCCGTCGTCTTTGAAACATACAAAGACAGGGAAATGGTCCGCATCACCATGGCGGGGACGGATTCCAGGGATAATTCCTCCACTACGGTTCCCTATCCGGAAGGTTCTACGCGGATTGAAGCCGTTTCCTGGGACGGCAGGCGTACGCTGGTGTACGGCAAACGCCCTGCCAAATGAAAGCTTAAGAGGTTAGCGTGTTCGGGCGCCGCCGTTCTCCGGGACGGCGGCGCTTTTTCATGGCAGGGTGGCGGATGGAAAACAGCAAGGGAATTGCTCATCCTGATGGCCTTTTCTCCATACCGTATTTTCCGGACCGCTGACAGCCGGAAGGCTGTTGCTTTTGAACAGGGGCGGGGGAGAGGCTGTATAACATGGGATGGATAAGGCAGGAACTTCCGGAGGCATCAGGGGAAAGATGCTGTTGTTTGCCGCCTTTTTAATCGTGTGCTTCAATCTGCGTACCGGGTTTGATTCTCCCGATCCGCTGCTGGGAACGATTGAAAGGGATATGGGGCTTTCCCTGGAAAATTCAGGGCTGTTCGCCCTGCTGCCCGTCTTTGTGCTGGGGGTGGCGGCTCCCATTTCTCCGCGCGTGGCACGCCGGATGACGCCGTGGAAAATCATTTTCTGGTTCCAGCTTCTGGCGGTGGCCGGAATTTTCTGGCGCAGCTGGGACGGAGTGGCGGGGTTATACGGAGGCATGGTTCTGATGGGGCTGGGCATGGGGATTGCCGGGGCGGCCATTCCCGGACTGATCAAGCACCAGTTTCCTGACCGTGCTTCCGCCATGATGGGCGTTTACAGCGCCATGATCGGCGTGGGCAGCGCTGCGGCTTCCGGCCTGTCCGTTCCCCTTTCCAATATGCTGAGAGGCTGGCGTTTCGGCCTGGGAATCTGGATTATTCCCATCCTGCTGGGGATGCTGGTATGGGGCGCTTATTTTCTCAGGCATCCGGACGGCGTGTTTCAAAACGATCCGGCGGCATCCGGACGCAGCCTGCTGCGCAGCGGCAAGGCATGGCAGGTTACCGTTTTTTATTTGAGCCGCGTTGGGGCTGCCTATTTCTTTTATACCTGGATTCCCATCTTTCTGAGGCAGCGGGGCATGAGCTATGAGGACGCCGGTTTCATCCTTTCCGTGGCCATGTTCGCCCAGCTGCCCGCTACGCTCTCCGCTCACGTGCTGGAAAAAGCTATGGGAGGGCGGGGCCTCCTCATCGTGATGGCCATGGCGTTGGCGGCCCTCTCCTGCTGGGGCATCCTGTATTTTCCGCTGGACTGGGCCGTCTGGATGGCGATTCTGTTCGGCCTGGCGACGGGAACCGTATTCAGCCGCGGAATGGCGCTGATGGTGGAACGGGCCCGGACGCCTTCCGAATCAATCAGGCTTTCCGGCATGTCCCAGGGAATCGGCTTCACCATGGGCGCCCTGTTGAGCCTGCTGTTCACTTCCTTCCTGCATCAGGGTGGCTCTTTCCTGCCGTTCTGCCTGGTTTATACCTTGTTCTGCGTGCTCGGCATGGTTTCCGGCCGCATGTCCGCCCGGCCGGGATACGTGTAATTTTCTGGGGAGATATTCATGATTAAGTATTAGTGATTGGGAAGCAGGGTCCATGGTTCTTTCCCCCTTTTCCGGATGACGCCATTTTCCCCTGAGTGACGTTCCGCCGGCCCGAAGGGCTTGACGCTGGCGGGGGGGACGGGTAAGCTCTTGCCCGTCAAATTTTATGAAGGAAGAGATTGTACGCATCCAACGGGACGCCCTGGCACGCATCGCCCAGGCGTCTGACAGGCGCGGCGTGGAAGACGCGCGCGTGGCCATCCTCGGCAAAAAAGGGGAATTAACCCTGGCCCAGACGGGCATGAAGAATGTTCCCAGGGAGGAAAAGCCCGCTGTCGGCCAGTTGCTTAACGAGGCCCGCAAGGCCATTACGGAAGCCCTGGACGCCAAGCTGGAGGAAGTGCAGGCCCAGGCGGACAAGGCCGCCGTGGCCGGGGTGGATCTGACGCTTCCGGCCCGCTCCCTGCCGCCTGGCGGGCTGCACCCCCTCACCATCGTGCGGGATGAAGCCGTCCGCATTCTGCGCCACATGGGCTTTGCCCTGGCGGACGGCCCGGAGATTGAGGACGAGTTCCACTGCTTTGACGCGCTGAACACGCCGGAGGATCATCCGGCCCGCAATGAGAAGGATACATTTTACTTTGATTCCGGCAAGCTTCTGCGTACGCACACGTCTTCCGTGCAGATCCGCTCCATGGAAAAGCAGCTGCCGCCCGTGCGTGTCATCGCTCCCGGTTCCGCCTACCGCCGCGACGAAATTGACGCCACGCACCTTTCCGCCTTCAATCAGCTTGAAGGCCTGTATGTGGATACGGACGTTTCCGTGGGCGACCTGAAAGGAACGCTGGAATATTTTCTGCGCGCCCTTTTCGGCTCCGGCACGGAGGTTCGCTTCCGCCCCCATTTCTTCCCGTTCACGGAACCCAGTTTTGAAATTGACGTCAAGCTGAAGGTGGACGGCCAGGCCCCCCGCTGGGTGGAGATTGCCGGCTGCGGCATGGTGGATCCCAATGTTTTTGAAGCCGTGGACCGCGAACTGGGGCTGGACCCCCGCTCACAGGCCCGCTACACGGGGCTGACCGGCTTTGCCTTCGGCATCGGCCTGGACCGCCTGGCGATGATCCGCTGGGGCATCAGGGACATACGCGCCCTGATTGAGAACGATGTGCGCTTCCTTGCCCAATTCCAATAATCCTTACCTGTTTTCCCGTTATGAAGATTTCCCTTAACTGGCTTTCCCAGTACATTGACCTGTCCGGCCTGAGCGTGGATGAAATGTCTGACATGCTGACCTTTGCCGGCATTGAGGTGGAAGACATCCGCCAGCAGGGCGTGGATTCCCCATACGTGGTGGTGGCCCGCGTGGCCGCCGCGGAACAGCATCCCCAGGCGGACCGGCTGAAGGTCTGCCAGGTGGACGTGGGCGACGGCACGCTGCACCAGATCGTATGCGGCGCGCAGAACTACAAAGTGGGGGACAAGGTGCCCTGCGCCCTGCCGGGAGCGGTGCTGCCCGGCAACGTTGAAATCAAGGTGGGCAAGCTGCGCGGCGTGGAGTCCCGCGGCATGCTCTGTTCCGCCTCTGAGCTGGGGCTTCCCGACAAGGAGCACGGTCTCTGGATTCTCCCCCAGGAACTGGAACCCGGCACGCCTATTTCCCAGGTTGTCAAGGCAGATACCCTGGTGGAAGTGGAAGTGACGCCCAACCGGCCGGACCTGCTTTCCCACAACGGCATGGCGTATGAACTGGCCGCTATCTCCGGCCGGGAGTACAGGCCCGTTCCCATTGACGACGCCGGGGTGGAACTGGAACCCGCCGGAGACTTCGTGCGGCTGGATCAGCCGGAGCTGAACCCGTACTACACCGCCGTAAAAATCAGCGGCGTGAACGTGCAGGAAAGCCCGGAATGGCTGAAGGAACGCCTGGTAGCCGTCGGTCTGCGCCCCATCAACAACATTGTGGATATTACCAACTTCGTCCTGCATGAACTGGGAACGCCCCTCCATGCCTTTGACGCGGCGAAAGTGCAGGGCGGCATCGTTACCCGCACCGCTTATGAAGGGGAAACTTTCAAGGCTCTGGACGGCCAGGAATACACGCTTAACTGCACGGACCTGGTTGTCGCGGACCAATCCGGCAAGGCGCTCGCCATCGGCGGCGTGATGGGTGGGGAGGAAAGCGGCGTGACGGACGCCACCACGGATATCATTCTGGAGTCCGCCTGGTTCAAGCCCTCCTCCGTGCGCGCCACGTCCCGCAGGCTGGCCCTGTCCTCCGACTCCTCCTACCGCTTTGAACGCGGCACTTCCGCCTGGAATGTCCTGCGCGGTTCCGTGCGCGCCGTGGAACTGATTCTCCAGCTGGCGGGCGGAACGGCTTCCCCGACGTATGTGGCCGGTTCTCCCGTTCCTAATCCGGCGCATGCTTCCATGCCTTCCTGCGGAGGGGCGGACAGCCCCGTTTCCGTGCCCGCTTCCCTGAAGCAGGGGAAGGGCTCCACGGTGACTAATGAACTGGGCTTTGTAAAACTTCCCTGGAAGTCGCTGGATCAGATTTCCGGCGGTTCCATTTCCCATGAGGAAGGGGCACGCATCCTGACGGCGCTGGGCCTGAAGCAGGTTCCGGAGTCTCCCGAATGCTGGCTGATCCCCCCCCACCGCCTGGACCTCACGCGTCCGTGCGACCTGCTGGAGGAAATCGTGCGCGTTTTCGGTCTGGACGGCATACCGTCCCGCTTCTCCGGCCCCTTCGTGGCGGAATCCCCGGTGGATGCGGCCTATAATTTCCAGATGGAGCTGCGCCGCAAGCTGGCGGCCCTGGGATTTTATGAAACCCAGACCATCAAGCTCATCGCCTCTGAATCCGCGGACGGCGCCATCGCCCAGGTGAAGGATGCCTTGCCCCTGCGCCCCCTTCAGGACGGTGACCTCATCCGCGTGTCCCTGCCGCTCAGCGAGGATCACTCCGTGCTGCGCCCCGCCCATACGCCCGGTCTGATTGCCGCCGCCGTGCGCAACAGCAACCAGGGCGTTTCCGGCCTGCGCTTCTTTGAACTTGGCCGCGTCTTCCGCAATACGGGCGGCGGCAAGGGCAGGGACATTGAAACGGATACCCTGGGCATCCTGGTTTCCGGGGACCGCACGGCGCGCTCTTGGGCGGACCCCAGGCCGGAGCAGGCCTCCTTTGAGGACCTTCTGGCCGTGATGGCTGTTCTGGCTCCGGGCCACCGTTTTACGCTCACGCCTGCCAGACCGCGCGAACAGGCCGCCCTGGGAGCGGATGTGCAGCTGGACGGAAAGGCCTGCGGCTATTTCGCCCGCCTGTCCCTGGCGCGCTGCCGGGAGCTGGGCCTGGGCCAGCCCGTGTACGTGGCGGAACTGGATCTCCGCAAAATGCAGGAAATCCTCACCGCGCCCGTGAAGGCTGCGGAATTGCCCCAATTCCCCGGTTCTTCCCGCGATGCGGCCATGGAACTGCCCCTCTCCACGCCCAATGCGGACATTGTCAAGGCCGTGGAATCCGCACGGGAAAAACTGCTTGTCAGTTATTCCTGCTTTGACGTGTTCACGGACCCCTCCGGTGAAAAACTCCCGGCGGACCGCAAATCCATTGCCTACACCTTCCTGTACAGGGATCCGGCCAAGACCCTCACGGCCGCGGAAGTGGACGCAGCGCACCAGCGCGTGCTGAAAGCCCTGACGGACAAAGTGAAAGGCCTTTCTTTCAGGTAACTTCCGTTAACGGGCCGCGCGTTTCATGAGCTGGAACGCGCGGCCTGCTTTTTATTTTTCATGCATTTGACTTTCCTGCGCCACGCGGGCCTGGCCGCCGCCCGCATTCTGATGATGGCGGCGTGGTTCGGCCTCTCCGTATGGGCGGCGGGCGTGGTTTTTTACAACGTATGGGGAGGTCCCGTGCTGGTGTGGTTGTACGTGGCGGCCATGGCGTGCGCTTTCGCCCTCCGCAGAAAACGGCCCGTATTATGGCGCGCTTCCTGGGGAGTGCCGGCCCTGTTGCTGGCGTACTACCTGTGCATACCGGCGACGAACGATAAGGAATGGCAGCCGTCCTGGAGTCGCCTGCCCTCCGTGGAAATCAACGGAAATGAAATCGTGGTGAAGGACGTGCGCAGTTTTATCTACCGGACGGAGCGGGACTTCGACGCGCGCTATGTGACGCGCCGCTTTGACCTGGACAAGCTGGCTACGCTGGATTTTGCCGTGAGCCACTGGGATGGGATGGAATTCGTGGCCCATACCATGTTGTCCTTCGGTTTTGAGGATGGGAAGCATCTGGCCCTGTCCGTGGAAACGCGGCTGCCTGAAGGGGTGGAGCAGGGAAGTGTCCCTGGCCTTTACAAGCAATTCAACGTGATTTACATCCTGGCGGACGAAGAAGACCTGTTCGCCCTGCGCACTAATTACCGGAAAGAGGACATGTACCTGTACCGTATCAACATTGACAGGGAAAACCTGAAAAAGGCCTTTCTGGGGTTTGCGGAAAAAATCAACAGTCTCCATGAACGCCCGCGCTATTATCATACCGTCACCGCCAACTGCACGACGGAACTGGTGGATACGTTCAAGAACTATCTGGGCGTGCGCCGCTGGCAGTGGACTCCCGTTTTTAACGGCATGTGCGATCAGAATGCCTATGACCGCGGGGAACTCCTCCACCTTCCCGGAGAAAGCTTCCGGGAGCTGAAAAAGCGCTCTTTTATGGGGCATGGAGGGAACGGTGAGGACTGGCCAGCCCTCCGCCGCCGCTGGGAGGAGGGCTGGAGGACGTTCGCGTCCGCTCCGGTCAAAGAGTAGCGAACTGGAAGTGCATCCAGTCGTAGTCGCGGGAGCGTCCCAGGGATACGGCCCCTTCCGCTTCCACGAATTGCCAGAAAGCGGTGTACTCCGGTCCGGACAGAACCGCTTTCGGCGCGGAGACATTTAGTCCGTTTCTGTCCGGATCCATGTCCACGGCGATGCCCCAGGCATGCATGGATGTGGCTTTTCCGCCGATAATGGAGCGGTTGTTGAAGCAGCCGCCATACAGGTCCAGCCCCAGTTCCCTGATTTTCTCCATGCCGTAATGGTCCAGAGCAGCCTGGAAGATGCGGACGAGCGGTTCCGCCACCAGCTTGTGGCAGCGCATGGTGGAAACGGTCGTGTTTGTTTCCCACGCCAGCCGCATGACATAAGGCAGCTTGATGCTGGTCATGTTGCTTTCATCTCCCGCACGGCCGAAGACGGATTTTCCGGAACGCACGTCCTCCTGGCTGGGCCAGGAATGTTCCGGTTGGCGGATGTCCAGCTTTTCCAGCAGGGCCAGAGCCGTCTTGGGGCCGGGGATGCCGTCAGCATCCACGCCCAGGTGCTGTTGAATCAATTTCCAGTATTTTTTCATAGGAAGCCACGCTAGAAACTCCCTCCGGAAAGTTCCACATTTTTCCTTTCAGCGTCATTCCTGCCTTTCCGGCGGGGGGGCAAAAAGAAGCCATCTGTCCTTTTATGTTGCGGAAAAGATTCATTCTGCTACACTTTTATTTACCTTTTATTTTATGAATTCAGAACCATCAAACGTTGTCAAATTTTACAATGGGGAACAAATTCCCCTGGAACTGCACAAAGTCCGCGTGGTGCAGAAGCTGCATCTTGTTCCCGTGGAACGCCGTCTGGAAGCCGCACGGGAAGCCGGGTTTAATACCTTTCAGCTCAGCACGAACGACGTCTATCTGGACATGCTGACGGATTCCGGCGTCAACGCCATGAGCGACAACCAGATCGCCGCCATGTTCCGTGCGGACGACGCCTATGCCGGTTCCCAGAGCTTTGACCGCCTGAAGCAGGCCGTATGGGATGTCTTCGGCAAGAAATACCTGCTTCCCGCCCACCAGGGCCGAGCCTGTGAAAACATTATTGCCCGCACCTTTGTGAAACCCGGAGACGTGGTTCCGATGAACTACCATTTCACTACCACGCACGCCCACATTGACCTGAACGGCGGAAAGATTGAGGAACTGGTGGCTGATGAAGCCGTCAACCCGGTCAGCACCAATCCCTTCAAGGGCAATCTGGATCCCGCCAAGCTGCGGGACTGCATCGCCCGGCACGGGGCGGACAAAATTCCCTTCGTGCGTATGGAAGCTTCCACCAACCTGATTGGCGGCCAGCCCTTTTCTATTGCCAACATGCGGGAAATCCGAGGTATTTGCGATGAATTCGGCATCATGCTGGTGTTGGACGCCTCCCTGATCGGGGAAAACGCCTATTTCATCAAGATGCGTGAAGACGAGTTTAAGGACTCATCCTGCGCGGACATCCTGAAAACCATGTGTGGTTTGGCGGATCTGGTGTACTTTTCCGCCCGCAAGGTTTCTTCTTCCCGCGGCGGCGGCATTTGCACGAATGACCGCGCCATTGCCAAAAAAATGGAGCATCTGGTTCCCCTGTTTGAAGGCTTCCTGACCTACGGCGGCATTTCCGTGCGGGAAATTGAGGCCATGGCCGTGGGCCTGTATGAAACCACGGATCTGACCGTGATTTCTCAGAGCCCCTCCTTCATTGAATATTTCATCGGCCAGATGGTGGACATGGGCATTCCATGCGTGACCCCCGCTGGCGGCCTGGGCGCTCATATTGACGCCGGGCGTTTCCTGCCCCATATTCCGCAGGAGGACTATCCCGCCGGGGCTTTGGCGGCGGCTTTCTTCATCGCCTCCGGCGTGCGCGGCATGGAACGCGGCACGCTTTCCAGCGTCCGCGACGAAAACGGCAAGGACATTCTGGCGGATGTGGAACTGCTCCGCCTGGCCTTCCCGCGCCGTGTCTTCACATTATCCCAGGTGAAATACGTGGCGGACCGCATGAAGTGGCTCTATGACAACCGCGATTTGATTGGCGGCCTGGAATTTGTGGAGGAACCGCCCGTCCTGCGCTTCTTCATGGGCAAGCTCCGCGCCAAGAGCGACTGGCCTGAAAAACTGGCGGCCAAATACCGTCAGGACTTCGGGGAAAGCCTGTAAGCGCGACTTCCCGTCCGCATCCTTATCCAACAAGGGCTGAACCGGATGGTTCAGCCCTTGTTGCGTTGAAGCGGCGCGGCCTTGAAGGAAAACTGTAATGGGGGATCAATCCCTTCCGGAATAAACGGATGGCGACAGCCTCATGTATAAAACGGGGTAAGGCTTGCCCTGTTCATCGGTCTCCGCTCTTCTGTAGACATGAAATCCCATATGTTCGTAAAACGCTTTCGCCTGAGGATTTTGTTCGTTAACTCCCAATTCATTAACGGAATATTCCCTGATGCCGGTTTCAATTAATTTTTTCCCCAGTCCGCGGCCGCGCGCTTCCGGAGAAACGAACAGCATTTCAAGTTTATGTTCATTGATTCCCATGAATGCGCATGGAAATCCATGATCATCTTCTATAATCATCAGATGGGGCACTTCCCTTAACGCCTGGGGAACATATTCCTGAATGTGATTTATTTCCTCATCTGACAAAAAAGTGTGGGTTTCTTTCACGGAACCTTTCCAGACCTTCACAAGCTGTTCCACCAATATTGGGTTTCTGTCTTCAATGCTGATTGCTTTCATGATTTTTTCTCCCGAAATCTTAATATTCAGGCAGACTTCTGACTAAATGCCGGAAAAATTTTATCTTTGGTTTATTGTTCCTTTTTCCGGCCGCAAGCCGCCCCTCTGCCATAGCCGTTAAAGAGGAATCAGAAATGGAATAATCCCTGCTCCCAGCATATCCAAACGGCCGCCGCCGCAATGAGCAGGATAATGATGAAAGCCGTGCCTGCGGAAGATTTTTTTCTGGCCTGGGGAAGGGCCTTCCTCGATACTCCGCCGGCCTGCAGGGTGCCTGCTGCCGCCATGGCGTTGATATAGTCGTTCCATGCCTTGGCGGAATGGAATCGGTTGCGTTCATCCGGAGACAGGGCTTTGTCAATGCCGGAAAGGAAGTTCATGGGATAGGTTTTCCGCAGGGCCGCGTAACTGGTCACTTTCGGGTTGCGGTCCACTACGGAACGCTGGTCCGCCGGATGGGGAACCTGGCCCGTGAGCAATTCGTAGAACGTGGCGCCCAGTTCGTACATATCGCACCAGGGGCCTATTTCGCTCCGGCGCCCGGGGTAGAATTCCGGCGGGGTATAGCCGGGGGTGATCTGGACGAGCCCCTGATGCTGGAGGGTCTTGGTGCGCACGGCGCCGAAGTCGATGAGCTTGGGCGTTCCGTCCGGCTGGATGAAGATGTTGCTCGGCTTGATGTCGCAATGGTACACACCCATGGAGTGAAGGTAGTGCAGGATGTCCAGCAGGCGGAACAGAAGATCCGTGGCCTGGGCCGGTTCCATGGTTTGCCCGGTGGCGTGCATGGTGGTCATCAGGTCGAACAGGGTCTGTCCCTGGATATTCTCCATGACGTAATAGCAGGTGCCGTTGGCGTCAAACATGTCAAACACCTGGACAATGCCGGGATGGTTGAGCTGGGACAGGACGGAAGCCTCCTGCCGGGAATTGGAAACGCTCTGGGAAAAATTGACGGCGGTCTGTTCGTTCCGGGGATGGACAACGCCGGTTTCCATATCCCGGCAGGCGTAGGCGTCCGGCATGCATTCCTTGATGACGACATACCGGGAACCGGGGTTGTCCAGAGCCAGGTACGTGATGCCGAAGCCGCCGGCGTTCAGCACGCTCAATATCGTATATTTGTCTTGCAGAACAGTATTGTCCGCAAGCGGGTAAACCAGTGTTTCTTGTTCCATGTCAGGGGGAAGGGCGGGTTGGAGCCGGGAAAATCTTTAATTTAATACGCAAGTTCTGTCAAGAATCTCTCCGCCGCATTCAGTAACAGGAGACGCGGAATTCATATTCTTCCACGCTGCCGCGTTCCAGGCAGGCGGCCAGCCAGTCGAACAGGGCTCCGAATTCCCCGCCCAGGGTTTCCCCCGTATCTGCCTCCAGCGTCTTCAGTCTTCCGGCGGCCAGCCGTACGGGCGTGAGCTCCGCCAGCAGGGCGGCGCATTCTTCATCTCCGGCTTTGAAAATTTCCTCCGCGCCGGGGAGCTCTCCTAGGCGTTCGTCCGCAATTTCCAGGCAAAGCACCCCTACGCCGAACTCGGCGGCCAGCCCGCGGAGGGCGGCGCATTCGGAATCATCCGGCAGTTCCCCCACAATGACCAGTTCTCCGCACTGTGCCCAGCGGGACGTGGCCAGAGTCCTGAAAAATTCCCTTCTGCCGTCTTCTCCTCCGGGCATGCGGGCTACGCAGACGCTGCGGATGCCCATCATGGGTGCCCCGATCATGCGGCGGCGCTGAAGTGCGCTTTTGTCAAAAACAAGCGCGTTTCCCTCCCATTCCCCCTCCGGCCATTCCACAACGGCCAGATCCGGCTTTACCCAGGAAGTTCCGGTTTCACTGGTACTGAACACGAAAACGCCGCGGCCCGTGGTATCGTACTGGCGCACGGCCAAGGCCAGCGCCTTGGCGCGGCAGTTCAGGGTGTCCGGTTCGTTTTCCCCGAGGAACAGGGGCAAAAGCCCTCTGGGAACGCGCTGCCCGTCCCGTTCCCTCATGCGCCTGTAATAGCCCTGGCCGCGTTCCACCTTGGCGATTTCCGAATCCGGCTCGGAAGCCATGAAAGAAAAATGGTAGCGCAGGGATGCGTCCGAATATTCCTCCCCCAGCCTCAGGCGCACCAGGCGGATGAGTTCTGTTCCCTTAATGGCCTGGGCCGGATCGGAAGGCAAAAGTTCCGGGAGCAGTTCTTCCAGCTGGGATCGTAAACTCATACGCGCTCCATGAGAACACGGGAGAAGCGCTTCTTCAAGGCGGAAGGAGTTCAGCACATGAAATAAAAAGCTCTTTTATTTGCTCCGGAATACGGCAAGATGATCCGCATGGCATGGATTACCTCCGGTTATATACCTTCGCCCGGGCGCATGGCCGTAATCGCCGGTACCACCTTTACGCAGCTGGTGCGCATGAAGGTGTTTCTCTTTCTTGGGCTCTTCGCCGTGGCGCTGCTGGCTCTGAGTTCCTTCCGCCTGAGCGCGGTGCTGGGGCCTGAAACCGGGGGGATCAATGAACTCGTGCTGCTGAAAAACTCCGCCTACGGCGCCATGCGGGTGTTCGGCCTCTTTTTCTGCGTGGCGGCCACGGCCCTGATTATTCCCAGGGATGCGGAGGACCGTATTCTATACACTATCCTTTGCAAACCGGTGCCGCGCATCGACTATCTGATGGGGAAGGTGCTGGGGGTGCTGGCCCTGACCCTGGTTGCCGTTCTGCTGATGGATGCCGTAATGACGCTGGTGCTGTGGATGCGGACGGATACGGTGGTGGCGGAGCAGATAGCCTCGCTGAAAGGCCGTTATACGTTGGAGGAAATGCAGCCGTACCTGGACAGGATCCGCCTCCAGGGAGCTACCTGGAACGTGCAGACGGGGCTGGGCGTGATGATGTGCGAGTTTGTCGTGCTTTCCTCCCTCACGCTGTTGATGTCCTGCGTGACGAACGGCACCATTATCAGCGCGTTGCTGACGTTCATGATCTATCTGGCGGGACTGTTCCAGACGCAGGCTCTTTCCCTGTGGGTGGGATCCGGCACGGATGGCCTTTCCTGGTGGGAAGTGGCGGGCAGCAGGCTCTTTTCCCTGATTTTTCCGAATTTCCAGATTTATTCCGTGACGGATTCCGCCCTGAACGGTCAGTTTATTCCCCTTTCCCTGTTCGGAACCCTGGCCCTGATTACGCTGGGGTACTTCGTCTTTCACATGACGCTGGCGGCGTGGCTGTTCAGGAAAAAGGAATTTTAACGGGGACAGGTATGGAAGACATCATCAATGCGCGTTGCGGCTGGGCCGGAACGGACGAACTGTATATAAAGTACCATGACGAAGAATGGGGCAGGCCCGTTTCCGATGACAAAACCCTGTTTGAATTTCTGGTGCTGGAGAGTGCCCAGGCGGGATTATCCTGGCTCACTATCCTCCGGAAGCGCGAAGGATACCGGAGAGCCTTCCATGGCTTTGATGTGGAGAAAGTGGCGCGGATGACGGCAAAAGATGTGGAACGGTTGATGCGATTTGATGGAATTGTCAAAAACCGTTTGAAAATCAACAGCGCTGTCAATAATGCGAAACTGTTTATGGCCGTTCAGGAAGAATTCGGCAGTTTTTACCGGTACGTCTTGTCGTTTTTCCCCAATCATCAGCCCATTGTTAACCATTTCAGGGCTCTGGCTCAAATTCCCGCTGTTTCTCCGGAGTCGGAAGCCATGAGCAGGGACATGAAAAGGCGGGGATTCAGGTTTTTCGGTCCGACGATCTGTTATGCGTTTTTCCAGGCAACCGGGTTTGTCAACGACCATATTGAGGGCTGTTTCTGCAAAGCGGCCCAGTACGCAAAATCCCAACCGCATGTCCAGCCAGAGACGCTGATAACAGGGCCGGAGGGAACAAACGCGGAAATAAGGCATTCTCGTCCATAGCCATGGGCCTTCATTGGCATTTCCATTTTCTATAAATCGCTTATATGTTGACTGTAAAAAATCATCAACCATGAAAACAGGTATCATCGGACTTGGAAAAATGGGAGGCGCCCTGTTGCGGGGCATGCTGAAAGCCGGAGCAGCGGTTCCGGAGGAAGTTTGGGTGTACGATCATCACCATGAGAACATGCAGGCTCTGAGGGAGGAATACCCCGGAGTTCATGAAGCGGCCTCGGAGGCGGAGGCGGCGGACGCCGTGGAAGTCCTGATTCTGGCCGTGAAGCCGCATGGCATCCTTCCGCTCATTTCCTCTCTTTCTGAACGGGGGGCGGAGCTTCCCCTTCTGATTTCTATCGCTGCCGCCGTTTCCCTGGATGATATGGAAGCCTGCGCCAGCGACGGAACGCGCATTATACGCGCCATGCCCAACACCCCGTGCATGGTTTTGGCCGGCGTCATCGCCTACAGTACGGGAAACGGCGTAAAAGATGAAGATGAAGAGGCGGCCCGGATGCTGCTTTCCGGCTGCGGCTCCGTTTACAAGGTGGCGGAATCCGGGATGAATGCCGTTTCCGCCATTTCCGGTTGCGGCCCCGCCTACATGTTTACGGCTCTGGATGCGCTTGCAGACGCAGGGGTAGCCATGGGATTGTCCAGGAAAACCGCTTTGGGACTGGCTGCGGAAACCATGCGGGGGGCTTCCCTGATGCTGGAACGGACCGGGAAGCATCCCATGGCGCTCCGGGATGAGGTCACTTCCCCCGGAGGAACCACGATTGCCGCCCTGAATGCGCTGGATGAATGCGGCTTCCGCAATGCCTGGATTCAGGCGGTGAAAAGCGCCGTACGGCGCGCGGAGGAAATGGAGGAGCGGTAACGGATGCTTCTTCTGGCTTTCCCGGAGCCGGCTTTCTCCGGAAAGGACGGCCTGGTGGAGAGCCTTTATTTGTACCGGAACGGCGTTTCCCTCTGCTTCCTCAGCTCCGGGTTTTGCAGGTTGAACTGGACCTTTCTGACGGATTGGAGCGGAATCCGGACCTTGCCGACTGCGGAGGAGCGCCCTTCCATGAACCCGTTCCGGATAGTTTCCAGGACCAGGGAAAGGACGCTCTGGTCCGTCAGGAAAACGCGGGTGTCTGAGCTGTCTTCCGGAAGGTCTTTCTCTTCATGGCCTTTTTGGTTCAGTGCGCGTACCCTGACGGTGGGAACGGTGACGTCATAATGGTCGGACTTGATGCGGATGGAGCCTTCCTCCTGAAGGGAAATGGCTCCTCTGAGCACGTCTCCGTTTACCAGCAGAGCCTTGTCTCTGGGGGCGGCCGGGTCGTAACGGGAAATGATGTCCAGCTCCTCCTCCAGATGGGGAATGGCTCCATTCCAGTCAAATACATTCAAATGGAACACGGCCATGTTCAAGCTGTCATAACCTCCCAGGGCAAGAGTGTTTCCCGGTTTGAATTCGTGTTTCCCGGCGCTTTCTCCATCTTCCCCTTCATCGTCTCCGCTCTCGTTTTCAAAGATAGTGTCCATCTCTTTGACTTCCTCCCACCAGGCTACCTGTTCACCGTTGACGTACAGGTAATAATTGCCCTTTTCCGGATCGGCGTAAAAATGAACGTCGGAACGCTTGACGCTCTTGTCGGCATACCAGTTCCGCTCCGTGTTCCTTTTCACCCTGCCAAGCGTTCGGTACTGGCCGGAACTGTTCTTGGAAAGTTCCGCTTTTTCCAGGGAGAGATCCAGGTTGATGCTGTTTCCGGATTCGGAATCCTGCCAGAGGGCAAGATTAATCCGGAACGTATTGGTATGGTAAAGGGAGAACTGCACATGGAGGCGGGGTGGCATGGGGAAGGAAGTTTGCAGCTCCGTATTATTGGAGCCGCGCATGAGCCAGTATCCGTTGCGGCATTCGGGCAGCGTGCTTTTGGCGGAAGACTCCCAGCCCTGGAGGGATTCCGTAGCGTTGCGCAGGTAGGCTTTCTGTGAGTCGAACCCGATGTGGCGCACATATTTGCGGTCCACCTGAAGCAGGCCGCCCCAAGCGGTTTGGAGTTGAAGATTTTCCGCATCCAGCGCCTTCAGGGTGCCGTAAACCTCGTCCCCATTGGCCAGCCTGATGATGGAAAACTGTTCCGGTATTTCCAGCGGACGGGAAGAGGCCAGCTCGTCAAGCTCTCCCATATGGACATCCACGGGTTTGGAAAGAATGCTGGAACGGACCTTTAGGTAAGGGCGGTTCATCGTATCCATGCTGCCCGGCAGTTTTTCCCCGGATTTAAGCGTAATGACCCCTTCCGAACGAGCATGAGGCAGAAGGAGGGCGGTCGGCAGGGCGCAGGCGCACAGGAAAAGCGTAATTGCCTGTTTCATGGCGGGATCAATCAGGGAGTGGAACGGGATGGCTGGGCGGGATTCAGGAATTCCACGCGGGTGATGTTTTTCAGCGGCAGGGAAATCTGTCCGAGCTGCGGATGCCGCAGGATGATATTCAGGGAATCCATGCTCAGAATATCTCCGTGCAGGCGGGAACCGTCCTTCATCTGGAGGCTGTGGCGGGCTGGGGGGCGGGAGTCGTCTTTCCTGTTCTGTTCCGCAAAAAAGACGGTATCCAGGTACTTGGACGGGATGGAAAAATCACGGGGAATGCCCGGATAATCCTTGTCCGTGGAAAGCGTCAGCGTTCCGGTTTTGCTGTCGTAACCGCTGACGGAACCCGGAATGGCGTCTTCTTCCTTTGTCAGGACAAGGTCTGTCTCTGCATTCCCGTTTTTGGCCACGGATTTGGCGCTCAGGGTGATGGAGGAAAGGGTCAGTTTGCTGATGGTCAGGGACACGTGCCCTTCCATCTGGAGGCCGAAGGCGTCTCCCTGTAATGGCTGTTCCGGCGGGCTGGGGTCTGTTATCAGTCTGGGCGGCAGATCTCCTATCAACAGCTCGTAAACCTGCTTGTTTCCACCCTGGCGGGAGGCTGTCAATTGAATATCCACGCCCTCCGTCAGAATGGGGGCCGGAATGGCCGTTTCCCCCAGCACGAGGATGCCGGACTTCTGTTCCCGGAGCAGGGTGCATTTTCCGGGCGAGATGCTGAGCATGAGCCTGTTCAGGTTGCTGCCGGAATTGGACCGGAAAGGAATATTTTCATTCCCCCCGAAACAGAAGACAATGCCGGAGCGGTCATTATTGCCGTTCATGGTGATGGTGGTGCGAAAGGTAAAGGAGGAAGGATCCAGGCCGATATTCTTGTACAGGGGTATCCAGGTGGGGTAATCATTGTTGCCCAGCCGGTACTGGTACTTGTCTCCCTGGATTTTCGGCTTCAGGGCATTCATCAGTTTTCTCCCCGCCTGGGTGCGGTAGTCTTCCTCCCGGTTGCCGGAATAAACCCAGCTGTTGTCAAAAATCAGCGGTTCCTGCCAGAAGCCCTTTTCCTGCAGCGTATTCAGCCGGAACCCGGCCACCTGGCTGCGGGGAACGGAACGTTCATGGCCCAGTATGTCCCGGTACTGCACTTTGTCCTGTGTGATGGAAATGATATTGCACGGGATGATGTCCCTGTGCCCCGCAGCCATGAAAATTTTGTCCCGGGCGCGAAGATCCGGAGAGGCGGTTCCCGTAAAGTAGAGAGCGCGGATTCCCGACGGGAGAATGACGGCGTTCTGGCGCATGGCCGGGTGCTTGATGACGATGCCCTGTTTTCCGTAAGAAATGATTTCCCCGCGGAGGCGGTAATTGTTATCCGTAACCACGTCGATGACGGAATTGGCCCAGGCGGTCAGCAGGCAGGCCGGGGCCAGCATCAGGGAAAGGCGGATTCTATTGTTCATAGATGGGTAGAAATCTGTAATTAAGCGCGAGGGAGAGCAGGGCGGCGGAAGTGGAATATGCCGCGGAATGATCGGAAAGCCAGGACCCGTTGGGCGCCTGGGAGGCTCCCAGATAGCGCATATTTTTGTAATTCCATTCCTTCCACACTTCCTGGTCCGCATGGAACAGGGCCTGTGACATGTAATATTCAAAATAAAACGGATAAGTGGAATCCCGGTAGTTCAGGTGCTTTTTCAGGTAGGCCAGGGAATCCTTGAAGGTCGGGTCCGTTTTAAGGCGCGCCAGGGACAGCGTCAGGGAACCGATGGCCGTGAGGGTGACGCGGGGACCCGCCGGCCCGGTGTAGCCGTAGGCGCCTTTCTTGTCGCGGCAGGAAGCCATATACTTGAGGCCGCGTTCAAAGGCCTCATCCGGCACGGGAATGCCCGCATTGCGCGCCGCGAACAGGGAGACGATCTGGCAGCCGGTCACCGTGCTGTCCGCGTCCGTGGATTCCGGGGAATAGCGCCAGCCTCCCGTTTTGTTTTTTTTCTGGGCGGTCAGTGTCAGGGCCACGGCCTTGCGGAGAGCGGGGCCTATGCGATCGTCCCGCACCATGCCGTAGGCTTCCGCCAGGGCGAGAGTGGCGAAGCCGTGGTTGTACATGGAATCCCCAATGTAGCCGGATACCTTGTTCTGCCTGGACAGGATGTAATCTACGCAGCGGCGCACCATGGTGGCGTACGGCCCCGCGTTCGGATCGTCTCCGTGAGCCAGCACGGACATAAGGCAAAAACCGATGATGCCAGGCTCCCTCCCGTAAGTTCCATCATAGGTTCCATCCGTTTTCTGGGCATTCTGAAGATAGCGTAGCCCCTTCACATACATCAGTTCCACCTGGGGCGGCACGGAAGAAGACGTTCTCATGGGGGATTGGGCCGCTGCGTTTTGCGGTGCGGCCGTCATGCAGCAGGTCAAGAAAGCGGTAAGCAGGAGGCGGGGATTTTTCATGGAAACGGGAAGTTGCTGTTCATGCGTGAAAAGGCTGTCCGGAGAGATGCGTCTCACTTCTGCAAAGTCTTGTTGTAGGCGTCCAGCGCCTTGCGGAATTCGGAAGGCATGTCGTCTGCGGACATGCCGGTGGATTTGGGAACGGAACGCGTTTCCGCAGCCGTGTCCGGATTGGAAACGCCTTTATCCTGGGAGGAGGCCATATTGGATTTTCCATTCGCTCCGCGTCCGGGATTGTTGCCGCTGCCTCTCTGGGAACCTTCCTGCCCTTTCCCATTCCCTTCCTGCTGTTCCGCGGACTGGGAGTCGCTATCCATGCCGAGCAGCTGGCGCAGCATGTCCATAAGAGCTCTTCCTCCCGGCTTGGGCCGGCCGTCGGCCCCGGTCATCTTGGCCTTGGCTGCCTGGTAAATCAATTCAATCACATCCGACTGCGCGGCCAGCGTCTGGCCTCCGGTATTGTAAACTTCCAGCAGGTCCACGGCGTCATTCATGGCATGGCGGCATTTTTTCAGCAGGTCCACTACCTCCTCATTGGTTTCTCCCAGGATAAGGTCGGAAGTGTCCGCCTGGAGCTCGTCCTGTTGTACTGCCAGTTTGGATGCCGTTTCCCTGTGCTTGGCGGAATATTCCGGAGCGGGAGCCGGAGCGGCGGCGCAGGGCAGGGAAAGCGCCAGAATCATGGCTGGAAAATTGGCGGTATTCATGGGGCAGGGGGGGGAAGTTTTTTTCGGTGTTCCTGTTCGGCGGCGCGGGTGCGCATGCGGATATCCTGTTCCTGTTGGATCATGCGGATGAGTTTCAGCATGAATTCAAACTCGGCGTCGGAAATGGAGGACTGGCTGCCTCCCCCGCCGCCTCCTCCTCCCCCGCCGCCGCGGCGGCTCTTCTTATAGTCGTCTATCAATTTGGCCCAATGGCGCAGAGTGGAGGCATACAGGCGGGACTCGTCAATGGAGCGGGCTGTGATTGCGTTCAGGATATTGCCGTGCACCAGGTCCAGCTTCTCCCGGAGGGAGAAAGCGTTCATCTGGTTGTACAGGTCGCTGTAAATGCGCTCCCCGGTGCGTGACTTGTAATAGCTGAGGTCTTCCAGAATCCAGCCTATGTCCTGCGTGGAGGCATTTTGAAGGGTGGCGATGGTTTCCATTTCACGCCTGGTGGAAGGGTCAAGCTCCTCCATGGTCATGCCCGCAATGGTGTTGATCTGACCGGCCAGCGCATGGGCGATGGAATCCTCCTTGGATGCGGCCTGTCTGAGCCGTGCCACGAATGTGCTGGCCTCCATGTCCTGCGCGGACTTGGAGAGCTGGTTCATGGTGTCTTTCAGCGCCTGTGTGGCTTCGGAATGGGAATTCTCCCCGTCGTCCAGGTCCTTCCTGCTTTCCTGCTCGGAGCGGCTCTCGGAGGCGGAATCCCGGAAGAGCTTCTGGGCCATCTTCATGGACCCGTCGGGAATGGGTTTGAGCATGGAAATTCCTTTCATGAATTCCTTCATGCCGGCCGGGTCTATCTGGGAATTGCGGGAGGCTTCCTTAAACAGGCTTTCCGAGCGGTTGAGCAAGTCTCCCAACTCGCGCCTGTTGGCCTGCTCTTCATCGGCCAGGGCGTGCAGGCGTTCCTGGGACTCCGCATCTTTCAATTTGCCGTTTTCCATTCCTTTCAGCCGTTTTGCTTCGTCCGCCATGGCGTCCATGCGGCGGATCATGCCTTCCAGATCGCTGGTGATGCGTTCCAGTTCATTGCGAATCATCTGGGCGTGCTCGGACTTGGAAAGGACGAAAATAATCATGGGTTCCGAATAAACGCGTTTGCCTCCCGGTTTGTAATCCTGCGTAAACCCGCGGATGACGACGCGCTGGGGAGATAGCTTCAGCGCCCTGGCCTGGAACAGGAATGTTCCTTTCAGCCCGGTCTGCGTGGGCTGTCCGTCCGCCAGCACTTTCTCCCCGCGGAGGCCGGGCGCCGGTTTGTCCGCACCGGCCGGTTTTGGAGCTGAGGCTCCGTTTTCATCCTCATTGCCGTCGTAAAAGGATTTTTCACCCTGCCATTCCACCCCCATTTCCCGGAGGCCGAAATCGTCCGCCGCTTCTACCTCCAGCTCAATGCTGGTATCCTCCAGTACGTAGCGGTCGTTTTCGCCGCCTCTCAGGTAAATGGAAGGCTGTTTGTCTTCAATGGGTTCCAGTTGTATCTTCACGGGCCGGGAAGCAGCCAGCCCGTCGCTGTCCATCCAGTCAAGCTCTATTTCCCTGGGCTCTTTTTCCAAAAGGATGTTCGGAATGATGACGTTGCTTCCTTCCACCCGGAGCGGATGGCCCTGCGCGTCCTCCGCAGACTGCAGATGCTGGGAGGCGGACACCTTCAACGTCAGCGTAGAGCCTTCCGGGGCGGAAATAATTCCTGCTCTCATGGCTTCCCTGCCGTTGGCGCGCGCCATATAGGCAGGATAGGCTACGCCGGCTTCGGCTCCCAGCAGGGAAGGGCGCCCCTTCGGGATGATGTTCAGCCGTCGCACGGCATCCCCTGCAAAGAACTCCAGGCTGTCCGCCTGTTGCATGGGGGGGATGTGGATCTTGTATGCGCCGTCCGCAAGAGGCGCTTGCTGGCTCACCCTGTTGCGGAAAAAATACTCTGCCGTCTGCGGGCGGGTTTTGGTTCCCTCCGCCAGCCGGATTTCATACAGGCAGCTCTCTCCCATGGGAATGACCAGGGAATCCGGGGTGGGGGCCAGCTGGGTGAATGTATAGCGTTCCGGAGGATTGAACGGGCGGACCCAGCGTTTCAGGGCATTCCCTGCCGCTTCCGGGCTTACCGCACATACGGCCGCCGTGCATGCGGCGAGAACCGCCAGCAGGACGAACAGCTTCCTGTGGCTGGGCCGGGGGATGTTCACTGTCAGATCCCGGGCGGACACTTCGCGGGCCACCTGCTCCATGGCCGCCTCTTTCAGCTTTTCGGAACCGTATTGGCGGCCGTGCTTTTCTGAATCCAGTTCGATGACGCCCAGAAGACGATCCCCCAGGGCCGTGTCCGTCCGGGAAATCAGCCGCGCCAGCTGGGCTTCCGTGCGCCTCTGCCACACCCACCGGAAACTCCACCAGGGAATAAACACCGCCAGGCCGGACACGGCGATGAAAAACAGGAGCCAGCCGACGGCGGGAGGCGTCTCCCACAATCTGTCGGAAAGGTACAGGAGCGCGTAGGAAAGAATGACGGCAATGCCTGCAAGGCATACGGCTTCCAGCATCTTCACCGTTCTGAGGCGGCGCCGGAAAGTTCGGAGCTGCCTGACCAGCTGGGGAGGGAGTTTGACGGTAGTGGAAGGGGGCATGCTTATTCCCGTATTTACGCCATGGACATCGTTTTTGCAAGTTTGCCTCGCGTGATGAAGCAAATTCGCATTTGCAGGCGGACGGAAGGATTTTTCTCGCTGGACTTTACACTTTGATTTCCTAAAATAATGTTGCGCTTTAAACTTGGCCTGGTTTGCGCATAGTTAAAAACCAACATATTAGGCCTTACCCATTGACTTCGCCATGCAACAGGGAAATAAAACAACGGCTCCGGAAATTGATTTCGGAGAATTCGCACCAGCCACATACGCCGAATGGCGCGAGGCAGCAGTCGCTGCCCTGAAAGGGGCTGATTTTGACAAGAAGCTTTTTACCAAGCTTGTGGAGGGAATTACCCTGCATCCCATCTATAACAAATGGGATGAACATTCCCCGGTAATGCCTGCCGGGCAATTTCCGTACCGCCGCGGAACGCGCGCCTTGGGCTATATGGAAAAGCCCTGCGAAATCGCCCAGAGCATTCCCGCTTCCTCTCCTGAGGATTTCAACGCCAAGCTTCTGCATGACCTGGAACGCGGCCTGACCGCCGTAAACATCCAGCTCAACTGCAAATGCGGCCTGAAACTGCGCAAGCAGGCTGACTGGGATACGGCTCTCAAGGGCGTCCGGCTGGACGGGCTTCCCGTATATGTCACTCCCGGTTCCTGCGGCCTGGGAACCCTCTCCATGTTCCTGAACACCTGCAAGGCCGCCGGCGTCAAGACGGCGGATCTCAGGGGCGGCGTTCTGTATGACCCGGTGGGGAAAGCTGTGATGAAGGGTTCCCTTTGCGGGGGAAAAGGCATCTGCGCCTACTATGACCAGATGGCCGTAATGACCAAATGGGCCGTCGCCAACGCTCCCGGCTTCCAGACCATCGGCGTCAGCGGGCTGCCTTACGCGGATTCCGGCGCTTCCGCTTTTGAAGAAGTGGGCGCCATGCTGTCCACTGCCGTGGCCTATCTGCGCGCCATGGAGGAACGCGGCCTCTCCGTGGATGAAACTGCGGCGCACATGCGCTTTACGGTCTCCATCGGCGCCAACCTGTTCCTGGAAATCGCCAAAATCCGCGCCTTGCGCGAACTCTGGGCCATCATCGTCAAAGAATGCGGAGGAAGCGAGGAAGCTGCCAAAATCAGGCTCCATGCCCGCACCTCCTTCTGGACCCTCTCCAAGGTGGATCCCTGGGTCAACCTGCTGCGCGGCTCCGCCCAGGCATTCTCCGCCATCATGGGCGGCGTGGACAGTATTGACGTTCTGCCCTTTGACGCTGCCGTGCGCATGCCGGACGAATTCTCCCGCCGCATTGCCCGCAACTGCCCGCTGATTCTGCTGGGCGAATGCAATCTGGACAAGGTCGTTGACCCCGCCGGCGGTTCCTGGTACCTGGAAAACCTGACGGATGAAGCCTCCCGGAAGATATGGGAATTCTTCCAGGGCATCGAAAAGGAAGGCGGCATCGTCAAGGCTCTCAAAGCCGGCAGCATCCAGAAGAAGGTGAACGCCACCGCCGCCAAACGTTACGAACTGGCGGACCAGCGCCGGCAGTCCATCGTGGGCGTCAACCAGTATGTCAACCTGGCAGAGAAGAAACTGGAGGCGACGGAAGGCTCCTGCTGCTCCGCCCACAAGGGGCACGGCTGCTGCAAGAATGCGGATATCCAGCTCCCGGAAGTGGAAATGAGCGTGGACTCCGCCTGCAAGGCCGCCGGAGAAGGCTTTTCCACCTGTCTCATCAACAAGGCCCTGGTGGCCGGGGTTGACTGCAAGTGCGGCGAACCTCTGGAAATGGAAGCCCTGCCGAAGCGCCGCCTGGCGGAACGTTTTGAATCCCTGCTCGCCAAGGCTGACGCCTGGGTGGAGGAAAAGGGTTCCCGGCCGATGGTCTTCTTCGCCAACATGGGGCCGCTTCGCCAGCACAAGGCCCGCGCGGACTTCTCCCGCGACTTCCTGCGCGCCGGCGGTCTGGATGTGGTTTATCCGTCCGGCTTCCAAACTCCGGAAGACGCGGCCAGGGCGGCTGCGGAAAGCGGCTGCGCCGTATGCGTCATCTGCTCCACGGATGACACTTATCCGGAAATCGTCCCCGCCTTCTGCAAGGCTCTCAGGGAGACCAGACCGGACATGATGGTGGCCCTTGCCGGTTATCCGGCCGACTATGTGGAAGCATTCAAGGAAGCCGGCGTGGACATCTTCATCCACGTCAAGGCCAACTGCTACAACACCGTTGAAGCTATTCAAAACAAAATCGGCCTCTAACAACCACCAACCTATTCCACCCAATGAGCAATATTCCTGATTTTGCATCCGCCTCCTATCCTGAAATCAAGGCTGGTGCCCCGTCCCCGGCTTCCGAAACGGAAACCTGGATGACCAATGAACAAATTCCCGTGCCGCCCACCTACTCGGAAAGCGTGTACGACGACTGCCTGCACCTGGACTTTACAGCCGGTGTGGCTCCCAACCTCCGCGGACCGTATGCCACCATGTATGTGGCGCGCCCCTGGACGGTGCGCCAGTACGCCGGCTTTTCCACGGCTGAGGAATCCAATGCCTTCTACCGCCGCAACCTGGCGGCGGGCCAGAAGGGCCTTTCCATTGCCTTTGACTTGGCGACGCACCGCGGCTATGACTCCGACCACCCCCGCGTGGTGGGTGACGTGGGCAAGGCCGGCGTGGCCGTGGACTCCATCCTGGACATGGAAATCCTCTTCAAGGGCATTCCCTTGGACAAAATGTCCGTTTCCATGACCATGAACGGCGCCGTGCTGCCCGTGCTGGCCTTCTACATCGTCGCCGCCCAGGAACAGGGCTGCACGCTGGACCAGCTCTCCGGCACGATCCAGAATGACATTCTCAAGGAATACATGGTGCGCAACACCTACATTTACCCGCCTGATCCCTCCATGAGGATTATTGCGGACATCTTTGAGTTCACCTCCAAGTTCATGCCCAAGTTCAACTCCATTTCCATCTCCGGCTACCACATGCAGGAAGCCGGCGCTACGGCGGACCTGGAAATGGCCTACACCCTTGCGGACGGCCTGGAATATGTCCGCACCGGGATCAAGGCGGGTATTGACATTGACGCCTTCGCGCCGCGTCTTTCCTTCTTCTGGGCCCAGGGCAAGAATTACTTCATGGAAGTGGCCAAAATGCGCGCCGCCCGCGTGCTGTGGGCCAAACTCATCAAGCAGTTCAACCCCAAGAACCCGAAGTCACTGGCCTTGCGCACGCACTCCCAGACTTCCGGCTGGTCCCTCACGGAACAGGACCCGTTCAACAACGTCACCCGCACCTGTATTGAGGCCCTGGCCGCCGCCTGCGGCCATACGCAGTCCCTGCACACGAACTCCCTGGACGAAGCGATTGCCCTGCCGACGGACTTTTCCGCCCGCATCGCCCGCAACACCCAGCTTCATCTTCAGGATGAAACCACCATCTGCAAGGTAATCGACCCGTGGGGCGGCTCCTACTATGTGGAATACCTGACCAATGAGCTCATCCGCAAGGGCTGGGCCCACCTTCAGGAAGTGGAAAAACTCGGAGGCATGGCCAAGGCCATTGAAACCGGGCTGCCCAAGATGCGCATTGAAGAAGCCGCAGCGCGCCGCCAGGCCGCCATTGACTCCGGAAAGGAACCCATCATCGGCGTTAACAAATACCGCCTGGAACAGGAAGCCCAGATCGATATTCTGGAAGTGGACAACACCACCGTCCGGGAAGCCCAGATCGCCCGCCTGCAGAAACTGCGCGCGGAACGGGACTCCGCCGCGTGCGAAGCCGCGCTGGAAGCCCTGTCCGAATGCGCCCGCACGGGGGAAGGCAATCTCCTTGACCTTGCCATCAAGGCGGCCAAGGCCCGCGCCTCCCTGGGTGAAATCTCCTCCGCCCTGGAAAAACACTTCGGGCGTCATAAAGCACCAATCAAACTCATTACCGGCGTGTACGCTCAATCCTATGGTCAAGATCCGCTGGTGGAGGAAGTCCGCAAGATGACGGATGACTTCGCCGAACGCACGGGGCGTCGTCCCCGCATCCTCGTCGCCAAAATGGGCCAGGACGGCCATGACCGCGGCGCCAAGGTGGTCTCCTCCGCCTATGCCGACCTCGGTTTTGACGTGGACGTGGGCCCGCTCTTCCAGACGCCGGAAGAAACTGCCAAAATGGCAATTGAAAACGACGTGCACATGATCGGCATGAGCTCTCTGGCCGCGGGCCACAAGGTGCTGCTTCCCGCCCTGGTGGAAGAACTTGCCAGGCAGGGCCGTCCGGATATCCTGGTCTTCTGCGGCGGTGTTATTCCCGCCCAGGACTATGACTTCCTGAAGGAACACGGAGCTGTGGCCATCTTCGGCCCGGGCACCAACATTCCGGAAGCTTCCAGGGAAATAATGGAAGCTCTTAACGAACAGTACGCTGACTAAACGGAATTTCCTGTTTATCAGGTAAATACCTGTTGCGAGAGGCCGGATGAAAAATCCGGCCTCTTTTTTGCGGGCGGATTGACTATCCGCTGAAGCAGTTCAGCACTGCTGTAAAAATTCAGAAACAATAATGAGATAATTAAGTTGTTAAGTGTCAATAACTTTCAAACAACATAAAATTCCTTTCTTCTCAATGAAATCACAAACATTTCTTGAATTCATGAATGAGTTGCGGAGCAAGATGCTTGCGGACATTTTTTGTTCTTCTGTATTTTTTATCAGGCTTTCCCTCCCTATTATCTGCATAAATTCTTTTAGAAAAAGTTGACAGCGGATAGTCAATCCGGCTATAAGCTGTCCGTGATGAAGAAATTATTTGTATCGTCTATTATGACGGCGGTTTTGCTGCCCGGGTGGGTCAACGCAGAAAGTCCTGATCTTGTTACGCTTCTGAGCCTTACTAAACCTCAGAACGGTGTTCTTTCCTCTGGCAATTCGTCATTGACGTGGAGTGAAGGAACAACAGGAACGTCCTTGGACAATTTCGCCATTTCTTTTCAGCTTACGGAAACAAGAAATACTTCCTCTCCCCAAAATATTTTCTCGACCTCACGTACCAACGGGGGGGCGTCTGGTAATGCACTACAGCTGACTTCCTCCTCCGCAGACGGCGGGTATACCTGTTTATTCTCCTATGCAGGTCAGAGTTTTGATATGACGGCGACAACTGAAAGAGGCAGTCTTCTTCTCACGCTGATTATGCGGAAAAGCCAGGATGGAAGCTCTGCCTTAGCTACCCTGTACAGCGGAACTCAAACCTTGAGAACAGTTTCTTTTAATTTCACCTCCGGTACAAGCTCTCTGAAATGGGATCAATCCAGTATCTGGACGAACGCGGCGAAGGAGACATTCACTGACATTAAGCTGGCGACGTTTAATACCGAAGCCGCGGATACAGACATTCTCAACGCTTTTGGCTTGCAGGTTCCGGAACCGGCTACGGCATCCCTGAGTCTGCTGGGGCTGGCGGCCCTGATGGTTCGCCGCCGCCGGAAAGCCTGAAAACCTTGTCCTGCCAGCAGTTAAAGGCGTTTTTGCCTGCAAGGTCCAGCCTTGCAGGCGATTTTTTTAATGTCTCTGTTGATGAAGGAGGGCCGTCCAGATGACCGTTTTTCCTGGCGGAACTCTTGCTCCGAAGGAAATGAGGCTCCTGCTTCTTTGACATTGCGGGAACGTTCTTCATCCGTTACTCTTTGCTCCGCCGTGGAGAGAAATTATCATTATTGCGTGGAACGCAACAGGGAATTGATTCCGCCGGATACGGATATGTTCCGGGTCATGGACGGGGCGGGGGATGGAATTCCCGGTGTCTTTGTGGATCAGATGGCGGATCGTATTCTCGTCTCCACGCGCGGATGTTCCATTACTGCGGACCTGGAAAGCGAACTCCGGGATACTGGCCTGCCCGTATTCCACAAAAAACTGGAACAAAACCAGAAAGAAGCGCCCGTCCAGATCGCCGGGCCGCTCCTTCCCCTGCAATTTACGGCCTTGGAGCAGGGAGTGCGTTTCAAAATAGACATGTCCGCCGGTTATTCCCAGGGAATTTTTCTGGACCAGCGCGACCACCGCCGCCGGGTGAGGGAAAAAAGCGCTCCGGGCATGAGGGTGCTGAATACCTTTGCCTATACGGGGGCCTTTTCCGTTTACGCCGCCCTGGGGGGAGCGCAGACAACCACGCTGGATCTGGCGCAGCCGTGCCTGGACTGGGCCAGGGAAAATTTTGTTCTGAATGGCATTGACCCCTCCGGCCAGTACTTTTGCAAGGGGGACGCGCGCCGCTGGCTGGAACGGTTCTCCAGGCAGGGGCGAACCTTTCACGGCATTATTCTGGACCCTCCCACGTTTTCCCGGGATGACCGCGGAAAGGTGTTCCGGGTGGAATCCCACTACGGGGAGCTGGTGGCCCTGGCGCGCGAATGCCTGGAACCGGGCGGCTGGATGCTGTGCACCAGCAACTGCCGCAAGCTCAGCCACGAGGAATTCCGCAGGATGGTGGCCCGTGCCGTTCCCGGTTTCCGCCTGACCCGTGACCCCATGCCTCCGGATTTCTCCGGGGAGGATTATTTGAAAAGATTGTGGATAGATTGAAAATGAATATTTTATGAAAAATTTCCCTCTCTGTGGCTGACGCATTTTGTCCTTTTGAAAATGCTTCCGCTTTGATAGAAAGCCGCCCAATTACTTTTTTCTATGAAAAAACTAGCCTATGTTGCTGGACTCTTCGCTCTCACGTGTGCCCCTCTTCTTGCCGCTCTCTATGAGGGGCTGGAGGTGGGAATGGACAAGGACCAGGTGCTGAAAACCCTGAGGCGGAGCAAGCAGCTTGAAGGTCCGCCCACGGATGCCCTCCTCGCACGCACCGGACTCAACGGCGTGTTTAAAACCAGGCAGGCCATAGGCGGTCAGACCTTTGCCCTGAACTTTGACTATGACCCCTCCGGCGGCTTGAGGGCCGTTGTCTTCTATTCCCGGAGCAAGCACCGCGGTTCCGAATATGAAACCAAACTGAAATCCGCCTATAAGGCCCTTCTGGTGGGCCTGACGGAACAGTTCGGGGAACCGGTGAACATGCCGGAATGGGTGGCCAGGGAATCTCTTCAGGAAGGCCGCATCCAGTACATGCACATGTGGAAGGTATCTCCCGGCGTTTTCCTCATGTCCGGCCTGGGCAACATGGGAGCCATGGAGGGCTACTTCCCCCTTTTCCGTTTTTCCGGTCCCTCCGGCATGCCTCCCAAGTCCAAAAGGGACAGGGAGGAACTGAAAAGGGAATGGGCGGCCATCCCGGAATTTCCCGGTTTGAAGGAGGCGGAACTCCACATTTCCGACGCTGTGCTCGCCATGGGTTCCAAAAAGTATAAAGATGCCTTTGAATGTTTCCAGCAGGCGGCGGAACTGGGCTGCCCCCGTGGCTACTGGGGCATGGCGTTCCTGTATGACCAGGGCAAATACGGCGTGAAGAGGGATAAGAAAAAAGCGGAGGAAATGCACCGCAAGGCCGGAGCCGCCGGCTATGCCCCTTCCGCCTCCAGATTCGGAGCTGCGTGGCCGGATGCGGCGCGGGTTCTGGGACTAACCGCTGCGGAAGCCAGGGAGCAGGCCCGCACGCGTCGCCGGGCGGCTGTGGAAGGCTATGCCTCGGAACAATATAACCTGGGCGTGATGTATCAGACCGGTTTCGGCCTGCCCAAGGACATGGCCAAAGCCCGGGAATGGTTCCAGAAAGCGGCGGATCAGGGAGACGTGCAGGCTAAAAGCGTCCTGAAAAAACTCCGGTAATTCTTTTTCCAATCCATGACCATCATGAGCTTATACGCACAACAACTCGTTCGCTACCCAGAACTGGGCATCTCCCTTGATTTTTCCAAACTTCCGCTGGACGATGCGTTCCTGTCTTCCATGCAGGGGCGGATAGACAAGGCGTTTGCCGACATGAAGGCGCTGGAATCCGGCGCCATTGCTAATCCTGATGAAAAACGCATGGTGGGGCACTACTGGCTGCGCAATTCCTCCCTGGCTCCCACGCCGGAATTGAAGGCTGCCATTGATGGACCCCTGGCGGACGTCAAAGCCTTCGGACGGGACGTTCTGGACGGCAAAATAACGCCTCCCCGCGCGGAACAATATTCCGCGGCCCTCGTCATTGGCATCGGCGGTTCCGCTCTTGGTCCGGAGCTGGTGGCGGACGCCATTCCTGCGGCGGGGCTGGACATGTTCTTTCTGGACAACACGGACCCGGACGGCATGTACCGGGTGCTGGAATCCCTCCCTCTGGAAGAAACGCTTGTCGTCGTTATTTCCAAATCCGGCGGCACGCCGGAAACCCGCAACGGCATGCTGGTGGCCCAGGATTTCTTCAGGAAGAACGGGCTGGAATTCGCTCCCCAGGCGGTTGCCGTCACGGGAGTAGGCTCCCGGCTGGACAAAACGGCTGAGGCGGAAGGCTGGCTCAAGCGCTTCCCGATGGAAGACTGGGTGGGCGGCCGCACCTCCGTCATGTCCGTGGTAGGGCTGGTTCCCGCCGTGCTTCAGGGCGTGAACGTGGATGAACTGCTGGAAGGCGCGCGCCTGATGGACGAAAAGACGCGCCGGGACTGCGTGAAATGCAACGCCTCCATGAAGCTGGCGCTGGCCTGGTACAAGGCTACCGGCGGCAAGGGGGAAAAGGACATGGTGGTTCTTCCCTACAAGGATGCCCTGGTGCTCTTTTCCAAATACCTCCAGCAGCTCATTATGGAATCCCTCGGCAAACGGCTGGATCTGGAGGGCAACGAAGTCTGCCAGGGCATTTCCGTGTACGGCAACAAGGGCTCCACGGACCAGCATGCCTATGTGCAGCAGCTCCGTGACGGCGTGAACAACTTCTTCGCTACCTTCATTGAAGTGCGCGAATGTTCCGCGGATGCGGTGGAAGTGGAGGCGGGCGCCACCTGCGGAGACTTCCTCCAGGGCTTCCTGCGCGGCACCCGCCAGGCGCTGGCGGAATCCGGCCGTTCCTCCATCACCATTTCCATTCCGGAGGTGAACGCCAAAACGCTCGGCATGCTGATTGCCCTGTTTGAGCGCGCTGTTTCCTTCTATGCTTCCCTGGTTAACATCAACGCCTACCACCAGCCCGGCGTGGAAGCCGGCAAAAAAGCGGCGGGTTCCTTCCTGGCCCTGCTGGGCAGGGTAAGGGGGGCTCTGGGAACCGCCCCGGAAACCGCCGCCCAGATGGCTGCCCGGCTGGATGCGGACCAGGAAGCCGTGTACCATTGCCTTGTGCATATAGCTTCCGGTGATTCCTCCGTCAAGTGGGTTCAGGCTGACTGTGCGGATGAAGACACCTTCTGCAAGGCATAAAAAACAGGGCATATTATTTCCGGCGGACGCTTATCCGGTTGATAAGCGTCCGTTTTTCTTTTCCGGGCAGCCATGAAAAGAAACTCGCTGCGCTTTTCTTCCCAGGTAATTCCGGAGCCGCCGGAAAACAGGAAGCGGCGTTGCCCGGAGGAAGAGCGGCTCCGGACGGGACAGGCTGGAAAAGCAGGGTTTTGGCATGCATTCTTTTCCCCAAAAACTCTGAAAAATATTTTTGTTTTCCGTACAATTTCGGATTGACAAAGCAAGGAGCCGAAGGCATCCTTATTCGACCCTAACTCGCTATTGGGTCTTTTGTTGGCTCCTTTGGTCGATGTTTGGGCAGAATCATTAATTCGACTACAATAATCGATATGTCCACCAATTCCTGCGCGTGCAGCGCATCTACTGACAAATTCGTCTATTCTTTCGGCGGAGGGTCCGCCGACGGCAATGGCAGCATGAAAAATCTTTTGGGCGGCAAGGGCGCCAACCTTGCGGAAATGGCCCGCATCGGCCTTCCTGTCCCTCCCGGATTCACCATCACGACGGAAGTTTGCACTTACTACTACGATCACGGCTGCACTTATCCCGCCCAGCTTGACGCGCAGGTCAAGGAAGGCATTGCCAAAATGGAACAGATCCTGGGACGCAAGTTCGGCGATACGGAAGCTATGCCCCTGCTGGTGGCCGTGCGTTCCGGCGCCCGTGAATCCATGCCCGGCATGATGGACACGATTTTGAACCTCGGCCTGAATGAAAAATCCGTGGAAGCCATGGTGAAGGCTACGAACAACCCCCGCTTCGCCTGGGACTGCTACCGCCGCTTCGTGCAGATGTACGGCGACGTGGTGCTGGGTGTGCAGAAAACCCCGGATGAAGACCACGAACCCTTTGAAACCGCCATCGCCGCCATCAAGAAAGAACGCTTCGGCAGCGAGGACGTGGAAGACACCAAGCTCTCCGCCGATGACCTGAAGGAACTTGTCTCCCGCTTCAAGGCCCTGGTGCTGGAACGCACCGGCCATGAATTCCCGGAATGCCCCTGGGAACAGCTTCAGGGAGCCATTGGCGCCGTGTTTGGTTCCTGGAACAATGACCGCGCCATCGTGTACCGCCAGAAATACGGCATTCCGTCCGAATGGGGCACCGCCGTCAACGTGCAGGCCATGGTCTTCGGCAACACGGGTGAGGAATCCGGTTCCGGCGTGGCGTTCACCCGCAACCCCGCCTCCGGCGAAAACGAATTCTATGGCGAATTCCTGATGAACGCCCAGGGTGAAGACGTCGTGGCCGGCGTGCGTACGCCCGCCCCCGTTGCTGCCCTTCATGAAGTGATGCCCGCCGCCTTCAATGAACTGGTGCGCATTCGCGAAGTGCTGGAAAACCACTTCCATGACATGCAGGACTTTGAATTCACCATCCAGGACCGCACCGTCTACATGCTCCAGACCCGCAACGGAAAGCGCACCGGCGTGGCCGCTTTCCGCATTGCCTGTGAAATGGTGGAACAGGGCCTGATTGACTGGAAAACCGCCGTGCGCCGCATTCCTGCGGACCAGGTGGACCAGCTGCTGACCCCCATCTTTGACCGTGAAGCCATCAAGAGTGCCAAGGTTCTGACCCGCGGTCTTCCCGCCGGGCCCGGCGCCGCCACCGGACGCATCTACCTGAACGCGGAACGCTGTGTGGAAGCCGCGGACAGAGGTGAAAAGGTTCTGCTGGTCCGTCTGGAAACCTCTCCGGAAGACCTGCGCGGCATGATTGCCGCTGAAGGCATCCTGACCGCCCGCGGCGGCGTTTCCTCCCATGCCGCCCTCGTTGCCCGTCAGATGGGCAAAGTCTGCGTTTGCGGCGCGGATGAAATCATTGTGGATTACAACAACCGCACCGTTTTCGTTGGCGACGTAACCATCAGCGAAGGTGACTACCTCTCCATTGACGGAACGAGCGGCCTGGTATACGCCGGCAAGGTGGAAACTTCCCCCTCTGAAATCATCCAGGTCCTGATTTCCAAGACCATGAAGCCGGAAGACAGCCGCACCTACCAGAACTTCGCCAAGCTCATGCAGTGGTGCGACGACTGCACCAAAATGAAAGTGCGCACCAATGCGGACTCTCCCAAGCAGACGGAAACCGCCATCGCCTTCGGCGCCACCGGCATCGGCCTCTGCCGCACGGAACACATGTTCTTTGAAGGGGACCGGATCGACTTCGTCCGTGAAATGATCCTCTCCACCAAGAAGAGCGACCGCGTAGCCGCCGTTTCCAAGCTCCTTCCCTACCAGAAGGGGGACTTCAAGGGCATCTTCAAGGCGCTCAAGGGGCTGCCGGGCACCATCCGCCTTCTGGACCCGCCCCTGCACGAATTCCTTCCCCAGACGAAGGAACAGCAGCTTGACCTGGCCCAGAAAATCGGCATGCCTGTGGAAGTCATCATGCGCCGCGTGTCCGAACTCCATGAGTTCAACCCGATGCTCGGCCACCGCGGCTGCCGCCTCGGCATCGCCTATCCGGAAATCACGGAAATGCAGGCCCGCGCCATCTTTGAAGCCGCTGTGGAAGTCTCCCAAGAAGAAGGATTTGCCGTGGTGCCTGAAATCATGGTTCCTCTGGTGGCCTTCAAGAAGGAACTGGACATCCAGAAAGCCATCATTGACAAGGTGGCCCAGCAGGTATTTGAGGAAAAAGGCGCCAAAGTGGACTACCTCGTCGGCACCATGATTGAAATCCCGCGCGCTGCCGTCACGGCTGACGAAATCGCGGAAACCGCCCAGTTCTTCTCCTTCGGCACCAATGACCTGACCCAGACGGGCCTGGGCATGAGCCGCGACGACTCCGGTTCCTTCCTGCCGCAGTATCAGGAACTGGAAATCATCAAGAAGAACGTCTTCGCTTCCATTGACCAGAACGGCGTCGGCAAGCTGATGAAGATTGCCGTGGAACTCGGCCGCTCCACCCGCCCGGACATCAAGCTGGGCATCTGCGGCGAACACGGCGGCGACCCCGCTTCCGTCAAGTTCTGCAACACGCTGGGCCTGACTTACGTGAGCTGCTCTCCCTACCGCGTCCCGACCGCCCGTCTGGCTGCGGCCCAGGCGGCTCTGGAACAGGAATAAACCTTTTTGTTAAGGGTTAATAGACAGCCCGTGGTTCTTCGGAACCACGGGCTTTTTAGCGGATGGGAATAGCCTTGGCGGATATGGCTTGAACCTGCGGGCCGATTGTTCCATGCGCGCGGGTGGACATACCTTCACAGTTCTCGCCTTTCCCGGAGACCGCCAATTTCAATTCCGGCGTTTTTTATGCCGGAACCATGCTTTCTGGATATTCGAGCATAGGGTTCGGCTTGATGGTTCAAGTATTGATGGTAAAGGCTGAAGAAAAATTACCAACAGTTCTTGCAATCCGATGCGCTACTGGATATTCCACAATTGGGAATCAATCTCATGACTGTTTATACCGGACAGTAAAATATAGTTTATTGTTCCTCCAGCGCCCTCTTCAGAAGCTTCCGGTATTCCCTGGCCGGCACTTCATAGGTTCCGAATTTCAGCAGATGCGGCGTAGTCCACTGGGTATCCAGGAAAAGGAACCGATGCGCCCGCAGGTATTGCACCAGGGCCACCAGGGCAATCTTGCTGGCGTCCGTTTTTCGGTGGAACATGCTTTCCCCGAAAAAAGCCTTCCCCAAGGCTACTCCGTACAGGCCTCCCTGCAGCCCTTCCTCGTCCCAGCATTCCACACTGTGGGCGAAGCCCATCTCGTGAAGCTTGCCGTATGCTTCTTCAATCTGCCCGTCTATCCATTGTTCTTCCGGCTGCTCCGTCCGGGCGCAGGCATGCACCACCTCCGGAAAAGCGGTATCCATCCGGAGTTCAAAAGGTTTTTTATTCAAAGCCCGTTTGAGGCCGTGAGGGATGTGGAAGCGGTCGTCCAGCGGAATCAGGGCGCGCGGGTCCGGTTCGTAAAAGGAGATTTCTCCCGTTTCCGGGTCCGCCATGGGAAAACACCCCTGGCAATAGGCGGAGAGGACAAGTTCCGGCGTTAATCTGTCATTCATCTGATATGGTTCAGCAGTTTGCCCAGGGCGGGGGAGTTCAGCGCCTTGCGGTCCGGAGATGCCATGGGCAGCCCGTGGATTTTGTCCAGCGGCACGAATTCCTCTCCTTCCCTGAGGAGAGGCGTATCCGTCACATGGTGGATGTAGCGGGTCACCCTGTAGCGGGTAATGCTGTAGGTCTGTTTCAGGACATGGGGCAGGGAAAGGGTGTGGTCGTCCTCCCTCTGGGGGAAGCGGTACATGCCGGCATGACGCTTGCCTTCCGGGCATTTGGCCAGCAGGACGGATTTGCCGCGGATGTAAAGAATGTCGTGGTGCTCCACCCGGGTGACTTGCGGCTTGGGATTTTTGACGGGAAGCGTTTCCGGCCGTTCCGCGGAGCAGAAGGGGCGCACGGGGCACAGCAGGCAGTCCGGAGAACTGATGCTGCAGCAGGTTTGCCCCAGTTCCATGATGGCTGAATTGAATTCACGGGCATGTTCCGGGTCCACCAGGCTTTCCGCGCGGCTCCACAGGTATTTTTGGCCTTCCGTGGAATCCACGGGAACGGAATAATTGTCAATGCGGGCCAGGACGCGCGCGACATTGGCGTCTACAATGGGAGCCGCCTTGTTGAAGGCGAAGGAGAGGAGCGCTCCCGACGTGTAGGGGCCGATGCCCGGCAGGCGTTTCAACCCTTCCGCGTTGTCCGGGAACCGTCCTCCGAACTTGTTGACGATTTCCCTGGCGATGGCCTGGAGGGAGCGCACGCGGCGGTAATAGCCCAGTCCTTCCCAGGAGCGCAGGGCCGTCTGCTCGTCCACGGCGGCCAGATGGCCCGGGGTGGGGAACTGGCGCATCCACCTGTCATATCTTCCCAGAACGGTGGGAATGGTTGTCTGCTGCAACATCAGCTCGGAAACCAGGATGTGCCACGGATCCGTTGTCCGCCTCCACGGGTAGTCTTTCCCTTCGCGCCTGAACCATTCTACCAGCGCGTTCCGGAAAGCATGGACGTTAAAATGAGGGGGGGCGTCAGTCATGTTTTTGTTCAAGAGCCCGGCGCATGGCGGAAATATCCGGTTTGACGCCGAACCAGCGTTCAAAGGAGAGGGCCCCCTGGTGAACCAGCATGGAAAGGCCGTTGGAAACTCTGGCGCCCTGAAAGCGGGCTTCCATCTGGAAGGCATCGTCATGCGTCTGTAAATCGTAAACCAGATGGTGGGCGGAAAGCAGTGAGGGAGGCACGGGGGAAGGGTCCGTAGGTTTCAGGCCGAGGGAGGTGGCGTTGACAATCAGGTCCGCATCCTCCACGGCGGCATTGAAACGGGGAGTATTGTTCTGGTGGGCCGCCAGGCGGTCGGAGGCTCCTTCCAGCCTGTGTTCGTCAATGAAAAAGGAACTCAGCCTGTTTTTAAGCTCCTGAAGCTTTTCTTCCGATCTTCCGGCCAGCGTCAGCCGTTCACAGCGCTGCATGGCGCAGGTGTAGGCCAAGGCTAGCCCGGCTCCGCCGCAGGAACCCAGAAGGGCCACTTTCAAATCGCGCAAATCCACGGAAAATTCTTCCCGGATGGCGCGGGCGAAACCCGGGCCGTCCGTGTTGAAGCCGGAGACGGAACCGTCCTTTTGAAAGACGAGCGTATTGACGGAACCGGTGACGCGGGAAAGAGCGTCCGTGTCGTTGCACAGGGAACAGGCAGCCTGCTTGTGGGGCACCGTCACGTTGGCCCCCGTGAATCCCCTTTCCCTGAGGAGCCGCACCACCTCCCCGAATTCTTCCGGAGAAGCCTGTATACGGATATAACGGGCGCGAATGCCCGCCGCGTCCAGCGCGGCCTGCTGCATGGCGGGAGATTTGGAATGGGCAATGGGAAACCCGATCACGGCCAGCTTGGCGGGAACGGATTCCCCGGCGTCAAACGGATGTCCTTCATCCAGAAGGTCAGCCAGGGTATAGTAGGGTTTCATGGAAAATAAAGGTGCGGCTTCAGGCGTATGCGGCGGACTATGAATGAAATGCTGCCGGATTTCAAGGCAAACGCCTATCATTCCTTTTCCCCGCGCGGCGGTTTCCGTTCGCTTTTTCCGGAAAGTTCATGCTGGACGGGGGCCGGGAAGACCGGAAAATCGTCTCTCCCGGAAAAAATACCTTTTCCGTAAATTCACCGGGCGGAACCCGGCAGCAGCCGGATTCCGCCCGGAAAGAGCGGGTCTGGAATGATCTGGTTACCGTTTATTCCCCGCAGCCGCCGTCCTTGTATCCGCAGGAGCGGCAGGATTTGCATTTGCCGTCCTGGACATAGGCCAGGGAGTGGCACTGCGGGCAGAGGGAGGCGCCGTTGAGCATCGTTCCTTCCGGAACCTTTCCGGCGGGAATTTCCGGCAGGGCCGGAGTAGCGGGATGCGCCGGAGCGGTGATGATGCGGGGGGGCAGCACGCTTACCGTCGTATCCGGAGCCTGGCCCGGAAGGCTGACGCTGGGGATGGAGAACACGTCCCGCAGGCGGTAGCCGTTGCTTTCCGGGAAAAGCCACGCCAGAATCTTGGCAATTAAATCCACCACGGAAGCGCAGGAGCGGATTTCCGTGCAGGTGTCCGCCTCCGTATCATCCCCCACGCGGCAGAACCCGGAGGGCTCGAAGGAGTAATTGCGGAATCCCTTAACCACTTCCTTGAGAGGCACGCCGAACTGAAGGGCGGTGGAGAGGAGCTTGCAGTAAGCTTCAAACATGCCGGAGGCGAAGGAGCCGACTTGTCCCAGGCGTCCGAAAACTTCCCCGCAGGTGCCGTCCGCATAGACGCCTACCGTCAGGTAGCCCGTCAGCTGGCCTCCCACGGAGAATTTGACGGTCTGGCCCAGGCGGCGGCCGGGCAGCTTGCGCTGGCGCGGCTTGGATGCCTCCGCGATGATTTCGTCAATGGCGTCTGAGCCGGCATTCACCAGCTGTTCCCAGACGTGGTTGGCCTTGAACATGCGCGTTTCCGGGGTATCCACCACGTAAACGGCATTCGCCTTGGAGCCGGCGCGGAAGATGGCGATGCACTTCACGCCCAGTTCGTGGGACATGATGAGGGAGTCGTAAATATCCTGCACGCCGGCGGAGACGGGCATATTGACCGTCTTGGAGCACGCGCCGGAGATGAAGGGCTGGAGGGCGCCCAGCATCAGCACATGGCCGGCGGGGGAAATGGCGCGGATGCCGTTGCCGTTGGTGGCGGCGCAGTCAAAGACCGGCAGATCCTTCTTATTCAGCCACGGAATGGATTCAATATGGGCGGCCCCGTTCACTACGGCTAGTTCGTCCGCCGTCAGCACGGCCATGTTGGCCGGGTTGCTGATATAGGCCACTTTTTCCTGAATTTCACTGCGGGATTCCGTGCCGGAGAGCAGGCGGCGCCAAGCAAGGCGCACGGGGCCGGCCTGGTCATTGCAGGGGTCCACAATGAGCTGGTTCACGACGGAATCCATATTCCCCTGGAACGCGGAAATCAGGCCGTCCAGACCCGCCACTTCCAGAGCGGCTTCATTGACGAAGTCTTCCGGGTAACCCAGAGCGCGGAGGCCTTCCAGGGCCAGGCGGTTGAACATCTTCAGGGAGCCTCCGCCCGCCAGCTGCTTCCATTTCACCAGCGTGTAGTCCGGTTCAATGGAAGTGGTGCCTTCATCATAGCAGCCAAGCGGGGCGGAAATGGTGCCCGTGGGGGCCATTACGGAAACAAACGCGTTGCGGTGCGCTGTGGCCTTGATCACCTTCGCCCACATGTCGGAAGCGGCTTCCGCCAGTTTGGCCGCGGGGGCGATGCGCTCCCTGTTCATCATGGTAGGGGCCTTGAAGCTCTTGAGGTAGGCATGCAGGGCATAGGAGGCGGTGAGCCCCTGCGCTTCCGGCAGGATCCCTCCGGCATTGGCGATGATGTTCTCAATCAGGTCGTCCAGCGTCTTGGAATCCTTCTGGGAGGGCAGGGCGCTTGCCAGTTTCTGGGCTGCGTTGTGCAGGCGCAGCACGGCGAGCAGGTCTTTCTTGCTGGCGGGGTATTCCACGTAGGAGCCCAGTTCCGCGCCCATTTCCGCGGAGGCCGTCCAGCAGGCCGCCGTCAGGGCGCTGCAAAGCTGGGAGGCAATCCAGCGGCCTTCGTCGGAATCGTAAGGCACGCCCAGGGCCATCAGAGAGCCGCCCACGTTGGCGAAGCCGATGCCTGTCGTGCGGTACTTGTAGGTGCCCTCCGCGATTTCTTCAATCGGGAAGCCGCCGCGTTCCACATTCAGGTCCGCGCAGACCATGGCCAGGCGGGCGGCGTGGGTCAGGGCGTCCGCATCAAAAACGGGCTTGCCGTCCTCTCCCTTGATCAGGAAGCGGTAGGCGTTGAAGGAGGAAAGGTTGCAGCTCGTATTGTTCAGGAAGACGTATTCCGAGCAGGGATTGGACGTAGTGATGGTGCCGATGGACTTGACGGGGTTCCACAGGTTGATTACGTCGTTATTGTGCACGCCGGGTTCCCCGTTGTCCCAGATGGACTGGGCCATGGCTTCCAGAAGTTCCTGGGCGCGGAATGTCTGTTCGATGTGGGCCGGATTCGTGACCCAGCGCGTGTAGGTATTGCCGTTATTGGCGAGCGCCTGCCAGAAATCCCCCTTCAGGGAAACGGAATGGTTCGCGTTCTGGTGGGAGAGCGTTTCCCCGTACAGCAGGGCATCCATGTGCGGGTCAAAACTGTTCCGGGTGGCCAGGGGCAGGGAAAGAATGACGCGGGCGGCGGCCTTTTCCGCCGGAGTGCCGGCAACCAGCTTGGTCTCCGCAATCTGCTTGAGCTCCACGTGCACGTTGTGTTCGCGCAGGATAACCTTGGCGATGTCTTCCTGGCGGTTCTTCGTATTGATGAATTCGAAAATATCCGGATGGTCGCTGAACATCAGGACCATGCGTGCGGCGCGGCGCGTCTTGCCTCCGGATTTGATGGCGCCGGCCATGCGGTCCCAGCCGCGGTCGAAGGAGATGGGGCCGGAGGACCGGCCCTTGCCGCTGATGGGCTCCTTGGAGGACCGGAGGGTGGACAGGTTGATGCCCACGCCGGAACCGGACGCGAAAATACGGCCTTCCGTCGTCAGGTGGTCCAGAATATCCTCCATGCTGTCTCCCACTTCCGTCAGGAAGCAGGCGGAACACTGGGGGTATTCATACGTAGACTGGACCATGAAGGTTTTCAGATTGTTCTTGGTCCCTTTGGTATGGTAGGCCTTGTTGCCGTGGCCTGTATAGTTTTCCCTCAGGTCCGGGCGTCCCCAGCGCCACTGCTCCCAGTGGCCGATGTTGAACCAGACGGGGGAGTTGGGCGCCCATATCTGCTGCACCAGCATGGCCTTGATTTCCTCATTGAAAATTTCCGCGTCCTCCAGCGTGGCGAAGTAGCCTTCCTCCCATCCCCATACGGTATAGGTATTGGAAATGCGGTCGTAGATATTGCGGAAGCTGTCTTCATATTCCAGGGAGCCGGGTTCGCTGCCGAAAAGGTACTTGTCCGCCGTGATTTTGACGGCGTTGTCATCCCAGTGGGCCGGAGCTTCCAGACCCAGGCGCTCGTAAATGGTCTTGCCGGTTTTCCAATCCATAATGCGGACGTCGCGGCGCGTCCAGTCCACTTCATCATAGGGGTGGACTTCATTGTGTGAAAATCTTCTGGTGAATTTCAAACCGCCCAGCAGGTCTTTCCTCTGGGGGAGGATGATTTCCTGGCCTGTGCGCAGTTTGAGTATGGTTTGCGAGTTGTCTGTGGTCATTGGATTGCGAAGTAGAAAGGTTTGGGAATAATCCCGTAGGCTTGCGCTTCGTCGTGGGGCGGCGGCGCGTAGCGTGTGCATTATCTACTGAAAAATAATCCTGATGAAAAGGAAATATTGTACAGTATTTTTTTATATACGCTATATATTGTGTTGTTTGTCCTGTTTTCTAGGAAAATTTCTCCTGTCTTGCGTGATTTTTTCTGTCTTCCGCATGCTTCTTTTTTTGTTTGGCGAAGGGGGGGCGGCTGGGCGTTTTGGCTCTCCCCCGGAAACGGGCTTTTCATGAAAAAACCTGGTAATAAGAGTACATTAACGGCGCCGGGAAAGCGGAAGAACACAGTCTTTCTGCAAATACGCAACAATGGATGCCGATTGTTGCTAATGAGTAAATGATGCTGGTTTGTGGCGGAAAAAGCCCTCCGATGCCCCTCAGTTTGTTTTTACCTGTCATATGTCATCTTTCTGCCGGAGAAGCGGAAAGACGTCCAGGCGGAATCCCGGAGCCCGTTTCCAAGGGCATGAAGCGACCAATTCCGGAGTTTGGAACGAATATTTTCCTGCTGCGGGCGTCGCTGGTTCAAAGGAGGGCCGCCCCTGTTTGTTCAGGGAAAAGAGCGGGTACGGAAGAGGCCTTTCCCCCCTCCCCTAAATGGACTTGATGAACGGGCTGCAGCGCGTTAATCTAACGGCCATGAGATTGGCTACCCTGATCTGGCTGGCCGGCATTGCATGCTGCGTGCCGGGCATGGCCGCCGAACCCCAGCAGAAGGAACAGACCGCCGCGGAAAAAGCGGACCGCCCCCGCCAGCAGGAGATATCCTTTCAAAGCATCGCTCCGGTTCCCGGCTTGCCCGTTCCCATGGATTTGACGCAGGCGGACGGAATCCGGCTGAACGCGCTTGACGTTACTGTTTCCCTGAAGCAGCACCAGGCTTTCCTGATTTACACCTGCGCGCTGGATATCCCCAGGGGAATCAGGGGGAAAACCATTTCCGTAGGCGTGCCGTTCCAGTACGAACCGCCTGATGAACAGGCCAATGCCGCCAGGCAGGAACCCATACGCAGCCTCCCTTTTACGAAAGCGGTGCAGGACGTCGTCACATCCGTGGATGATCTGAAATGTGATTTTTCCCTGGTGGAGGGGCGGCATCTACAGGCGGACGCTCCCTCCATGTTTCCCATTGCCGGCATAACTCACTGGCTGGTGGCCCAGGTTCCCAACAAGGCGGGAATCCATGTTCTTGCCTTCCAGTTCTCCGTTCCTTATACGCAGGACGTTGCCATTACGCCGGAACCGAAGGTCCACATGGGGGAACCGCGCCTGACGCTGCTTACCTCTCCGGTAATGACCTGGACGGGGGGCACCCCCAGGGCGGTGGTCAATGTGTACAGCTCGGAGATGACCAACCAGTCCGTCAAGCTGGATCCCTCTGCGGATGCCAAATCCATTGTGACGACGCCCAAAGGCGTTTATACTTGGTCTCTGCTGGGAGCGGACGGCAGGCCTTACGCTCCCTCCTTGGTGCTTACTCCGGGCCCCGGTTGGGTGCTGGACAAGGATGGGCGGATTACCGTCCGCGGAGAAAAAGGCGTTTTGACGGACCAGTACGATGTAACGGCCAGCTCCACCCTGGACAGGGACCCTTACGGGGCTCCATGTTCACCGGACAACCTGAAAAAAAGTTCCGGCTATTGGGCGGAAAGCGTTTCCGGGGACGGCCAGGGGGAAACCCTGGAAATCAAGCTCAGGAAACCCGGCCGGCTGCTGGGAATCATGCTGGAGACCGGCATTTCCCCGGTGACCGACCCGGAAAAGGATTCGGAAGCCCGGAGGCACCCGAATATTGCCTACTCCATGTTCAGCCGCCCCAAAGGCATTCAGGTGACGCTGAACGGAACTTATACTTTTGACGCCACGCTGCGGGATGACTGGACTCCGCAGATCGTCGTGCCTCCTTATTACAGGCAGCCTGTGCACACCATCAAAATCAGGATTAATTCCATTTATCGCGGAACAGGGACATCGGACACCTACATCGGCATCCTCAAGCCGATTATACAATAAAGAACTTTCCGGGGCTCTTTTTTTCCGGAAACGGGCGGGCCGTTTTGCGGGGATTCCGTCGGAAGCGGCGGGGCGGGGAAGAAAGATTCCCTTTCAATGGCGGAGCAGGGAACTGCCCGTGCGGCCCCTGGGATAACGGCGGAAGGGAAGCGTGAGCAGGTACATCAGCGCCAGCGCAGGAACCTGCATCCACAGCAGGTACCAGGGCCATGGCCCGAGAAAGTCCAGCACGGAACCTCCGGCGGGCGTGGCCACGGTAAACCCGTAATTGGTTCCCAGGAGCATGTTGACGGGATGGATAGCGGCCAGATACGCGTTCGCCAGCAAAAAAGCCCACAGGAAGTCCCATCGCGCCGGTTTCCATTTCAGCGCCAGAGGCAGGTAGAGCGCCGTGATGACTGTCACGCCGTGGGACAGGAAAAAGGCAACATACGTCCATGAGGGGAAATCATGGGCCACGGAAGGAGTCACCAGCCCCTGGAGGGTGGCGCACAGCACGCAGTAATAGGCCACGGAGCGCAGCCGCCGGGAGGGTATCCACAGGCTCAGGGCGCACACCACCTGCATGACGGAGCAGAAATGCAGGGGGAGCATCCATGTCCAGTTCTTTTCCGGTTCATCGGCCAGCATGGCGGCCAGGTCGGGAACCAGGCTGAATAGGCAGGCCGCCCCCAGCCAGAAGGTAGTGCGGTTTCTGACGGTTTTCTTGTAGGACTGCCCCAGCTCCAGGATGCAGGTTCCCGCCGCCAGGAGTGCGGCCAGGGCCGCCCAGTGGGAAACACCTGCGAATTCCAGTGGAGGGACGCCATTCATGCAACCTTCACCATAACAGAAAGAGGGGGGAGAGGGCAACGCAGAAAAGCGGGATGGGTTTCAGACTTGCAAATTCGCCTTCTCCGGGCATACTTGCCTGCGGATGAAACAGGGCTTGTTCATATTGGTCTGCGGTTTGCTGGCGGCCGGTCTGACCGGGTGCGACGATTCCAGTGAACGCCGCGCCCGTTATGCGGAAAAAAAGCCCGCTCCGCGTCCTCTGGAAAGGACGTTTGACCCTCCCAAAAAAGTCCTCCCGCCCGCAAAACCCAAGAAAAAGGCCCCCGTATGGATGGATTACAAGGGAGAGGACATGCGGCAGCTTACGGAACTTTCCGGCCGCAAGGTACTCCTTGTTTTTTACGCTTCATGGAGCCGTCCGGCCATGGATTACGTCCAGGCGGTAAAATCTTATGCCGAATCGCAGGACGGCAAGGCGTTTGCCGTGCTGATTGATGCGGACGCCTATCCGGACATAGCTCGCAAATATGGCCTGGAAGCCGTCCCGCTGACGGTTCTGTATCTGGAAGGGATGAAGCTGAAGGATATGGTTGGCGGCATTACTGCGCCGCGCCTGAACGAACTGATTGAGCAGACGATACGGGTGCAATAGAAGGGATGGGCTGCGGCAGCCTCTGTGCGGTGCGGGGGGCGGTTGATTCCCTGTAAATGAACCTTTTGTTTGTTGTGCCTTTTTTGCTCCGTACCTGTAAGGACTTCCCTTTCCTGCGTGGAGAACCGGAGAATTTCCGTTTCTGGAGGTATGGATTTTATGTGAACGCTGAAAAAACGCAGGCGGCAAGCCGGTAAAACCGGAACAGGGAAAGGGCGGCATCATTCTCCTGTATTCCTGTGACGGCCATTCCGCCCGCAACAGCATGCGGAGAGAGACGCTCTTCCTTCATTCGGGAATTGGCAGGAAACGGGGGGATGGCATTCCTCTTCCGGGAAGGGGCTGCTTTTTTTGCCGCATGAAAAAGCCGGTTCACGGGGACGTGAACCGGCGCGGAAAAACGAGTTGATAAATACTGAAAAATCAGGCTCCCAGGTTGAACGCCTTATGTACTACCCGGGCCGCTTCCTCAATATCGGATTCGTCCACCATCACGGCAATCTTGATTTCCGAGGTGGAAATCATGCCGGTCTTGATGTTGGCATCCGCCAGGGCCTTGAAAGCGGTGGCTCCCACGCCTGAGTGGGAACGCATGCCGATGCCGACCAGGGAGAGCTTGGCCAGCCCCGCTTCCGTTTCCACCTTGACGGTGGAGCCGAGGGCGGCCATGACCGGTTTAAGGGCGGCCTGGGCACGGCCCAGTTCGTTGGAGGGCATCGTAAAGGACTGGCGGACATAGCCGTCGTGGGCAGTATTGGCCAGAATCATATCCAGGTTGATTTCCGCTTCTGCCAGGGCGCCCAGTATCTGGGCCGTGTAGCCGATTTGGTCCGGAATGCCGGTAATGGTGACGCGGGCCTGGTTGCGGTCAATGGAAATGCCTCGGATGACGACGGCTTCCATGGAGGGGGTTTCTTCTTGCACGATTGTACCGGGGTTGTTGTTCATGGAGTTGCGAACTTCAAAGACGACACCGAATTTTTTGGCGAATTCCACGGAACGCGACTGCATCACCTTGGACCCGTTGGAAGCCATTTCCAGCATCTCGTCATATGAAAGGGTTTGTATCTTCTTGGCGTCTTTGACCACGCGGGGGTCACAGGTATAGACGCCGTCCACATCTGTAAAAATCTGGCACACGTCCGCTTTCAGAGCGGCCGCGATGGCGATGGCGGAGAGGTCGGAACCTCCGCGGCCCAGCGTCTGGACCATTCCTTCTTCCGTAACCCCCTGAAAGCCGGCGCAGATAAGGATGTTGCCTTCCTGCAGGTACTTGTTCATCAGCGTCGGGTCAATGCTGTGGATGCGCCCCCGCGTGTGGCTGCCGAAGGTGGTGATTCCGGCCTGCGCCCCCGTAAAGGACATGGCTTTTTCACCCAGTTCATGCAGGGCCATGCAGAGCAGGGCGATGGACTGCTGTTCGCCGGTGGCCATCAGCACGTCAAGTTCACGTTCGCAAGGCGTTTCAGACAATTCCCTGGCAAGCCCGATCAGCTTGTCCGTCACGCCGCTCATGGCGGAAACGACGGCGACCACCTGGTTGCCTTCCCTGGCGGTTTCATGGATGCGGCGCGCTACATTGCGGATGCGGTCAATGGTGCCGACGGAGCTGCCCCCGAATTTTTGAACGATAAGAGCCATGTAACAGGATGATATGTAGGTTAGGATTGAGGAAGAAGATGTTCTATGCGCAGGACGCGGGGTTCCGCCGCCACGCAGGAAATGCGGGTTATTTCCTCCAGAGCCTTCTGGAGCTGGCCCCACGGGCAGGAATGGAGGATGAAAACGAGGTCGTTCCAGGGGGCTCCGCCTTCATCAATATGGCTGGGGGCGGAAGAGGTGGCGGAAATGCCGATGCCGAAGGTGGCCAGAACGCGGGCTATTTCCGCAATGACTCCCGGCTGGTCCGCCACCTGGAAGCGGACGTAATACGGAGTGACCGTATCATTGATATGCATGATCCCGCAGGCCTTGGCATAGGGATTGAAGCCCGTATGGTATTCCGGATAGCGGCTTTCACGCATGGCGGTGATGATATCGCTGATGACGGCGGAAGCTGTGGGGTTCTTGCCCGCTCCGCGGCCGTAAAACAGCGTTTCCCCCACAATGTCCCCGTTGACGGAAATGGCGTTGAACACGCCGTTCACGGAAGCCAGGATATGCCAGTCATGGACAAAACAGGGCTGGACGCGCAGTTCCAGGGCGTCATCCTGCCCCTCATGGTACCGGATGACGACAAGGAGCTTGATGGTATAGCCCAGTTTTTTGGCGAACTCGAAATCCCGGCTGGTGATATTCTCAATGCCTCTGACGTAAATTTTATCCGGAGAAATGGTCGTTCCGTAGGCCAGCATCGCCAGGATGAGCGCCTTATGGGCGGCGTCCCAGCCGTTGACGTCCAGGGAGGGGTCTTCTTCCGCGAAGCCTAGCTTCTGTGCCTGGGCCAGGGCGTCCGCGTAATCGGCCCCGTGTTCCCCCATGGCGGAGAGAATATAGTTGGACGTTCCGTTGATAATGCCCACAATGGAATTGATGTGGTTGCAAATCAGGGAATTCTGCAAGCTCTGGATAATGGGGATGCCGCCGCCGGCGGACGCTTCGAAATAAATGGGGGTGCCCATTTCCGCGGAAAGCTTGAAAATCTCCGCTCCGTACTCGGCCAGAAGAGCCTTGTTCCCCGTAACGACGGGCTTGCCGGCACGGAGGGCCAGCGTCACCAGGTCGTAAGCCTGGCGCGTTCCGCCAATCAGCTCAATAATGATGTCTATCTCCGGGTCGTTTACCAAATCCTGCCAATCGTCCGTCAGCAGTTCCCGGGGAACGACGGTTTCCCTGGGCTTTTCCAGGTTGCGCACGGCGATGCGCTTAAGCCTGAAAGGAATCTTGCTCCGGGCTTCCAGAAGGGCATGATTGCGGCACAGCGTTTCGTAAACGCCGGAACCGACCGTTCCCAGCCCGGCAAGCCCAAGTTGTATAGGTTTTTCCGTCATTCCTGCCGGGGGATTATGCAAAAAAATCCCTGTAACGCAAGAGCTTTTACCGTCCCGGAATGCCGTGTGTGCGATGCTCATGGAATACCCTTCTTTCCGGCATTTCCCTCCACCCCCGCATGTTCCATGCGCGGCAGGACGATTGCTGGATTTTCAAGAATCTGTGCGGATGATGGGGGAATGGCGTTCAAGCTTGCTCCGGGAGAGGATGAATCCTGAAAAAAGGCAACAAAAAACCCTCCTTGAAGGAGGGTTGGATTGGCAGCCCCACCAGGACTCGAACCTAGAAATACTGAACCAAAATCAGGTGTGTTACCAATTACACTATGGGGCTGTCTGCTCAGGCGTTTCTGCCGTTGCGGGGCGTAGTAAACCACACGGGACGCAGTCTGGCAAGAGAAAAATGCCCTGTCTCCCTTGTTTGAAGGTCAATGCCCCGGCTTGATGATGCGTGTATAGCTCAACCGTTTGAACATCAGCATGGGTATGGCTACTCCGATAACCAGGGAAAAGATGATGAAGAAGGCGGTGATGCCGTTTTTGCAGATGTCCACAATCAGACGGTTCATGACGGCCGCGTCCTGGTTCTCCTGCATGAACTGCATCAGGGCCAGGATGGTCTTATAGGCGTACACGCCGGGAATCATGGGCAGGAGGGAAGGGAAAGCGAATATTTCCGCCGGGCACTTCACCAGCTTGGCCGTCATGACGCCCAGCATGCCTATGGTGAAGGCGGCAATGAAGGTGGCGCTGGAAATGTCAATGGTCCAGGAGTGCAGCATGTAAAAGCGGAAAGCGTGGCCGACGGCCGCCAGAACGGCGGAAACGGCAATGGCGCGCCTGGGCGGATTGGAGATGACGGCAAATCCCGTGGCGGCAATGGCGGCCATCAGCCCGTCCAGAAGGATGGAGGAAATAAGATCCGGATTCATAAGCTGTTTACCCCTACGATGAGCATGGTTGCGGAGAGGCCGATGGCGATGCAGGCAATCATCATGATGGAATGGATGCCGCGGGAGATGCCCATCAGGATGTGGCCGTGCATCAGGTCCATGATGGAGTTGATCATCTGGACGCCGGGCACCAGGAACAGGACGCTGGTCGCCAGGGCGATCTGCGGTGTGGAGCCTATCTGGAAAAGGACGGCGCACGCGGCCGCCATGGAGGCGGTGAAGGCGGAAAGGATGATGACCCCCAGCGGATTGTATTTCAACCGGGTAAGCTGCTGCTTGGCCAGAAAGCCCAGCATGGTGGCGGCGAACACGGTCAGCATGGCCCACAGGTCTCCGTTAAACAGGCGGCAGAAGGCGGCGTTGCCTACGCTGACCAGGAGCAGGTCCGTCCAGCGGGAAAATCTTTTGGTGCGCACCATAGAGCGGAATGCCTGTTCCATTTCCGCAATGCTGACGTTGTTGTCCACCGGGAGCCAGCTCAATTCACTGAGCTGCTGGATCAGGTTCAGGTTGAACGCCAGGGGTTTCAGTTTCCGGACGGAGGTGCGGCGCAGCGTCTCGTCATCCTTGCAGATCAGGCTCATGGTGATATTGCGCTGGAAAATGGTCATGTCCGCGCTGTATCCATACGCGGCGGCAATGCGGGAAATATTGCGCACGGCGCGGTTGGTATGCACTCCCGCGCCCATGAGGGTGGTGGCGTATTCCAGCAGGAATTCCGAAAGGGCCTGTATCTGGTCGGTATGCTGCATAAAAGGGAAAGGGGAGGTCAGGGCCGGGAGGCCCGCTTTCTGGAGGCGTAATCCTCCTGCTGGTCTTCCCCAGTGACGCCCACGGAGAAATAAGTGCTTTCCGGATGGGAGAAGACGAGGGCGCAGACGGAAGAAACGGGCTGCATCATCCATGTTTCCGTCAGGCTCATGCCCGCTTCCTCCCGGGCGTGGAGCAGGGTGAAGACGGTTTCCTTTTCCTGGTGGTCCGGCTGGCTGGGGTACCCGCAGGCAGGACGCACGCCGGACCCTTCCGGAATATTCCACAAAAGGCGCAGCTTGTCATGGGCGATGGCCGCGAAAGCCTCCACCAGGCGGTCCGCCAGAGAGCTGACCAGCAGGGCGCGGTAGGAGTCGTTTCTGGCTTCCCATTCCTTTGCCCAGCGGCGGGAGCCGTGGATGCTGACCGCCATGGCCCCCACGTAATCCCTGACGCCTTCGGGAGCAATGAAATCCGCCAGCGCCAGCCGGGGTTTCCCCTGTTTGTCCAGTTGCTGGCGCTGCGTCAGCAGCGTAGCCAGGGGAATGGTTCTGGATTCATCAGCCCAGACGGTGATGTCGTCATGGCTGGCTGTTGAATTGGCCGGGAAAATGCCTATGACGCCGCGCGCCTGGTAGCGGTTTTCCTTCACGGCCTGTTCCAGCAGGCGGAGGGCGTCCTGGTACAGCGCTGCGGCCGCCTCAGCCTTGGACGGGTCTTTGGTGCGGAACTCCCGGCGGGCGCGGTCCCATGTGCCGTGCAGCTCCCAGGCGTGGAAAAAAGGCGTCCAGTCCATGCGCTCGATAAGCTCCTGAACAGTTACGTAATAACGTGGGTCGTCACTGCAGCAGCCGCAGCTTACGGAGCTGTGCAGGCTGCCGATGGAAACCGGGCCAAGACGGGCGGGAACGGGGGGGAGATAGCCGCCTTCCGCTCCCTTCCAGCGCAATTCCCTGGCTTTCTCTAGGGGCAGGAGGTCCCGGGCGGGTTTGTTTTCATGATTGTTGCGCAATTCCTCCTGCCGGGCCTTCAGGGCGGCAATGTAGGAATCCTTTTTTTCTCCCACCAGGGAGGCGGCTGCGGGAACCACCTGGGAGGCATCCTCCGTATGCACCACGGCTCCTTGATAATGGGGGGCTATTTTCAGGGCCGTATGCAGGGCTGACGTCGTAGCTCCCCCCACCATCAGGGGAATGGTCATCCCCCGGCGTTCCATCTCCGCGGCTACATGGGACATCTCTTCCAGGGAAGGGGTGATCAGCCCGGAAAGCATCACCAGGTCCGCCTGTTCCGCTTCCGCCCGGTCCAGAATGGTATCGCAATGGACCATGACGCCCAGGTCAATCATTTCAAAACCATTGCAGCCCAACACCACGCCGACGATATTTTTGCCGATGTCATGCACGTCCCCCTTCACGGTGGCGATTACGGCTTTTCCCGCTTTGGCGGCTCCTTTGCTGTCCGCTTCTATATAGGGGGTGAGCCAGGCTACAGCCTGTTTCATGACGCGGGCGCTTTTCACCACCTGCGGCAGGAACATTTTGCCGTCCCCGAACAGTTGCCCGACGACCTTCATGCCGGCCATCAGAGGGCCTTCAATCACGTTCAGCGGAGACCCCAGCTCCTGAAAAGCCTCCTCCGTATCCGCGTCAACAAATTCGGTAATGCCCTTGATAAGAGAATATTCCAGACGTTTGGCAACGTCCTGCTCCCTCCAGGCCTGTACGGTTTTTTTCTCCTTTCCGTCTCCGGTTTTTTCCGCAGCCAGTTTTTCCGCGTAATCCGTCAGGCGTTCCGTGGCGTCCGTCCTCCGGTTCAGCAGAACGTCTTCAATCAGCTCCAGCCTGTCCTTGGGAATATTGTCGTACACCTCCAGCATCCCGGCATTCACGATGCACATGTCCAGACCCTGCTGCGTAGCGTGGTACAGGAAAGCGGAATGCATGGCTTCCCGCACCGGGTTGTTGCCGCGGAAAGCAAAGGAGACATTGGAAATGCCGCCGGAAATGTGGGCATGCGGCAGGTTCCGGGAGATCCAGCCTGCGGCCTTGAAGAAATCAAGAGCGTAATCGGCGTGTTCCGCAATGCCGGTGCCTACGGTCAGGACGTTCGGGTCAAAAATGATGTCTTCCGGAGGAAACTGCACCCGGTTTACCAGCAAGTCATAGGCCCGTCTGGAGATGCGGACGCGGTCCTCGTAATTGGCGGCCTGCCCCTGTTCGTCAAACGCCATGACCACGACCGCTGCGCCGTACTTTTTAATCAGCGCCGCTTTCTTCAGGAATTCTTCTTCCCCCTCCTTCAGAGAAATGGAATTCACGATTCCCTTGCCCTGCATGCATTGGAGCCCCGCTTCCAGCACCTCCCACTTGGAGGAATCCACCATGAAAGGAACGCGGGCGATATCCGGCTCTGCGGAAACAAGGTTCAGGAAGCGGACCATGGCCTGCGGCCCGTCGATCAGGCCGTCGTCAAAACAGAAATCCAATACCAGCGCGCCGTTTTCCACCTGCTGCCGGGCAATGGATACCGCTTCCTCGTAATTTCCTTCACGAATCAGGCGGGCGAATTTGGGGGAACCCGCCACATTGCAGCGTTCCCCGACAAAGAGGGTGTTTTTTTCCCGCGTATGGTTGTACGCTTCATATCCGGACAGGCGAAGCGCGGGCGTTTGGGGAGCCGGAACGCGCGGAGGCATTCCTTCCACGGCAGCCGCAATGGCGCCGATATGCTCCGGAGTGGTTCCGCAGCAGCCGCCCACGATGTTCAGCAGGCCCTGTTCCGCGTATTCCTTCATGAACCGGGCCATATCCGCCGGCAGAAGGTCGTAGCCGGTAGGGCTGAGCGGGTTGGGAAGCCCGGCATTCGCGTAAATGGACATGTGGCAATCTGCCAGTCCGGACAGTTCTTCCGCAAAGGGGCGCATCAGGTCCGGCCCCAGGGCGCAATTGATGCCTACGGAGAAGGGGCGAACGTGGCGGATGGAGTTCCAGAATGCTTCAATCGTCTGGCCGGACAGCGTGCGTCCGGCTTTGTCCGTCAGCGTTACGGATACCATGACCGGAACAGAGCTTTCCGGTTGTTCCTCAAAAATTTCTTCAATGGCGAACAGGGCTGCCTTGGCGTTCAGCGTGTCGAAAATCGTCTCCACCAGCAGCATGTCCACCCCCCCTTCCAGCAGGGCCAGCGCCTGATCCCGGTACGCCTGCCTGAGCTGGCGGAAATTCACGGCGCGGAAACCGGGATCATTCACGTCGGGGGACAGGGAACAGGTGACGGGCATGGGGCCGATGGACCCGGCCACCAGGCGGGGCTTGCCGTCTGCAGCTTCCGCTTCGTCGCATGCCTGCCGGGCCAGTGCGGCTGCCGCCAAATTCAATTCCCGGACAAGGGCCTTCAATTCGGGGGCGTCCACCACCTCTTGGAAATACTGCTGGTCCTTGTGGCTGCCTTCCTCCGGACGGTGCCAGAAATAATCATGCTGGCCGATGCTGGTAGCTCCGAAGGTGCAGGTTTCCAGAATATCCGTCCGTCCCGTGTCAAGAAAGCGGCGGTGAATATCAAGAATGATATCCGGCCTGGTCAGAACCAGAAGGTCGTTATTATTCTTTAAATCGTTGGGATAGCATTCCGCATCCGCAAAACGTTCTCCGCGGTAATCTCCCTCTCCCAGCCTGAATTTTTGGATATTGGTGCCCATGGCGCCATCCAGGATGACAACCCTTTTACGTAACTGGTCTTTCAGGTAATCAAGGCGTTCTGTTCTGGATGCTCTGCTCATATGGCGCGGAAAATCTACCGCCCGTCCGTCATTGGAACAAGGACAATTGTCGTCACGTTTTTCCCGTATTGCTCCGGGGAAATGGAAGGAACCTGTTTTCAAGGGAATGGAAAAGGTATGGGGATGATTTACGGAAAGTAAAAACGCCTGTGAAAATTTTATGTTTCATTCCGGATTTTCTGGAAGGATGGGAAATTTCCATTTTTTTATTCCGTTTCCGTATGTCCCTTTCCTGTTTCACGCTGTTCCCGGGAAAAAGAATGCGGGGACTGGAGAAAAAGGAAGAAAAATTATGAATAAAATGATAATAACATGTGTATAACTGGAATGACTATTTATGTTTCAATAGCGGAAAATTCATTCATGCCGAACATAGGGAAGGGATGAAAGCGTACTTTTTCAGTAACATTATTTGCTGGCAGGCATTCTGAATATTACCCGATAAAGAAACATTTTCTTTTCCAGAAATGAAGAGCGGATTTCTAATCCGAGGTCAAGTTCCCAGTTTGAAAGGAAAGGCTTTGAGAAAAAGTCCCGATGTTTCACGGGGCTATCCATCTTGGAGTAAAAAACCTCTCTCTTTTTCAAGTGAAGTATAAGAAGGAAAAAGGAATTTTTGCTATTCATGTCGTTTCAAAATCCGGGAATCATTTGTTTTCAAAGATTCCCTTCTCTTTGAATTCATAATGACCAGCATTGCTTCTCAGAGGAGAAAAGCTTCTCTCCCTGAAAATTTTTTATCATGATGAAGGTTGCGGATTAGAAATCCGCTAGATTTGGATTCAGAAGGTGTTTTGGCATTTTTCTGTGTCAGGCCGCTTCAATTAACTACATGATATACGACGAGAAAAAACCGGGCTTCCCCGATGGAGGGAGGTCCGGTTTTTTTTCGTATTGGAAATGATTGATTGATGGAGTTTTATGGAAAATATCTATTTTCTCGTCGGCAAATTGATGATGTCTCCTCGGCGGGAAGGTAATCAAAAAACCTTTCAGTCCGCTTTGGCTGGGGATTGTTTTTTTTCTTCCGGCAAGATACCGGGCGGTATGAACAGCGCCGTGGCAGGAATGATGACAGGGGCGGGGATGCCCGGCCCGGACCAGGCGACGGACATATGGTCCGGGCCTCCATCCTCCTTGTGAATCACCTGAAGAAAATAAAACCGGTCAGCTTCCAGCTGGACAGGTTCGGAAGCCTGGTTGGGCTGGTTGCCCCAATTATGGATGTCGGAATATCCTTTGACGGTGGCGATGCAGGCCATGTCCTTCTGGGTGGCATCCTTGCCCAGCCATAACTCTGCGGAATCGTCGGAAGACAGGTAAAGGCGGTACTTCCCGCTTGCCGGGACTTTCAGCAGGGCGGAGTAACGGGCTCCGTACCTGTCTCCTTGGTTTTCCACATCCAGATGGCTGATCGTGCGGACATCCGGGGCCGCCGTTTCAAAAATCTTCCTGTGGGTCAGGTCCTTTACGGATGCCCCCGGAATGCCGAACCACAATTCCTGCACTACGCCGGGAGAAGGCTTTCCCTCCTCAGAAGAGCCGGAAGCTGTTTCCGTCAGCATGACACCGCACAGAAAGCTCAGGATGGGTAGAATAATGTTCATGGCCGGAGACTCCTTTCCTGCAACGACTACGGCAGGAACCAGGGCAACCTTTCAAAAACGGCGTCATTCCCGGGGTGCCTCCTGGTCATGGCCTCCGTCCTTCTGGCGGCTGGAACTGCTCCTCCAAATCATCCAGCCGATCAGGAATGCCAGAACGCCCAGTCCGGCGACTCTGCGGGGAGTGGAAATGCCGCTGTCCTCCGTCTGGGCCGGCGGTCCTTCCGCAACAGGAGTCTCCTGGGCGTGAACGAAACAGGACAGGGACAAAATTGCCAGAGCGCAGGCGAATATCATACGATGAATAAAAAGAGGACGTTTCATCATTTATGCAAAGGTAAAACAGGAATGAATCTCATTCAAACATATTTGTTCAGACTGTCCCTGTTTTCGTCTGTATGGGATTTGCAGTCCTTTCCGGATTCAGTATTTTCCGGAAAAAACATCCCGGGGCAATTTTTTTGTAGAAAAAGCTTGCATGCCCGCTTTGGAAATGATAATTTCTCCCCGTCCTCAACAGGACGCACCAAGACGAAAGTCAAAGGGGTATTAGCTCAGTTGGTAGAGCGCTTCAATGGCATTGAAGAGGTCAGCGGTTCGAACCCGCTATGCTCCACCAAATAAAGGCCTTAAAGCACAAACGCTTTAAGGCCTTTTCCATTTTGCCAGGCATGGATTAAAGAGCATGCTCATGAGGAATTGATCTATACCGGAAAGATTATCTTTATAGTCTTTACAAATTAGGTAAAACAGTTCCTGTTTTAAGAATATGGCAACTATCAGCAGACTTTTAAGAGAACTCGAAGCAGCGAGCAGAAGAGCGGCCCGTGAGGCCGCAAGGCAGGAAAAACTGGCCCTAAGGGAATTGGCTCTTCAGCAAAAACATGATGAATTAGTGAGAGCGCAAATGGAAGTCGAAAAATTTGAGGAGCGTATCAGCCAATTAACTACAATTCATCATGAAGTAGGCGATTCGTTTGACTGGGGGGAAATAGTTAATCAGCCCCCTCCGGCGTATCCGGTAAAAAACGATAAGGAAGAACGTATTGCTATGCAAAAACTTAGGATGTACAGGCCTAAGTTTTTCCACCGCATGTGCGGAAAAGTTGAAAAAATCAGATCCGATCTTGAACAAAAAGTCGTTCATGCGAAGCAAATGGATGAGTATAATTATCAAAAATCCATTGAGTGTTATGAGCTTAAATTCAGTCAGTGGTCGGCGCTTCATGAACTGGCGTTATCTATTAATCGGGGAGATACTTTAGCCTATCAGCAGGCTATTTTGGAAATTAACCCTTTGAATGAAATTCAGGAAATAGGATGCGAGATTCATTTTGCAATTCCTGATTCTGATACTGCTGTTATTTATTTGACGATAGATGGAGAGGTTGTTGTTCCCAAACAGATTAAGACCCTTACTGCCAGGGGCAAGTTAAGCGTGAAAAATATGCCCCGGACCAGGTTTTGTGAGCTGTATCAAGACTACGTATGTGGATGTGCTTTAAGAATTGCCCGTGAATTATTTTCATTCTTGCCGCTTTCAAGGGTGGCAGTGCATGTTCAAACGGATGTATTGGATCAGGCCACTGGGCATATGGTGCAACAGACCATTTTGTCAGTGTGTATGCCTCGTGCTATTCTTTCTCAAATTAATTTTAAGGCTGCCGATCCTTCAGAGGCCATGAGCCTTTTCCCTCACCGCATGGGCTTTAAAAAAACAAAGGGCTTTATTGGAATAAAACCGTTGTCGGAGTGGGAAATGCGGTCGTTTTAATTATAAAAAAGCCTTTTCTCCCAGCAGCAAATATCTCCGGGTTCTACTTGGAAAATGGGGTGGGGAAGAATGGAGGCCGTTTGCTGCAGCAGGGAATATTGCCGGGGGGACCTTTCCTTGAGCTTGTCCAGAAGATGAAGGAATTCGTATTCGAGCTGTTTATCCGGCAGGAGAAGGGCAGGGGGACGGTTTTCGCAGGGAGAAATTTTGCTTAAATCAAAATTGTAGCCTCTGCGGATGGATTCGTCATGGACGGTTTTCAGGTAGAAATCCAGGACATGAATGGGGTTTCCCGTCTCCCGGAAGCGGAAAAGCTGAGGATGATGGATATATCCTTTTGTCTGCCCCTGCAAAACTTTGCGTGCCAGGAGGCCTTCCCTCCACAGGGCAACCAGGCCGACAGCATCCAGGTAAGAGGGGTGGAGTGACCAGAGTCTCATGTTTTTTGGACTCAGAAAGGCTGCCTTTTGTTGTTTTGAATTATGCAGCCGGCAAAAAACGGGGAGTTGGGAGGGGCAGCCTTTTGTGTGGAAGGGGCCATTCGTTTTCCAGCCGGTTTTTCATCTGAAGGAGATACGGAATCTTTCCCTTTGCGGGGATTATGGAAAGGGGGAGAGAGTTTCCTATTTATCGGCCAGGCAGTTTTTTCAGACAACGGATTCTGTTACCGGTGAACAAGGTGCCGGGAGGGCAGTTGTTACATAAGTATTGGCTGTTGGAGACATTTGCCCCTGTCAGGCCAGGGATATTTCTCCGGGAATGCGGTCCTCCTCCGGTTCGGGAAAAGATGCGGAGCGGACGGGAACCGTTTCTACAGCGGAAGATTGTTCGGTTCTGGTATTGATGGCTTCCAGAATCAGTTCCACCGTGCGTTCCAGGCCGTAATCGGACGTGTTGACGCACAAGTCGTAGAGGCGTGCATTGCCCAGTTCCTGCCCGGTGTAGTGCAGGCAGTGGGTGCGGCGGCGGGAGTCCATGATGTCCATGGCCCGGGCTGCCCCGCCAGGTTCTACCCCATAGTTTTCAATAACGCGCTGCATGCGCGTGGTCCGGTCCGCATGAAGGAAAACACTGAACAGGTTGGGTCTCCCTTTCAGGATGAAGTTGGCGCAGCGGCCCACGATGACGCATGCCTGACTGGCCGTAATGTCCCGGATGACTTTGCTCTGTGCCAGGAAGGTGGCGTCTTCAGGGGGCATTTCCTCCGCCGTGTAGGCATAGTTCTGGGCGTAAAGTTCGTGCAGGAAGCGGCTGGAAAGCTGTTGTTCGTGCTTGCGGATGTAGTCCGGAGTGAGGCCGCTCCGGGAGGCTGTGAGGTACACCAGTTCCGAGTCGTAGAATCGGATGCCCAGCTTTTCCGCCAGCATTTTCCCGATGGCATGGCCGCCGGAACCGTATTCCCGGTCAATGGAAATGACCAGAGGGGCGTCCGGAGCATAAGCGGCCGTTTGTGCCAGCGGAGGAAGCTCGCTTGCTGCTCCGGGGCGCGCCAGCCGTTCCAGGAGCCTGTCCGGCCAGAAGACGTGCCTGTTGAAAAAACGGACGATCATTCCCACCAGGACGGCGGCCACCACGGTTCCTTCCCGTATGCCTGTCAGTCCGGGCAGGAAGATGAGGGAACAGGACAGTCCGATGCAGACGAGCGTGCAGTCCATCCCGGTTTTTACGGCTCCGAATTCCCATTTGAAGAGTTTGACGAAGGCCAGGCTCATGCCTTCCCCTGCCAGAAGAACGGAATCCGCCTTAACCTGAAGAAAGACGCCGAACCCGATGACCACGCAGCTGAACAGGCAGAGAATAACGGACCACAGGTATCCGTCCGGTTCCAGAGGCGCCATGATCCACATGGAAAAGTCCGTCAGAAAGCCGAAGATAAAAGCTATGGGAATCTGGAGCAGATGCGCCGGACGGAATTGCCTTTTCAGCAGGGCCGCCTGCACGGCCACAAAGCTCAGGTGCATGAGGATGGTGACGGTCCCCATGGTTAGAGGGAATGCCAGGCTGAGCACATAGGGCGTGCAGGAGATGGGGGAGACTCCCAGGTCAGCCTTGGTGGACAAAGCGATGCCCAGAGACATGATGAAGAGCGCAGCAATCAGGACGGAGCAGCGCAGGACATGTTCTCCAAGGCTTCTCCGGACACGATAATCTTCCATGATACCGGATGTTATCTTTTCTGCCAGCGGCAAGTCAAGGGTTCTGAGGAAATGAGGCGTTTTTTCCTTTTTCTTTTTCGCCGTCCTCCGTTTCTGAAATTCTCCGCTGTGAACGGGCTGCACTGGGGGAACGGCGTTGCTGTCCTTACCGCTCTTTCAGAGAAATTCCCGTTTCCGTTCCAATTTTTCATGGGTCCGTTGGGGGGCTCGGCCTTGTCAAAGGAAGGCTTTTTTTCTATGTTACCGGGACGTTCCCTTTTCAAGTTTATGTCCAAAAAGAAGGAGGCAAAGACAAATGCCATGCGCCTGCTGGATGCGCTGCATATCCCGTACAGGCATTATTCCTATGAATGCCGCGAGTTTGTGGATGCGCGGCATACGGCGGAAGCACTGAACCTGGAGGAGGAGAAAATGTACAAGACGCTGGTAACGGAGGGAGCTCCTCGGCAGTATTACGTGTTCGTGATACCCATAGGCGCGGAGCTTTCCTTGAAAAAGGCTGCCCGCACCGTGGGAGAAAAGGCTCTTTCCATGCTTCCGGTGAAGGATATTACCGCCGTGACGGGGTATGTGCGCGGCGGCTGCACGGCTTTGGGGATGAAAAGGAAATACCCTGCTGTAATTGATGCCAGCGCGGAGGCCCTGCCGGAAATGGTGGTGAGCGGCGGACGCCTGGGGAGCCAGATTGAGTTGAATCCTGTGGATTTATGCCGCGCGGCAGAGGGTATTTTTGCGGATGTGGCGGATATTCCCGTTTCATGATGAACATCCCGGTTCCGGAAATGCGTAGAGAAGAGGGCAAAAAGCTTTTCCCGGAGGTCTTTTCCCTGTATTTTTTGTTGCGTTTCATCTTCCGTCGCCATGAGTAGCCGTTCTACATTCCGTCCCTGTCTGGTTCCGCTCCATGCTATTTCGGAAGATTCTGGCACGCCGGCGTCTCTTTTCAGGGGCAGAGGCTTTCGAATGTTGTACATTCAGGCGAGTTCTCCCTGTTCTTCCGTGCGGAATGGTTTTCTGCCGGACGAACATGCCGTTTTTTGGATGAATGAACGGATGGAGGACGCCGGCTTATGAGAAGAAAAGACAGGGAAGTAACCCGGCATGGGGATTTGCTGGGAATGATCGCCCGGTTTAAGGTGTGCCGCCTGGGGCTGTGGGACGGCAGGGAGGTGTATGTAGTTCCTCTCAACTTCGGTTATGAAGAAAAAAATGGTTCCCTGAGCCTGTTTTTCCACTGCGCCAGGGAAGGAAGAAAGCTGGATATCCTGCAAAACCGTCCGGAGGTTTCTTTTGAAATGGATGGGGATCATGTGTTGCTGGAGGGGGATATGCCGTGCCGGTACAGTTACGCCTACGGCTGCGTCATGGGGCGTGGCGTCGTCGAATTTCTCCGGGAGGATGAGGAAAAGATGCATGCCTTGCGCCGCATCATGCTGCACCAGACGGGCAGGGATGCGGATTTTACCCCCGGCATGGTCCGTTCCGTATGTGTTCTGCGTCTTAAGGTGGAGGCCATCAGCGCCAAACTTCATGCGTGCCCGGAACCTCCTCCCTCCCGTTGATGGATCTTTTTATGACCGGAGAAATGGCGCCCCTGTTTGTCCGTTGGAGCCTGCCGCACTGGGCTGCCCTGGGCATCGTGGCCCTGGCCGCAGGGGGGCTCCTGTGGGGATGCCGGCGGCTCCGGATGGAGAGCCGTTTGCTTGTGGGAAAGATTCTGGGAGGGGTTTTCCTGTTGACGTTTCTGATGGAAACATTCGGCCGCATCGTCAGAGAACATTGGGAACCCTGGCAGGACAGGCTTCCGCTGCATTTTTGCAGTCTGATGACGCTGGTCTGTTTTATTGCCCTGTGGTTCCGCACGCCCTGGGCATGCGCCGTGGCGTATTTCGGCGTGCTGACGGCGAGCGTCCAGGGACTGATTACACCCATGCTTCACGACGGTTTTCCCTCCGCCGCCTTTTTCGCCTTTTTCGTTGGGCACGGGCTTTTATTGATTTCCGCCCTTTACCTTCCCGCCGTCCTGCAATGGCGCGCGCGGCCGTGGGACGACATGCGGGCTCTGGGTTTGTGCGACGCCTACCTGGTTTTGATTATTCCGGTGAATATCTGGCTGGATACGAATTACGGTTTTACCCGGTATGCCCCGGCTGGAACTGTTCTGGAATATTTCGGTTCCGCTCCGTGGTATTTGCTGACGCTTCAGATTCCGGCCCTGGTTCTTTTGCGGCTGTTGTACCTGACTGTCCGCGTCAGGAAGAAATAAAAGGGTCTCTTCTGCGGGAATGATGATTACTGCGGAAATGGGGGAAGAGGCCTGATCCGTTATTTCAGCGTTTTCAGGTCTTCCTTCGTAAACAGGTGGATATCTTTTTCCCGCGCATGGCGTATTTTTTCCGCCCATTCCGCATCCGCCAGCAGGGCGCGGCCTACGGCAATCAGGTCAAATTCCCCTGCTTTCAGCCGTTCCACCAGAGGTTCCACACTGGCGGCCTCCGCTTCCGGCCCCCCGTCAAAGGCATTCGTAAAATCTCCCTTAAGCCCCACGGAGCCGACGGAGATCGTGGGCTTTCCGGTAAGCTTCCTGGTCCAGCCGGCCAGATTGAGGCGGGTACCTTCAAACTCCGGTTCCCAAAACCGGCGCGTGGAACAGTCAAAGATATCCACGCCCGCATCCGTCAGCGGAGCCAGAAAAGCTTCCAGTTCCATGGGGGTATACGCCAGCTTGGCGTTATAATGGACTGTTTTCCATTGGGAGAAGCGGAAGATGATGGGGAACTGGCTGCCCACTGCCTTGCGGACGGCATGGATGATGCGGCTGGCAAAACGGGTCCGGCCTACCAGGTCGCCTCCGTATTCGTCCGTGCGCCTGTTGGTCTCCTTCCAGAAAAACTGGTCAATCAGGTAGCCGTGCGCTCCATGCAGTTCCACACCGTCAAAACCCAGCCGCTTGGCGTCCGCAGCCGCCCTCGCAAAAGCATTGATAACCTCCTCAATTTTAGCGATGCTCATCGGTTCCGCCGTCTGTTCCAGCGTGTTTACGTCAATTCCGGAAGGGCCGATGGGCGGCAACTCCGGATTGGGCAGGTTTTCTCCCTTGAAGGGCCGGGCCATGCCCACATGCCAGAGTTGCGGGGCTATTTTACAATCCGTGGTGTGGACGGCTTCCAGCACCTTTTTCCATCCCCGCAGGGAAGCGCCCCCGAAGAAATTGGGATAGTTGGAGGAAGGCGAGGCGCTGGGCTCGTCAATGAAAGTGCCCTCCGTGATGATGAGCCCTACTTCATGTCTGGCCCGCCTTTTGTAATAAGCGGCTACCTGGTCCGTGGGAACCCCGTTGGGAGAAAATCCCCGGGTCATGGCCGGAAGGACGATGCGGGTGGGAGTGCTGAGCTTGCGTGAGTGGAAGGGCTGGAACAGGATTTCCATGTCCCTGATCTTGAGTTCGTCCTGTGCATTCATAAAGGTGAAAAACGTTATCTCTGAAGCGGCCGGGCATGGGAACCGGAACCGCACGGGAGTGAGACACCTTCCAGTCTTGTCCCGTTCATCCCTGATGCCGGGGGCTGGGGTGGAATCATTGGATGCGCCGTTTTTCCCTGCTGCCTGCCGGAAGGGACAGGAAGTTCCGGAGCAGCGCTTCTCCGTCCGGCGTCAGGATGGATTCCGGATGGAACTGAATGCCGTAAAGGGGGAGGTGCCTGTGGCGGATGGCCTGCACGTTTTTCCCGGAATCCCTCGCCGTGACAATCAGCTCCGCCGGCCAGGGAAAAGCGGCAAGGCGCCAGGAATGGTAAAGCGCGGCAGGAAATTGCTCCGGCAATCCTTCCAGGAGGGGACACTGCTCCGTCCTGCATATGACTTCCCGCGCTCCGTGAAGGGGGCGGGAAAGGTGTTCCAGACGGGCTCCGAAGCGCACGCCCAGGATCTGATGCCCCAGGCATACGCCCAGCACCGGGGTAAAGCGGGGCAGGCGGTCCAGAAGACGGAAGGTGGCCCGGTGGCAGGCATCCTCCACCGTTCCCGGACCGGGAGACAGGATAAGCTTTTCCCCCGCCTGAACCGCCTGTTCCAGTTCCGGGGATTCATTGGAAACCACGCGCGGAACGGCCATTCCCGTCATTCTGACGAGTTCCGCAAGATTCCAGGTGAAGGAATCCCGGTGGTCGATGATCCAGACGTTCGGTTGACTCATGGCGCGCACATGATAGAGTAATTCCCGACAATGTACACACGGGAACAGACCATCAGCCGCATGAATGCCCTGGGCCGTGCGGAGTGTCCGTTCTTTTTTGTCATCTCCCATGATATGGGCCATAACCTGCTGTTTGAACCTTCGGAAACGGAGGGGGAGCGCATGGCTGCTTTTTCCCTGCCGCTGGGCACGATGGGAAATCAGGACGGCGGCCCTCCGCTTCCGGAACGGCTGCGGTTCATTCCATCCCCCCATCCCGTGTCCCGGTATGCGGCATCCTTCGCCTCCGTCCGGAACCATCTGATGAGGGGGGATTCCTACCTGCTGAATTTATGCGTGTCCACCCCCGTGGAAACCAACCTGACGCTGCGCCATCTGTTCCGGTTTGCCCGCGCGCCTTACCGGATGCTGCTGGGGCCGGACGCGCGGATTTCCGGAGTGCACGGCCGCGGCTGCGTCTGCTTTTCTCCGGAACCGTTTGTCACGGTGCGCGGCCGCTCCATTTCCACGTTTCCCATGAAGGGAACGGTTCCGTCCGCTACGCAGGAAGCGCGCCGCTGGCTGGAAACGGATGAAAAGGAGAATAGGGAATCCGCCACCATTGTGGATCTGATGCGCAATGATCTTTCCATGGTGGCAACCGGCGTGAGGGTGAAGCGTTACCGCTATATCAGCCCTGTAGAAACGTCCAAAGGGCCTATTCTTCAATGCAGTTCCGAGATTTCCGGGCTGTTGCCGGAAAACTGGCGTTCCCGCCTGGGGGAAATCCTTCTGAAGCTGCTTCCTGCCGGGAGCGTGACCGGAGCGCCCAAGGAAGCCACCTGCCGGGCCATCGCGGAAGCGGAGGATATGGAGAGGGGGTTTTATACCGGAATTTTCGGCTTTTTCAACGGGCGGGATTTGGATTCCGCCGTCTCCATCCGCTTCATGGAGGAGGATGAACGGGGAATGGTATACAAGAGCGGTGGAGGAATTACCGTCATGAGCCGGATGGAAGAGGAATACCAGGAAGCTGTTGCCAAAGTTTATGTGCCGTTTGATTTTTGAAACCGTTAAATGGGAGAATGGCGCTCCCTGTCTGCTTCCCTGGCACCAGCGGAGGATGGAGGCCGCCATCGGCGTTCATGGTTCGGACGGAGCTTCCGTCCCCGATCTGGCTTCCGTTCTTTCGGACTGTCCCGGCCCGGAGGGCCGTGGTGTTTACAAATGCCATATCACGTATGATACGCGGGGAAGGGTGCGCCGCACCTCCTTTGAGCCCTACCGTCCCCGGCAGGTGAAGACGCTGACGTGTGTGGAAATGCCCGGGCTGGATTACTCATGCAAGTGGGAGGATCGGACAGGGCTTCTGGCGGCAGGGGCGGCGTTGGGCTGTGACGAAGAAGCGCTGATTCTCCGGAACGGGATGGTGACGGATACGCGGTACAGCAACGTGGTGTTCGGGGACGGGTCTTTCTGGGTTACTCCGGAAACTTTCCTGCTCCCGGGAACCAAGCGCGCCTTCCTGCTGTCCCGCGGAGACATTCAGGAATGTTCCGTAAGAGCGGAAGATATAGGCAAATTCCGCTTCTGTTCCCTGATTAATTCCATGCTGGATCCCGGCGATGTGGTGGTGCGGACGGAGGATATTATCCTGTGTTGAGGGTGGAAAACGGATAGATTGTTTTATCCGGAACCCTCTGAATTTTGGTATTGAGGGCATAAAAAAGCGGCCGTTCCATGGATATGGAATGACCGCCTGACGCCTTCTTAAATGGCGCCGCAGTAGTGGGCGCAGCACCACATGGCGCGGGGATGGTGGAAGAAGGATTTCCAGAGGCTCCCCTTGAGGGTGTTAGCCCTGGAACCGTCCTTGTTCAGATAGCCGAACCAGTCGCCATGCTGAACGTCCTGGAAGTGGGAGAAAGCCCAGTTGCGCACCATGTCGTGACGGATGGCATAGCGTTCTTCCCCTGTGAGCTTGTAGGCGAGCGTCATGGCGATGAGCGCTTCATCATGCGGCCACCAGAACTTCATGTTGTGCCAGTATTCCTGAACGGGTTTGTTGTACACGTCCGTGTAGTACAGCATGCCGCCGTTTTCCTTGTCCCAGCCGCGGGCGAATGCCCAGTCGATCATGTCGCAGCCCACCTTGATGAGTTCGGGGTCATTGCCGCGATGGCGGGCTTCTTCCAGCACGAACCACCCACCCTCCGTAGTGTGGCCGGGGTTCAGGGTGCGTTCGTCGAAGTGGTCGATGATGGAACCGTCCGTTCCCACCACTTCCATGACTGCCTGGATGTCAGGTTTCATGAACAGGGTGCGGAGGTCGTTGATGCAGCGGTCTGTCCAGCCGGTATAGAAGCCGTCGTCATCTTCCAGGTACTTGCGCATTTCCTGAGCTGTGTTCAGGGTAATCATGCGGGTGCCCAGACCGGTCGTAGGGCGTTCCCCGGTGAATTTGGGAACCATTTTGCCGGGAGTGAAGCAGTTGTCCGTGAAGATGTCGAACCAGTGGCGGGCTTCACGGGCGGAATCCCGGCTGCCGGTCGCCCTGGCGTGCGCTGCAAAGGCGATGGCGGCGAAAGATTCGCTGTAGGCGTAGCGGCGTTTGCGGATGGGGGTGCCGTCGGCAGCCACATGAAAGAACATGCGGCCGTCCGCCGGGTCAACGCACTTGGTTTTCAGGAATTCCAAGGCGCTTTCCGCCCATTTGAGCCAGTCCGTATTCTTTTCGATGCTGTTGTACATTGTCAGCAGCATCCATGCCATGCGGCCCTGGGCCCAGACGGATTTGTCGGAGTCCACCAGCGTGCCGTCTGCGTCAAAGCAGTGGTAAAGACCACCGTTTTTTTCGTCGTAGGCGCGGGGGAACCAGAACGGCAGAACGTCTTCCAGAAGCTGGCGGCGGTAGAACTTGCCCAAAGAGGGCATATCAAGAGTTGCAGCCATGTCAGTCAGGTTCCGGGGTTCAGTTTAAAGCCCACTGGAAGAAGCCGATGCCTTCCAGTTCGGAACGGAGTTCCTTCAGCTGATCTGCGGTCGGGTTGCCCTGCGGAAGTCGGGCGGGGCCAAGATCGACGCCCAGCCAGCCCATCAGAGCCTTGGCGCAGCCCATATAGCCCTTGGAGGCCAGGATATTGATCATCTGAACGGATTTCCACTGGCAGTCGCGCGCCGTTTCCACATCGCCTTCCGCAAAGGCTTTCATGAGTTTCTGGTACAGGGCCGGAGCAAAGTTGAAGGAGCTCCCCACAGCGCCCTTGGCCCCCACGGAAAGGGCGCTCGTAAACCATTCGTCCACACCCCAGGGAATATCCACGGTCTCGTCGTAATTCAGCGTGGTCTGGTACAGGGCCAGATCCGGATTGGTGAATTTGATGCCTGCGAAATTTGGAATCTGTTCCTTGGCCAGCCTGATGAAATCCACCGGATTGAAGCGTACGCCCGTCAGCACGGGGATATCGTAGTAATAATAGGGCAGGTCGGGAGCGCCGGAGGCGGCGAAGGCGCAGCATTCCACCAGGCGCTGAACAGTGCCGGGCTTGTAGTAGGACGGGGCCAGGGAACTGGTGGCCACGAATCCGCATTCCTGGGCAAAAGAGGCCAGTTCCCGGGCGTCCCAGACGCTGTTGGAACCGGTATGGGCGATAACTTCCACGCCATGCTTGGCGGAGGCTTCCTTCCAGGCAGAATAGATTTCCTTGCGTTCTTCAAGCTGCATGGAGGAGGATTCCCCGGTGCTGCCGGTAATGAAAGCAAGCTTGATGCCCTGGGAGGCAAGCAACTTGGCCTGGGCGTCAACGCTGGAAGGGTTCAGGGAACCGTCCGCCTTGAACGGAGTGTGTACGGCGGCCACCAGGCCGTGGAGTTTCAATGACGTGTCCATATTATGTAGTGATATGAAAATAATTCGGGGTGATGATTGCAAATCATCTTGGGAAAGACAATCCCTGAATCTTTCTGAATAAAAAAAGACCACATAAAAAAATGCGCGTTTCTGCGGCGGGGATGAGCGCTGATGCAGAGAATGATTCAAAACGCTGACGGACAGTCTATTGGTTCATGACGTGATGCATGGTTTCTGCCGGTGATTTGGCATGTTCCGGCAAGCAATTCTCTTCATAGCACCAGATTTCCGCACCATCCGGCTTCCGGGGAGAACTCATCGGCATTTTGTGATGCCGTGAAGATAGAACATTGCACGGCACAGGAAGCCGTTTTTTTAGAAGTGCGGCGCTCTTGATGGGGACGGCAGGATGGTTCCGCCGCAGAACGCCTTTCCTTAATTCCTTAATCCTTCCCATGCAGGGAGGGCACGGGAGCCCTGGCCGGGAGGGTGTACAGTTTTTCAATGTCGTCCAAGTAGCGGGAAACAGGGGTATTGGCCGGCTGTTCCTGTTCCCGGAGGATTTTCACGGCTGCCGCGTAGGAAGCGAATGTCTTGCCGGTTCCGGACCGCGTGTTGATTTCATACCAGTCCATATAGTCCCGGACGCGGCGGGCGGTTTTCATGGAAAGGTTTCTTATTTCCCGAAGCTGGCTGATTTTGGGGACGGCTTCCCGGCTGTTGACTTTCCCTGTTTGCATCAGGGCCACCAGCTTGGCATATTCTACAATGACGGGCCGGTATGAAGGAAAGGAACGCCTGCTGAGGTTGAGCAGGCTGCCAGCCACGTTGGAAAGCTGCCTGTTCAGATCCGGCAGGGAACGGGCCTGTTCCAGGTCATCCAGGGGAAATGTGACGGTGGTGCGGGTATCCGGATCATACTTGACCAGGGTAAGGGCTTCCTGGAGATGACGTTCCGTTTCCGTAATCGTGAGAGTTTCCGTCAGGGGAGGCGTCGCCATGCGGGAAAGCTGAAGCGTCCACCATTTATGGAGGGAAGTGGGGGTCAGGCTGAGCTGCGGAAAATGGCGTTTGATGAGGTTTCTGGGATCGTCATTGCCCAGAATAGCCTGGTCCAGAAGCTGTTTCATTCCTTCCGGACCGTTTTCCTGGTTCAGCAGGCAAAGCACCAGGGCTCCACAGGAAGTTTGATAGGCCGCGTAAGAGGTCGCATCCAGTTCCTTTTCCGGTTCCCGGCAATTCAGGATTTCTTCCGGAGTCATAATTCCGGACTGCTGGAACAGGGTGGAATACATGGCACGGTCAGCTTCATTATTGTGCCACAGAACAGCCTGTTCCAACCCGGCAATCAGCCAGGGGGGCAGCGTGACGTTGTCCGGCAGGCCTTCCGGGTCCACTGTGCGCAGCATCATTTCATAAAGCAGGGTGGAGACGATGGCGCGGCGCAGGCTGTCCTGGTTGATGCCGTGGCCCAGATGAATGAAAATGCTATAGGAGAGGGTATTGCCTACAATGACGGTTTGCATGCGGACGGGGTTGGCCGGAACGGGGCTTCCCGGCTCTCCTACCAGGCGGATGTTGATGCCGTTTTTCCATTCGTCAGGCTGCTTGAGGACTTTTAGCAGCGCGGTGCGTATGGCATCCGCCCGGGTGGCGATGGCCCCGGCCAGCAGGGAGTCCATCCCGGTGACGTGGAATTGCTTGGAGGTGGAAACGCTGGTGAACGGCTGCCTTTTGGCGGGCTGTTCCTCCGCTCCGGCGGCGGTCCTTGCCGAAGGTGAAGGGGGAACGACGGGGTTTACATTGGAACTGCCCTGCAATACTGGACGGTCCGAGGCGTCATCAATAAAATCCGCATCCTGGACGGATGCTGATTCTTCTTCCGTCTGCCGCACTTCCGCGGAAGAATCATTGCCAGGCTCCTTTCGTTCCTGTCCCCGGCCGGCAGGGAGCAGAAGAAGAGCCGTCAACAGAAAGACGCATGTTCCCCTGAATTTCATCAACGGAAAAAGTTAGTCGAATTGTTCCGCCAGACAGCTGAAATCCTCTTCCGCGCGACCTTCCCGGCACAGCCTCCCCATGATGGAGGAAACCAGGGCGGCAACAGGCGGGTGGATTCCTTTTTCTGCGGCAAGTTCCTGAGCGTAAATACTGTCTTTCCTCATGTTGTCCAGGGAGAAATGGGTGGAAAAGTCACGCTTTGCCATCAGGGGCAGCTTAAATGCAGCCAGAGGGGAGGCGATGACGTTCCGGGAAATGGCCTGGCCCAGCATTTCCGGGGAAATGCCGTACGCCTGGGAGATGGCCAGGGCTTCGCTCAAACTCTGCACCATGGTGGCGGAGACCATGTTGGTAACCAGTTTGACGACGGTGCCGGCTCCGATGCCGCCCAGGTGCAGGATGTCCCGGGAACTGTGCTCCAGCACGGGGCGTATGCGGTCCAGTGTGGTGGAATCCGTGCCAACGTAGTAAACCAGTTCCCCTTTTTCCGCGGGCAAACGGGAGCCGGTGAACGGGCAATCCACATACGTGCAGCCGATGGCGGAACTCATCAGGGAGAGTTTGCCGACGGTCGCCAGGTCAATGGTTGAATGGTTCAGAATGATATGCTCCGGTGTCAGAGCCCCTCTCATTTGTTCAAACACTTCCAGACAGGCATTCCTGTCTTTCAGGTAGAGCTGGATAACTTTGGAAGCGCGTGCCGCATCCGCCGGGGTAGGAACCGCTTCCGGAAAATCTTCCCGCGGAGTTCTGTTCCAGACGGTGACCTTGTCGCCCATTCCGGCCATATGGCGTGCAATCCGTGAGCCAATGAGGCCCAGTCCTAAAATGGAAACGTGATACATGGCTTTATTTAGTGGGAAAGGGAAGAATTCCATCAGGAACCGATTCGGAAACGGCTTTTCCTGCGCGGAGGTTCCTGCTTTTCCGGCTTGGGCGTTTCCGTTGCGGCAGTTGCGGCTTCTGCCGGAGGTTGTGCGGATGCCGCCGCAGGGGCAGTTTCCCTCATTTGGGCTGCCAGAGAGATGGGGTCGGTTTCCGGACGGTGGCTGACGACGACCTGTTTGGGACCGGCGGACGGCTTTTCCTGCGCATTCGGATCCTCCGCCACATGAGCAGGCACTTCATTGGCGTCGTGGGGAATGGCAGACGGATCGCTTATTGCCGCGGCCAGCTGGGGGCCGTCCTCTTTTGCGGCGGAGGCGGGATTCTGGTCCGCAGCCTGTTTTTTGCGGGGAAGGGTGGTGGTTCCGGTAATGGCAAGCTCCAGGTCGGAATCCGGCAAGCCTCCGCAGCGGATGGCTGCATCATAGCTTTTGCGTGCCTGCGCCGTGCGGCCCAGCCGGGAATAGGTCCAGGCCAGGTTGAAGTGCGCGTCCGGTGATTCCGGCTGGATTTTCAGGGCGTTTTCAAAGTGGGCCACCGCTTTTTCATAGTTCCCGGCGCTGGTTTCCAGGTTGCCCAGGTAAAGCAGGGCGGGAGCGTTGGCCGGATCCAGCCTGACCGTTTCCGTCAGGGAGGCGATGGCGTGGTGGTCTTCCCCGGCGCGGTATTGGGCCACCCCCATCATGAACCATGCGGGGGAGGAGGAGGCGTCCAGTTCCGTGGCTTTTTTCAGAAATTTGATGGCTTCCTCCGCCTTGTTGCGCTGAAGCAGAATGGTCCCCAGATTGACCAGGGCCGGAACGTGAGCCGGCTGGAAGTCCAGCAAAGTCCGGTACAGCTGTTCTGCGGCGGCATAGCGTTTTTTGGCGAAGGCTTCTGCGGCGCCTTGCCCCAGGGCTTCCGCCTCCAGCTTCCGGCGTACCGTGGCTTCCATGCTCCGGTTCAGCGCTTTTTCCTGGTCCGGAGTAATGGTTCCGGCGGAGATGGCGGCCAGGCGGGCCTGTTCGGCGGAACGGCTTTTCAGTTCTTCCATCTGCCGGGTGAGTTCCTCCACCTGAATGTTTTTCTGTTCCAGGGCCTTCTGGGCCCGCGCCAGGGCTTCCGCCTGTTTCTTGTCGTTTCTGGCGGATTTGTCCGCTTTGGTCTTCATCTGACTGCGCGCCAGTTCCAAATCCCGAGCAAGCTGGGCGGCCTTGCCGCGTTCCGCAGAGAGGGCCTGTGCCAGCTTGTTGATTTTTTCCTTCTGCTGATCCGTCAGGGGAACATTGATATTGTTATCCCTGGCAATGGCGTTGACAATTTGTTTTTCCGCAGGAGTGAGCTTGATGGCTTCTTCATTGTCCATCAGGGAGGCTATTTCCGCCGTGTCCGGATTTTCCTGATGCAGCCGCTTATAAGTGCTGATGAGCAGGGAGCGGCTCTGGTCCTGCACGGAAAGTATGCGGAGCTGCTTGGCGATGGTGGAGCGCAGCAGCTGGTTTTCTTCCAGAAGAAGCGGGCTTTTTTCCGGATTGGCCTCCAGCTTGGACAGTTCCACATCCGCATTGATGAGCTTGGTATTCAACTCTGTGATGCGTTTGCGGTAGCCGATGTTTTCATCCCGGATGGCAATCAGTTTCTGTTTCAGGTCTGCGGATTCCTCACGCGCCTCTTCCAACGCTTTCAGGTTGGCTTTCCGCTGTTCTTCGGAATCGGATTTGGCTGTTTCCAGAGCGGCGATTTTGTCCTGGGCATCCTTGAGCTGGGCCGCCAGCGTCAGGTTGCGGTCCAACAGGTTTTTTGTTTTGTCCGGGCTGTTGAGCTCCACCAGGGCCGCCAATTGGTCCCGGTCTTTCTGAAGGGCGTTTTTCTCATCCGTCACTTTGTCCAGCTTGTCCTGGTACTCCTTGAGCTGCAGCTGAAGATCGGCGATCTGCGCCAGATAACGGGCTTTGTCCTGGCTGAGGGAGGTGACATTTTGTTCCAGTTCCTCCACTCTCCTGGTGAGAGTCTGAATAAGCTTGTTGCTGGTCTTTCTTTCATCCTCCATCTGCTTTTTGACCTTGAGCAATTCATCTCGGTAAACGGATTCTCCGGCGGATGCCACGGCCAGTTTTGCCAGAATCTCCTCCTGCTCCCGGCGGGTGCGCTTGAGAGCCTGGATCAGAGCATTGTTCTCCATGGTGGTTTTATCCAGCAGTCTGCGGATGCGTTCGTAATTGCTCTCCACCACTTCCGGAGCCGCCCCGGGAGAAACGGAAGGGGACGGGATGGTATTGATCAGGGATTCTCCGGGACGGGTAGGGAATTCCACGCCCTTGTAGCCGGGAGGGAGGGCTATGTTGGGTTTTGGCCTGGGGCGCTTCGGCACGGAGGCCGGGCGTTCCAGCTCCAGGCCGGATGAAGAAGAGGCGGCGGCCTGCTGCTGGGCCAGCTTCTGCCACTGGTCCAGATTTTCCCTGTTGAGCTGGCGGCGCGTTTGCAGCAGGTTGGGGCGCCATTGGGGATAAGACTTAGCCAGGCGTCCGAACTTGTCTTCCGCCTGCTGTGTCAGGCGGATGGCTCCTATATAATCCCGTTTTTCCACCAGTCCTGCGGCTTGGGTCACCAGCCTCAACGCCTCCAGGTACATGTCCGTTGGATCCTGCTTTGTCCCGGCGGTGGCGGGCATGGGGCCGGGCATATACGACCCCTGGGCCAGAAGGGGCATGGAGCCGCAGGTCAGGGACAAAGCAAGGGTAATGCCAAGGGGGAGAGGAGTCATCATGGGGAGAAGCTTTGTTTACATACGGCACACCGTCCTGAATCGCAAGAATAAACCGTGTCTTGTGCTTGTGTTCGCGGGGGCGGGTGGTAGACTCTTGCCAATCCTTGATTTTTCCCATGAACATCTCCGTTTTAGACCGTTTTTTGAAGTATGTCTCCGTGGGCTCTCAGTCGGACGCGGATTCCGCCACCGTGCCATCCACCCCCGGCCAGACGGAGCTGGCCCGGCTGTTGGCCGGGGAATTGAAGGACATGGGAGCGCAGGCGGAACTGGATGATGATTCCGGAATTGTTTACGCCTCCATCCCTTCCAACGTGGAGGGGAATGTTCCCGTCATCGGCTGGGTGGCCCATGTGGATACGGCTCCGGGAGTCTCCGGCAGCGGAGTGAAGCCCCGCATCGTGCGCTCGTACGACGGCGGAGACATCCTGCTCAATCCGGAACAGGGAATGGTGCTTTCCCCCGCCGTTTTTCCCGAACTGACGGATTATTTGGGCCAGGACCTGGTCGTGACGGATGGAACTACCCTGCTTGGCGCGGACGACAAGGCCGGTGTGGCGGAAATCATGGATATGGCAGCCTCCTTCCTGCTGAACCCCGAACGGCCTCACGGCGAGATACGGATCGCCTTCACGCCGGATGAGGAAATAGGACGCGGAACGGATGCCTTTGACGTGGCGCGATTTGGTGCGGATTTCGCCTATACCGTGGACGGAGGCGCCCTGGGGGAAATTGAATACGAAAATTTCAATGCGGCTTCCGCAGTGGTGACGGTGCAGGGCTCTTCCATTCATCCCGGAAGCGCCAAGGGCAGGATGTTGAATGCCTGCCTGGTTCTCATGGAATTCCAGGGAATGCTGCCCGCGTTCCAGAATCCCGCTTTTACGGAAGGGTACGAGGGCTTTTATCATCTGGATTCACTCCGGGGAGATGTGGAACAGGCGGCTGCGGAGTACCTCATCAGGGATCATGACAGGGCGGCCTTTGAGCGCAAGAAGGAATTCATGCAGGAATGCGTGGCCCTGCTGAACCGTAAATACGGGGAGGGGACGGTAAAGGCAGAGATTACGGATTCCTATTACAACATGAAGGAAAAGATACTTCCGCACATGCACCTGGTGGAACATGCCTGCAGGGCCATGGAAGCCGTGGGAGTGAGGCCGGAAATCGTCCCTGTGCGCGGAGGCACGGACGGAGCCCGCCTCTCCTTCATGGGGCTGCCGTGCCCCAACCTGTGCGCCGGAGGCCACAACTTCCATGGAAAGTATGAATACGTTCCTGTCCGTTCCCTGGAAAAAATTTCCGCCATCCTTCAGGAAATCGTCTCCGGTTATGCCAGGTACGGCCTGGAACCGCCGCCAGGGGAATGAGGAACATGGCGATAAGCGGAGATGTTGCGATTCCGGCATTCGGAAATAAAAATTTTTGCCTGTTCCTGAAACTTTTATTGGGAGGGAGGCGCAATACTGAATCAAGTTCATAAAAGGAATGGCTTTGAATTCCCCGGCGTCCCTAATCCGTGAAGCTGCGGGAAAGTGCTTGCTTTTTTCCCTTCCGTCATGATCATGGCGGCTCACCGTTTTTGATAACCCCCGCATATACACATTTTGATATGAGCGTGATTCCCAATGTCCTGGCTGAAAGGTACGCCTCCGCCGCCATGAAATCCATCTGGTCCGCAGAGGGCCGCATCATTCTGGAACGCGAATTCTGGATTGCCGTGATGAAAGCCCAGAAGGATCTGGGGCTGGATATTCCGGACGGGGTGATTGAGGCCTATGAACGGGTGAAAGACCAGGTAAATCTCCCTTCCATTGACGCGCGTGAACGCGTGACGCGCCACGATGTGAAGGCGCGCATAGAAGAATTCTGTGAACTGGCCGGATGCGAGCATATCCACAAGGGAATGACCTCCCGGGACCTGACGGAAAATGTGGAACAGCTCCAGATATGGAAGTCCATGCAAATCATCCGGGACAAGGCCGTGGCCGTGTTGAACCGCATGAGCGCCCTGGCTGAACAATGGAAGCACGTGACCATTGCCGGACGCACGCACAATGTAGCCGCGCAGACCACGACCATGGGCAAGCGCGTCGCCATGTTCGGGGAAGACATCGTGCACGGCCTGGGTTCCTGGATTTCCCTCATGGACCGTTACAGCGTGCGCGGACTGAAGGGCGCTGTTGGAACCCAGCTTGACCAGCTTTCCCTCTTCGGGCAGGATGCCGGCCGCGTGCTGGAACTGGAAGACCGCGTGTGCGCCCACCTGGGTATCCCTGCCAAGTGGATGAATGTGGGGCAGGTATATCCGCGTTCTCTGGACTTCTCCGTGGTTTCCGGGCTGGTGGAACTCACCTCCGGCTGCTCCTCCTTCGCCAAGACCCTGCGCCTGATGGCCGGCCATGAACTGGCTACGGAGGGGTTCGCCAAGGGACAGACTGGCTCCAGCGCCATGCCGCACAAGATGAACGCCCGCTCCTGCGAGCGCGTCAACGGCTTCCATGTCATCTTGAAGGGTTTCCTGATGATGATTTCCGGGCTGGCCGGGGATCAGTGGAATGAAGGGGACGTTTCCTGCTCCGTGGTGCGCCGTGTCGTCATGCCTGATTCCTTTTACGCTGCGGACGGACTGTTTGAAACTTTCCTGACCGTGTTGAACCAGATGGGCGTGTATGAGGCCGTGGTGGCTGCGGAATTGCGCCGCTACCTGCCTTTCCTGATGACAACCACCATCCTGATGGAGGCCGTCAAGCGCGGCATTGGCCGGGAGACCGCCCATGAGGTGATCAAGGAACATGCCGTGGCCGTCTCCAATGACCTGCGGGCCGGGAAAATCATGGAAAACAATTTGCTGGACCGCCTGGCGGAAGACGGGCGCCTGGGAATAGACCGGGCGGACCTTCAGCGCATTTTTGATTCCAATTCCTCCGCTACGGGCATGGCTGACGCCCAGGTGGAAGCATTCCGCTCCATGGTGAAGGAAGTGACGGACAGGTTTCCGGACGGAGCGGGCTACCAGCCCGGGGATATCCTGTAAAAAGAACCTCGGAAAGAAGCCGGAACTCCCGGTGCACGCGTTTTTTCCAGACGCCGCCCTTTTCGGACGGCGTCTGTATTTTTATGCCGTCCGCATACGTGTTTTTTCAATTTCTTTACGTCAGGAGAGCTTGACGAATCAGAAGGATGCCAGTAAGCTTGAATTCAGTAAACGGGCGCGTACGTTGCATGCGCCTTTGCAAGCAACCCCCTGTTAAACAATTTTCAATATGGAAAACCAGCATCTCAGCCTTTTGGACCGTGTGTACACCGTTCTCAGAAAGAGAGGGGAAGAAACGGAATGGATTACTTCCGCTGATGACCACAACATTAAGACAGGCATCGCATTCGTCCCCTGTGATACGTTCACCCCGGTGAGCCTCCTGTACACCATGATTGAACGTCCGGAGACGCTGGTCATTGACGTGCTTTTTGCCGCCAAGGTTCCTGAAAACCGCCGTGTGGAAGTCAGCATTATCCTCAGCGAACTGAACGCGGACCAGACGGCCGGCGCCTTTCAGCTGGACCCCAACAGCGGGTATGTTTATTACCGCCAGTCCTTCGTTCTGGAAGGCATGGACCTCACGGAAGCCCAGTTTGCCCAGTTGATGAAGAATATTGAAACCGTGGCTGTGGAAACGGCGGAGGCCTATTCCCACATCATGGAGACGGAATATCCCAAATAACGGGACGCGTTTCCCCCGGAGCTGTTGATGAGCGAGGCCCCTCAAAAAAAGGGAACGTCCTGGTCCATAGGCATCGGCCTGGGGATTGTGGCGCTTCTGATAGGCACGGCTATTGTAACGGAGCCGTCCGTCTCTTTTTCCTCCTCCGGAAACAGGGGCTGCGCGCCCGCAGGAACGGAGACACCCCTCCGGCTGCAGACGAACACTCTTTTTATTTCCGCGCCCGGCATCGTGAAGGCCTCCTACCTGACGATGCTTTCTCCCAGCGTTTCCGGAAAGGTGGACAAAGTGCATCCCCTGTTTAATGTGGGGGAAATTGTCCTGAAGGGAACCCCCCTGATGGAATTGGAAAAATTTGAATACCGCGCCCGGCTGGCGAACGCTCAGGCGGAACTGGAACAGGCCCGCCTGGATGTTTCTACGGAGCAGGCGGAAGCCCTGAAAGCCATCAAAAAGACATACAGCTCCGTCTCCAAAAGCGGAAAGGAATCCGAACTGGTGCTCCGGGTGCCGCAGCGCAGAGCCGTAAACGCCAGGCTGAACGCCGCGGAGGCGTATGTGGCGGAAGCAGAACAGGCCCTCCGGGATACGGTGCTGGAAGCTCCCTATACCTGCCAGGTGGTGGAATGCTCTGTGGGAGCCGGTGCCCGCGTGGTCGCCGGGCAGCCGGTGGGGAAAGTAATTCCTCTTCAGGAGCGGATGATACGGATTCCCGTTCCGCTGGAAGAATTTTCCGCATTGCCCAGGGATGAGCAGGGCAAGGTGAATACGGCTCTGACCGCCTCTTGCGTGCTGAATAATGGAAAACGGCTGCAGTGGCTGGGCCGCGTTACGGCGGTGGATGCGGCGCTGGATTCCAAAAGCAATTCCGCCGTGTTGATTGCCTCCCTGGAGCCGAATGCCTCCCATGTTTCCGAGTGGCAAGTGGCTCCCGTCAATATGGCTCTTCAAGTAGCCATCAACGTTCAAGTTCCCGTTTCCGCGTGGATTCCCGCTTCCGCCGTCAGGGACGGCAGCTCCATCCAGGTAAAAACGCCGTCAGGAATGCAGGAACGCAAGGTGCAGGTAGTGGCGTTAAAAGACGGCAGAGCCCTGGTGACCGTTCCGGAATTCCAGTCAGGGGACGCTCTGATTCTTTAATTCATTTTTTCAAAGGGATATCCTTTCCCACCCATTTTTCTGCCGCGGGGGAATCATTCTTTTCAAAAATTTCCCGTTGGAGGGACAACTCGTCCACAAACTGGAAACCGATACGGCCGGAAGGGAAAATACGGCATCGGGAAGGCGCGGGAATTCTGGAATGCGGAACGCGTGGGAGTCTTTTGAAAAAATATTTTTCGGTATTATTTACTTTAGTCTTGTTTCGTTGATTTTTCCGATTTTTTATCGAAGCAATTTGCTAAATATCAATATTTAAAATATTCTGAAAATCTTGCGACAAGACTATTCTGCATAATTCCGATATTTTTTAATGGGCTTCCAGCCAGTTGCCTCCCGTCCTGGCTTCCACCAGAATGGGAACGCCGTTGGGCAGGGGCAGCGCGCTGACCATGGCTTCCTCTATCTTGGGAATGAGAGCCAACTCATCCCTGTGCAGGTCCACCAGCAATTCATCATGAATTTGGAGGATAAGCCGGGATCTGGTGCCTTTCAGCAATTTGTCCACATGGATCATGGCTATTTTAATCATATCCGCCGCCGTGCCCTGGATGGGGGTGTTGATGGCAGTACGTTCCGCGGCGGACTTAATGGTCTTGTTGGCGGAATTGATTTCCGGAATCATCCTCCGTCGCCCCAATAGCGTTTCCGCGTAACCGGCTTGTTCCGCTTTGTGAACCAGGTCTTCCATGAAGGATTTAACTATGGGGAACTGGGTAAAATAGTTTTCAATCAAAGTGGCGGCTTCTCCGCGGGGGCAGCCCAGCCTCTGGGAGAGACCGAAGGCGGAAATGCCGTAAATAATGCCGAAATTCACCGTTTTGGCCGCACGGCGCATAACGGCGTCCACCTGGTCGCGGGGAATGCCGTACACACGGGCGGCCGTTTCCGTATGGATGTCCCGTCCTTCCCTGAATGCTCCGCACATGGCGGGGTCTCCTGAAAGAGCCGCCATGATGCGCAGTTCAATCTGGGAATAATCCGCAGACAGCATGGTGTATTCCTCTGAGGCGGGGACAAAGGCGGTGCGGATCAGGCGCCCCTGTTCCGTCCTTACCGGAATATTCTGAAGATTGGGATCCTGGGAGGCAAGCCTCCCGGTTGCGGTCAGCATCTGGTGGAATTGGGTATGGATGCGTCCATCCCGCGGGCAGATATACCTGGGCAGTGCATCCAGATATGTGCTCTTCAGCTTCATATTCTCCCGGTAAGCCAGGATATCCGCTACAATGGGATGCTGGGGGGCCAGAGCGGAAAGGGTGTCTTCATCCGTCACGAACTGGCCCGTCTTCGTCTTCTTGGGCTTCTTCACCAGCTCCAGTTCTCCGAACAGGAAATCTCCGAGCTGCTTGGGGGAATTCAGATTCAGGGGATGGCCTGCGGCTTCTTCAATTCTTTCCCGTAGGCCGTCAATGATGGCTCCCACCTTGACGGAAGCCTTCTCCAGGGATTCCGGAAGCACGCGGATGCCGGAAAACTCCATGTCCGCCAGCACGGGAAGCAGGGGCAGTTCCACGGTACGGAACAGTTTTTCCATGCCGCTTTCCTTGACCTGCCTTTTCAGGACGGCGGAAAGCTGGAGGGTGATATCCGCATCCTCCGCCGAATATTTGCCCATTACTTCCACGGGAACGCCGCTGGTGTCCAGTTCCCGTTTTTTTGCTCCTGGAGCGGCAATGTCCTTCAGTTTAATCGTGGAATATTGCAGCAAATTTTCCGCCAGAACGTCCATTCCGTGCTTCATGCCTGGAGCGATCAGGGCATGAGCCAGCAATGTATCGAAAAAGGGGCCTTTGACATGGATGCCGTTGGCTCGCAAAACCTCCAGGTCAAATTTCAGATGATGCCCTATCTTCTCTGCGGGGCCTTCCAGGAGCGGCCTGACTGCTTCCAGATCCGCCGGACCGGAGACAGGCATGTACCATGCCTTGTGCGGTTCAGCGCAAAAGGCGACGCCCAGCAGGTTGTCCATGAGGGGATTCAGGCCCGTCGTTTCCGTGTCGAAGCACCAGGAATCATACTTTTCCAGCTCGGCTGCCATGGCGGAACGGGCTTCCGGCGTATCTGCAATAATATATTCGTGCCTGAAATCATCTACCGTTTTCAAATGGCGTTCCTCAAATAAATCCATTTGTCCCGAACCGTTCTGCCGTACTCCCGACACAGGGGCGGAGGGTTTCGCCGACGAAGGCTGTTCCGTCCGGGGGGCGGGAGCAAACAAATCGTCTGCCGGGAGGGGGGCTTTTCTGGGCTCCGGCGCTTTTTTCCCGAACAGCTTGGCCTGCATGGACCGGAATTCCAACTCCTGGAGAAGGGCCTGCAGTTCTTCCGGGCTGGGTTCTCTTTTAACCAATTCAGGCAGGGTCACCGTCAGGGGAACGTTCCGGTCAATGGTGGCCAGTTGCTTGGAAAGGGTTGCCATGTCCCCGTTTTCCTCCACAATCTGTTTGCGCTTCCCTTTCAGTTTATCCGTATTAGACAGCAGGTTTTCCACGGAGCCGAACTCTCCGATCAGCAGCTTGGCCGTCTTTTCCCCCACGCCGGGAAGCCCCGGAATATTGTCGGAGCTGTCGCCCATCAGGGCCAGAATATCAACTACCTGGTCCGCACGTTCAATGCCCCATTGCTCCTTGAGCTTTGCCAGGTCAATCACTTCGTGGTCATTGCCCCTTTTGCCGGGTTTCCACAGAAAGCAGGTGGAGGAAATAAGCTGGCCCAGGTCCTTGTCCTGGGAAACCATGTAGGTCTGGAATCCCTCCGTACCGTCCGCGATGCGTGCCAGCGTGCCTATCGTATCGTCCGCCTCATAGCCTTCATAGCGCAGAATGGGAATATTCATGGCTTCCAGCAATCTGAAAATCAGGGGCATTTGGTCGCTCAACTCTTCCGGCATGGATTCCCGGTTGGCTTTATAGGCAGGGTAAAGCTTATGGCGCGCCGTGGGAGCGGAAGTGTCGAAACAGGCCGCGATGTGCGTGGGGCGTTCGTGCTCCAGAATGCCCAGCAGCGTATTGGCGAAGCCGTACACGGCGGAAGTATTGACTCCCTTGGAATTGCGGATGGGATTGGAGAAAAAGGCGAAGTGGGCTCTGTAAGCCAGGGCCATTCCATCCAGAATAAAAAGGCGCTTGGAAGGGGAATCAGTCATTTCTGCCTTACTTTACCATGCGGTCCGGCGGGAAGCCACCGTTAAATGCGCCTCCGCATTCTCTGCCGATCGGGGCGGAGAAACAATCTTGAGAGCGCTTTTTTGTTGCCTCCTGACTATGAAGACCAGTCCTGCTTCTTGTAAAATTTGCTGGAGCCCGGCCGGGAATGTTTTGTCTCCGTTCATCCTTCTTTAAGGATTGATTTTCTTACAGGAAACATTATCATACTCCGTTTCCATGACTTACACCATCACTCCTTTGATTGCAGAGGATGCCATCTGCGCGCGCGTCAGGGAACTGGCCGCATCCATTGACAGGGCCATGGCAGGAAAACCCTATATTTTATTGCTGCTGCTGAACGGCGCTCTTCCTTTCGCTGCGATGTTGGAGAAGCATTTGAAATCCCGGCCTGCGGTGAAAGCCGTCAAAATTTCCAGTTATGCCGGAATGAGAAATTCCGGTTCCGTGGCGTGGGAGGGGGATTGCGGGGATTTCCAGCCCGATGTGCCTGTTCTGGTGGTGGATGACGTTCTGGATACGGGTGCTACGCTGGATGAAGTTTGCCGGGAATTGAAAAGAAGAGGGGTGAAGGAAGTCCTCACTGCTGTAGCCGTGGACAAGCACTGTTGCCGGAAAGTGCCTTTTGAGGCTGATTACGTGGCTTTTACGCAGGGAAACGATTTCCTGGTGGGGTTTGGAATGGACCTGGATGGGCATTACCGGGAACTCCCGTACATTGGGAAAGTGGTCATGGCTGACACAGTTGAGAATTCAGATTGAACAACCTGTTGAAAAAAAGTGTCCAAAACAATTGGAGCGGCAGAATTATCCGCCGTTCTGCTTAACAAGGGAAACCGGAAAGGAGAACCAAGACATGAAAATCAACAGGGCAAGACAACAGGAAAGCGTGGCCGTTTTCGGCCGCGAAACATCTCTTATACGGGATGTTTTGGACAATCTGGAACTGGAACATGCGCTGACGTGGCTGTTGGAGGCCATCAGCCAACACCAGTCCGGAAAAATGGGCGGGGAACCGTGGCACCTGTACCAGACCACGCTGTTCGCCATGTATGTGGACTATGACAACGGCAAAGTGCGCCTGTCCGCCGCGCTGGCATGCCACGATGCAGATCTGGAAATGTCCTTGAAGGATTTTGTGGAGATATTGAGCCGTGAAGCCGTCAAGGAGGCGGCCCCTCTTCATTATACCCCTGGGAGTTCCGGCAAATGCATCCACCGCTACCGCAATCCGTATTTTAAACGCAGGCGGCGGGACCGGGAACCGGACATCGGTTTTTACTCCTGAGACGGATTTCGCCGCGAAGTGGCATCCTATCCTTTCCAAAAGACCGGATTCTCTATGGACTCCGGCCTTTTTTCACTTTTTCGGGAGGGCTTTCCATAAATGGACACGGGGTACCGGACAAGGTAAAAAATGCGGTTTTTACTCTGATTTTGAAATGAATATTGACCCCGTTTCTTCCCGTTCATGAACGGGAACGGCGGAAAACATGCGGCGGATGATATTTCCCGGAAATGGCGGGTGCTTGGGCGGCCTCAAATTGACAATCGCTTGTGAAATATTAGAATGATCGGCAGCGCTTCCGGCTCAGGGGCCCAGCACAGTCAACCGAAATGAAAAGCAGCAGAATCAGAATTGCAACGAGGCGGGATGCGGCCAAGCTGCTGGAAATTTACGCTCCGTATGTGGAAAAGACAGCTGTCACGTTTGAATATGAAGTGCCTGCAGTGACGGAGTTTGAAAAAAGAATAGATCACATACTGGGAAAATACCCCTATTTGGTTGCGGAAAGGGCAGGGGATATTTCCGGTTATGCCTATGCAGGAGTGTTCAAGGACCGCGCAGCGTATCGCTGGGCTGTGGAAACGACGGTATACGTGCGGGAAGACATGAAAAAAATGGGAACGGGAAGGGAACTGTATGCAGCTCTGGAAAAGATTCTCTCCATGCAGAATATTTTGAATTTAAACGCGTGCATTGCTTATCCCTGTGAAGCTGAGGACCCCTATCTTACACGGGACAGCGTCCAGTTCCATAAACGTTTGGGGTATCAATTTGCAGGGAAATTTCATCGGTGCGGATACAAATTCGGCCGCTGGTACCATATGATCTGGATGGAGAAGTTTCTTGGAGGCCATACGGAAAATCCGCCCGTAGTGAAATCTTTTGGCGAGGTAAGGAGCCTTGTCGCGGAGAAACTCGGAATTTGGTGAAAGGCGGCTCCTGGGCGCATTCGGAAACAGAAAATATTTCCGAATCAATAACATGCCGGATGTTCCGGCATGCGGCCACAAGAGGTTTTTTTGTTGCAAAGTTAGTTTAAACTAATTTTTAATTGACATCGTTTGTCCGGATTATTATTTTCCGCTCCGGCGGGAAAAAATGGCGGATATGCCATGAAATCCTGCCGGATTGGAGGATGCCTCCCTGAGGAGGATACGGATGTTTTCATTATCAATAAAAAACCATGAACGCATACAAACGCATGTTGCTGGCCGGCTTTTGCGCCGGAAGTACAATCCTGGCTTTCGGTAGCCAGGCTCAGGCGGCCAAGGCCGCTTCCCCCAAGGTGGACAAAACGAGCGCGGCGATTGCCGCCTACGCGGATGAGCTTGTCATTCCCACCTACAAGACGATGAGTGATAACGCTCTCAAATTCGCCAAGGCCGCTAAAGAGCTGAAGGCTGCTCCTACCGATGCCAAGGTTGCTGAAGCAGGGAAGCTTCTTCTTGAAACGCGCGTGCCGTGGGAACTTTCGGAATCCTTCCTCTTTGGCCCGGCTGCTTTCGCCAACCTTGACCCGAAGCTGGACTCCTGGCCCCTGGATACCACGAATCTTGATGCCGTCGCCAAAAACGCGGACAGCAAGAGCGTAACGATTGACGCCGCCTACGTACGCAATTCCCTCGGCGCGGAAACGCGCGGTTTCCATGCTGCCGAATACCTGCTGTTCCGAGATGGGCAGCCCCGCAAGGCCGCCGATCTGACGCCCGGACAGCTTTCCTACCTTGCCGCTGTGGCCGAGGTGATTGCTGAGGATTCCATCACGCTTGAAGCCTGGTGGGCGGGTTCTGACAAGATCAGCGAAGAGAAGGCCAAGATTCTTGAAGAAGCTGAAATAGAACCCGGCAAGTCCTATGCGGGGGAATTCAAAAAAGCTGGCCAGGCAGGCAGCCGCTACGAGTCAAACTCGGAAGTGCTTGATGAAATCATCGGCGGCAGCAAGGACATTATTGACGAAATAGCCGATTCAAAGGTGGGCAAGCCCTACGAAACGGCTGACGCCGCCGACTGTGAATCCCTTTACAGCTACACTTCTCTGGTGGACTCTCGCCACAACGTACAGAGCGTAGAAAAATCCTACAATGTGATTTCCCCTCTCGTAGCCGCCAAGTCCGCGAAGGTTGACCAGGCTGTGAAAGGTTCTATCGCCAAGGTATTCAAGAGCCTTGACGCCATACAGGGGCCCCTGGTGAAAAATCTCGACAAAAAGGAGCAGCTCAAGGCAATCATCGACAGTTGCAAGGAACTTTCCGAAAACCTCGACAAGGTTCAGGAACTTCTTGTGAAGTAATTTAACCCGCATTGCCCAGGGTCGGCAAGGCCCTGGGCTGCAATATCATATTGTCGGCCGGCTGACGGAGACGTGTACCACGGGCCGTATTTCTGGAAAGCCTGCCAATCATCAATGCACATGGAGTATCGACAATTTGCAAAACCTGCGGCTGTCCTGGTGCTCGGAGCGGGAGCGGCCGCCTGGGCAATAGTGAATTCCGGAGGTTCTGGGGATGCGGCTCCTGAACAATCTTTTATCCCGGACACGGCAAGGAATGCCGGCGTTTTGGGACATCCCCGCATTTCCGGACGCGCACTGATTAATCCGGCCCAGGGGAGTGCATCAAAATTTGACAATATCAAAGCCGAATACATGACAGCTTCATGCGTGAGCTGCCATGTGAACCGCGGCCGTGATTTCACGCCCCCCGCGCTCAGGACGAAAGATGGCGATCCCGGACCGGCTTACTATCTGGGCGGTGAAAAGGGAACGGTGTTTAATGCCACCAGTAAAGCGTTTGAGCAGGAATCGCCGGCAATTACTGAAGCCGGCCTGACGAATCGTTTCAAGGCGGGCGAAATTATTTTTGAAGGGAACTTCGTACCCGTGAAGCGCAATCGCTTCGGCGGTCTCGGCCCCACTTACATTAAATCATCCTGTCTGGCCTGCCACCCCGGTTATGGCCGCGGACAGCGCACCGGCAATTTTGACAGGCAGTACGGCAACGGTTATCTGGCCTTTGTACATAATCCCGATGGCACCCCGGTTAAGGGGTACACGGGCATGCTGCAGACGAAAGCGGTTCCTCCTTTTGTACCTTATGCCAAGGGAGTGAAAATAGAATGGCATGATTTTGTTGACCAGTACGGAAACAAATATCCGGACGGAACGCCCTACAATGCGGGCAAGCCGACGGAGGGCACGTTGACTTATCCCACGGCAGATGTGATTGAGCCGTTGCTTCCGCTTCCGTCCGATTACCGCGTGTCAATCGAATCAACAATCGGTATTTACGGAACGGGGCTGCTTGATGCCATCCGTGACGAGGATATTATTGCCGAATACAGGCGCCAGCAGAGCATGACAGGCCCGGTGAAGGGGGTTCCTGGCAAATGGATTGACGAGCCCGACGGCACCCGGCGCCTCGGCAAGTTCACGTGGGACTGCTCGCGCGCCACACTGGAAAACGGTCCTGGCGCCAATGCGCTTTGGAACGTGACGAATGTAACGCGCAAAAACCGTCCGAACATCTACATGACGCCCGAATGGCTCGAAAAACAGAAGGAACTTGGCATTGATGTAAGCGGTCTTGAAGGCCCGCAGGAAGAGGAACTCTCAATGCAGCAGTATGAAGATTTCATGGTCTGGCATCGCGGGCTGGCCGTGCCTGCCGCCCGCAACCTGGACAAGCCTGACGTGCGCCGCGGACAGGAACTCTTCAATAAACTGGGGTGTGCCGGTTGCCACAAGCCTGAATGGACAACGGGGGAATATAAGCCGCTTCCCGGCTATGCGAACCAGACCATCCGCCCCTATACGGATATGCTGCGTCACGATATGGGGGAAATCAACCGCGGACGTTCTCGTTTCTGGCGTACGCCGCCCCTTTGGGGAAGGGGGCTGATGCACAAAACCGCCAACCATACCGATATGTTCCATGACCTGCGCGCCCGCGACTTTGAAGAGGCTATCCTGTGGCATTTCGGCGAAAGCGAATTCTCCCGTGAAATGTTCCGCCATCTCTCCGTCGAAGAGCGCGGCCAGCTGATTCAATTTCTGAAAGCACTTTAAAAAAGAAAATACTCATGACCTGCAACCTGGAAAAAAACAAAGGTGTTTCCGTCAAGTCGCTCCCGCTGGGCGGCGAAGGCGCATCTCTGCAATTCATTACGCTTGCCGGAAACAAACCTGAGCAGTTGGCCGAGCATGCCGCATTGCTCCAAAAAGCTGAGAAAAGCGGTCTCCAATGGGTTGGCCCGGAAGTGTACGGCAGCGCTGATCTGGATCTCTCCCCGGTTCCCGGGGCGGGGTTGACTGCCGTTTTGGGTACGAAAACGGGCGCATCCTTCTATCGAGGCATGCAAATCTGCGCGGTGGAGGGGGGGAATGCCCGGACGATTGAGTTCAATGGCCGCTCCGCCGGCGTTTTTTATGAGAATGAATATGCCGAGTATGCCGTTCTGGGCGGTTTGTCGCCCCGCGACCGGACAGCCGGACGCACCGAGCAGACATTGGATGTCTTCCGGCAAATGGAAGAAGCGCTGAACCGGACCGGTATGGATTTTTCCCACGTGGTCCGCACATGGTTTTACAACAACAGCCTGCTGGACTGGTATGAAGAGTTCAATCGCGCCCGCGACATATTTTTTGCAAGCCGCGGCGTGTTTGATCGCCTTGTTCCTGCCAGTACGGGGATTGGATCCGGCAATCGGGAAAATGCGGCCTTGTTGGCCCGCGCATTTGCCATTCGACCGAAGAGTGGCCGTGTGACAGTAAAAGATATCCCTTCGCCGCTGCAATGTTCGGCTCAGGATTACCGCAGCTCATTCAGCCGTGCGGTAGAAGTGGACCACCCTCTCTTCCGGCAAGTCATCGTCTCCGGCACGGCCAGCATTGCCCCTGGCGGCGAATCCGTACATCTCGGCGATATCGACAAACAAACAGAGCTCTCGCTGGACGTGATTGAAGCCATCCTGAAATCACGTGGCATGGGCTGGAAGGATGTTGTCCGCGCCGTAGCCTATTTCAAAGATAAGGATTATGCCTCTCACTACGGAAAAATAGCTCTGCGCCGCGGCCTCTCCATCATGCCCTGCATCGGCATACAGGCCGATGTGTGCCGGGACAATCTGCTGTTTGAAATGGAACTTGATGCAGCCGTGTTGAAAGCCTGAGAAAATGGTATTCAGAATCATTCAGTGGAGCTTTCTGCTCGGCCTCGCCTTTTATTCGCTCTTTATCGGGGCAGCTCAAGTATCCTTGTCCGACCTGTGGCACATGGATGGCGAGCAGCTGCAATTCTGGTGGGAAATCATGCTGCAAAGCCGCATTCCGCGCCTTTGCAGCATTCTCGTGGTAGGCAGCAGCCTGGCCATCAGCGGCTTGATCATGCAGCGCATCACCAATAACCGCTTCGTGTCGCCGACTACGGCAGGCACGATGGAGTGGTGCCGCTTTGGGGTAATGATCGCCATCCTTTATCTGCCCGGAGTTTCGCCCATTTGGCGTGTGGGATCCGCCTTTGTGATTTCTCTGATAGGCACCTCATGTTTTCTGGCGGTGATTGCTCGCGTGCGGCATCAGAATGTCATTCTGGTGCCCCTGATAGGCATCATGCTGGGCGGCGTGGTGAATGCCGGAGCCGTCTTTTATGCCTATCAGTTTGATATTGTACAGAATATGGCCTCATGGCTTCAAGGAAGTTTCTCTCTTGTCATTGAGGGTAATTATGAATTGCTCTATGCCAGCATCCCGTTGATGCTGCTGGCCTATGTTTACGCCGATCTCTTTACGATTGCCGGCATGGGGCACGATGCCGCGGTGGCGTTGGGGCTGAACCACGCGAGCATTATGCGCATGGGGTTGGTGATTGTATCCATCATCAGTTCAATCACGATTGTAGAGGTGGGATATCTTCCCTTCATCGGATTGATCGTGCCCAATATCGTGAGCATTTTCCGGGGGGATGCCGTGAAAAAAATCTTGTTTGATACGGCGTGGCTGGGAGCCATGCTCGTTCTCATCTGCGACGTGGCAGGGCGCATAATCATCGCCCCTTACGAAATCCCCATCGGCGTTATCCTGAGCGTTGTCGGCGGCGTTGTATTCCTGGCCATGCTCTTCCATAGAAAAACGTATGCCTGATTCCATTCCACATCAAAAAGATGATGCTTTCCGTAATGCTGCCGTCCGGCATCGCGCGTTCCCGGCTTTCCTGATTCTGGGGCTGCTCTGCGTGGGGTTGGCGCTCGTGTATGTCTTTCAGGGGATGACCCCCGAAACGTGGGACTTTAACATGGCCCGCCGCATTCCCATCGTTATTGCGCTGGTGCTGGTAGGAACGGCCGTGGGGCTGTCTTCAGTCGTCTTCCAGACGATTACAACCAACTATATCCTCACGCCCAGCGTAATGGGGCTGGATAACCTCTACGTATTACTGCAGACGCTCGTGCTCTACTTTGTGGGCAGCACACAGTTGACGACCATGCAGAGCCCGCTCTGTTTCATGGGAGCCCTGTTGTTGATGGTCTGCGTATCTACGGGTATTTTTTTCTACATGTTCCGTGGACAGAATGGCGGCAATATTTATTTTGTGGTGTTGGTAGGCATGATCTTCGGCATAACCTTCGGAGGCTTGTCGAACTTCATGCAGGTGCTGATAGATCCGAGTGAATTTGCCATACTTGAGGGGCGTCTTTTCGCCAGTTTCAATCGCATTAATGAAGAACTGCTGTTTACGGCGGGGCTTGTGATCGCCGCGACGGTCATCTGGCTGGTTTGCGACCTCAGGAAGCTCGATGTGCTTACGCTGGGCCGCTCCACGGCCATTACGTTGGGCGTGAACTACAAATGGGTGGTGCTGCGCTCCCTGATGATCGTCTCTATTCTGGCCTCGGCCTCGACGGTGCTCGTAGGGCCGGTGACTTTCCTGGGCATTCTCATCGTGAGCATTGCCCGCTTCATATTCCCGACCTACCGCCACATTGTCCTCATGCCCGGCACGGCTCTCGTGGGCGTAGCTGCATTGACTTTCGGCATGCTGCTTACCGAACGGTGGCTCAACTTCTCCGTGCCCCTGAGCGTAATCATCAATTTCGTTGGCGGGGTTTACTTTATCTACCTGATCATGAAAATTAAACGTATATGATTGAGATACGAGACATTTCCAAAAAATACCGTGAAACCTTCGTGCTCAGGCACGTCAGCACGAGGCTTCCCTCTGATCGGATGGTGGCCTTTATCGGCAGCAATGGCGCCGGAAAGAGCACGATGCTCAACATTATCAGCCGCCTTCTGGAACCCACAGAAGGCTCTGTATCCATTGATGGCAGGGAACTCAGGAAATGGGATTCCCGGGAGCTAGCCAAAACCCTCACCATCCTGGGGCAAACCCTCCATACTCCGGCGCGGCTCACGGTCGAGGAACTGGTTCGCTTCGGACGTTTCCCTCATTCCCGCGGCCGCCTGGAAAATCAGGATTTTCTGCAAATCGAAAAGGCTTTGGAACTTACCGAGATTGCCGATTTGCGCCATTGCTACCTTGATGAACTTTCGGGCGGCCAGCGGCAGATGGCCTATATTGCCATGGCCATTGCACAGGACACGAAGTACATCTTTCTCGATGAACCTTTGAACAACCTTGATATGCATCGTGCGGCGCGCATTATGAAACTGCTGCGTTCCCTGGTGCGGGAGCAGGGCAAGACGATCTGCATCGTAATTCATGATATTAACTTTGTCTCTTTCTATGCGGATTACGTGGTGGCATTCAGGGACGGAGTCCTGTGCCATCAAGGGCCGACAGAAGATATCATCCGGACAGATGTGCTGCGTGATATTTACGGTATGGATATCGCCATAGAACCCTATGGTGATAAAAAGATATGCGTATACTATGAATAGAATTTCCTTAAATTCCAAAAACAACAAACAATAACAAATAATATGAGAACAACAATCACCGCATTTCTGGCCGCATTGATTCTTCCCGGTCTTTCCATGGCCGCGGCAGATGAAGCCAAAACGATCACCGCCACGCACACGCTGGGCACGGTCGAGCTTCCGGTCAATCCGAAACGTGTCGCCGTGCTGGACTACGGTTCGCTTGAGACCATCAGCGAACTGGGCGTCACTCCCGCGCTGGCTTTACCCAAAAAATTCCTTCCTCCTTACCTCTCCAAATTCTCCGGAGAACAATATACGGATCTTGGAACGGTCAAGGAATTCAATATTGAAACCATCAATGCGTTCAAGCCGGACTTGATTATTATTTCAGGACGTCAGCAGGATTATTATCAGAAACTTTCCTCCATCGCCCCCGTTTACCTGGTCGATATTCTGGCCAAGGATCAGCTGGGGGAAGCCAAGAAAAACATCAGGCTTCTGGGTGATGTGTTCGGCGTGCCCGAAAAGGCAGCCGAAGCCGTCAAAAACATTGATGAAGCCGTAACCCGTACGAAAGACAAGGCCCAGGCCAGCGGCAAGAAAGCTCTCGTTCTCCTCACGAACGACGGCAAGGTAAGCGCTTACGGTTCGGGTTCCCGCTTCGGGTTGGTGCACGATGCCCTGGGGGTGGCCCAGGCCGATAAAAACATCAAGGTGGGGGTTCATGGGCAGCAGGTGACTTATGAATACGTTGCCATGCTCAATCCCGATATCATCTTTGTGGTGGACCGTTCGGTTGCTATCGGCCGTTCGGCCAAAAATCCGAATGTCCTCAACAATGTGCTTGTGAACAAAACGAAGGCGGCTAAAAACGGCGCCATCATCCTGCTTGACCCGCAGGTATGGTATCTTTCCGGCGGCGGCATCATTTCTCTGAACAAGATGATCTCTGAAGTGGAAGCTGCCTTCACGGACAAAAAATAATTATTCCGTCCTTATTCATCACGAAGCAGGCCGCACGACCCTATGCTTCCGTTTCCCGGCTGGAGCGGCAGAGGCGTGCGGCCCTTTTTCATTCAGGATCTGCTGATGAAGAAAATTTTGCAGTGGATGGCATCTCCCCGTCTCGCGTGCGCGCTGATGGCTTATGCCGTGTTGCTCATTTTTCTCGGCACTCTTGAGGCGCGGTCTATCGATGTTTCCGCTGTGCAGGCCAGGTATTTTGAAAGCTGGGGCTGCCTTTCCTTCGGGATGATTCCTCTGATTGGCGGCGCCGGCGTAGGGGCATTGGCCGTACTGAATATTTCGGCGTCTGTTTTCCGGCGTGCGCGCTTCACACTGCACGGCGTGGGAGTGAGCCTCACGCATGCCTTTCTGGTAGTGCTGATTTTGGCGGGGGCGTTGCAGTATTTTCTGCGTACGGAGGGAATACTCGTTCTGGATGCAGGTGAGGTCTCACACGAAATACTGGCAGGCGGAGGGAATGGAAGGAAAAATATCCCCCTTGGTTTTTCAGTAAAGCTGAAAAAATTTGATGCCCGGACATGGACGGGAAGCGATATCCCCAGCAGCTTTTCAAGCGAGGTTTGCTTCATGCGCGGCGGGGAAAGCACGGAAACGGTTATTCGCATGAATGCTCCGGTCTCCTTTGGAGGCTGGATTTTTTACCAGAACAGTTACGCCAATGGGGGCCGCACGAGTGTAATCACAGCCGTACGTAATACGGTGCGCTTTTTTCCGTGGATATCGGTGCTCGGCGTATTTGCGGGCATGCTGCTGATTTTTCTCTCAACCCTGCGTGCCCGAAAAAAACATGCAGTGTAAAATTATTTTATTTACGGCGTTTTTCGTTGCTCTTGTGATTGCATTATCGCCTCTGTTTCAGAGGTTGGGGGATTCTTTTTCCTCATTTGACGGCATAGGGGCGCCCTCACCTGGAGCGCTGCCATGCCTGAAGGCAGGACGAGTGATGCCGGTTTCAAGCGCAGCGGCGGATTCCCTTAAATTGGCAAGCGGCCGCACGTCGGTGAATCTTGGAGGCTCTCGGACCGGGCCGGTGAAGTGGTTGCTGGCATTAAACGCCTGCCCGGCAAAAATGGCCGGCGAACCTTTTCTGCGTTCGGATAACAGGGATATGGTCGAATTCCTTGGCGGACGAGGCCGTTATTTTTCCTATGCCGATGCAGTTGAGAAGGCTGGCCTGCTGCGCGGCTCTCTGCGGGGCAATTCTCATCAGGCCCATGCCGCGGAAGCCATACTGGGCGCACTCGCCGTTTATGAGCAGGCCGGCGTTGCGCTCGCTCTCCGCCTGGAGGGGACATCGGGCTGTTTGGGGACGCTTGATGCATGGCATGAAGCTATGGTTGAAGCTTCAGCAGAGCTTGAAGCCGCTGAACGCGAAAAACGCCATCCCTCGCTTGACCGGCTCTACCGTGCCAATCGCTATTTTCAATTCCTCCAGGCTCTTGTGCAGGTAGAAGAAGCGGACCCGAATGTGGCCCTGCGAGTAATCCCACATGAGGGAAGCTACCTGACTCCGGCTGCTGCTCTGCTCGAAAAAAATCTCAGTCCCGCCGGGCGGACCGCCCTGAAAGCCTATGCCGCAGCCTGCGATGCCTATGCTGCCGGAGATGAATCTACTGCTGCAGAGACTCTGCGTCAACTTTCCGGGGAATTGGAGTCAATACTGCCCATGGATTCTTTCAAACTGCATTTCGAGCATTGCATCAATGCTCTCGAACCCTTCTTTGGAGGCTTCCTTCTCTACGGCATGTCGTTGGTTTGTTTCGTAGTCTCTCTGTTTCTCAAGCGGCGGAAGGCATTGCTGCATTTTGCGACGGTCTTTCTGTGTATGGCGGTATTATGGCATTTATTCGGCATTGCGGCCCGCATGTACATTCAATCGCGCCCCCCGGTTACCAATTTGTATTCCTCAGTCGTCTTTGCGGGCGTGGTAGCCTCATTATTCGGCGGGACGCTTTATATTCTCCGCCGTCAGCTTCCTGTTGCCGCGGTCGCCTGCGCTTCCGGCCTTCTCTCACTGCTGGTAGCCATGAATTTGCCCTACAGCGGCGATACCATGGGCATGATGCGTGCCGTTCTCAATTCGAATTTCTGGCTCACCATGCACGTAATGACCATCATGATAGGCTACGGAAGTGTTTTTTTTGCCGGGTTTTTAGCCTCATATCATCTGGTGGCCCGTTTCTTCGGCTTCGGACAGGGTGAAAAGGGGCTGAAAGCCGGGTCCTGCGGAGTCTATCGCATCCTTCTCGTGGCGCTCTTCTTTTGTTTTCTGGGGACAATGCTCGGCGGCATCTGGGCTGACATGAGCTGGGGACGGTTTTGGGGATGGGACCCTAAAGAAAACGGTGCCTTAATGACACTCCTTTGGTGCTCCTGCACCCTCCATGCCCGCCTTTTACACGTCTGTTCCTGTCAAGGCTTCCTCGTTCTTGCCTCGCTCGGAAATATCGTAGCAGCCTGGGGGTGGTTCGGTGTCAACCTCATGGGGATTGGCCTGCACTCCTACGGTTTTGTGGAAGGTGGCTGGTTCTGGTTTTTCCTTTTTGTGGGCCTTCAGGTCCTTGCGGCAGCTTCAGCCCTGATTCCCCAAAGGAGCCGCTGATGATTTTACGAACCATCGGGCAGGGAAGGGGAGGCGTTCGCGACATACGGCATTGATGAATGGAAAATACGGAATTGCAATGGGAGAACCATTCGGGAGAACCTGCAATATGGCAGATGCATTTCACCATTTATCAATGCAGGTGGTGTGGCAGCAGCTGTTTCGGCAAAATCAGAGAATATCCAGTGCAGGAGCGTGTATTGATGCAGCCTCTGCGCTCGGAATGCGTGCAGAAAGAAATGCTGTTTCCCATATGGAAATATAAAGCCGTAAATGAAAATATGAGAAAAAAATCATTTTCAGGTATTTTCCATAATACGATGCCTGTGAAGGCCTGATAAGGCCGCTTTTCGTCTATAAAATCAATAAAAAATAGTGCTTTTTTAAAGCAATCATCCAGAATGGGGCTGTCATGACCGTCTCCCCTGCGTCCGGTAAAGAAATTCACCCTCGTTTGCCTTGGGTGGAGATTGCTCGGCTGCTGGCGACGCTGGTGGTTATCATGCAGCACGTTCCTTCCATGGGGTTTCCTCCCAACCAATGGCTGATTGGTCCGGCGCTGGCGACGTTTTTCCTGCTGGCGGGGTATTTTTCCGCCTCCGGCCTTGATGAACAGGGGGCCGGAACGTGGGCGGCCCGCCGCCTGCTGGTTTTGCTGCGGCCTTATCTTTTCTGGTGCGCGGCCTATTGGCTGGCGGCGGGCATGCCTCTTTCCCCTGGTTCGCTGGCTTCCGTGTTTGGGCTGGGAACATGTCCCATGCTGACCCCAATGTGGTTCCTGAGAGACTTGATGATGTTTACCCTGGCTGCGTTTTTGCTCTCCCGTTTCCGTCCAGCTCTTTACGCCTTTGGCCTGTTTTGCCTGTTTCTGCACCGGTGGGACGACTCCCTGGCATGGCCCAGTCCGTACATGTTTGGTGATTTTGCGCTCGGCGTTATGCTGGCGTCCGCCGCACCGGGCTGTCTGAACCGCTGGGGCAACATGCCCCTTGCCGTGCATGGTTCCATTCTTTTAGCCTCCGTGGTTCTTGTCTGGGCAAGCTGTACGGACTCTTTCCTGATTGCGGACGGCTCTTTTTCAGGATTGATCGTTCTGGCCTTCCTCAGCTTCGGAATTATTGTAAAAGCCGTCAGCCCCGGCTGGTCGGAAAAGCTGGCCCGGTGGGCGTCCGGCAGCTTTTTCGTGTATTGTTCCCATATTTTTGTTCTGATAGCCCTGATGGGCGTAGAGAGCTGTTTTCCCTCCCCCTGGCCTGCCTGGGCGTGGTGGTGCCTGGTTCCCGCGGTTTACATGATGGCGCGGAGCGTTTACGTATTCCTCAAACGCTGTTTCCCCTGTTCCCTCGTCCTGATGAGCGGGGGAAAATGACCTTTGAAACAATGGACGGGAAGCTCCGCCGGGAGTGTTCCTTGTCGCTTACTTTGATGGCACCGGAGAGACGTCATCCTGTTTCTCTCTCCTGGGTTTGGCATAATAGCTTGGGTCGGCAATCCAGCGGTCTCCCGCTTTTTTCACCGGAATGAAGCTGACTCCCCACGACTGGAATTCTCCTGTGTACGGTTGTTCTATCAGGATCCTGTTTTCCCCGGCCTTCACTTGAAAGGGAACAGGAGGCCGGGCCCACCAGAATTCCTCGTTGTCAAAGGGTATTTCATTTGCGGGCGAATTCCATGTATGCTTTTCGTAACGCCGCTGGCCTGCCAGTTTGTAAGTCTGGGGATTTTTCATTTCCTTGCCGTTTACCCATATTCTGGTGCCGCACTGGGACCATTCCCCGGCAGCCGGTACTCCGGAACAGCGCCGTGTGGAACGGGCCGGAGCGTCAAACCCCACCATAGCGTGCATGGTGCCCTCCACGGGTGAGTGAAACGTCGTCTCCGCCCATACCGTATTCCCCGGTTTTGTCTTGGAAAATAGACCCTCCGCACCCGCACGGGTACGGAAATACAAATTGCCTCCGCGCGTCTGGATGGAAGACAACCCTGCGGGAGATTTGCCCGCCAGCAGGTTATTTCTTACTTCTTCCTGCCTGTCCTGCGGAACGGGGCCGAATACCGTCCATTCCACGAAAGAATCCCTCCAGTAAGGGAAAGGCCTGCTTCCGGCCAGGGCTTCCATGCGTTTTTCAAACAGAGAGAAGGCCTGATAAGCCTCCGTGTTCTTTTCCGGCAGACTGCCGGCAAAACGGGAACCATCCTCTGGAATTCCTTTCCAACTGCGTTCCGCCATGGCGAACATGGCAGGCCACTGGGGACTCTGAACAGGAATGTTTTTTTTGTTCTCCACCCGGGTATCCGGCCATAGACACTGAATGACGCCCAGGGAATGGTTGTTTCCCCTGGCCGTTCCGCAGGGCTGGCGGAAGAAATTCCTGCGCACCAGAATGCCGGGGTCAAAGGAATTGACGTATCCTGCCGTGGAGTCGAAGTAGGGATTCTTCTGCCTGGCTGGATCCGGCAGGCCTACGGAATTTTCATCATTCCACAGCTGGGCATAACTGTCTCCGGACACAGGCAGGTCATTGTTGCCCGCCCATTGGATGGGCTGCCGTCCCAGGGATTTGACCTTGGCCGCCATCCGGTCCGCAAACTGCTTTCCGTTGGGAATGCGGATTTCATCCGCTCCTATATGAAGGTAGGGAGACATTTCCGCCGGAATTTCCCTGCAAAATTCTTCCAGCAGTTCTTCCAGAATGTTGATGCCTCTGGGATCATGCATCGGGAAGCCAAAGCAGTTTTTAAAATAGGTGCTGTGCCCGGGCATATCGATTTCCGGAATAATCTGGACATGGCGCTCCCTGGCGTAGCGGAATAAGTCCCGTATCTGGTCGTAGGAGTAGGTGCCGTTAACGTCCCGTCCCTGAATCCTCTTGGAGGGATCATTCAAAACAGGGTACTTTTTGCACTGGATGCGCCATGCGGGGTAATCCGTCAGATGCCAGTGAAAAGCGTTTATTTTCAGCCGGGCCATTTCATCAATATCCGCCTTGAGTGTTTCAACAGTCCGGAAATGGCGGCCTGCGTCATGCATGAAGCACCGGATGGCGAACGCGGGGCTGTCCTTGATGTCGCAGCACGGGTAATCTCCCCTGGCTCCCAGCTGGTCCAGCGTTCTGCGGGCATAAAAAACGCCCGCATCGTCAGCGGCCGTAATCAGAATGCCGTTGGGGCGGATCCGCAGTTCATACCCTTCCTTGCCCAGCGTCTTGGACAGGGACGCGTTTTTTTTCACGGAAACGGGAGCCTTTTTAGGGCATGTTCCCGTTTTCCAGTCCACCTGGGACGGGAAGGGAATCAGTGGGACCGGAGCGGCTTTTTCCTGCTGGAGAGGGTGCGGGGATGTCCAGTCTCCATGGGAGGAGGTAAAACAAAGCATCAGGCCGGAAGCCAGCAAAGGCGCGGAAAGGGATAATCGCATGGCAAATATTACACGTGAATGATGAATGATTTTTCAAGGAAACAGAGAAATTGCAAAAGAAAACATTTTACGCAGTATAAAATTATCCTATCCGTATGCGGATGGAATGAACGGCGTCTTTGCCGAACTGGTCCTTCAGTTTTCCCAGCAGGGCTCCCTGCCACTGCTGGAGATGGTAGCGCATGGCCGGTTGAAGCACCTGAATGGTGGCCACTCCCTTGACAATGGAAAGAAGGTTGGATTGCTGGCCCAGGAATGGCCCCGCAGCTTTCAGCCATCCTGCCCGGAGCAATTCGGGATCCATCCCGTCGCCGTCCAGGGGAAGCTTGGACAGAATATCCCCCAGCAGGGATTCCGCCGTATGGAGGTTACGTGTTTCACTGGTGGCGGGGGATATCTGGAACCAGTCCGCCAGCGCCTGCCTCACCTCCTGTTCGTCACGGGAAAGATAATCATACCGGACGGGAGAGGCGTGGGGATCCGGACGGTCTCTGTCCGGCGTGTAGGGAAACCAGGGGGAGGACATAGGGGGAAAATAAAAGCCCGGAGCGTTGAATACCAACAGCCCCGGGCGGTTAAAATAATATATGGGGGAATATTATTCGCCGTCGTCGCCAATCGCTTCCACGGGGCAGCCTTCCAGGGCTTCCTCACAGGCGCTCAGCTCTTCGTCGTTGTCCGGCTGCTTCTTGACATAGGATACTCCTTCATCGTCATCCCGTCCAAAGTTTTCTGGAGCCGTTTCGCGGCAAAGGTCACAGTCAATGCAGGAACTGTCCACGTAAAATTTGCCGGGGACGTTTAGAGGTGTTTTTTCGTCGATATCTGCCATTGTGTATGATGGGTTGTATGAACTGCGCCCACTATTTCCGCATTTGAGTAAATTTTGCAATCTTTTTTGTTGCAGGAATGAGTCAGCATGGGGGACAATGGCGGCATTCCCGTTCCTGGAATAAAAGGCTTTTCACGATGAATATCCCACCTGCTTCCCTCCCTCGTCTCCTGCCCGTGTGGGCAGGGCTGCTGCTGGCCGCTTTTTCCGGAATTCTGATGGCCTGCGCCTTTATCCCGGTGGACTGGGGCGGGTGCGTATGGATAGGGTTCCTGCCTCTGCTGACAGCCCTGTGGTACGGCCGCAGGCGGGAGGGGAAAAGGGGAATGCTGGCATACGCCCTGTATGGCTGGATGTTTGGGGTAGTATTTTACGGCATTTCCTTCTGGTGGGTCAATGAAGTCAGCACGCTGGGCTATATTCCCCTGATGATTTTTTACGGAGGCCTGTTTCCCGGCCTCTGGGCTCTGGTCATGGGAGTGTTCTTCCGTCCGGACGCCCGGCCGCTGCCTGATGCGAAGCTGGCGGCAAAGGAACGTCGGGCCGCCTGGAAAGCCTGGGCCATGGGCGACATATTGCCCAGTGCTTCCGCCGCTCTGGCGGGCGCCGCTTTATGGGTATGCCTGGAATGGGGGCGGGGTTGGCTGATACCGGGTTTCGGCTGGAACAATCTGGGAGTGGCCCTGTACGGAAATCCGCTGGCCCAATGGGCGGAATACTTTGGCGTGACGGCGCTGGCCTTTATTCCGGCCGTCTTTTCCGTCTGGCTCTGGCGTGTTTGCCGCCGGGCCGGAACCATGATTGTCCATGAAGGCAGACGTACCGTTCCCTGGGACTTTTTCATCCTGGTGGCGGTTCTTTTAACCATGTTTGTCGTCGGCGTGTGCTGGACGGCTCGCTACTCCCCCCAGTCTGCCGCGGTTACGGGAAACGGCAGGCTTACCGTTCCCGTCATGGCCGTGCAGCTGAATCTGAGCCAGAAGGAAAAATGGGATCCGGCCAACCGGGGAAGCATTTACCGGGCTTTGCTGGACATGACGGAACAGGGAATGCTGGATCTTCAAAACCGCGCTCTGGAACAGGCGGTCAAAAACGGCGCGGAAGCCTCCCTGGATATGCCGGCATGGGTCATCTGGCCGGAAAGTTCCTTCCCCATTTCCACGTTTTACCGTGATTCCACAGGGGAACGCTTCCCCAATCAGGACAATGTCAACTTTCTGAGCGCGGAAGAGGATTACGTCCAGGCCCTCCGGAACGGGATATGCAATTTTATCCTGCTGACGGGCACGGATGATATTTACCTGTCTGATGAGGGGCGTGTGGCGCGGGCTTACAACTGCCTTACCGTCTTTGAGGGGGATTATTCCACAGCCCGTCCGCACGCCAAGGCCATGCTGGTTCCCTTCGGTGAATATATCCCTATGCGGGAAACATTCCCGTTTCTGGAAAAAGCCTTTGAGGCTTCCGCCGGAACAGCCATGGGCCTGAATTATACGCCCGGGCGTTCCTCCAGCCCCGTTCCCGTGCCCATCCGTCCCGGAAGCTCCGTTACGGTGGGGGTCATCCCTCTTGTCTGCTTTGAGGATGTTGTGGGAAGCTGGGTGCGCCGCTTCATCCGGCAGGAGCCCCAGTTGATGGTGAACGTGACCAATGACGGGTGGTTCAACCGTTCCTGCGCCAACGAACAGCATTGGCGCAATGCGGCGTTCCGGTGTATTGAGCTGCGCCGTGCCATGGTCCGTGCCGCCAATACCGGCGTAAGCGTGGCTCTGGCCCCCAACGGCGCGGTTATTGCGGATTTGCGGGATTCCTCCGGTTCACCGTTTACCAGAGGGGTGATGGCTGCCACATTGCCTGTGGGCTGTACGAAAATAACCCTGTACGCCATGCTGGGCGACTGGGCCGTCCTGGTTTGTTTCCTGATGTTCGCGGCTCTGTTGCTGCGCAGGATAGGCGCAGGGAAACGCGTCCATGGTCCCGTGGAGAACGGAGTTTACCGGCGTTCCACGGGGGCTACGCCCAGATAATTCCTGACTTGTTTGAACGCAGGGTAGGAAATGCCTGTTTCATGGCACCAGAAGGCGGAAGAAGAGCCGCCGTCCAGGTTCAGGGCCGTTTCCACCCGGAAATTTCCCAATGCCCCGGGAGCCGCCAGCCAGGCTGCCAGCTCCTTCAGAGTCAGGGAGGAGGAAACGCCGATGCACCATCTCCTGCCGCCGTCCGTGGCAATGAAGGTGCGGTAGGTGGACTTCTGCGCGTTAAGCCCTTTTACGGCGGAGCCGTTCTCCACCAGAAAGGGCCCCCCCTGGATAGCCGCCTGCATGGCCGGCAGTCTTCTCATGCGCCTCAGCACGGAACTGCGGATCAGGGTTAATCCGTCTCTGCCTCCTTCGTAAACGACACCGGAAACAGCGAAGGATCCCGTGGCCAGCGGAGAAAGCCGTTTGCCGTCCTGGACGACCAGGCCCAGGGGAGTTCCCTCCGCGTCTGCGCTGAAGAATCCTCCGTTGACTCCGGCCACGCAGGGGCTTTTCCTCATGGCCTTGTCCAGGGAGCCGTACCGGGGCGTTTTGACGCTCCCTTCATCCCTTACCAGCAGGCGGTGCGTATCAGAACGGAAAAAATACACGTTCAGCTTGTCCCGCATGGACAAAAATCCGTCCTTCCTGGTGAAAACGCGGTGTTCTGCGTGAACCAGGCCGGAAAAGCACAATATCAGGGGAAGCAGGCGCAGAAAAAGCATCGTCAGTAATCGGTGGGGGAACAATAGAAAATCCGGCGTTCCGCGCAAGTGCCGGAAGGCACGCATACGCCCGGCCAGACAACGCAGCCTTGCAGGCGGCAACCGTCCTCTACCGCAGCTCCGGGGCCTATCACGCAATGGCTGTCCACAAAGGCGCGGGGGGACACTCTGGCCTGGGGGTGGATGCGTGGAACGGGGGATGGGAAATCCAGATGGGCTTGAAGATAGGCCTCCGGTGTTCCCATGTCCATCCACAACCCGTCGTCCGCCAGAATGCCGCGCAGGCGTCCTTCCCGGATGTAATCCAGAAACAGGGGAATAATGGAAACGGCTTCCCCGGAAGGGATGCGTCGGAATATTTCCGGCTCCATACAGTACGCGCCGGTGAATTGGTAGGATCCGGGGTCGCGGCCCAGGGCGTGCCTCATATCCGTCACCAGGCCGGAAGAAAAATCAAATCCCACGTTTTTCTTATCTCCGGAGGTGCGGAGGGCCAGCGTCACGGGAGGGCGGCGGCTCAAATGCTCCTCCAGCAGGCGGCCCAGATCAAATGTGGCCGCCATGTCTCCGTTCACCACCAGCAGCGGCTCTTCCGCGGAAGCCAGGGGCTCTATCTTTTTGACGCCGCCGCCGGAATCCAGCAGCACGGGTTCATGGCTGAAATGAACGGGGCAGCCGTTCCATGAATGTTCAGGGAACACTTTGTCCCAGGCTGCCGCCAGATGGTGGGTGTTGATGATGAACTCCCGTATGCCGCAATCGTAGCATCGGCGCATGGAATGCAGAATAAGGGGCTCATGGAAAAAGGGAATCAGCGGCTTGGGCAGAATGTCGGTGAGAGGGCGCAGGCGGGTACCCAGCCCGGCGCCGAGAATAAACGCACGGGAAATGCGGAGGCCTGCTGTGATGTGCATGGAACATCACTACTGGGTGAGCGGCTTTTTTTCAAGCGCCCTTTATCCTCTTCTTTCCGGGATGACACGCCGGCATGCCGCCTCTTCCCCGAATTTAAAGGAAAATCCGTGATTTCGTGCTTTCCAAACGGAAGCTCATTCACTAGCATCCCCGCATGGCATGTGGAAACCAAAGAACTGTCGGCTCTCCGGCCTCCCTGGCCGGTACCTCTTTGCATACGGGACAGCCCGTTACCCTGACCCTGAAGCCGGCTCCTGCCGACTTCGGCATTAAATTCCGCCGGGTGGACATTCCGGACCAGCCTTTCATCAGCGCGGACGTGGAAAAGGTGCAGACTGTGGAACGCGCCACCAGCCTGGCTGAAGGTTCCGTCAAAGTGCATACCGTGGAACATATTCTCTCCGCCCTCACGGGCATGGGCATTGACAACGCCGTCATTGAAATGGACGCCAATGAACCGCCCATCGGGGACGGGTCCTCAGCCCCCTACGTAGAACTGATCAAGAGCGCCGGCATCGTGGAACTGGATGTGCCGCGCCGCTATCTGGAAGTGCGCGAGGCCGTCACCATTGAAACCAAGGGCGGTTCCATCCTGACCATTCTCCCCTCCAAGCAATTCCGCGTTTCCGTCACCTGCGTGGGACCGGAAAACCGCATCACCCAGTACTTTGACGCGGTCATCACGCCGGAAACGTATGAAAAGGAACTGGCCCCGGCCCGCACCTTTACGTTCTACGAAGACATCAAGCCCCTGCTGGAAAAGGGCCTCATCAAGGGCGGCAGCCTGGAAAACGCCGTGGTCATCCGCGGCGAGGAGCTCATGAGCAAGGAACCCATGCGTTTCATCAATGAGTTCGCCCGCCACAAGGCCATGGACCTTATTGGGGACCTGACCCTGTGCGGCAAGCCCATTCTGGGCCACGTCATCGCCATCAAGCCGGGCCACGGCCCGAACACCGAACTCACGGCCAAGCTCAAGAAGGAACACCACCGCAACCAGCAAATGGCTCCCAATCCCGTCAACGTGCCGTACGGAGACGCCGTGCTGGACATCAACGAAGTAATGAGCCTTCTGCCGCACCGCTATCCCTTCCTGATGGTGGACCGCATTATCGGTTTTGAAGGAGAAACCAAGTGCCGGGGTCTGAAGAACCTGACCATGAACGAACTCTTTTTCCAGGGCCACTTCCCGGGCCATCCGGTCATGCCGGGCGTTCTCCAGGTGGAAGCCATGGCCCAGGTGGCCTCCATCGTCATGCTGCGCCAGCCCGGCAATGCCAGCAAGCTCGGTTACTTCATGAGTGCGGACAAGGTAAAATTCCGCCGCGTCGTGGTTCCCGGCGATACGCTCATCATTGAAGCGGAGCTGACCAAGATGCGCGGAAACATTGGCCAGGCGACGGCACGCTGCCTGGTGAACGGACAGGTGGTTTCGGAAGCCGAGCTTAAATTCGGCCTTCAGGATGCTTGATCCCGCCGACTGCATCCCCTGTTTTTACGGAAACCCCGGCCGTGCATGCCACGCCGGGGTTTTTCATGTTCCGCATCCGGGCTTTCTTTACCTGAACATTCCGGACATCCCGCAAAAACGGAGACCGGAAAACGAAATCAAGGGCGGTATTTCCTCCTTTTCAGGAGATCTGATCCCGTCTTAACAGTCACTTGCGGAAAAGAGCCGGATATCAGGCAGGCGGCACATCTCCGCGTACTCTTCAAGACGGCGGCGAAAGGTCTCTTTGGTCATGGAAAGAAGAGCATCTGCCGAAAAGGACTCGCAGGTGAAGGAGGCCGCCACCGTTCCATACACAATTCCCTTCTTCACTTCCTCAAACGGAGGAAGGCCGGGAGGCAGGGTGGACAAATAGCCGGCCAGAGCCCCCAGGAACGTATCCCCCGCGCCGGTGGGGTCCACCAGCGTTTTCAGAGGATAGGCGGGACAACGGAACATCCGGAGATTCCCGCCGACATCCCGGCCCAGAAGCGTGGCTCCGTATTCCCCCTGTTTCACCACTGCGTACGCGGCGCCTTTGGAAAGCAGGAATTCCCCGGCTTCCAGGACGGTGGACGCCTGGGCATATTCCTTCGCCTCATCCTCATTCATCATGGTGATATGGGAACGGCTGATCACGGCATCCAGCAATTCCGGCTGGCGGCGCAGCCACTTGTCCATGGAATCGGAAAGCACCAGCGCCGCGTCCGGACATTGTTCCATGCACTTGAGCTGCTGGGCCGGAACCATGCAGCAGCAAACCAGAACCGGATGGTTCCTCAAAGGCTCCGGAACGTGCACATCCCATTCCAGCATCACGGAATCATTGGCGCAAACGGTCCTCCGCTTGTTCATATTGTCAAAATATTCCCCGGTCCAGGAGAAAGAAGGCCCCTTCTTGCGTTCTACCCCGTTCATGCACACTCCTTTGGCCTCAAGGGCCGCTTCATAATGGGCGGGGAAATCCTCCCCGATGATGCTGACGGCATCCACGCGGTCGGCAAACAAAAGGGCGGCCACGGCCGCAAAGGAGACGGAACCGCCCAGAACGCCGTCCGCCCTGCCGCTGGGAGTAAGGATGGTATCAATTCCGATGGTTCCGGTAACGAGAAGGGGCTGGGACATGGAAAAAGGGAAATACGGTTTTACCCTGCAATCAAGAACAAAAAGGCTGGCGATATGGAAAAAACAGGGTATTTTATCCGCACGCGTTAAAGGAAATGGGTTCTGCCGGCATACTGGCCGACAGCTTCCGCAGAAGTCTGTTTCCAGTTAAAGGGCTTCACCAGGAGGCACGGATGTTTCCAGACCAGTTTTCAGGAACGTAGCCGGCAGTTCTTTTTCCCGGAAGATTTCGGGATTGCTCCGGAACTTTATTTTCTATTCAAACGTAGAAAAGCCGCTATGATAAAAATGCTGATGATGGTGGGTCTGGGAAGCTTTGCGGGCGGCATATTGCGTTTCCTGCTGTCCCGTTTCGTCCAGGTCAATTCGGCAAGTTCGTTCCCCTGGGGTACGGCTGCTGTCAACCTGCTGGGATGTTTTATCCTGGGCGCCCTCTACGGTTTGTTCGACCGGAACCTGCCGCATACGGAAACGCGGCTCTTTCTTACCGCAGGCCTGTGCGGCGGTTTCACCACCTTTTCCACGCTGATGAATGAATCCTTCCTGTTGTTGAAGGAAGGGAACTTCTCCGCCTTCTTCCTTTACACTCTCATCAGCTTTGCCGGGGGGCTCCTTGCCATTGGCCTGGGCTATCTGGCCGCCCGATAAGAGAACAACATGGCAACCCCGGCGCGACACATGTCCAGCCGCGCTGTGTTACAGGGGAACTGCTGAAATGGAAAATGGACAGCCAACCGAACCATGCTCCTTCTCTATAGGGAATGCCCCGGCATGACGGAAATGGCTGGCATTCCTGAACGCATCAGAACGACAACAATCTTTTGCCGGACGGGCTGCCATACAAGAAAGCTGCCCGCCCGGCCTGCGTTTCCTCGACGGCTTGTTCCTAGGAATAGGATTTTTCCAGGATGCTAACCACGTCCGCCGGAGTCAATTTGCAACGGTCCAGCTCAAACAGGTTGCCCATGGTGGAAAAGGCCGTTTTGGCGTATTCGTCAAATAAATCCGGTGTAATGCCGAATTCGGACATCTTCAGCTTGTCCACGCCGCAGGCTTCCTTCAGGCTGTTCAAGCCGTCCAGGAAACCGTCCACGGAGGCTTCCTGTCCCATGGCTGCGGCAACTCTTGCGTAACGTTCCGGGCAGGAGGGCGCGTAGGCTTCATGGTAGGCCCAGGAAATCATGATGAGCCCCGCGCCATGGGGCAGGGAAGGATGGAAGGCGCTGAGGGCATGTTCAATGGAATGTTCCGACGTACAGCAGGAAATGGTTTCCACAAACCCGGAATAGGTATTGGCCAGCGCCACATAGGCGCGCGCCTCCAGGTCATCCCCGTTATTCACGGCGCGCGGAAGATATTTGGCAATGTATTCAATGGCCTGGAGCGCGAACATGTCCCCCATGGGGGAGGCGATTGTGGCCATATATCCCTCCACGGCATGAAACAGGGCGTCAAACCCCTGGTATGCCGTTAATTTGGGAGGTACGGAAAGCATCAACTCCGGATCTACGATAGACATGGTGGGGAAAGTACCCCTGAAGCCGAAACCGATCTTCTCCTGCGTATCCTCTTTCGTGATGACGGTCCACGGATCCGCCTCCGTTCCGGTTCCCGCCGTAGTGGTGATGCAGACGATAGGAAGAGGTTTGCAGGGAATGGGAAGCCCCTTGCCGGAACCTCCCTGGATGTAATCCCAGTAGGTTCCGGGATTGGCCGCCATCACGGCGATGCTCTTGGCGGAATCCATGCTGCTGCCCCCGCCCAGGCCGATGACGAAATCACAGCCCGTTTCCCTGGCCAGGGAGGAGGCTTCCATTACGTGCTCCACCACGGGGTTGGGCTGCACTTTATCGAAAACAACGCTTTCCACTCCCTGTTTTTTCAGAAGAGCCTGTACGCGGTCCAGATACCCGAGGCGTTTGACGGACGTCCCGCCGATGACGATCAGGGCCTTGGCGCCGGGCAGGGGGGCGGAACCAAGATTGTCTAAAGAACCCGCGCCGAAAAAGATTTGCGCGGGCATGAAAAATTGAAATGGCTGATACATGCCCTTAATGTATAAAACGGCGGCTCCGGTCGTCAAGAATGCTCTGTGCATTCCATGAACAGGGAAACCGCCGTTCGGGCAGCATCTTTGTCTGAAGAACGTTAAACGTCTTCAAAAAAATCGTCGCTCCGGGTTGGATCCGGTTTGGGCGGTGACGGCGCATCCGTTCCAATGGCTCCGGGATCATCCATTTCACGGCTGGTCGTGATCGTGGTGGAGGGAGTCTTCTTTTTGGGCGCGCGCACGGCAGGGCGCGGAGCAGGGGATAAAGCGGAACTGTCAGCCATGCTTCCTTCTTCCGGAGAATCCATCAAGCTCTTCATGCTCTGAACCAGTTTATCCCGGAGGGTGCGGATACCTTGTTCCCGGCGCACGGGATCCACCGTCGTCCGGATGAGCGTCATCATATTCCTCGTGGCGTTTGCCTGGTCTCCCAAGTCGAAGCAATCCAGTTCGCAGCGCCAGCGCAAACGATCCAGAACGGCGGCTCCCTGCTCATCAAATTCGTCTTCGGACGCATTGGAGATGCGGCCCTGCATGCCGGATTTCTTGCCGGAGGAAATGGCATGGCTGATTTTTCCCAGAGCCACTTCCATGGAAATTCTCTTGTTCCACGCCTGCCTGAGGGCGGGAAGGTTGCGGGTCTTCCGGTATCCGGTGAAAAACAGCTTGTCAAAAATTTCATCCCGGTTTTTCATGGAATCCGGGAAAGCCTTGGAAGACATGCTGCTGATGCCCAGGGCCTCCCCCACTTCCGTATTAAGGACGGATTGTTCCGCAATACGGGCGCCGGCTCTTCCGGCTGCTCCATTGTTGTTTTTGGAAGAGGAAGGTTCGACAAAATCAGGGTCGGAGCAGGCGGACAGGTAGGCATTCAGCAAATCCATGGCCGGCTTCTGGAACTCCGTAACGTCCAGGGTTTCCTCCGCTGTTCCTCCGGTGGAATGGGAGGTGGCGTTCATTAAATTTTCCTTAAGACGAGCCTTGAGGACGAGAACTCCCCATTGATATTGAAGCATTAATCCTTTACGGGCATTTTTATCCTGGTACTTCTTCGCTTCACGGTCCATCCAGTCCTTCATGGAATTGGAGGCGATTTTGGCGCTCTTCCCCTGGCTCTTGTCCTTCTCCTTTTCCGTTTCCATCAGAAACTTCTTGGACTGAATCAGCAGGTCATATGCGGCGCCAGGATCCCTGCCGGCGGAATTCAGTTTGCTGATAGCGGCATTGATTACCTTGGTTTCTGCAGACCTGTTCAGAGCGAGCAAATTATCCAAATCCTTGATTACCTTCTTCTTGGCATCGTTATCCATGTACTGCGCATAACAAAGGGAACCCAGGCTGAGGCTCCCGACCAGGCAAAGAGAAACGAAAGTATTCATGCTTTTTTTATTATGAAGGATGAAAGGTGATCTGGCAAGAGAGAAGGAATCTCAAAAAGATAAAATATCCCTGCAAACTAAAAATATCATGATTCCGCGCTCTGGCAGTAATTATTTCTTTTGTTTCTTCTCTTTAAGGAACTTTCTTCCCAACGGGCTTTGATACAAAAATTCCGTTTCTTCGGTTTTTCCCTCCTCCCGATCAACCAACTCCATCATTTCTCCTTCCTCATATCCCGCCAGCTTCAGGTATTTAAACACTTCGGTGGCTTTGCCGGGGTAGTTGTCCAATAAAATTCGTAATAAACCTCCTCCTCCATCTTTGAGGAATGATCTGATTCTGGAGTTCCTTCCTCCCATGGAACCCAGAATGTTGGACAGGTTCCTTTTTTTGTCCCATTCCCTTCGAGCCTCCAGCATATAGGAGTCGTCCTGTTTTGCGAATTCCCTGTCTCTCATTCGTTCCTCTTCCGTTTTTTGCTGTCTCATTCTCATTCTCTGTTTGAAGGGTATGGATAGCTCCTTCCTGGCTCGCTCACTTCTTTCATCTCTTTCTTTCAGGAAGGACTCCCATTTGGCGTTAAACTCTTTGTTCCAAACCGCCGTTTTGCTCTCCATAATTTCCTTCTTCCAGCCCTCGAAATCAGGAATGTAGGCTTCTTTCATCATCTTCAGCATCGTTGCCGTGTAAATGGAGCAAAGCTGACCCACTTCTTTCTTTCTCACGGCAGAGCATTGTTGCCTAAGATTGATTTTGGAAATGATGAGCAGGTTTTTCATAACTTTCCCCTTGAGACTGATATCTCTTGCCGAATCGAAATCCTGCGTCATTTGTTCGAACGGCGTGTTCTCGTTCTCTTTAAACAGGGGGGCTGCGGAAGCTAGCCGGGCAATCAACAATAACCGATCCAGCTTGTCCGGGGAAACTCCCCCTCTGATGTCTCTCCACTCAAGCTGCCCCATATGGGTGTGGGCTGTTTGGTAAAACTTCACCAGATCTCCCTGATTGAGAAGTTTTTTTAGTTCTCCAATGTCGGAATCCCTGCTGAGTCTCAATTCTTGCGAATCTGCCGGAAAAGCGGCGGACGAAGGAAATGCAATAACAGAGGAAAAGGCCGCAAACAGCGCTGCGGAGGTGGAATAAGACAGGAAACTGAAAATTCGGTCAATCATAAAATCAGGATTAAAAAACGGAATTATTTATTTTAGTCTTGTTTCGTTGATCTTCCCGATTTTTCATCGGAACAATTTGCTGAATATCAATAGCCAAAATATTTTAAAAATCTTACGGCAAGACTATTCTACATAATTCCGTTAAAAAATATGGATTTCGCCGAAAGTTCGTTCCTGAATCATCTCAAATTGAGAATATATACTATTCAGCTGAGAGAAAAAATAAAAAACTTAAGAAGGGGAAGAAGGAAGAAAAACACTCGGACAGGAACAATAAAAATCATTCCTGACAACTCTGTTGAATCCATATTGCACTTTTTATAAAGAACTACTCTTTTTTCTCTTTAAGGAACTTTCTTCCCAAGGAACTTTGATACAGGAACTCCGTATCCTTGTTTTTTCCCATTTCCCGGTCGATAAACTCCATCATTTCTCCTTCCTCATACCCTGCCAGCTTCAGGTACTTGAACACTTCGGAAGCCTTGCCGGGATAGTTGTCCAACAGAATGCGCAATAAGGATCCTCCCTTATATTTGAGGAATGATTTGATTTTGGAGTTTCGACCATCCATCATAGAAAGGCTGACATCAAGATTCATTCGTTTATTCCATTTTTCCCTTGCTTCCTGCATGAAGGCGGCGTCTTTCTCCCCAAATTCCCTGTCTCTCATTCGTTCCTCTTCCGTTTTTTGCTGTCTCATTCTCATTCTCTGTTTGAAGGGTATGGATAGCTCCTTCCTGGCTCGCTCACTTCTTTCATCTCTTTCTTTCAGGAAGGACTCCCATTTGGCGTTAAACTCTTTGTTCCAAACCGCCGTTTTGCTCTCCATAATTTCCTTCTTCCAGCCCTCGAAATCAGGAATGTAGGCTTCTTTCATCATCTTCAGCATCGTTGCCGTGTAAATGGAGCAAAGCTGACCCACTTCTTTCTTTCTCACGGCAGAGCATTGTTGCCTAAGATTGATTTTGGAAATGATGAGCAGGTTTTTCATAACTTTCCCCTTGAGACTGATATCTCTTGCCGAATCGAAATCCTGCGTCATTTGTTCGAACGGCGTGTTCTCGTTCTCTTTAAACAGGGGGGCTGCGGAAGCTAGCCGGGCAATCAACAATAACCGATCCAGCTTGTCCGGGGAAACTCCCCCTCTGATGTCTCTCCACTCAAGCTGCCCCATATGGGTGTGGGCTGTTTGGTAAAACTTCACCAGATCTCCCTGATTGAGAAGTTTTTTTAGTTCTCCAATGTCGGAATCCCTGCTGAGTCTCAATTCTTGCGAATCTGCCGGAAAAGCGGCGGACGAAGGAAATGCAATAACAGAGGAAAAGGTCGCAAGCAGCGCTGCGGAGGTGGAACAAGACAGGAAACATTTTATTATAGACTTCATCGTCAAATTATATATCAGGGTTTAAAAATATGATCGCCGCCAGACGTCCGTTCAACGGAACATTCATCCTTCTTCTTGGTATCCACCAGAAATTTACGGATTCTGGCGTAAAACAATCCTTCTCCTTTACTCTCTATATAAAAATTCTGAAAAACCGTGGCAATATCGGATATTCCTTCTTTGTTTTCATCTCCCCCATATGTCCTGAAAAGGCAATTCCATGTAAATTCATTAGGATACGAATGTTTATAGACAGGATGACCATCGGCATCATAACCCTGAATTTCATCCCATTGCATATAGCCATTCACCCCGGATTTTATACCTATGTTGTCATGCAATCCAAAACGGTTGTCAAGGCCCACGCTCCAAACGCTGTCCGCTGCATGGGGCTGGGCCAGACTCCCGGAAGCCCCTGCATACCCCTTGTCTTTTTCAATGACACGAATCCCTTTAAAACAGACATCTAGGGGATGAACGGAAACGACAAGCTGAGCAGATACGCCGTGGTCAGGATCTCCATCACCAGGAAAATTCATATCTGTGGCAGGGAGACCTTTGACCATCCCTCCCAAAGTTTCATGTTCCGCAGTAAGCTGTTCAGGGAAAACCACGTCAAATTCGATAGGGCGGGGGAGGGCTGTTCCCTGTTCGGTTTCCACTTCAATGGCTACTTTCCCTCCGGACTGCTGGATTTGTTCTTTACTGGCGCAAGGATTTATCCGAAATTTCGCTTTTTCTGTTGTTTCTTCTGTTTTTAATCCATCTTCAAGCAACTCTTTGCCTTCAATCACTTTCCATTGAATTTGATCCTTCGGCTCCAATAGAAACGGCTTTTTACAGTTCAGGGTAACGGTGACCGTTTCTCCAATGCCGATTTTCCTGCGCTTTCTGTCTTCCTTCTTCTGTTCTTCCGTCGCGTTTTTGTCACGGGCCAGTTTGGCGGAACAGTTCTCCGTTTCCGATACCAGTTCCATGATATCGGAAAATTCCTCATCTTCGGCATGAAGAAGGGAAAAAGATGAAAAAAGGATGAAAATGGCAACGGTACGGACAAGGCAAGGGCCACTCATTTAATGAAGCTATGAAATGCTTGCATATTTGTCAAGTGACAGAGCGCGTTTTCCGTCCAATGAGAATGGGAGAATGCTGCCTAAACTATACTTCGCATAATATATGTAATGCCAAATATAATTCCGGTAGAATAATTCTCCAGACGTTAATATTTAAATGATTATGATATGATTGGGAGGATGTGAAAAAACGCGGCATGGGAATGAATGATGAATTAGCGTTCCTATCCTCTGGGATGAAAGCGGTGATGAATCGAGTTCAGCCGCTGCTGCTCCAAATGCGTATAGATCTGGGTGGTTGAAATATCGGCATGGCCCAGCATCTCCTGAATAATGCGCAGATCCGCTCCGTTTTCCAGAAGATGCGTGGCGAAGGAATGGCGCAGGATATGCGGGAAAACATGCTGTTCCAGTCCTGCGGCTCTGGCACGTTCCCGGAGAATTTGGCGAACCCGCTCCCTCGTCAACGGTCGGCCGCGCACTGTCAGAAAGATATGACTTTTCGTCACTGTCCTGACCAGTTTTGGTCTTCCTTTTTCCAAATACATTTGCAAAGCGTTCAAAGCGGATCTCCCTACGGGCACCAGCCGGGTTTTATCCCCCTTCCCCAGCACGCGGACAAAAGCTTCATCTCTATCAAAACTCTCTAATTTGCAATTGATTATTTCGCTAACACGCATCCCGCAGGCGTAAATCATCTCCAGGAGCGCTCTGTCTCTACATCCTAAAGGAATATCTTGAATGTCAATGCTTTCAAGCAAACTTGAAACGGTTTTCTGATCCAGCACATGGGGAAGCGATAGCCCCTGCCGGGGCATTTCCAGAAATACGGAAGGGTCTTTTTCCAGTATTCCCGTTCCGGCCAGCCACCGGAAAAAAATACGCAGATGCACCATTTCCACCCGCATGGAGCTGCGGGCCATGCCCCGGTCCTGCAAATGCCGCAGAAATGCCGAAAGCGTATCAATGCCCGTTTGGGCAAGGCCGGTATTTTCCATTTCCAGAAACCGGGCAAATTCCTCCAGCGTCTGTCTCACGGAAAGCTGGTAGGCGGTGCTCAAGCCTTTCTCCGCGGCCAGAAAACGGATGAAGCGTTCCAAATGAGTCTGCATGGAGGCTTGCCTTTCCTGTTGTCTGTTAAAACCGTTCCACCAGGAACAGGAATTCCGTCACGTTCTGAGGACGGTTTCTGAAATTCCGGCTGCCCCGGAACGCGGCGTACGGCGTTTCCAGCGTAACGGTACGGCCCAGGCGTCTAAGGAAACTGGTCATTTCCTCATAGTTAATGAACCCCTCAGAACTGTAGGAAAGCAGAATAAATTTGGCCGGGCAATCCTCCAGCAGCCGGAACAGGGCCTCCGGAGCATGCTGGCGGCTGTTGTACATGGAGCGTTTCCAATCTGCGGGAATGCCGGAAACTCGGCTGGTTTCCTCCGGCTTTTCATAAGAAGACAGCAAATTCAGCATGAAATAATTGGAACCGTACGGATGCTGGTTATAGGGAGGGTCCAGGTACACCACATCCATTTCCGGAAGCTCGGCAGCCAGTTCATTGGCATCGCGGCAATGGATGGAATACCGGCAGTCAAACCGGGAAAACACGGGAAACGGCAGCGAAATGTCGCCCAGAATGCGAGAAAGGGCGTTGCCCCCCGTTCCCCCGAATTTGCCGATTCCGTTTCTGTCTTTGTAAAAGCCTTTGAATACGCCGGACGTGTTTGTGTGGACGGAAGCTTCCGCCAGTAGAGGAGCGATAAAATAGGGCCTGATTTCTGCCGGAAGCAAATTGATGGTCTGCCGCGCCGTATCCAGGTACACGGCGTTGCGGCGCGTATAGAAAACGCGGTCATCCGCCGTGATGCAGTCCGGATTTCTGGGAGCGTACAGTTCCGTGATGAAGCCAGGGGATTCATGCGTTTCCATATACCGCAGCAGGCGTCTGTAATGCCTGTCCAGCTCCAGATTTTCCACTTCCTCCGCGTTGCTCAGGTAACAGGTATTGACGACCCGGCTGTATTCCTCCAGATCATTGACGATCAACTCTTCCGAATGCTGTTTCAGAAAACGCGCCACAATGCCGCTGCCGGAAAAAAGATCCCCTGCTTTCAGTCTTTCCTTACCCAGGCGTTTTTTCACCTGTTCCAGTCCCGTCCCCAGAAAATGAAGCAGGGAACGCTTATTGCCCAAATAGGTTACAATTTGTTCCGTCAGGAATCTGGGATCTTCCTCCATCTGCGGAGCTGGAAGGGATGATGGCTCGTTCCGGGTCATATAGCAGGTCCCGCCCAGCATACGGCACTCCGGACTTTCCGTCAAGTTGCTCCGGGGTGCGGAATGGAGAACCTTTCCTCTATCCGCAAGGGAAACGGAGTCCGGCCCTGCGCAAAACATGCCGGAAGAAAGGACTTTCCAAAACGAGGAATCATGTTATCGTGCCAACAATCATGAAAAGGAAGTTTCTACCCTGTTCCCTGCTCTGCATGTTCCTGGCGGCTACAACGGCCTTTGGCAATCCCGGAGACACTTTTTACGAAGCCAATCTTTCCCTGACGCGCGCGGCACGGCAGGAGAAGGAGGGGGATTATAAGGCAGCCCTGGAAAGCGGCAAAAAAGCGGCGCAGTTGCTTCAGTCCCTGAAAACATCCGAGCCGGAATGGAATCCGGAATGGGTGGCCGGCAAACTGGATGCCGCCGCGCAGCTGCAGCGGCGCGTGGAACCTCTGGCGCAAAAAGCCGGAGCTCCCCAAAAGGCGGATTATTCCCTGAGACCGGGAGAACAGCGGGATTTTACCCTGCAACGCGCCTATAAGGCCCATGAACGGCAAAAAACGGTTGTCGGAACCGTTCCTGTTCTCCCTTCCTCCCACGGCACGCAACCGGGAAAAACGGTTGTTCCCGGTTCTGCCTCCCGCCCGGAAATCCGCTCCGTCAAGCCGTCCTCTGCCAGGCAGGAATCCGTTTCCAGAAGATCCGTTCCTTCGCGCGGACTTCCTCCCCGGGCGGACCGGGATGGAAGATTCCGTATCGGAAGCTGATGCGGATACAAGGGCAGGAAGAGGGGGCCGGAAATGGGGACATCCCCCCTTTTTCTTTCAATTGCTAAAAGAGCCGCTTTCCCTAATCGGGAAAGCGGCTCTGCGGTTTTTTTGATCAGCTGCTCGCTCAGGCGTTCTGCTTGGCGGCTTCTTCAACAGCCACGGCCACCGCTACGGAAGCGCCAACCATCGGGTTATTGCCCATGCCGATGAGGCCCATCATTTCCACATGGGCGGGCACGGAGGAAGAACCGGCGAACTGGGCATCGGAGTGCATGCGGCCCATGGTGTCAGTCATGCCGTAGGAGGCGGGACCGGCCGCCATGTTGTCCGGGTGCAGGGTACGGCCCGTGCCGCCGCCGGAAGCCACGGAGAAGTACTTCTTGCCCTTCTCATTGCATTCCTTCTTGTAGGTGCCGGCCACCGGGTGCTGGAAGCGGGTGGGGTTGGTGGAGTTTCCGGTAATGGAAACGTCCACGCCTTCATTCCACATGACAGCCACGCCTTCGCGCACATCATCGCAGCCATACACGCGCACGGCGGCTTTGGGGCCTTTGGAGAAAGCTTTCTCCTGGATGATGTTCAGCTTGCCCGTGGCATAGTCGAACTTGGTTTGCACATATGTAAACCCGTTGATGCGGGAGATGATGTACGCGGCATCCTTGCCGAGGCCGTTCAGGCAGACGCGGAGATCCTGCTTGCGGACGCGGTTGGCGGACTTGGCAATACCGATGGCACCTTCAGCGGCGGCAAAGGATTCGTGCCCGGCCAGGAAGCAGAAGCATTCCGTTTCATCGCGCAGGAGCATGGCGGCCAGGTTGCCGTGGCCCAGGCCCACCTTGCGTTCATCCGCAACGGAGCCGGGAATGCAGAAGGACTGAAGGCCTTCTCCGATGGCTTCAGCAGCGTCGGCGGCTTTCGTGCAGCCCTTCTTGATGGCGATGGCGGCTCCCACCACATAGGCCCAGCCGGCGTTTTCAAACGCGATGGGCTGAATGCCGTTCACAATTTCACGGGGGTTGATTCCCTTGGAAAGGCAGAGTTGTTCCGCTTCTTCAATGGAGCCGATGCCGTATTTGGCCAGGGCTTCATTGATCTGCTTGATGCGGCGGTCGTAGGATTCGAAAAGAGGCATAATAGTAATAGTGCTTGAAGTTAAGATACTCTTTTTAATTCAATCTCATTCGTGACGAGGATCAATGTACTTGGCTGCCTCATCGAAACGACCGTAGTTGCCCGTGCATTTGGCGACGGCTTCGTTGGCGTCCACGCCCTTCTTGATCATTTCCATCATCGGCCCCATGCGCACAAACTCGTAGCCGATGATTTCACCGTCTTCATCCAGGGCAAGCTTGGTAATGTAGCCTTCAGCCATTTCCAAATAGCGGGGGCCCTTGGCTCGGGTGCCGTACAGGGTGCCAATCTGGGAGCGAAGCCCCTTGCCGAGGTCTTCAAGACCGGCGCCGATGGGAAGGCCTCCTTCAGAGAAAGCGCTCTGGGTGCGGCCGTACACGATCTGCAGGAACAGTTCGCGCATGGCGGTGTTGATGGCGTCGCACACGAGGTCCGTGTTCATTGCTTCCAGTACGGTCTTGCCGGGCAGGATTTCCGCAGCCATGGCGGCGGAATGGGTCATGCCGGAGCAGCCGCTGGTTTCCACGAGTGCTTCTTCAATGATGCCGTTTTTGACATTCAGCGTCAGTTTGCAGGTGCCCTGCTGGGGAGCGCACCAGCCCACGCCGTGGGTCAGGCCGGAAATATCCGTGATTTCCCTGGATTGCGTCCAGTTGCCTTCCTGCGGGATAGGGGCCGGACCATGGTTGCAGCCTTTCTTGACGCAACACATTTGTTCGATTTCGTGTGTAAACTGCATGGTATTAGGATGTTAATATGAAGATAGAGCTGCAGTCATCGGACAGCCCTACCTTGAGCGGGACGGATCATACCAGCAAAATTCCCGATTAGCAAACACGAATGATTGAAAATCGGTTAAAAGGCCTCATAATCAGTCAGGAGCCCTGCCCTGCATGAAGTCACGACCACGCCGACTCTTTCTCAACAAATTGGCAATCATCTTTGTCCCAATATTGATGATTGGCTTCTCCTTATTCATGTGGGCATGGCAGGTGGAACCCAGGCGTGTGGAAACCGTCACGGCTACGATGGAGATGCCTCAGTGGAAGAGAAAAGAAGGCCCTCCCCTCCGCATCGCGATTGCCGGGGATTTCCATCTGCGTCCGAACGGAGGCGATCTGGCACACAAGTACATGGAAACAATCATGGAAGCTCGGCCGGATATGATTTTCCTGCTGGGGGATTATGCCAACGGCCACACGAGGGAGAGCAGCATGGCCCCGGAGACGGCCCGGGAATATTTCAAGATGTTGAAAGCCCCTCTCGGCATTTTTGCCGTGCAGGGCAACCATGACCAGTATTACGGCTGGAACTTATGGCGCAACATGTTTTCCGGGCTGGGCATCCTGCCCATGTGGAATGATTCCCTGCTGCTGCACCTTCCCGGAGGCCGTGAGCTGCAGCTTTCCTCCGTCAGGGACGACTACCACCTGAGAATCAGGCCGGAGGAATTGCCTCTGCGTTTTTCCCCGGATATTCCGCATATCCTTCTTTCACATGTACCCGACATTTTTCCCCTGCTGGCTCCCGGCACGGCGGACCTCGTCATCAGCGCGCATACCCACGGAGGCCAGATATGCCTTCCCGGAGGCAGGGCCCTGGCAAACATCTCACGAGAGAAGGTCAAATTTTCCTATCCCTGGTCCCAGCTGAACGGAACTCCCTTCCTCATTACCCGAGGTTTGGGATGCAGCGTTCTTCCCCTGCGCTTCTGCTGCCCTCCGGAAATCATCGTGCTGGAAATCCAATAAGAAACAACTATCCGGATAACGCTCCGTCCCCTCATGCCCTTTATTTCTTATTCACATTGTATTTACATATTGTTCACAACAATATGTGCAGCCATGTTTCTGGAATCCTGCTCCACGCCAGCCGCGGCCCCGGAACCCGTGGCAGGCTGGTATGAAGAAACCCTCTATGAAGACAAGCCTTTCTACATCACTAAAAACGCCATCAGCTGGACCAGCGGAAGAAAAAAGGCGGATTTTGGCCGCTGGACAGCCGTCAGCGTGTATGACCCATCCATACGCATGCAGGCAGAGGGCGGTCGTTTCAGCATTACTCCCGGCTATGGCTGGGACGGCGTCACCTGGGGGGCCACCCCTCCGGATATGCTCCTCCCTTCCCTGTTCCACGACGCCATGCTGCACGCCAAAATGAATGGAGCCCCTATTTCCAGAAGCCAGATTGACCTGGCTTTTTACGATATCATGACCAGCCAAAATTCCTGCCGCAAGGGATTATACTACCGTTTTGCGCGTCTTTTCGGCTGGTGCTTCACCTTTCCACAGCATCCGAATACTTTGATAATCAAACGAGAGTAGTATGGCATCGGAGAATTTTCCGGAAAACCAGTTACCCGGAAGGATGAACAAGGAAGAAAAATTCAACCGTCGTCCCGCTGTTTTGTCTTGCCTGTTTAATTAGTTCAATCTAACTTTCGTTGTCGAACTAATAATCAGAACGCATGGAAATCACTATTATCTACGGAACGGAAACCGGCAATTCGGAGAGTCTGGCCCAGGACGCGCGGGCAAAATTGACCAAGCTCGGCCATCAGGCAAAGGTGGTTGACATGGAAGGTATGACGGTGGAACAGTTGAAGAATGCGGGAACGCTGCTGGTCATCACCAGTACGTGGGGGGACGGAGAACCTCCCACCAACGCAGAGGCCCTCCATCAGGAATTGAAGGACTCTTCGGAAGATTTGTCCGAGGTAAGCTACGCCGTTTTTGCCCTTGGAGATGAATTTTATGAAAACTTCTGCCAGGCTGGCAAGGACTTCGATTCCTTCCTGGAACGTTTGAAAGCGCAAAGGCTTCTGCCGGTAGTGCTTTCCAATGGAGACCATGATGACACCTTCCCGGAATGGGTGGATGCCATCGCGGAAAAACTCTCCTGATGTTTTTTCAAGATTTCAGTCATCTTATCTTCAAAAGAGCACTTCTTCCGGGACGAACGCCTGGAGGAAGCGCTTTTTCCTAAAAAAAGCAGGAACTCTCTTTTTCCGGTTCGGGCGCAAGGGGGGGATAATTCCCTGATTTTTTCTTGAATTAAAGGCGGATAAAAGGAACGAATCCACTACGGCGGAACAAAAAATCCGCGTTTATCACTCAATTGGCGTGGCTTCGGGAATGTATTCATTTCCGGCTGGGGCCGTCCGGCGAATTTCCGTGACAAAGCCCAGCACACGATCAACATCCAGTTGGGACAGGACGGAACGGACATCGTGGTCTTCCAGAAAGCGGGTCAGCTTGACGTCATTGTATAAGCCCTGCATATCCCCCTTCTGCACCAGAAGACGGATGGCGGGGTCTTCGCTCAGGCTTTTCAGGCTTAGCACGCGGCTGGTAATGCGGGAACGGGGCATATAGCAGTCCAGCTGGGTGCGCCGCTGGTCGGAGAGCTCCGGACTGAGCGTCACCAGGTAGGCGATCATTTTTGCCAGGGAAAGCCGTTCCGGATCATGCTCCGGAGATATTTTTTCCAGCCAGCTCAGGTGGGGGTTGTCCATGATGGACTTTTTGATGGAATAAATGGCAGGGAGGGAAATGGTGCGGTTGGGGTCCATGTGGTACAGGGCCAGTTCTCGGGCGCGGGTCATTTCCGCCATGGAGCCGTAAAAGAAGATGCACATGACTCCCACCCAGCATACGACTGCCGCCATCAGTACCGTCGTGACGATTCCCTTGGCCCCGCCGAAGCCCATGCGCCGTCCCCAGGAGAAGACGTCGCTGAACCAGAAGAGACCGTGCATAAAGACAAAGAAGACCGCCGCCGCGCCTCCGACGGACAGCACAGTGACCATCCATTCCCGAGGGTCGCTGGTGATGAAAGAGAGGTAGGTGAAACCGTATTTGGATAGCCAGAAGTAAGCGGCTACGGAAGAGAGCACTGCCGCACCGAACAGGAGCATCTTAATCATCCCCTTCAGCATGCCGAGCACGATGAAACCCAGCAGCAATGCGCCCAGAACCAGGTAAAATGTGAGGGAGGAATCCATGAGTGAGGGAAAAGAAGCCGTGAAACCGGTTGTTACAAAGCCCTCTGGCAGCGTTGGCGCAGGTAGTGGTCGCACAGGCAGAGCCAGGCCATGGCCTCCACAATGGGCACGGCGCGCGGCAGTACGCAGGCATCATGCCGTCCCCTGCCCTTGAGCCGGGCATCCTCCCCGTCCCTGTTGACCGTCTGCTGGTCAATCATCAAGGTGGCCGTAGGCTTGAAGCCGATGCGCATCAGAATGTCCTCCCCGTTGGAGATGCCTCCCTGAATACCGCCGGAGTGGTTGGTGGCGGTACGCACCCGGCGGCCCTGCATGTAAAAAGGGTCATTATGTTCCAGACCGGTCATGCCCGCCGCTTCAAAACCGGAACCCACGGCGAAAGCCTTGGTGGCGGGAATGCTCATCATGGCGTGGGCTAGCGTAGCGTCCAGCTTGTCAAAGACCGGGTCACCCAGCCCGGGAGGGCAGCCGCGCACCACGCATTTGACCACGCCGCCCAAGGAGTTTCCGGAGTCACGAGCTTCCTTGATGGCAGCGATCATGGCTTCCGCAGCGGAGGAATCCGCCGTACGAACGATGTTGCTTTCAATAACGGAAGCCGTCACGGCCTCCCAGTCCACGGAAGCTTTCACATGGTGAACCTGATCCACCCAGGCTATGACCTCCATGTCGGGAAAAGCCTGCTTCAGTACAGCCCTGGCCACGGCTCCGGCTGCGACGCGGCCGATGGTTTCCCGTGCGGAGGCCCGGCCCCCCCCTGCCCAGGCGCGAATACCGTATTTAGCGTCGTATGTGTAGTCCGCATGGGAAGGCCGGTACGTGCTGGCCATCTCGTCATAGGCGGAAGAGCGGTGATCCTTGTTCCGAACACTGATGGCGATAGGCGTTCCCAGGGTTTTGCCGTCCAGCACTCCGGAAAGGATTTCCGCGCGGTCTTCCTCCCTGCGGGGGGTTACGATGTCGCTTTGTCCCGGCCTGCGCCGGTCCAGCTCCCGCTGAATGTCTTCTTCCATCACCGGGACGAGGGACGGGCAACCATCAATCACCACGCCTACCCCAGTTCCATGGGATTCACCCCAGGTAGAAATTCTGAACACCTGACCAAAACTGCTGGACATGGCGGCATTCTAGACGGCGGCATTCATCCGGTCAAGCCGTGGGCATCCGCAGCGGGACATAAAAAACACCCCTGTCCTCAAAGGACGGGGGTGCTGAAAGAAAAGTACTCCCTTGAGAAGGAGTTGCCGTCTTAGTCCTTCAAGGCGGAAGATGCCTTGAAAGCAACCGTCTTGGAGGCGGGAATATTGATCGTGTTGCCGGTCTTCGGGTTGCGGCCGGTACGGGCTTCACGGGTCTTGGTAGCAAAAGTACCAAAGCCAATGATCTGCACCTTGCCGGATTCCTTCACGCCTTCCTTGATGGATTCCAGTACAGCGGCCAGAGCTTCTTCAGCGTGCTTCTTGGTCGTATCAGCACCCAGCTTGCTTTGAATCAGTTCGATCAGTTGAGCCTTGTTCATAGGACTTCGGTGAATAGCATATGGAGCCCTGACAGTAAAGAAAAAATGCGGTATGAAGGAAAATCAGGACCTAAAACGGCGTTAATTGTCGTCATCCGGCAGCCTTTCTACTGCAGCGCCGATGGCCAGGAGTTTTTCGTCAATCATTTCATAGCCTCGGTCAATATGGTACAGGCGGTGGATTTCCGTAGTGCCTTCCGCCTTCAGGGCTGCCAGCACCAGGGCGGCGGAGGCCCGCAGGTCGGAGGCCATGACGGGGGCGCCGCTGAGCGTTTCCACTCCGGAAATGACGGCGGTGCCGTTATCCACCTTGATGTCCGCCCCCATGCGCTTGAGTTCGGAGCAGTGCATGAAACGCTGCGGGAAAATAGTATCCTTCACCACGGAGATGCCCGGCGTGGTGGCGAAGAGAGCCGTCATCTGGGCCTGCATGTCCGTGGGGTAGCCGGGATACGGGGCAGTCTTGATTTCTCCGCATTTGGGCGTTTTCCCGGCAATGATGGTGACCGTATCCCCCCGCTCGTTGAATTCCACGTGGTGGCCGCACTTCCGGAGCAAATCCGTCACCACAGTCATGTGTTCCTCACACACGCGCCGCAGGGTCACGCCATCCCCCATCATGGCCGCCGCCACCATAAAGGTGCCGGCCTCAATGCGGTCCGGGATAACGGTATGGTTGCAGCCACGGAGCTTTTCCACTCCCTCAATGACGATCCGGCGCGTTCCCGCACCTTGAATATTGGCGCCCATCTTGATTAAAAAGTTCGCCAGATCCACCACTTCCGGTTCGGAGGCTGCGGATTCAATAACGGTGGTGCCTTCCGCCAATACGGCGGCCATCATCAGGTTGTCCGTTCCCAGAACGGTGGGGCCGTGGTCGCCGCTCAAATCCACCGTGGCTCCTTTCAACCCCCTGGGAGCTTCAATAATCAGGTTGCCGCGCTCAATCTGCACCTGTGCCCCCAATGCCTGGATGGCCCTGATATGCAGATCCACAGGACGGTCGCCAATCACACAGCCGCCCGGCAGGGGAATCACGCACCGCTGCATGCGGGCCATCAAGGGCCCCATCAGGCAGATGGAGGCGCGCATCTTGCGTACCTGTTCATAAGCGGCTTCGGAATGCAGACTCCTGGCTTCCACGCGCACATTGCCGCTGGACCGTTCCACGGAGGCTCCCAGCTGGCCCATGATCTGAACCATGAAATTGGTATCGGAAACATCCGGAACCCGGCGCACCACTACAGGCTCATCCGTCAGCAGGGATGCGGCCAAAATAGGCAGGGAGGCATTTTTGGACCCGCTGATATTGACGGCTCCCCTCAGCGTAAAACCTCCATGTACGACAAGCTTCTCCATAGTGGGTTGCAATTAGGTGACGGATTCTACACATTTAAAACGCCCATGCAACCCCAAAGAGCCCCCGGAACGGGACAAATTCCCGGATGTTTCTCTTCCCCCGAAAAGAGGGAAGGAAAACGGCATGGTAAAAAAGCAGGAGCCGACCAGGTTCTGTAAGCCAGATTTTGTCCGCCGGACAGAGCCGGCTGTGCGGTCATTTTTCTCACGCGGACCGCGGTCAGACGTTCCGCGCGCCCGTTCGCTTTCACGAAACGGATGCGACTAATACCCGGGGATCCGGCGGGCAGGCGACCCTTCCCCTGTTTGTCTTGCATCGCGCGGGGTTTACCATGCCTCCTTGGTCACCCTCGGAGCGGTGAGCTCTTACCTCCCCTTTTCACCCTTGCCCGGCATGAGGAGAACCCCATCCGGGCGGTTTGTTTTCTGTGGCACTTTCCGTCCGGGAACCCTTGGGAGATTCCCGTCTCCCGCTTTCACGGGACACGCTGCCTTGTGATGTCCGGACTTTCCTCTACTCCGGTCCGGAGACCGGAACAGCGACCACCCGAACCTGATCGGCATGGACTACATACGCTTTCATCGGCTCGCGGTAAAGCCCAAAGCAGACATGGAAAGAATTTTGTTTCTTTCTTCCTTCCGCTTCCTTCTTCAAGCCAATGGGCGCCCTCTTCCCTGAATAAGGTAAAGCGGCCACAGGACTGCTCCCGTGGCCGCTCCAACTTACTACCTATGAAAACCAGCTTGATCCATTGATCCTGAAAAGCTCTCTCCTTCTTTTCAGGGGGATGCAGCCGATAACGCACATGAATATACGCCACCGTCCCGGAAAATCAACTCCATTCTGGAATGTCCCCTGATGCCTCCGCCCGTCTCGTAATTGGCTTGATTCGGCAGCCGATACAGGGTAGTTCTTCCGGAAACTCATGAACCTTCATTCCCATTCCATTTCCTCCCTGCAAGGGGTACTGACCGTACCCGGAGACAAAAGCATTTCCCACCGCGCCGCCATTCTGGGAGGCCTGGCGCAAGGAGTGACGGAAGTGGATAATTTTCTATGCAGTGAAGATTGCCTGAATACCCTGCGCGCCATGGAGCAGCTGGGCGCCAAAGTGGATGTGCTGGAAGAACGGCAGGGATACGGTCCCGTCCGCTTCCGAATTACGGGCGTCGCCATGAGCCCCAAGGCTCCTGAACGGCCCATCGACTGCGGCAATTCCGGTACGGGCATGAGGCTGCTGGCCGGGATGCTGGCCGCCTGCCCCTTTGATTCGGAAATGTTTGGAGACGCTTCCCTGAGCTCCCGCCCCATGGGCCGCATCATGCAGCCGCTGGAACAAATGGGAGCGCGGATTGAAGCCCGGGGAACCAAACCGGGCTGTGCTCCGCTGAGCATTCACGGCGGGCGGGTGCACCCTATTTCCTACGCGCTTCCCATGGCCAGCGCCCAGGTTAAAAGCGCCATTCTATTGGCGGGCATGTTTGCGGACGGAACCACCACTGTGCGCCAGCCGGCCGCCACCCGCGACCATACAGAACGCCTGTTCCGCCATTTCGGCGTTCCCTGCACCGTGGACGGCCTGACCGTCGGAACCTGCGGGCCGGCTCTCCCCGTCGCCCATAATTTGACAGTCCCGGCAGATATTTCCTCCGCAGCCTTCTGGATGGTGGCCGCCGCCAGCCGTCCGGGGTCCCGCCTGACGTTGCGCCAGGTGGGGCTGAACAAGACGCGGAACGCCGTCATCAGCGCTCTGCAACGGATGGGCGCGCGAATGGACATCGTGCCCACTTCTCCGGAAGATGCCGGCGAACCATACGGCGATATTACCGTGTACGGTTCGGATTCCCTGCACGGCACCAGCCTCCTCCCGGAAGAAATACCCAACCTCATTGACGAGATACCCATCCTGGCCGTAGCGGGAGCCCTGGGCCGGGGAGACTTCATCGTCCGAAACGCCCGCGAATTGCGCGTCAAGGAAACGGACCGCATTGCCACCACGGCCGCCAACCTCCGGCTCATGGGCGTGGATGTGGAAGAATTTGATGATGGCATGGTTGTTCACGGCGGCACTCCCCTGAAGGGAACGGAATTATCCAGTTATGGGGACCACCGCATCGCCATGAGCTTCCTGGTGGCCGGACTCAGCGCACAGGGAGAAACCGTAGTGACGGATGCGGAATGCATCAATACGTCCTATCCCGGTTTTGAACGGGATCTGGCTCAGTTCCTGTAAAAAACACAAGATTCCGGCCGGATTTCACCCCGTCCATGGAATAATGCCGGAAGAAGAAAAGAATCTTGCGGCATCCCGGCAAATATTATGCTTCCCGTTCCTCCCCCACTTCTCTGGCGCGGCACAAATCCCGCCAGCCGGGAAAATTCCATTTGTTGGGAAAATCCCGGCACTGGCGGGGTTTAACGGGATTAATCCGGCAGCCGTCTTTCGTCAGCATCATGCAGGCTCCGTCTTCCGCGTCCCGGATAGACAATCCGCGCCGGTTGGCTCTCAACCGGCAGCATGTGTCAATAAAAACCTGTTCGTCCATGTCCAGGAAACGGGAAATCTCGCGGATTTCATCCGCTTCAATGCACACATCCCCGGCCCAGCGGCAGCACGCGCCGCATCTGGTGCATTCATACCGCACCGCTTTTCCGCCGTTTTCCATACGCATTTAAGTGAAAATTCCCCTGATGACGCCTATGTTCATATGGGCGTTCCTCCATCGCGGGCTATTGACGGCATGTTCAAAATCCTGCGGCAATTTCCCGATGGAGCCGGACATCTGCTCCAGCCCCGTCAGAATCTGCCTGATTCTGGAACGTGCGATGAGCGTAGGCTGATTGGTCCACTGGAAAACCTCGCTGTCAATAATATAGCCTTCATCAATCTTGGTAATGTACTGGGGAAAGCGAAGATGCGGGTTCTGCTCCACATAAACGCAACGGCCTATCGAACGCTTGGAGCGGAGAGGGTGAAAGAAGCGCCGGATGCTTTTAATCCAGTCCGGCGCTTCCGACAAACCTTCCGCATGCACCCACATGGTGGCCAGCTGTTCCACGGGATAAAAGTAGGAATATGTATAAGCGGCCTTATAGCGCGTGCAACCGCGCCATGCATGGCGCAGGCGCACCATATCCGCCTGTCCGGAAATCAGCAGGTCCAATGCCCGTTTCAACTGCTTTTCCAGGTTTTCCCCGCGCAGGTGTTCCCAGATCATGCAGTCATCCTCCGCCAGCAGCACGTAATCCGTATCAAGAGCGTTGACCGCCGTATGCAGGGCTCCAATAAAACCGCCTTCCACTGGGGCGGCCACCGCGGAAAGCCCATGGGAAAGGGCCGTCTCCCGCACCTTGACGGCGCTTTCCGGAAAAACGGCGCATGCTTCGTCAAAATAGCCAAGCAGCCCGGACCTGCCATAGGAAGCCAGAGTCATGGCCAGCGTATAAGGGGCGTTATCGCACAGCAGAGCCAGACCGACTTTTTTATTTTGAAAAAGAATTCCCATCACGTAGAACGTTTTTGCAGTCTAAGACAACAGTAAGTGCGTTTCCAAGCAAAATAATTTTAAACAAATGTACTTTTTCCTTGCCGCTTTTCAGGCGAAGGGAAAATATAATTCACCCCGTTTCGTCATCATGAAAGCATACGTTATCTTAAAAAACTCACTGCTGGCGGCCGCTATCGGCTGTGCTTTGTCCAGCTGCTACGATCCTTATTATGACCATTTCAGCGTGTCAGGCTCCTACAGCAGCGGAGGTTCCGGCGTGTCGTACATGTATGACAGCTCCGGCTACCCCATTTACGGATATTATGGAGGAAGACCCATTTATGCCTACGACACGTTCGGAAGCCCCATTTACTCCATCAACCTGATCCGTCCGAATTACTATATTCCCACGTGGGGGCCGGCTCCTTATTACCGCGGGCATTATGTCCGTCCCCATAACTGCCGCCCCATGGCAAAACCGCCGATGAAACCCCACTTCAGGCCTGACCATTTCCGTCCGGGAAACAACAGGCCGGCCCCTCAGCCCGGACGGCCCAATCAACGGCCGGACTTTGGAAAACCCGGCAATTTACAGCGACCGCCAGTACATCATCCGGGAATCAACCAGCCCGGACGGCCTTCTCGCCCTTCCGCCAATAATCTTTCCCGTCCCGGCGGCACGAATCGCCCCGTCATCAACCGCCCGGAAGGCAATCGTCCCTCCAGACCGGATTTCGGACGTCCCAGCCGCCCTTCCACCCTGCCGTCTTCAAGGCCTTCCTCCCCCAATCCAGGCCACTCCGGCATCAACCGTCCCGGCAGGCCCTCTCCCGTTTCCCGGCCTTCTTCCCCGCCCCATTCCGCCAGCGCACCCAGCAGGCCGTCCTCCCCTCATTCATCTCCTTCACCGAAACCCTCCAATCCCGGGAATTCCCACGGAACGCACAGGAGATAAGTTTTCCTGAAACGCTATTCATCGCAGGGCTGTTTTGTTCCGGGGATGCAAAACGGCCCTGTGTCATGGCTTTGTCCAGGCAGCGGCCAACCTTCTCCGGGATTGTTCAAAACCCGCTTCCCGCTGCGGGAGAGAACCGCCTTGCCGGAAAAAAACGTTTTCCGGTGCTTGAATGCCGGAATCCGTTTTTCAATGCACCAGCCCCATGGACAGGAGAACCAGCGTCACGATACCAATGGCGATGCGGTACCATCCGAATACGGAAAAACTGTGCCTTTGCAGATAGGATACCATCCATTTTACAGCCAGCCATGCGGAAAGCCAGCTGACCGCCGTCCCCACGGCAAGGGCTTCCCACCCGAAGGATTCCAGCATCAGAGCTCCGTCCTTATACGCATCATGGACCGTGGCCGCGCCCAGGGTAATCAATCCCAGCAAAAAGCTGAACTCCACGGCCGCTTCCACGCTCAACCCCACGAACATGCCTCCCAGCATGGTCATCAGGCTCCGGCTGGTGCCGGGGATCATGGCCACGCACTGGAGCGCACCCACCGTCAGCGCTTTGCCCGGCGTCAGGCTTTCAATGGAGGCGCCGGAGTCCCCTTCATTGGAACGCCCCTCCCTGGTGCGCCAGGCGCAATACGCCAGAATAACGCCTCCCCCTACGATCCATGAATAAGCCACCGTATATGTGTTGAACAGATATTCCTTAATCAGTGAAGCGCAGCACAGGCCCACCACGGCGGCGGGAAGGAAGGCCAGAATGAGGTTGACCAGCAGTTTCAGCCCGGCGGGGTTATTGCCGCGCACGCCCTGCGCCATGGCCTTTACCCTCGGAAAATACAGGCTCAGAACCGCCAGGATGGCTCCCCCCTGGATGCAGACGGCCAGGGCATCCAGAGCTTCCTTGCTCTGGGACATGTTCAGCAGGGATTCCGTCAGGAGCAGGTGGCCCGTGGAGCTGACCGGCAAATATTCGGTCAGGCCCTCTACAATGCCCAGGATAATAATTTCCAGAAGGTTCATGATATTGGCGTGGGTTGGATGTATTTACTGGTTGTAGGGAGAATTGTTGTTGTTGAAATCTTCTTCAAACCGGGCTATTTCCTCCCGGGCGCGCGCGGCTTCCTTGCGTTCATGCATCCAGGCCAGAATGATGCATATTTCATACAGCGCATACATGGGAACGGCCATCAGCATCATGGTAGCTACATCCGGCGTAGGGGTGATGACCGCAGCCAGGACGGCGATAGCCACAATGGCATAGCGTCTCGTGGACTTCATCATGTCATAGGTCAACACCCCCAGTTTGACGAAGGGCATCACTACCACAGGCAATTCAAAAGCCAGTCCGAACATTAAAATCATCTGCGTGGCGAAGGACAGGTAGTAGCCGATGCGCCATTCATTGGAGATGCCGAATTCCAGGGAATAGGTGTAAAAAAACGTCAATACCCGCGGGAGGACGATGAAGTAACAGAACAGCGTTCCGGCCAGGAAGAGACCAAAACCGACAGCCATGCACTTGTACAGCAGCTTGCGTTCATGTTCCAGCAGCCCCGGAATGATGAATTGCAGCAGGAAGTACAACAGAAGCGGGAAGGAAATGACCACTCCAGCATACAGGGAAAGCTTGATGGTCAGCATAAACGCCTCCCCGGGCTGGAACGCGCTCATCATCTTGAGGGCCCCCCGCCCCGTTCCGTCTGCCAGCACGGCTCCTTTGGAATACAGGGATTCCGCCAGATCCCTCACGGCCGTGGAGGGGCTGCCTTCCCTGATGAAAATCTGCTTCCTGTCCTCCGGCAGCGGCTGCGCGCCGCGAAGCACCAGGGCAGCCTCCGTCAAATCTGCCTGGGATGGGGAAACCTGGCGGAGAAACAATGCCCGCTGGGAAGCTCCCAGGCTCGTCATGGCCGTTGCCATTTCCTTGGCCTTGCCCCAGGCATCCAGACCAATACCTGCCGGAAGATGGGATTCTTCAAACATATCCCACACCTGGTTGACGGGACGCCTCAGGATGTCCATCAGATTGGACGCAAACCCGGCGCACAGAATTGTGCTGACGGTCAGGCACAGGGCCATCCTCAGCAGCATGGTCCGCAGGTCGTCCAGATGCTCCAGAAAGGGCTTTTCCTCATCTTCCCTTTTAATCTGCCACTTCTCCCGCAGACGGAATATGTGTTTTAAAAAGAACACGGCGTTAAATGAAGCCTAAAAGCCTTCTCCACGCAAGCCGCAAGGCCGACAACGTCCTAAAAAATCCACTGCCTCCGCATCCCCGTTTTTTGGCATGCACCCCCTGTATCTGCTTGACGCGGGAAGAGAGGCCCTTACTCTCTTACCCATCATGAGTCACGTCAGAACAAGATTCGCACCTTCCCCCACAGGCTACCTTCACATCGGGGGCGCCCGCACCGCCCTGTTCAACTGGCTGTTCGCCCGCAAGATGGGGGGGACCTTCATCCTCCGCATTGAAGACACGGACAACGCCCGCAATACGGAGGAGGCTACCCGCGCAATCTTCACCGGCATGGAATGGCTGGGGCTGGACTGGGATGAGGGGCCCATGAAAGGCGGCGATTGCGGCCCCTATTTTCAAAGCCAGCGCAACGATATTTACGACGCCTATTTCAAGAAGCTCCAGGACGCCGGCCGCGTGTACGAGGATGAAGGAGCCTGGCGTTTCCGCTTTGACCGCTCCAAACCCGTCACCTTCCATGACCTGATTTGCGGAGACATCACCATTGACTACCGGGACGCCTCCAACACCCCGGACATGGCTATCCGCCGCGCGGACGGTTCCTACATCTTCCACTTTGTCAACGTGGTAGACGATATTGAGATGAAGATGACCCACGTCATTCGCGGGGAAGACCACATCATGAACACGCCCAAGCACATCCAGCTGTTTGAGGCCTTCGGCGTCACTCCCCCTGTTTTCGCCCACATGCCGCTGATTTTGAATCAGGACGGCTCCAAAATGTCCAAGCGTGACGTGGGCGCCGCCCTGGGAACCTACCCGGAAGAAGGCTTTCTGCCGGAAGGCGTCATGAACTTTCTGGCCCTGCTGGGCTGGTCCCCCAAGGACGATACGGAAATTTTCTCCCCTCAGGAGCTGATCGAACGCTTCTCTCTGGAAGCCGTTAACCACTCCGCCGCCAAATTCGATATCACCAAATGCCGCTGGGTCAACCAGCAGCACATCATCGCCCTGCCTGCGGAAGAATTCGCCCTCCGGGCACGCCCTTTCTGTTTGAAAGCCGGCCTGCCTGATTCCCCGATTCTGGACGCCGCCATCGCCACCGTGCAAACGAAGGTGCAGACCCTGGCGGAAGTCCCGGATAAAATCCGTTTCTTTTTTGAACTGTGCATGGATTCGGAAGCCGTCTCCAAGGTTCAGCCGGAAGCCCTGGAACTGCTTTTCAAACTGGCGGACAGGCTGGAACAGGAACCGGAATGGGATGGTCATGAACTCATTGGCGTGCTGAAAGCCTTTGCCAAGGAAAACGGCGTAAAAATGGGGGCCGTGATGTTCCCTGCCCGGGTGGCCCTCACCGGGTTAAGCGGCGGCCCGGATCTTTCCTCCGTCTTTTCCCTGCTGGGCCGGGAGGAAACCGTAAGGAGAATCCGTTCCTTTTCCCTGGACTGATTCCCGCCGGAATCAGCTTTCTCTTCAAACGCTCCGGAAGATTTCCGGAGCGTTTCCTGTTTACGAAAGGGCATTTTCCGAATTCACGGAAAATGCCCTGCCCTTTCCTACGTCCTGCTTTGAAGAAAACGGGCTTTTCCTGAGAATCTCCCCCTCCGTCAGCAGGAAAAATATATAACCTTGACCGTAATGCCCGCAGCCCCTAGAACAGGGACCATTCATGAGCATCCCTGATTACCGGATCTTTTTCCGCCGCTGCGCCGCCTTTTTTCTGGCGGGGGTTCTGGCCGCAGGTTCTGCGTCCGCACAGCAGGCGGAACCGCCTTCCGCCGCCCCGGAACAGGCGGAGGAAGCCAAGCAGGAACAGCCTCAGACGCAGCCGAACCAATCGGAAATGGATGCGGTTATCATGGCCCTGTGCCATGAAATCACCATCCTGAAAAAGAATGAGGAAAAAAGGATGGCCGTCCGGGAAGTGCTGGTAAAGAATGCGGACGCCACCTACAATTATTTTGACACTAGGGTATATGAAATGTCCGCCGTGCTTTACGCCTTGGACGATCAAAAAATCTTTACGCTGGCTTTTTACTGCAAGGCCGCCACCAGGCTGGTGGAAATGTATTACGCCCAAAAACCGGACTTCCAGGAACAGGAGGAACGGCTGAGCAAGGAAATAGAACGCATAGAAAAACTGGCGGAATCCCTGGAGGAAGTCAACACGGCCAACCTGTCGGAACCATCCCTGGTGCAGAGGGACGAAGCTCTGTATGCCTGCCAGGAGCTGGAAAAATCCCTTCAGGGAGAAAAGGAGCAGTTTATTTACCTTAAGGAACTTTTCAATAATCTGGACAGGAAGATAGACGCGCTGAACTATGAAAGCGCCCAAATGTTCACCTCCCTGTTCAACAGGATATTCTACACCCCCTCCCATGCGGCCAGGTATATCTTTCTCAAGCCGCTCAAAACGTATGAAATATGCATGAGCGTATGGGAAACATCCGCGGACAGCAAGCTCCAGCTTCCATCAGACCCGGAAACGCTCAAGCATTACGGACTTATCCTGCTGGGAATCATCCTGTGCTCCTACTGCCTCTCCCGCCTCATCATCTTCCTGGGATTCCGAAATACATTGAAAAAGACGGGGCATTACAACAAACGCCATGCTTTCGCCAACGTCACCACCATTCTTATCGTGGCTCTGATCCTCGTCATTGCCTCACTGCGCACGCCGAACTACCTGCTGGAGAGCGCGGCCTCCCTGGGCGCGGAATTCCTTCTTCTGGTCAGCGCCATCCTGTTCTCCCTGGTCACGCGCCTTCCGTATGGCACCATTAACTCCGGCATCCGCATCTACATGCCCTATCTACTTCTGGGCGGATTCTTCATGCTTCTGCGCATGTTCATGGCCCCCAACATCATCGTGGACATTTCCATGCCCATCCTGTTCACGCTGGTTTCCCTCTTCTCCCTGCTGACCTGGGTGCGGCAGAGGCACAAGCTGCCCCGGCTGGACCGTTTTTTCTCCACCGTATCTCTGGTATTCACCATCCTGGGCAGCGTCCTGTGCTGGACTGGATTCAGCTTCATGGCCTTCCTGGTGCTGATGACCTGGATCATGCTGATGACCAGCATCCTGCTGCTGGTGGGGCTGTGGGATCTGCTCCACCATTATGAAAACCGCCGGAAGGAACGGAACAAGAGGGCCATCCTGTGGTTCCGCCCCTTCATCTCCAAGCTGCTGCTTCCCTGCCTGACCATTTTCCTCATCCTGTTCAGCATCATCTGGCCCGCCGCCACCTTCGACATGGGGGACCTCATCATTAATAAAATTTTCGCAACCACGGAAATCAAGGATCTGCTCACTTTCAGCTGGAGCAGCGTCATCACGGTCATCCTGATGGCCATTGTTCTCAACTACTTGATATTCTTGGGGAAAAATACGCTGCATGAAATCTATGGAGAAGATTATGAAGTAGGCACCATCCCCACCTTCGTGACACTCTCCACCCTTTTTCTCTGGGGGCTCTTCGTTTTTACGGCGCTTATCATCATGAACGCCAACTACAACGGGCTGCTGATGGTCATGGGAGGCTTGAGCATGGGCATCGGCTTCGCCCTGAAAGATACCATTGAAAACATCATCAGCGGCCTCTCCCTAATGCTGGGTCGCCTGCGCCAGGGCGACATGATTGAATGCGACGGCTACCGGGGCCGCGTCTCCTCCCTGGGCTACCGCTCCACCATGATCGAGACGCTGGACGGCTCTATCATCGCCTTCCAGAACTCCCAGCTTTTCAACAAGAACTTCCGCAACATGACCCGCAACCACAAATTCGAATGCGTGAAGGTGGAAGTGGGCATTTCCTACGGGACGGACGTGGAAAGGGCGCGCAAAATCATTCTGGAAACGCTGGCAACCCTGCCATTCCTTTCCAAAGTCAAGAAAACCAGCGTGGTGCTGGACAGTTTCGGAGACAGTGCCGTCAATCTGGGCGTATGGGTCTGGGTTCCCGTCATGACAAAGTCCTCCAGCCTTTCCTCCGTGCGGGAACACATCTATAATGCGTTCAATGAACACGGCATTTCCATCCCATTCCCTCAACAGGACCTGTACGTGAAAGAATTCCCCGGCGGAGCCCCCGTCCAGGGGACCTGAACATCCATTACCATATACAACAACCATGTCCGACGACCATCTGACTCTATTAGGCTCTCAAAGCTCCTTCTTTACCAATCCCGACGACGCCAGGCTGGAATCCTTCCCCAACCGCGGCACGCGTCCCTACACCATCACGCTGGACACCCATGAATTTTCCTCCCTCTGCCCCGTTACCGGTCAACCGGATTCCTGTCACCTGACGATCACCTACGTTCCGGCGGAAAAGTGCGTGGAAACCAAATCTCTCAAATACTACCTGGCCTCCTACCGCAACTATCCGGCTTTTAATGAACAAATCGTCAACCGCATCACGGATGATCTGGTGGCCGCCATTTCCCCGCGGTGGCTGAAGGTGGAAGGCCGCTTCTCCCCCCGCGGCGGCATCCAGCTGACCGCAACAGCCGAACACAATCCGGAAAACCGCCCCCTGTAATCCAGACCATGGACAAAATGGAAACAGCCGTACTGCTCAGCGGGGGATTGGACTCCAGCGTAGCCCTGCACTGGGCCCACCGGAACCACCGCGTCCGGGTGGCCCTCAGCTTTGACTATGCCTCCAACCACGCGGAACGAGAGCTGAAATGCGCTGCCTGGCAGGCCGCCAGTCTGGGCATAGAACACCGCGTGATTGACATTTCCTCCATCTCCTCCCATTTGAAATCAGCCCTCCTCTCCGGCGCGGACGATATTCCGGACGGTTCCTATGATGAAGAACTGATGAAGCAGACCGTCGTCCCCTTCCGCAACGGCATCTTCCTGTCAATCGCCGCCGGGGTTGCGGAAAGCTGCGGGGCGCAGCAGCTCGTCATTGCGGCCCATTCCGGGGACCATAGCATCTATCCGGACTGCCGGGAGGAATTCATGGCCGCCATGACGGAAGCCATTCGCCTGGGAACCTATGCCGGCCTGGGCATCCTGCGCCCTTTCATCCACATGTCCAAGGGCGGCATCGCCGCCATGGGCCAGGATTTGGGCGTGGACTTTTCCCGCACCTATTCCTGCTACAAGGGCGGAGCCGTCCACTGCGGCGTCTGTTCCACCTGCATGGAACGCCGGGAAGCCTTCAGGGAAGCCGGAATTCCGGATCCAACGGCTTATGCGCCTGCGGAATAGCATCCAAATGCCAGGAATGAAACGCTAAGGAAAAATCCCCGGCCTATGGCCGAAAGGAGATGCCTATGCCCCAATGACATCGGGGAAACGCATGGAAAGAGCCTTCCGCACTCTTGCCGCCACCTCTTCCTTCCCGGCGTCCGCGTCTATGCGGAGCATCCAGGGAGCATGGACGGATGCAAACACGCTGCGGCAGGCCGCCAGGCCCGCTTCCGTCTCAAAAGCGTCGCGTTCCCCGCGGTTCCCAATGCGTTCCAGCGCCACGGAAACGGGAATGTCCAGCCAGACCACGGCATCCGGCACCGGGGCAAATTCTTCATTGGCGGCACGGATAACCTCCGGATCTATGCCGCGCGCGCCCTGGTAAGCCATCATGGAAAGATAGTAGCGATCCAGCAGAACCCATGCCCCCCGCGCCAATGCGGGAGCAATCAGCATCTTCACATGTTCCCTCCTGTCTTTCAGGAACAGGGCTACTTCCTCCTCTACGGAAAGGCGTCCGGTCACGGCGGAGTCCCGGAGCATCCGGCCCCACCGTCCGCGTGTGGGCTCAAAACTCTGCACCACTTCCAGCCCCTTCCCCTCCAAATACTTCCGCAAGTGGCCGATGTGGGTGGACTTGCCCGTGCCGTCAATGCCTTCAAAGACGATCAGCCTCCCCTTTCTTTCTCCGGTAAAACTCATGGCTCGAAAGTGTAGCGGCGTCCCGGCTCAGGAACGACGATGGTGGAATCAGGCATTTTGGCGGATAGCGTGTGGTGCATCCACTCCATGGCATCCGGGTCCCCGTGCACCAGAACCACCTGCCTGGGGTTCAGCTTCACGGCATAATTAACCAGGGAGTCCCGGGTGGCATGCCCGGAAAAATCAAAACAGTCCACGGTGCACTTGCGGCGCACCGGCTGCCCGTTGGGCCTCATTTTCACCAGTTCCCCTTCAGGAGTTGCCTTCAGCAGTCCCGCCGGAGAATCGGGATCCGCATATCCTACGAACAAAATAGCATTCTTCTCTTGGGGAAGAACCTGCTCCGCCATGACGTTGGAAAGCGTATTTTCCGTCATCATGCCGCTGGACACCACATAAATATTCCCCGGGGAACACACCAGCGGAGCTTTTCCCTTGCGCGGAAGGGGCACGGTCTGAATCTCCTCCTTCAGCTTGAATTCATGGTCATGCCTGCGCGTCAACCCGGCAAAACGGTCGTACAACAGGGAAACTTTCGCGCTCAGCCCGCCGAAGTACACGGGAGTATTGGAGGGAATCACCCCCTGCTGCTTGAAACGGTGAATGTTGAACAGCATCTCCTGGCTCTTGCCGATGGCGAATACCGGAATCAGTACGGCGCCGCCGCGTTCCAGCGTCTCCGCAATCGCTTTCCCGAACCTCACCATCTCTTCCGGCCGGGAATAGTGGGCGCTGCGCTGGAAACCGCCGCGCGTGCACTCCATAACCAGCGTATCTACGCCGGATTCCGGAAAATCAGCCCCGGGAATCATGCTCTGGTCTTCAAACTGCACGTCCCCCGTGTAAAATACGGTATGGCCGCTCTCGCCCTCCAGCATCACGCCGGCAGACCCCAGGATGTGCCCGGCATCATAAAACGTGGCCAGCACGTTCTGACGGAAGCCCACGCGGAACACTTCATTGCAGGACTTGGCATGCCAGGCGTCGCTCAATCTGTCCAGATCATTATGGGTGAAAAAAGGATACTCCACAATGCCCAGGTCCAGCCTCTTGGCGCTCATCACATTCACGGAATTATGCAGCATCACTTCAGACAGGGCTGCCGCGGCGGGCGTCATGAACACCTCCGCCGCTGGCTGTTTCTCCTGAAGCACAGGCAGCGTTCCCAGATGGTCCAGGTGGGAATGGCTTAAAAAAACGGCTTCCACGGAATTGGGTTCCAGGGAATCAAAATCCGGCATGGCCGCCTTCCCCTCCTTCTTGGGGTGCATCCCGCTGTCAAGCACAATCCTGGTGCCGTCCATCTCAAGCAAATAGCAATTGGCCCCAATTTCCTCGGCCCCGCTGATATTGGTAAAACTGATCATTATATGCCGCAGGAGAGTACCCCGTGCCTCCCGCCGTGTCAATGCCGCAAGCCCAAGAGGCCCCCTGCCGGGAAGGGAACGCAGGCCAATGGGGAAGAAGCCCTCCTTTACCCTGCGGAACGTTTTTGCGGCTGGGGGAAAACAGGCTCGGAAAACGGCAGGGACAGAACAAATATTCCGGTTCCTTCCGCGCTTTCCGGCACTTGCCCTCTTCCCTTGCCGATGATAATGCCAGGAAAAAGAAATACATGCACGGCGCAACCGCCGTAAACGTTATGCTCTCTCAAACGCAAGGAAGCTCATTCCCGGAAGAAGCCGGGAATTGCTCTGGACGCGGCCGGGAGTGCATGAGACAATAAGGAAAGAGCTTTCCTGATGAAAAGACGCCTACAGAAAACGGCTTCAAAAAAATCCCTTCCCGTGCCGTTGCCGGAACAAGGCAGGACGAAGGGGCCCGTTATCCCGCCTCCGGGTCTGCTTCCGGTCCATATAAAAAAGAGTTTCCTTTCCATTGACGGTAAATTCACCCCTGCAGCTCCATGAAAAACAAGATTCCCATTCCGCCCAACGGCTCCAGGCAGCAGCTTCTGGTCAGGGCCATCAATTACTTCCGCAGCCGGGAAGGAGAACCGCGCCTGTTCACCAGACGCAAGCTTGTCCTTCTGACTCTGACGGCTCTTTATGCCTTTTCCCCCATTGACCTGATTCCGGATTTCATTCCGGGAGTAGGACAGATAGATGACCTGACCGTCATCGCCTTCACCTTCCTGGCCCTGTTCATGCCCCCTATCAGGGAACATGGCTCCCATGAAGACCCGGAACCCTGAATTTCCGCCACGCACAACATCTCATGAGCGGATCCTCCCCCACCTTTTTCCATTCCCCCGCCGTTGTCGCGCTGGCCAGGGGAGCCGTTCTGATAGGTGTGCTGGCCGTATTGTTCTGGGGCGTGCGCACCTGCATCACCGCCCCGGCGGAAAAGCCGATGGCTGTAGCGGAAAAACTGATTGAAGCCGGCAGGGAAGCGGGCCTCACCCTGATCAATAAGGGTTTTTCCTCCAACCACGGCGGCGTGGCCCTGATTGTGCAGAAGGATGAAAAAGTGGCCAACCTGGTAACAGTGGAACGGACTTTTGAATATGAATACCGTTACTCCACCACCTGGTGGTGGAGCAGGAAAACGCTGATTCTGAAAGCGGCCTACCGCGCCCACGGGGGCATCAATCTGGAAGGGCCCGAACCTCTTCGGATTATCATTCCCGCAGGAAACAAAGGCCCCATTACGGCAGAGGGCCTTCATGGCAAGCTGATTTCCTGTGAGATGGTGGAGGGGTCCCTGCGAATCGTGAAGGATGACGCCGGCATCTGGAACAGGCTGACTTCCGAAGATGCCGCCATTGCCGTCAACCAGCTGAACGAAAACGCCCGGAAGCATATCATGGAGAGCGGCTTGAAACACCAGGCTGAAGAAAATTTCCTCAAACGCCTCCGGGAAGAAGCCGGGCAGCCGGAAGAACCTTCCGGGAAGGACCGCTGGTTCTGAGGTACAAGAGGAAAACATTTTCAAGGCCGGTTGCTTCAGGAGCCGGCAAAGCTCCAGAAGCACAGTTCCTCATTCCGCTCTTTTATCTTGCCAAACCGGGCTGCGTCCTATAAAGGAACGCACGTCATGGCCAATTTAACATTCACCCCTCCCGCGGACGGTGCAGCCGTCACCATGCAGAACGGCAGGCTTTGCGTTCCGGACAGGCCCGTCATTCCTTTCATCATCGGTGATGGAACCGGTCCTGAGATATGGGCGGCGGCCTCCCGTGTCATTGACGCAGCCGTAGCCAAGGCTTATCAGGGCAGGCGTTCCATCGCATGGTATGAAGTTTTTGCCGGGCAGAAATCTTTTGATAATCTGGGCACCTGGCTTCCGAATGAAACGGTGGAAGCTTTCCGCACGTACCTCATCGGCATCAAAGGCCCCCTCACCACTCCGGTGGGCGGAGGCATCCGCAGCCTGAACGTCACGCTGCGGCAGGATCTGGATCTGTTTGTCTGCCTGCGTCCCGTGCGCTATTTCAACGGCATTGAAACTCCCGTCAAAGCTCCGGAAAAAGTGAACATGGTCGTTTTCCGCGAAAACACGGAAGACATCTACGCCGGAATCGAATTCAAGGAAGGCACGGAGGATGCCAAGCTGTTTTTTGATACCATGAGCCGCATTTTCCCGGACCGCATGAAAAAGGTGCGTTTCCCGGAAAGCTCCGGCTTCGGCATCAAGCCCGTTTCCCGTGAAGGCACGGAGCGCCTGGTGCGCGCCGCCATTGACTATGCCGTGAAAAACGGAAGGAAAAGCGTCACGCTGGTGCATAAGGGCAACATCATGAAATTCACGGAAGGCGGCTTCCGTGACTGGGGATACGATGTCGCACGGCGGGAATACGGCGCCCTCCCCATAGGGGACGGCCCTTGGCTGAAACTTCCCAACGGTATCGTTATCAAGGATTGCATTGCAGACGCCTTCCTTCAGGAAATTCTGCTCCATCCGGAAAACTTCGACGTGGTAGCCACGCTGAATCTGAACGGGGATTACATCTCCGACGCCCTGGCGGCGCAGGTCGGCGGCATCGGAATCGCCCCCGGAGGCAACATCAACTACCTGACGGGGCATTCCATTTTTGAAGCTACGCACGGCACCGGGCCGAAACTGGCCGGACTGAACAAGGCCAACCCCAGCTCCGTCATCCTGTCTGCGGAGATGATGTTGCGCTACATGGGCTGGACGGAAGCCGCCGATCTGCTGATTCAGGCCATTGACCGGGTGATTTCCGAAAAAACGGTTACGTTCGACCTTGCGGAAATGATTCCCGGTTCCACGGAAATTACCTGCTCCGCTTACGGCGACAAACTGGTGGAAACCCTGAGCTGATCCCTGTTTTTCCCGCTTTTTCCATCCGGACTGCCCTCCCGCCACACGGTGCGGAGGGCAGTTTTTTGTCTCCATGCCGGAATTTATCCGATCAGGTACCTGCTGCCGGGGAGGAAGGAGAGCAGCTTGATGATTCCCCAGGCTGCCAGGCACGTCGCCGCAGTCAGCAGCGGAATGGAAAGAGAAGCCGGAAGGAACAACAGATGGAGCATGCCAAAGAGGCGGTAAACGGCTCCCACCAGCACAAAGTGGACCAGGTAGATGCCGAAACTCATGCTGGAGAAATCAGCCAGGAACCGCCGCGGCGCGGACCCGGCTCTGAATGCGGTAAATGACTGGAAGAGAACGAATAAGGTCACGGACATGAGGGCCACATTAATGCTGGCGAAGCCGATGTAGTCGCCGCTTGAGGACCAGGCCTGAGCCGTGGACGTCCGGTAGAAATGGAGGGTAAACCAAAAGGCCGCGGCCAGACACGGAACGGCCCAGCAGGCCGTGCGGGCGAAGGAGGCATTCCCAGGGTATTTCCTCAGAAAGCAGCCGAGCACCATGTAGCCCAGGTACCCGGAGAAGGAATGCAGGGCCCCGTATTCATTCCAGGGGCATTTTCCCAGATAGCTGGGGAAAATGGTCTGGAGATAAGGGAACAAGAGGGTGAGCGCCCACAGTAGCAGGAAGTAGGCAAAGGCCGCCTTTCCCGCTTTCTCCACCCAGGGGGATATGACTGGCAGGAAGAGGTAAAGGCCCATCAGCACGTAGAGGTACCAGAGATGAATGCCCACGCTGAATTTCAGTGGAATCAGCAGCAGGTTCGTTCCCATGGTTTCCAGGTCCGGCGTGACCCGTGAGAGGGGGAAGACGGAGTGAAAACTGTCCCCCGTGAGCGTTTCATAGCTCCACGGAAAAACAGTGTAAAACGCAGACCACAGCAGGAAGGGGAACAGGACGCGGGTGAAGCGTTTTTTCAGGAATTGCCCCGTCGTATCCCGAACGGGCAGCAGGAGGGCGCCGGAAATCATGAAAAACAGGGGGATGGAGACCCGCACCAGCACCGTATAAAAGGAGGACCAGGCAAAGGTTTCATTGTCCGGAGTGAAAGGAGGCGACACAAAAAACTGCCCCACGATGTGGCTGGCAATAACGAGAATACAGGCAAAAACACGGATGTTGTCCAGCCAGGGAATGCGGGAGGAAGGAAGATTCATGAAAGGGTTCCTTAACTACCTGCGGACGGCTCCGTTTCTTTCACCATAAAACCAGACGTTAACAAAACCGGGAAAAACACATTTTCCTGGCGGAGGCTGCGCAAAACATTAAACAGAAAAACAGGCTATTCGCCAATTCCATGAAGAAGAACATGAACAGAGTAACCGGCATCTGCCTTGGAGTCATAGACATGAAAAAGTCCCTGCAATTTTACCGGGACAAGCTTGGTTTTAAAACGGACGAGACCGGGGACAATCCCGACGTGGTATTTTTCTGCACCCCCGGCACCAAACTGGAATTATACCCGCTGGATTTGCTGGCAAAGGACATTGACCCGGGCAATCCTCCGGCCCCCGGTTCCGGCTTCGGAGGGATAACACTGGCCTACAATGCCATCACGAAAGAGGAAGTTGTGGAAATCTAAAAGGGCTTGTCTGGCCAGCATCATCTCCCCGCTGGTGACGCCCGGACTGACGAACCACACCGGGTGGCCGTCGCGTGGCCGCCGGAAATCACAATGTCGCTGAGTACTTCCGACCTGGAATAGCCGCCAAGCACGATGCTGTGCCCGCAGCCGTCTTCCACATACCCCCCCTGCCGATGCCTATGCAGAAGGTCCCCCTCGATCCGGGAACCCATGCCCGCGCAGAAGGAATAGGCCGTGGCCGTATGGAGCTTCTCCGATTCATTGGACGTATTACTCTGATAACCCAGGGCAATCCCCATGTGACAGTGGTCCGTATTGGACCAGGAACCTACGGAAACGCAGGAATTCCCTACTTTAATATGATCCCCCAGGGCGGTTCCGGCGGAGTTGGTGCCCACGAACGTGGAACCCACAACGGTACCCCGGTCGTCTCTGGTGGAAGAGGTAACCTATCACAACATTGTCCGTGCCATTGGCGGCACTGGCATTTGTTCCGATTACAACGTTTCTGTCCGTAGAAAGGGCGGACGTATCATCTAAATTCATAGAATGGCATTTGCAGCCATTTCCGTTCCCGGGGCAAGGAGCATGAAACGTTGTAATCGGGGGCCCTCCCGTCACAGATCCCGGCGGATGGCGTCCACCTGCTCCGGCGTATAGGCCGCCTTCTCCACCCCGCCGAACTGGCGGCGCAGGAATGTGAGCAGGTTCGCCAGGTCGCGGGAATCCGTGACGCCGGGCGGCAGCATGGTGGAATCCCATTCCTTTCCATTCACCGTGATGGGTCCGGTCAGTCCCTGGAGGATGATCCTGACGATTTCCGCATCAGGCTTTTCCTTCAGCCATTCGGATCCGGCCAGGGGCGGATAGGTCACCTTGTCCCCCATGCCGTCGTTGCCGTGGCAGATGGCGCATTTGGAAAGGTACACGCCCCTGCCCTTTTCCATCACGGCGGCGGCGCGGGCCTTCTTCAGGCGTTCCATGTCCACGGCGGGAGGATGCGCGGCATAATCCGGGTGAATGTGGGACAGGGCCGGGAAGGAATGGATTTGGTCGCGCTTCAGGGAGGGTTCCACCCTCCGCAGGGACTCCAGGTAGTTCAACAGGCGCTCCCCGCGCGGGGAAGGCACCAGCTCCCGGCCCCGTTCCATCCGGACAGGCAGGGCAGCCGTGGAGGGGGCGTTCCCTTCCACCGGGCGTTCCTCAAATAGTCCGGGCATGGCCGGACACATGGTCCAGGGTTTGTTGAACTGCATTTCCCGCGGGTTGTAAAGATGCAAGGCCAGCCATTCCCGCACCTGCGCGGCGCGGCGCGTGCCGCCGGATACGGCGTCTTCATATTCCAGCCTCCCGGCGGCGTATTCCGCCGCATTGCTCAGGTCCGGGCCTATGGCCGCCACCCCCGCCTGCGGCGCTCCTTCCCTGTTGAATTCGGCATCCATGTCTTCCGGTTCACTGACCCGGTAGGGGAAATCAGGATCCGTGCCGCGGTCAATCGCCGTCTGCCAGTCCTTTCCGGACAGGGAACGCCGGATAATCTGGGTATGGCACAGGGCACACCCCTCCGCGGCATAAATACCGGAACCTTCCGCATCATGAACGGGTCTCCTGACCTCCATGGAATCCGGAGGCGGAGCATGCAGAACAACGGCCGCAGCCGTCGCCAGCGCCAAAGCCGCCGCTACGGCTGAAATGAAGAAGAAACGCCGCAAAAACGGAGGGGAAGGCTCCCGGCCTCCGTCTTCCGCTCCCGCTGGCCGCCACAGGCAGAGGCTGCCCGCCAGGCAAAAAGCCATGGCAACGGCGTGGATGCAGGCAGCCATGCCCACCCAGCCGCTCATCAGCTCCGCGCGACGGGCCTCAGGAAAAGCCTGGACATCCAGGGCGGCAAGCACGCCCACGGCATACGCCAGAAGCACGCCGCAGACGCCTGCGCCCAACAGCCGCCATGCCACAGGGAAATGTCCGGGGGCCTTCCCCCCTGCCATCATCAAAACTCCGGCCCCCAGCAGAATCCATAATTCCGGTTCATGCCATGCAGACAGGGAAAACTGCATCAGCTCAGGCGCACCCACAACAAACACGTTCCATGCCGCCAGCAAGGCAAGCAGGGAAACTCCGGTCTTCACCCATATTCCGGTCTTCGTACCGGATTTTATCCAAAAACGCGCCACCGCCAGGACGGCGGGAAGAACGGCGCACCAAAACCAGGCGGTACCGGCCTCCACCAACATCCACGACACGGGAAACCCCTGAAGCCCCCCCAGCCCGCCAATCACCGGAGCCGCTGCCAGCACCAGGGCCATCCAGACGGACAGAATTCCGGCTGCCCTCCCCTGCGCCATATCCAGGCGGAGCGCCGCCGCTCCCAGGGCGGCAAACATCAGCCCGCAGGACAGGCTTCCTCCCAGGGCGGAAACATCCAGCAGGCCATTCATGGACAATGCCTGCGTATATCCCAACGCCCAAAGGGCCGCAGCCACACACCCGGCGGAGGAACTGAACAACAGCCGTACAGGCCACGGAAACGGACGGAACCATGCGACGCACGCCGCCCCTGCGGCAAGGAAGGCAAAAACCGGGCAAACCCACCAGTCAAAAGGCATCAGGAGCACGCCGCTCCCATTCCCCGCGGCAATAGTCGCCAACCCCAGCGCAACGCAGGTATGCCAGAGCCATTCTGCGGGTTTCATCCACCGGCTCCTGCTTCCCGCCGCAAAGGAAAACAGGATGGGGAGGGCCCAGCCGTACACCAGCATGCCGTAGAATGCGAACATGAGGCGGCCGGCCGGCCACGGCAAAGGCTCCTCCGCCACCAGACCGGAAGCGTACGCCAGCGACCACAGGAAACCCAGCACGAAAGCCCCTGCCAGCCAGAACAGGGGGAGATACTCGCCCGGACGGCGGAAAAACAGAAAAAAAACGGCGGCGGTACGGTTCATCATGATTCGGGAAATACCCTGCGGACGCTCAGTGCCCCCAGAAAGGAAAAACAGCAGATCAGGGCCATCCCTCCCAAGAGCAGGACAAGCGGAAGCCATGCCTTCCATGCAGACGGGTCCAGCCCAAAGCCGGGGCCAAACATCCAGCATGCTTCCAGCAGGGAGCCAAACAGCACCCCGGCGCATACAGCGCCCAAAGCGACCAGCCGGCGTCTCAACGCGGGGAACAGCAAAATAAGGAAAGGCAGCAGAAGCTGAAGAACAAGAGCCGCGGCAAACATTCCGGACCAGCCGGAGGAAGCGGCTGCGTTATAAAAGGACATTTCAGCCGGAATGGAGGCGTACCAGGTAATCATGTACTGAGAATACACAATATAGGCTTTCACCAGAACCATGGCCGTCAGCATGCCGCCCAGGCGGGGCCAAGGCAGCTCCTTCCCTCCGTCCAGCCGCCTCAGGAACACGGCAGACAACACAGCGAATGCCAGGGACACCAGCAGAACATATGCAATCATGTATACGGGGAACATGGAAAGAACGACCTTTCCCGTCCCTCCCAGCATGTCCATCCCCAGCAGGCCCAGCATCATCACCGTCACAACCATGCAGAAGGCGGCAGAGCCCCGGCGGAAGGAAGGCTGCCAGACATTTTTTTCCGCAACCAGCGTTTCCCATACCTGGGTCATGCTCCAGGAAAGCACCGCAATACTCCCCACGCGCACGTACAGCCATGCCGGGTTCCACCATGAGAAGTCAGCCAAATCCAGAACGCCGAAGGGCTGGACGCCGGGAGAGGCAACATCCGCCACTCCCCAATAGCGGGCTGCTTCCGGAAAAATCACGGTAGTCAGGCAGCCGACCGTTCCGGCCAATACCAAAACACCGGGTAAAAACCCCCAGCAACCCGCCGCCAGCACCCTTCTCAGCGCAATGCCCCAGCCGGAACCCGTCAGTGAAGACAGGCAGAGCCAGAACAGGCACCCCAGACAGAGGCTGGAGCCAAGGACTCCTACGGCCATTCCGGCAGCGGCGAACGGCCTTCTCAATTCCTGCAGCCTTTCTCCGGCTACCGTCATGTCGTCCCAGGGCATGGCCGTAAAGGACTGGCGCATCAGCACGCACCATAATAGAACGGAAATGATCCACAGGGAAAGGGCAACGGAACGCCCGGCCCAGCCGAATCCCGGACGGTCCTGGCGTTCCCCGCCTGTTGAAGATGTATTGCTGTTCATGAATGTTGTTCCTTCTGTTGAACGGCAGGTTCTTCCGGCGGCGCTTGCAAATGACGGATAAACGCCACCAGACACCAGATTCCCCGCGCCGTGAGAATGTTTCCGAAAGCGGGCATGTTTCCCTGCCCCAACCGAATGCTCCTGAACATTTTTCCGGAAGAATAGGAAGCATACTTTTCATCCCGGAAAGAGCCTATTTGCGGATAGGTTTCATAAACGGCCATGCTTCCGCGTCCGCTTCCGTCCTCTCCGTGGCAAACGGCGCAATGCGCCAGATAAAGCGCGCGCCCCTCCGCCAGCACGTCGCGGCTGCGGGAGATGCCGCCCAGTTCCAGAGGCATGGAATCCTCCTCTCCGCCCTGCATGCGGCCGGAGGAAAAATAGGAACCTTCCGCAGCAAAGGAGTCCCGGTCATCCTCCCGTTTTCGGACCGTTCCGTTCATGCCCAGGGACTGCGCCACGGAGCGGGGAGGCGTCAGGCGCGCTTTCCGATCCGGGGCGGCGGAAGAAATCCCCACCTGCTGGGCATCCGCCAGAGGACGATCATTCATATTGTCAAACAAACGGGGAACGGCATTTCTTCCATCGTCGTCCCCTGCCAGGAACCAGAGCGCTCCCAGGAGAACAAGGGCTGCTACCGCCGTGATGCCTCCTCTCATGCCCGGCCTCCTTTCCCATGAACGTACTCGCGGGCATCCGGATGCAGGGCTTCAGCCAAAACGGCGGCATGGCCTTCGCTCCCGCCTTCCAGCAGAATGAAGTAACCGTTCCCGTGCTCATCCGTCCTGAAAAAATCACACTCGAACGCCCAGTCGTGCCACTGCGGGAGAAGAGCCCCCTTCAGGAAACCGGCGGCGGTCAGCAATCCGGCCCCCAGCAAAGTTCCTTCAAACAGGGGAGGGACATATGCGGGCCAGCTGTCCCAGCCCTGGACCCTGCCCTGGGTCACAAGGGGATCCGCACAGAACTGCGTCCAGTAAAGCCACAGAGCCACGGCCAGAAACCCGCAGACGCCGCCCGCTGCGGCCCACAGCCGGACGCCTGCTCCCACGGCCTTCCCGGCGTGCCTGTTGGCAAGACGAACAGCGGCGCAGGGATAAGGTGCGCAAACCTCCCAGCGCAGATTTTCCTCCTTCACCAGCACGCGGACGGCCTGAAGGAGCGCCTTCTCCGAACCGAAGGAAAGCACCCAGCCGGAAATGACGGGCTTTTTCATGCCCCGCCCTCCTTGTTCAGGGATTGCTGTTCCCGCACGTCGCACAGGGAGAAGAATGGAGCCACACGCACCAGCGCCATGTACAGGGCCATAAACAGCCCCACGCTCCCGGCCATCATGGCCAAATCCGTCACGCTGGGGAAATAATCTCCGATGTTGGCAGCCAGCAGGGATGCCTTCAGGGAATTCACGACAATCCAGAAACGTTCCATCCACATGCCCGCAAGCACTCCCAGAGCCACGGCGGCGATCACCCAGCGGTTGGTTCGCAGAGAGCGGAACCAGAACAACTGGGGCAGCGCCACATTCCCGGCAACCATGACGATGAGGAACACGGCATTCACAGGATTTCTGCCCGGAAACGGCTCCGGAGAGCCTCCATTCAGAATGGCTGCCAGATGCTCCCACAAATACATGGCTCCCATCACCAGACTCAGGGCCAGCACAAACCGGGAACTTAAATCCAGAATGGCCGGAGTAACGGCCCGGCGAACGCCGCTGCCGGCCATCAGACGCCTCACCCCCAGCAGAATCAGCTGAACCATCGCCATGCCGCTGAGGATGGCCCCCCCTACGAAATAGGGCGGGAAAATGCTCTGGTGCCACCCCGGCACCTGAGTCACGGAAAAATCGAAACTCACCACGGAATGAACGGATACCACGAGAGGAGTCAGAATAACCGCAAAAAGAAGGCTGGCCTTTTCATAGGCGCGCCACTGGCGCCCCGTCCCCTGCCAGCCCAGTGCCAGCCACCCGTACCGGCGCCTCAGACGCCCCTTGCAGCAATCCCTCAGCAACGCGAAATCCGGCACCAGGCCGATATACCAGTACAACAGGGAAAGAAGAAAATAGGTGCTGACTGCCATGACATCCCACATCAAAGGAGAGGCCATGTCCGGCCAAATTCCGCTCACTTCCGGCAACGGGGAAGCCATCCACGCCATCCAGACACGCCCTACGTGCACCACAGGGAAAACGGCGGCGCAGATAACCGCGCACAGGGTCATCTGTTCCGCTCCGCGCGCAATCGGGCTTCTCCATGACTGGCGCGTCAGCAGCAGGACGGCGGAAATCAGGGTGCCCGCATGCCCCAGGCCTATCCAGAAAACAAAATGCACGATGTCCAGCCCCCACACCACATTATTATTCACCCCCAGCACGCCCACACCCTCTGCGGCAATACGCCAGGAACTCCACCCTATGCCCCACGCCGCCAGCAATGCGCTGGCGAGAAACACGCTCCACCAAACGGGTCCCAGCGGCTTCCGCACCTCTGCCAGCATGGCCTCTACCGGAATATCGGCGGTGGGGACTGATGGTGCTGGTCTGTTCATTATCTGCATAGGGTCGGAAGCTCTTTAGAGCTTACTTGAGTGCTTTTCCCCGTCAATTCAAAAGGGGAACGCACGTGACATGGCGCACGGCTCTAGGAGACAGGGGCGGAGTTCCTCTCCGTTACAGGCTCCGGGCAGGGAAAGGCCGTCATCCCCTGCTTTTTCAACGGAGGAGGAAAAAGCGTCAGGGACGAAGGGGAATGCCCTTTTTCAGGTCCATGCCATCCATGGGACATTCTGGAAAAACGGAGGCGCCCACTGAACCGTCATTCCCGTTTCTTCCGCACTTCACAAACATTCAAATAGCTGGAATTCCCGGCGGCGGCATTTTAACATGAATTGCGCATGGACATAAAAACGCTGACTTCCGGAGCCCTGATCAAGCACCCTTCCCGCGGCCTTCTTCTCGGAACCGGGCCTTTCCGGGAATCAGCGGAACCGCCGGATTCCGGCCCCGCTTTTTATATTGATACATTCCGGCTGGACGACCCGCGGCCATGGAAAATACCGGCAGCCCTTCATGCTCTCCCGGCGGAGGGAAATCCTCCCCCGCCTGCTCCGGAAATCCGGTGGGCGGAACCATCTCCGGACGCATACGCGCAGGTTTTTGCGGAAATGATGGAGCAAATCGCTGCCGGGCAATTGATGAAAAGCGTTCCGGCGATTCCCCAGTTCGGGGAAATGCTGCTCCCACACACACCCCGGGAACTCATCCTGCGGGCCATCAGCAGCTCTCCGTCCCATTATCCCTACGCCTGGTGGACGGAACGGGAAGGATTCTGCGGAATCACTCCGGAAACACTGTTCCACCAGCAGGGCCGCCGCCTGGAGACAATGGCCCTGGCAGGAACGGCCCGTCCGGAGGATGAAGGGGTTTTCATCAACGACGACAAGGAAATCCGCGAGCATGAAATCGTGGCGGGCAGCATTCTTTCCCGCCTGTCCCCCTTCGGCAGCGTCACCAGAACGGCACGCAGCGTGCTGAACCTGGGCACCCTGATCCACTTCGTCACTTACCTCACACTGGAATCGGACGAACAGCATACTCCGGCCCACTGGATACGGCTGCTCCACCCCACCCCCGCCCTGGGTTCCCAGCCCCGCACGGAAAACACGCTCGCCCAGCTGGACGACTGGCGTTCACGTCTCCGCTGTCCGCTTCACTTCGGCGCCCCGTTCGGGTTTCTGGAAGATGGAGACTTTTTCTGCCTGGTAGGCATCCGCTCCCTGTACTGGCAGGGGCAGAGGCTCGCACTCTGCACCGGGGGCGGCGTAGTGGCCTCCTCCACCCTGACGCATGAATGGCGGGAACTGAAACTGAAGAGGGATACGGTCAGGCACAGTTTCCACCTTCCATGACAGTTCCTCCGGACGCCTCATCCCTTAATGGAAGAACATTATTCCTCCGGCCAGCAGACGGAAAGCGTGTCAAATTTATCCTTCACCGGTATTTTCCACACCCTTCCTTCCCTCATCACGCCGCAGCACGGCACGCCGTCCATGCATGCACTGACGGAAATACCCGCAGGCAAACCGTGCAAAACCACCTCTGCGGACTCATGGAACGCACAGGGATCCCCTTCGCAGTTCCAATCCAGCTCCAGGGAATTGGAGCCGCCGCGGTAAAGGAAATCATGCACGGCGCATTCTCCGTTCCGGTATGCATATCCGTCCCCTGCATCTTCATACAAATGGGAGGCTACCTCCCCTTCCGGCGCCCACCATACATCCAGCGTCAGCGGCGGTCGAGGCAGTTCTCCCACGTATTGCTGCACCGGCCAATGGGGAATTACCGCCCCTCCGCGGACATACACGGGCAGGAAAGAAAGGGGGCACTTCACCCATACATCCTTTCCTGTGTCCTCCATCAGGCTGTCCGTGTGGTAGGAATACCAGACGCCCTCCGGAATGTAGAGGAACCGCCCGCCTTCCTGCGGCTCATGAATGGGAATGACGTACAGATGGTCTCCGAAGAAATACTCCGCCCCCCGCCAGTAGGTGTCCTTGTTGGTAAAACATTGCAGGGCCAGGGAGCGCAGCACGGGCATGCCCGTCTCCGCGTACCGGCGGAACTGCGTGTAGATATAGGGAAGCAGGCGGTAGCGGCCCTCTATGGCGGCTTTCACGTAAGAGGTGACTTCCTGCCCAAAAACCCATGGCTCCTGACCTCCGAACTCCCCGGAGGAATGATTGCGGAAAAAACCGTGGAAAGAGGCCATCTGCATCCAGCGGCAAAACAATTCCGGCGTGGGATGCCCCATGAATCCCCCAGCATCCGCTCCCGCAAAGGAGATGCCGGAAGCCGCAAGCCGCTGGCACTGGAAATTGGCCAGCTTCAAATGTTCCCAGCTGGACCGGTTGTCCCCTGTCCATGTGGCGGCAAAACGCTGCAATCCGGCAAAACCGGATCGGGACAGCAGGAAGGGGCGCCGGTCCGGAGCGTGACGCTTCATGCCCAGCCAGGAGGCTTCCGCCATGCACTGCCCGTAAATATTATGGGCCTTTTCATGGGAACAGGGCATGCCGTCATATTCATGCCGCGTATCCATCGGGAAAGTGCGGTCCGGAAAAACGACAGGTTCGTTCATGTCATTCCAGAGGCCGCGCACGCCAATTTTCCCAATATCCCTGCTGAACAGATCCGCCCACCAGCCGCGTACGGCGGGAGCCGTAAAATCCGGGAAATTGCAAAGTCCCGGCCATACTTCCTCCGACAATAAATTGCCTTCCGACCGGCGGCAGAAATAATTGCGTTCCATCCCTTCTTTCCAGACCGGATTGGCGGGGTTGACCTTCACGCCGGGATTGACAATCAGAACCGTCTTCACACCGTCCTTCTCCAGGGAGCGGACCATTCCTTCCGCGTCGGGAAAATTCTGTTTGTCCCAGGTAAATCCCTCCTTCCGTTCCATGTAATGATGGTCCAGATGCACGGCATCGCACGGAATGCCCAGGCCCCGGAAACGCTCCACCAGATTGTATACGGCCTTGTCCGGATAATAGCTCCACTTGGACTGGTGGTACCCCAGCGCCCACAAAGGCGGCAATTCAGGCGTACCGGTAAGGCGCGTATAAGCGGAGATGATGTCCAGAGGAGTGCGGCCGTAAATGAAATAATAATTCATCAGGCCCCCGAAGGACCCGAAGGAAAGAACCTTTTCATCCGTAGCTCCGAAGTCGAAATACGAACGGCACGTGTTGTCAAACAACAGGCCGTACGCCTTCCTTTCCCGCAAACTGAGGAAAAAGGGAATACTTTTGTAAAGGGGATCCGATTCCTCATGGAAATCATAATGGTCCGCTCCCCACATGGAGAAATACTTGCCCCTCAGGTTCAAGGCGCACGGCTTGTCCCCAAGCCCGAAAAAATGCTCCGTTTCCTGAAGATTTTTCCGTATCCATACCCGGGCGTCTCCAGTCCAGTCCTTGCTCTCCCGGCCGAATCCGCCCTCATCCGTCAGCAGGGGCTCATCCGTAGCAACATCGTAAAAATCCACCTTTTGCTCCTCCGTGCGAATGCGGATGCGGAGCAGAGACGTCTCAACGACATGAACCCCGTCCTCATCATACTCGCGGATTTCCGCTCCCGGCGCGGAATATCCGGGGCTTACGGCATAACTCGGCTCGTCTTCCGGCACCGCTCCGGGGAAATACGTTACGCGGACAATACCGGCATCAGCAAGACACACGCTGAGAGTTATTTTGGAAACCGTATTCGTGTACTCCCATTTGACGAGACTCCCCCGGAGAGGAGGTGTTTTTCGTCTTTCAGGGATGTTGGAAACGGAGCACATTGAAGCCGAACGGAAGAGAGGATCAAAAGCGTTCAGTCCAGACTAAATCAATTTCATGACGAACGCAAGATTGAACTAAAGCAGCACTTTTCTTTTCATTATTAGAGTAAAATTATTCATATTAATCTAGACCGAACATGAAAAATCTGGTTTTATTGCGTTGGTGTACAACACGGCACGAGTCCGTATCCTTCCCGGCACCGACAAACCACATCAACCGATGAGCACAATTCGAGTTCTTACATTAGGATGGGAATTCCCGCCCCTGGTCAACGGGGGGTTGGGCATTGCCTGCCTGGGTCTTTCCAAGGCGCTGGCAAAAAAAGTGGATTTAAGGGTGATCGTTCCCAAGGCCGACCCTTCCGTCCTTTTTGACGGATTTCAGCTCACCGGTCTCAATAACGTCTCCTATCGGGAAGTGGAGCAAGTGGACCGGAAATATTCCTATGACAGCTTTGCCCTGGTGGAGCGCGCGCCCATTGAACTGGACCCCTACACCACCGTGGAAGGGGAATCCGGCGTGGTGCAGTTCACCAAGGAAGGCCGCATCACCTTCTCCAAAACGCATGAAGCCGACCTCCAGCTGTTCAGGAACAAGGAAGACCTTTACGCCGGAGACCTGGCCCTGAAAGTCATTCAATTCTCAAAAATAGCGGTAAAAGTCGCCCTCCAGCAGGATTTTGACATTATCCACGCCCACGACTGGCTGACCTACCTGGCTGGCGTGGAAGTGAAAAAAGCCACGGGCAAGCCCCTGGTGGTGCACCTGCACGCTTCCCAGTTTGACCGGGCCGGAGCGGATGCCCGCGGCTGGATTTACGACATTGAAAAATTCGGCATGGAACAGGCGGATGCCGTTATCCCGGTCAGCAAATACACGGGAACCATCGCCAGCGGGCACTATGCCATTGACCCCCATAAGATATTTCCCATTCACAACGGCGCGGATCCGGTCAAAGTCTTCAAAGGCAAGAAAAAATTCCCGGAAAAACTCGTGCTCTTCCTGGGTCGCCTGACGGCGCAGAAAGGTCCGGGATTCTTCCTTCAGATTGCCGCCAAGGTTCTGGAACAGACGGACGACGTACGCTTCGTCATGGCCGGTACGGGAGAAAAACTCCGCCAGTTGATTGAATCCGGAGCCTTCAAGGGCGTGGGCGACAAATTCCACTTCACTGGTTTCCTGAACAAGGATAAAGTCAATGAACTCCTCTCCATCACGGACATCTACTGCATGCCTTCCGTATCGGAGCCATTCGGCCTTTCTGCTCTGGAGGCGGCCCAATTCAACATTCCCGCCGTGATTTCCAAGCAGTCCGGCGTAGCGGAAGTCATGAAGGGAGCCCTGAAAGCGGACTTCTGGGACGTCAACAAAATGGCGGAGCATATCGTTCATCTCTGCACGGATGAGGAACTGTACCGGAAAGTAGTGGAACAGAGCACGGAGGACATCAAGGCCTCCACCTGGGACGCCGCCGCGGACAAGGTCATCCGGGTTTATGAACATGTGCTGAACCGCTAAAAACGCCTTTTTACCTTACTTAATAACTCTCAGCCCTCTCCCCTCCGTCCATGAGCAACATTTCCCTCACTTTCGTGGCTCATCAGCCCAACCGGCTGATTCATTATGACTTCTTCAAAATTGGAGAACACGCCTTTTATGAAGATGATGATCTGAATGCCCGCGTGCTCAGCACGGTGGCGGAGCGCTGTTACTTCCCGGCAACCCGGCTGATGAAACAGCTTATTGAACTCACCGGGGGCAAATTCCGTTTTGGACTGGCGCTCAGCGGAGTCATTCTGGAACAGGCCCTGTACCACAGGCCGGACCTGATTGCCGCTTTCAAGGATCTGGCGGAAACCGGATGCGTGGACTTTCTGGCAATGCCTTACTACAATTCCCTGGCCTCCGTTTACTCTCCTCAGGAATTTGCCGAACAAATTGAAGAACACCGGGAGCTTCTCAAAAAACTCTTCCATCAGGAAACGGATGTGCTGATGAATACCGGCATGCTGTACTCCAACGCCATTGCGGCGCAGGCGGAAACGCTCGGCTTCAAGGGCATCATGGCGGACGGCAACCCGGCCATGCTCAAGGGATTCACCAGCAATGAAGTCTTCTTGGCTCCGTGGGTGTATAACACCACCACCATTTTCCGCAACCGGGAACTCTCCAATGACCTGGCAATCATGCGGACTGATCCGGAATGGTCGGAATACCCGCTTTCCCCCACCACTTTCGCGGATTGGCTGACGCACCAGCAGGGAAGCGTCACTACCCTGTCCATGGACTATGAAACGCTGGGGGAACGCCAGTCTGACGCTACAGGCGTCTTCGAATTCTGGCGTACGATGATTCTCGCCTGCATAGACGCCGGCAACCGGTTCATGACTCCGTCCGAAGTGGCGCGGGAAATCAAACCTGTTTCCGTCTGTGAATGCACCCAGGAAATGACCTGCTCCACTTTTGGAACCATGTCCCATTGGAATGGCAACGTCATGCAGGATGAAGCCCTCCGCAAAATCTACCGTCTGGAAAAACCGGTCAAGGCAGCCCATGACAAGGATCTTACCCACGTTTGGCGCAAACTGCAGAGTGCGGACCACTTCCATTATATGCAGAAGGAAAACTCCTTCACGCCGTATGCATCCGCCTTTGACGCGTACATTTACTACATGAACGCTTTGGCGGATTTGCAAATACGCGTCAAAAGGGAATCTGGAAAACCGGTTCAGCCGGATCCGGAAAAAGCGTCCTGACCTCTTCTCTTCCGAATACTGCGAACCCGGGTGGATTATAGTCTGCCGGGAACATCACGGGACGGTTCCCGGCTGTAAAAACTTTGCGGTTCCGGAATGCGGTCTTCTTTGCCCCCCTCCTTTGGCTGCCATAAAGGCCTGAGGGAAGTCACGGAAAGCTAGTATCCCAATGCCAGACGCTTCAATTTGTTGCGCAGGGTAATCTTCTGTGCGGAAGAAACGCGCTCCACAAAAAGGATGCCGTTCAAATGGTCGCATTCATGCTGCAGGCATCTGGCCAGAAGGCCGTTGCAGTCAATCGTTATTTCCCTTCCGTCAATCAGAAGCACCGTAGCCTTGACAAAGTCCGGCCTCACGACGGAAGCGCGTATCTTCATCACGCTAAGGCAGCCTTCATGAAAAGGATGCATGGGTCCGTAAGGTTCCAGAACAGGATTGGCAAACATCAAAGGCATGATGTCGGAAAGCTCCTTGTCCTCTCCGTTCACTTTAAGCCAGGTGACGGACTCTTCCTCCTTCGGGATATCAATCACTACCAGTTGAATGGGAATGCTCACCTGGGGAGCCGCCAGGCCAATGCCCTCTGCTGCGTACATGGTTTCCAGCATATTCTCCGCTAGGGTTTTCAGGCTGTCGTCAAAATGTTCTACAGGGCGGCATTTTTCCTTCAATACCGGATTTCCATACTGTGCTATTTCCAATAACATCGGGAGGGGGATAATATATATGTTAAGGCGCTTACCGTGCGCCGGGCTTGTTGATTTCTATTCTGGCAGGAACCTCTCCTGCGTCAATACCCACAGACGTCAGCGCATCCCAAATGCCGACAATGACGCCGAACTCCGCTTTTTTATCCACGTCAAGCTGCAGTTTGACGCCCGGATTTTCCTTTTTCAAGGCCTCCAGGGCAGCAGCCAGTTCATTCATCTCCACCAGCCTGCCATTCAGGGAAATGGCGGATGTCCCCGTCACGGCCAAAACGGCCCGCTGTTCCGAAGACGGAGTCCCTTCCATGAATTCCGCTCCGGGTACATCTATCTTAAGCAGGGACTGCGGCTTCTTCCACTGCGTATGGACAATGAAAAAAATCAGCAGAATGGTCAATATATCAATCATGGGGACGATGGGCACCCCCATGCTCCTTGCTTTCTTGCGGTAAAACTGCATGGCCTTGTCAGCGTTGGGAATGATGGCAGCGGAAGGAAACCAGTTCTGTCAGCAGGACTTCCATGGAGGCGGAAATGCGCTCCAGCTTGCGGGAATAATAAACGTGGGCAATCACGGCCGGAGTGGCGATGGCGAGACCGGCAATCGTCGTATTCAGAGCCTGGGCAATCCCCTGAGCAATCATGCCGTGACTCTCATCCATTCCGAAAACGCTGAAAATCTGCACCAGGCCGCTGGCGGTTCCCAGGATGCCAAACATGGGGGCTATCATCACAATCATGTCCAGCAGGGGCAGACCCGCCTGAAGCGTTACAAACTCCTCGCGGGCCTTCACCTGGATCATTTCCTTCAGGGAGGCTTCATCCTCCAGCGGTGAATTCAACGCATCCAGCACCAGGCGGCCCTCCACGGAATCCGAATCCGCAGCTATTCTCTCCAATTCAGTGCGCTCCACGGCGCCGCGGGTGTACTGCTCCACTGCCCTGGTCAGCACGACGGGGCAAATGAGGCTCTTCTTCATATTGAACATGCGGTAAATAACGGCCGCAATAAGAAGAACGGAACAGGCTGCCAGCGGGTACATGAAAACGCCGCCTGCCTGGAAGAATGTAATGCAGTCTTTGATCAAGTTCATCATCATATATCTGTGAATGGTATTTGTTGCAGGATGGTAGGTTGTTAAAAATTGAAATCGAAATACATTTCCAAAGAATCCCCCACAAGCATACTCCTTACCTCCGGGGGCATCGCTGGAAGCCTGGCGAGTTTGATGGCGAGGAAGGTAAAGGACTTCTGTACCTCGCTGGCTCCCACGCGGGAAGTCTGCCTCATAGACGAAATTTTGCCATTCTTGTTAATCAGGATGCGGATGCGCACAGTTCCGGTAACAATCAGGTCGCGGTTCAAATCGCACTGGCGGTACCATTGTTCCCCGATAGCCCGGTAAACGATCGCCTGGTACGTTCCCATGGGCGTAGCTTCCACATCCAATGTCGGACGGCGGCCAAAGCTGAATTTGCCGACCTGCTTGGTCTTCCGCTCATGTGTCTTGAAGCCGGGCTGGCTCTCCGCATTGAACATGGGATCATACAAGGGCTGTTTCTGAACCGGTTTTGTATTGGGCACCAAATCCAGATTGGGAAGATTTAGGGGAGGATTGTCCGCCCCTTTCGCAATGCTTTTGGCCAATTCCTCAAGCGGATCCGGCTTCTCCGAATCTCCGGGGCTGGGCAACACTACCGCATGGGGAAGCTGCATGGCCTTCTCCTGTGCATGACGGATGTTTTGTCGGGCCGTTTTTTCCTCTTCCGATTTGCCTGGCTCTCCCTTCTTGACGGGAGAATGAGCCAGGGAACCGGGATGACCGGCAGGCGGCATGGATGGTTCCAGGGGCTGGTAGGGAACATTGGAAGAAGCTCCGGGGGAGGCGTTTTTGTTGCCGTCCCGTTCATGGCTTAAATCCCCATCCTGCCTTTCCTGGTTAAAAAGGACAATCTCTCCGTTTTCCCGTTCCACGCCATCCTGGGCGGGCATATCCCTGTCGCCGTCCGGATCCTTCCGGCCGCCTTCCGCCCGCGTGTTCCTGTTGCTCTGGAATTTGGGCACTTCCGGCCTGGTGGCGCTTTCCTGCTCCTCATTGGTCTTCACGACGGCAGGCAGATATTCCGCGGGCTCTTGTCTCCGGCTCTCCAGTTGAGGTTCCACTTTCTTTACCATGCGCGCGCTTACAGCCACTTTCCTCCGCGCCGCTTCAGCCGGACGTGGGGAAGCCAGCCATTCTTCAGGAACCAGGCAGCTCCCCGCCAGCAAAAACAGGTGTGCCAGCACAGACAGCAAAAGGCATGTGCCCCAGGAAACCCGGAACAGTCCGTTTCTCCGCCGCTGCCTGAAACTCATGGAGGTAAAGTTTTCACGGTTCCATGACGAATGCAATGTAGAAAGGAGACATGATGAAGGACGATTCCGTAATTTAGTATTGCACAAGACCATGTGCAGGCCCATACTTGCTAGCGACCAAACACATGCCTTCCTCCTAAACGGCAAGGCCCTTTTCCTATATACCATACACCTCGTTAACACCCATCCTATATGGCCAATCTCAACAAAGTCTTCTTAATGGGCAACCTTACCGCTGATCCCGAACTGCGCTACACTCCCAAAGGAACCGCCGTTACGGACATCCGCCTTGCCATCAACCGTTACTACGCGGGCGACAACAGCGAACGCCAGGAAGAAACCACTTTCGTGGACGTCACCCTTTGGAACCGCCAGGCGGAAGTTGCCGGCAACTACCTCAGCAAGGGCCGCGGAGTCTTTGTGGAAGGACGCCTTCAACTGGATTCCTGGGAAGATAAAGCCTCCGGGCAGAAACGCACCAAGCTGCGCGTGATTGGGGAAAACATCCAGCTCTTCCCCCGCGGCGGTGAAGGCGATATGGGAGGTGCTCCGCGCCAGCAGTACCAGAATGCTCCCCGTTCCAACAACTACGGACAATCCCGCCCGGCCCAGAACTACAACCCGCCCCCCATGCCCCCCACCAATCAACCGTCTAACGACTTCGGAGACATGGACGACGAAATCCCGTTCTAAACGCAAATACCACCCTTTCCTTTTACAGGCCGCCTTTCCTCCGGGTCAGGCGGCCTTTTTACATCATCTTCCCCGAACGGAATGGCTGCGCCGTGCCACGAAAAGAAAAAGTGGTACAACCCCATTCCCGGCAATGGAGGAAAAGCATGGGAACAACCGGACAAAAGGGAAAACCTCACCGTTCATTTCAGCTTGGCAAAATCAGTCCGTCCCGGCATACTGGCGGCGTATGAAAATAGCCGTTATTGGAAAAGGTGGACGTGAACATGCACTGGTCAAGGCACTCAAGGAATCTCCCTCCGCTCCGGAAATGTACTGTTTCCCGGGAAGTGACGCCATCAACCGTCTGGCTACCCCCATCCCGGCCAGGGATCTGCCCTCGCTGATCGACTGGATGGTTTCCAATAAAATGGATCTCTGCGTTGCCGGGGAGGAAAGCTATCTGGTCAAGGATGAAGGCCTGGCCAATGCCTGCTCCCGTGCGGGCATCCCCTGCTGGGGGCCGGTAAAAGAAAGCGCCCAGCTGGAAGCCAGCAAGGAATTTGCCAAGGACTTCCTGCTCCGCCACCGCATCCCTACCGGGCAGGCGCGCGTAGCGGCCACATTGGAGGAAGCCCGGCAATTCATCGGAAACAACTATCCTACCGTGCTGAAATTTGACGGTCTGGCCGCCGGAAAGGGCGTAGCCGTCTGCATGAGCAAGGAGGAAGCAGACTCTTTCCTGAAAGAAGTATTTACGGACAGGCGTTTTGGTGAAGGACGGCTGCTGGTGGAAGAATTTCTTACCGGACCGGAAGTCTCCATCTTCGGCGCTCTGGTGGACGACCATTATCTCATCCTCTGCCCGGCACGGGACTACAAGCGCCTCAAGGAAGGCGATGCTGGCCCCAACACGGGCGGCATGGGAGCGGTGGCTTCCCGCCGGCTGGTGGAGCCGGAAATGCTGGAACGCATTGAAAAGGAAATCGTGGCTCCGACGGTAGCCGGACTAAAAAAAGACGGACTGCCTTACCGGGGTTTTCTGTACTTCGGCCTGATGCTGACTCCAAACGGCCCAAAAGTAATTGAATACAACTGCCGCTTCGGCGATCCGGAATGCCAGGCCGTTATGCCCCTGCTCTCCGGAGACTTGGCTTCCTTCTGCCTGCATGGGGCCAAGGGAGAATTTGCGCCGGAAGAAATTTCCTTCCAAAACGGCTGGAGCGTCTGCTGCGTGCTGGCCTCCAAAGGATATCCGGAGACCTCCCATTCCGGCGACGCTATTCAGGGACTGGACGATATTTCAAATGCTTCCGTTTACCACGCCGGCACCAAATGGAATGCGGATAAAAACTGTTATGAAACCAACGGAGGCCGCGTCCTGGCCGTCGTGGCACAGGGAGATACCCTCTCCGAAGCGCGCCAGCGTGCCCACAACGAAATCAAAAAGATTCAATTTCACGGCATGCAGCGCCGGCCGGACATCGGCTTTGCCAGCTTCGTCTGATTTTTCCGCGTTTCCCTCCCCATCTGCCCTATGAAACCGGCGGCCCTTCTCATCCTCCTGTTTCTTTCCTGCCCTGCATGCCTGATGGCGGACAACGCCGCGCTGGCGGCCAGGGCGCGTGAACAGGTAGGAGTAACGGTTTCCTACAACGGAGGCTATCAATCCATTCCCTACCCCAACGGAGACGTTCCCCTCGAAACGGGAGTATGCACGGATGTGGTCATCCGCGCCATGAGGGCCTTCGGCCTGGACCTTCAAAAAGCCGTGCATGAGGACATGAAGGCCCACTTTTCCAAATACCCTAAAATATGGGGATTGAAAACGACGGACCGCAGCATTGACCACCGCAGGGTCCCTAATCTTCGTACCTTCTTTGCCAGAAAAGGCTGGGCCGTTCCCATTACGGAAAACGCGGCGGACTACGAGCCCGGCGACCTGGTTACATGGAACCTGTCCGATAGTATTCCCCACATTGGCATCGTTTCCGACCGGAAAACGGAGGAAGGCACGCCGCTGATCATTCATAATGTAGGCGCCGGAACGCAGGAAGAAGACTTCCTGTTTTCCCACACCATCACGGGCCACTACCGTCCCGTGCTGGCTGAGAGGAAACAGAAAGCGCAACCCTGATTCTTACCCCCGTCTTAGCGCAACCTGCCATACCGGGTATTTCCGGAGGTTCTCCCGGAGTTGCATGGATATCCGGGGAATGTCGCGGGACAGGAAGAAGGCGGCCCTTTCCCGCTCATTGATTCATCCGGTCCGGAATGCCCATGAACCTTCTTGCCAAAAGAGGGGGCTTCCGTCATCATGTGCGCATGGTTATACCTGCATTCTCCGACTGTATCAACAAGCTGGGCGTCGATGAAAAAGACGTCATTCCCTTCGGCCGCAACAAGGCCAAAATTTCCCTGGACGTATTGGACAAGCCGGCAGCCCCCGGCAAACTCATCCTGGTATCCGCCATCACTCCCACCCCATCCGGAGAAGGCAAAACCACCGTTTCCATCGGCTTGGCGCAGGGATTGCAGGCCATCGGCAAAAAAGTCTGCCTGGCGCTCCGGCAACCTTCCATGGGACCGGTGTTCGGCCGCAAGGGCGGAGCTACCGGAGGCGGCAAAAGCTCCCTGACGCCGGCAGAGGAAATCAACATGCATTTCACAGGGGACTTCCACGCCATTACATCCGCCCACAACCTCATCAGCGCCATCATTGATAACGCCATGTTCTTCCACACGCTGAACATTGACGAACGCAAAGTCATATGGAAGCGGGTCATGGACATGAACGACCGTTCCCTGCGTTCCATCATCGTGGGGCTCAACAAGCAGGGGTTCCCCCGAGAAACAGGCTTCGATATCACCCCGGCTTCGGAAATCATGGCGTGCCTGTGCCTTGCCACTTCCTACAAGGACATGGAAGAACGCATCAACCGCATCGTGATCGGATTCACGACGGATGACAAGCCCGTATTCGCAAGGGAACTGGGCATTACCGGTTCCGTCATGGCCCTGCTGAAAGATGCCCTGATGCCCAATCTGGTCCAATCTGTGGAAGGAGTGCCCTGTTTCCTGCACGGCGGCCCGTTTGCCAACATTGCCCACGGCTGCAACTCCGTGCTGGCCACCAGGATGGCCCTGCATTTTGGGGACTATGCCGTCACGGAGGCCGGATTCGCGTTTGACCTGGGTGCAGAGAAATTCCTGGATATCAAATGCCGCCAGTCCGGACTGGATCCGGCGGCCATTGTCATCGTAGCTACGGCACGCGCGCTGAAAATGCACGGGGGAACTGCCCTGGCGGATCTGAAAAACACGGACGTGGATGCGCTGAAAAAAGGCCTTGCCAACCTGGATGCGCATCTGGACGCTGCCGCCCACTACAAACGCCCCGTCGTGGTTGCCGTCAACAAATTCTTTGACGACTCCCGGGAAGAACTGGACGCTATCGTGAAACACTGCGCGGAACGCGGTATTCCCTGCGCCATTGCGGATATCTTCTCCCAGGGAGGAGAAGGAGGCAAAGACCTGGCCCAAATGGTTGTGGAAGCTGCGGACAGGAGTTCCGCCCCTTTCAAGCCCCTCTATGAATCCGCTCTGCCGGTGGAAGAAAAACTCAACATCATTGCCCGCAACATTTACGGGGCGGACGGTGTGGAATTGACGGCCGCCGCCAAAAAGAAGCTGGCCCAGTTTGAAGCCAGCCGCCTGACGGACCTTCCCGTCTGTATGGCAAAAACCCAGAACTCCCTTTCCGACAACGGACGCCTCCGAGGACGCCCCACCGGCTTCACCATCACCGTGCGCGACTTTGAAATCGCCAACGGGGCCGGCTTCCTGGTGGCCCTCTGCGGGGAAATCATGCGCATGCCCGCCCTTCCCGTCTCACCGAACGCCATGCACATCTATCTGGACGACAAGGGCAACGTCCAGGGGCTCTGAAAAATATCACCAACTGCGCCGCACGCCATGAAAATCGCCATTCTGGGAGCCGGAGCCCTGGGTTGCTATTACGGAGCCAGACTTCAGGAATCGGGGCAGGACGTATCCTTCATCGTACGTTCGGAATACGGCTATCTGAAAGAACACGGCCTTCAGGTGAAAAGCCTGCATGGGAATATCTCCCTGCCCCGCATCAACGTTTACCGGGACACGGAGGAAGTCGGCCCGGTAGACCTCGTTGTCGTTGCATGGAAAAGCACGGCAAACGCCGGATTTTCCAGAGCCCTTCCCACGTTGATGGGACCGGATACGACTGTTGTTACACTTCAGAACGGCATGGGGAATGCGGAGGAAATTGCCCGCATCATCCCGGCGGACCGTATCTATGTGGGCCTGTGCTTCATCTGCGCCATGCGGGAAAAACCGGGTCATGTCAACCATCTGGAAGGGGGCAATATCCAATTTGCCCCCTTCATCCCCACTCCGGAAGGGACTGAAAAAGCCAGGGAACTCTCCGAGCTGTTTGCCAATGCCGGCATCAAAACGCGCGCTTTTGACGCCGCAGAGCAAATCCAGTGGTACAAACTCGTCTGGAACATCCCGTTTAACGGACTTTGCCTTGCTCTGGGAGGCATCAGCATTGCGGAACTTTACCAAAACCCGGAAAACGTCATGCGGGCGCGCCGCATCATGGAGGAAGTGGTGCAGGCAGCCAAAGCCCGCGGCTATGCCCTGCCGGAAGATTTGGTTGAATTCCACCTTTCCCGTACGGAAACCATGGGAGCTTTCATTCCGTCCAGCGCCGTGGACTACAACGAAGGCCGTCCCGTCGAATACACGGCTATCTGGGGAGACCCTCTCTCCAAGGCCCGGCAAGCCGGAGCCTCCGTGCCGGAATGGGAACTTCTGGACAAGGCCATCCGCAAGCGCCTGAATATAAATTAACCCGAACCAATTGCGAATCATGCTGAAGACCATCGTCATTTTCATCATTGCCCTGCTGGGCTTCGGCATGATTCGCCTGCCTTTGCAGAATCATATTCTGGAACAGGAAAAGGCGGCGGGGCTGCTGGATAATCCGGTAGAGCTTTCCTCTTCCGATTATCTGGAACAACAACTTGCCATGGTCTCCCTGGGAGGGCTCCGCTCCCTGGTGGCGGCCGTGCTGAGCATGGAAGCTTTCGACTGTTTCCTGATTTCCGACTGGGCTAACCTGGAACGCCGCTACAACCAGGTTACCGCTCTCGCTCCTCACTCCGATTTCTACTGGGACAACGGATCGTGGCATTTGGGCAATAACGCTTCCTCCAGTTATCTGGAAAATAAACGTCTTTCTCCCATGGAACGCCGGGAAGGCTTCCGCAAATACATTCAAAAGGGGCGCCGCTTCCTGGAAAAAGGCATCAACGCCAATCCTGACAGCTGGTACCTTCAATCCCTGCTGGGCAACATGTACAGCGATACCTACCGGCAACCTGACTTTGAAAAGGCGGCGGAAGCCTACCGCAAGGCACGGGATTTGGGAGCGCCTCCCCTTACGGCCCGCAAAGAATTTTATGCGCTCGTCCGTGTTCCTTCCAAATCCAGAGAAGCTCTGGAACTGGGCCGGGAGTTATTCAAGGATCCCCGCAACAGGACACCCAGCCTGGTGAGTAATATTTTTGTTCTGGAAAACAGGCTGAACATACCGGAAAAGGAGCGCATCCCCTTTCGGGAACTGTTTCCCACGGATGAGATCGCCCGAGACTTGATGACCAGCCATCTGGCCAATTCCCTGAAGTATCCTGTAGACGGGCTGAGAGAAGCCCTGGAATCTTTGCCACCGGCAAAAGACGAGTAAAGCAAACAGACGGGAATAAGGGGACATGAAAAGGCCGGTCCCCCTGTGCCCCTACCATGATTTCCTGCGAGCAAACGCGCTTGGCAAAACCTCCCCAAAGTGCTATGCTCTTTGCTTACAATACCATGAGTAGAATAGCCCTGATTAGTGACATCCATGCCAATCTGCCCGCTCTGGAAGCGGTGATGAAGGATATAGAACAGCTTCAATGCAATGCCGTTTACTGCCTGGGCGATGTTGTGGGCTATAACGCCAATCCGTCCGAATGCCTTGAATTCATCCGCAGCCGCCAGATTCCCACCGTGCGCGGCAACCATGATGAGGAAGCCATTGGAGAAGACAATCCGGCAGGGATGAACCCAGTAGCTTACAATGCCCTGATGTGGACGCGGCAGCAACTTTCCGAAGAACAGAAAAAGTGGCTTCGCCGCGCTCCTTTCCAGCGCATTCTCCCCAATGAAATCGTTCTGGTGCACGCTACACAGGACAAGCCCAACTCCTGGGCCTACGTCACGAATGTGGATACGGCCACCCACAGCATCAATATTTTGCGCGACAATCAATTCCTGTGCTTTAACGGACATACTCACGTCCCCCGTACATTCATCCGCCATGAAGGAAGCATCCATGAATATGAATCCGGGGATATCCAGCTACTCAAAACCAACAAATATCTGATTAATGTGGGCTCCGTAGGCCAGCCCAGAGACGGCGACCCCCGTGCCGCCTACGGCGTGCTTGACGAAGACAGCATGGTGTACTACCAGCGCCGCGTGGAATACGATGTAGCGGAGGCCCAAAGACGCATTCTGGCCGCTGGTCTTCCGGACATGCTGGCGCGCCGGTTGGAAGAAGGAATGTAATATTCCGCACCTCCCGAAAGGCCTGCCAAAAGAAAGGAAACCTGCCGTATTGCATTGTTTCCCTTTCATCTTAAGAAGAACCGGGCAGCGCCTTATGTTAGCAAAGGCTTACAAATTTGCATTGCTACTTGCCTCACCTTCCACAAATCGGTAGAGTTCAGCGCGACGAATGAAGACCTATATCATCAGACGACTCCTTCTCATGCCCTTGACGCTCCTGGGGGTTACGTTTCTCGTCTTTTGCATAACCCGTTTTGTTCCGGGAGGTCCCATTGAGCAGATGATGCAGCAGCAAAGCATGAGCGCCCTGTCCGGACAGAAAGCCGGCTCCCAGCGCGGCGACAATAACCTGAGTGAAGCGGATATGGAGCGGCTGGAAGAGCAGTACAGCCTGCAGGAGCCCATCATCACGGCTTATCTGCAATGGCTGGGCGTGCTGCCCAAAAAGATTTTCATTTCCCGTGAGGAATTCGGGGAAATCGGCGGAGCGGGAGAGGGAGACAAGGAAGATGAATATTCCGGCATTTCCGATACGCATACACGGATCAATCTGAATGAAACAGGAGAACAAGTCGTCGTAGTTCGCCAGGACAAGGATTCCGGCAGCGTGAAAGATGCTTTCTTTTCCGGCACTCCGTCCCGGAAAGCCGCTTCAGAAGGCTGGACCGTGGATATAGAATCCCCCATGGACCGCGCGGAACGCTGGGCGCGCCGCATGAGGCAGACGGATAATACGGAGGCCGTCCGCGACAAGGCTCAGGGCTATGCGTGGCGGGCCGTTATGTACAAGACCAGTTTTGACGGGCTGCTCCAGGGAACTATGGGCAACTCGTTTAAGTACAATGAACCCGTATGGGACATGATCAAGGAACGCATTCCCGTTTCCCTGTACTTCGGCATCCTGAGCGCCATTATTACCTATTCCGTCTGCATTCCCCTTGGAGTAGTAAAGGCAATCCGCCATAAAAGCCTGGTGGACAACATCTCTTCCGTCCTGATTTTCCTGGGGTACTCCGTACCTGGGTTCGCCCTGGGCGCCGTACTGGTGGTGTATTTGGGCGCGCGGCTGGAATGGTTCCCTCTCTGCGGGCTGACGTCTCCGGACTTTGCTGACATGGGGTTCTGGCAACAGGCCGGAGACCTGCTGCACCATACGGTGCTCCCCCTGATTTGCTATGTAGTAAGTTCCTTTGCCATCACCACCATGATGATGAAAAACAACCTGATGGACAATCTTTCCGCGGACTACATCAGGACAGCCATGGCCAAGGGCGTGAGTTTCAGAGGGGCCGTCATCAAGCATGCCTTCCGCAACTCCTTTATACCCATTGCCTCCACTCTGGGCAGCCTCATCAGCCTGATTGTGGCCGGCTCCATGCTGGTGGAAAAGGTTTTCGATATCCAGGGGTTTGGAATGCTGAGTTACCAGGCTCTGATGGACAAGGATTACGCCCTGATCATGGGAACGCTGCTGCTTACCTCCTTCCTGATGGTGCTGGGCAACCTTCTCTCCGATATCATCGTGGCCGCTGTGGATCCGCGCATCAAATTTGAATAATACACATGGTTAGAAAACTGGCATACCTTTTGGTCATTCTGGCGGTTCTTACTGCCGTGGGAGAGCTGTGCGGGCTGCTCCTGCCCACGTTAAGCTGGCCCTTCACCGTCTCACGGGAAATGAGCATGCTCAACATCATCTGTACGGACCAGAACAACGGCGGCCTTCTGACGCCTCAGGGGAAATTCCTGTGGTTCGGCTGGGTTTGCGTGCTGGTCATGGGAGGCCTCGGGTTCTGGCTCATGCTGAAAGGCCCCCGGAGGTTCCATCCAACGCCGATCACCAAGCGTCGCATCCAGCGTTTTAAAAGCATCTCCCGCGGCTACGTATCCCTCCTCATTTTGCTTGTATTGACGCTATTGGCCTGTATGGACCAGTGCCTGGTAGGCAAGCGGGCCCTCCTTGTCGTTCAGAACGGCTCCTGGTACTTTCCGGCCATTATGCGTAAAGTATACAAGGGTTCTACCTTTGGCCAGACCGGAGATTTTGCGGATGCGGAAGCCAACTACCGCGAACTGAAAAAACAGGCAGGCCAGCCAGGAAAACCTTCCCTCGTCATCATGCCTCTGGTTCCATACGATCCCACGGGAGATTCCACCAACCCCGGTTCGGAAGCTTTGATGGTGAATGAAGACGGCCTCGTCTGCGAGCCCGGCGGCAAGCCGTATTCCGGTTTGGCCTCCCGTTTGCATAAGGATGAAGAAGCCCTTCCCCACATCAGCTACAAATTCCGCAAGGGAAAGAAAGTGGACCGGGCCACCGGCTGGCTGGAAGACAGAACGGAGGTGTACAGCGCCACATATGAAAACAACAACATTGTGGCGGAACATTACAGCGGCCCCGGCACCAAGGAAGAATTCCTGAAACAGACGGATGAACATAAAATCAGCCGTATCTTCTACCACCCCTCCCCGCCCCTCAAGGGGGGCCACCTGCTTGGCACCAATACCCAGGGGGCGGACATTCTGGCTTATCTGTACGGAGGCCTCCAGGTAAATATGAAAGCCGCACTCTTCTACCTGCCTATCGTATATTTTATCGGCATCACCTTTGGAATGATGATGGGATACTTCGGCGGCATGTTTGACCTCGGCATGCAGCGCCTCATTGAAATCTTCTCCCAGGTTCCCTTCCTTTTCATCATCATGATTATTTCAGATATGGTTCCCCTTCACATGAAAGGCATGTTCCTGATTATCAGCCTTCTCATCATGTTCGGGTGGATGTCCATGACCTACCAGCTCAGAACCTCCACCATGAAGGAAAAAGCGCGCGACTACGTAGCGGCGGCCCGCGTGCTTGGGGCTTCCACCAGCCGTATTCTTTTCGTCCATATCCTGCCCAACCTGGTCGCCATTCTGGTCACTCTGGTTCCGTTCAGCGTTTCCGCCCTCATTTTGGCTCTGGCTTCCCTGGATTATCTGGGCTTCGGCCTTCCTGACACATACGCCAGCTGGGGCCGCCTGCTCAATGACGGACTGGCGGATCTTTCCGCCAGCTGGGTGGTCACCTCCGCCTTTTCCGCCCTGGTGATTACCCTTCTGCTCGTCACCTTTATCGGGGAGGCTGTCCGTGAAGCCTTTGACCCTAAAAAATTCACTACTTATAAATAAAAGACTCCTGTTTTGCCATTCCCTATGCTCAAGCTGTCCACCATCTTCCGCTCCATCCTTTCTTCCGTGATGCTGTCCCTTCTGCTGGCAGCCGGATCCGGTTGTAAGGATTCCTCCCAATCCCAGGGGGCAGGCTGGCAGCCAAACGTGCCTTTCGGCACGCTCCCTCCGGGATTTGATTCCTTCCCGGAACGATGGAACAAACAGATCAATGACCGCCTGGCTCGTGAGGAAGCCGCCAAGCAAAAGGAAATACGGGAACTCCGGGACAAATTTTTCAAGGAGGAAGATTCTAAAGTCAGGGAAAAACTGCAAAGCAAACTCATTGCGGATGAAGCTGCTCTGTCCGTCATTCACCGCAGGCAGACGGAAGGCGACTACATCAAATTCAAAACCCCGGCAGACATCCCCCAAGACCTGAAGTGGGAGGATGGACTGGACAATCCGGAGATAGGAGACCCGAATGCCAAAAAAGGAGGCGTGCTGCGCCAGTGGGCCCCCGGATCCTATCCCGACACATTCCGGCCCAACGGCCCGAACAGTAACAGCGGTTTCCGCGGCCCCCTGTATGATGAAATCATCATCGGCCTCGTTTCCATCCATCCGGTTACGGGAAAAATCATTCCGGGAATCGCTCATAAATGGGCGGAATCCCCAGACAGGCGCACTGTTTACTTCGAACTGGATCCGGATGCCCGCTATACGGACGGAGCCAAGGTAAAGGCCATCGACCTCCTGGTGAACATGTACATCCGCACTTCGGAATACAGCCAGGACGTATTCTATAACAACTTTTTTTACCAGAACGCTTCCAACATCACCATCTACGACGACAGCCGCTTTTCCATCACACTCCCCTTCGCCAAACCTCTGCTTCCGTACTACTGCACGCTGTTCATTCCTTCCCCGCCGCACTTTTATTGCGAGTTCGGCCCCAACTACGTGGAACGCTACCAGTGGCGCATACCGCCCACTACGGGTGCTTACGTTGTCAAGCCGGACGGTATCATCCGTGGCCGCCAGGTAACGCTCCAGCGCGTGCCGGACTGGTGGGCCAGGGACAAAAAATTCACGAAATACATGTATAATGTGGATCAAATCGTGTATAATTTCATTGCGGAGCCATCCAAGGCCATCGAACTCTTCCGCATCGGAGAACTGGACGTTTTGAATATCACCAAACCGGAACTATGGCACGAACGCATGGAAATACCGGAGGTTCACAACGGCTACATCAACCGCAGCACATTTTATACTATTTACCCCCGGCCTCCTTACGGAGTTTTTTTGAATACCTCCAAAGCCCCCTTCAATGACCTCAATGTTCGCCGGGGGTTCCAGCACGCACTTAATATCCAGAATATCATTGACATTACCTTCCGCGGAGACTACCAGCGGCTCAATTCCTACAATTCAGGTTTCGGCAAATTCACCAATCCCTATATCAAGGCGCGCCCCTATTCCCCGGAACAGGCCCGCGCTTATTTCGCCAGGGCGGGCTACACTATCCCCTGCCCGGACGGAATCCTCCGCAAGCCGGACGGCACCCGGCTCACTGCAGCCATCACCTTCCCCAATTCATCTCCTTCCCTGGCTTCCACTCTGGGCAAGCTGAAGGAAGATGCGCGCAAGTGCGGTCTGGAAATACAGCTTGACCCTCTGGACTCCACCGTAGCTTTCCGCAAAATCATGGAAAAACGCGCTCAGGCCTCCTTCATGGCCTGGGGATTCACTCCCCCCCATCCGATGAACGAGCAGGGGTTTCACTCCCGGTACGCCTATGATGAGCGCGGTGGCCTTATTACCTATACCAATAACATCTGCGCTTACGCGGACAAAGAAATGGACAAGCTGCTGGACGCAGAAACAAACGCAGCCACGGAAGACGAACTCCAAAAGGCCACGTGGAAAGTGCAGCAGAAAATTGATGACGAAGCCCTGTGGGTTCCCTGCTGGACCACGGAATTCATCAGACTGGGCTACTGGCGCTGGGTCAAATGGCCGAACAGCGCGACTACGCAATTCTGCCATCCCGTCGTATTTGATCCCATGGAAAGTTATCTGTACTGGGTGGATAACGATATCAAAAAGGAAACAATGGAAGCCAAGCGGGAAGGAAAAACATTCGAGGAAGTGGATACCGTGTATGACCAGTACCGCTACATGGACTCCATTGAAAGCCTGGATAACAAGGATGGAGGCGGCAAGCTGCCGTCTGTGCCTGTCATCCCGGAAAGCGGCGACCCTCTGGAACCTTCTGCCACGGAAAAATAACACATGAGCGACCCCCTGTTGGAAATCAAGAACCTGGTCACCGGCTTCGAAACGGAATCCGGCCTGTTGAAAGCGGTGGACGGCGTCAGCTTCACCGTCCCCAAAGGCACCTGCGTAGGCATCGTAGGGGAATCAGGCTGCGGCAAAAGCGTTACGGCCATGTCCATCGTCCGGCTGCTGCCCCAGCCCATGGGGAAAATTCTGGACGGGCAAATTCTGTTCAAGGGCCGCGACCTGGTTCAGGCAAAAGAGACGGACATGCACGGCATCCGCGGCCGCCATATCGGCGTCATTTTCCAGGAACCAATGACGGCGCTCAATCCCGTACACAGCATCGGAAGGCAAATTGGGGAATCCCTGATGCTCCACCGGGGAATGAACACCAGGGAAGCCCGGGATGCAGCCATCCAGCTCCTGCAGCGCGTTCGTATCCCTGCCCCGGAACAGCGTGTGGACGAATTTCCTCATCAGCTCTCCGGCGGCATGCGCCAGCGCGTCGTCATAGCCATTGCCCTGGCCTGCCATCCGGAACTCATCATTGCGGATGAACCGACCACGGCCCTGGATGTCACCGTTCAGGCTCAAATCCTGTCCCTGCTCAAGGATCTTCAGGCAGAAATGGGGTCATCCTCCATCCTCATTACACATGACTTGGGCGTCATCGCACAGAGCTGTGACTCCGTAGTCGTCATGTACGCTGGCCGCGTGGTGGAAAAGGCCCCTGTCCGGGAACTTTTTGCCAACCCTCGCCATGCTTACACCAAGGGACTGCTGGCCTCCATCCCTCAGCTAAGTTCCATGCGGAAAACCAAACTGCCCACCATTCCCGGGCAGGTGGCCTCTATTGCGGATTTCGTTCCCGGATGCCGCTTCTGCCAAAGGCAGGGTGTGCCCGCTGAAGAACTCACGGAACGCCCTCCCCTCGTGGAAATATCCCCGGACCACTTCGTGGAAGCCTGCCCCCGTTGCGCCAACCTTTAACTTCTTTTTCTCCCAGCCATGCCGGAACCTCTCTTGCAAGTAGACAATTTGAAAATGTACTTTCCCGTCCGCTCCGGAATTTTCCTGCGGCAAGCGGGATGGGTCAAGGCTGTGGACGACGTTTCCTTCAATATTTACCCGGGGGAAACGCTGGGCCTGGTGGGGGAATCCGGCTGCGGAAAATCAACCATTGGCAAAAGCATTGTCCGCCTGCTGAAACCCACCGGGGGCTCCATCCGGTTCAACGGCAACAATATCGCCAGACTCTCTCAGCGCAAAATGAGGCCTCTGCGTCCGCACATCCAGATGGTCTTCCAGGATCCTGCGGAATCCCTCAACCAGAGGCAATCCATCGGTCAAATCGTAGCGGAACCCTTCGTCATCCACCGCATGGGCACCCCCGCCGCGCGCCGGGAATGGGTGCGCGGTCTGCTGGACCGCGTAGGGTTGCCGGACAGCGCTATTGACCGCTTCCCCTTTGAATTCTCAGGCGGGCAACGCCAGCGTATCGGCATCGCCCGCGCCCTGACGTTGAATCCCAGCCTCATTATTCTGGACGAACCCGTCTCTGCCCTTGACGTATCCGTCCAGTCCCAGGTGCTCAACCTGCTGCTGGAACTTCAGGAGGAACGCAAACTCTCTTACCTGTTTATTGCCCATGATCTGGCGGTCGTCAAACACATCTCCGACCGCGTGGCGGTCATGTATCTGGGTAAAATCGTGGAAATGTCAGATGCGGAAACCATCTATCAATCCCCCAAACATGCTTACACCAAGGCTCTTCTGGACGCTATTCCGGAACCGGACCCTGCCCGGGCCAACAAGCACCAGCCTCTGCCGGGAGACGTCCCCTCTCCCATCAACCCGCCGCTCGGCTCTGCTTTCGGCCACCGCATCCAGCACCCCTCCTATCCGGAGACGGTGGGAGCGGACCTTACCCCTGTGGAAATAGAACCGGGCCACTGGGTAGCCCCTGATCCCTGCGCTCTGGAGCCGGAAGACTGGAATAGGATCCGCCAGCGGTAAAAGTACGGTAAAACGTTTATCCGTGCCCGCCGGGGAAAAATATATCTGCAAACAAATCCCCTGATTTTTTCCCGGACGGCGGACAACAGCTTTTAATCACCATGCCCCCGGCATCATCCTACACGTAAATCCGGGGCACGCGGGCGCTGATGCTGGTCAGCACATTGCTGGGGATGGTATTGGCACGGCGCGTCAGTTCCTCCCAGCTTACATTTGGCCCCATGATTTCCACCAGGTCTCCGGTCTCCACATGGTCCATATAAGTAACGTCCACCATGATCTGGTCCATCGTCACACGGCCCAAAACCGGACAGTACTGGCCATTGATATACACCCTCGCTCCCTGGTTGGACAGGTATTGAAGATAGCCGTCCGCATAGCCGATGCCGATAGTGGCCACCTTCGTGCTCCCCTTCGTTATATAGCAGTGGTTGTAGGAAACGCCGTGATTTCCCGGCAGCGTGCGTATCAGAGTAATGCGGCTGTACAGGGTCATGGTAGGCCGCAGCTCCTTATTATAGGGAGACGGCATGGGGGAATACCCGTACAGGATTCTGCCCAGCCTCGCCATATTGGCGCAGGGAACCTTGTAATTAAACACAGCGGCGCTGCTGCACAGGTGCCGGAACTTGTACCGATGGCCTTGGGAAAGTTCATTTACGGCCTCCGTAAAACCGCTGATCTGTCCGTGGGTGAAGGAAATATCATCGGAAGCTGCGGATAAATGGGAAAACACGCCCTCCAGATCCAGATAACTGAACTGTTTGAGCTTGTCCGTCAGGCCGTGCAATTCACTCGGTAAAAAACCGCTGCGCCCCATGCCGGTATCCACGCCCAAATGGACATGGACGGTTTTGCCGTAAAAGGCGCCCAAGGAATTGAAATGCTCCGCCTCTTCCATGCTGGAAAGAGCGGCGCGCCAGCCGTTCTGCACGATTTCCTCCCGCTCCCCCTCAAAACAGGGACCGAGAATAAACGGGCATGTTTTTGCCCCGGCATCCCTCACCCGGCAGGCCTCCGCCACCGTGGCAACGCCGAAAAAAGCGCAATCTTCGCCATCCAAAGCCTTCACCACCCCTTCCAGACCGTGACCATAAGCCTCTGCCTTCACAATAGCCATCAGACGGTGATCCGGCATAACACGCCGGACGACGTTTAAATTGTGCCTCAACGCATTGGTATCAATCTGGGCCCATGCTCTGGGAGGGCTTGTGCAACTCATGCCCGGAGTGTAGGAAGACGGTTGATGCTGTACAAGCCGGAATTAAGCCACCTTTCCACTTTTCCAAACCGTCCCTCGGAGAAACTGTACATCGGTCATTCCTCCGGGAACTTGTTGACGGCGGAAAAGAGGAATCCTTTTTTACCCGATTTCAAAAAACTCCTTGCCAATCCCCGACACGAACGATATATTCCCCCCGCACTGCAAATGCGCGGTTAGCTCAGTGGTAGAGCACATGCTTCACACGCATGGGGTCACTGGTTCGAAACCAGTACCGCGTACCATTTTCCTAAACACCCCGGAATTCAATATTTCGGGGTGTTTTTATGTTTAGGACCATTATCTCACCCCGTTTTTTGGGTAATCTTGCATGTCCCCGACTATATGCTCTGCGCCGTGGGCATTGACTTGGTTTTCCTTTCTCCGTATGCTTCCGCCCACATGCCTGCGTTGCTGCTCACGTCTTTCATCTGGGCGTTGTCATTCGGACTTCTGGGAAACTGCCTGTCCGGCCACCCTGCCAGCTTTGTCGCGATGACGCGCATGGCCGGCTCGCTTGCCGTTTTTCTCCCCTTCGTCCGGAAGGCGCCCCTCAGCCATGCCTTGGTGATGATGGGCATAGGCGCCGTCCAGTTCGGAGGAATGTATCTTTGCTATATCGCGGCCTTTCACTATCTGCCTTCCCACCAGGTTGCCCTTTTTACAGCCACCACGCCGATTTATGTGGTTCTGATTAACGGTCTGATGAAAAAACAGCTTCCGCCGCTCCATCTGGCGGCGGCTATTCTTGCGGCCATAGGAGGAGCGGGCATCCTTTGGAAAGGATATTCCGCCGGTAACGGGGTGTTTACAGGAATTGTTCTTGTCCAGCTTTCCAATCTCTGCTTCGCGGCAGGTCAAATAGCCTACATTTCCTTGAAAAATTCCCGGTTCGGGAGAAGTGAAGCTTCCTGCTTCGCCTATGCCTATGCAGGCGCTCTGCTGGTCACGTTGCCCTCCGGCCTGCTGTCAGGGCTGTCCTGCTGGCAGGGGATTTCTGCCGTGCAATGGTGGCTGCTGGCCTATTTGGGCGTCATCGCTTCAGGAGTCTGTTTTTTCCTCTGGAATTACGGCGCCCGGCGGGTCACTCCCGTGAAGCTGGCGGTTATGAACAATCTTAAAATTCCCCTGGCGGCTCTGACTTCCCTGCTTCTGTTCAGAGAGCATCCCAACATGTTCCTGCTGTTCATCGGCTGCCTGCTTATCCTGGCCTCTTTCCTGATCGTCCCTATTTCCTTAAAAAACGACGCATAAAATAAATTCCAGACGCCCTATTCCGTCCGAATTGGAGGCCCCGCCATTTAGCAGATTTGGCCAAGGGTGGGCATGACACATCACATCCGTTTCATTTTGAACTGGAAATTCAAGAGGCAGGTCTTTCCTGGCAGTGCTTTTTCCCATTCATGTTCACACGAACCTTCCATTTTCTTCCATTCCTGTGCTGCTTGCCGATACTCTTCTCCCCTTCTCTGGCAAAAACGGTAGAATACGATTTATATGTCCGGAACGCTCCTGTCAATTTTACCGGAGTCACACGCCAAGCCATGACCATCAATGGGAACATTCCCGGCCCCACATTGCATTTTACAGAGGGAGATACTGCGGTAATACGGGTGCATAACCTGATGGACACGGAAACTTCCTTCCATTGGCACGGCTTGCTGGTGCCCAATGACCAGGATGGAGTTCCGTACCTGACTTCCGCTCCTGTCAAGCCCCACACTACGCATACCTATACTTTTCCCATCATCCAGAACGGCACGTACTGGTACCATTCCCACAGCGGTTTTCAGGAGCAGAGCGGCCTGTACGGAGCGTTCATCGTCCGCAAACGGCCCGATGACCCGGCACGCAGGACGGAGGACGCCCTGCCGGAATATACGTTTGTACTGAGCGACTGGACGAACGAGAATCCCCAGGAGGTGAACAGAATGCTTCACACGGGCTCCGACTGGTTTTCCATCCGCAAGGGGAGTGTACAGAGCTATTGGGAGGCCCTGCGCTCCGGCTGCATGGCAACCAAGCTGTTAAGCGAATGGAAGCGCATGAACGCCATGGATGTGAGTGACGTGTATTATGAATGTTTTCTGCTCAACGGCATCCCGCGGGCTTCCCTGCCCCGGCTGAGGGGCGGCGACCGCATCAGGCTGCGCATCGTCAACGGAGCATCCTCCACCTATTTCTGGCTGAGGTATGCAGGCGGGAAAATACGCGTGGTGGCCAGCGACGGGAAAGACGTTGTTCCCGTTGACGTGGACCGCATGGTAATCGCGGTTTCCGAAACTTACGACGTCATCTTGGAAGTGCCGGAATCAGGCAAGGCCTTTGAGTTCCAGGCGACGGCAGAGGATACTTCCGGGTCTTCCTCCCTGTGGCTGGGCCATGGGGAAAGGCAGCCTTTGCGCCCCTTTCCCAAGCTGAATTACTTCAAAAAGATGAAGCAAATGAACGGGATGATGGCCATGGGAGGAAATATGAAGATGCATCATCACGGCATGCCGACCGCCCATTCCGGAAATATGGAGATAATGGACATGAAGTCCGGTTCCTCCCATGGGGGAGGACACGGCAACATGCAGGAGGACGGAGAAGGAACCACCCTGACGTATGACATGTTGAAGTCCCCTTCCCGCACCACTCTTCCTTCCAGCGTGCCCGTTAAGGAATTGCATTTCATGCTGACCGGTAATATGAACCGTTACGTATGGAGCATTAACGGGAAAACTCTTTCCGAGACGGACCGGATCATGATCAGGGAAGGACAGAATGTACGCATAATCCTGACCAACAATACCATGATGAGGCATCCCATGCATCTGCACGGGCATTTTTTCCGGCTGGTGAACAGGCATGGGGATTTTTCTCCGCTCAAGTTTACAGCGGATATCCAGCCCATGGACACCCAGGTGATTGAGTTTAACGCTGCGGAGAAAACGCGCGGCAACTGGTTTTTCCACTGCCATATCCTGTACCACATGATGAGCGGCATGGGCCGGATTTTTACGTATGAGGATTCTCCCCCCAATCCTCAGCTTCCCCACCCCATGCAGGCACTTCAGCATGTTTACGACATGGACAGGAAATGGTACCTGAGCGTGAACAATGATTTCGCCACCAACGGGAACATAGGGAACCTGGAATTCGGGGGCACCCGGTGGAGCATGCAGGGAGAGTGGAAAACAGGCTACAAGGATACGCGGGGTTATGAGGCGGAAGGGAGGCTGGGCAGGTATATCGGGGAGAAGCAATGGCTTTACCCCTACATCGGGGCGGACTGGACTTGCCGCAAGGGGGAGGCCGGAGAACGCAACATGTTCCGACAGACCACCAAAAAGGACCGGGAAATGGACGGCACCCTGGGCGCCCGGTACACGCTGCCCCTGCTCCTGATTGCGGATGCGCGCATTGACACGGACGGAAAGGTGCGCCTGCAATTGGAGCGGGACGATATCCCGCTCACCTCCCGCCTGCGCCTTTCCTTTTCCCTGAATACGGACCAGGATTATTCCGTGGGCCTGCACTACATCCTGACCTCACACCTCAGCGTTTCCACCAATTACGACAAGAACCTGCACTGGGGCGTGGGGCTGATGCTGACCTATTGAACTCCCTCTCTATTTTTCTTCTGTTACATCCGGGCATTCCCCTGTAGCATTTCCTTACCATGTCAGGGATGATGAATTGGCAGCAGCTTTTGTCGGACGCGCGCTGGGGATCCAGGCATCGGGGTACGGCGTCTCCACAGAAAAACCGCAGCAATTATGACCGGGATTACGGCCGCATTCTGTTTTCCAGTGCTTTCCGCCGCCTTCAGGATAAGACACAGGTTTTTCCCCTGGGCCGCAATGATTACGTGCGCACACGCCTGACGCATAGCCTGGAGGTAGCCCACATCGGTTCTTCCCTCGGCATGCTGGCAGGGGAGTGGCTGGCGAAGAAAGGGTCCCTGCCCGCTCCTATCATGCCTTCCGATGTCGCCACTATTGTTTCCACCGCCTGCCTGGCCCATGACATCGGCAATCCGCCCTTCGGCCATTCCGGTGAAGACGCCATTGAAACCGCCCTGAAACGGCACGGCCTGGAGCTGCCTTTTGAAGGGAATGCCCAGGGATTCCGCATCCTGACACGTACAGGAGATCCGATGGAGGGCAACGGCCTGAAACTGACGGCGGCTGTTTTGGGCGCCTTTATGAAATATCCCTGTACGCAATCTTATTCCTCCGCCGTCAAGAAAGGCAGCATAGTTGCGGCCAACAAGCTTGAATGCAAGAAATTCGGCATCGGGGAACAGGAAAGGGAAGCTGCTTCTTTCATGGCTGGACATCTGGGGTTGATTCCGCGTTCCACACCTGATGCAGCACATCTTTGCTGGAGCCGCCATCCCTTGGCGTATTTGATGGAAGCTGCGGATGATATCTGTTACCGCATTGCGGATATTGAGGACGGGTATTTTTCCGGACTTCTGGATTTTGCTTCCACCAAGGATTTGTTCAGCCCTTTCCTGACGGAATCCCAGCTCTGTTATGTCCGGGAACTGGAAGCAAAAGAGGAAAAAGATTCCTGCATCCATTATATGCGCGCGCTCGCCATCGGCAAAAGCATTCAGTCCGCCGTGGACAGTTTCGTGAACCACGAGGAAGACCTGCTGCAAGGAAGGTTGGAACAATCCCTGATAGACAGCTCGGAACTGGCCGCCCCGCTGAACGGCTTGTACCAGTACGCCATCAAGAATGTGTACCAGGCCAGGGAGGTTATTGAAGTGGAAGCCATGGGTTATAAGGTACTGGGAGAATTGATCGACTTCTTTATGGAATGGGTGAACCATCCATCCTCCGGCCAATCCCAAAAAATCGCCATCATGCTTCAGGGTACCGGCGTACCCCGGAACAACGGCGGGAAGGCTGCACGCCTGGCGCACATGCTTGATTATATTTCCGGAATGACGGATTCCTTTGCCCTGGAAACTTACCGGAAGTTGACCGGAATTCTGTAATTTCCGCTTCCTCTTTTTCCGGAGGCCAGAAGCATCCTCAAAACTGCAAATCCACCTTTCTATTTTCCTGGTTTCTCCTGACGGTTACGGTTAATTTACCGGAAGACGGCAGCAGGCGTTCGAGCTTTTCCACTCCATCCACCTTATTCCCGCCCGCCATCAGAAGAACGTCGCCGGGCAGAATGCCGGCAGAGGAACAAGGGCCGTCCTTCTGCACCTTGACAATAACCAGCGCCCGGCCCAGATCCTCCGGCATCAGCCCAAAGACAGACAAATCCCCTTCGCCCTCCGCTATCCTCACTTCCGCCCCCAGTTTCTTCACCAGCACCGTTTCCCGTTTCTCCAACCTGTTCCCGGCAACTTCAGGAATATCCGGAGTTCGCGCCAGGGCTTTCAGATGCCGGGAACGCACGCCGAAACGGTCCATGGGAAAATTGCGGAATCCCAGTTTAAGGGCGGGGGAAGAAGCCCGGACGGAAAAATCCCCCAGACCGGGAGCAGAGAACAGGGCATCCCCCTTCAGGGAGTGCCTGTCATTGCCGGATTGCCTGGCCAGTTCGGAGGCGGGTTCCACCCCTTTCATTCCCTTCACATGCACAAAGTTCCTGTCCATCAGTTTTCCCCACGGGGAAAAATCCATGTTGCCGGCAGGACGGTAGCGGTCTTCAAAAATAATGTTATTGTAAAATTCGTCCCCGCTGTTCCTGAACCATACATGCGGGTACAGGGTTTTGTTAACCATAATATTGTTGTAAACCTTGCGGTAAAACCCCTCCCGGAGCTTCAGGCCGGAGGAAAGCATGAGGTTGTTGTAAATAATATAGTTGGAAGAACCGTCGTCCAGGTCCACATCCCATCCGTGATCGCAGCGCCAGCGGTTGTTCCTGATGATATTAGGCTGCCGGATATCCAGCAGGACGACGTCCTTGTCCTGGCTCAGCGCCATCTGGTCCCGGACCCAGAATCTGTCCCGTCCCCAGGAGTTGAACGAACCATGGTCGCTGGTTTCCCTAACGGTATCAAAAACGTCATTGTATTCAATCACATGGCCGCCGAAAGCCCCCTCCCCTATGTTGATACCCGCCCGGGGAAGTTCGTAGATGGAACAATTTCTGACGGTAATTTCCCGGGCCAGGGATATCTGCACTCCGGCAGTCTGCTTTTCCACCAGCCCCGTCCGGGTGATCAGGCAATCATCCACCATGCAGTTCCTGGGAAATTCATTGTTTCGAGGTCCCGGAACCCTGTCGATTCCCTCCAAGGACATTCCTTTGGCTTCCCGATAATTCTTCGGTCCCCGGTAGCAGGAACGGTCCCCCACAAACGCTACGCCGTTGGAACCTATGTCATGGATATAACAGGACCGCACCAGAAGATTTTCATTATTCCCGTCCACAAAAACGGCTGTTCCACCCAACCTGGCAAATTCGCAGGAGAGAATGCGGCACCCCTCCGTTCCCCGCAAGAGTACGGCTCCGCTTCTGAAAATGGTCCAGTCACTTCTCAGCAGGGGCTCCCGGTTTTCCATGAAGGTTCGCCGCGTTCCAGTCAGCACCAGATCCCGGAGTGTCACGTTCCTGACGGGGGATGAGCCTTCCCCCTGGATTTTGACCAGTTCTTCCAGGCCGCCGGCTTCTAGTCTGGCTGCAGCCAGGTCCGTTCCCTGTTCCGGATACAGGTAAAGGATATGTTCCTTTCTGTCCAGATACCATTCTCCGGGAGCATCCAGTTCCTCAAAAACATTCTCTACAAATTTATATTTTTCGTGCGGCGGAGAGGGACGGTTATTCTGCCAGCCCCCCTGCTTGACCAGTGTATTTCCATTCTTCCCCGCAATGCGGAAGTGCATGTCTCCCCACATGCGATGATGAAGGGCATGCAGATACGCACCCGCCGGATTTTTCCAGCGGGCTACCCGTTCCGGAGCGTCCGCGTCCGGGGCCGTTCCCTGGAAAATGCGTTCTCCGGGAGTTGCGTTGGGATACCTGGCCATGTGCATGGGTTTGCCGTTGACCAATAATACGTCCATTTCCAGTCCGGAGGGCACGGAAGTTCTCATGATCCCATCACGGAAGGGCTTCCAGTCCGCAACAAAGGGCTGAGCACCGCTCAATACCGCCTTATGCGGATTCTTGGCACGAATAGTCAGACCGGAATGAACCGGACGCAGGAGCAGCGGTTCCTCCAGGTGATAAATACCGTCGGCCAGGATAATCTGGCAGCCTTTTCCGTAATGCCCTTGCCCGGCCTTCCGCACAGCGGCCTCCACGGAACGCATCGGAAATTCTTCCGTCCCCGCATGAGCGTCATCTCCGTCAGGAGAAACAAATATATCCGCTCCCAGGCTCCAAGAAGCGCAGCAAAGCATCCACAAAATAAAAATAAAACCATTCATGTCGTTCTTTGTGAAAAGACCGCCGCCAGAAAACGGGCAGCCTGAAAAAACCGCCGTTTTCCCAACACCTGCACTTAACCATGAAGCGGTCTATTTTGTTAAAGGATACGCATTTCCATGATTTTCCTTTCATTCTGCCCGTCATTATTTTCATCAGCCGCATCAACACAGCTTTCCCCTCTTCTTCCACGTAATAAAAAAGCTGCCCCGCACGGGGCAGCTGTCGTCAACTTCATGAATACGAATTTCTCCGCTATTTCATGAAGCCGTTAAAAGCAGAAATTGGTTTCTATGTTTTTCAAGCGTTCCCTGACGGCTTCCGGCACGGCGGATTTTTCCTCCTGCGTATTGTAGGGGCCGGAATACAGAACCTTTCCCGCAGAGTCCGTCACATGAACTGTGGTTCCCGTCCGGGAATTGGAAGAAACCACGATAGTCCCGTTGGCATCCGACATCCGGACGGAAGACATGCTCTGGCCCCCTCCGGAAACCTTGCCCATGGGAGGCATGGGCATTTGATGAAGTCCCTGCAAGCTCCGGAGCATCTGCGCCGCGCCGGGAGTCAGGTTCATCCGGCCGATGATGTCGTCCATCCGGTAATCATCCATGGCGGAATCCTTCAAAAACTCATCCATCATCTGCTGCATATCCAGAATACGCTGGGGGAGATTAGGCCGTGCAGCCATTCCGGAAAAAGGCGCCGTCTGACGCCGGACGGAAGGAACTGCGCGGGGCTGCGTGCGGGGATCCCCCTGGGCCGCCAGTATTTCTTCAGCGGAAAGCGTTCCCCCATCCAGGGTAATTTCAACAGTCTCCCTCTTTCCTTTCCGGTAAAATACAGCCGTAATCCTGTCTCCAGGCACTTTTTCAGACAGGGCTTCCGTCACAGACTGCGGACCGGAAAGGGAGACATCCCCCAGCTTGACCATGACGTCATTTTCCTGGAGCCCGGCCTTGGCGGCGGGGCTGTCCGGCATCACTTTGGTCACCAGCACTCCGGGGAATCCGCTAAGCTCCAGCTGCGCAACGAGCGCTTGAGGCACCGTGCCCGGAACAATTCCCAGTCTGGCCGGTTTGGAAGAGGGGAGCGGCTTCACCTGATGCGCGTACGGCGTCAGAGGAGGCGGCTGAAGGTTGTCCGTACTTCCTGCGGGCCGGTCAATGGAATATCCGGAGCCCGAACCTACCAGCAATCCCAATGTCAGAAAGATACAGGTTTTCATATCCATGTGAGATAATATACAGCATCTGTCCATACAATGTTCAAAATTTGTGCATTTTTTTCGCCGCTTCCGGGACGGCATCCTTCGCCGCAGAACACCGGAAAACGCTAGGCATCTTTCCTGCCTGCCAAGGAAAGCCGCAATGCCGCAGCAGATCGCACAATTCCGGCGATATTCATGCACCGCAATTTTTAATATTCCTTTTCAGGAAGAATTTTGCGGATAACGGCGGGAGCAATCACAGGCACGCGCTCATCCCCTCCCTGCAATTCAAAAAGGGTGGGCGTCCGGAGCAACTCCCGCTTTTCACCGGGAATCACAGGAGTTTCAGCCTTTTCCGAGGGAACTTCCCCGGCATTTCCGGCTGCCACCGTCCCTACGGGCGCCACCAGAGCATGTTGAACCAGCATGACGGCCCCCACAACGGCAGCCGCGGAAATGCCGGAAATACAGGCACAACGCCGCCACAGGGGGATGTTCAGCGCTTTTTCCCGTTTTTCATCACTGGCGCAATTCATGGCTTGCGCCATTTTACAGACGGAAAATTCCAACATGGAAGAAGCGGAAAGCCTTTTCAACCGGGTTTCCATCTCATGTTCGGATTCCGCACACATCAGGGCACAGCATTGTTCCCTGAACAGGACTTTTGCCGGAGAGGGCCGAAAACGTTTCAAAAGGGATTCCATCTCATGAATTTCATCATCGGAGATTTCATCACGCCGGAAACGGCTCTCCAAAGGGAAGATTTCCTCACACTTTCCGGCCAGCCGGGAAATCAGTTCATCAGATACGGGAAGGGGCTGCAGGACGGCAGTACCGCCGTCTTCCTCCCCTGCGGCGGATGATGTTGTTTCATGGTTCATAAGGGTAGAGCGGCATTAGAATTGATTCTTTTTATTTCTCAAAGCCCTGCGGAGCAAGTCAATACCGTAACGGTACCGGCTCGCCGCCGTATTCTGCGAAATTTCCAGCGTTTCCGCAATTTGCTGAAAAGTTTGTTCCCCCCATATTTTCAAGACAATGACCTCGGAGAATTTGGAAGGGAGCTTCCTGAGCTGCATTTCCATGAACTGTTTGAGTTCCTCATCTGCCGCAGCACTGGAAAACCAGGGGTCCGTATAAACATCTTCGTCCCGTTCAGAGGCGCAGGCTTCATCCTCCCTTTTCTGGCGACGGTCGGATTTGCGGCCATAATCCACCGCCAGACGCCGGATGGAGGCAAAGACATAGGAAAGCCACGCCTCCTGCCCACCCACAAATTCCCCGGAAGCCTCCTTGCGAGCCAAACGCACCAGGGCATCCTGAAGTATATCCTCCGCATCTTCCGGTGAGCGGGACTGCTGGCGTGCAAACAGAAGCAGCTGGGAAGCATGTTCCCGCAGCCACTCATCCCAACTCAGCAAATGGCTGCTTTCTTCATCAACCTCCTCATTCCTGACGTAAGCCGGCGTATTCATTTCTGCATCCGTACATTCGGTTCCTTCATCAGCCATAGCGCAACAGCCCTGTTTTTTTGTTTAAAATAAAAAACGGAAAGGCATGGCCCTCCCCCTTCGACGGAAGACGGCCATGCCTTTCGGAACAATTTTTACTTCTCCTGATTGATATGTTTCCGCATATTGTCAATCCACGGTTCCAGTTTTTTGGCGGCTTGAGACTCCGGATCGGCATCACGGGCAATTTCCAGGTATTCCAAAGCTTTGGGCAAATTACGTTCCAAGGTATATCCATCACTGATATATTTGGCGATCTTCAGGCGGATGGGAGGAAGCGTATCCTTTTTTTCCAACATCTGCAATGCTTCCTCCCGGCCGGCGCGCGTTTCTTCTGCGGAGAGCCTCCCCGAATATTTTTGGCAGAACTGTTCCCACATAAGCCGCTGCTTCTCCATGGCTGCGGCTTTTTCAGACTTCTTTGCAAAACCGTATTTGTCCTCCGGGTCCAGAGCGGAAATTTCTGCAATCAACCCCTTCTGGAAAGGCTGCAAATCTTCCGGAAGCACGTTCAAGGCCTTAACCAGTTGCTCCAGTTTTTCCTTTCCTTTCAATGGTTGGGCCGCCGCTACGGCCTCTTTCAACTTCCTCCTCGTTTCTCCGGCAGCCTCCAGTTTTTTCAGATATTCCTCCGGAGTTCTGGTGGCACCCACTATTTTAGCGTAGGGAGCGCCATTTCCTTCCATCAACAGAACGGATGGGAACGAGGAAACGCCATAACGCCGCATCAGCTCTTCATGGAATTTTAACTGTTCCGGCGGCATTTTCCCGGCAGCCTTGGGGAAATCCAGTTCCAGCAGCACGAATTGATGATCCGCCGCATATTTGGCGAACGCATCCGTGTCAAAAATATTTTTGCGCAGGTGAATGCATCCGGGACACCAGTCGGAACCGGTAAAATCAGCCAGCACAGGATGTCCGCCCTTTCCGGCCTTCTCCAGCGCTTTATTCCAATCAGTCTCCCAGGAGGAAGACGCAGAACAAATCAAAGCGGAGGCCAAGGAAAGAACACCAATTGCAGGAAAAAATGAATTTCTCATCTTAACCGTACTATAGCAGGATACCGGGGCTTGTCATTCTTTTTTAAGAGCTGGCCCCCCACGGAACCGCAAGCCCCCCGAAATGCCGGAGAAAAGACGCCTATTGCTGTGAGCGGCGGCGGATATTCTGGCTCAGGCGCATGGCGCAGAAGTCCGGACCGCACATGGAACAGAAATGGGCTTTTTTGGCGTTGGCATGGGGAAGCGTCAGGTCATGGAAGGACCGGGCCTTTTGCGGATCCAGGGAAAGGTTGAACTGATCCTCCCAGCGGAATTCAAACCTGGCCTGGGCCAGGGCATTATCCCTCCATTGCGCGGATGGATGCCCCTTCGCCAGGTCTGCGGCGTGGGCCGCCAGCTTGTAGGCAACCACGCCTTCCCTCACATCCTCCCGGTCAGGAAGCCCCAGATGCTCTTTTCTGGTTACATAGCAAAGCATGGCGCAGCCAAGCTGGCCGATAATCGCCCCTCCGATAGCTCCGGTAATATGGTCGTAACCGGGGGCGATGTCCGTTACCAGCGGCCCCAGCGTGTAAAAGGGCGCTTCCATGCACCATTCCAGCTGCTTGCTCATGTTCTCCCTAATAAGGTGCATGGGAACGTGGCCGGGGCCTTCATTCATGACCTGCACGCCCGCTTTCCACGCGCGCATGGTCAAATCCCCCTGCACTTCCAGCTCCGCCAGCTGGGCGAAGTCGTTGGCGTCCGCCACGGAACCGGGCCGCAGGCCATCCCCGATGGAGACGGCAATATCGTAAGCCGCCAGAATGGAACAAATTTCATCCCAATGGGAATAAAGGAAATTTTCCTGTTCGTGGATCATGCTCCACTGCGCCATGATGGAACCGCCGCGGGAAACGATGCCCGTCATGCGCCGCGCCGTATGGTTCACGAACCTGAGCAGAAGGGCGGCGTGCACCGTCACATAGTCCACGCCCTGGCGGGCCTGTTCAAGCAGGGTATCACGAAAAACCTCCCAACTCAGGTCAGACACCTTTCCTCCCACCTTTTCCAGAGCCTGGTAAATGGGAACAGTACCGATGGGGACAGGGGAGTTTCTTAAAATCCATTCCCTCGTCGCGTGGATATTCTTCCCGGTGGACAGGTCCATAACGGTATCCGCCCCCCAGTGAATGGCCCAGCGCAGCTTTTCCACCTCCTCCTCAATGCTGGATCCCAGCGCGGAGTTGCCTATGTTGGCGTTGATTTTTACCAGGAAATTGCGGCCGATAGCCATCGGCTCACATTCCGGATGATTGATGTTGGCGGGAATCAGCGCACGGCCGGAGGCAATTTCATCCCTGACGAATTCCGGCGTAAAGTAGGCAGGCATGCGGCAGCCGTTCCGGCGTTCCGGGGCATGCTGGTGATCCAGGCGGTCGCGGGCCACCATGCTGGACGGCCCAAATCCCTCCTGCGCCTCCAATTCGGACGGACGCGGCATCATGGTGAGCGTTTCCAGGGCTTCCGCTGCTTCGTCCGGGCGGCTCTTGGCATTCGGATAGCGGTCGTATATCGCCTTGAAAGCCTGTTCCCTGCCCAGATTTTCCCGGATGGCGACAAATTCCATTTCCGGCGTAATGACGCCCTGTTGGGCGTAATAACGCTGTGTCACAGGCGTCTTGCCCGCAGCACGCAGGGTGCGCTCGTGCCCCACATCCTCTTTCACATCCCCGCGGGCCCGTATCCAGGCGGCACGCAGGGAGGGAAGCCCCTCCTCCGCAATTCCCTCATAAGCAGCGTCCCCCCAGGGGCCGGAGCAATCGTACACGCGCACCGGGTCATTAGGGTGGGCGGTGCCGTCGGGCAACAAGGTATCGCCCAAAATGATTTCCCTCATGGGAACCCGAACATCCTGGTACAGACGGCCCGGAACATAAATGCGGCGGGAACCGGGATAAGACAAATTGGAGGTATCGTTCATGGGATGAATGCTGTTCTGTTCCGGCAGGGGAACAGCGGAAACGAAACCTCCCCGAAAAACAGGACAAGCCCGTTCAATCGAACTCTCTGCGGCGGAATTATTCGCATCAGGTTTGAAGGGTTCTGCGGGAACAGCATGCCGTTCCTGCAATCTCAGCCTTTATTTGGGCACCCCTGCCGAACTGGAAAAAGAATAACACGGACTTTCTCTTCATCCAAGCGTTTTCCAGCCCGGCGCGGTGAAACCGGAGCGTCAAAAAGACGGACTCCGTTCCCTCCCGGCAATCAACACGGGGAAGTTTCTCTACCCTCCAGGCGGATTCACGCGTTTTTCCTCCTCCATTTCAGCAGAAAAACGGAGTTGGCGATCACGACGACGGAGCCCGCATTGTGAACCAGCGCGCCAGCCACGGGATTCAGGATGCCGCCCGCCGCCAGGATGATGGCGATGAAGTTCAGGGCCATGGAGAATGTCAGATTGCATTTGATTGTCCCCATCATGCGCCTTGACAGACGGAGCAGATGGGGCAGTTCCCGGATATCGTCATTGACCAGGACAATATCTGCGGCATCCACGGCAATGTCACTTCCTATGCCGCCCATGGCAATTCCCGCATGAGAGGTTTTCAAGGCAAGGGCATCATTGATTCCGTCCCCAACCATGCACACACGGTTCCGCTCTTTCTGGCACGCGTCAATCCAGTTGAATTTGTCCTCCGGCAGGCATTCCGCGCAAACCAGGTCAATCCCCAGTTGTCCGGCGACACGCGCGGCGGCATTCCCATGGTCCCCGGTCAGCAATACGGGAACCACTCCGGCATCCCGTACTTCCCGGATGGTAGCTACGGCATTCTCCCGCAAGGTATCCGACAGGGCGATCAACCCTGCGGCCTGCCGGTCCATTCCTATGAAAATCACGGAGCACCCCTCCTCCTGATACCGTTCCGCCGCACGTCTGGCCTCATCGGACAGCTCCACCCCGTTTTCCCTGAACAATTCCAGGTTGCCGTCCAGAAGTTCCTTTCCCTGCACCACAGCCCGTACTCCCCTGCCGGGAATCATGCGGAATTGTTCCGGTTGGGGAAGTTCCCGCACTGAATCTTTCCGGTAACAGCGGACAATCGCCTTGCCCAGAGGATGTTCAGAACGCAGTTCCGCACAGGCGGCATATCTGTAAAGTTCCTGTTCCGGGAGCTCCGGCAGGAAACTGCGCACGGCCGCCACGCGCGGAGCACCGCAGGTAAGCGTGCCCGTCTTGTCGAAAGTGAGATGGGACACGCAGGACAGGCGTTCCAGGGCATCCCCTTCCCGCACCAGAAAGCCATGCCTGGTGGCGTTCCCGATGGCGGCCATGACCGCCGTGGGAGTTGCCAGCACAAGCGCACAGGGGCAGAATACCACCAGAATGGTAACGGCGCGAATCAATTCGCCCGTGGCCATCCAGGTCCCCCCTGCGGAAACCAGGGCAATGGCAATGATCCAGGTGGCCCAGCGGTCCGCCAGCCTCACGATTTTAGCCTTCCCCGCATCTGCGGATTGGACGAGGCGCACCATGCGCTGGATGGAACTGTCCTTCCCGGTCCTGGCCGCCTTCATGTCAAAGGTTCCGAACTGGTTGACCGTCCCGCTGGAAACCTCATCCCCGGCTTCCTTGTCTCTCGGAAGAGGTTCCCCCGTCATTACGGACTGGTTGACGGAAGTGTGCCCGGAAAGAATAACGCCGTCCGCCGGAATCGTCTCTCCGGGCAATACGCGGAGAATATCCCCGATGCGAACCTCTTCCGCCGGAATAACCTCCTCCCTGGTTCCTTCCACTTTCCGGGCGGTCGCCGGGGTCAAACGGACCAGCCTTTCAATACCCTTCCGGGCCCGGGCCACGGTCAGCTCCTCAAGGAGTTCCCCAAGCTGCATGATAAATGCAACCTCCCCTGCGGCGAAGTCCTCCCCAATGATGACGGAGGCGATCAACGCGATGGAAACAAGCACTCCCGCCTTAATATCCCAGGCCGTCGCCAGGCCAAGAACGGCTTCCAGCACAACTGGAACGCCGCACAGCACAATGGCTATCCATGAAACTTCAAAGGGCAAAGGTTCCATGCCAAGCATGCTCATTAACAGAGCTAATCCGGAAACGGACAACAGTGCGACTTTCCGCCTTGTCCCTCCCCATTCCAGCAATTTTTCCAATCGGTCCAGCATATGATGATTTTTCTTTTTATACCCATACAGGTACGGGCATTTATATACCTATAGGGGTATAGGTTTTCAAGAAAAAAAATATGAGAGCCACCCCCGAACCTGCCGGAAAAAGGCATTAACCCATTGTCCCATTCAAATCATGTTGGCAAACCGCTCAACCGCCTTGGTGAAGCGCGCGATCGTCTCTTCCGGGTCTCCGTGTTCCAGCCCGTCCCGGACACAATGGCTGATGTGCCCCTCCAGTACGACCTGCCCCACCTTATGCAAGGCGGACTTGGCGGCATTGAGCTGCGCAAGAACATCTTCACAGGGAACGTCTTCGTCAATCATCCTGTCGATTGCCTGCACCTGTCCGATAATCTTCTTGAGGCGGCGATGCAAATTTTCGGAATTCATGCATTGTTTCATGGCGGCGTTTCCTGATGCTGCTGAGGGGTACTCGTATTATCAAGTTATCAGGCAGACAGGAAATGCTGTCAAGAACAGAGTCCTCCCCCGGCAGGCGGCTCCGTGCATCTTCCAACGAAAACACCGGACGGTTTTTCATTATTTTCCCCTCTTTTCCTTTTGCCGGGGAACTTTCTTCATTCCTTGCTCTTCTTTCCGCGCGGAGTGTGGTTGGGAGCCTGGGATATCCGAGAGAGGCCAAATCCTTCCTCACAAAATCCGGCACCACCCCGGCTATTCCCCTGACGCGTTTCCTTTCCTCTACAAAAAGATCACATAAATTGGGAGTTAAGTCCTTCCGGTCATGAAAATCGTTTTCAATTACTCCGGCTCCCGCAATGGTATTCCGCTGCCCGTCCACAATAACGTACCATTGAGGAATCCCTGTTTTCCGCTCCATGCATTCCTTCATGCTTTCTTCATAAACTTCTGAGGGAATACCCCATTTGGAACTGAACCAGGAAGAAGCCGAGAAAAGAAATTCGGAATGATTCCTTAAATAAATTAATTAGCCGATATTCCTTTCTTCCATTCTTCCCTGCCCTGACAAGCCCCTTCCGGCCCCTGTCAAATCGGCGGGCATGGAGGGAATCCATCGTGCATCGGGTTCTCTCCTGCAAAGGCGCGAATATTTCCCGGGCTTTGGAAAGAGTAAAACATTTTACTTCCATTCCCTGCGGAAAGAAAAGAAAGACCCGTTTTCATCTAGTCAGCCGTGTAAAAATGGGATAGACCTTTTTCCGGAATGCGCCCTGCCGGCTGCAACCTTTCACCGGAGACGGGGTTTATAAAAGGGAATTTCATGGATGAAGCACAAGACATGCCGCCTGCGGAACCAGACGAAGATGCCAAGCTGATGCTGAGGGTCAGGAATGGCGACGCTTCCGCCATGGAAATGCTGGTCCGCAAACACCAGAATTCCGTATATGCGACGGTGGCCCGTATGCTGAACAACGGTCCGGAGACAGAGGACATCGCCCAGCAGGTATTCATCCGCATCTGGAAGGGAGCCGGGAATTATGAACCTTCCGCACGGTTTACCACATGGATGTTCACCATCCTGCGCAATCTGGTGTTCAATGAAGTGCGCCGCCAGAAGCGCAAGCCCACCACCTCCGCAGACGCCATGGAGGAGGAAGGAGGCATGGCCGTGTTTCTGGAACCTTCCCAGACCCCGGACGAAGCACTGGAACATACGGAACTCCAGCACGCCGTGGACGCGGCAATCGCCGCTCTGCCGGAAAAGGCGCGGCTGGCCGTCCAACTGCGCCGTTTCGAAAACATGCCCTATGAGGAAATAGCCCGGGCGCTGGATATGACGGTTCCCGCTACCAAAAGCCTGCTGTTCCGCGCCAGAAACATGCTGAAGGAGGCTCTTGCTTCCTTTTTATCCTGACAATGGCGTCCTCAAAACAAGTTAAGAACACACCGCCGGCTTTCCCGCCAAAGGGTGGGGAGCCGGTTCCTGGTACAGTTTCCCGTCTTTAGCGGCAAATAACCCGTAGCGCAGCGGCCAAGTCCTTTCACAAAAACACTCGGAAACAAAAAAACGGGCCGTTCTCCAACGAAAACGGCCCGTTGAACATGTTACCGGGAAACGGAATCAGCGCGCATTTTTTGCGTTAAGAACATCCTTATAGGGAATTTTCAGGAAGTTCAGCGCCCCCTGGGATTCGTACAGCACGCCCACATGGTTCTTATCTACCGGCGCCAGGCAGGAATATCCCCAGCCTTTGCGGGCATCATAAAGAAGCCATTTGTCTTCCGGCCATGACCCGGCATCATTCGTAGAAGCTTTCAACGTCATGTGGGAACGTCCGGATGTGGTATTGGGATTGGAAAACAGAACCACTCTGCCCGCGCCCGGAACGCCGTCCACGGCAAGCAGACTGCCCTGGCAGACCGGTTCCTTCAGCTGGGCAGTGCGGTTGGTGGGGTGTTTTTCCCACGTTTGGCCCAGGTCTTTCGTAACGCCCACGATGCGGGAACCGCCCCAGTTGCACCGGGCGTTGATCATGACGGAGCCGTCTTCCAGCTCAATCACCTGGGCTTCCGTCGTCTGCTGGCTGACGCCCGTGCCGCAGTGCCAGGTTTTTCCCCGGTCTTTGGAATAAACAATGGTGGACCACGGCACCCCTTTGCCGTCCCAGTACTGGGCGGCGAAGACCAGCGTGCCGTCTTTCATGCAAATGCCATTGCCGGGTCCATTAAATAAAATGCGCCAATCCTTGTTCTTGGTTTGTTCCGTGATATTGATCGGACTGGACCAGGTCAGGCCGTCGTCATCGCTGTAGGCCAGCACCAGCTGTCCACAGGCCTCCGGAGAATTGTCTCCGGACTTGCTGCCCCAGATGGAATGCCTGTGGCTCCATATGGCGGCCACCCAGATGCGCCCCGTCTTTTCATCCACCAGAATGGCCGGATCCCCTACGCCCCTGGTAGCCCCCAGAGAGGGGTCAATCTTGGAATCATCAATGGCGATTTTGACATCAGACCAGGTGCGGCCTCCGTCCGTAGAGCGGCTTACGCCCACATCAATGTTGGCCGGAAGGTCTCCGGAATGGTTGTACCGGATATCGTACACGGCCAGCAGGGTTCCCTTCCTGGAACGGGCCAGACCGGGAATACGGTAGAATTTTGATTTGAAATCCCCATGCCTGACTACGGCCACGCCGATGCGCTGCGCCACGGGAGTCGCATTGGCAACCCTCACCGGTTTATTGCCCGCCACAACGCTGGCCGGACGCACCACCACCCTGCCGTCCAGGGAGGCTCCTTCTTTCATCGTCACGCAAGCCCACAGGTAATTGTCTCCGGGCTCCAGCTCCATTTTCCCCTTCACAGAAATCTGGGGTCTGGCGGAACCGGCAAGCTTTACTGTACCAAAAACTTGGGAAGAGTCTTTCGGGAACGGCTCTTCCCCATGATGGATGATAGGGGCCTCTTCCCCCCGTATTACAGCCACGGACTCAATGTCGGAAAGCTTCGTCGTACCCGTAAAATCCAGATTGACAGCTGTCAGGAACTGAGGATTAAGGCAGCCGTCCGTCCGGACATTCAGAGAAAGAACGGGGCTGCACGGGATACGCACCATCACCGGGTAAATGGAAGAGGCCATCTCCACCTGCGGATTCACTTTCATGGGAATACAGGGAACAAGAAACAGGTCGTCCAGCTTCATTCCCTTGTTTTCCGGAGAAGTAAGCCTGAACACCAGGGAACGCGTTCCGGAAGGAACACTGGCTTCTATCCTGGTATGAAACCCGCCCGTCCTGATATCCTTGCCGTCATAAATTTTCTTTTCTCCATTCGGCCCTATGGCCACAATGGAAAATTCAAAAGGGGCCTGCCCGGTCCATCGCTCCGCCCAGGCAGAAAGCCGGACTTCCCTGGAAGGCGTATCCTTCAAGTCCAGTTTCAATTCAGCATCCTGTCCGCCGAACATTCGCAGGGAGGCTTCTCCGGATTTTCCCCCTCCTCCGATTTCCGCCACACCGTTCCGGCAGGACATAAGGCCGTATTTGGTGGAAAGCGTTGTAAACTTGCCACGCCTGGCCTGCTCAAAGCTTTCCTTGCCGAGAACGGAGGGAATAGACAGGCCCAGTGCGCACAACAGGCCAAGCCCCATTAATTTATTCAAAGATAAACGCATCGTATTTATGGTGTGTTTCGCGGGATATATACGCCGCCCCCCGCGGCAATCTTGCCCGGAGCAGCGTTATTTGCCGGTCCGTTTCCTAACACACGGCTTTCCGTTGCGTCCAGCCCCGCTTGAACGGCCTGAGGAAAGACCAGTCCTTACTTTCCCGTTTTTCCTCCGGAAAGAGCCGCCGGCTCCACGGAAATCACGGGACGTTCCGGGAAAGAACTGGAATTCCGGTGCATATAATAATGAGCCCAGTGAAGAACCACCTTGTCCCCCGGTTTAAGGGCGGATATCTTCTTCAAAATATCCGCACTCTGCAGGATGGGCTTGTGCGCCGGATTAACGTCAACCATCAGCTGCTCCTGCTTTTCATCGCCGTACTTGCCTGGTTTCCGGTAATCCAGGTACTTGACGATCCGGAAAACGGCGAAATCCCTGGCATGGTCGCACTTGTCCGGGCACAGGGAAGTAAGGAACCTGCATTTCCGATGAATTATTCCCGTAAATTCCGCTTCCGCCACATGATCCGACAACAATTCCCCGGAAGGCAGTTCCGCATCCCCCTGTTCATTTACCCTTCCCGGGGCCGCAATGGGAGAATCTTCAGCCAGAACGCTCCAGAATCCGGCCAGGCCCAGACAGACGGCTAGAATACTCTTCTTCATCTCTTCATTCCTATCCGCCGCGGAAACACAAGTCAAGAAGAAGAAAGAGCTTCTGCGGACACTGACGGAATATCACCATGGAAAAACATCATTTTATTTTTTTTATCAACAGGTTGGATAATTTCTGGACTCTTTTCGGTTTCCAGATTGACGCACCGCCGTCCTTGTGAGAAATTGACAAAAGCAATATGGATAACAACCGTACCTCTACCGTGCCGATCGTTCCCAAACAATACCGGCTGCCGTTCTTCATGCTGGTCTCCTGTTTTGCGCTGTGGGGCCTCCTGAACAACATGACGGACAACCTGGTTCCGGCATTCAGCAAAATATTCATGATCAATGCTTCGGAATCCGCCGGAGTTCAGATTTCCTTCTATGGGGCCTATGCGGTGCTTGCCATTTTCGCCTCCATCCTTCTGGAGGAATTTTCCTATAAGGCGGGCGTCCTCATCGGGCTGGGGCTCTACATGATCGGCGCGCTGTGCTACATTCCCGCCGCCATCGGGCAAAGTTTCGATATCTATCTGATGGCTATCTTCGTGCTGGCCGGAGGCCTCTCCATTTTGGAGACCACCTGCAACCCCTTCGTTCTCTCCATGGGGTCCCAGGAAACGAGCGTCCGCCGTCTGAACTTCGCCCAGGCCTTCAATCCCATAGGCTCCCTGACAGGTATTTTCCTGGCCAAATATTTCATTCTGGCACACTTGAACGATGCGGACATGGACACCCGCAAAGCCATGGACCCGGAACAACTGAACGCCATTGTCAGCGATGAACTTTTCTGGGTATGCGTTCCTTATGTGGGCCTGGTAGCCATCGCCGCCGTCATCTGGTTCTTTTTCTGCCGTTACAAATCCGACGATGAAAACGTACCCACCCGGGAAAACACACAGCCCCTTTCCTCTAAACTCGGCCGCCTGGGACTCTGCATCGCCCTGATTCTCATCCCCTTCCTGTTCCAGTACTATTCCGCTTTCGAATTCAGCATGGTGCAGCAAATCCTGATTATGATGATCGGGCCCATCGCCTTCCTGCTCATCATGCCGGACTACCGCTGCCAGCTTATGAAACTGGTGAAGCTTCCGCGCTACTTCTGCGGCGTGGCAGCCCAGTTTTTCTATGTAGGCGTGCAGATTGCCGTGTGGACGTGGACGATTAAATACATCATGTCCGTCTTCCCCGGAATGCAGGAAGCGGCGGCCTCCAACTACTATATCTTTTCCATCATCCTGTTCATCGCCTGCCGCGCCATCACTACGGCCCTGATGAAAAAATTTAACCCGGCCAACATGATGTCCCTTTTCGCCGTCGCCGGCATTCTCTGCTGCCTGGGCACCATCTATCTGCCCAGGGAAATCTCCGTCTGGACACTGGTCGGAATCTCCGGCTGCATGTCCCTGATGTTCCCCACTATTTACGGCATCGCCCTGCGCGGACTGGGGTCTGAAGTGAAACTGGGAGCTGCGGGCCTTATCATGGCCATTCTGGGCGGCGCAGTCATTACCCCGTACATGGGTTCCTGGATAGACAACACCACAGTAAAAAACCAGGTGGCCTATTTTGAATCCATCAACCGTCCTCTGATCGCGCAGGCGGAAGCTGCGGACGCTCGGAAATCCTTATCTGGAGCCATGCTGGCGCTGTACAGGATGTCAGAAGCCAGCCCTGCGGACGGAGAAGAACAAGCTAGGGCCGCCGGCAAATTCCAGAAAAACCTGGAAACCTTCTTTACCCTCCCCTCCTTGGAAGGGGACGCTTTTGAGCAGGCGGCCAAATCCCTGCCCGGCTGCTCCTCCCTCAAGCCTAGGGAACTGGCCGTTTTCAAAGCCAATCTGGAACGCCTCCCCGCTCCTGCCGGAAGAGAACAGCAAATTCAGCAATTCTCCCTGATTCCGGCGCTCTCCACGTTATCCGGAAACCAGGCGGAAGTGCTGGACAACCTCATCGCCCTGCCCCTGGACATGAAGCAATTCCAGACGGCCCAGGAAAACTTCGTGGAAAAAGCGGTGCGGTCATCCTTCTTTATTCCCATCATCTGCTTTGCCGTGGTATTAATTTACGGCTTCTTCTTCCGCAACACTCATCTGAAAAAGGAAGAGGAAGAAAAGCCTGCCCAGGCATGAACCAGCTTCACATCACCTACGCAAGATATGAAAACAGCATTACCAACCATCGGTATCCGCCCCACGATTGACGGTCGCCGCCTCGGCGTCCGGGAATCCCTGGAAGATCAAACCATGAACATGGCCAAGGCGGCCGCCGCCCTTATTGAGGCCAACATCCGCCACGCCTCCGGAGAACCCGTCAAATGCGTGATTGCGGACACCTGCATCGGCGGCCCGGCGGAAGCCGCCGCCTGCGCGGACAAATTCAAGGCCAACAACGTCGGCGTCTCCCTGGCCGTTACGCCCTGCTGGTGCTACGGCAGTGAAACATTTGACATGGATCCGTTCACTCCCAAGGCCATCTGGGGCTTCAACGGCACGGAACGCCCCGGTGCCGTGTATCTGGCCGCTGCGCTGGCCGGCCTGAACCAGAAAGGATTCCCGGCTTTCTCCATTTACGGAAAAGACGTGCAGGACGCCACGGATACTTCCATCCCGGAAGACGTAGCTGAAAAAATCCTGCGCTTCTGCCGCGCCGGCCTCGCCGTAGCCACCCTCCGCGGAAAAGGCTATCTTTCCATCGGCGGCTGCTCCATGGGCATTGCCGGTTCCATTGTGGACCAGTCTTTCTGGGAAAATTACCTGGGCATCCGCGTACAGGCCGTGGACATGACGGAAGTGCGCCGCCGCATGGACCAGAAAATTTATGACGAAGCGGAATTCGACCTCGCCATGCAATGGGCGGATTCCGTCTTTAAATTCGCCGAGGACAAAAACCGTCCGGACCTGAAGCTGGATGAAGCCGGACGCCGCAAAACCTTCAAGGAAAGCGTGCTGATGGCCATGATCTTCCGCGACATGATGCAGGGCAATCCCAAGCTCAAGAAAATCGACCGCGAAGAAGAATCCCTGGGTTACCAGGCCATTGCCGGCGGCTTCCAGGGCCAGCGCCACTGGACGGACTTCTACCCGAACGGAGACATCGCGGAAACCCTGCTTAACTCCACCTTTGACTGGAACGGCCCACGCGCCCCGCTTCCCTTCGCCACGGAAAATGACTCTCTCAACGGCGCCTGCCTCCTCTTCGGCTATCTGCTGACCGGACAGGCCAATGTCTTCGCGGACGTTCGCACCTACTGGAGCCCGGAAGCCGTAAAGCGCGTCACGGGTTATACGCTGGAAGGCCATGCCAAGGACGGCATCATCCACCTCATCAATTCCGGCTCCGCCGCCCTGGACGGCTGCATGGCCTGCACGGGCAAGGACGGACAGCCCGTCATGAAAAAACACTGGGACGTCACCCCGGACGATGCGAAAACCATGATGGAACAAGCCGTCTGGTGCCCGGCCAACCGGGAATACTTCCGCGGCGGCGGCTACTCCGTCCACTACGTCACCAGGGGCGGCGCTCCCGTCACCATGATGCGCCTGAACATCGTCAAGGGACTCGGCCCCGTCCTCATCGTGGCGGAAGGCTGGTCTGTTGATCTGCCTGCCGAGGTGCACAAGACCCTGGACGAACGTACTGACCCGGGCTGGCCGACCACCTGGTTCGCCCCGCGCCTGACCGGCAAGGGAGCCTTTACGGACGTGTACAGCGTCATGGCCAACATGGGAGCCAACCACGGAGCCTTTACTTACGGCCACATCGGCGCAGACATCCTTACGCTGGCCTCCATGCTGCGCATTCCCGTATACGCCCATAACATTCCGGATGACCAAATCTACCGCCCCTCTGCCTGGGGTCTCCACGGTACGGCGGATCCGGAAGGAGCTGATTTCCGGGCCTGCGCCAACTACGGGCCATTATACGGAAAATACTGAAAACGAAAGGCAACAGTTAATAGGTAATAGTAAACAGCTTCGGATAAAACATGGCAGAAAGCCCCGTTTCCGCGAAAAGCTTTTCTTTCGCGGTCCGCATTATTCAATGATGAAGGCACTTGAAAAAGCAGGACGTCGAGCGGGAATTGCTCAGCCAGCTCCTACGTTCCGGTGCGGGCATTGCCGCCAATTTATCCGAAGCTGTTTACGGGAGCCGCAGAAGGGACTTCTTTTCCAACCCCCACATCGCCCTGAAGGAATATTCCGGGACGCATGCACGGCCTAAACTGCTGCGCGCCACGGGAAGCCTGACGGAAACGGAATCTTCCTCTGTCAACCAGGACAGCACAGAAATCCCTAAAATGCTCATTTCTATTAACAAACCAACTCAACAAGCTCAGCCGGATTCCTATTAACTTTTCACTATTAAATCTTAACTCATGTACTCCCTCTGCTTGGACTGCGGCGCGACTAATGTGCGCGCCATGGTTGTGGATAAACAAGGCGCCATTGTGGGGAAGGCCTCACAGCCGAACGCCACGCTGCCCGGTGAGGAAAATCCGGAATTTCACGTCTGGGACGCCGACCGGATTTTCAGACAGCTCTCCGAATGTGCCGTGAAGGCCCTGGAAGGGCTAAATGCGGAACAGGTGACGGCCGTCACGATTACCACCTTCGGCGTGGACGGCACGCTGGTGGATGACGCCGGCAACCTGCTCTATCCTGTCATATCCTGGAAATGCCCCCGCACGGCGGAGGTCATGAAAAACATCGGCAAATATATCTCCCAGGAGGAACTTAACCGTATCTCCGGCGTGGGGGCCTTTGCTTTCAACACCATTTACAAACTCGTCTGGCTCAGGGAAAACCACCCGGAACTTCTGGAAAAAGCCCATGCGTGGCTCTTCATCTCCAACCTGCTGGCCTACAAGCTCACCGGCATCATGGCGACAGACCGGACCATGGCAGGGACCTCCCAGCTCACGGATCTGGAAACGGGAGATTTTTCCGAATTCATTTTGAACTGCCTCGGTTTGAGCCGCGGCCTCTTCCCCCCCATCGTGGATGCAGGGGAAACCATTGGCCTCCTTACGCCGGAAGCGGCAGACGCGATGAATCTCCCGGCCCTGGCGGGCATTCCCGTTATCTCCGCCGGGCACGACACCCAGTTCGCCATTTTCGGTTCCGGAGCAGACAAGAACCAGCCCGTCCTTTCCTCCGGAACATGGGAAATCCTGATGGCGCGCTCCGCACAGGCCAGGCTGGCCCGGGAAGATTATGAGGACGGCGCCACGGCGGAATTCGACGCGGAATCCGGCCTTCTTAACCCCGGGCTCCAATGGCTGGGCTCCGGCATTATCGAATGGGTGAAAGCAGCCTGCTTTCACGGGGAATCCTATGACACCATGGATGCGGAAGCGGCCGCCGTCCCACCCGGCTGCGACGGCGTGACAATGGTTCCGGACTTCCTGGCCTCCGGAGACCGGAAAGGCTCCATCAACGGACTGGTGCTGGGAAGAACACGCGGCCATATCTACCGCGCCGCCATGGAGGCTCTCACCTGGCGGCTGAAATCCCGCCTGCGCCGTTTGGAATCCGTGGGCGGCTTCAAAAGCGAATTCCTCATCCTAGTGGGCGGAGGCGCCAGAAACAGAGTTTGGACCCAGATGAGGGCGGACATTCTCCGTATTCCCGTCAAAGTCTCTGAAGTGTCAGAAAGTACGGTATTGGGCGCATCCATGTTTGCCTTTGCGGGCGCCGGGGTGTACTCTACGCCGGAGCAGGCCCGGGCCGCCTTCGGCATCACCTACCGGACATATATGCCGGGTTCCCAGGAAGCCGCCTACGAAAAGTTCAACCAATAACACGCTACTAAATATGTCAGAAGACTGGTCAATCTCCCCTCCCCTGCCGGACAAAGTGTTCCCATGGGAAAAATACAACCCCGTCACGCGGGAGGAAGTGAACGAATTCTTCCATTCCCCGGAAATTCTGGTCATCAAGGAACGCATGTGCGACATAGGGCGCCGCCTGTGGAACCGGGAATATGTGGACGGCAACGGGGGCAACATCTCCGTGCGCGTGGCTCAGAACCTGCTGCTCTGCTCCCCCACCCTGTGTTCCAAAGGCTTCATGACTGTGGAAGACATCTGCATGGTGGACATGGACGCGCGCCAGAAAGCGGGCATCCGCCCCTCCACCAGCGAGGTGAAAACGCACATTGCCATGATGAAATCCGTGGGCGTTAATGCCTGCATCCATGCCCATCCCCCGCACTGCAATGCCTTCCTGTTTGCCGGGCAGGTTCCCCCCTCCGGCATCAATCCGGAAGCGGATATCTTCCTGGGGCACATCCCGCTGGCCCCTTACGGAACGCCCGGCTCTCTGGAAACGGCCCGGGCCGTGGCGGAAGCAGCCAGACAATCCACCGTCGTTTTCATGGAAAACCACGGAGTCATTACCGGAGCACGTGACGTGGAAGAAGCGGAATGGTTCATGGAAAATGCGGATGCCTACTGCCGCATGGTGCTGATGGCCGGCCTGCACAAAGCACCTCTGAACCAGGTGGGGCCGGAAGGCGTGGCGGACTTCCTTGCCATTCGCAAATCCATCGGTTACGCCGTGCCGGACAACCAGCCCCTGTACAACACGGAAACCTACGCCGGGTACAAACTGGGAAAATCCGGAAAATAACGGAATTCACCGTTCTTCATTGGGGCGCCGTCGCATGCCGGGCGCCCTTTTTTGCGGCTTCCTCTCTGCTCCTTTCTTTCATAGGGTTCACACACGGACCAAATCGGGCTCCCTTCCTTTCCCATGGACTGTTTTGCCCGTCTCTCCTGCTATCTGCTTTACAGAATGGCCTCCTTATTTCCGAATCCATTGATTCCCATGATCCCCGGAAAAAGGAAAATACAGATTTTCAAAAAAAATTATCCGTATATTTCCCAAATGAGAACATACCCCCCTGCAGCCCGGAAACAAAATTGAAATATAATATCCCCTCATAGAGAGAAAAAATAACTAAGGGAATAAACGGTTCCACATAACTATGCAGGGGTTTCCTGACTTGTAAAAAACGGGATGTTGATAATCGCATTTCGAATCCGCTGTCAATCCTATTATTTTAGTAGGAAATATATTTTTTCATGCCGCCATGGAAACCGTATGATTTACATGAACGAAAATATATTGATGATAAAATAATTGTATTTCTTTTTCATGGCTCTCCGGCTACTGGCTGCCGCTGTTCTTCGGGGGAATGACGCGCGCCTGCCGTTTCCGGCAGGAACTATTTTGGAATAAGCGGGATATTTTCTAAAACTTTCTCTGTCAACGCGCCATTTAAACAGCGGATTCGAAATCCGTTACTTAGCGGCCTTCCCAATATTAACAATTCTTATTAAAAGATATGAGACTTACTCTTCCATGGCCGTTGCGCCGTTTTCTGCTGGGGGCGCTTCTGTGTTCCGTAACGATGGCGAGCGCCGCTTCCGGGGCGGAGTTCGTGGTGGACGCCTCCCAGGCAACCGACCCGTCCGGGAACGTGTACCGCACGCTTCAGGAATTGTCCTCTTCCGGGGCGCTGTCTTCCGGGGATACCGTTATCCTGTGCAATGATGATTCTTCTCTGACCTCAGCCCTGAAGGTAGCTGTCCATTTCCGTTCCAATGATCCGGAGGTGTCCCGCACCATTGACCTGGCCGGGCTGAGTTCGTCAGGTTTATATGATTATTCCCAATTTCCCACAGGAGAAAAATTGGAACTGAATTCCATCATCCTGTGTAATGCGAACACAGGAGTTTTCTTTATATCAACCAAATTAACGTCAATTTCTTCTGAGTACGGGGTAGTATTCGACTCCAATACTTCGGGGTATATTTATGGCGGGGCTATTTGTAACTTAATATACCCTATCAGCGTTGGAGCTGGAGCCGTGTTTACCGGCAACTATGCTTCCAGTAATTCAGGGAACGCCAGGGGCGGGGTATTTATCACAGCAACAATCGTGGTACTTTCACCATAGGGCCCAACCCCAGTTTCATCAAAAATTTTGTTTACTCCGGAAGTGCTGATGCTTATGGCGGTGTGATTTACAGCGATGGGGATATTTCTTTCAGCGATGGAGCTACGTTTATCAACAATTATGCCAAGACTTCCGGGGGAGCCATCACGATGGGAGGGAAATGCGACCTGCTCGCTCTGACGAAGGACGTGCTTTTCAGCGGCAACATGGTTGGGGGCGTCGTCATCGGCCAGTCCGACGATGGCTTCCCCGTGGTGGAAAACGGCATTGCGAATGCCATTGACATGAACGGTTCTTTGTTTTCTTCACTTTATACGCCCAATCTGACGCTTGCCGCGGAAGAGGGGATCGTCTTCAGCGGCGAACTCTACCAGGGAGAAGATACGCATCTTGCCGCCAGCCGGTACAACAACTTCTGCGCGGATACCACCCTCTATGGCGGCGTCCTCCTGCTGGAACACGATGTTGTCTTCGGCAGGAATCCTGAGGAAATAATGGATAAACGATACAACTCCTCCCTGACGGTGGAAAAGGGTGTGCTGGAAATCACCGGAGGAAGCACGGCCAACGCCTCCAGCTTCACCCTCTCCGGCCCTGGCGCCGTCCTGCGCCCCGGGGAGAGCGCCTTCATCAACACCCACAACGCCGACCTCTCCCACGGCTTCACCTTCGATATGCGCTACCAGCTCCAGGCCGGGCCGGCCTTCGGCCCGGGCCTGATGCTCTCCGCTCTGGAAACCTTCACGGCCGGGGGATACATCGGCGTGGCGGACACGGAAGCCAACGCTCCCTGGTTCTACGCGGACCGCTCCTGGAAGCAGGACCGCGTCTTCCACGTGCTGACGGATGTGCAGCACATCCATGAGGAGGACTTTGACGGGGCCGTCTCCCAGGCCACCGGAACGGCCCGGGTGGATGACCCCTACGCCTACACGGGAACCTGGAGCCACCGGTGGACGGACGCCGACGGAGACGGCTACGCCGAACAGCTCCAGCTGGTCTGGAAGGCGGACGGAACCCCCATCAGCCGCGTTGACCCGGAACTGGCCGGGGAACTGGCCGTCAACTCCCTCTGGAGCTCGGCGTCCAACGCGGCGGCCCTGGGCGGCAATGTCCTCTCCCGTCTGAGCGTGCCGCGCCTGACCGACAGGCATGCCCGCAACCTGTGGGGCATGGGGCTGGGCGACTTCGCCCGGCAGCGCAGCCGGGGAGGCGTGGACGGCTACGACTACAACGGAGGCGGCTACTCCGTGGGGGCGGACAGCGGCATGGGAGGGGAGGACGAGGGCATCTGGGGGATCGCCTTCGGGCAGCTCTGCGGCCATGCCAGAAGCCGGGATTTCCAGGGGCGCAACACGCAGGACACCCGGATGGGCTCCCTGTACTGGGGACGCCTGATGGAAGAAAGCAATAGGGCGTACTGGATCTTCAAGGGAAGCCTCACGTGGGCGGAAACGCGCAACAACATGACCAGCCGCCTGAGCGGGGCGCCGGCCTCCACGGGCAAATGGAACAACGAGACGTGGCTGGCGCAGGCGGAAGTGTCCCGGACGGCGGGCTGTGCGAGAGGGTGGAGGCTGACGCCGTTCGTGAGGATGGAATTCACGTATGGCCGGCAGGACGCCTTCCGGGAACAGGGAGGGTATGGCCGTGACTTCGGAGGGGCGGCGCTGAAGCACCTGTCCATTCCCGTGGGCCTGGAAATAGGCAGGACGGACGAATGGAAGGGGAGGCCGTGGGCGCAGTCGCTGCGCGTGTCCTATGTGGGGGACGTGCTGAGGGACGTGCCGGAAGCAACGGTGTACAGCCCGTACAGCGACATGGGCTGGAGAGGAAGGGCGGTGAGCCCGGAACGGCACGGCCTGCGCGCGGAGTACAACACGTTCCTGCAGTGCAATGAGCGCTGGAGCGTGTACGGGGGCTACGGGCTGGAAGTGAGGGGAAGCTCCTGCTACCACCGCGTGAACGCAGGGGTGTCCAGGAGTTTCTAGAATATTTCTTCAGTAACAACCTGAAGTCATCAAGGAAGTAAGGAGGGGGCGTTTTCCGCGCAGGCCGCGGAAGGCGCCCCCTCTGATTATTTGTGGCTCATCGGAACGATGATGATGTCCTGCCGGCGCCGCATGCGCTCAAATGGAGGTGGAGGGCAGTCAGTCAGACCAGGAAGCCCGGACAATTCTGGACCTGAGTGCCCCGGAGATATTCCTACCAGCTCCGGGTTCCGGTCCGTGAGGCAGAGTGCCGGGGTTCCGAGGGCGTTCCTGCGGCGTAAGCTGCATCCGCATGGCTCTCCTGAGTCATGCCGGGAGGCAGGAAAGGCCTTCGTTTGACGAAGGACAAAGCGTCTCTTTTCATGCTCCTTTTGCCATGCTCTACCTCTTCCGCGTGGAAACCGACGCAGGGGGAACAGGAGCTTTCCCCCCGGAAAACGGAGCGAAATTCCAGGAAACATTGCTCAAAGGCCCCGTTCCCCGCACTTGAAACAGCCCTCCGGCCAACAGGAAAACCGGGGAAGTAATAAACCCCGGCAAACCGCGAAGCCCCAGCTTGAAATCTGAATTGACCTGCAAATCGGAAAGGCGTATCCAGCCTCCCCCCTCCAGAGACATGTTGCTTCCCTGGGCCACGAAATTACTGGTGCGCACATAACCCTTCTCAATGGAAAAATCGCAATCGGCCCTGGATATCTTGTAATTAATCAGATGCCCCAGTCCAGGAATGTAATTAGAGAGGGCTTCCCCCAAAAATCCGAACAGGGGAATTTCCACCAGGTCGCCATGCACCAGGGCAGCCTCCCCCTTCGCCTGAATAGAATTCATATTGCCGCCCTTGGATGAAAACTCAATGGCTCCGTGCACAGTGGCTTTCTCCATTTTTTTGTCATAGGATTTCCCGATAGACGTCAAATTCATGTCCTGGAGGACAAAAGAACCGTTCAGGGCATCCCCATCGTCAATCTGCGCCAGAACGCGGCCCGTGAAGGTTCCGTCCCAGATGGTTCCCATCATCTTGTCCACAACCACCCATTGCGGGGAAATCAACACTTCCCCCTTTGTCCTTCCGAGATCCAGCGTGGTTCCCAGCAGGGGATAGCGCACGCGCCCGGCGGAAGCGTCAAAGCGGATGCGCCCCTTCATCAGCTTCATGTCATCCCCCATCGGAAACATGCCACCGCCGGAAAGCGTTACGGGCCGGGTAAAGACAAACTCCTTCAAAACCCTGGCGGCACTATCAGAAAACATCCGCAGGGTATAGCCGGGATAGGCCTGTCCTTCCAGGCCAAGCACTTCCACCGTATCCTGCACAAAACGGAAATCTATGCTCTTGGCCTTGAGCGTGCATTCCGAAGGACCTCCGGACAATCCGGCGGAAGACAGGTAATTTCCGTTGGAAACCACAGTCGTCACATTGGTCAGCACCAGTTGGTCTGTCACCAGATGGGCATCCGCCCGGGCGGACTTCAAGTCCACCCCCCTGTAGCGCGTGTTGGTTGCAGAAATAGTAGCCTGCAAGTCGTAAGCCTTTTCCAGATTGTACAAACCCAACGTTCCCTGGAAGGAAAACTCTAGGCCGGAATCCTTGCGGAAGACAAAGCGGTTCATGAAAAAGTCGTCATCCTCCATGCTCAACAATTGGTCTATCGTTTGCAGCGGAACTGTGGACTGCCCCATCACAAACATCTGACCGTCCAGAAAACCGTTGGCGAACAATTCAAAGACACCCTTTTCCATTTCCACCCGGCAGTTTTGCACAAAAAGCTGGTTGGGACGGTATTCCGCTTCCACATTCGCCATTTTGACAGGAACCTTGTTCCAGGCAAGATTCTCCGCATGGATGCGTGCTCGGACCAGAGTCGGCTCCACAGGCTTGCCCTCCGGAATATCCAGCCTGCCGTGTACCCATAAAACCGCTTTTTCCGGAAGCTGCAAATGTTCAGGGACAGAAAACCAATTTCCAGCCAGAGTCTCCAGCAGTTCAGGTTTCAGATTAGATTCCAGCGTAAAAACAAGGTCGGTGCCCAGATAGCTTCCTTCCAGCTTCACCCGGCCGTCATCCCGCACCAAATCCAATTGGGTGACATTAACGGAACGGCCAATCAATTCCGCCCTGGCCGCAGCGGAAACGAATTCCACTCCCTGGTAAAAGACATCCGTCACGGAAGCCTCAATCTGGAGGCGGTCCACCTGGAACGGCCCTTTCCAACCCTTTCCCATATCCACGGAACCGTACACCTTCAATTCCGGGTCTCCCCTGATTTCCAGCGCTGGCGGCAGCTTCGCATCCTCCGGGGCAATGGAACGGGCCATCCCCAACATCGCCTTCATTGGCAGCGTGCTGTGAACGTCTATCTTAATCTCTCCGTCCACTCCCATTACCTTGCCGGAAAAGCTGCCTCCGGGATGCCTTATATCCAGATCAGTTACATAAAAATTACCGTTTTCATAACTGAAATCGCAGGAGGCCCTCTGGAATTTTTCCCCAAGCACGGAAAATGCACCCATGGACCCGGAACCTAAAGCATTCAAATGTTCCACGCCCTCCCAATTTTCCGAAAAAACCGCACGACCGGATAGCTGTACATGCGGCTCGCTCAGAAACTTCATTTCCTTCGGCACCAGAGCTTCATCAACAATAGCCACCGCCCAGGAGACCAGCGGAGCCGTACTGCGGACATCCCAGATCAGCGTGCGCTTTTTCAAATCGGCCTGAAGGGAAAGGCTGACGAAACCGGCCGTTTCCGCATCCCGCATGGTAAAGCGTTTGGCCATGATAACGGAATCTGCGTAATCCCCATTGAACAGGAAATCCCTGACCATGATTTTTCCGTACCTGAGAAAAGGCGCCTGCAAATCCATGCCTATGCGCACGCCGCCTTTCGGATCGTCGCTTAAATTGACAATCAGGCGGGGAGGAGATGCATCAGGCCACTTCACCCGGTCCATGTAATTCAGGACCTGATTCAACTGCTCTCTGACGGCGGCCATGTCCTGAGCCGTCAGCGTAAAGTCTCCGGAATCATCCTGACCAATGGGAAATGCCCCCTGGGCCGTCACCCGGATGCCCTGCACAACGGCATCTGCCTTGACGATGTCCACCATGCCGGGCCGCCCCAGATTCAATTCCGCGTTCACCCCCGTTACGGAAAAAACTTTTTCCAGATTCCCCGCATCTACGGGCAGAGTGACGTTCATCCCCTTCACATTCACCCGCTCCGGCACTACTTGTCCTTCTATCAGTTTTTTCCAATTCAGCGCCACATCCGCCTCATGCAGCAGAACTATGGGCCGGCGAATTTCCGGCATGGCCTCCGGATCCAGCAATTCCACATTTTTCAGTGTCACGACGGCACGGGGCCACAAAGTAACTTTCAGCGTCTCTATATGGGAGGGAATGCCCTTTTCCAGAAGAGCCTTCTCCACCCGCTGCACAACGAAGGATGGCACCCCCCAGATGGAGATGTAGCATATGCAGCCCAGCAGCAACGCCCCCAGCAAAATAATCACCGTGGGAATCAGTCCCTTGATCCATCTCATAAATGTCCGCTGAGCCATAAGCCTTGTCTTCTTTGCACGGGTACTGCAACACGCTACCCTAAAAGAAGAGACATTGCACCACCAATTTGTGTTGCCGATTTGTTTTACGGTTCTGGAAATAATGTCACTCGCCTTGAACAACCCCGAGTTGCAGCCGGTCAAACATTCTGCAGGCGGAAAACCGCTCCCACTCCCCCTATCAATTATGAACATTACCATTCACCGTGCATCCTCCCGTGGACATGCCAACCACGGATGGCTGGATACATACCACACATTCAGCTTCGCCAATTATTTCAACCCGGAACGCATGCAATTCGGAGCTCTGCGCGTGCTCAACGACGACAAGGTTCTCCCGGAAGAAGGATTCGGCACCCATCCGCACAAAAATATGGAAGTGGTTTCCATCCCCCTGAAAGGAGAACTCCGCCACGGGGACAGCCTGAACAACAGCCATACCATCACGCGCGGAGAAATCCAGGTGATGAGCGCCGGAACGGGCATCCAGCACAGCGAATTTAACGGCAGCTCCACGGAGCCCCTGGAATTCCTGCAAATATGGATTATTCCGGACAGAGTCAACGCTCCTCCCAGGTACCGGGATTACAACATTGCTCCCCTGCTGAAACACAATGAGATTTCCACCTTCCTGGCTCCGGAAACGGACATCTCCATCATGCAGCAGGCCTGGTTCTCCTGGGCGGAGCTGAACCGCGGCGTGGAGCGCGAATACAAATTCAAGTGCCAGAACACGGGGGTGTACGTCTTCGTGATAGACGGAGAAATCAAGATCGGAGACACGGTGCTGCACCGCCGGGACGGAGCCGGCATCACGGATACGGACTCCATCACCATGGAGGCCCTCCAGAATTCGACCGTTCTGCTGATGGAAGTGGCCGTCTGACGATCGGAAAAATGTTCCGGCTTAATGAAGAAAACCACTGGGATCTCCCGTATTTTCAGCTTCCAGCTACAATCACGAATGGCTTAGGATCATCAAAAAGGAAAATTAACAAGGTTTTATCTGGTATCCTTTTTACTGCGTCCCTTGTACAGGAATTCCGTGCTGGAATCCCGTCCCACCGTACGGTCCACAAGATCATTAATTTCCCCTTCCTGATAGCCTGCCATGCGGATGTACTTAATTACTTCCCCCTTTTTTCCAGGGAACAACCGGACAAGAGTAGGCACGAAATCTTCTTCCATCCTCTCAACGGTATTTTTAATCTCCATGTTCCTTCCGTCGTTGGCCACTATTTTGTTATCCAAATTCCTCGCCATCCTTCCGGTCTCCGCTCCAAACGGATCAAGTTTTTCCTCCAGCGTAGTTGCTTTTTCCATGCGTTCGGCAACCGCTTTTTGATAGTTCTGCCGGGCGGCCTTTTCCCGTTCCGGCAGATCATTAACATAGGCGTTACGTACCCTGTGCAACATGCGGGCTGCATAAAGACTGAAAAGATGCGCCAATTCCTTCCTTTTCAGGGGCTGATGGACAGTGAATGAATCCAGATTATTCCGGGCTATTGTGAGAGAAAAATCAAAAACATCTCCCAAAAGCCGTAAATCTATATTGTCGTTAAAGGAAGCCGTTGTTCTGCAATCATCATCCTCAAAAGGAAAAAGAGGCGCGGAGGAAACATAGTAGGCAAGCCAGAAAAACTTCTGTACAGATGCTATATCTTCTGAATGAGGATAACTTTTGAGATACCATTCCCTAGATTTTTTGTAAAATTCTTCGAGCTTGTTTTCCTTGAGCAAGATATTCAAGGCCTTGATATCTTCCGGAACATCCCTTAAGGATTTGATACTACTGGGTTTCTCCAAGGGAACTGGAAAATCTGACCCATGTGAAGAAACCACGATTCCCATGAACAGGGAAAGAAGACAACACTGCATTCTCATAATCTAATTCCGTTAATCCGTTTCTTTAGGTCCCAAATAGTTGTAATGATTCCCGGTACCATCCGAATAAGCCATAGCCGTACATCCGAATTTTGATACTTCTCCACAAACGGCACTTATTCTTCCCGTTTGTGGATTGAGGTTATAATAAAATTTAAAACGTTGTTCGACCATTTCCCCTATTTGCCCCACATCGTCGTTTCCGGAAATTGCTATTGGTCCGCCCCTGCCCTTATGGACGCGCCAGGAGCATTTCCATTTCCACTCCTGTGGCAAAATATGTATTTTCCCCTGAATATCCTGATGGGCAACTGTTCCTTTAAGATGGTCTGCAAATCGATTTGCGTTGTTAACCTCTATTGCATTATCAACTCCGTGACCTGTATGGCCAGGATCCAGAGTTCTTCGAGGGTTGTTGGGATCGGAGCCCAAATCCCGTTCAATGATTTTAATATTTTTAAAGGAGACGTTCGTAGGCTGCAATGTAACAACCAGTTGGGCTGAAGGTTGTGTAGCTCCCCGGTTATTGCAACCTACCTCTGGTGTGCCGACTCCCCTATGTGTGGCGGTCATTCCGGTGGGGAAAAATACGACCATCGAATCTTGCATGGTCACTGTACGGCCTTCGCTCGTTGTGACTTTCAATGTGATGCTGGACTGGTTCTTAAGCTGATCAGGCGTCAAATCTTTTCTGACCGACAATGTAATTTTTGCCGTTCCTTTAAGTTTATCTTCTCCAATTTCTTCCACCAGCTCCTTCCCTGAAACAAACGCCCACGTCAGTTTTTTAATATCTCCCATAGGTTTTCCCGTCAACGTAAGAGTGAAGGATTCTCCTATGCCTATGGAACTTCTCTTTTTATCGTCTTCATTTTCTTCTCCCGTGATATAACAATCAGCGGAATAAAGGGCAGTTTTCGATTCAATGGAGAGCGCTCCCGTGTCCCCATCAGGCAACGGTTCTTCAGCCTGGGAACAAAAACAGCCCAATAGCGTGCCCCCGCCAAACCAAAGAAAGATCAGGCAGTGTAAATATTTCTTGAACAGGGCATCAATAGAGGGAGACATCATACTCAGGAAAGTTTCCCAAAAATAATATTTTCACCATAAACGTCAATAATAAAATGATACTTTCAAATTCCAGAAGTCCATAAAATATATATCTATCCCATGCAGACGCTTGCTTCCTCCTGCAACACATGACAGGGGGCGGCTTTATTTACCAAAACCTTTTCCGGAAGAAGGCTTGCCCGGATTTTTCCTACTGCGCAGGAAGTGGCCCGCTCCCCATGCAAGCTGCACCAGCCCGTAGCACAGGAAACCCAGCACTACGCTGGAAACAATCCAGCCCGTCAGGAACTCCAGGCTTACCATGCCGATGCTCAACCCGTCAAACGGAGCCCAGGACCACTGCTGCACCCCCGTTTTCAGCATCTGCCAGTTTGCCCCGGAGGTGGGAATCCCCACGCTGGAAAAAAGGAACCACCCCAGCCACCACTGGCCCGGAATGGCAAAAAAGGTGAAGCCGGGAGGGGAAAGCCACGCCATCAGAATGGCTACGGGGATATTCCCCTTGCGCCACAGGCAGGCAAACACGCCCCACAGGCTCTGCATGGGCAGCGGGGCAATCGCCGCCGCGGCCCCCCAGCCGGCGCCCGTCGCTACGGACTGCCTGTTCCACGACCAGTAAACAGAATCAAAAACACTGGCGGAAAGGAACTTGCTTGCCCACGATTTTTTGCGCACCTCCGTCAGCAGGTAAAGCCTGACTTTGCGCATCAATTGCCTGTAGCGGTGTTCCATCCGCCGCAGAGTCTCCTATAAACCGGCCTTGAATCAATCGTAAAATGTTCCAGTACGAGGAATGCCGCATTTTTACGCCCGAATGCCTCTCTGCGCTCGGTTTTTCTTGATTCTTCATGCGGTTTCATGAAATACCTGCGTTCACACCTTTTTCCGAATCATGAGCAAGCAACGACTCGATATCCTTCTGGTTTCCCGCAATCTCGTAGAATCCCGGGAGCTGGCCCAGCGGCTCATCATTGCCGGAGAAGTAAGCGTGGGGGGGCATCCCTCCACCAAGCCCGGTCTCAAGGTTAATGAAGACGCGGATATCGCCATCAGAAACCGTCCCCGCTATGTCAGCCGCGGCGGCCTGAAAATGGAAGGAGCCCTGAACGCCTTCCCCGTTTCTGCGGAAGGCAAGGTCTGCCTTGACATTGGGGCTTCCACAGGAGGCTTCACGGACTGCCTGCTCCAGCACGGAGCCGCCAGAGTGCATGCCATAGACGTAGGAACCAACCAGCTCGTCTGGAAACTGCGTCAGGACCCCCGCGTCATTGTGAAGGAAAAATTCAACGCCCGCTACATGACTCCGGAGGATATAGGGGAACAAGTGGATCTGATCGTTTCCGACGTCTCCTTCATCTCTCTGAAAAAAATCCTGCCAGCCGCCTTTCCCCTGCTGAAAAAAGAAGGAGACGCCCTGGTGCTCATCAAGCCCCAGTTTGAACTTCAGCCGGAAGACATAGGCCCCGGCGGCATCGTCCGGGATCCGGCTTTGCACCAGCGGGCGGTGGACTCCATACGCACTTTCGTCACGGAGGAGCTGAACCGTTCCTGGATGGGGTGCGAACCCTCCCCCATCACGGGAACGGACGGCAACCATGAATTTCTGGCATGGCTCAAATAGCTGCAGCCTTTTACTGTCCGGAAAAATCCTTCAGGCACAGTGGAAGGGGTCAACAGTTTCTCACAGACCTGTTGCCATCCCATGATTCCACATCAAAGTCTACCCTGCCTGCCCCTTGATCAAAACTTGAGAATACCGGTATTTTCCGCTGGTAGGGAAACATTCCTCTGATGCACAGGTGACTGGCCGTGTAACCTGATGACAAACCCTACCGGGAACCTCAAAGAAGCAACAACACACCTCAGACGTGATGAAAAGAGACTTTCACCATTCTCATTGAATCCACGTTGAACATTCACCGAGCCACTCCTTTGGGCGACCGGCTCGACGTATGAAATTCAGTCTTCCCTATATACACCCTCCGAACACCGGGTTCCGCATATCCATCCCTGAAACATACTTCCAGCTCATAGTTCTGACCATTGCGAAGACGGTCAAAATACGTCAGCAACAGGTAAGCTTCCTTGATGGGGACTTCATGCTTTTCTCCCGGCTTCAACGTAATGAAGCGTATCAAAGCCGCTACCCGTTCGATTTTATACCCGGCTACATAACAGGCTATTGGATTCTCTATTTTGCCCACTCTGTACCCATATCTTTTCCCTCCCACTTTTTCCCATATTTCGATATGGATATTAGGGCCGTCATCTTTGAGGGGATAGAAGTCATCAAACAGGCGCACGGTCTTTTCGCCCTTGTTCGTGAACACCAGTTTAAAGTCAGGGAACGTCTCTCTTGCGTCAAACCGGGTCTTTTCCATCACCACGGAGCATTCCACTCCGTTGTCGGCCATGTCCCCCCATGCCGCAGCATGGAGGGACAGGCTTGCCAGAAGTATTAAATACCGGAAGATTTTTTTCATTGCAGCGTGAGCCTGGCCGTTGCCCGGAGAACCCCCAGGAAACAATCCTTACCCTGCTGATTATAGTAGCGCGTTTCGAGTTCACAAGAACATTGTTTCCAGCCTTCCAGATCGACTTCATCCAGGCACACCGGAATCGTGACACTGTATTCCTGACCGGGGGCAAGTTCCCGGTAGTTCAAGGGTCGCAGAAAAGTCATTTTCCCCAATTCAGAGTTCAGAATGCGGGAATCCTCCCGTTCTGTCCTCAACACCGTCAGAAAGAAATAATCGGCTGTTTCGTCATTGATTTCGTCCGGAATCCGGACAGGCTCGTTTCCTTCGTTGCGGAAGCGGACTGTGATTCTGCCTTCCCTGAACCGGGAGGTATCCGCAATGGAGAGGGTCAAGGGAGCCGGTTCCTCCGCAGCAGCCACGCTGCGGGCATACATGCCGTTGACAGGCGGAAGGAAACAGGGCGGTTCAATCGTTCCCGGTTCCGTGACTTCATCAGGTACTCTGCTCCATCCATTGGCCTTTGCCTGGGCAATAATCTTCCGGGTCGCCTCATTCAGAACTTTTTGTCCGGCACAGTAGGGACGATCATTGGCATCATCCGGTAACAATTCAATATAGTGCTTAACAGCGGTCAAGTAGGTGGTTGTCCAATTAAGAACGGACTTCCTCATTTCTGCCAAGGCATCATCCATTTTCGGAAATTTTTCGCAGGAAACAGGTTTTAATTCGATCGAATCCTGTATTCTCAAATTGTCCCAGTAGAATTTGAAGGCATCATTGTATTGACGGCGATGGTGTTCTTCGTGAGCGAGGGAAGCTTCCGACGTGTGCCATATTCCAACTTCTGCACGAGATTGATAACCGTTCATTACAGTGACCGCTTCGATGGCTTCATCTTCGGTAACGGGAGGGTTTTTGAGGGCGTCTCTATAAGTTCCCGTGAGCACAAGAATCGTGGAACCGGCAGAAACTTGTTGGACGCGCGGGTTCCATCGCTCAAGCACTTCATCCTTACAAGCCGTTATGATGATTTGCGGGATGATGAATTTCGTTTTGCAAGCGCCAATACCTTTTTTGATAACGGGTGCAGGTTCTTCGAGCGTCACCTCCACTTTCTTGGACTCTTCACAGGTAATGGTGGATTCCTTCTCAATCGTCCACAATTTGATTTTGGGGGACGGTGAGAATTCGCGCTTCATTGTCGAGTTCCCTTCGTACTTCCCTTCCTTAATGGGTTCTTTGTCCATCGTGACGTTAAACGCGGCAGCGTTGTTGCTGACGGGGGTGTAGGCATTATTCGTGTAAGATAAGGCCACCTTGTAATAGCCCGCTTTCAGGTACCTGATACCAGTTGCCAGATTCAGCTTGCCGTTGGTCGGTGTCCCATCCTTCTCACAAAGTTCCTCGCCCGCAATGGAGATACTGCCTGTGTCGTCAGCCTCCACGCCGAAATAATACAGGCCGTCTTCCTCGACCTTGATGAACATTTCCGGCGCTCCGGCGCAAGTGGCGTGTTCGCACTCCGACCCGTCAAAGTTGAACGTCATCGCATCGACTCCGAGCTTCTGAGGGATGAGAGCCTGGTATCCGTCGCAGATGACCTTCGGGCCGACTGCCTTGTTTAGAGGAATATAATTATTCATGTTCCTGATAGTTTCTTGTTTCTGAACTAAACGCTTAGTTCACCGGAAATCATGAAGAGTTCCTGGGCCAGCAACAACACGCCTCAGACGTGATGAAAAAGAAATCCCCGGTTATCTCCAATAAAAATGACGGATGCCACTCAGCACCAGCCATATATATGTTAGTAGTTTGGAACGTATCGCTACACGAACATGTGAATTAGTATACGATGATACAAAATCTACCCTGCCCAGCCTCCACCCCTTCCCTTTCGCCTGAATAGGCGGCATTATCTCATATAACCTCCATGGAAAGAAGAAGCTCCCGCCTTCCTTCATCCCATAAAAAAACGCCGCCTTTCCACGAAACAGGGAAAGACGGCGTTTCCGTTGCTACAACGTAAAATTAAAGCTGGGAAGCAGCTCCCTTGTCCAGAAGGAACTTGGCGTTCGGATGCTTCTGAAGGTAAGAGGCGGCCACCTCCACCGTCACAGGCCCCTGAACAGCCTTCTTCACGATGGACGCCTTCTTTTCACCCCAAGCCATCAGAGCCACTTCACGAGCGCCCATGATGGTAGCCACGCCCATGGTAATGGCGGTGGTGGGAACATTTTCAATACCGCCGAAAGCAGGAGCGGCGTCGGAACGGGTCAGTTCGTCCAGATGAACCTGCCGGGTAATGGTGGTGTCATCAGAGCCGGGTTCGTTAAAGCCGATATGGCCAGTCCGGCCAATGCCGAGAATCTGGAGGTCAATACCGCCGCAGTCCTTGATCTTTTGTTCATAGGCGGCGCAGTGGGCGGCAATTTCATCATCCTTCACCGTGCCGGAGGGCAGATTGATGTTTTCCGGCTTGATGTCGATGTGGTTGAAAAGGTTGGTGTGCATGAAATACCAGTAGGACTCCGGATGGTCACGATCCAGGCCGCTGTATTCGTCCAGATTGAAGGAAATGACGTTGGCAAAGGAAAGGCCTTCCTCTTTATGCATGCGAACCAGTTCCGCGTAAAAAGGCAGCGGAGTGGCGCCCGTGGCAAGGCCGAGAACCACGTTTTTGCCTTCAGCGGCGCGCGTACGGATCAATTCCGCAACTTCTCCTGCCAAAGCCTTGGCAGCATCCTGGGGAGTTTCAAAAGTTTCTACTTTCATAACGCGCCCTATTTTACTGCGTTTCCGGGCATTTTCAACCGAAATAGTCCCGGAATGATGCACAGCGGCGCACTTGCGCAAAAAATCCCCGGGTACGGAGGCCTCCACCCTTTCCCCATCCGTTCAGGAAACCGCCCGCATTACCCTTGAACTTTCCCCCCCGATCATGTATTGCCTTTCCTGACATGGCAGGTTTGATTATTTCTCCAAGAGCACGCATTTTTCAAGGACACGACTGGGTTTACGGCACGGAAGTGCGCAAGGTCTTCGGCAACCCGCAGCCAGGGGACGTTGTGGCCCTGAAGGATTTCAAGGACCGCTTTCTGGGTTCCGCCATGTTCAATCCCCATTCCCAGATCGTCGCCAGGCGCTTTTCCCGCCGCAAACAGGAACTGAACGGAGATTTCTTTTCCAGGCGCATCAGCCAGGCAGTAGAACTGCGCCGCCGCCGGCTTCCAGAAGAAACTCTCACCCGGCTCGTTTGGAGCGAATCCGACGGGCTTCCCGGCCTCATTGTGGACCGTTACGCGGATTATCTGGTCGTCCAGACGCTGACGATCGCCATGGAATGCCGCCTCCCCATCATCCTGAATGTTTTGGAAGACCTTCTTTCTCCCCGCGGGATTATTGTCAGGAATGATTCACCCATACTGGCGGCAGAAGGTATTTCCCCCTCCGTCCGGGTGGCACGAGGACAGCAACCGGAACCTTTTGCCGCACGCAGCGGCAGCGTGCAATTCATGATTGACCTTCAGACGGGACAGAAAACCGGCCTGTATTTGGACCAGCTTGACAATTACGCCGCCGTGGCGCGCTTCGCCCGCGGACGCCGCGTACTGGACTGCTTCTGCAACCAGGGCGGTTTCGCCCTGGCCTGCGCCCTGGCCGGAGCCTCGGAGGTAACGGCCGTGGACGTTTCCCAGGACGCCATGGACGCCGTAGCGCGAAACACCCGCCTGAACGGAGTCTCCGTGCAGTGCGTCACGGATAACGCGTTTGACTTCCTGAAAAAGGAAGCGGCCCTCGTCCGGGACGGAGGAGAACACAAATGGGATTTGATTATCCTGGACCCTCCCTCTTTTACCAGAAACAAAAAATCTGTGCATGACGCCATGCGCGGATATAAGGAAATCCACCTCCGCGCCATGAAGCTTCTGGCTCCGGGAGGCATCCTTTCCACCTTCTGCTGTTCCCACCACGCCGGAGCGGACCTGTTCCGGGAGAGCGTGCTTGACGCCGCCATTGATGCTCCGGCCACCCTGCGTCTGATGCAGCAACACGGCCAAAGAGCGGATCATCCGGTTTTATTGAATATTCCGGAAACGGAATACCTGAAGGGGTTCACGTATGAACTGCTTCCCGGAAGATGATTTCATGACAATAACAATAACCATTCCTCCGGTCCCGATATTGTCAAAATGAAATAAAAATACGATGCTATTTCCATTGAACAAAAACATCGTTCCAATGAAAAAATACTTGTGTATCCCCTTTTCCTCCACTATATTGCGCCTCGAGCAGGTGAGCGCTCGTTAAAAAAGCTCTCTGGATCTTAACCGATCCAGTTTCATAGGGTAGTTGGGGCGCCCCGGCCGTTTTACGGCCGGGGCGACTTTCTTTTTCAGGGAATGTCTGGAATTGCATCTTTTCAATCAGGCGGCTTTATAGTATGGTTCATGAAAATAACCCATATTTCCCTTCATGCATCCTGCCGTAGAACAAATCCGCCAGTACCTGCAATTGATCGCCCTGCAATTCGTGCAACACCCGGAACAGGCAGAATTGCGCGTTGCGGAATCCCCGCAGGGAGACGCCGTCCGCTTCCGCCTGATTCTGGAAAAAACGGACGTGGCACGCATCATCGGCCGCAATGGAATGACGGCCTCCGCCATTCGTTCCCTGGCGAAGGCGGCTGGGGAAAAACACGGCATCAAGGTCATTGTACACATGCTTTCCCATGAAGAGGCGGCTGAACAGCCGTAAACGCACTCCTGCGCCTATAATTCCACATCCAGCACCAGGGCCAGAAGGTTAAATGGAGCCGGAGTCTCCACACGGAGGGCAAAGGAAGACTGCTCATCCATACCATAGTTGTGAATCATCCGCACATAGCCGGAGTAAGGTTCGGAAACACTGTACCTGCCGGGCTGGAAATCCTTCCATGCCTCCGGAGTTCCCGTTCCGTAGCGGAATTTCAGGGTGCTTTCATGAAGCAGGACGCGCGCACCGAGTTGCTTTTTAAAGCAACCCAGCGTCTCAAGCGTTTCCAGGGGCATCGTCCTTACTTCCGCCGGAGCGGCCAGGCCTACGGATACTGTTTCCCCATCCCCCCTTCCGGGACAGGCGGCATTCCCGGCTCCGTCAACGCTGATGTCCATGCATGCGCCGTCCCCGCCCACCAGAAAGGCGCCGCATCCCGCCAAATGGCTCAGGCCGGACAGCGTCTCCCCCTTCACGACAGCCTCCGTGCAGGCATCCAGGCAGTCATTCCCATCCGCCATGCATTCCACCGTAATGCAGGCCTCCTCCCCTTCCCCGCGCGCCACGGCAAACCATACCTCCTCATCCGGTGTATTGCGGGAACCGCGCAGGGACGCCACGGACAGAATGCGGCCGTGTTCCAGGCGGTGTGCATGCCACGCCACCACATTCTGTTCCCTGTTCAGAGTCATGCATACGGCGCTGCCGTCACCCAGAACGCACCAGACATGGAACGCCGTGCTCCTCTGTACAGTCCAGTCCACAATTCCCTCCCCCAGCAAATGGTCGGACAACAGGCTCACATCCCTTGTCTGGTAACCGTCAGCCTCCAGAGAATAAAATAATTCCCGAACCTTCATCCCGCCCTGCTGCACAAAAAGAAGGCTGTTTTCTACAGACAGGGCATCTAGGGAAGCGGAGCCTACGCCGGAATGGCGCTCAAATCCGGCATTAGAGGCATTCAACCCTTCTGAATTGGTGGCGGACAGACGCCATTCCCCCTCGCTGGTTCCAATCATCAGCCCCCGGAGGGAAGCTATCCAGGAAATGCGGTTCTGCTGGGAAGCGGCCATTGTCAGAATCATGGGAGAATCCGCCGGAATTCCGGGCGTAAACGCGGAAAAATCATCCACCCTGCTGGCCCACAGCGTCTGGGGCTGCCCAGGAGTGCCTCCGAACCACAGCCGCCCCTGATGGAACTCTACCGTGCACGGATAACCGTTCCGGACCCCGAACGCACCAAAAGACCAGTCATTGGTATCACAGTCACTCAGCGTATGATAGGACAGATGAAGGGCACTCGCAAGATAGGCGCTGCGCGGGGAAACATATTCCTCCACCACCACCTCATGGTTAAAGGAGCCGGCTGATGCGCGGAATACGGGCGTTCCCGCAGAAGACCCGTCCTTGTAAGCCATGAGGCGGATTTTGTAGTAGGACATTTCCTCTTCATTGCCGCTCAGGGTGAAATTATTCCGGAACCCCTCCCTCTGCTGGAAGCTCTTCACGGAATGCCACACTAATTCCGGACGGTTGGGAAGGTAATTGGAGCCGTCCGGATACCCCCGGCAGATTTCCCATTCCGCATCCCAGGTCCCCGTAGTCTCCAACGTCCACGCGCCGTTGACATAAATGCGGGTACTGGCATCGGCCCCTTTTTCAAAAAAGGCCGTGTACCTCTCCGGGCGGTCCACCCCTTCCTGGTAGTCGCTTTCCCGGCTGAAATCGCGGATGCAGGTATAAGCCTGCCGCCAGCCGTCCTCCCGGTTCATGGAAAAAGTCTCTCCCTTGTAAAGATCCCGGCTCAGAGTCGTCAAATGGTAAAAAGGCATCTGGTTTCCCTCCGCCACGGTTTCTCCATATTTCCTGGTGATGCGCAAAAACTCCTTTCCCTCCATTTCCGGAGTGAATACATCATCGTCCGCCGTCGCCAGCAGCCTGTTGACGCTCCCCTCCCGCACCATGCGGCATTCCAGCCGCACGGCATTCAACAGGGAACTCTCATAAGGAATTCCGGAAAACTCCAACGCTTCCAGCCGCCAGTCATCGTCTGCGTAGCGGGCCAGCGTCATAGGCGGCGTAGAAGGTTCCACGCAGTAAATCACGTCATTCAGCTGCTGCATCCGGAGGTTGCTTACCTGTTCATCCGTCTTCCACGGAGTAAGCGTTTCCAGCACCCCGCCTTCCGTATCCGTCAGAAGCGCGCCATTTTTAAAATACCGAACGTAGCCGCGCCCCACTTCCAGCATGAACTGCACGCCCGTGGAGTACTTGAAGGAAACCAGCCTCACCATGCCCTCCCGGCATCCCGCGCGGGCGACCAGGCGTGTTCCCGGCCTGCGCCGGAGACCGCCGAAGGGGCTGACCAGAAAATTTATCAGCCGGGAGGCACCACGGGACACGGGGTCCAGGTCGGCGCGTCCGGCCAGCCACGGGGTCAGTTCCCCGGCTGTAAAACTGAGCCGCTGCAATACTTGTTTTGCCATATTCCTCACCACAGAAGCAGAGAGGGGCAAAAAACGTCAACACGCCTGGAAGGTTCTTCCGTTTTCTCCCAAATGCGTTCCGGGCCTCAACTCCAGTTACAGGGCAATCGCCCACAGAACTTTCAGATAACGGCCCTCCGGATAAGTGCTCAGGAAAGGGTGGTCCCAGCCGGGGCCGGTCATCGCCATTATCTGGAGCTTGCGCCCCTGCCGCTGGGCAGCCTTGATGACGGTATGCTCAAACTCCGCGGGGGAAAGCAGCCCGGAACAGGAACAGGTGACAAACAGGCCGCCGGGGCGCACGCATTGCAACCCCAACATATTGAGGTCATGGTATTTCTTGATACCCTCTTCATACCCGTCCCTGCCGACGATGAATTTGGGAGGATCCAGCAGCACAGCGTCAAACAGGCGGCCGTTGCGCACCATCTGGCGCGCATAGACAAAGGCGTCCGCATGCACGAAGTCGATGCGCTGACGGTTGATATTTCCGTTTCTCTTAGCCATGGCGACGGCTTTCTCATCCAAATCCACAGCCGTTACCTCCGCCGCTCCGCCCAGCATCTTGGCGGCAATGGAAAAGCCGCCGCTGTAGCAGCACAGGTCCAGCACCGTAGCCCCCTTCACCAGGGAGGCGAACTTGAGGCGGTTGTCCCGCTGGTCACAGAAAAAGCCCGTCTTGTGCCCCTGGGCGAAGTCCACTTCATAGGTGATGCCGTTTTCCACAATCTTCACCAGCCTGACGGGGGCCGGTGATTCCGGCGCTTCCTCCGCCCGGATTCCCTCCATGCGGGCAATTCCCTCATCCACCTGCACCACATGGCGTTTTGTGCCGCACAGGCGGTGCAGCAGGGGCAGCCAGCGGTTCAGCCTCTGCCAGACGGCCAGAGTACTCACCTCCAGGCTCAGCACGTCCGCGTAACGGTCCACCACCAGGCCGCCCAGGCCGTCGGAATCTCCGTGCAGCACGCGGTACGCATTAGTGGTTTCATCCAGGCGCAGAACTTCCCGGCGCAGCTTCACGGCGCGTTCCAGTGCGGCATCCAGATCCCGTTCGGCAAAAGCGTCCTTCCCGTGGTGCACCATGCGCAGGGGCGTGCGGCTGGCCTCATTCCAGAATCCGGCGCCGAACAGTTCGCCGTTCTTGTCATAGACGTTTACCAGGCTACCCGGCGCTATTTCCCCGCTTACGGAGCCGAGCATGCGGGGGAACACGGCCGGATTGTATGTGAAATACTTCAGCTCCACCCAGGGCTTGAGCCATTGCTCGCTCCCTTCCGGAGCCTTGTTGGCAAAAAGGTTCTTTTTGGGAGCCGTGCGCGGACGGCCCGGCTGGGAACGGCGGTCCCGGTAAACGGGCCTGGGACGGGAATCACGGGAATTGCGGAAATCGTTCATGAAATGCTGGAGAGAAGGGTTGGATCTGCGGCATAGCGGGCCACGGCCATATCGATGGCCTCTTCATACGCCCTCACGGGCTTCTTCATCAGAGAAGAGAGCCGTTCGCAGGACATGGCGGTATGCCGGGGCCGAGCATCCCTGAAACCGGCCTGTTCGTCGAGCTTTTGTTCCGCCACGGGCGGCAAAGAAGGCAGCAACCCGTGCTTCACGGCGCATTTCAGTACGGTTATGGCATAACTGTGCCAGGAAACGGGCTCCCCGGACTGGCACAGATGCAGCACGCCGGACGCCCCGCTCTCATAAGCCAGAAAACGGAGCCATGCACATAAATCTTCCACCCATGTGGGCATGGACCATTTGTCCGCCACGGCAGCCAGGGGCTCCCTTTTCATCGCCCGCCGCAGCACCATTTCCGGGAATGAGGGCCGGACCGGATTGCCGAACACCCAGGAAACGCGGGCTACCAAAGCATCCGGCATCTCCTCCCGCACACGGAATTCCGCCTCCAGTTTGGACTCCCCGTACACATTCACGGGGCGGCACTTCCCCTCCTCCGTTTTTAAGCCTTTCCTCCTGCCGTCCAGTACATAATCCGTACTTAAATGGATAAAGCGCATACCCTCCAGGCGGCAAATGCGCGCCATCATCTCCGGAGCCATGGCATTGACGCGGTGGGCCGTCTCCGGATCATCCAGGCAGGCCTCCAATCCGCTCACAGCGGCGCAGTTCACCACATGAGTGGCTCCGGAAGAAAGAAGAACACGTTTTAAAGCGCTTAAATCCTTCAAATCACAAAAACCCCGTCCGCATTTCACCACCTCCAGGCCATATTCCTCCAGATACGCCGCCAGGCGCCCCCCCACCCGTCCGTCCGCTCCGAACACCAATGTTCTGTACATGACGCAGAGCTTAGACGCTTCACCCTCCAAAATCCAATGAAAACCTTTTTTCATCGTGACAAAAGATGGAAAGGTTGTTTGAATTAAAGTTGTGTTTTACCATGAATATTCTTTAACAGCCTGCGGCCCGCTGAACGCCAGAGCCGCGGAAGTATGCAGGAAGGGAGCCCTCATTAAAACGGATGAAGGCGGGTACGGCTGCATCCAGCCGTGGCCGGAACTGGGAGACGCCACCCTGCAGGAGGAATTGGACGCGCTCAGGAAGGGTCGCCCCCTGCCTCTGGGCCTCCGCGCTGCGGAGTGCGCCCGAACGGACGGGGAAGCCCGCGCGAGGGGTGTCAGCCTGTTTGACGGCCTGCACATTCCGGAAAGCCACGCCACGCTGCCCTCCTGCGTCAGCCCCGCTACCATTCGCATCATGGAAGCCAAGGGATTCAAGGCTGGAAAAATCAAGGCCAGCGCCAACCTGGCTGCCGCTCTGGAACGGCTGACAATGCTGGCTTCCATGGTCCCCTCCTGGCGCTGGAGGCTGGACTTCAACGGCAGTCTGAATGAAAACGATGCCCTGAAATTCTGGAAATCCCTGCCCCACCACCTGAAAACCAGGATAGATTTCATAGAAGACCCGTGCCCTTTCTCCATCCAAAGCTGGGAACGTCTGGTGGATGCCGGCATGCCTCTGGCCCTGGACATGGGTTCGGACGTGGAACACCAGCCGGCTATTTCCTCAGACCTGCCCATCATCCGCATCGTCAAGCCCGCACGGGAAGCAACTCCGGAATACCTTTACGAACCTCCCGTCTTCACCACCGTCATGGACCACCCCGTAGGACAGCTCTGGGCCGTTTACCAGGCGGCGGAATATTACCGCAACTCCCTTCCCACGGAAATTCCCCTTTGCGGCCTCTGCACGCACCTTCTGTTTGAGCCGGACCCCTTCATTGACCAGATGGGCGGCATGAACCCACAAGTGGCCGTGCCCGGAGGAGCGGGACTCGGCTTCGGAGAAATCTTGGAAAACATCCCCTGGCAAACACTGTAACAATGCAAGCCTTATCTGCTTCATTGAACCCATACGGGCTCAACAGCCTTAGTTTCTATTCCAGCCATTCTACCACTTAAAAAATCTTTAAATATTATTTTTGAATTCTTTCCGGTGTCTTGGCAGCATCAGCCGTTCCATTCCAAACAACAGGAACAGGGATGGGAATGTCTTTATGGCCTCCAGCATTCATATAAAATCCAATCATTCAACCTTCGTCTTACCCATAAGGAATTCCAGTAATTTCTTTTCTTTGACCCATAGACAATAAAATCCGCCTGTACATCTTTTCTACTGGCCGTCATTAAACGGCCAGAACACCCATGACGCTCCATTCTTTTTATCCTGGCAATGTATTGGCCGGATACCGGTTACCTTTCTCCTGACATTCCGGTTTTCTTTTCCCAAGGGGAAAGGTTCAATCCCTTTTCATATGTGACGAAATATATTGTCGTGAAACAAGCTCAAAAAAACATTAGCAATCTCCCCTTCTTCAACGGTCAGGTTCCATGATATCGCACATTAATACATGGAGACAGGAAAATATTTATCCACCGGATAAGCAATCCGCTATCTAAAAGAACCAGGCATCTTTTTCTTAATGAACCAATCAATTTCAAGCCCAGAAGAATGTTTTTCTAACACCAAGTAAAATATTTAGTTTTTTCATTCCTTCCTTGTTCACTCAAACAGGATGGGTAGTTTTGGACAATGAACTTTCTTTTCAGCATGCCCAATTTATATAAAATTCTTATTTTCAAAATTTACGGCTTTACACCGGATTGCTTATCCGATAGGCTTCTTTCAGATTCCGGGTTGGAATCCAGATAATAGAAAGAATAACACCAATTATCAATAATTATGAAAAGAACCTTATTCGCTCTGTCCTTTTTAGCGGCTTCCGCTCTGTCCAACGGAGCGGAACCAGTCTATTCCTGGGAATGGACGGCCGGTGGAGCTCAAATAACTGCTTCTGGTTGGCATAATGACTTCACTTACACGGAGGGGAATGATTACGCTTCTTTCACAAGCAGCAATAATCCATGGAACGCAAGTATTTCAGGTATTTCCAACAGTTTTACGATCAGTTTCGACCTGAAAAATCTCTCTACACAAAACAGCAATTGGAATTCCATCCTTAGTCTGTATTCCAATAACACGACATCAGGAAATGGGAACTCTCTACAGCTGCAGTTCAACTCGTCCGGAGCTCTTATGCTCTACAACAAGGTTGGCGGCGAAACTTCCTTTGGAGGAGCAAATACAGGAAACACGTCTTCCATCAATACGGGACTAACATCTGCCGATCTCCAGAGGAACACTTGGACCAGTTTCAGCATCATCTCGGATTTGGATTCCAATACTCTTTCCGTTTATGTCAACGGCTCTCTGGCTGGTTCCATTACGGAGTGGAATCCCCAGTCTCCCGCTCTGACCGGAGCTCAGTTCGGAAGCGCATTCGGAGGCGGTGGGCATGCATTGTTAGGCTCAATAGACATTAATAACATCAAGTTCTATAATGAAGTGGTGCTTCCCGTGCCGGAACCGGCCACGACTTCCCTCAGCCTGATGGGGCTTGCCGCTCTGATGATGCGCCGCCGCAGGGCTTGATTTCGTATCCGTTCCTTTTACATGCAATAAAGAGCCGCGCTTCTGACAAAAGCGCGGCTCTTACTTTTGATGATCATGAAGGACACCGCAACCGGATCATTTCAACTCCGGATGCCCATCACGGAATTTTCTATTCCGGACGTGTGGAAAATTTAAGGCCGGGATATTCCTTCACATTGCAGCCGGGCGTCTTGGGATTCACCAGCACCGGAACAAAAGTGAACATCCACCGACGCGCGGAATTGTTGCTGGGGCTCTTCACCAGCACGCGGTTCCAGCCCTTCTTCAACGGAACCATGGAAGGTTCCCGGAAATGGTAGTTTTCATCCACCATCACGCCGCTGTTGCGCGGCTTCTTCCATTGCGGCGGAGCAATCTCCCGGCCGTTCACGAAAAATTTGGGATCCGCATGGAACCATTTACCGGGAACGCTCGCCGGGCCGTTGCGCCAGTCGGACGTAGCCCAGGTATGGCCGCTGATCCAGAAAGGAACCGTCTGCGCCTTGGGGGAATAAATCCAGGTCTGCGCGTAATAAGTGTGGTTCTTGTGGGGATAAGCTCCCATCTTCGCTCCATTGAACAGCGTCGGGAAATCGCAGTAATGCTTGAAAATGATGGTGGCTCCCGTGTAATCGTCTCCGGACCACTCATAGGTGACGCCGTCAATCTCATAGGAATCCTTCATCTTCCCTGCCTTGTTATCCTCCTCCGGGGCGAATTCCGTTTCCGTCTTGCCGCCGTTGGGAATAGGCCCAAGCAATTTCCAGGGAATATTAGCCTGCCGCACGTAATTAAACTCCTTATCCACGAAAAAACGGTCCCGGATAGCGAGCACTCGGTTCTCGTAATCCGCAAATCCCTTCAGCAGAGGATCCCCCTGCACGGGCAAATTGGAAAAATACTTCATATATTCGTCCTGGTTGGGATCTCCCTGAACCTTCTCATGGGGATTGTTCCACAAGGGTTCGGAAACGAACGCCATCCCGGCGTAAACGGGCGTCTGAAGAACCTGGTTGCGCGGATCCGTAATTTCCAGGTCCGGGAAAGAACACAGCATCATGCCCAGTCCTTCCGCATTCCGAAACGGGCATGCCCGGCGGAAATACATGGTCATGGCCGTTTCAAACGGATCAAGGTGGTTCAGGTAAGTCTCCAGGGAATCAACATACTTCGCTCCGTCGGTAGGCCATGCGCCACGGTTCTGGCGGCCGGACCATAACTGCTGGATGGAGCCGTTATAGCCCTTCGGCGTCAGGCCGGGCTGCCATCTCATGGGAATGCGGCCGCAGGACTCCACTGCATGGATGTACTCCTTAAGAATCTCATTGTTCACCTGCTCATCCTTGCCGCGCACCTCGTCCGTGCCAATGTGGATGATGGGCATTTTCTCCTTGGGAACCAGGGAACACAACTCCTTGATCAGGGCCACCAGGGCTTTGGTGGCTTTTTCATCGCTCATCTTCACGTTGAGCGCCTTGCGGAACATCTGGCTGTGCCCCGGCATATCCATCTCCGGAATCAGCAGGATATTGCGCAGGCGGCAGTACTCCACCAGCTGCTTAAACTCCTTCTGCGTGTAAAACTTGCCAGGCATGCGCGTATAATTTTCGGGGGCGTTCAGCTCCGGATAAATTTTGGATTCCAGCCGCCAGCCGGGGTTCTCCGTAAAATGGAAGTGGTAAACATTCAGCTTGAGCTGCGCCATGGAATCCAGCTCCCGTGCAATCAGAGGTAGCGGCATGTAATTGCGTCCCACATCGTTCATGAATCCGCGGATTTCAAAATCCGGCCAGTCCACGATATCGCAGGCGGCAATGGTCGTCGTCCCGCCGCGGCGCAAAAGAAGCTGCTCCAGCGTTTTCATGCCGTAATAGAATCCTCTGGTATCCATCGCCGTAATGAGTGCGCCGCCGGGAGTTACACGGAGGGAATAAGCCTCCTCCTTCAGCTTGGAATTTTCCGTGCCGGCTTTCACATCCCCCTTGACGAATTTAACGGCAAACGTCCCGTCCGGAGCCACCTTCACGCGGTGCTCCGCCAGAAAAGATTTCAATTCGGAAACAATGAACTTCATCTGTTCCGGATAGGAAGTCCTGGACGGAGACGGAGCCAAAATGCGTACGGACTGCACGGGAATGGCCCTGTCGTCCCAGCGCAGCTGCTGGGGTTTGGGAACCAGCGGAGGCCGGTCCGCCGGAAACAGCCTGTAATTGGCCCCATTGGCCGGGAAAGACGGGGCCGTATCCTGCCCCCATGCTCCGGCGCAAGCCATGCACACCCATGCAAACGATAATAAAAGGAACTTCATGCGGTTCATAATACGCCCGCAATAACAGCTGCCTGTCAAACCTATCGTGTCCAACTTGCCGGAAAACGGGGTTCCGGCAGCATTTTTTGCAAAAAGACCAGAACCTGTGCTTACATGGCGGAGAATGGCTGAGCATCCTGCACGGCGGGGGCATCTTCAATTTCTCCGGAAATGCCGCTTACGGCCACGCCGCGGCGCACGGCGTAAAGCCCCGCTTCCTCCTCCTTCTTTCCGGCTACAAAAGCCCAGTAGTAATTACTGCGGTCATGATAGCAGGCCCACTCTCCGGCAATCCCCGGGCGCGCTTCCATCAGCAGGGAATAAGAATCCGCGGGAGAAACTTTGAACCCGCGGGGCGTCCTCAAACCGGAAGAGGGAAAAGAACGGATGTCTCCTCTCCACACAAGATCCAGAGAGGAAGAGGGCAGCAGACCTTCCGCGAGGCTGCTTCCCGCCAGCACCTGCCCGGCGCCAAACATGGGCAGACAGGAAGAACCCATAAGAGCGGCGCCGCAAACGGAGACAAGGCGCAGGAAAGGGAAAACGGATATGGTCATGGCGTGCTTCTGAAAAAGGCGGAAAGGACTCAACCCCCAAAAGCTTCCACAGTCAATCAAAAACAGCACTCTCTCTGGAACTGGGGGAAAAAGGCCGTTTTCCGGACAGGTGGACAGCTTGACAACCCATCCGCGCGTTTTTATAGTTTGCTGCCTGTTTTGAAAGGAAGAACGCCCATGGCAGCCCAGTCACGCAACATCGCAGAATTGGAAAACGCATCCGTATGGCGTCTGCTGATCCAGTACTCCCTGCCCTCCATCGCCGGCATGGTGGTATACTCTCTGTACAACATCATTGACAGCGTATTCATCGGCCACGGCGTGGGGCCTCTGGCCCTGTCCGGCCTGGCCGTCACCTTCCCCATCATGAACCTGACTTTCGCGCTGGGCACGCTGGTAGGCATCGGCGGGGCGGCCATCAGCTCCATCCGGCTGGGAAGAAAAGACCAGGAAGGAACTGAGCGTACGCTTGGCAACGTCCTCATCATGAGTCTGATTGCCGCTGTGGTGCTGGTGATTCCCACGCTTCTTTTCCTTACGGAAATTCTGACAGCCTTCGGAGCCAGCGGGCAAACCCTCACCTATGCGTACGACTTCATGCTCATTACCTTGCTGGGCCTGCCCGTCACATACGTCTTCTTCAACCTCAATCATGTGATGAGAGCTACCGGCTACCCTAAAAAAGCCATGGGCTCCACCCTTCTTTCCGTAGGAATCAACATCATCCTGGCTCCCATCTTCATCTTCTGGTTCAAATGGGGCATTACCGGAGCCGCCGTGGCCACCCTTCTCGCCCAGGTCGTCGGCATGGTGCGTGTGCTGTTACACTTTTCCGATGCGGCCAGCACGGTCCACTTCCGCCGCGGCATCTGGCAGCTGCGCAAGACCATCATCACCGGCATCCTGTCCATCGGGCTGGCTCCCTGCCTGGTAAACGTCTGCGGCAGCGCGGTCACCGTCGCCATCAACAGGCAGCTTGCGGACCATGGGGGAGACCTGGCTATCGGGGCCTACGGCATCATCAACCGCATTCTTATCCTGTTCGCCATGCTCGTCATCGGCCTCACGCAGGGAATGCAGCCCATCATCGGCTACAACCACGGAGCCATGAAACCGGCCCGCGTTCTGCTCACCCTCAAATACGGAGTTCTGGCCGGAACATCCTTTACCACGCTGGGCTTCCTGGCCTGCGTCTTCTTTCCCCGCGGCATTGCCGGCCTCTTCACGGATGACGCCTCACTCATCAGCCTGGCGGCCAACGGCCTGATCATCTGCGTGCTGGCCTTTCCGCTCATCGGCAGCCAGATCATCATCGGGAACTTCTTCCAGGCCATCGGAAAAGCCCGTCTGGCCATCTTCCTGTCCCTGACGCGCCAGATGCTCTTCCTGCTGCCGTTCCTGCTGGTCCTGCCCCGTTTCTGGGGGCAGGACGGAATCTGGGCATCCCTCCCCCTGGCAGACGTGCTTTCCTTTATCGTCACCCTGCTCTTCATCCGCCGGTTCCTGAAATACTACCGGCTGAAAAACAGGCACTACCTGGTTCCCGGCACGGGAAAGGCATAACCTTTCTCCCTATCTGCCTTATTTTATTTGCACGAATCCGCGTTCCCGGCCTCGTTCTTTCCGGGGTGCGGCAGGGGGGGAGTGAAACCGCTTTTTCCCATCCTCTGGAGAAAAGCCCTCCCCGCCTACCGTTTTGCCGCTGGCATTTTTGCAGGACATAAGACCGGCAGTATGCCTAACGCGCCGTACTTTCAGGACTCTATTCTGTTGGGCTCTTCGTATGGATTCATCATCCGGAACCTCGCCCGGGAAAACCGCTTTTTCCACCGGACAGCCCCTGGAAGCACGACAACCCGAACGGTATGACAAGGAATCAGATCAAATGAAAAACGGAATCATGATGCAGTATTTTGAGTGGAATCTGCCCAACGACGGACAGTTTTGGAACAAGTTAAAAGAAGACGCCCCCCACTTGGAGGAAATGGGTGTCACGGCCGTCTGGATTCCTCCAGCCTATAAAGGGAAGGAACAAAATGATGTAGGATACGGCACCTATGATCTTTTTGACCTGGGGGAATTCGACCAGAAAAACACCGTCCGCACCAAATACGGCACCAGGCAGGAACTCCAGGAGGCCATCAAGGCTCTTCATGAACACCATGTAGGCGTTTATCTGGATGCCGTCATGAACCACAAAGCGGGAGCAGACTATACGGAAAAATTCATGGCCAAGGAAGTGGACCAGCAGAACCGCGACAAGGAAATTACGGACGCCTACGAGATTGAAGGCTGGACCGGCTTCAACTTTCCCGGCCGCGGAAACAAATATTCCGACTTCAAATGGCACTGGTACCACTTCACCGGAACGGACTACGACGCGCGCACGGAAAAAACCTCCATCTTCAAGATTATGGGAGACGGCAAAAGCTGGAGCGAAGGCGTGGATGAAGAAAACGGCAACTACGACTACCTTATGTTCGCCAATCTGGACTTCAACCACCCGGAAGTGGTGAAAGAAATGGAAAGATGGGGAATATGGGTATCCCGGGAACTGGATCTGGACGGCATGAGGCTGGACGCCATCAAGCATATCAATGACGAATTCATCAGGAAATTCCTGGCGGCCGTCCGCAAGGAAAGGGGAGCAGACTTCTACGCCGTGGGCGAATACTGGAAACAGGATCTGGAATCCCTGGACGATTACCTCAAGGAGGAACGCTACAAAGTGGACCTGTTTGACGTCCCCCTGCACTACAACATGTACCAGGCCTCCAAGCAGGGCCGCGATTACGATCTTTCCAAAATTCTGGACGGAACCCTGGTTCAGAACCACCCTACGCTGGCCGTTACCTTTGTGGACAACCATGATTCCCAGTGGGGCAGTTCCCTGGAATCAGCTGTGGAAGACTGGTTCAAGCCCTCCGCCTACGCGCTCATCCTGCTCATGAAGGAAGGCTATCCCTGCCTCTTCTACGGGGACTATTACGGTGTGAGCGGCAATCCGCCCATGCACCGCGCCATCATCGACAATCTGCTGGAAATCCGTAAAAACCATGCTTTCGGGGAACAAAATTACTACTTTGACCACCCGAACACCATCGGCTTTACCCGTGTGGGAGATGAAGAACACCCGCATTCCGGCGTAGCTGTGCTCATTTCCAATGGAGAGGATGGAGACAAAGTCATGAACGTGGGCAAGCAGCACGCAGGGGAAACTTGGAAGGAAGCCACCGGCAACGTGGAAGAAACCGTCATCATTGATGAAGAAGGCAACGGCCGGTTTCTCGTTCACGGCGGCAATGTGGCCGTATGGATTCCGGAACACGCATCTCAGCACACACGGGAGGAAAACGGCAAATAACGCGGTTCCCGCCCGCAAAGAGCCAGAACGGGCATGAAGAAACGGCCTGTTCTCCACTCCGGACTGTTTTTCCGGAATGGGGTTCAGGCCGTTCTGACTTTAATCACCAGTTTCAGAAGCTTCCCTTCCCCAATGCAGCCGGCATGCGCATCCTCCGGGAAAAAAATGGCGAACTGCCCCGGTCTCACGACAAAAGAGGTGTCCGGCGCATCATCATAATGCTGCGCGTCCTTTTCCCTGCTGAATGGTTCGGAAGGCTTTTCCAGCGCCGCGCGCTCTTTCCACATGAATCCCTCTTCCCGGGAAAGGGGCACGTGGATGTCAATAAACCGGTCATGCACTTCCATGCGGGCGTTCTCCCGCTTCTTCATCACCGCTTCATTCACCATCACGGTCAGGGCGTCTTCCTCCAGGACATGGCGGCCAGTTTCCAGGGCTGCCGGAGCAGCCTCCCTGATAAAATCGAAAGCTCTCCTGAACAGGGGATTCAACATTTCGTAACGGGCAGAATCGGAAAGGGAGGCAATAATCATAATTACAGGCTCCGTCCCCGGAGCGGGCTTCATTGTAACGGGGAGGAAAAGCCAGTCAACTCATTTGCCCCCCTTCCCCCGATATTCCGACGCACAGCCCGTTCCTTCCTCCACGGAATGAAGTTACCGCCGTTTTCCCAAGCCTTTAAATACGTTATTCCCGTGAAGCACAGTAAAAAACTTGTCATCCGGCAACACCTCGTATATTGGAGTAACTGTAAGCTATCAGTCACACGATGATTAAACAGAAAAATCCATCCGGCACCTACCGCCCTTCTTATGACCGCACCCCCAGATACACTGTCAAGCAGGTTGCGGAAATGATGGAAATGTCAGCCTACACCATCCGGTATTACGAAAACGCCGGATTAATCCCGGACGTGGACCGCAGCGGAGGGAATGCCCGTATGTTTTCCGACTATACCCTGGGGTGGCTCCGCCTGGTCCACTGCCTCCGGATGACGGGCCTCCCGATTGAAGGCGTCAAACACTACATCGACCTGTGCCAGGAAGGGGACTCCACCATTCCGGAGCGCGCCGAACTGATTTTCAAGCAGGAGAAAAGTCTCCGGGAACAGCTCCGCATCCTGAAAAAACAAATGGAAGTGTTGAAATACAAGAAAAAATTTTATCAGGACCTTTTAGATAACCGCAGGCCGGACAGCTGCAATCCGCTGAACTACATCAGCGCCAGCGAGCCGAACATCGCTCCTGAGGAATAAGCCCTGCCTTAAATCCGCAACAGAAAGCGGCCGGGATTTCCCAATGAGGAATCCCGGCCGCTCTGCGTTCTTATCTGTTTCCCGCCGCCTCCGCATATTCCGCGTCGGTCATAAAAAATCCGTTTTATTTTTGAAGCTGACCGTACTCATCATCCGTCACCGGCTCAAGCCATTCATTAGACGCATTCTCACCGGGAATCTCGATAGCCAAATGGGAGAACCAGCTGTCGGCGGCAGCCCCGTGCCAGTGCTTCACATTGGCGGGAATATGGATGACTGTGCCAGGAAGAATTTCCACAGCAGGCTTTCCTTCTTCCTGATACCAGCCGCGTCCGGCCACGCCGATAAGCACCTGCCCGCCGCCGTTCGTCGCTTTGTGAATATGCCAGTTATTGCGGCAGCGGGGTTCAAAGGTCACATTGGAGATATTCACCTGTTCGCGTGAAACGGGCGCAAGATAACTGTTGCCTGTAAAATACTTGGCGTATGCCGTATTCGGCTCGCCTACAGGAAAAATCATCTTACGTTGGAAAGCGGCTTTGGCGTCTTCGCCCGCCGTATCTTCCGCCCATACGTCTTTGGCCAGATTAAATGCCGCCCATGCTTTCGGCCAACCGGCATAAAAACCGATGTGGGTGATGATTTCAGCAATCTCGGTACGGGTAACGCCGTTCTTCTTTGCCGACTGAAGATGGAAAACGAGCGAATTGTCGGTGATGCCCTGGCTGATCAGGGAGGTGACGGTTACCAAACTGCGGTCGTGCAGACCGAGCTTGTCAGTCCGACTCCATACTTCACCGAAAAGAACATCATCGTTGAGTTCCGCAAATTTGGGAGCAAACTCTCCTAACTGAGTGCGTCCCGCCGTCTGTACTATCTTTTCCTGCGACATAGAATTTGTTATGAAAAAACTAATTGAAAGAAATAAAATAATCTTATTCATTATTATGTTATTTAATAATATTAGCAATGCTGCTTGAAGGATTCAGCGGCGTCTGGTCGGATAAAACCAATGCCTTAACCATGTGCTTCGTTCCCTGCTTGTATTTCTGGAAATGAGCCGATGCGATGTGCGACTTATATGCCTTTTGGCTGGCGTAAGTTTCGAGAATGGTTATCTTGCAGGCATTTTCTTTCTCCGCAACAGCGTACATGGTCAACACGCCCGGTTCCGTGCGCAGGGAGATTTCCCCCACTTCGATGGCGTACTTCATATATTCCTCCAAATATTCAGAATGCACTTCTATTTTTGAGAGACGAACGATACCATCAGGCTGCATCGGTAGCTTGACGCACATGCCCGTATTTTTGCCATTCTCCATTTCCACTTTATCGTGATTTATGGTTTGGGCTCCTGAAAGGTTCATCAGACAGGCAAGGGAAAAAGCCATTCCCGCAATGGTTCGTTTCATAAAATCATTATTTGTTGATGGAAATCGTCTCATTGACCCACTTGACGAGCGCGGCCCTCGTCGTCCGTATTCCTTCCCCGGCAAAAGCGCCTCCCTTGAGAACGGTGGACTTGGGACACAGCTTCCGAACCTCGTCCGCACAGCGCGCCATGACGCCGCCACCATGCGTCACAAATGGAATCACCGTCTTGCCGGAAAGGTCGTAACTTGCCAGGAAAGACGCGACCGGCGGCGCAATGGTGCTCCACCAGTTGGGGCTGCCGATGAAAATCACATCGTACTTGCCCATATCCTCCACCTTGGCGGCCAGTTCCGGCCGACCCCCTTCCTGAATCTCCTTCCTGGCCTGCACGGTACATTCCCGATATTCGGAGGGATAGGGTTTGACCGGCTTGATTTCAAACAGCGTTCCACCCGTCGCCTTCTGAATTTGAGCAGCGGCGTACTTCGTATTGCCTCCCCATGAATAATAGGCAATGAGAACCCTGGAAGGTTCCGCGGAAACCTTGGGTTGTTCCTGTCCCGAACATCCGGCTCCTGTCATCAGGGCCGCGGCCAGCGTGCATATCATTGATATCGTTTTCATATATTTTTATCCGGTTAAAAGGAGCGGCAAAAGGCGTCCGGAAAAAACGGTTTCATCCGGCATTTCCCTTGCCTGACCTTGTTCCTTATTTCTGTCTAAACATTAGAGTAACTATAAGTCAATATTTTTTCAACAATTCCGGCAAGCCTGACCGCATCACTTCCTAAACTGCTTTATCAATATATGTTATTCGTTCCGAAGCCGAATCAGAACAATTTCCGATGGAACGCCGATGCGGATGGGAAAGCCGTTCCAAATCCCCGCCCCATTGGAAACGTACAGCTTCATATTACCCACCGTGTACAGCCCGGAGACGAATCCCTCGTTAAAACGCGCCACCAGCCGGTCCACGCCGGCAATCATGCCTCCGTGCGTATGGCCGGACACTTGAAGATCCACGCCGTGCGCAGCCGCCTCCCGGGCCAGCCGCGGCTGGTGGGAAACAAGGATGCGCACTCCCTTTTCCGGGGCATCCTTCAACGCCTTGCTTATATCCGGCTCCTCCTTCCTCATGATGCCGGCCACAGGATCCGTCACACCGGCCAATACCACGGCCTCCCCTCCCGCCGGCGCGTGTTCATTAAGAAGCATACGAATGCCCAGAGTGGGCAGGAACTCCATCCACTCCTCATAACCGGAGTAATACTCATGATTGCCCGGCACGCCGAACACCCCGTATCTGGCCTTCAAATCCGCAAGCGGCCTCAAATCGCCGCCATGCACGGGCACCGTCCCGTCCACGAAATCTCCGGCAATCACGACGATGTCCGGATTCAGGGCGTTCGTGCGCTCCACAATCTTCCGAATGCGCTCCTCCCTTGTAATGCCGTCCACATGCAGATCCGCCAGCACGGCGACCGTCAATCCGTCCGCCTCCTCCGGCAGACGGTTCACGGCAATCGTTTCCTCCTTCACCTGGGGCACTCTGGTGCCTCCGATCAGGCCCACAGTTGCCAGCACAGCGGAAAGAACCAGCAAAACAGCATTCACCCGGTTGCCAATGATGCGGAACCTTTCCGTCCTGTTCCTCCGCAGGCAGAACAAAACCAGCAGATACAGCGCCCGCACCACATCCGCCGCCAGCAGCAGGAAAAAAAACAGGAAAAGAACGGAGAACAGCCACGCGGCCGCCAGCAGAACGTTTCCCGGCAAAACCGGGGAGAAAAACATGGGGCCTCCCAACAAATGCAGCAAGTGGAATTTGAATGCCGCCACCGCCAACAGGGCGGCAAGCAGAAGCTTCCAGCCCCATTTCAGCTTCAGCGGCAAAATAGCGCGGCAGAAAACGTAAACCGCCAGCAATGCTCCGAAAATCAGAATCATATGTCTCTTTCTTAAAAACAGCTTAACATCCTTCCTCCACCGCCGCAAACAACTCAACGGAAGGGAACGCGCCGGCAAAACTACTTGTCAATCTGGCTCTCCGTAAACGGATCCGCCCGGTGCCCCATCAGGGGAATTCTGGAACAGGCAAGGTCGAATTCCTTGAGTTCCGGTTCGGACAGGCGGACGGAAGCCCCTCCCAGAAAATCATCCAGATGGGCTGGATTGGTTGTTCCGGGAACAGGCGCAATCCACGGTTTCCGGGAAAGCATCCAGGACAGGGCAAACTGGGCCGGAGTCATGCCCCTGCGTTCCGCCCATTCCCGGACAAGAACAGCCAGCGGCATGTTGAATCTGAGGGCTTCCGGAGTAAACCGGGGCAAAGTGGCGCGGCGGTCCCGCTTTTGAAAACGGCTGTCCTCCCGGACGGCCCCTGCCAGAAAGGCGCGCCCCAGCGGACAATACGGAACAAAACCGATGCCCAATTCTTCCAACGTGGGAAAAATCTTCGTCTCCGCTTCCCGCCACCAGATAGCGTATTCGCTCTGGACGGCGCTCACCGGACACACGGCATGGGCCTTCCTGATGGAACGGGCGCCGGCTTCGGACAGGCCGAAATGCAGCACTTTTCCTTCCCGCATCAGTTCCTTCACCGTACCTGCCACTTCTTCCATGGGAACGTCCGGATCCACCCGGTGCTGGTAAAGCAGGTCAATATGGTCGGTACGCAAACGTCTCAAGGAACCTTCTACCGCACGCCGGATATGGTCGGGCCTGCTGTTCAGGGAAGAAGGGCGGCCTTCCTCCACGCCAAAACCGAATTTGGTACCTATCCTGACCTGGTCGCGGACAGGGGCGAGAGCTTCACCCACCCATTCCTCACTGGTATAAGGCCCATACACTTCCGCCGTATCAAAAAAAGTAACTCCTTTGTCAAAAGCCCGGCGTATCAGGGCAATCATCTCCTGTTTATCATACTTGCCGCCGTAATAACCCACCATCGGCAGGCAACCCAGCCCGATGGGGGACACTTCCAGGTCTCCAAGGCGCCGGGATTCCCCAAGAAAACCCTTCTTCGGCGCCCCGGAAGAAGACCCCGGACCATCAAGAAGCAAAGAAGAACCCTCCCCGGCCCATCCCCGGGAAACCAGGGATAAGGCAAAACCGGACGTTATTTTGAGAAAATCCTTGCGTTTCATTACGTTCCATCTTTCTTCCCCAAATTCAGCCGCAGAATCGCCTTATTTCAGATACTTCAAAAAGAACTGTTCGATTTTATCGAACGGAATAACGCCGGCTTGATTGTCATAAAGATCCACATGGCTCGCGCCGGGAATGATCATCAGCTCCTTGTTATCCCCCTTCAACTTCTTGAAGGCGTCCTCGCTGAAATAACGTGAATGGGCTTTTTCTCCGTGAATCATGAGCACGGCGCTGCGGATTTCACCGCTGTACGCCAGAAGGGGCATATTGATGAAAGAAAGCGCCGAGGTAACGTTCCATCCGCCATTTGAATTGAGCGAACGCTTGTGATAGCCGCGGGGCGTCTTATAATAATCGTAATAATCCTTCATAAATCCGGGCGCATCCGCGGGCAGAGGATCAGGCACGCCCCCCGCGAGGGCATAAGAACCGTTCTTCGCATCATCCGTGCGCCAGGCATTCAGTTGTTTGCGAAGCTCATAACGGGCGTCGGCATCCATCGCGTCGAAATAGCCGTTCGCGTTCACGCGGCTCATATCGTACATCGTGGAGGTTACCGTTGCCTTGATGCGGGTGTCGATAGCCGCCGCATTGACCGCCATGCCGCCCCAGCCGCAAATGCCAATGATTCCAATACGTTCCGAATCCACGTCATCGCGGGTGGAAAGGTAATCGACGGCGGCGCAGAAATCCTCCGTATTGATATCCGGAGACGCGACATAGCGGGGAAATCCTCCGCTTTCTCCCGTATACGAGGGATCAAACGCGATCGTCAAAAAACCTCGTTCGGCCATCGTCTGGGCATAAAGGCCCGCAGATTGTTCCTTTACAGCTCCGAAAGGGCCGGAAACGGCAATAGCCGGCAATTTCTCGTTAACATTCCGGGGCATATACAAATCCGCAGCCAGCATAATGCCATAACGGTTGCGGAAACTTACCTTGCGGTGGGTTACCTTGTCGCTTTTAGGAAACACTTTGTCCCATTCCTGCGTTAAATTCAGCTTCTCGTTCATCATCTTGTCCGTATGGGGGTTATTATCTTCTGCCAACAGGCTCCCCGCACAGCAAAAGCAGGCGGAAAAAGCCACACAAAATATTTTAAATGAGTAACGTATCATCTTTCTGGAACTTCATGCGAATTACTGCTTCCCGTAATTGATCAGGTACAGGATCGATTCCGGATCCCGGTGGCACAGGAAAAGGCTCTCTCCGCGGTCCAGCCTGGCGATAGCGCCCATATCCTCCAGGGAAAGGGCAAAATCAAAGACGTTGAAATTCTCCTCCATCCTTTCCCGGTGGGTCGTCTTCGGAATGGCGATAATTCCACGCTGAATCAGGAACCTCAGGGCTGTTTGCGCCGGGGTCTTGCCGTATTTCTCTCCAATGCCCTTCAACACGGGGTTGGAGAAAAACCCATTGCGACCTTCCGCAAAAGGCCCCCAGGATTCCATTCTGGTACCGTACTTTTCCATCACCTCCCGGACTTTTTCCTGCTGGTGGAACACATGCGTTTCCACCTGATTGACGGCGGGTCTGATCTCGCAGAACTCCGCCAGGTCCACAAAACGGTCCGGATAAAAATTGCTCACGCCAATGGCGCGTACCTTTCCGGCCCGGTTCGCTTCTTCCATGGCCCGGTAAGTGCCGTAGTAATCGTTGAAAGGCTGGTGGATGAGCAGCAGATCCAGATAATCCGTGCGCAGCTTGCGCAGGGATTCATCAATGGACGCCTTCGCCTTCTCATACCCGCCGTTGGAAATCCACACCTTCGTGGTAAGAAACAACTCTTCCCGCGGAACCCCGCTCTTCTCCGCTGCGCGGCCTACGGCTTCCTCATTGCCGTAAATCTGCGCGGTATCAATAGAACGGTAGCCGACCTCAATCGCATCCAGCACGCAGCGTTCGCACTCCTTAGCGTCCGGAATCTGAAAAACGCCAAACCCCAGGACAGGCATCGTAACGCCATTGTTCAACATCACTTTTTCCATCACAGTTTTTTCTATTGTTTTTTGATGCTAAAAAGGAAATGACCGACTAAACGGCCTGCTGCGGTTTCAGCTCTTTCAGTTCATACTTCCTGCTGCCAAGACCTATCTTCTCGGCATACTCTACCGTATGCCGCCCATGGCGGCTTTCAATACGCTCCACCAGGGGCCTGTTGTCATTCCCTTCGGACGGCCTGACGGCGTAAACGAGATCCAGGCAGGCCTGGTCAAGAGCAACCGGATCAAGGGAGGCCAGAATACCGATGTCCTTCATTTCCGGCGCATGGGGGTGGGAATCGCAATCACAGTCAATGGACAGATTATTCATCACATTGATGTACAAAATTCTGTCCCCGAAGTAATCCGCCACCGCCTGCGCGGAAGCCGCCATGGACTCCAGGAAATCATCCTGACTGGCCAGATTGTTCCACACGGAGGAAACATCCCGCGTCTTTCCGGCGGAATGGATGTACGCCTTCCCGGCTGCCGAGGCAACACCGATGGACTGGTTCTTGATCACACCGCCGAAGCCGCCCATGGCATGCCCTTTGAAATGGGCCAGATTGACCATGAAATCATAATTCTTTAAATGATCCCCCACGATATCGTATTCCAGGTGCTTCCTGTCCCTCACCGGGATAGTGAACTCCCCTTCCGCGTCCATGATGTCCACCCGCGCAATATCGGAAAAACCGTGATCCTTCGCAGCCTGCAAATGGTCCTCCGTCCGGGAGCGTTTGCCTCCGTAAGCCGTATTGCATTCCACGATGGTGCCGTTCACCCGGCGCACCAGGTCTTTGATTAAGGCCGGACTCAGAAAATTGCGGCCTCCCGGTTCCCCGGTGCTGATCTTGACAGCTACCTTTCCCCCGGCCGGACGCCCCAGAGCCTCGTAAATCCTCACGAGAGCCTCCGGAGAAATTTCTTTCGTCATCCAGACCCTGGAAGCTCCACCCTTCTCCGCAATCGCGCCCAGGGCATACTCCGGCAAAGCCAGGCATGCCAGGGCTGCGGTGGAAGACTGGAGCCATGTTCTTCTCGTCATCTTATTTTCCATGGCAACTTGATTGTTGATGATTAATAACCGTTCTCCCTGTTAAGAGCCTGCAGGACCCGACGGGCACGTCCGTGTTCCGGAAATGAGGCCGCACAGCGTGCGGATGATTCTTTCCAGCCCCTCAAGCAGCAGCTTCCTGGGACAGGCGACGTTCAGGCGAATGAAGCACCCCGCCGTTTCCCCGTACATTTCCCCGCCGTTGACGAGCACCCGCCCCTCCTCTTCCAGCAGGCGGACAATCTCTGCGGAGGGAAATCCCAGCGCGGAACAATCTACCCAGACCAGGTAGGTCCCCTCCAGCGGCACCACACGAAGCTGCGGCAGACGTTCTGCCAGCATATCCCGGACAATCTCGTAATTCCCGTAAAGGTAGAGCTTCAGTTCCTCCAGCCATTCCTCCCCTCCGTTATAAGCCGCTTCCAGGGCATCTACGGCAAAGGAATTGACGTCACACACCTCATTGATGTTGATGGCCTTGTCAATCCTCTTCCGAACTTCTTCATCCGCCGCGACGATATTGGCTATCTGAATGCCTGCCAGATTAAACGCCTTGCTGGGGGAAATACAGGTGACGGAATGGTGCAGGGCGTCCTCGGAGAGGGAGGCGAACGGCGTATAGGGATGGCCCGGATACGTCAGTTCGCAATGAATCTCGTCAGCCACTACGAAAACGCCGTTTCTCCGGCAAATGGCGGCCATCTCCTCCAATTCTTCCCTCGTCCAGACGCGCCCGGCTGGATTATGGGGATTGCACAGGAGCATCAGCTTGACGGCGGGATCGGAGGCTTTCCGTTCCAGCTCCTCCGCATCCAGCGCATATCTGCCGTTCTCATATTTCAGAGGGCAGGTTTCCGCCACGCATCCGTTATTGCGGATGGAGGAAAAAAAGCAATTATATACAGGCGTCTGCACCAGCACCTTGTCCCCAGGGACCGTCAGGGCCCGTATGACGGCAGACAGCGCGGGAACCACCCCCGTGGTATAAATCATCCATTCCGGATTAATCTTCCAGCCGTGGCGGCGTTCAAACCAGTTTGTAACCGCCTCATAATAGGAATCCGGAACCCGCGTATAACCGAAAATGCCGTGTTCGGCCCTTTTCCGGATGGCTTCCGTCACCGCCGGAGCCGTACGGAAATCCATGTCTGCCACCCACATGGGCAGAATATCCTCCCTGGGCATGGAATCCCACTTGTAGGAATTCGTGCCGCGGCGCGGAACAACAGTGTCAAAATCGTACTTCATGCGGCTTCTCCGGATTGTTTTTTTCCCGTTTCAATGGAGCAATTGGCCGGAGCCTTGCAATGCTCGTCCAGAATAATATCCCCGTACTCTTCCGCAACAATGCGGCCGCTGCGCGGATTTTTGACGCTGTGCACACGCCCCTTGATTTCCGCATGCACGGAGGAATACTCAAAGCAGAGATCCGCATCCTCTCCGAGCGTGCAATTCTCCAAAACCAGGTTTTCCGCGTAGCACAACGCCTGCGTGCCGGAAATGCGGCAATTCACCAGACGAAGGTTCCTGGAATGCCAGCCCAGATACTCCCCATCCACCACGGAATCGTACACCGTCACGTCCTCCGTATTCCAGAAAGCGTCCTTGGAATGGATTTCCGCATTCCGTATCACCACATTCCTGCAATATTGGAAAGAGTAATTTCCGTTCAGGCGGAAGCCGTCAACATCTATATTCTCCCCGTGCATGAACAGGTAATCCCCATGCTCCGCCTGAACGCCGCGAAGCTTCGCATTCCGGCAGTGCCAGCAGCATTCCAGGGCATCCGTCAAAACGACGTTCTCCAGAACCATCCCGTCCATATCACGGAACATCTTGGGCGCTTCCACGCGGGTATCCTTCATGTGCAGATTCCAGGAATACCAGATGGCGGCCCGGGCGCCTTCCCTGAACAGGCAATGTTCCACCAGCAGCCCGTCATTGTGCCAGAAAGGGTACTTCCCCCGGAACTCGCACCGTACGGCTTCAATGTCGGAACATTCCTTCAGGGCGGATTCCCCCGGATAAATAATGACGTCTTCCAGCCTAAGATGGCGGGAAGCGAACAGGGGGCGTTCCCCTTCGTAGGAAGCATTTTTAATCATTCTCTTGGTCATGGCGATGATTTGATAAAAAGTCTGTTGTTTTTCATGATGTGCCTTTTAAACGGCGACGGCCGGCTTCCGGAAAAAGAAGGGAAAGGACGCCGGCCGCGTACCATGCCCTCTTCTTTCTTCATTCAGGCTATTCCTTATAGTAACTATAATGCAAAAAAATTTTAGCACTTTCTGTTTCATTATTTTTAATTCATTTATAATAAATACATATTAACTGTCATAAAATTATTTCTCAACATGCAAAATCGAGAAAAGCCTCTTCATTTTTCACTTTCTCCGCAAAAGGCGCATCTTTTACCCGGAAAGAATCCAGAAGCGGAAGGCCGCCGTTTCAGGCGGCATCTTCCGTCTCCAGTCTCCCGACCAGCGCCATAACGCCCGGAATGATGGGCGCCCCGGACCCAGGTCGCATCATCCCCGCCTCGCATCCCGGCACGACAGACACCACAGGGTATTTCCATACAGTCCTGCGCCCGCTTGCGCCTCAGGAAGCTACTTCAACAGCCGGTCCCGGCGGCCACGCCAGAATGAAATCAAACCGCGCCAGATAAACGGGAAACGACCACGTGGAGGAAAGGCTTCCCTGCTCCATCTCATACGGTTCCCTCCGGACAGAAATCCGGAACCGCAGCTTCATCCTCTTCGCAAACGGACACCATACTGCCCGCCCGCATGACCAACCGCTATTCCCGCACAGGAACGGCATTGGAGGACGGCATTTCCGGAACCCGGGTGATGCAGCCGGCAAATAATGCAATTATCCAAACTCCAGCCCTTCCCCGTCTCTCCCGTTCAAATTGCTCTGCGGATAAAAAAAGCCCCTCTGGAAATCCGGCGCCCACTCCTGCCGGAACCTTTCATGCGTCCGCAGGCGTTTCAACCGGAAAAAACAAACCGGGAGGCCTCAAACGCGGCCGTTCATTTCCGAAAGCAAGCTCCGCAGGAAAAAGCGTTCCGAACTCCTTGGGCAAGGGCCGGTTTACGGTTTTATGGAACAGGAAGACTTGGAAGCCTGCAAAGCGGAATTATCCATCTCAACAGCCAGCCAGAACACGCCGACAGCCATCAGGCCGAAAACGCAGGCTCCGGCGACGGAAAGAATGTTCATTGCCAGCTTCCGCCGCTTCGCCTCTTCCCTGCATCGACGAACCAGCGCCCGCAGCGCGCCGCAGACGGAACCGGGGCAAATGCCCCACTTTTCTTCCCGGGAGGGCTGTCTTCTGGGATACAGGTCGGACCTCATCATCACGGGATGCGGAAATGGCTCCGGCTGCATTACGGAAAGGTCTAAAGGCATGTACTTCATAGCGCCTTTTTAACGATTTTCGTTAATGCGTCAACATATTTTAACGAATTCAATTTATTTCTTTCTATCGACAATTCACGAAAATCGTGTATCATCAAGCCATGACACCGACAAAAGGGGATGTGAAACACTGGTTGAAGGCCATTGGGAAAAACCGTGACTGGCTTGCCATGGAATGCGGTACGGAAAAAGGTACGGTGAATAACTGGCTCTCCCCCTCCGGCCCCTTCCCCGCCAGCGCCATGTTGAAAATCCAATCCCTGATGTCTCAATACAAAACGGTTCAACCGGAAGACGAACCTGTCCAGACCAATCGCCTCGTGCTGGAAATCACGGAAGAGCGCATGAGGAAATATGAACGGGCCGCCTCTGAAAAAGGCGTCCCCCTCCGCCAGTGGCTGACGGATTTGGCGGACGAAGCGGCGGAGGAACGCCAGCTGCGGCCAACACACTCCCCCCTGGTTCCCCTGGTCAGACAATTTCCGTCCCATGCTGGACACGCCAGGCGTGAATACAGTACGCAAATAATCGGCAACATCGCCGCAGGCTCTCTTGCGGAAAGCGACACTGTCCCGTCTACCATTTACATGGAAAGGCCCCTGGGTAAAAACGAATACGTGGTTCGCGTAGAAGGGAAATCCATGGAACCCCTTATCCCGGACGGCTCCCTGGTAATTATGCGGCGCCATACCGTCCCCCCCATCCCCAAACCCGGAACCATTGTTCAATACCATGACGAACGAGGGGTTACTCTGAAAAAGCTCGGCCGCAAAAAAAATCCGGAAACCGGAAAAATGGAATACGTATTACATCCACTTAATCCCGACTTCGGAGACATCGAACCCATGGACGGCGGCAAAATCTCCGGCATCTATGTGGAAACCCTGGACAGGTGGGAGAAAGCTTGACGCACCGGGTAAATGTGCTATAGGTAAATCATCTTTTTTTATTTTCCGTTAGCCGTCCACGTTGGGAAACGCGGGCGGTTTTTTATTGCCATTACAGCCGTGTACAGTAGCATCCTCCCAGAAAAGCGCTCCTGTTCAGCCCTTGGCCTCCTGGTCAGGGGCTTTTTTGTTAAATAGCATTATTGCGCTTTCTTCAAATCTAATAGTTGTACTTGCCTCTTATAATCTTCCCATATATCAGCCAGTGCATGATATGTTGTTTTATATTCAGGAATAGGTTTCGCCTGCATAATCCAATAGCAATAAGGATAGTCTAAAAATTTATCTCCAAGAATAACTTTAACTACAAAAACACCTGCAACATCTCGATACTTCTCAAAGAATCTTGTTTCATCTTTCCATAGATTGCATGGCTTTAGAGCATCTAAAGCTACTGCGTCAAGCATGGCTTTCTTCTTTTCATCAGTTTTAATATGATATTTTATTTCTGTGACTATTTCACGAATTGCCTTCTCCTTAAAAGTGTTTCCAAATTGGCGATATGCACCAGACTGAATATCCAGCCATGCCTGTCCAGGGTTATTCTTCACGACGCTTTGGAAATGCAGCACAAGAGCTTCAGAAGGAGATTTCGTGTTGTACTTTTCTTGCTCAATACGCCTCCATACATCATTAATACGTCTTTTGTGAGCATTTCGCACTTTGTGCGAAAAATCATTCCAAACAGTACGAAAAATTTCTTTAGAGTTATTGAATATAGGAGTTTCCTTCCCTTGGATCTTCCAATAAAGGTATGGATATTTAATGTTCTCTACTCCAAATAAAGCAGTGAAGATGCCTAATCCTAAATCATATTCCTCGTCCGGTGTGACTGGGGGCTGGTAGCCTTCCGCCTTCACCAACCCTTTTGCTTCTTCGTCAGCGTCATCCCCCAAGGCCAGCGCGGAAAACAACTTCAGGCGACTTTCGTCGGGCTTGAACTCCGGAAGCTTCCGGGAACCCGGCACCTGTCCCCAGTCTTGCAAGGAAGTAGGGGCGTCATTCTCCTGCAAATGGTCAAAGGACTCGGGAAGAAGGTCGGAATGTTTCGCCTCCTGCGCCAAGGGGAAAAAGTCTGTTAAAGGACGATCTATTCCATAGGATACAGCAGTAAAAAATATGGAAAAAGTGTAGAGCAAAGTGCGCATGGTAAACTCAACATACACCGTACACTCCTTAATATTCAATCTTATTCCGCCAGCTTAAACCCAGGCTTGGACAAATTCGCCACCCCAGCCACGGACAAGAGCCAGGACGCCACGGAATCAGCCGCCTTGCTGCGGCTCCCGGCGCCCGCTCCGGCCACGTAAGCGGTCGCCTTGGCATCCAGCAGAATCAATTCCGCCCAATCGGCAAACGTCATCTCCTTCTCCCCGGTGGCGGCTTTCCACGTATTTTTGGCCGCCCGGTAAATCGCGGAATAATCAATCACTCCGGACGCGGTGCCTGCGTAAATACGCTGTCCAGTCGCCTGCTTGTAGCCAAACTCCACCGCCGCACCCAGCATCGGCACCCCGCCAATCATGGCAACAGGAGCCCCCAGCATGGCGCCGAACCATCCGCCGTTCTTCTCCCACTCGTCCTCGTCATCCAGCAGGGCGTGCCACAGGGCAATCACCGTCTGTTCGGCAACGGACATCATTCCATATAAAGCAAGAGCCTGCCCCCAATTCCCGGAGCTCACATGAGAAACGATCATCCCCACCTTATTCAGCACCTCGGAACTCATAAAACAGGCCATCTTCGCAAACAGGCCCGTGGAAGCCCCCAGCATGCTCTTCTGGCTCTGCGTCAGCGGCTGGGCCACCAGCTCCAGAGCCCGGGTCACGCTCTGCATGCACAGGGCGTGCATCTCATCCTCCGTCATCGGGGCTCCGGTCCTTTTTCCTGCCTCTTCCAGCTCGGACCACTTTGCGTTATACAGAGCGGCCATGGACACGGCATTGCTCCACACGTCCATCTTCTCAATAGCCCTCATGCCGGCCATGGAAAACCTGATCGCTCCGGTGTAATTCTGATCGGAAGCATACCCCATCAGCTGGCTCACCAGTTCCGCCTGCGCGTCATTGGTCCTCGCCCGGAAAGCCTCCGTTTTCATCATCTCAAACACCCCCATGCGTCCGGTCATGGACATCGTCTGCCCCAGGTGCAGCAGGAAACTCCCCATGCCCACCTCCCCGGCAAACATCCCGTGCATCAGGCCGCTGGTCTGCTTGAGCATCGTCAGCACGTTCCAGGCCAGCAAGGCCACCGCCTTGGCGCTCTGGAAGCGGCTTGTCGCCTGGGCTCCGGCCAGCAGGGCGCCCCCCTCCATCACTCCGGCCCCGTCAATCACATCCAGCCAGTGCCGCAGGGAATCAATCCCGTGGCGCCCCATGTGCTCCTTCAGGGACGCTGCCGCCTCCTTGTCCGCCAGAATGCCGCGCCAGCGGGCAGTAATATCCGCCGTGCAAATATAATTCTCCACCTCGGCGCTCGCCGCCTGGAACACGGCCTCGCAATCCATATTCCAGGCCAGGTGCAAATTGTGCTTCCGCCTGGGAATCAGCATCCCGTACTTCGCTCCGCCGGCCACGGCATTCGTCTGTTCCCCGAAAGACGCCTTCGTATCAAGCTTGTGGTCCGCCCGGAACACGGCCCGGAAATAATTCTCCACCGCGGGGAAGGGAACCCCCTCACGCTCCTCATACACACGGGCCAGCAGCTTTCCCTGCCGGTTCATCAGCTCCCGCAGGCCGTAGCCGAACGCCAGCCCTTCGGCACCCACAAACTCGCGTAGGCGGGCAACCTCCGCTTCTCCAATGCCTTCATTCCGCATCGTCTCCACGTACTCGGCCTGCTCGTAAAGCAAAATGGCATACATCGCCTGGGCGCGGGAAACCTTCAACGTCTCGCCCTTCCTGCCCGGGCGCACCACTTCCGCCTTCGCCGTAATATTCTTCCTCCTTCTGGCCCGTCCGTCTCCGGCCTTCACCAATTCATCCAGCTCGGCAAGCTGCCGGCGCATCTCCGGAATAAGCGCTTCCGGCACGGACGCCTTATCGTCGGAAAGCCCCCGGTCATTGTACTCCTTCCTGATTGCCTTGCGTCGTTCCTCCCTCTCCTCAAAAGACAACCCCACCCACTCGCGGGCCTCGGCGATCCTCACGGTGCGCTCCACCTTCACCAGCGGATTCAGCACTACGCCGGAATCCCCTGTCTTCTTGAAATCGGAAAGAACCCTTGCCACATCTTTGGTGCGCTGAACGCCAAAACACCGCTTAACCAGGGCCGTCACCTCCCGATCCCGGGCGTGCTTCATATTCCTCAACGCCACATTCGCCTCGGCAATCGCAGTAACCTCGGCATGCGCCAGACCGCGCAGGGCGGGAATCTTCTTCCATCCATTCAACAGCTGGGAATAAGACTGCAAACCGTACTTCAGGTACTTGGCCGCCTTCGTTCTCGTAGACGCCTTCGCATCCTCTTCCGCGTCACGTCCTCCCTGGGGAGTGGCCTGCCCAAGCCCTTCCACAATCTTCTCGGCCTTGAACTTCGTCCGGCGCCTCTCCTCGTCCAACCGGGTGGACCAAGCCGTCCGTCCCGTCGTGATAAACAGGGCAAGGGCGCGCGCGCAGGCGCGCGTCTGCTCCAGTCCCATCCCGGCCAGATATCCGAACGTGTGCCAATCCTTCAATTCCAGCTCGGCCGCATCCCGTTCCTCTTCGGTGGACTGGTTGCTGGAAAGCACGCCCTCCAGCTCCAGCATTCGCTTCTCCTTCGCCTCCTGGTCCGTATTCATCATGGCGACTATCCTGTGCAAATGCCTGTAATCCTCCGCGCTCAACTTGCCCTTGTTAAACTTCCCGCTGGCCTTCTTCGTCGGCTGCACGGCCTTGATGCGGGCAACCATCTCCGACCGTATCTGGTCGACGGCATATCGGTCCGCCTGTTCCAGCGTGCGGGCCAGCAGCTTGTCAATCACGGCATCCATGCGCTCGCTGGTATCGTCCATCAGCGTCTCCTTCTTCAGCTCATCGGAAAGCCATGCCTGACCGTCCTCCAGACGGGTGGCAAGATTCTCGGCAGCTCTCATGTAAGGGTAAAGGCCAAACCTGTACCCCTCCGGCAGCGTCTTGTAAATGGAAGCCACCACGGCCATGACCCTTCCGAACGCCTCCGCGCCGTCTCCCTGCTTCACATCGTTGGCCGCGCAAACCCGGCGCCATGTCTCCAACGCTTTTGCCGTCTGGCTGCGCAGCACCTCCAAACGGTTCTTCTGCGCCTCCCGCTCCAGCGTCACCCAGACACTTTCTCTCGTGGCAAGAGAGAAACTCGCCGTCGGATCCACATAATCCGCCCACGCTCCCCCGGTGGACTCGTCCGCAAACGCCGTAATCTTGATGTCGTTCCCGTCAAAAATCACGTAATTATACGTCTGCTCTTCCTTCTCTTTCCAGCGGGATAGCCCGTCTGCGTACCTGATGCCTTTAATATCGCTGGACAGCAAAGACACGCTGGCGGCCTTCTGTGCCTCCTGTTTCGTGCCATCTTCTCCATCCCAAAAAGCATCAAACAACTCCTGATAAACATCTTTGCCGCTCACGTTTTCGCCGCGGTAATCCGCCCGTCTTTCGGCACGTTCCAAAGCATACCGCACCTCTTCCACCGGGGAATCCTTCAACAAGGCAAGAACCGTCTCGTCCACGTAATCCCAGCCCAGCAGCTCGGAATCCTCTACATTCAACTCTACCTTGTAATTGGAAGGCATGCCCGTCCTAATCTCTATCTCGTCCAAGTGGTCAAGCAGAGAAAGCATAAAGCCTTCCAGCTGTTCCAGCTTCTCCCGCACCTGGGGGTACGTCTCCGCGTATTTCCTGTTAGTATCAATTTCATCATGCAACTCCATGACGACGTCTAAAACAGTCATGCTTCCTCTGGCGGCATCAACCAAATCGCCAAGAACAGACCAGGCGATATCTGACGCGTCCTCCTTCGCCTCCGGCAGGGCATCCTTCGGCAAAAAACTGCCTACCAGGGCCCGTTGCATCTCCTCTATAGCGGCAGTCTCCACCTCCCGGAACTTCCATGTCGCCTTGTCCTGCGCGAACTGGTTCAGATAACTCCGGTTCACCTCCGGATTTTCCGCAAAATAAAGTCCCCAGCCATACGCCTGCGCTCCTTCTCCTTTACCCATGAACGCCGTATCAAACTTGCGAAAACTGTGAGGGGAAGCATGCAGGGCAGTAATGGAGAACGTCACCCCCGGTTCCGTGATCACCGCGTTGCCCGCTTCAAAATGGCCGTCATGGAACAAACCCTGTTCCTGTGCCGAGGCAATGGAAAAAGCAACAATCGCCTCACCTAGGAACTCCAGCGTATCATTAAACGGCACAGCTTCCCGTTCCCGTGCCGTCATATCCCGGCGCTTCTCCACATTCCTTGCCTCTATTTCCCCGGCCAGACGCTGGTAAAGGTCAAACGGCTCCAAATCCTTCAATTGCCGCACAACAGCTTCTTTCCCCCTGTAGAGCTTTTCCAGCTCCTGCCAGATCCTCTTTTCCTCCCCGGGAAACCTCATCTTGCGGGAAACCGTTGCCTTCACCATCTCAATCTGTCGGTCTATCTGCTCTATGGTGACAGCATCCACATTCACCCCGCCGCGGAGCAACATCCCGGCGTAACAAATCGGCAATTCGCAACCTTCGGCATCTTTCCCCATCGTTAATTTGCCGTACTCCGCATCCTGTGCGACAAGCTTATTATACTCCTTCAAAAGCAACTCAATAGCCTGCCTGGCCATCACATCTACATCCATCACCTCATGCACGGCAAACCGCTCGGACATCTTCTTAATAGCCTTCGGATTCCTTATCAACCTGCGTATCCGGCCTAAAGCGTCCAAAGCCGCATCACGGGCTAAAAGCCAACTCCTGCGCCTCGTCTTCGCAATAATATCCCCTGTGATCCTGTTGCGTTGATAGGTAAGAACCCTCTCCGCAAAGCCAGAATCCCCCCCCTCGGCAAAACCCTCATATTCCTGAATCGCATGTTGAATCTCATGAAGCAACGTGGAACGCTGATTCCAAAGCGGCCCCAGGCTGGACAAATTGATGGCAATGGAGTCATCCTGGGGATCATACCATCCTGCCTCCTGCCGGTTGCGGTCCTTAAACACATAAACAGACATCTTCTTCAAGCGGGGATAGGCATCATACAACTCGGAATAATCCAAATAATCTGACAAAACGCCTTCCTTCCTTGGATTCTTCAAATAGCGTATATCCTCCGCCAAAAGATCCAGTCTGGAAAGATAAGGCATTCCAGGCGCAGTCTTCAGCTGTGCCTGGCTTGCGTCAATCTCCGCCCGCAACTTGCCGTCATCCCTTCCGGCGAAAGCCTTATCGGCATACTTTCCCCAAGTGGCCGCATTCGGGCCTATCACGGAAAACGTAATATCCGGATTCTTCGGATCAAACGTCCCCCGGTTATCCGTGGCGGACTTGATCTGATTCGGCTCAAAGGCAATGTACTCCGTCCATTTACCCAGTACAGCAATGAGTCCATCATGTCCTCTTTCTTGAGCGCTACCGGCTATCTGGGCCGCTCCTCTCGCATACGGCCGGAATATTCCAAACCTGTCATCTTCATGAAAATTCCCATCCCAAATATTTAAATAATCGCCTATCTCTTCAGCAGACTTGTAATCATTAAAAATAAAAGGATTCCTGAAATTCAGAAACAGAGCCAGCTTCTTGTTCCCGTACGGAGTATTCTCCATATTGGTAAAATAAAATCCTCTACCCCATAAACCATAATCAGTAGCAGATCCAATCATGGCCTTGTCAAACACCGTGAAATCACCGTATGTCCCATGATACACCACCCTCGGTTCCCCGTTCTCGTCCACCACCTTGGAAGCATTCTGCGGATCCTTCTCCCAATCGCCAAACCAATTCTTAAACGCCTCCGTGCGCACGGAAAGCCACTGGTCTTCCGTCAGATTCGTATCTTTCCCGTTCGGGGCCTTCATGAACGTCCCGTCAGCGACCGCCTTCTTCCTGATTGTCTCTTTTTCCAGAGATAGGGAAAACGTCGCCGGAACAATAGCCCCGTCGTCAAACCGGCATTCCACTTCATTCACGTTGACAACATGCGCCCCTTGTGGTAAGGAAAAACCATCTCCCCCGCCAGCGGATTGGGACGGCAGAGCGGCCTTGCTTGCCGATCCTGGACCTAGGCGCGCGGTGCCGCTATTCGCGTTTGCAGGTTGTCGCTCTGCAAGGGGGAGCTTCTTCCCCAGCGGCTTCTTGCCCTGCCGCACTGGATAAGCCGAGACAATGGAATAAAACCCGTCCTTCCGGTCCAATTGCAGCAGCATCCATGAAGAAGGCTGCCTTCCCTTAACCAGCAACTCACGCCCGGGCGCCACCTCGTAAAGCTCGCTCACATTCGCCAGAATGGAACTGATATAGCGTTCCGGGGAACGGTCCTTCCAGAAGGAAAACCCGCGGGAAGCCAGGATATGGGTCAGTCCATAGCCGCGATGCTCCCCGACATCGGAACCCACCAGCAGCCGCACCGGCATGGCTGGCTGCCTCTTGCGGCGCGGAATCACAAACCAGTCAGGACTTCCGTCTTCCCGGGTGACGAACGTCTCCGGAGCCAGGACAGTTCCGGAACTATCCATGGCAACCACGGAAAACGTCGCCCCGGAAACGGGCACACGCTCGAACGGATTCACTTCACTCGTGCCGTCCCAGGCAAGGGCGCGGTCATGAAGGCGCAGCGCCGGGTCATGGGACTGCCATGCCCCCTTGGCTCTTTCCAAATCATGAATGGCCGCATTCAAATCTGCGTCCGTCTCCAGGCGGATGCCCATCCTGCCCGCCAAATCCTTCCGCCGGCTGATGCCTCTGGACTTCTTCAGAAGGGACAGGCGTTCGGCAATCAGGGCAATCCCCCGGGCCGCAAAGCGGGCCACCTTCTCGCAATCCTCCTGCCAGGACGTATCGTTGCCGAACAAATCAAACGCCTCTCCCTCCCGGGACTTCTCCGCAGCCACCCGGTCCGCCTCCTTAACATAGGCCGCCACGTAATCCCACGGCTTCCCCTTCTCGCGCAGTTGCAGGGCAAGCATCTGTCCCGCCTCCGTTGAAGACAGGCGACATACCTTCCACGCCTCGTTATCCGTAATCACCCCGTTCTTCAGGCGGGTAAACACCTCATCCCCGGCCAGGGTGGCAATATCCCAGCCCATCACATTGGCGGAACCGGGGCGCAAATACCCCTGCGCCTCCATCTCGTCCCGGCCCATATTGGAATTCCGGACAAAAAAAGCCACCTCCAGCGCGGACGCCTGACCGTCCAGCATATTCTGCCCGACGTCGTGCATCTTCGCCCAAGTGGCGTCATGCGCATCATCTTCTTCATACACGTAAGCCGGAATAAACTCCACCCCGTCGCGCACGGCCAAATCAAACCGGTGGCGTCCGGTAATCACATGCAGGGTTCCATCCCTGCGCCGCCACACGGAAATGGGCTGGGCGTCTTCCCGGAACCGTCCCTGAAGCTCGCGCCCCTTCACGGCTCCGCGTTCATTATGATCTCCCTGCTTGAACTGCTCCACATCCGGCGCCAGGGCCAGGGAATCCACCCGCACCTGGGCAAACACGCAATCCGGCGCCACCCGCACAAACGCGTGATCGCGGAACTCCGCGCCGGCCTCTTCATCGTGTTCGGCCTCTTCCCCCACCCCCTCCAGGGAGCCGCCGGCATCCTCCACCAGCGGAGCGGGGGATGCCGAATTCCCGGCAATGCCGGTCACGGGATCAGTCTCATCCTCCTCTTCCGCAGTCTCTTCCACATCCTCCGCGGCATCCATCCGCGCCATGGACTCTTCCAGCGCCTCCAGCTCGCCCAGCGTCATCGTGGCATCCCCCGGAGCCCTGCGGGAAGCAAGGTCCGCGTGCACCATCTCCACATCCAGTTTCTGCGCGGCATCCATCCGCGCCTGGCGGAAAACGCTCTCCGTACTCACGCCCACGGCCTGCAGGGCGTCCGCCAGGCCTCCGTGCTCTTCCATAAACTTCTTCCCCTCGTCCGTCGCGGCAAACTCGTTCCATTGCTCGCCCATGCGTATGATGCGGGCGGAATCCTCCAGATTCTTCAGGGCGAACTCCGCGGTGTCCTTTACCCACTGTGGCACGGGCAGGCTCTCAATATCCGCCAGGGAGGAAGACAGGGACAGGTTGGAAAAACTCTCCACCACGTCCCTGGCATCATGCGCCGGGCCCTCATACGTCCCCAGACTCACGCCGTACCTTCCCAGCACGGCGTCCGCCGCCTGCAAATGCTCCCACAAATCCTGCCAATCCTTCCCGGTCAGGTTCATGTAATGAACCAGGGCGGACTCCTGCACATCCTCCATCACGTTGGCCGTCGTGGCATGGCCTCCGGCGTAAAGCAGCAGGGAACTCCCAGGATCGGCCGCCATCGTAAACCGGTGGGCGAAGCTGGCCGCCGCCGTGCCGCTCTTGATCTCATCGGCTCTCCCCCTCGTAATCTCTCCGGAACGCACTGCATGATCAAGACGCCTCTCAAAAGCCGCCGCCAAATCGGCAATGGAACCAAGCTGAACCTTCCCCATCACTTCGGCATCCGTCCTGCTTCTGGCTTCCTGGACGGACACGCCCTCTTCCCGGACAATCGCGTCAATCCTCGCCTGGGCTCGCGCGGCCACATCCATCAACCCCGGGACGGTCATCCCTCCGGTTTCGGCGGCCGCCTTCCGGTACTCCGCAGGCGCTTCCTCGGACAACATATCCAGCGTCTCAATAAAATCCATCTTCCCGGCTTCCGAAATCGCGGCATTCCCCAGCACGGCATCCTGCATCACGCGGACGCCATTCAAATAAGCCCCCTGCAGCACTACCTGAACCAGGGCGTCCGTCTGCTCCTCGTTCATCTCCACGCTCCTGTCTTCCTCCATCTTCACGCCGTTCACTACAGCGCCCTCCCGCAGGCTCACCTCGTACCTGTCCGTTCCTTCCAGCTTGCGGATACGGCCAATGTTAGCCTTCTCCAGCACCTTGTCCAGAGCGCCGGACATCTGGTACAGCCGGGCCTCCTGCCGGTCCGCCAGCTCGGCGCCGGCCTTCCGCGCCCGTTCGGCGGCTCCTTCTGGATCCTTCAATACATCAGTCTCGAAATACTTCTGGGCCAGCGCAGCCTTGTGCTCCGCCGTGGAAAAAGACGCCATCTCTTCAGCATGCTTCTTCGTATATCCGGCCAGCTGGGCCCGCTGCGCATCCGTCACGAACGCCGCCACTTCCTGCTTCATCCTCGGAGCGTGGCCGGCAGCCATGGCCGCCACAAACAACGCGCATCCGCCGGACTGCTCCACATCCCCCATCGCCTGAAGCACGGGGCTCACCACCTCGAAATCCTTCGGCTTCACCTCCATTCCCGTCATCCCGGACAACTTCCGGGCCGTCCACTCGAACAACTCCCCGGCCAGAGGTTCCGCCGCCATCTCTTCCACGTAGGCAAACGCCGGGGTGGAAAGCATCTTGCCGGTTCTCGTCCCGGCAAAAAACGTGCGCCCCGGCACCTTCGCGGCCAGTCTCGCCAGGGCGCCGGTTCCCGTCCTGGTCATCAGCTTGTTGATGGCCCCCATGCGCCCGAACACGGAAAACACCCCAAACCCCTTTTCCTCCACCGTATTCCGCAGCCCGTTGATCGTCACGTCCACCAGGGAATCCCCGTTGCGGGAGGCGGCATTCCCGGCGTGCCCCATATCACCGGCCAGCGCCAGGGCCCAGCCGCCGGGAGCCATGTAGGAAAGGCTCTGCCCGGTGATATTCCCGGCTCCGTTAATCGCCTTGACGTACCAGGACGCATCAGGGCTTGTGCCCCGCATCCGCTGTCCGAACTCGTGCATCACATCCTGCATCGTATTCAGCGCTTCGCGTCTTTGCTCGTAGCGGTCGAAGAGCTGCCTTTGTCCGTCAAACGTATCCTTCACCCCCTGCAGGGGAGCAATATTATTGGAATACCACTCTTCCATTCCGCTCATGCCGGGAATGCCCCTCACCGCCTGAACCGCCTTCACGCCCAGGCTCTCCGCGCCGCGCGCCGTGTCGGCAAAACTTCTATACAAATTGCGCCAGAAAGCAGCGGAATCCGTCTGGCTCTCCTGAACCTTCCGGTCAATCGCGGTCATCAGCAACATCAACGCCTGCTGGTCCAGCACCTCATTCCCGTTGACATTCACCGTCAGCAGATCGGCCATGTCCAGAGCGTCGGAACGCCAGACATCCTCAAACCCACGCCTCTCGGCAAAAGCATACGCCCGCCGCGCCCTCATGATGGAATCGGCAACCTTCTGCGGACTCTCGGCATACTTCAGCAAATCGGCAGGACACGCGTCCCAGCTGCCTTCCTTCCCGGCTACGCAATCCACCATTCGGTGGGAAATTTCCTCCTGTTCCTGCTGGACTCTTCTCGTCCGTTCCTTGTAGGCGGCATCCTCTACGCGTGTTCTCTCGGAAAAATCCTGCCACACAGCGCGGTGAGCCTCCCCCATATCCTTAAACTGTGGGGCCTCCTTACCTTGCCGGGCCCAATACAAATACGGGTCGGCGGCTTGGTCCAGACCAAACAGGGAAACGCACACATCAAGGCCCAGGCAAGCCTCCTCGTCCGGTGTGACTGGGGGCTGGTAGCCTTCCGCCTTCACCAACCCTTTTGCTTCTTCGTCAGCGTCATCCCCCAAGGCCAGCGCGGAAAACAACTTCAGGCGACTTTCGTCGGGCTTGAACTCCGGAAGCTTCCGGGAACCCGGCACCTGTCCCCAGTCTTGCAAGGAAGTAGGGGCGTCATTCTCCTGCAAATGGTCAAAGGACTCGGGAAGAAGGTCGGAATGTTTCGCCTCCTGCGCCAAGGGGAAAAAGTCTGTTTCAAACATGGTAATCAATTAAGCTTTAAGTTGAAAATAATATTCGGAAACCCCCTTCACCCAGTGGGAATTCAATCCCTTGGGATCGTTGGATGCTCCGGGGGGAGCGTACTTCTTGCCAATGGCGGCAATCGTTGTCAGTCCTTTGCCCAGGTAATTCCGGGCGAGCTGTCCGGCCATGTACTCAATACCGGCCTCGACCGTTTCAAAAGACCGGGGACCTCTGCCATACGGACTCACGCCCATGGCATTCTTCTTGTTCCGGAAAGCAGAACTGGTGCCGTTGCCTGTTTCGTGGATGGCAATGGCCATCAGCAAATCAGGGTCCACACCGTACTTCTCCCCGGCCCGCCGGAAGGCAGATTCGTACTGTTGAAGAGCGGGAGAAAGTACTTGGGCGGCCTTCTGCGGGGAAGAAACAGGCTGGTTCAGTACGCTGGTTGTTCCTTGTCGCTGCGGGGCATAAAAATTCTCCTGGTCTTCGTGGAGCTGTCTGGCATACGCCGTCGCGTCCTCCGGAGAATTGAACACGCCCAAGTGTTTACCGGTTTGCTTGAACTGATTCACGGCATCGTCCTCGGAAAGAACCTTGCCGTCCTCGGAAACGGTAGGAATCAGGTATTCCTTCCCGTCCATCTCCACGGAAATGGAACGCACCGTACTGATGGAGCCGTCGGCATTGCGGACGACGGGCCGTGTACTCAAATCAATATTGCCGGGCTCAATCATGCCGGGCACCTCTTCGGGGGCAAAACGGACGGTTGCTTTCCCCTTGTCCCCCGCGAGCATGATCAGGCGGTTGCCGTACTCGTCGCCAGAAAGCTCAATCCCCCTGTTAGGGCCTTCATAAAAACCCACTACAGGAACTTCGTTGTAAGCCTTGGACTGGTCCATGGTGGCTTTCAGACAGGGGCGACTTCCGTACTTCTGAACAAGCTGCTGGTACATTTCCTTGGGCACGTAGGCCCCGGCGCGCCTGCCAGCCACAAAGGACATGGGGACGGCCAAGGGGGCGCTGTCTTTCACAACCTCCACTTGCGGCGTGTAGGGAACCTGCTTCTTCTGATACTCCTTCCACTCCCTATTCTTCCGGTCAATGAAATCCTTCCCGGAATCCGGCATGCGTTCCCTGGTGTCTCCTACCTGGGCTTCACTGTCAAAAGCGCGGGAAATCTCCTTAGACTTCTTCTCGACATCCAGCTTTTCCGGATGCTCGTACTCGTTCAACTCTTTGGCTTTCTTTGCGGCAAATCTGAAAATCTGCATCCGGTCGTCGTGGATGCTCGCCTCCGGATTCCGATCTCGCCAATAGGCCATCTGGACGCGTACATACTCATCAATCTGGCTCTCTATCAAATTTCTGGCCGCCTCCTTCTCCTGAATCTTCTTTTGGTCACCTTTTCTGTACGCATCCCGTACTGAAGCGGATCTGTTCGGAATATACGCATCATCCGGAATATGGCGTAGCACCAGACCGATGTCATTTCTGCGTGCGCCCTTGGCGGCATCCAGTCGGGAAATCATCTTATCCATCACCACGGCGCGGATATACTCCTGGTTTCCCTCATAAGCCCCCAGGAGTGCCCACTTCTTGGCGGTGCGCTCGGCAATTTGATTAGCCTCCTCGCGAGATTGAGGAACAGGAAGCTTGTCCAGTTCCATATTGAACGCTCCCCTTATTTCCACCTTGTCCCGTTCCGTGAACCGTCCGCCGTTTTTTTGGGCATTGCGGGCCCATCTCCACATCTGTTCAGTAGCTCCGTTGGGCAACTGTTTTTTCAGGGCTTCAATATTCTTTTCCTGAATCTTGCGGCGGTCCTCTGCTGAAAGAGGGGCAGGCGTGGCCTCATCAGCCAGACGTCGGCGCACTTCGCGTTTGGCCCGGTCCAGATCAATGGGATTCAGGTCATTGTACAGTCCCTTGTTGATAGCCGCAGCCGTACGGATGGGATCGGCGGCGACACTGGAAAACAGGGCTGTTTTCAAATTCTCCTGCTCATTCGCATATCTGGATTTTCTTCCCTGAACAATTAGCAGTTGCCCTTTAGCAGAATCAATAGCTCCTGCTCTTACACCTTCATGAACAAGATCTTCATACCAGCCCCAATTATTCGTTTCTTCGGCCAGTTTCAAACTGGAATTCAAGGCCGTTTCCTGCTTCTTCCTCGCCACCTCCTTGCCGCTGTCAAACAAATCATTCAACATCTTGTCCCCGGCGACAGCTGCCTTGAAGCGCATCTTCCGGGCAAGGTCAGGATTCAGAATCCCGCTGCCTATCCCCTGAAGCCTCTTCAAATAAGGAGACGCAAAATTATTTAACGCCTTCTTGCTGAAATTCCCCCTCTCATCGAAAAACGCATCAGGATCCCCGTCGGGAAGCTGCAGCCGCCTCCTGGCTTCACTGCCCACCTCGTCCTGCGTCTGTATCAGGATCCGTTCCTGTTCGAACTGCTTCGTGGAATCCTCCGTTTCCACCATCTCCCGGCACATCCCGTCGATATTCTGACCCACCTGGGCTACTCCCCGGCGCAAGACATCCCCGGTCACGTCGCGCGGAACCGGAACATTCACACTCGCCGGAGGCTGCACCCCCGGCCCGTTAATCAAGCTCTCATCTCTGTCCATAACCAAGCGCTTTCAAAAAACTCTTTTCCCACCCCTGGGACGTGAAGGAAGACATATACGGATTGAACGCATTCGCGGCGGAACTGCCCCAGCCCATCCCATTCATGGTTCCCATCGTCGTATCTTTCCAAACGCTCGCGGGCTTCACCTCTCCGCTCTGGACATCCGGGCGCTCATTCCATTCCCGGGCATCGTTATAAGCATCCAGCCCCCCGTCAATCGCTCCGGCCAAAGCGCCGGCACTACTCAACCACATCCCCATGCGCGTTCCCCTGGCCATGCTGCGGTATTGCGCAGCCTCCGCCTCTGCGGCCCTCATTGCCTCATCCCCCTGCCGGCGCAGACCGATCGCCTGATTTACCGCATTGACAGACCCCGTGCTGGACTCATAAGCCATGTCGGCAATCCGCTTCTCGTAAAGACTGTTCACCGCGTCGGCAGTCGCCGCCCCCGTCCCCTCGCTGGTAAACCCGCTGCCCGCCGCCTGGGCCCTGGCGGCTCCAACCGCCCGGCGCTGATTGCCCCGCATCGTCATCATATTGGCGCCCTCCACCAGCGCATTGGCGCGCGCCGCCTGTTCCACCCCGTTGGCCTGGCTGTAGGCGCGGTTCCTGGCCGCTTGTCCGTGGGCCAGAGTCTGCTTCTTTCTGGCGTCATATCCGCTGGCCGTCACGCTTGCGGAAAGCATAGGCTTCATAAATCCCATATCAGCGTCTCCTTCTAAAAATATTCTGCCTCGTGATGCGCGTAATCGGATCAATCGCCTTGCTGCCGTCCTGCTGCCGGTCAGTGGCAATCGCTGACAGGAAAGCCATCTGGGCCCGTTCCTCCAGCGCCTGCTGGAGCCTGGCATTACTCGTCAGCGCCATACACACCCGGCTGGCCAGCAGACACACCACCGCGTCGCAAAACTCCGGCGCATGATCCGGCAACGTCCCTCCCAGAGCCACAAGATCGCTCTGGTAATTCACCCGCAACGTCTCCGGGCACTCGTCCTCATCCACCAAAATGCCTTCCGCCTGTAACCGGGGAAGGCGCACATCCGCCCCGTCCTCCGTCCTCATGCGGGTAATCTTCAGGCATCCGTCCGGGTAAGGAAACAAGGCCACACCCGGAGCCACCGCGGCATCCTTTCTGCGTTTCAGCACCGTTTCGCGCGCCAGAAACGTCCAATTAAAACGGACGCACGCCGTCCGCAATACGGGATTGAACCATACGTCGCACGGATGCTGCGTAGGAGAATCCTCCTTATACTCCTGCGCCCCAAGCAGCTGAAGGGCCAGAGTAAACACGGTATGCCTGTCCATGCCTGAAAGCATGGCAAGACAACTGCATCAAAGAAAGCGTGACGGTGTCACACAGCCGGAAACCTTACAACTCCGGCAGGGACTCCGCGGCGGAGCGCAGCTGATCCGCGGAAGGGCGGATGTACACGCTATGCACGGCGGAAGAATCATGCCCCACCAGCTCCATGGCCAGCCCCTGCGATACGCCTGATGCCTGCAACAACGTGGCGGCCGTCGCCCGAATGCTGTGGAAGGACTTGCTGTTCATCCTCCGTCTGCGGCCGCCGGCCGCTCCATGCACCACGCCGATACCGTGCGTTCTCAATAACAACCCGAACTGGGCGGAAGCCCCATCCCCCAGGGCCAGCAGGGGCGCGTGAAGCAATGCGTCCGCCGGTTCCCCGGCTTCCTTCCAGCGGGCAAGCGCCCACTGGTAAAAGCCTTCCCTCATGGGCTGGTCCATCCAGCGCCCCGTCTTCCCGGTGTCAAAGCGCACAACGCGGCGTTCCCAGTCAAACTGATTCCAATTCAACCTCAAAATGTCCCCCAACCGCTGGCCAAAGGTCTCAAACGAGCAGCGCACCGCGGAACTCCACAGGGGCGGAAAATGCTCAATCATGTAGCGGATCTCGTCGAGCGTGAAGGCTTCCTTGTGCAGCTTCTCGCCCGCGCGGTCCGGGGGAATGGAAACGCCGGCGCACGGATTGCGGTCAATTACTTCCGCATCCACGGCGTCCGCGAATGCCTGGGAAAGGGCGGCCAGGTCTTTGGCTACCGTCTTTTGCCTGACTTCTTCCCGGCGGGCCGCCACAAAGCCCTTGATGTCCGCCTTGGTGATCAGACGCAGCGGGGCGTCAGCCCGCGTCCCAAGATAAGCGTAAAAATGCTTGTAGGCCGTCCTGGCGTTCCGCGCCGTATCTTCCGACACCAGCGCCGCCTTGCGCCTCACATAATCTTCGCACCAGGCACGCACGGAAACATTATTGTGCGCTTGGTATTCTTCCGCCTCCGCGCAGGCTATCTGCACGCCCCGCTGGTAGGCGAGCCGTTCCGCCAGCTTGGCCGTGATGCGGTCTCCTTCAAATTCTCCGCCATTCACAGGAACTTTCGTGGAACGCCGTTTCATCTTGCCGTCCGGCCCCTGAAACGTCACCATCCAGTAGGGGGAGGATTTTTCCTTGTTAATGGACAGACGCCCCTTGTAAAAAGGCTTGCTCATACCTGTAATATTTCCTGTAAGGGTTTTGTAATATGGTTTACGTAAGAAAACTTACGCGTACTTTATTCATAATCCCTAGCAATATCAAGGTTTGCGTAGGTTTTCTTACAGAAACTTTTGGAGCGGATGATGGGATTCGAACCCACGACATCAACCTTGGCAAGGTTGCGCTCTACCCCTGAGCTACATCCGCTTTAAATGAGCCAGCGAACCGGAAACGGCCGCTGAGGGATTTATACGCCTATCACGGGAAAAAGCAACCTTTATTTTGGCTATTTTCTCATCCGCATTCATCCCCGCTCTGCCGAACTGCATCAAAATGCGGCTTATCAATGAAATTCTCTCGTCAGACGCGAATACACATTCTATGCTGTGACGGCATGAAAGAGCTCCTCATCACCCTTATTACGCTGGCAGGCTTGTTTATCGGCGTGTATTACCATGATTCCCTGGTGGGCGGCGGACAGGAGGACCAGCAGCAGAAGACGGAAACTTCCGTCTCTGGGCAATAATCACCGGCAATCATGACCCCGGCTCTCCGGAATCCCTGTTTTTCCGCCATTCTCTGCGGCACGGCGCTGCTGGCCCCGCCAGCGCCGGCTCAGTCCGCTGATGGAGCCGGTCTTCTGGCTTCCACCCCGCAATCCGTAGAGGATTTGCAGCGGATTGAACGCCAGCTTCAGCAAATGCTTCCCCGGGTGCTTCCCGCCCTGGTCTGCATTGAATTAAACAACGGCAGCGGCTCCGGCATCCTGGTTTCGGAAAAAGGCCTGGTCTTTTCAGCGGCCCACGTTGTGGACAAGAAAGGAACCACGCTCAAAATCATCCTGCCGGATGGAACGCGCCTTCCAGGAAAAACCACGGCGCAAAACAGCAATTCGGACGCAGGCATAGCCAAAATCACATCCCAATTGAACAAAAAACTGCCCTGCGTGGAAAAAGCGGAAAAAATGCCTCGTGTGGGGGACTGGGTGTTCGCGCTGGGGCACGGCGGGGGGCTGGACCGGAAACGCGGCCCGATGGTGCGCCTGGGGAGGGTGGTTTCCCTCAAGAACGGCGTCATTCAGACGGACTGCAAGCTGATTCGCGGGGATTCCGGCGGCCCTCTTTTCAACCTGGATGGAAAGCTGATTGGCATTCACAGCAGGGTCGGTTCCGGTCTGGAAGACAATCTTCACGTGCCCATGAAGGATTTCAACGCTCTGACGGAGGAGACAGCGGAAGGAAAGACCTCCCTGACGCCGTCACCGGAACAGGACAGCCAGCCATTCTCCACTCAGCCATCATGAAATTTCCTTTCTGCATCTGCCTGTTTCCCCTGGTTTTCGCCCTGTTCCACCCCGCTCTGGCGGAAGGAAATAACGGAAGCCTGGATTTTGAACAGAGAATCAACGGGAAAGCCGTTCTGAAAACTATCGAGCCCATCCGCGAACGTCTTCAGGACTTGAGCGCAGTTTTCTTTTCCGGTCACGATGTTGTGATTTACGGCATTGTGCTGAGCCCGGACGGCTACATCGCCACCAAAGCCTCGGAACTCCATTCCTACAGGGATCTGACCATCCGGGTAGGTTCTTCCAAATATGGGCAGTTCAGGGAAATTGGCTCGGACCCGTCCACAGACATCGCAGTAGTGAAAGTGGAAGCCGCCGGGCTGCACGCTCCCGGCCCCGTCAGCAATGATGCCGCCATGGGAACCCTGGTAGTCAGCAACGGCTCCACAACCCGTACGTCCAGACGGCCCCAGCTGGGAACCCTTAGTGCGGAGCAGCGCCCCATCCCGAACGGAGACACCGCCTACCTGGGCGTCGTTTTCGGCACCCCCTGTACCATTCAGGAAGTTACCAAGGACGGCCCCGCCGCCCAAGCCGGGGCCAAGGCCGGAGATGAGATTCTGGCGGTGGACGGCACGCCCGTTACTGCTCTGGACGCCGTTTCCCCCATTCTGTCCAGGAAAAAAGTTGGAGAAAGAGTGACACTGAAAGTCAAACGCAAGGATAAAAGGTTATCCTACACCATCACGCTGGGTTCCAGACGCCAGGCCCTGGGAGGAAACGCTCCTGAGGATTCCAATGACCTGATCAGCGGCGGGTTCAGCAAACGCAGGGATGATTTCCCTATGGTCCTCCAGCATGACACCCCTTCCCGGTACACGCTGATGGGTGGCCCGCTGCTCAATCTCAAGGGGGAACTCATCGGCATGAACATCGCCAGAGTGAACCGGGCGGAAAATTACGCCCTGCCCATCAGCGTTGTGCAGAAAAGCGTGCAAAACATCCTGAAAAACGCGCCCCAGCCGGAAAAATAGCTCAGGAAAATACCGGAACATTTTATTTTCCCGGTACGGAAGAAGCTGTACGTTTGCCTTTCCTTTTCCCCTGCGTGGCATCCGGAGAAACAGGACGGATTTACATGCCGGGAACATCAGCGGCATCCGGCACCGTCTTGGGTTTCACGGTAGGATCATAATGGACGGCTCCCGTCACACGTACGCTTCCGTCCGGAAGAAAGACCATGGAGGGAGCTCCCACCACCTTTTTATAGTACTGGAGCTTCTCCATCGTTCCCCGGTAGTTGATGCGGGAATACGCGCTCAGCATGGGAGTAGTTGGGAAGAAGACATGGACATTCGCCTTGCCGTCCACCATGCACTGCGGACGCGTGGTCCCCAGCCAGTCTCCGATGCACACGGCATTGTAGGCCACTCCCGTATCCGGATCCTTCGTCTGCACATACAACTTCTGGATCCCCCGCACGGCAATGGTGCAAACGGAAAAAGTGCACCGCTTGGCACTGGCCGGAATAGCTACGGTCTGGGACCACATGGGCGTTCCCGTCCGGACGGCAAACAGGGATTTCTGGGAAGCAAACATGTCCTTCTGGTTGGGCATTTTGACAACGGCCTGCACATGGTAGTTGCCCTCACGGGACAAGTCATAGAAATGGCGCAGATCAATCTTGCGGGAAACGCTCATGCCGGCCGGAACCTTGAGAGGCGGAAACAGGGCAAACTTGGACTGGGGGAGTTCCGCCCCCGCAGTGGAATGCTCCACATGGATATCCAGCCAGGAGGAATATTCCCGGCTCTTCAATTCCACCGGCACGCCGGAATTGTTGGTAATGGTCAGCCTCATGTACATGGCTTCCCCGCTGAGGAAAGTCTTCTTTTCCGGAACTACTTTCACGTAAATCTGGGCCAGGGCCCCGGACGCCCCCAGAAGGGCCAGCAGCATTGCAAGGATATGTTTCATGGTATTGGTATGTTAAGTATTGTCGTTAAACAAGTCAGCGGACATCCCGCACGATTCTGAACCCCAGGTTGTCCCGTCTTTCGCCGCGGGAGCGCAGGTATTCCACCCGGTTGGAGATGCCGGGCTGCCTCCAGTCTCCGCCGCAGGCCACCGGTCCCGGAGGCTCCTTCACGCGCGCAGGATCCTTTTCCATGGAAGAAGTCCATTCCATCACGCCGGAAGCCATGCCGCACACGCCGGTCTTTAAATCATGATCATTGCTGTATCTGTCAATCACCAGCGTCCTGTCCCCCTTCTCACCCGTTTCCAGCATATTCCCCAGAGCCATCCACTCCCCGCGCTCGGGCAGGCGGTAGCGCGGTTCTCCGGGGGCCACGGGCTTCCAGCTCGCATACGCCCAGGCATCCCAGAAAGTGACGTTGACGACGGGAGAGCGGGGTGTTATTTTCCTGCCTTTCCATTTGCCTCCCGGCGTGGAAGCCGCCTTCCACATAGCCTCCCAGTCCTGGGGAATATGGGAAGCAGTCCTCTTGTCCGGCTGGTCCGGGTGGGAATATTCCTCCCTCAGCTCCGGAGTGAGGCGTGCCCACTGGTCCAAAAACAGGCGGTAGGATTCCAGGGTAATTTCATGGGCTCCCACAATCAGTTCCCCTCCTCCGGGAAGAGTTACGCGGACTTCCGTATGATCGCTGGCGGAAAAATCCGGATAATGTTTAGGAGCCGGAACATGGGGACGGGATACGGTTTCCTTCTCCCGGGGGAATAAAAGAAGAACGGCAGCCGCGGCTATCCCCGCGCCCAGCAGGCCCGTTCCGGCCCAAAGCAGCCTTTTTCCGGCTTTTCCGCGGGATTCCACGGGGACGGTATAGCGGTGGGTGGTAACCCGAGGGGAAAGCCCCAGCTGTTCGCGAACCGCAGCAACCAGCTCCATAACCTGGTCCCATTGCATCGGCTTTCCGTTCTGCCCTTCCCTCATCCATTCCAGCAGGGTGCGCATCCGCGTGGTTCCGGGCACATCCGGAGTCACCAGAGGAGGCAGGTCGATGCCCAGGCGCTTCATCTGGTCGCGGGATGTTTCTTCGTGAAAGTCACCGGGCACGGCCGTATTCATCAGCCGCACGGCAGACTTGTCATCCAGGAAAATGTGACGCGGCTCCATGATATTGAAAGCGGTCCGCAGACGCTCATACCTGCCGCACACGTTGCCGACCGTTTCAATCACTTTCAGCAAATCCTTCATGGACAGGGTCTGCCCGCGGTCCAGCATGGACTGGAGGGATGAGCCTCCCAGCTGTTCGCTGGTGACGAACCAGTATCCCTGGGCCTGGGACGCTTCATAGACGGTGCCCAGCACCGGAGCATTAATGGCGGCGCGCGTGCGGGCCTTCATCAGAAAATCCTCCACGCCCACCCCCTCCGGATTGTCCGGATCCAGCAACTCCAGAAACACGGAACGGTCCATGCCCTGCTGGATGGCCTGATAAAGAATTCCTCCGCGCGTGCGGCCAATGAATGCCACCAGCGTGTAATCGCCAAAGTTGTGGGGAAGATCAAACATTGGACAAATCAGGCATCAGGGAGGCAAAAGGGATTCATAAGACTCAGAAACCGGAGCCGCCTCTACAGGGGGAAGCAAACCGCCGTCATAAATCTCGGGCAGTCCGGAAGGGGAACTCTGGTTCATCTGTTCCAGTAAAAATAGCACGGGAGGGGAAGCATGGCAATCCATCGGTTCTCCCTTGTAATACAATTTAGCGGTATATCCGTAATATTTCAGGCTTCCATAAGCAATCGTCTCTTCTTCCGTCAGGGGAGGCATGTAGTAGGTTATTTCCATGATTTCCTCACCGTCCGCCCAATCCGCGGGTTCCGTAACGCACCGGGAAGAAGGCTCGGGCGCGTGCGTCTTTTCCACTTTCTTCCCATTGACTTTGTCAAAAAACTGGACAATGACGCGCAAATCCTCCGGCCTGACATTCAGGCCATCCTTCATCAGAATAGGCACCATCAGCTTGACGCGCTCCCCGGCGGGGCATTCCGGATCCCGGTATTCCAGAATAGTGCCGAAGGACATATCCCCCCGCAAATCCGCCGGGCTGGAAAAGCCGGCCTGGAGGTGCCGCGCCGCACGCGCAAAATATTTCCCCGCCTTCTCCCGCTGGGTATATACTTTCAGAAAAAACTCCCGTGACTTATCCGCATTCCTCAGCCATTCATAGGTAAGTCCATAATAATAAAGCACCACCGGATTATCCGGCTCCAGCCTCATGGCCTGCTCCAGCTTCACGACCGCTACTTTGAGGTCACCTTCAATCTGGGCGTAACGAGCCGCCTTGACAAGCTCTGCCACTTCCTCCGTCATGGGAGGCATGACCTCGTCCGGATCCTCAGCAGGAAGGGATGCCCCGCTAGCGGAGTCCTCCCCTCCCGCAACGGCCGCGGCCACCGGTACAGAATCGGCAGCCGGATCTGACAAATCTGCTTCCCGGAGCATTTCTTCCACGGAACGGGGCTTTTCAGAAGGGGGTGCCGGAACATCCGCCATATGCACTGTCTCCTCAGCCGCCCCATTCTCAACGACTCCGGCCGGACGCTCCTGCTTCTCCCGTGCCGGAACGGGAACAGGCTTCTCCACCACTTTTTCCACCACCACGGTACGGACAGACAGGCTGAAAGAAACGCCCACCATCAGCAACAGAACAAACGCCAGCCCACCCAGCGTCCAGCAGGCGACGCCGAACGCACGGTCATTGGCGCCCTTTTCCGGTGGAAGGGATTCGCTCATACGGCACGTTCCTCGTCCTCCTGCCGGGCAGGCGGCCCGCCGGCATCAGGAATTTCTTCATAATCCACTATTTCTCCTCTGTAGAGAGACAGAAGAGCCTTCATGAAATCTTCCGCGTTATGGGGAGAATCCTCCTTCCGGAAGCCGCCGTAAGTCAGGCCGTCCAGCCTGATTCGGGCTCCTCCGCATTCCGGTTTCAGCGTCGCTATGGCCAGTCCCTTCAGTTTCCATCTGCGCAAATCCAGACGGGCAATGTCATCCACGCGGAAAACCACGCCGGCGGCCGTCACCTCTTTCCCGTTCAGGGACATTTTCCTGCCGCGCGTTCTCACCAGGAAAAACAGAGCCACCATGGCAAGCGCCAGGCAAATGCACCCGGCCACCCACTGTTCAAAAATTTTGGAGGCGTCATACGGGTGGTCCACCGGCTTGATGGGGTAGTGCTTTTCCCCGGAATAAGATTGCCACGCAGCGCTCCAGCCCTTGCCGGGGGTGGACATCAGACTGTAATCCGCCAAAATGTCAGGCCACGGCACCGCGTTCCGATTCACGTCGGAAGGAATTTCGTAGCCCTCCGGAAAATCCACGGTGCGCGCCAGAACAATGCGCTCCCAGTCCCCCGCGGACGCCCCTTTCCCGCTCACCTCACGGTCAAACACGGCTCCAGCGTCCACGAACGCCTTGTGCATGAAAAACTCCAGGTTTTTTTGAGGGTATCCGGTGGAAGCATCATAATAAAAATACACTCCGAACCCCAGAAACATGAGAGCCATGATAACCGCCCTGCCGGTAAACCACATGGTCGGCTTACATTCTACCGTGTCAGACTGCATGCTTCCTACATACCAGCAAATCCATGCCCTTGACCATAAAAAAAGCGCACCTCCCCCTCCTTTGCGGGAAAGCGGAGCGTCCTGTCGCCCCACGGATATCCGGAACGCACGGCTTCGGGAGAAAAAACAGGGCGGCATTCCCTGCCGGGAACGTATCCGGAAAATCTTTCCCTGTCTTCTTCTTGGCTTGATTTATTTTGTGAAAGTTAAATAATAGCACGCGCAGGGATTCCCCGCTCCGACAAAAAGGACCGGAAACGCTGTAATCCCTTACGCCGGCCCGCATTATTTTTTCCGCATATGAGACCAAGTCACCCTCAATACCGCCGCATGGACGCCGACCCCGGTTACAATTCCCAGGCAGACGACCAGGTGGACGCCGATATGGAACAGGCCCAGCTGAGGCTGGAACAATTGCGGAAAGAAAAGGAGGAAGTGGAAAACTCCCGCCGCCGCCTGGAAGAATGCCATATGCGCAAAGCCAGGTTTATGGACCAGCAAAATGAGCTGGGCGACCGCATGGTCAACGCTGCAGACCTCATCGGCCGGGAAGTGGAAAGCCTCCGCCAGGAAAGCAATGAACTGGAACAAATCCACATGGCGCTGACGCGCAGCCTGAAAATGCTCAGCACCGTGCGCCCGGATGAATGGCCTATTGAAAATACGGACAACCTCATCAGCCAGGGCCAGCAGGTCATTGACCGCTGCGAGGAAGAATTCGCGGATGCCGTCCAGCAGTGCGCGCGCATGCAGCATACCAAAGTGCTCACCGGGGTGCGCCGCTCCAGCAAAGTGCGCATCAGCTCCCGAGAATTCATGACCCAGTTCCTCCAGGGCCTTTCCTTCCATCTTCCCCTGCTCCTGATTGCCCTCATCATCCTCTTTTTCATCTGGATTTTCAGCCCTTCCGCATCATGATTAAAAGAAAAACCAAACGCCGTTCCTCCGAACTGGCAGAACTGGATCGTGCCTCACGGGAAATTGAGAGCCGTATCCAGGAATTGGAAGCCTCTCTCAAACGCCCGTCCCAGCAGACCCGCATGCGCCTGGACCGCAATACCATGCCGCCTCCTGACCGCGTTCGGGAGGGCAACCAGAACCGGGCACTGCGTGCCGTAGTGGCCCGTGACGGACGCGCCACCAACATGAGGCGGGAACTGCGAGAAAACTTCATGCTGCTGGGCCTGCTGATCTGCGCCATCGCCGCTTCCTTCTGCTGGATCGTCCGCCTGCTGGAACAACAGTAGGCAGCCCCCCTTCTTTTCCGCATCTTTTCTACATTACACCATGAGCACGCCCCAAATAGACGTAGCCTACATTGCCAAGCTGGCACGCATTGACCTGACGGAGGAAGAAACAGCTCTCTTCTCCAAAGATCTGGACAAAATCCTGGCCTATATCACCAAGCTGGAATCCTACGATGTCACGGGCATCGCCCCCATGAACCATCCTCTCCCGGCAATGGATGTGATGCGCGAAGACATTCCTGAAACCGGCTTCACCCAGGAAGAAGCCCTTTCCAATGCCCCTCAGCAGTCCCAGGGGCAATTCCGCACACCCAAGGTGGTGGAATCCGCCTGATCCTCGCGCTTCCTTTTCCCTTCACCTTTCAACCGTCTTTACCCTTTCCTTCTCATGTCAAAAATTCAAGGCACCCTGGCCCAGTGGCGTGACCGCCTGCGCCGCAAGGAACTCTCCCCTGCCGAACTGGTCAACCTGACGGCGGACGCCATTGAGGCGGACCGGACAACCAACGCCTACATCTCCTTTGACCGCGAAGCAGCCCTCCACGCCGCGGCCGGAGCGGATATTTCCAGCCCCCTGGCCGGCATCCCCATCGCCGTGAAGGACAACATCAATGTCCTGGGCCAGCCGACGCGCTGCGCCTCCCGCCTTCTTTCCCCTTATGTCGCTCCTTATGACGCCACCTCCATCCGCCTGCTGAAGGAGGCGGGCGGCATCCCGCTAGGCCGCACGAACATGGATGAATTCGCCATGGGTGCCAGCGGAGAAAACTCCGCTTACGGCATCACGCGCAACCCGGAAGCCCCGGACCGCATTCCCGGCGGCTCCTCCAGCGGCTCTGCCGCCGCCGTCGCATCCGCTACTGCTATTGCCGCACTCGGTTCCGACACGGGCGGTTCCATCCGGCAGCCGGCCGGGCACTGCGGCATCGTGGGCCTCAAGCCTACCTACGGGCGCGTTTCCCGTTACGGGCTGGTAGCATTCGCCTCTTCCCTAGACCAGATCGGCCCCATGACCCAAACAGTGGAAGACGCAGCCATCCTGCTCCAGGCAATCTCCGGACACGACCGGAAAGACTCCACATCCGCAAACTGCCCCGTGCCGGACTTTGAAGCTGCGCTGGGCCGCGACGTCAAAGGGCTGAAAGTGGGCATCCCTTCGGAATACTTTACCTCCGGCAACCATCCGGGCATTTCCGAGGCTGTGCAAAACACCGTGAAACAACTGGAAAACCTGGGTGCGGAGCTGGTGGAAGTCAACCTGCCCCACGCGGATGCCGTCGTCGCCGCCTACTACATCATCGCCTGCGCGGAAGCGTCTTCCAACCTCTCCCGGTTTGACGGCGTGCGCTACGGAAAGAGGGCGGAAGATGCCGCCGGACTGGTGGAACTCTTCTCACGTACCCGTGAAGAGGGGTTCGGGCCGGAAGTCAAGCGCCGCATCATCCTGGGCACCTACGTGCTCAGCTCCGGTTACTATGACGCTTACTACTCCCGCGCTCAAAAAGTCCGCTCCCTGGTCGCCAGAGATTTCGCGGAAGCCTTTTCCAGGGCGGATATCATCGTAGGCCCCACCTCTCCCGCTCCCGCTCCCAAAATCGGAGATTCCGCGCTGGATCACCTCCAGACCTATCTGGCGGACATCTACACGATCCCCGCCAACCTGGCCGGCCTCCCCGCCATGTCCATTCCCTGCGGAACCGTCAGGGAAAGCGGCATGGAACTTCCCGTGGGCTTTCAGATGATGGCTCCCCATTTCCGGGAAGACCTCCTGTTGAAAACCGGATTTGCCCTTGGGAAATAATAGGATTTTTTCAACGTAAGTGCCCGGCATACTGTCTCACCCGCTATCAGAATCATGGACACCCGAGAATTCAACGAAATTATCGCCGCGAACTCATCGTGGATTTCTGCTCTCAGAACGGAAGTCGGCAAGGTGGTCATCGGCCAGCAGGCGCTCGTGGACAGACTAATCCTCAGTCTCCTCTGCAAGGGCCACGTCCTGCTGGAAGGCGTGCCCGGCCTTGCCAAGACGCTCTCCGTAAAAGCCATGGCGGGCACGCTGCATGCACAGTTTGCCCGCATCCAGTTTACGCCGGATCTTCTTCCGGCGGATTTGCTGGGCACAATGATCTATAATCCGGAAGAAAGGCAGTTCACAGCCAAAAAAGGCCCGATCTTCGCCAATCTCATTTTGGCGGATGAAATCAACCGCGCCCCGGCCAAAGTGCAATCCGCCCTGCTGGAAGCCATGCAGGAACGCCAGGTAACCCTGGGTGAAACCACCTACCGTCTGCCGGACCCCTTCCTGGTGCTTGCCACGCAAAACCCGATTGACCAGGAGGGCACCTACCAGCTCCCGGAAGCCCAGCTTGACCGTTTCCTCTTCAAGGTGCTGGTCACCTACCCCACGCGCGAAGAAGAACTCCAGGTGCTGGACCTCATGGCCAGCTCCGCCAAACCGCCGGAAACCTCCCCGGTCACCACGCCGGAACAGGTGGCGGCCTCCCGCGACCTAGTAAACCAGATTTATATTGACGACGCCGTGCGCGGCTACATCGTGGATCTGGTGCGCGCCACCCGTTTCCCGGAAACGGTGGACGTGAAGTTGCGCGGTCTCATCCGCGCGGGGGCATCTCCCCGCGCTACCATCAACCTGGCTCTGGCGGCCCGCGCCAATGCCTTCATGCACCATCGTTCCTTCGTCACTCCACAGGACATCAAGGACCTGGCCCACGATATCCTGCGCCACCGCATCCTGCTCTCTTATGAGGCTGAAGCGGAAAACATTTCCACGGACGACGTCATCGACCACATCCTGACGAAAGTCCCCGTGCCGTGACGGCAGGAAGGCGGACGCTTCCGCGCCCGCCCTTATCCTTCAGGCCCCAAGGGGCGCCTTGCCGGAACCTGATTGAACCCAAACAGGGAAAATCATTTCATGGATAAAGCCTCAGACATTCTCAAGCGCGTACGCCGCATTGAACTGCGCGCCAGGCATCTGGCCACGGAAAACTTCGCCGGGCAATACCAGTCCGGCTTCCGCGGACAGGGGCTGGACTTTGACGACTTCCGGGAATACATGCCGGGAGACGACCCCCGCTTCATTGACTGGAAGGTAACGGCCAAGATGAACTCCCCTTTTGTCCGCCGTTTCCGGGAGGAACGGGAACAGGCCGTCATTCTGGCGGTGGACGTCAGCGGATCCATGCACTACGCCTCCTCCGCGGCCCGCGTCTCCAAACTGGACTATGCGGCGGAAGTAGCGGCAGTGCTCGCCTACAGCGCTGCCCAGAGCGGAGACAAATGCGGCCTCCTCATCTACGGGAACAGCCACTCCCATTACATCCCCCCGGCCAAGGGAGTCAAGCAGACCCTGCGCATCGTCCGCGAAATCGTAGCCAGTAAAAACGATGGAACCGACCAGAACATTTCCGATGTAGCACGGCAACTTGTCCTTTCCCAGAAAAAAGCGGCCATGGTCATTATGATCAGTGACTTCTGGGGCGAAAACAACAAAGCCGCCCTGGGGCAGCTCAACTTCAAGCATGACTTCATCCCCATCCGCATCGCAGACCCGATGGAACTGCATCTGCCGGATGCCGGACGCGTCATCCTGAAAGATCCGGAAACTGGCAAAAGCATGTTCCTGAACCTTTCCCGTCAGGATGTCCGGGAAACCCACGCCAACGCCGTGCATCTGCACCGCGAGAAATGGACGCAGGATTTCCGCCGCCTGGGCATCGACTTCCTGGACTTGCAGACCACGGACAACTTCATGCCTCCCCTCCGGGCCCTTTTTGCCAGAAGATCCCGTAAATTTTCACGCTAATCCTCTTCTCCGCCAGACATGCCAACCCCCGCCACTTTTCAGTCCCCACCCACGGCAATTCCGGAACCGCCGGCGTTTCCCTCCCTGATGGAAACACAATCCCCGGATGCCTACTTCCAAGCGGGCTTTTGGGATGCGTGGGGCATCTGGATTATTTTAGCCTCCATCCTTCTGGCCGTTGCTATCGCCGTCATTGTGCTCATCCGCAGGAAGGGACGCATCCCCGCCGCGCCGCTCAGCCCGTCGGAAACCGCTATCCGGGACATCTCAATGCTCCGGAACACGCATCCCTCCCTCAGGCAGGCCGCCGTGGAATTTTCCCTGATCCTCCGCAAATATCTGGTAGGAGAAACCAAAGACCCGGCGCTATATGAAACCCAGCAGGAATTCAACCGCCGGGCGGACGCGCTCACCGCGCTGCCTTCCGAACTCCAAGCCCCCACGCGCGATCTGCTGGACCGCATGGCTTCTCTCAAATATGAACCGGACACCCCGGAAAACGATTCCATGGTCAACGAATTGGCGGACGCCACGGTCCAACTCATCAATGATATAGAAGCGGACGCCCACCGGACGAAGGAAGAAACGGACCTTGTCGTCAAAAAATCTTCATCCCGCTCCAACCAACGCTAGCATACCATGACGGAACACTTCCAATTTGCACAACCTGAATGGCTTTATGCCTTACCCTTCATCTTGTGCCTCATCATCCTCCGCCGCAGGCGCGGGGCGGAAGGCTCCATCACCTACCCCACCGTGCGCTTCATCGCTTCCCTGGCGCGTACTCCGCAATCCCTGGCAGGAAAAATAGGGGCCCTTTGCTTCGTTCTGGCGGCTGCCGCCATCGCCATCGCCCTGGCGCGCCCCCAGCACGTGGAAGATAAAACCTTCCGGACAGTCAACGGCATTGACATCATGATCGCCTTTGACCTTTCCTACTCCATGGAAACGCCGGACATGGTTCTCAACCGAATGCCCATCAACCGGCTGGTAGCCGCCAAACACGTCATCACCCAATTTGTTGACAGCCGTCCGGACGACCGCATCGGTATCGTGGGATTTGCCGGAAAAACAAAATCCTTCTGTCCGCTCACGCTGGACCACGCCCTGGTCAACAGCATCATCCGGGATTTCCATCCGCGCATGATCCAGGCGGACGGCACGGCCATCGGCTCCGCCATTGCGGCGGCGGCCACCCGGCTGGACGACCGTAAGAACACCAAATCAAAAATCATCATCCTGGTGACGGATGGTGCCTCCAACTCCGGCCAGATATCCCCGCTGGTGGCGGCGGAAAACGCGGCCAAGCTGGGTATCAAAATTTATACCATTGCCGTAGGCACGGAAGAAGGAACCCTGGCGAACGGCATGGTGGTGCAAAGTGAATTTGACGAACCCACCCTGCGGAAAATAGCCCAGCTCACGGGCGGAGAACACTTCCGGGCCACCAATATGGCCTCCTTCAATAAAGCGTTCACCTCCATCGGCAAGCTGGAAAAAAGCGAAGCCAAAGTGCAAACCGTCCGCCACATTGAAGAATACTTCATGTACTTCCTTGTAACGGGAGCCGCGCTGGCGCTTCTGGGCCTCTCCCTGCAAGTGCTCAAACCGACCCCCGCCCCGTAATACGATCTTCACCCGTCATGACTTTCCTTTATCCCAACGTTCTGTACGCGCTCATTCTCCCGGCCCTGCTCGCGGCGGCGGCCTGGTGGCTGTGGCGCCGCCGTTCCAGAAAATGGGAAGTGCTCGTCTCGCCGGAATACCGGCGGGAACTGGTTCACGCTCCGGCCACCTGGCACCGGGTGCTCCCCGTCATTTTTGCCGTGCTGGCGTCCATCTTCGCCATCCTCTCCATGGCGCGTCCGGTGGACGGCTACACGGAGGTAAAGGAAATCCCCAAATCGCGCAACATCCTCATTGCTATTGACTGCTCCCGCTCCATGCTCAGCAAGGATGCCTCCCCGACCCGCCTGGGAAGGGCGAAAACCGCCGCTTACGACCTGCTGGACGCCCTGCCGGGGGACAACTTCGGCATCATCATCTTCTCCGGGGACGCCGTCCTGCTCATGCCCCTTACCCATGACCATAACGCATTAAAAGAAACCATTGAACAACTTCAATTCGGCTGGGTCTCCCAAGGGGGAACCAACCTGGAAAACGTTGTGCGGCTGGCCCTTCAAACCTTCAAACGGGACAAGGAAGCGGACGCCAAAAACGCCCTCGTCATCCTCAGTGACGGGGAAGACACCGTCAACATCACCTATAAGACTGCGGAAGCCGCACGGCAGCACCAGCTTATCATCGTGACGGCGGGCATCGGCACAACCATCGGCACCACTATTCCGGATGAGCAATCCCCCTCCGGCCTGTACCGGGACCGTCGCGGCCAGCACGTCGTCTCCAAGCTCAATCCGGAAAGCCTGCAATACCTGGCCAGGCAAACGGAAGGCCAATATGTCCAACTCTCCGACGGAGCGGCGCTGAACCGCTTCGTCAAGGATATCGCGGACCGTCTGGATACCACGGAAGGCAAGGAAGAAGTGCGCCGCGTGCCGAATGACCGCTATATCATCTTTGCCGTTCCGGCCCTCATCTGCCTGCTCCTCACCCTTCTGGCGGGAACACGCTGGCGCTCCTTCCGCCGTTCCGGACGCCGCGGTATGACAGCTCTGACTGTTGCGGCGTTATTCTGCGTTGGGCTGCTGGGCCCGGAAGCGCAGGCGGACACGCACGCCCTGGACAATGTCACGGATTTGATCCGGACGGGAAAAACGGAAGAAGCCGTCAAATCCATTGATGAAATGCTCGCTGTTCCCGACCTGGCGGAAGAAACACGCCAGGCCTTGGAATTCGCCAAAGGATGCCTGGAACAAAAAGCGGATAACCCCAAAGAAGCCGCGGAAGCTTTCTCCCAGGCGCTCCTTTCTCCCAAACCAGTCCTCCAGGCGGATTCCCACTTCAACCTTGGCAACCTGGAAGCCGCCCAGGCCCGCAAAACCATGACTTTCTCCAGGCCGGAAGGGGAACAGCAACAGGCCCGGCCCTCTTCCATTGACGACCAGATTAAGGAAATTGACACCCGGCTGGCAAAAATACCCGTTGCGAAAAAACATGTTAAGGAGGCCGTCAAACGTTTCGACGACGCGCTCTCTGCCTATGGTTCCCATGAAGGAGCAGCGGCCAACAAGGAGGAAATGCTCCGTTATGATAAATCCCTGGACGAATACCGCCGGCAGCTGGAAGAATTAAAGAAGAAATTGGAAGAAGAGAAGAAAAAACAACAGGACCAGAACAAGGACCAGAACAAGGACCAGAACAAGGACCAGAACAAGGACCAGAACAAGGACCAGAACAAGGACCAGAACAAGGACCAGAACAAGGACCAGAACAAGGACCA